>Ga0310830_100024_pt1 | contig 398211 bp, 372 predicted proteins | sample WT_ome_5_FD_201301 | JGI IMG/M metagenome (GOLD analysis project Ga0310830, IMG submission 201301) | Sorghum-adapted microbial communities enriched on wild type (WT) sorghum from Joint BioEnergy Institute, Emeryville, California, United... ... | reverse complement strand
ATCACAAGCACTGGAGAGCCGCCCTTCGGGGCGGCTCTTTCCTTTTGTACGTTGAAGTGAGTCGTTTTTACTCCCGTGCGACGACAGCCGCTTCGGCCTCCGTCTCCTCCACCCTCGGCTCGAACATGCGCCGCACCTCGATCTCGCGGGCGATGTCCTCCACTTCGCGCTGGGCGGCGGCGAGGCCGCGCTCGATGAGCTCGGCGGCGCGGTGGAAGTCGAAGGGGCCGATGCCGGCAAGCCGGGGGGAGATCATGAAGTCGGGCGGGTCGCCGGCGAGCCGCGAGCGGGCGATGCGGTCCTGCACGATGTTGAAGGCGTCCATGACGACGGTGGAAATGCCTGGCGCGCCTTCGTCAGGACCGAAGAACTGGCGGCGCAACAGCTTCATGGCGGCGCGGCCGTTCTTCTTGGGCACCCCGTTGGCCTCCACGACCAGCCCATCCTGCGCTCCCGCCTCCAGAAACGGCACAACCGTCCCACGTCCGCACATGTCGGCGTTGAGGTTAACCGCAATCACATAGCGCGCCCCCATTGCGCGGCAGACGGAAACGGGAACCGGGTTTACCAGCGCGCCGTCGAACAGCCACCGCCCACCGATGTTCACTGGCTTGAAGATGCCCGGCAAAGCGTACGATGCGCGGATGGCATCGACCAGTCGGCCGCGGGAAAGCCAGATTTCATGGCCTGTCCCGATTTCTGTGGCGACCGCGGTGAACTGGGGATTGAGGCTTTCGATGGTCGTATCGCCCAAGTGATTGATCAGCCGATCTCGCAACCGCTGCCCGGTAATGAGACCAGAGCCGCTCATGTTGAAGTCAAGATAGCCGAATACCCGCCGCCGGGTCAGGCTGCGGGCGAATTCCTCAACCTCGTCCAGATGACCGGCTGCGTAGCACCCGCCCACAACCGCGCCAATCGAGGTTCCTGCCACGATGTCCGGCACAATGCCGGCTTCCAACAACCCGCGAATGACTCCGATGTGCGCCCAACCCCGCGCAGCGCCGCAACCTAATGCCAGACCGATCTTCACCTTCGTCATGGCTCAACCTCTGCGTATTCCCCGTTGGGTGGTCGCGTCTCGGGTGTATCGTATCCCTGAACGTGATGCCTGAAACGCTACCATCGGTTGAGGGTCGCTCCGAGCATTCTAACCGCGCGGGATTAACCGAAGCCTACGACGCGGAGAGGCTTCGGTTATCAACAACGCAGAAGATCGGGATTCGGCTAAGCCTAACCTTTAGGCAAAGTCGCTGGCACAAGACGGACGACGCCATCGTCCGTGCGCTGCATAGACAATACGCGATAGAAGCAGGAACGTTCGCCGGTGTGGCAGGCCACACCGGCGCCCTCGACGTGGACTCGCAGCCACAGCACGTCCTGATCGCAATCCGTCCGGATCTCGCGAATGCGCAGCAGATTTCCGCTTTCCTCACCCTTCTTCCAGATGCGCTGGCGCGAGCGCGTCCAGAAATGCGCGAAGCCTGTTTCGATGGTGAGGGTGACCGCCTCTGCGTTCATCCAGGCGAACATCAGCAGGTCGCCGGTGTCCGCGTCCGAGACGATCGCCGGGATCAGACCATCCGGTCCGAATTGGGGTTGGAACATGTCGCCATGCTCGATTTCTTCGGTCGAGCCGCGAGGAGCGAACAGGGCGGGGGCGGGCGCAGACATGGGTTTACTGAGCAATCGCTGAATTGGTCCAAACGCAACGACGTGAAGTCGTCCACGGAAGGTCGTGATTGAGAGCGATCACGAGATCACGTTTTCCGACTTCCCGTCATTTCGCGCAACGACGCCTCTCACCGCCGACGCGAGCCATTAGCAAGCATCAGAAACCGGTCCCGCAGAGCCGAATCGGTCGAGAACGCGCCAAGAAACCGGGTGGTCACCGCCGCCACACCCGGCTGGTGAACGCCACGCATGGTCATGCACTGGTGCTCGGCCTCGATCATCACCGCGACGCCCCGCGGGTCCAAAGCCTTGTCGATGGCATCGGCTATCTCGGCGCTGAGTGTTTCCTGCGTCTGCAGGCGCTTGGAGCAGGCTTCTACAACCCGCGCCAGCTTGGATAGCCCTGCAACCTTCCCGTTCGGCAGATAGGCCACGTGCGCGACGCCGATGAACGGCGCGATGTGGTGCTCGCAATGGCTCTCAACCCGGATGTCGCGCAGCATGACGAGATCGTCATATCCGCCGACCTCCTCGAACGTGGGCTCGCGCAGCATGGCCACAGGGTCGAGTTCGTAGCCGCGGAAATACTCGCGGAAAGCCTCGACGACGCGCCGTGGCGTGTCTTTCAGACCCTCGCGGTTGGGATCATCCCCTGCCCAGGCGATGAGCGTGCGAACGGCTTCTTCAGCCTCTTCCTGCGTCGGCCTGCGTAAAGGTGCGCCCTTGCTCTTGAACTGTGCTGTGGAGATGTTGCTCACCGGCGTGTTCCATGTTGTGGCGAGCTGCAGGCGAAACCATGCAGGTGCCTCGCACTCGAGCTACTGCTCGCTATATAGTGTAGGGTGAGGCGTCGCAAGGGAGCCGGGCTGTAAGGCCGCGCGCCCATTTGCCGAGGCTGGACGGGAGCAGGGGATGGCTGGCCTAGATGACATGTACAACATGCGGATTTTCGAGCTCGCGGCGGATATTCCGCGCCAGCGACGGCTCGAGGATCCGGATGCGACGGCAACAGCCCATTCCAAGCTTTGTGGCTCGACGGTGACGGTCGACCTGAAGCTCGACGAGACAGGTCGAGTCAGCGACTTCGGGCAGACGGTGAAGGCCTGCCTTCTCGGGCAGGCGGCCGCGTCTGTCATGGGGCGCGAGATCATCGGCTCGACGCCAGGGGAGCTGCGCGAGGTGGGCCGAACCATGCGACGGATGCTGAAGGAAAACGGCCCGCCACCGACGGGGCGCTGGGCGGACCTCGCCATGCTCGAGCCGGTGCGGGATTACAAGGCGCGGCACGCGTCCACGCTGCTCGTGTTCGATGCAGTCGAGCGGGCGTTGGATGAGATCGAAGCACGCCGGTCTGGAAGCGACCGGGCCGTGGCGGCGCAGTAAAGCGGCTCGGTGATATTTGGCGGTCGCCTCGCAGTACAATATTTGAGAAGTTCAGGTATTGGCTGACAGCTCAACAAAGGGGTGCTGATTTGGCAGAAGGGCGAGCACGCCAGGGCATTGGCGCGCTGTTGGCCTCCGCCCTGAAGGTGCCCATTCATCTTTACCGTTGGACACTCAAGCCGTTCGTGGGCTGGCACTGCCGGCACCTGCCGACTTGTTCCGAGTACGCGCTTGAAGCCATCGACAAGAACGGCGCGTGGCGCGGGTTTTGGCTGACCGTTTCGCGCTTGAGCCGCTGTCATCGCTTCGGGACCGCCGGTGTCGATCCCGTGCCGGACATCCGAAACGAGCGCCATCCGTTCGCGCCATGGCGGTACGGCCGCTGGACAGGCCAGCATATGACGCAGCATTGGCGGAAAAGCGCGTAGCGAAGGGCCAGCCGTTCGGCATTTCGCCACGCACCCCGCGCGTTCCGAATTTGCTTGACTTCCGCCCGCGAGTTGTTTGCAACAGCGCGGAACCGGGCCGCGGCGCGTAAAGAGGCGCCAGGGCGCGGTTTGTCTTACCTGCGTGGTATGCAGCGAGTGAGAGGAGATCGCGAAATATGGCCGAGATTACATTGACCTTCCCGGATGGGGCGAAGCGGACTTTCCCGAAAGGGATCACGGGCAAGGAGTTGGCCGAGACGATCTCCAAGTCGCTTGCCAAGAAGGCCGTCGCCATGAGCGTCAACGGCCGGCTCGCCGATCTTGTCGACCCGATCGAGACCGACGCCGAGGTGAAGATCCTCACCCGCAACGACCCGGAGGCGCTGGAGCTCATCCGGCACGACGCCGCGCACGTTCTGGCGGAGGCCGTGCAGGAGCTGTTCCCGGGCACCCAGGTAACCATCGGGCCGGTCATCGAGAACGGCTTCTACTACGATTTCTACCGGGAAGAGCCGTTCCATCCGGAGGATTTGCCAAAGATCGAAGCGCGCATGCGCGAGATCATCAAGCGCAACAAGCCATTCGAGAAAGAGGTCTGGAGCCGCGAGCAGGCCAAGGTCTACTTCCGCGAGAAGGGCGAGGAGTTCAAAGTCGAGCTCGTTGACGCCATTCCGGAGAACGAAGAGGTCAAGATCTACCGGCAGGGCGAATGGCTAGACCTGTGCCGCGGCCCGCATATGACCTCGACAGGCCAGATCGGCAACGCCTTCAAGCTGCAGAAGATCGCGGGCAGCTATTGGCGGGGCGATCCCACGAAGGCGAAGTTACAGCGCATCTATGGCACCGCCTGGGCTACCGAGGAGGATCTTCAGGCTTACCTCAAGCAGCTTGAGGAAGCCGAGAAGCGGGACCATCGCCGGCTCGGGCGCGAGATGGATCTCTTCCACTTCCAGGAGGAGGGGCCCGGCGTCGTGTTCTGGCACCCGAAGGGCTGGACGCTTTTCAAGACTCTCGAGAACTACATGCGCCGTCGCCAGAGCGCCGTCGGCTATCGTGAAGTGAACACGCCGCAAATCCTCGACAAGAGCCTGTGGGAGACCTCCGGCCACTGGGAGACCTTCCGCGAAAACATGTTCACCACCACGACGGAGGATGAGCGTGAGTTCGCGATCAAGCCGATGAACTGCCCGGGCCACATCCAGATCTTCAAGCACGGGTTGCGGTCCTATCGCGAGTTGCCGTACCGGCTGTCGGAGTTCGGCTGTGTGCACCGCTATGAGCCGTCAGGTGCGTTGCACGGATTGCTGCGCGTGCGCGGCTTCACGCAGGACGACGCGCACATCTTCTGCACGGAAGATCAGATCGCAGACGAGTGCCTGAAGATCAACGATCTGATCATGTCGATCTATCGCGACTTCGGCTTCGAGCACGTGGTCGTGAAGCTGTCGACCCGGCCCGAAAAGCGCGTCGGCACTGACGAGCAGTGGGACCGCGCCGAGGAAGCCATGAAGGCTGTGCTGGAGCGAATTGCGGCCGACTCCGGCGGCAAGGTAAAGACCGGCATCAACCCGGGCGAAGGGGCGTTCTATGGTCCCAAGTTCGAGTACGTGCTGCGCGATGCCATCGGGCGCGACTGGCAGTGTGGAACCACGCAGGTGGACTTCAACCTGCCTGCTCGGTTCGGCGCATTCTATATCGACGCCGATGGCCAGCGCCGCACGCCGGTGATGATTCACCGTGCCATCTTCGGCTCACTGGAGCGGTTCGTCGGCATCATTCTGGAGAACTACGCAGGCCACCTGCCGCTGTGGCTGGCACCCGTCCAGGCCACCGTCTGCACCATCGTTTCGGATGCGGACCGGTACGCCGAGCAGGTGCAGCGCGAGCTGCAGGAGGCGGGCTTGCGCGCCGAAATCGACCTGCGCAACGAGAAGATCACCTACAAGGTGCGCGAGCACTCGTTGGCCAAGGTGCCGGTGCTGCTGGTTGTGGGCAAGCGCGAGGCCGAGGAGCGGACGGTTTCGATCCGTCGTTTGGGCAGCCAGCAGAGCCGCGTCATGCCGCTCAACGAGGCGATCCGCATGCTGGTCGAAGAGGCGACGCCGCCGGACCTCGTGAAGCCTGAAGCGCGCAAGACGGAAGCCGCATGAAGGCGCCGGTCCTGCTTCTGATTGATTATCAGAAGGGCTTCGACGTCATCGCAGCCCGCGTCCGCCGCAATAATATCGAAGCGGAGGCGCGGGCGCTGGCGCTGCTCACCTTCTGGCGTGAGAAGGGCTGGCCCGTGATCCACGTGCGCCATGACTCGCAGGAGCCGCAAAGCCCCTTCCGGCCGGGGCAGATCGGCAATCAGCCGATGAGCTTCGCCATGGAGCAGGAGGGGGAGCCCGTGGTGCGGAAGTCGGTGAACAGCGCCTTTATCGGCACGGATCTGGCCGAGCGCCTCGATACTCTTGGCCGTCCGGATGTTGTGGTGGCTGGTGTAACGACCGACCACTGCGTTTCAACGACGGTGCGCATGGGCGCGAACCTCGGCTATGCCATGACGCTGATCGAGGATGCTTGCTTTACCTTTGATCGCGAGGCGCCGAACGGCACGGTAGTGCCGGCCGACATGGTGCACGCCGCCCACGTCGCCAGCCTCAACGGAGAGTTCGCGCGCGTGACAACAGCGGCAGAACTCATGCGAGAACTCGAAGCTCGGGCTGAGCAATAGACCGGCCGCTCAGTGCGGCGGCATTGTTCGGGAAAAGAGGTTTATGACCGCCACGCCCGCGATGATGAGTGCCATGCCGATGATTGCAGGCAAATCGAGTGTTTGCCGGAAAAGCGCATAACCGATCAGCGAAATGAGCACGATACCAACGCCGCTCCAGATCGCGTAGGCGATGCCGACCGGAATTGTCTTCAGCGTCAGCGACAGAAAATAGAACGCGGCCGCGTAACCAAGAATGGTGATGAGGCTGGGGCCCAATCGTGTGAAGCCTTCCGAGGCTTTGAGCGCGGACGTGCCAATCACTTCCGCGACGATCGCTATGCTCAAGTAAAGGTAGCTCACGACCTTTCCTCTGAGCCTGTTTCAGCCTCTCCCGCGATAGGGGGCAACGCCCTGATCGGGCAACCAGACACCTTTTGGCAGCTCACCAGTCTGCCAGAAGACATCGATGGGGATACCGCCTCGCGGATACCAGTAGCCGCCGATGCGCAGGAACTGCGGTTCAAGAAGCTCGACAAGCCGCTTGCCGATCATGACGGTGCAATCCTCGTGGAAAGCACCGTGATTGCGGAAGGATGTGAGAAAGAGCTTTAGTGACTTCGACTCCACGAGCCATTCCCGCGGCACGTAGTCGATCACGAGATGCGCAAAATCCGGCTGCCCCGTCACAGGGCAAAGGGAGGTGAACTCGGGCGCCGTGAAACGGACGACGTAAGCCGTATCGGGGTGCGGGTTCGGTACCCGCTCGAGCTTCGCTTCCTCCGGGCTTGTGGGGGTGGCGGTTGCCTGGCCGAGCTGGGTGAGTTTCGAGGTGTCGATGCTCATGTCGATAACTTTGTCGTTAGGCCGGTTGCAGGCCCAGCCTGGCATCGCGGTTACGCAGCCAGATGATGAACGGGATAGCCGCCAGGACCATCCAGGCCTTGCCAACCACCTGACCGGCCAGGAATTCAAGGTTGCCGAATGCCAGATATAGGAACACGGCACTGTCCACGATAAGGCCCACGAGGCTGCTGGCCAGCACAGCCAGCACGAGACGTCGGCGCTGGAGCGGCGTGTAAACGGCCAGATCGGCGAATTCCGAAAGCAGGAAGGCTACTGCCGATGCAATCACCCAGGCCGGCGGCGCCAGCAAACCCGAGAGCGCCGCGCCGGCCAGAATGGCGGCGGCCGCCCATTTCACGCCGAGCCGTCGTTGCACGAGGTCGCGCAGGACGAGCGCAAGGCCCACCATCAGGACGCCGCTCGGGGCCATAAGTCCAGGGGCAACCGGAATGAGGCAGGGTCCTTCCGGTGCGCAAACAGTGCCGGCGTGCCCGATCAACCAGTTCGCCGCCGGGATACAAAGGGCGAAACCGCCGAGGAACACAAAACCTTCGAGCCGCTGCCGGGCTGTCAGCGCCTCGTTCATCACACAATCTCCAGTTCGCAGCAGGAATGACCCCGCCGCTTTTACCCGCCCCTCCGTCCCTTGCAACCCCCAGCGGGGCAAGAGGGTGCGGCATGGCGCGCTGATCTCGATTCCCGAGGCTCAGAAACGGTTGACCGGCAACTTCAAATAGTGACGGCCATCGTTTTCCGCTGGCGGAAGCCGGCCGCCGCGCAAGTTCACCTGCAAGGCCGCCAGCATGCGGTCTGGAAGAGCGAGCGTGGCGTCGCGCTTGGTACGCCGTTCGATCCAATCCTCGCGGCGGGTGCCGTCCTTCACGTGTATGTTTGAAGCTTTCTGCTCGGCAACCGTCGACTCCCACAGCGGCTCTTTCCGCTCGGCTGTGCCGTAATCGTGACCGACGAAGATTCGCGTGTCGGGCGGCAGGGAGAGGATCTTCTGGATCGAGTCCCACAATACCTCGGCGCTGCCACCTGGGAAGTCAGCCCGCGATGTGCCCGCATCAGGATGCATCAGCGTGTCGTGCACGAAAGCCGCATCGCCGACGATGAAGGTGATGGAGGCCAAGGTATGCCCCGGCGAAAGCATGACCCGGGCTTCGAGATCGCCGATCGGGAAGGTGTCGCCATCCTTGAACAGGCGGTCGAAGTCCCGCTCGGGATCGAAGGCCCCAGGCACGTTATAAATTTCAGTCCAAAGTTCCGCGATTTCCTTGACTTTCTCGCCTATGGCGTTGGGTGCGCCAGTCCGTTGCTTGAGCTGGGCGGAGGCCATCCAATGGTCTGCGTGTGGGTGGGTGTCGAGAACCCAGTCGACCGTCAGCCCCTCTTTGGCCACAAGGTTGAGAACCTGCTCAATGGAGCCCGTGTGGGTCCTGTAGGACCTGAAATCGAAGTTCCATACGACGTCGATCAGGGCTGCCTTCTTCGTCGCGGGATCGGCGCAGATGTACTGGATGGAGCCGGTATCGGGTTCGTAGACGCCCCAGACGTCGGGGCTGCCAGGACCGCGCGACGGCGAAAAGCGAACAACGCGGTCCTTTAGTGTCGTGCTCATCGCGGGCTTCCTTCAAGAATGCAAAAGAAGGGTAGCATCTTCTCTGGTGGCGGGCGAAGCGGAAAGGCTTCCACTTATACCCGCACCAGAGCGAGGAAAACATTCCAAACGTGATTATGGGGCTCAAGCCCAAACGAACTAGCCGGCTCCGCAAATAAGGGCACAAACGCGGGCGTTGGACGGGATGTCGAGCTGGCCGGATCGAAGGGCTGCGATGGCCGCGGCGCCCGAAAGGTCCGCAGAGACGCCTGTTTCGAACCAGAGCCAACGCGCCGCTTCCTTCATCGCCTCGTCGCTTATGAGGACGACTTCGCTTACATGGCGCCGGACAATCTCGAAGAGGCGTTCATCCGTGCGTCGGGCAGCCATAGTGGCCACGGTGGTGGTAATTTCGCGGAGTGTCACGACGTGTCCTGCAGCCAGACTGGCGTGAAGCGTCGGCGCTCCTTCAGGCTCGACGCCGATGACGCGGACGGAAGGACGGAAAGTCTTGATCGCGGTGGCCAGACCACCGATGAGGCCACCACCGCCAATGGCCACGAGGATGACATCGAGGTCCGGCACGTCCTCCAGGATATCGAGACCCAGCGTGCCTTGGCCTGCTACCACGAAAGGATCGGCGTAGGGGTGAACGTAAAGGGCCCCTGACTGATCTGCGAACGCGAGCGCCTTCTGGTTGGCCTCATCGAAATTGGCACCGCCGATTTCGACACTGGCGCCCCATTCCTTGAGCTTTTCGACTTTGGGTGGCGATACGTTGATCGGCAGAAAAATCGTTGCCGGTACTCCGGTAACGTACGCCGTCCGCGCCACCGCCAGCCCGTGGTTTCCGCCGGATGCGGTCACGAGGCCTGCGCGGAGCTCCTCCGGCTTCGAGGCAAGCACGCGGTTCACGGCGCCGCGCGCTTTGAAGGAGCCGGTGACCTGCAAACATTCGAGCTTGAGCACGAGCCGCTCCCACGGCAGCGCTTCCTTCAGGCCCGTGGGGTAGAGAACAGGGGTGCGGCGAATCAAGGGAGCAATGCGGTTACGCGCGGCCTCGATGTCCTGGAGAGTGATCACGGGGAAGCTCCGAATGTTGACGCGGGGCGAGACATAAACCGTGAAGCGCGAGGCGTCGACCGCCGGTGCAACGTCTCATCGTCTAGCGGGTTGAAACACCGAAGAGGGGCGGATCTGGGCCTTGAGGAGGCGTGACAACTCGAAGGGCAGCAAGGCGATGAATGAAGGACATGAAGCCGTCAGACAGCGGCTCGATGAGCTGGGGCGGCTGATCGAGGAGCGACGGAAAGCACTGGAACACCATGAGCTCGTGAGTGAGGAACTGCGTGGCGAATGGGACGATATGCTCCGCCGCCATCAGGAGTTGTGCCGTCGCTCGCAGAGCCAGGAAAGCACAGCCGCTGCTGCCCGGGAGACGCTCGAGGAGGACATCGACGTTCTGCGTCACGCGTTCTTCCGGTGGGCAGCTCGGGTGGATGAGCGATTCAACAAGCCCGGTGGATCGTCGACGTAACGACCTCAGCGCATTTGACCGAAATCGCTCCGTGCTCGAAGGGGCTCATGGATCGCGCACTGCTGGAGCGCGGGTGGTTGAACCACTGATGTTTGGGCGATAGTCGAACGCTCTTGAAAAGAGACGTGCGGCAACTATTTCCCAAAATGACACGTCGCATTTTCAAAGGTTAACTCTTCCTACACAGCTTGGAAACCGGCGCTGCCAGAATCTTCCCGGGCAATTCTGGGGAGACCGAAGGGGCGTTGTGGGCATGACCTGCCCATATTTTCGCCACTTCCGCGCCGGAATGCGGCATTAGCAAATATCGATACGTCATTCTGATCGGAATACGGAGAATATGATGAGAAAGTCCGTTATCGCGACGCTCGTATGCGGCGCCATGATTTTGAATCCGGTCGCGGCGAGCGCGTTTTCGGGCGTCGTCCCGGCGGTCGCGACCGGCAGCGATAAGGCCGCGGTGATCCAGGTGAAGAAGGGGCATCATCACCACCATCATCACCATCATCGCCACCGCCATCGTGGGAGCGCGTTCGGGGCCGGGCTGGCCGTCGGCATCATCGGCGCCCTGATCGCGAAGGGTATCAGCGAGTCAGCGGCCCGTGAGCGTTATGATCGGTGCGCGCGGGATTTCCGCTCCTTCGACTATGAGACCGGCACAATCATCACCCGGTCGGGCCGCGAGGTTCTCTGCCCGTATCTGCGCTGAGCACTTCTTTGCCAGCTCTTCGGCCGTGGCGGGCCTTCCGTCACCGCCTTTTCGTTTGTAGACACCTGGCCAGTCACTGGTTCACGGCGCCCAACGCACGCTGCCGGCCTCGGAGACGTCCAGCCCCCCAAGCTCGGCCGCACGCTGTGCGAAACGCGGCGAGCTGAGCAGCTTCAGCAGCTTCTGGAGCGCCGGTCGGAAGGCATCGCGCTGACGCATCAGTAGGTCGAACCGCTCCACCTGGATCGGGACGAAGTCGAGCCCGGCGGCGGTCGCCACAGCCCGCGTCGCGACCCCGCAATCGCCGTGTCCTGCCCGTATCGCCTGGGCGATGTCCGGCCCGGTGGGCGCCTCCATGGTGACGGTGACATCCTGGAGCGTCGCGCCCTCGCGCCTGAGTAGAGCGAGAAGAAGCTGCTGTGCACCGGCGCCTTCAGGCCGCACGATGAGGCGGGCCTTCTTGTCGATCACGTCCCGGATCGAATTGAGGCCGAGCGGATTCCCCGATGCGACTAATAACCCTTGCTCCCGCGCGGCAAAGCCGATCAGAACGGCATCGTAGAGTGCCGGCTCCCGGGAGACGATCTCGATGTTTGCATCTTTTTCGGGATCGTCGAGATCGTGGAAATGAATCGCGGCGGCGATCACTTCCCCGCGCAAGAAGCGGCGATAACCGGTTTCGCTCCCCTCCGGCATAATGGCAAGGCCGGCGCGGCTTTCGCTCAATGCCCATTGCAAGAGCGGGTCATGGCTTCCGCCGACGATGGGTGGCGGATCGGCCGGAATCACACCTTCAGGACGGATCATGCCCGAAAGCAGCCAGCGATCGAGGTCCGCGCGCGGGAACAGCCATTTGCCCGTCACCTTGGTGCACGGGATCTGCCGGGCTGCCACCAACTCATACAGCTTGCGCTCCTTGAGTCGAAGATACTCAGCAGCTTCCGCGGTCGTCAGCAGCTCTAAGCCTGCGCACTTCTGCATTTTATTGCACAATTTCGAAAATTTGACATTTCGGGACCAAGCACACTCAATGCTTTTCGTCAACGGCATTGGGGAGAGCTGCGTTGGAGGCCTCCAGCGCTTTGGAGCTGATCCTGACGGGCGATGCGACGCTGTTCGCCATCGTCCGCCTATCTCTGCTCGTCACGCTGTCGGCCACGTTTTTCGCCGCCCTCATTGGGCTGCCGCTGGGTGCAATTGTTGCGCTCACAAACTTCCCCGGCCGGCATGCCGTGATCGTCGTGTTGAACGGGCTGATGGGCCTGCCGCCTGTCGTGGTGGGCTTGCTCGTTTTTCTTCTGCTCTCGCGATCGGGGCCACTGGGCCCGCTGGGGCTGCTCTTCACGCCCACGGCGATGGTGATCGCGCAGACGGTGCTCATCACGCCCATTATCGCCGCGCTCAGCCGTCAGGTCATCGAGGATCTGTGGACCGAGTACCGCGAAGAGCTGATGGCCATGGAGGTCGGCCCGCTTACGCGGGTGAAAACGCTGCTGTGGGATGCCCGCTACTCGCTCGTGACGATCTTGCTGGCGGGTTTCGGCCGCGCTGCCGCCGAGGTCGGCGCGGTCATGATCGTCGGCGGCAACATCGAGAACTTCACACGCGTGATGACGACGACCATCGCGCTCGAGACCTCGAAGGGCAACCTGCCGCTGGCCATCGGTCTCGGCATGGTGCTGATCACGCTGATCATCTTCGTGAATGCGCTGGCCTGGGCTGTTCGACGCTGGTCGGAGGCACATGCTGGATAGAACGGCACATAACGTAGCCATTGGTGCCGGCGTCGTTGGGAGCGACCTGCCCATTCGCCTCACGGGCGTCGATTACCGCGCGGGGACCGTTTCCATCCTCTGCGGCATCGACCTCGAAATTTCGGCTGGTCTGCCCACGGTTCTTCTCGGCCCAAACGGCTCGGGAAAGACCACGTTGCTCAAGCTCGTCATGGGCCTGATCGCGCCTACGGCGGGGACCATCACTTACAACGGTCGTGAAAGGCCGACGCCGGGCTCGCGCGCATTCGTCTTCCAGAAGCCGATGATGCTGCGCAGGTCGGTGGCCGCAAACGTGGCTTATGCGCTGAAGGCGGCGGGCCGGCGGCCGGATCGGCTGGAAATCGCGCGGCTGCTCGCAGAAGTCGGCCTTGCGGGCATGGAGGACCGTCCTGCGCGCAAACTGTCCGGAGGCGAGCAGCAGCGGCTCGCACTTGCACGTGTCCTCGCCCGCGAGCCCGAGGTGCTGTTTCTCGACGAGCCGACGGCGAGCCTCGATCCCGCATCGACGAAGGCAGTCGAGGACATTGTCGCGCGCGTTGCGAGGTCCGGCGTCAAGATTGTGATGACCACCCACGACCTCGGCCAGGCCCGCAGGCTGGCGTCCGAGGTGGTTTTCCTCGCCAAAGGTCGACTGATCGAGCGGGCGCCGGCCGAAGCCTTCTTCACGCAACCTGCAACGGACGAGGCACGCCGCTTCGTGGCGGGCGAACTCGTTCTCTAACCAAGGGGAGCTCACATGCGCATTCGGTTCTTGGCCTTTGCCGCCGCATTGGCAGTCGCCAGTTGGTTGACGGCGCCTGCGGTCGCACAGGACAAATCCATTATCGTTTCGTCGACGACATCGACGCAGGATTCCGGCCTCTTCGGTTACATCCTGCCGAAGTTCAAGGAGAAGACCGGCATCGATGTGAAGGTCGTCGCCCAGGGCACAGGGCAGGCGCTCGATACGGCCCGCCGGGGTGACGCCGACGTTGTGTTTGTCCACGCCAAGGCGCAGGAGGAGAAGTTCGTCGCCGAAGGCTGGGGCGTGAAGCGCTATCCCGTAATGTACAATGATTTTGTGCTGATCGGCCCCAAGTCCGATCCGGCGAAAGTGAAGGGCAAGGACATTCTGTCCGCCCTGAAGGCGATCCACGATGCGGGCGCGCCGTTCGTCTCGCGGGGTGACAAATCCGGCACTCACGCCGCCGAGCTGCGCCTCTGGAAAGAGGCCGAGCTCGATCCCGCCGGCAGCAAGCCTTCGTGGTATCGCGAGATTGGCCAGGGCATGGGCGCGGCGCTGAACACCGCCAACGCGATGGGTGCCTACGTGCTCGCGGACCGCGGCACCTGGATCTCCTTCAAGAACAAGGAGCAGCTGGAGATTCTGGTCGAGGGCGACGAGCGGCTGTTTAACCAGTACGGCGTCATCCTCGTGAACCCGGAGAAGCACCCGCACGTGAAGAAGGAGTACGGCCAGCAGTTCATCGACTGGCTGATCTCCGACGAGGGGCAGCAGGCCATCGCCGAGTACAAGATTGAGGGGCAGCAGCTCTTCTTCCCGAACGCAAAGTCCGGCAGCTGATTGAGTAAGGGCGCTGATTGCATTTTCGTGCAACAGCGCCTTCTTTTATCTTTATCTGAGTACTGACGGCGATTTCGCAGCGAGCAGCGCGAAGAGCGGCATTCTGTGTACCGAAATTGCTGCAGCGGGGTCAGAGCGGCTTCGTCAGCAATATCCACTCACGCCCGGGATTGGTCCAACCCTCTTTGACCATCTCCCGCCGAGCTGTCTCACGATAACCGCATCGTTCGAAGACGCAGCGCGCACCGATATTGGTATCGGAAACGATGGCACTCATGCCCCTTTTGCCGCATCTGCGGCCGTTTTCTTCGGCCACACGAAGCAGCTGCGAGCCAAGACCATTTCCGCGATAGTCCGGCAGAACAGCAAGCACACTCACGCACCAAGTCGACGGCGCGAGATTGGCCAACTCTTGCACTGGCGCGAACACGATTGGCATGTACTCGGCCATCGGCTCGGGCCGGTCAGGAATCTCGTAGCCTATGAGGCAGCCGACAGCTTTGCCATCGACTTCAATGATGGATGCGTTTCCCAACAAGGAGCTGCCTTCATCCGGCCCTGTGTGCTCGCCTGACTTCCCGGCGCTCGCAAGCTTGCCCGAGAGATAAAGGAGCATTCCTTCTTCCGCGCAATTTACGAGCTCGGCAAGGCGATCAGCGTCGTCGGCCCGAGCAGGGCGAATCGTGATCGATGGCGCTGAACCACTCGCGATCATTCCTAGTCTCCAGAAAGATCGCCCGGAGCCCGGTAGGGTCATAAGGGGGACTGGTGGGGACCGGGCCCCGGGCGAAACTCATTCAGGCCGCAAGGGCGCTCCGGCAGGCCTGGCTGATACACGCAATGTGGCGGTGATCCGTTCCGCAGCAGCCGCCCAGCACGTTGATCTGCGGGTGGCGCTGCAGCAGCTCGCGATACTGCGAGCCCAGCTCAATCGGATCGCCCGCATCGAGGTCGGGTGAGTCGTTGAGCTCCTGGTGGCTGCGCTTCGACGCGTTGCAGCGGAGGCCGCGAACCCGCTTCGTCCAGTTCTCGCCGGCCGGAAGCGCGCTCATGAAGTGATTGGGGTGAGCGCAGTTAATCATGTAGTAGACCGGCCCCGCCCCAGTGGCCTCATCCACCTCGGCAATCGCATCTGCGAGGCTCTGGCCTGTCGGCAGGCGGCCATCCGTTTCCGTCGTGAACGAGATGGCGACCGGCATGCCTGCCTTCATGGCGGCGCGCGTAATGCCAATGGCCTCGTTGGCGTTGGTCATGGTGATGGCCGTCACCATGTCGGCCTTCGCGTCGGCAAAGGCGCCAATCTGGTGCGTGTGATAGCTCTCCGCCTCGTCAGGGGACATCATCTGGCCGGGGTCATAACCGTCGCCCCGTGGGCCCACGCAGCCGCTCACCACCATGGAAAGCCTTGAAGCATCGTGCTTCGCTTGCAGCTCGCGCATGAGCGCGATGGCGTCCCGGTTCACGGCCGCGATGTCGTCTCGGGAATAACCGAGGAGCGCACCCCAATCGGAGCTCGCGCGCCAAGTCGGACTTTCGAAGATGAAGCCCGTTCCGTCGGAAAGGGCGATGGCTATGTACCTCTCGTAGTAGCGAGTAAGGGCGGCCCGGCCATCTTCCGTCTTCATCAGGTCGAACGCGGCGAAATAGGGGAGATCGATGCCGTCGAGGAAAATCAGCGTCGTCTCGATGCCGCCGTCGGTGAGGAACAAGCCGCCGTCAAGCTGCGGCAGGCGATTGCTGTAGCTTTTAGACATTGGTTTTTCCTGCGTCTCATGATCTTTGATGTGTCTGGCCGGCGCCAAACTTGATGGGCCCACGAAAAGCAGGTCGGCGGCTCTTCGGCTGTTCCGCAGGAAACAGGTGGCATTCGTGGAGGTTGATGGCTTCGATTGAGCCGCTGTCAGAATGTCAACCCGAGACGGACGTCAGTCAGACTGCAGACCGGGACGATGCTGACTTTCTGCAACTACGCCTTAAGTACACGCCCCGGTGGGTTGCCGGATCGGCGATGGGGCGCTATTGATGCCTCGGTACGCAAAACCTCTTGTGAAAACGAGAGGATATCGAAAGAGGGCGGAGTGGCGCCGGGCGCTTGACGTATCGGTGCCGTCACAAAGCTCCTGCCCAAAATTCGGGAGGATGGCGGGTACGCAAGTGCGCGCCACATCGAAAGGCGTAATGGCCAGTCGTACTGACTTTTGCGTTCGACGCGAACGTCCGAGCTACGATCTTGTTTCCTTCACTCAGGCTTGGGAGAGCCGCTGCGCGAAGCGGCCGGGTCCGGTTCAACTGTGACTGCGGGATTGGCTGAAAAGGTCGTGCCGCAACCGGGCACGCCCACATCCGCACAATCTTCACCCTGGCTTCTGGAGGTGGACAATCTCCACGTCCACTTTGTGACGTCCGCCGGCGTGGTGCGCGCCGTCGAGGGCCTGTCCTACAAGGTGAAACCCGGCGAAGTCGTCGCGCTCGTGGGTGAATCGGGGTGCGGAAAATCCGTGTCCGCACTAACGGTGATGCGTCTGTTGGCCAAGCCTGCCGGGCGCATCGTGGGCGGTCGAATCCTGTTCCAGGGCCGCGATCTCCTCAAACTGAGCGAAGAGGAGATGCGGGAAATTCGCGGCCGGGAGATCTCGATGATCTTCCAGGAGCCGATGACCTCGCTCAACCCGGTGCTGACCATCGGCTTCCAGATCATGGAGCCGCTGATGATCCATCTCGGGATGAGCGAAAAGGAGGCGCGCGCCCGCGCTGCGGAGCTGATGCGCCAGGTCGGCATCCCGGATGGCGAACGGCGGCTGGATCAATATCCGCATCAATTCTCGGGCGGCATGCGCCAGCGCGTGATGATCGCCATCGGGCTCGCGTGCAACCCCAAGCTCATCATCGCTGACGAGCCTACCACTGCGCTCGACGTGACGATCCAGGCGCAGATCCTGCAGCTGATGAAGGATCTGTCGCGCGAGCTCGGCATCGCGATGGTCATCATTACCCACAATCTGGGCGTGGTGGCACGCTACGCCGATCGCGTGAACGTCATGTACGCGGCGCGCATGGTCGAACAAGGCACGGCAGACGATGTTTTCGCGCGGCCGCGCCATCCGTACACCTACGGCCTCTTGCGTTCGGTGCCGCGGCTCGACAAGCCGCGTGAGGCCAAGCTCGAAACAATCGAAGGCCTGCCGCCGAACCTCGTTTCTCCGCCACAGGGTTGCCGTTTCGCGCCACGCTGTGCTGCGGCTGTCAGCGCCTGCAAGACGGCGCAGCCGCCTTTGCTGGAGGTTGAGCCTGGCCATTTCTCTGCCTGCATCCGAGCCAAGGAGTTGGCGGAGCAGGGGCCGCGCGCGATTGGACTCTCCACGGCTGTCGGTCCGGCAAAACAGAGCACGCAACGCTCCGATGTACCGCCGCTCGTGAAGGTGGAAGGTCTCACGAAGCATTTCGTCGTATCAGGCGGGTCAAAACTCTTCGGCCAGCCGCCGCTGATTGTGCGCGCTGTGAACGACGTCAGCTTCTCGATCGCGCCCGGGCAGACGCTCGGGCTGGTTGGCGAATCGGGTTGCGGGAAGACGACCGTTGGCCGTTTGGTGTTGAAGCTGGAGGAGGCCACCTCGGGGTCCATTCTGTTCGAAGGAAAGGACCTGACCAAAGCCAGTCACGACGAGCTGCGTGACGTGCGCCGGCGGATCCAGGTCATCTTCCAGGATCCGTATTCCTCCCTCAATCCGCGCATGACCATCGGTCAGATCATCTCCGAGCCGATGTTGGTTCATCGCTTGGTGCCGAACAGGAAGGCGGCTCGTGAGCGCGTCGAGGACCTGCTGACCCAGGTCGGCCTTTATCCGTATATGGCCGATCGGTACCCGCACGAGCTCTCGGGTGGGCAACGCCAGCGCGTCGGCATTGCGCGGGCGCTCGCGATGGAGCCCAAGTTCATCGTTTGCGATGAGCCTGTCTCGGCGCTCGACGTTTCGATCCAGGCGCAGGTCATCAACCTGCTCGAGGAGCTGCAGGAGAAATACGGACTCACGTACTTGTTCATTGCTCACGATCTGGCAGTGGTGCGGCATATCTCGCACCGCATCGTGGTCATGTATCTCGGGCGCGTGATGGAGGTTGCAGACAGGGATTCGCTCTACGAAAATCCGCTTCATCCGTATACGCAGGCTCTTCTCGCCGCCGTCCCGGTGCCGGATCCGGAGGCAGAACGGGCCCGCAAGCACACGATTTTGAAGGGCGAGGTGCCAAGCCCACTCAATCCGCCATCGGGATGTGTTTTCCGTACCCGGTGTCCGCGGGCGACCGAGCAATGCAAGGTCGCCGTTCCAGAACTTAGAAAATTCGGGGAGGACCACTACGCGGCCTGCATCAACATCTGAAGGATGCGGACCAAAACACTCACAAGGCTGGGAGGAAGTGATGTTTAGTCGATTGGCACTATCCGCAGCACTGACTGCGGCAGTTGCGCTTTTGCCCGCCGGAGCGGACGCGCAAACACCGAAGAAGGGCGGTGAACTGAGATTTGCCGTTAGTGCCGAGCCACCGGATTACGACTGCCACGCGGCGACATCGTTCGCGTTCATCCATCCGGTAAGACCCCACTACAATACGCTGCTCAAATTCGATCCCGCGAACTACCCGAAGGTGGTGGGTGATCTGGCGGAGTCTTGGGAGCAGTCAGCGGACGGCCTCACCTACACGTTCAAGCTCAAGAAGAACGTGAAATTCCACGACGGGACTCCGATGACATCGGAGGACGTCAAGGCCTCTTACGAGCGCATCCGCAATCCACAGGGCGGCGCGCGGTCGATCCGCAAGGCAGCGTACGAGGACATCGAGTCCATCGAGACGCCTGACGAGTACACGGTCGTCTTCAAGCTGAAGGCGCCAAACGCGTCGATGCTGACCAACTTCGCCTCGCCGTGGGACTGCATCTACAGCGCGGCGAAGCTGAAGGAAGATCCGAAATTTCCGGAACGCAACATTCTGGGCACCGGTCCCTTCAAGTTCGTCGAGCACGCGGCGGGCTCGCACTGGGTTGGCGAGCGGTTCGAGGATTATCATGTGCCTGATCGGCCGTATCTCGACCGTTATCGCGCCATCTTCATCACCAGCACGGCGGCTCGCGTGAATGCGCTGCAGGCCGGCGAGGTGCTCACAGAGTTCCGCGGCCACTCACCCGCTGATCGCGACAAGCTCGTTGCTGCGCTGGGCGACAAGGTGGAGGTGCTGGAGAGTCCCTGGATTTGCAGCCTCGTCGTGACGTTCAACACCGAGAAAAAGCCGTTCGACGATGCGCGCGTGCGCAGGGCGTTGTCGCTGGCGATCGATCGGTGGAAGGGCGCGGAGGCGCTGTCCAAGATTGCACTCGTGCGCCATGTCGGCGGCGTGCTGCGACCGGGGTACGAGCTCGCAGCGACGGACAAGGAGCTGGAGGAAATTCCGGGCTTCGGACGCGACATCAAGGCGGCACGCGAGGAGGCCAAGAAGCTCCTGGCAGAAGCTGGCGTGTCGAACCTCAAGTTCAAGCTGATGAACCGGAATGTGGCGATGCCGTACACCCCGGTCGGCGTCTTTCTGATCGATCAGTGGCGGCAGATTGGCGTCACCACGGAGCACGAGCAGCCCGAAACGGCGGCCTATATCTCGAACCTGAGAAACGGGAATTATGAGGCCGGGCTCGACTTCCATTGCGACGCGGTGGACGACCCCAACCTGCAGCTTGCCAAGTACATCTCAGCCGATCGCTCGCCCATCAACTATTCCCGGGCCAACGATCGCAAGCTGGATGAGCTCTACGACAAGCAGAAGGGTGAGCTCGACGTCGAGAAGCGCAAGCAGATCCTGCGCGAGTTCGAGCGCCATGCCCTGGCTGAGGCCTACACGATTCCGGTCGTGTGGTGGCACCGCATTATCGTGAACTGGAAGCAGCTCAAGGGCTGGCATATGTCGCCGAGCCACTACCTGAACCAGGATCTTCAGGACGTCTGGCTCGATCAGTAACGCCTGATGGTGAGCTGGGCAGCCGGCACTACGCTTCGGTTGCCCAGCTCCGGCTTCTTCGTGTGACAATTCCGAGGTTCGAACCGGCTCCAGATGCTCCGTTACACGATCAACCGTCTGCTTCTGATGATCCCGACGCTGCTCGGCGTAGCGGTGCTGGTGTTTGTGCTGCTGCGGCTGATGCCCGGTGACATCGTCGAGATGCGCTATCTCATGGACGGCGGACAAGTCAGTCCGGAGGTGCTGGCGCAGGAGCGCGCCCGTCTTGGGCTCGACAAGCCGCTCTGGCAGCAGTGCATCGACTGGATGGGAGGCCTGCTCGTCGGCGATCTCGGCACGTCCATGTGGACGGGGCGGCCAGTGTGGGACGAAATTTCAAGCCGGTTTCAGCTGTCGTTCCAGGTGGCCATCATGGCCACGATCCTGGCAACGGCTATCGCCATTCCGCTGGGTACGCTCGCTGCACTATTCAAGGACACCTGGGTTGACCGCATTATCCAGGTTTTCGCCATCGCGGGGCTCGCAGTGCCGTCCTTCTGGCTCGGCATGCTGATGATCCTAAGCCTGCTCCTGTTTTTCAACTGGATCCCGCCCCTCACATTCACGCCGATTTACGTCGATCCCTGGCACAATCTTTCGCAGCTCATCTGGCCTGCGCTTGCGGTGGGGTATCGCTATTCAGCCGTGGCGACGCGCATGACGCGCTCCACCGTGCTTGAGGTGCTGCAAGAGGACTATATCCGCACCGCTCGGGCGAAGGGTGTGTTTGAGCGCCTTGTCGTTACGCGGCACGCCATGCGCAATGCGATGCTGCCGGTCGTCACGGTCATCGGGCTCGAGTTTGCCTTCCTCATCGGCGGTCTTGTGGTGACAGAGCAGGTCTTCAACCTGAACGGCATCGGCAAGCTGTTCGTGGAGACGGTCACGCGCAACGACTACACGATGGTCCAGGCGCTCGTAATGCTCGTGGCCACGTTCTTCATCATCGTCAATTTCATCGTCGACCTGCTCTACGCAGCGCTCGATCCACGCATCCGGTACCGCTGATATGGCTATCGCGGAAGAGACACCGAAAATCACCTACACGGTGCCAAAGAAGCGGCACCCGGTGCTGCAGTTCGCCATAACCCAGCCGCTCGGCGCGGCGGGGCTGGTGTTCATCATCGTTCTCTTCATCGCCGGCATCTTTGCGGAGTACGTGGCACCGTATGATCCGCTGGAGATCGATTACGGCGCGATGCTCGCGCCGCCGTCCTGGGAGCACTGGATGGGGACCGACGCGTTCGGCCGCGACGTGTTCTCACGCATCATTTATGGCGCGCGGACGGCACTCGCGGTCGGTTTCTTGTCCTCACTACTTGGTTCGGGGATTGGTGCCGTGATTGGCGTCGTGTCGGCCTATTTCGGCGGCCGAATCGACATGGTGATCCAGCGGTTCATGGACATCCTTCTGTCGTTCCCGATCATCGTGCTAGCGCTGGCTGTTGTGGCCGTGCTGGGGAAGTGGCCGGTGGCTGGATTGGACATCAATCTTATCATCGCCATCGCCATCCCGATGATCCCTAAGGTGTCACGCGTCGTGCGCTCCGCCGCGCTCGCAATCCGTGAGATGCCATACGTGGATGCGGCTCGCGCAGCTGGCTACAGCCACGCCCGCATCATCTTCCGGCACATCGCGCCGAACGTCGTGGCGCCGTTCCTCATCATGTTCACGGCCTTTATCGCGCAGGCCATTCTGCTCGAGGCTTCTCTCTCGTTCCTCGGATTGGGTGTGACGGAGCCGACCCCGGCTTGGGGCCTCATGCTGTCGGGCGCTTCGCAGGAATTCTATCAGGAAGCGCCCTGGATGATCATCTTCCCAGGCCTTGCTATCAGCCTCGCCGTCTTCGCATTCAATCTTTTCGGCGACTCGCTCAGAGACTGGCTTGATCCAAAGATCAAGCTTTAATGACCGAATGGTAGGCATGCTGCCCAATGCTGCGGCTAATGATCCGACGCCGCAGCCCGATGATGAGGCGCCCTTGCTCAGAAAACGGTCAATGCGCTAAGGGAAACGCATCATTTCTGGGTCGCGCGACCCGGGATGCCTTATTGGGGATCCGCACGCAGCTTGCATTGGCGATCTGGCCCACGCGAAGGCGCTGTGCCGGAGAGCCGTTTGTTGCGTCGAATTATTGGTCGAGGTCGCAACGGTGTCTCCTTTGGACGAAAAGCTCGAACCCATTTACGCGGAAGTGCTGCGGCGGAATGCCGGAGAGCTCGAATTTCACCAGGCCGTTCGGGAAGTTCTGAGCAGCATCGGATTGGTCATTGCCAAGCATCCGGATTACGCTGATCAGGCGCTCATCGAACGCCTCTGCGAGCCTGAGCGGCAAATCATCTTCCGCGTGCCCTGGATCGACGACAAAGGGCAGGTTCAGATCAACCGTGGCTTCCGCGTCTGCTTTAACTCTGCGCTCGGTCCGTACAAGGGTGGCTTGCGTTTCCATCCGAGCGTCAATCTCGGCATCATCAAGTTTCTCGGCTTCGAGCAGACCTTCAAGAATGCGCTGACCGGCATGCCCATCGGCGGCGCCAAGGGCGGGTCCGACTTCGATCCCAAGGGCCGCTCCGAGATGGAAATCATGCGGTTCTGTCAGTCGTTCATGACCGAGCTTTACCGCCATCTCGGGGAATACACCGACGTTCCGGCTGGTGACATCGGCGTCGGCCAGCGCGAGATCGGCTACATGTTCGGCCAGTACAAGCGCATCACGAACCGCTACGAGTCCGGCGTCCTCACTGGAAAGGGCCTGACGTGGGGCGGGTCGCAGGTCCGCAAGGAAGCCACAGGTTACGGCGCCGTCTTCTTCGTCGAGCAGATGCTGAAGACGCGGGGGCTCGACTTCGAGGGCAAGAAGGTCGTCGTCTCGGGCTCCGGCAACGTCGCCATCTACACGATCGAGAAAATCCAGGAGCTCGGCGGTCGTGTGATCGCGTGCTCCGATTCCGATGGCTATGTCGTCGAGGAAAGCGGGATTGACCTCGATCTCCTGAAAGAGATCAAGGAAGTTCGGCGCGAGCGCATCTCGACCTACGCCAAGCTGCGCAAGGACACGGCGGATTACGTGCCCAAAGGGCGCATCTGGGACGTGCCGTGCGACATTGCCATGCCGTGTGCAACGCAGAATGAGCTTAACGGCGGAGACGCCCGCAAGCTCGTTCAGAATGGGGTCATCGCGATCGGCGAAGGTGCGAACATGCCGTGCACGCCGGATGCGGTGCAGATTTTCCAGGAAGCGAACGTGCTTTTCGGGCCCGGCAAGGCGACCAATGCGGGTGGCGTTGCGACCAGCGCGCTGGAGATGCAGCAGAACGCCTCGCGCGATTCTTGGACCTTCGAGGAAACGGAGCAGCGCCTCGCCACGATTATGCGGCAGATCCATGATCGCTGCGCCGAAACGGCCGAGGAATACGGCATGCCCGGCAACTACGTGGCGGGCGCCAACATCGCCGGCTTCATCCGTGTTGCCGAGGCGATGCGGGCGCTGGGCGTGATTTAAGGCAGTGAAAGCCAGCGGCTAAGGCGCTGGCCATTCCTTGTTCCGAAGCGGCTTCTCCTACTCTTGCCGGTCGTAATTCTTTGCGAACGCAAAGTCGGAGCGCATCGGCTGCCAGACCGTGATTTGGCGCTGTTCACGCAGGATCGCAGGCAGTCGATCGAGGTAGGCCCGGCGATACGGCCGCGGAATTTGAACCTCGATGAGGTCCTGCCGATCAGCCCAGGTTTCATGGATCATGAAGCGGGTCGGATCGTCAGGGTCCCGGTGCAGGGTTGCGTTGATGAACGTCGGCTCGTGCCGCATGGCATCGAGCACCGGTGTCAGCAAGCTCAGGAACTCCGCCTCGCACCCCGGCTTGACGTAAAGGACGACTACAGCGGAGATCGGCTCGGACCTTGTGTGACTGGCTGGCTGTGAGCGGGTATCTGCGGTCGAGGACATGGCAGTTTCTCCAAACATGTTGCCTCAAGCCGTGATCGCCCGCGTGCGCCGAAGCGCGATCAGCTGCAATTCGGCGAAGAACCCCACCATGATCGCCTGAGCAGCGACCAGGACGTATCCTGCCAGCGTCGACGCAACGTACCCGGACACCAGCAGCAACAAGCTGGCCACCACCCAAAGGACGTTGCCCGAGATGATGGTGCGAACGGCCCCGATTGCCGGAAACTGACGAGACGCTGTCCAGCCGACCAGTGCCACGAAAGGCACGAGAATGAGGCCGGCTTCACGTAATAGGATTTCAGGAAGCCCGAGCGGGCCCGAAAGAAGCTCGGCGGCCGCTACGAGCAAGACGGCGGTGATGCCGGTCGCGATGGCATCGAGAAGCAAGATCTGGCGGAGCGACAACGAGGTGATGGTCCGAAGCATGGGTGCCCCTTCAAAAGTTGAAACGCCGGCGGAAGCCGTGTCGCGCAACCTAGGAAGTGCACGGGAAGCATCGCAATTACCTCGGAGGTCATTGGAGACGCGCCGCGACCGCGCTAATCCTTTTCGATGACCATCGCGGCTTCATCGTTCGGCCAGCATTTGCGGGAGTGGCGCCACCGGCGGCGCATGAGCCAGCTTGATCTGGCGCTCGCCGCGGATGTTTCAGCACGTCACTTGAGCTTCATCGAAACGGGCCGCGCGCGGCCGAGCCGCGAGATGGTGCTGCATCTTTGCGATCAGCTGGCCGTGCCGCTGCGAGAACGCAATGCCATCCTGCTATCCGCGGGATACGCGCCGGTTTACCCGCAACGCTCACTGGATGATGCGGCATTGGCCCAGGCGCGCAAGGCTGTGGAGCTGATCCTTACGGGGCACGAGCCATATCCGGCTTTGGCCATCGACCGGCACTGGAACCTTGTTTCGGCCAATCACCCGATCGCGCGCCTTATGGCAGGCACCGCTGAAGAATTGCTCTCCCCGCCAGTCAATGTTCTACGCCTCAGCCTGCACCCCCGCGGGCTTGCTTCGCGCATCGAAAACTACGCCGAATGGCGCCATCACATTTTGACCCGCCTGCGCCAACAGATTGACGCAAGTGCAGACCCGGTTTTGATCAAGCTGCACCGTGAACTGTCTTCGTACAGAGGCAACTCCGAACGGTGCCCGGCAACCGAATGGCCATCCGATGGCGTCGTGACACCGCTTCGGCTGCGCAGCAATGTTGGCGTGCTGTCTTTGTTCAGTACGACGACCGTCTTTGGCACGCCCATTGATGTCACGCTGGCGGAGCTTGCGATCGAAGCCTTCTTCCCGGCGGATGATGAGACCGCAAAGAAACTGCGGGAGCTGAACGCGCAGCCCAGGGCTTCCGAAAACTGACTTCAAAGCAGGCCTCAGACTTTCCCTTTCCACGGCACCAGCAGGCGTTCGAGAAAACGCATCACCATCTCGAACACATACGCCATGAAGCCGATGGCAACGATGCCGAGGATGACCACGTCAGTGCGTAGGAAGTTGGAGGCGTTGTAGACCATTTTGCCGAGGCCTGCGTCCGCAGCGACCATTTCCGCGGCCACGAGGGTCGTCCAGCCGACGCCCATACCGATGCGCAGTCCGACCAGAATTTCCGGCAGCGCGGCCGGCAGGACGACGTGACGGATGACCTGCGCCCGGCTCGCCCCCATGGAAAGGGCCGCTTGAATCTGCTCCTGGCTCACTGAACGCACTCCCGCGCGTGCTGACAGGGCAACAGGCGCGAAAATGGCGAGGAACAGCAGCATGATTTTCGACTGCTCGCCAATGCCGAACCAGATGATCATCAGCGGCAGATAGGCGAGGGGTGGCAGAGGCCGGTAGAATTCAATGGGCGGATCGAAGATGCCGCGCGCAATGCGCGATACGCCCATCGCAATGCCAACCGGAATCCCGATCACGACCGCCAGCGCGAACGCCGAGAAAACGCGGTACATGCTCCAAAAGAAGTGCACCCACAGTGTGTGGTTATCGAGATCGCCGGCGACGGCTTGCTGAAATGCGGACCAAATGGCCTGCGGTTTCGGCAGAAAAAGCGGGCGAATCCAGCCCATGTTCGTCGCAAGCCACCACAGCCCCAGCATGCAGGCGATGCTCAAGATGCTGAGCGTCAGCGTCGAGCCTTCACCGAGCACGCGATAGCGGCTCGTGCGCACGCGGCCGTTGGCGCGCGGCGCAACCGGTGTCAGCGGTCGACTGGCTTCGGTTTCCAGCTCGGTTACGTGCGTCATTCAAAGAACTCCGGCATTCCGAGGCTGTTAGACGGTTGAGAGCGCTTCGCGACGCTGAATTTCGCCGAGCACTTCCTCACGCATTCTGATGAAGTCAGGACTTGATTTGACAGCGCGCGCATCGCGGGTCGCGATGTAGCGATGGCAGAAATCGAGCTCGTAAACTTTCTCGATCTTGCCCGGTCGCGGCGTCATCACGATGAGCCGGGTAGCCAGGAAAATGGCTTCCTCGACGGAATGGGTAATGAAAAAGACCATTTTTCCCGTGCGATGCCAGACGTCGAGGATTAGCTCCTGCACCTGTTCACGGGTGAGCGCATCGAGCGCGCCGAGGGGCTCGTCCATCAGCAAGACTTCGGGATCGGAAGCCAGCGCCCGCGCAATCCCCACGCGCTGCTGCATGCCGCCCGAAAGCTCGTAAATCATCTTGCTTTCGAAATCGGCGAGCCCAACCAGTGCAAGTTTTTCCCGCGCTATTGCGTATCGCGCCTGTCGCGAAAGGCCCCGCATTTTCAGCCCGAAGGCCACATTGTCGAGAACGTTGAGCCAGGGCATCAGCGCATGGCGCTGGAAGACGACGCCGCGGTCCGCGCCCGGACCTGTCACGGGTTTGCCGTCCAGCCTGACTTCTCCCTCGGACGGCGTAAGAAAACCGGCGATGACGGAAAGCAGAGTTGTTTTTCCGCAACCCGAAGCGCCAATGGCGACGACAAATTCCCGATCGTTGATGGTGAGATTGACGTTGGACAGAGCCTCGACAATGCCCGAGGCGGTTTGATAGCGGACGCAAAGATCGCGTACTTCGAGCTTTGGCACGAAGTCCTCGTGTTTTTCTCCACCCCAAAAAATCGAATTGGGCCCGGATTATCCGAGCCCGAATTCCGTTTCGCCTAATTTTTCACTGTCGCCGCAGCAGCGGCAACAAATTCAGGATTCACGAAATTCTCAGGATTGCTCGGAAGCTCCGTAATGCGTCCCTGATCTTTGAGGAACTTCGCCGTATCCAGAATTGCCTTGGCAACGACGCTATCCTTGCCGCCGCCGAGCCATGCACTCGATGCCTGTTCTGCGGCGGAGGGGAAATTGTAATCCGCCATCGCCGCCGGCACGTCCTCAGGCTTGGCGCCGACGACCTTTGCCGTCGCCTGCACCATCGGTGAGTCAGGTGTCCACTTGTCCTTGTTCGCGACGTAATCGGCGTCGGCCTTTGCAATGGCCGCGATGAACTTCGTCAGGAACTCCTTGTTTTGCTCCGCCCACGCCCGGTTGACCATGATGGCATCGAACGTTGGCTTGCCTTTCTTGGCGAGATCACCGGACGAAATGATAACCTTGCCGTTGCCCTTGATCCTGGCGAGAACAGGATTCCAGACGAATGCCGCATCGATGTCGCCGCGTTCCCATGCTGCCGCGATCTCTGGTGGCCGCAGGTTCAGAATTTCGACTTCCTTCGGATTGACTCCGGCGTCTTCAAGGGCCGCGAGCAAGTGATAGTGAGTAGTCGAGACGAAAGGAGTGGCTACTTTCTTGCCCTTCAAATCCTGTACAGAGTTGATACCCGTGCCGTTGCGCGCAACAAGCTGCTCGGCGTTTCCAATGTCATCGAGAATGTAGATGATCTGCACATCCATTCCCTGGGCGATGGCCGCTGTGGCGGGGCTAGAGCCGACTTCGCCAATGGGTACCTGGCCGGAAGCCATCGCCTTGATGACCTCGCCACCGCCCGCAATCATTTTCCAATTAATTTTATAACCGGTTGCTTTTTCGAGTTCGCCTGAGGCCATGAGCGCGCGCATGGGCACGATCATGTCCTGGTGGCCGAAGGTTACCTCTTTGGTTTGAGCGTATGCACTTGCTAATCCCAAACTCAGCGCCAACGGCAGCGCCAGCAATGCACTTTTCATGCCGTCCTCCCATCGCCTCTTCGAAGTCTCAGCAGCCACGCAGGACGCCGACGAAACAACTCATGGTTTTGTGTTCTGATCCCTGTTGTTCCGTTTGCTGCAACACCTGCGATCCTAAAGCACCTTGCGCAGCGGAAACAAGCGATTGTGGAGACTTTAATTCCGATTGCCCGAATGGCTGGCAACCTGCCTGGCGTTTGTCTATGTCTTGCTCGAATTTCACCCGGTAATTCCGGGAGTTGGCGTCAAACGTGAAAGGAAGCTGACTTGTCCGTGTCGAATGAGCCGTTGCTCAGAGAGCTACGCGTTCTGGAGCTTGGTCATTTCATCGCCGCGCCCTTCTGCACGCGCGTGCTTGCCGATCTCGGCGCCGATGTGATCAAGGTTGAGCCACCGGGTGGCGATCCGGTCCGCGGATGGGGCATGCAGGCCAATGGGCAGTCCATCTGGTGGAGCGTGCATGGGCGAAACAAACGGTGCGTAACTCTTGACGTGCGCAAACCGGAAGGGCGCGAGATCGTTCTCGACCTCGTGAAGAGGTGTGATGTCGTCGTTGAAAATTTCCGGCCCGGGCAGCTTGAGAAATGGGGCCTGGGGCCAGACCAGCTTGCCGAAGCGCGCCCCGGCATCGTTTTGGTCAGGATTTCCGGTTACGGGCAGACCGGGCCTGATGCCCACAAATCCGGATTTGGCGTGATCGGAGAAGCAAAAGGCGGGCTTCGGTATCTGGGCGGGTATCCGAAAAACGTGACTGATTTGCCGCCGCCGCGCGCGGGCGTCAGCCTGGGGGACAGCGTCGCGGGGCTTTATGGGGCCGTTGGGGCACTCGCCGCCGTTCTCGATCAGCGGAGCACAGGTGCGAAAGAGGCGCGCGTCATCGACGTGGCGCTGGGCGAGGCGGTGCTATCCCTTTTGGAGGGTGCGCTGCCTGAATATGGTCTCACCGGCAAGATTCGGGAACCGATGGGCTCAGCCATCAACACTGCAGCGCCGACCAACGCCTATCCGTGCAAGGACGGAACGTGGCTGCTGATTGCAGCCAATTCCGATCCGTTGTTTGCCGCGTTGTGCCGGGTGATGGGAAAGCCGGAGCTCGCCGACGATCCGCGTTTCAAGGATAATCGCGGCCGCGTCGAACATATGGCGGAGCTCGATGCCATTATTGCCGAGTGGACCCGGACCCTGACACCGCAGGAGGCTTTGGAGCAGCTGGAAGCGGCCAACATTCCCGCCACCAAAATCTATACAATTGCCGACGTCGCGAGTGACCAGCAGTTCCGCGCCCGCCATATGGTGACAACGGTGCAGGATCCGCAGCTGGGTTCAGTGCTCCACCCGGGTGTCGTGCCTATGGTGCAAGGGCTTGATCGCGACACGCAAATCCGTTGGGCTGGCCCGCCGATCGGCTACCATAATCGCGAAGTTTACGAGCAGCTTCTCGGCTACTCTCCGGCCAAGCTGGCGGAGCTTCAGGAAAAGGGAATCGTATGAGCCAGGTTACCATAGTCGAGGTCGCGCCCCGCGACGGCTTCCAGTCGGTCAAGGAGTTCATCCCGACCGAAACGAAAATCAAAATCGTCGAGGCCTTGGCCGCGACTGGCGTGCCGCGCATGGAGATCGGCTCGTTCGTCAGTCCGAAGGCCATTCCCCAGATGGCGGATACGGCCGAGGTTTTGAAGCGCGCCCGCCTGCCGGCGACGCTGCGCACGCACGTTCTCGTGCCGAACCGGAAGGGACTGGAGCTTGCGAAGGCGGCCGGCGTAAAGGAGGTGTGCTGGGTCCTTTCGGTCAGCGAGAGCCACAACCAGTCGAACGTGCGCCGCTCCGTCGACCAGAGCTTCGCGGACTTCGAGGAAGCCTGGAAGGAGCAGGGCGAGGGGCTGAAGCTGAGATTCGCCCTTGCCACCAGCTTCGACTGCCCGTTCGAGGGGCGGACGCCCGAGGCTCGCGTTATCGCCTGTGTCGAGCGGGTGCTGAAGATCGTGGACGAGCTCGAAATCTCGATCGCGGACACCACGGGGCGTGCCGCGCCGAACCACGTGCGCGGTCTGTTCTCGACCCTCGTCCGGAACTACGGCAGCGACAAGGTCCAGTTCTCCTTCCACGGACATGACACATACAACCTGGGGGTGGCGAACGCCATTGCCGCCTACGAAGCGGGCGTGCGGATCATCGACGGCGCTGCCGCCGGGCTCGGCGGATGTCCGTTCGCGCCGGGCGCCACCGGTAATACAGCGACAGAGGACCTGGTGTTTGCGTTCGAGCACATGGGCATTTCGACCGGCATCGATTTCGCCAAGCTGCTCGAAGCCGCCGACATGGTGCAGGCCGTGGCGCCTTCACAAGCCGGTGGCCGCGTGCGGACAGTGTCGCGCCGACGCGCGCTGGCGGGCTTCGGCGAGAACACCCGGGGTTTGCCACCTGAGGTGGCGGCCTGCGCCTGAGGCTTTTCAGCGCCTTCTAATCGGTGCGGGGGACGTCCAGCCGATGGACGATCCCCTGCGTCCTTTCATCAAGCGGCGGATAGCGTTTCAACACCAGGGGATCGTGGCCGGGCACGATATGCCGACGTGAGGTGGCGAGCGCTTCCAGCCGATCGTAGGATCTCAGCATCGCCTCGATGTCGACGACGATGGGGAAGGGGTGCCGGCGTTCGAAGTTCTCGTAAAGATGAGTGGCGTCTGAAGCGAGAACCACCCAGCCGGACTGGGTCAGCACCCGCACGCATTGCAGCCCTTTGCTGTGTCCCGGTACCTTGTGGACGGTGATGCCCGGTGCGATCTCCCCGTCGCCGTCATGGAACCGAACCCGCCCCGAATAGACTTTCCGCACCATTTGGCAGACGTGCTCGGCCGTGAACGGGCGGCGCAAGATTTCATCGCACATGCAACGGCCTGTGGCGTAGGCCATTTCTGCTTCTTGCAGATGGAAAGTCGCGGCGGGGAAGTGCTCCAGGGTGCCGGCGTGGTCGTAGTGGAGGTGCGTGACGATGACGGTATCAATCGTTTCGGCTTCAATGCCGATATGTTTCAGCAGGTCTCGCGGTTCATGTTGTAGGACACGCCCCCGCTCCTTGGCCTCGGCATGGCTGAAACCGGTATCGACCAGGATCGTCCGCCGCTCGTTTCGGATGAGCCACACGAAGTAGTCGATGGGGTGCGGACTGGCGTGGTCATCGGGCATCAGGAAATTGTCTGCCCGTGATCTGTTAGCATGCGTTCCATACTTAAGTGCTAGGACTTCGTATGTTTCGGCCATGGCGTTTCCTCGGAGTTATCTTTAGTTCTGGGTGGGAGGCGATGGTCGCGTCATCCCCGTCGAGTGGCAAGCCGCCATGCTGGTCAACGGCAAAAAAGGATCGACAGTGAACGTCTCTTTTCTGCAAGAGCTGCTGAACACTATCGCCGACCAGGGTCGGCAACTCCTGCCTTGGACGGCTCGAAGCGGTGACGCGAGCAAGGATATCGCGGAACTGGCAAAGGCCCTGGTCTCCGTGCGCGGCGAGGCGTCGGGCGTGGCCATGGCCCGCCAAATTCTGGAAATCTACCGGGGGCTCACGAGGCAGCAAAAGCACGCGTTCTTCCAGTTCTTGGCCACTTCAATGCAGCCGCGACAGGAGACCGTTCTTGAGGCTGCCTCCGCGTATGTATCAGACCCATCGCCGGAGCGGCTGTCGAAACTTCAGTCGGCAGTAGAAAGTCCGCGGCAGGAGTTTTTCCGCAGGCTCAACCTCGCCCCGGGCGCCACAGGCGAAATCGTGGCCATGCGGCGAGACCTGCTGGGCATGCTCCCAGAGGACCCCTCGTTGAATGTGGTCGATATCGACCTGCGCCATCTCCTTTATTCCTGGTTCAACCGGGGCTTCTTGGTGCTGCGCCGCATCGACTGGCAGACGCCCGCCGCGATCCTCGAGAAGATCATCGCCTACGAAGCGGTGCATGAGATCAAGGGTTGGGATGACCTGCGCCGCCGCCTCGATCCGGCTGACCGCCGCTGCTTTGCCTTCTTCCATCCGTCGCTGGTGGATGAGCCGCTGATCTTCGTCGAGGTGGCGCTGACAGACGATATGGCGAGAAGCATCAAAAGCTTACTTGATGAGGCCCCGAAGGCTGGCACGCCGGGCGAGCCGACGACAGCGGTCTTCTACTCCATCTCCAACTGCCAGGAGGGCCTGCGCGGCATTTCCTTCGGCAACTTCCTCATCAAACAAGTGGTGGAAGAGCTGGCGCGCGAGCAGCCGTCCCTCAAGACGTTCGTCACGCTCTCGCCTGTGCCGATGTTCGCCCGCTGGCTGGACAAGGAGCTTATCCGGAATGAGACCGGCCTCATTACGCCGGAGCTGCGGGAGGCACTGCAAGTCCTGGGCGATCCCGGCTGGGTTGAGGATGCGGAGCAGGTGAAGCTGCTGGAAACACCGCTGACAGTTCTCGCGGCTCACTATCTGGTCAACGCAAAGACGGGAGAGGGCCGCCCTGTCGATCCTGTCGCCCGGTTCCACCTCGGTAACGGCGCACGGCTCGAGAGGATCAACTGGCTGGGGGACACGTCGCCGAAAGGGCTCAGGGAGTCCCATAGCATCATGGTGAACTACCGCTACGACCTAAAGGAGTTCGAGCGGAATCACGAGGCTTACGCGAACGAAGGCGTTGTGGCGCTCTCCCGGAGCGTTCGCAACCTGCTGAAGATCGTGCCGAAGGTGAAGGTCGCACGCCCGGAACCTCGGCAGTTGCCGCCGCCTGACAGCACGGCGGACAGTGAGCCCGAGATTGTGGAAATCATCGAACCTGCAGACCGTTGACCTTCGCTGAGCCAAGTTTGGCCCACAAAAATGCCGCTCTCCGTACTTCGCGAAGAGCGGCTGTTATAGGAACGCTGATTTTCAAAGAGCTTCGCCTACGAATGGCCCGCCTACGGTGCACTGCACCCGGCTTGCCCGAAGCAGGGCGCAAACACGGCTTGCTTCTTCTGCCGAGGTGATGGGGCCGGCGATCAGCTGGTAGTTGGGCGCCGTCGGTGGACCCGAGACCACGTAGCGCGGTTCCAGATCGCCGAGTGTGTTGGCGTGGCGCTCAGCCAACAGGCTCCAGCGCAGGCGCAGGGCTTCGAGCGAAGGCCCGGCGTCGAGGTGGATCGCGTAGGCTTCCGAAGCGACTGTCACTGTCGGAGGGCCGAAGGTGATCTCGAGCTCGCGAGGCGGCAGGCTGCCCGTCTCCATTTTCAGCGCCAGCGGGCCATCCTGGGGAGATGGGAGAGAGGCGGTGCGCGTCGGAGGCGGAGCCACCGGCTCAGCGGTTGCCGTGCGGGCTGTAACTTTCCGCACCGGCGGTGGCGGAGCCACTGCTTCTGCCGGGGCCTCGTCCTCACTTTCCGCCTCGTCCAGCCTCTGGCTTTGCTCTATCCTGGGTGCGTTGAGGACCGTTGGCGTAACGGGTTGCGCTGAAGCAATGTGACTTGGCTCGCTGCCAACCTCAGGCGGGGCAACACTTGGGCTGGGGACTGAAACCGCAGCGCTTTCAGTCAGCTCGTCCTCTTCGGGGTCTTGCGGCTCAATAGCTTCTGCGGTCGTCTGCGGCCGGTTGATGATGGCAACGGGCCGCTTCGCGGCCGCTTCCTTCACCTCGGAAAGCTCGCGCTCCAAGTTCGCGATGGTCGTCCGAAGGACGCTAATCTCTTCTGTAAGCTGCTCCACGACCTGGGTTTCGCGGTTGACTTCCTCAGACCGCAGGGCCTGCGTTGTGAGAGGCGCAGCCCATTCCGGTTGGGCCAGCAACATGTAGATGTACGCCGCCGCAGCCGTGCCCAAAAACGTCCAAGTGCCCAGGTAGAGGGCCGAAGAGCTGCGCGGCTGCGCAGGGGGAGTAGCAATTCTTTCAGCAAACGTCTGGTTATTTGTTGGTTGCGCTTGCATGGCGGCCCTGGGACCCAAATTGCTCGGACGCCAGACCAGAATGCGGTCGCGCGGCCAAGCACATGATTCGCTTGTGCCAAACCGTCGTCCGAGTCTGCTGTTGGGGTCAACGGGATCAGCCGTGCCAGTTGGTGACATCTGTGGATAGTCGGTTGGCGCGCTATCAACTTTTGCTGGTGAAACTTTGAGGCAGGCGCGACTACGGGTGGCAGAGCGCGCCTGAAGGATAACAGGATAGAAGTGTTCGGTTCCGCTTAGGTGTTTTCCGTCATGACGTCACGCCCACTGCTCACCGTCGTGCTCGCCGCAGGCAAGGGCACGCGCATGAAATCAGCTCTGCCGAAGGTGTTGCACCGGGTCGGCGGCCTCTCGTTGTTGGGTCATGTACTCAGGACAGTCGGGGCGCTGGGGGCGAGCCGAACGGCCGTGGTGATTGCACCACAGATGGATGACGTGCGGGCCGAGGTAGCAAAGCGCCTGCCCTCGGCAGAAGTTTTCGTCCAGGAACAGCAGCTGGGCACGGCGCACGCGGTTCTTTCGGCACGGCCAGCCATTGTTGGGCATCAGGGTGACGTCCTGGTCGCCTTTGGTGACACGCCGCTCATCCTGCCAGAAACGCTCCAGAGCCTGCTCGACTGCCTCAATGACGACACGCCGGTTGCGGTGCTCGGGTTCGAGGCCGCAGATCCGACAGGCTACGGGCGCCTGCTTCAGGACGCCGACGGAAATGTCGTCGCGATCCGCGAGCACAAGGATGCAACGGAAGCCGAGAGGGCGGTCACTTTCTGCTGCTCTGGCGTGATGGCGTTCCGCGGCCCGCGATTGCTCGAGCTGTTGGATGCCATCGGAACGAACAACGCTCAGCGTGAGTACTATCTCACCGATGCCGTCGCCATCGCGCGATCGAAGGGTTATCGGGTCGCCGCCATTTCGTGCCCGGAGGAAGAGGTTCTGGGGGTCAACTCACGCAATCAACTTGCCGAGGCGGAGGCGGTTTTCCAGCGGCGCTTCCGCGAGAAGGTCATGGCAGAGGGCGCCACTCTGGTTGCGCCGGAGACCGTCTGGTTCAGCTACGACACGGTGGTCGGCCGCGACGTGATGATTGAACCGAACGTGTTCTTTGGACCGGGCGTGACGATCGAGGACGAGGTCATCATTCACGCCAATTGCCATTTCGAAGGCGCCTGTCTGCGGCGCGGGGCGGAGATCGGACCCTTTGCCCGACTCAGGCCCGGCGCCGACATCGGCCCAAAATCGAAGATCGGCAACTTCGTCGAGGTCAAGAACGTGGTGGTCGAGGAGGGGGCCAAGGCGAACCACCTCTCCTACCTCGGCGACGGCCGCGTTGGTGCCGGCGCAAATATCGGTGCAGGGACAATCTTCTGCAACTACGACGGCTTCTTCAAACACAAGACGGAGATCGGGCCGGGTGCCTTCGTCGGCTCCAATACAGCGCTTGTGGCACCGGTGACCGTGGGCGCTGGCGCCTACATCGGGTCAGGCAGCGTCATTACCAAGAACGTGCCGGCAGATGCGCTCGCGCTGGAACGCAATGAGCAAACGGTGCGCGAGGGCTGGGCAGCCAAGTTCCGCGCCATGATGCAACGTCGTAAGGCAGGAAAACATTAACCCAATCGAAAAGTTGCGAAACACGGTTTGAATTGTTTCGAGCATTCTCGGGGCATAGCAAAAGAACAAATGATTTCCCGACAGTATAGGGGCATGTTTGGATGTGCGGGATCGTGGGCATTCTTGGCTCGAAGCCTGTCGCGGAAGATCTTGTCGATGCGCTGCGTCGACTTGAGTACCGCGGTTACGACTCTGCTGGCATTGCCACGGTGGAGAACGGACATCTCGACCGGCGGAGGGCTGAGGGCAAGCTGAAGAACCTGGAGTTGAAGCTTTCAGAGCAGCCGTTGAAAGGGCGGGCCGGCATTGGCCACACGCGCTGGGCGACGCATGGTCGGCCGATCGAGCGCAATGCCCACCCCCACATGAATGACCGCGTGGCTGTGGTTCACAACGGCATCATCGAGAACTTCCAGGAGCTTCGGGACGAGCTCACGGCCAAAGGCTACGAGTTCGAGACGGAGACCGACACCGAGACAATTCTCCATCTGGTCACGGATTATCTCAATCAGGGATGCAGGCCTGTCGAGGCAGCCCATAAGGCGCTACAGCGCCTGAGCGGTGCGTTTGCCCTGGGGCTCATTTTTGCCGGTCACGATGACCTGATGATCGGCGCCCGGCGTGGGCCACCGCTGGCGATCGGCCACGGCAAGAACGAGATGTATCTCGGCTCGGACGCCATCGCGCTGGCACCGTTCACGGATGCGATCACCTACCTCGAGGATGGTGACTGGGTCGTCATCACCCGCTCCGGAGCGCAAATCTACGATACGGCGGGCAACCCGGTGGAGCGGCCAATCGTGAGGTCGGTAGCGAGCTCATTGCTCGTGGACAAGGGCAACTACCGCCACTTCATGGCCAAGGAGATCCACGAGCAGCCCGAGGTCATCAGCCATACACTCGCCCATTACCTCGACATGGCGACGGGCAAGGTCGTGTTCCCCGACCTTGGCGTGGATCTGGCCAAGATCTCGCGCATCACCATGTCGGCCTGTGGCACGGCCTATTACGCCGGGCTGGTCGGCAAGTATTGGCTGGAGCGATACGCGCGCATTCCGGTCGATATCGACGTGGCGTCCGAGTTCCGCTACCGCGAGGCGCCGATGCCGGAAGGCGGTCTCGCTATCTTCATTTCGCAGTCGGGCGAGACCGCGGACACGCTGGCATCGCTCCGCTACTGCAAGGCCCAGGGGCAGAAGATTGCCTCGGTCGTCAACGTGCGGACGTCGACCATCGCGCGCGAGTCTCATGCGATTCTGCCGACGCTCGCCGGGCCGGAGATTGGCGTTGCGTCCACCAAGGCGTTCACCTGCCAGCTTTCTGTTCTCGCCTGTCTTGCCATCGCGGCGGGTCGCGCGCGGGGCACGCTCTCCGAGGCAGACGAGAAAGAGCTTGTTCGTGCACTGACCGAGGTGCCTCGGCACGTCAATACGATCCTGCGCAGCGAGCCGATGTACGAGACGCTCGCCCATTCACTGCAAAAGGCGAAGGATGTTCTCTATCTGGGCCGTGGGCAGAACTTCCCCATCGCGCTTGAAGGTGCGCTGAAGCTCAAGGAGATCTCCTACATTCACGCGGAGGGCTACGCCGCCGGCGAGCTCAAGCATGGCCCCATCGCGCTTATCGACGAGAATGTGCCGGTGGTGGTTGTGGCGCCGGAAGACGACCTGTTCGAGAAAACCGTCTCGAATATGCAGGAAGTCGCGGCACGCGGTGGGCAGATTATCCTGATCTCGAACGCGCCGGCGTCGAAGGCGGGCTGCAAACTCCACACCCATTTGCAGATGCCGGACGCTCACCCCTTTACGAATCCCCTGCTTTATGCGGTACCCGTGCAACTGATCGCGTATCACACTGCCGTCGCCATGGGCACCGACGTTGATCAACCACGTAACCTGGCCAAGTCCGTCACTGTGGAATAGGGCCGGGACCAAAGGATCGGCCGTCGAATTGCCCAAATAATGTGCTTGGCGTCGACTCAGCGGTCGTGGAGGTGATGCGCGTAACGGAGGTTACGGGCGAGGACTTCGCAATGACGCGGGTACGCGCGAGGGGGAGGGGAATTGACTGTCTCGTTGGGGCGGTCGCGGCGATTCTTGTTGCAGGTGGCATTACTGAGCCCATCTTCGCAGCAGAATCTGCCAAGGGTAAGACCAGCGCATTGAAATCCGCTTCAACTCAAACGGACAAGCAGATCGAGAAGGGCATCGCGGCCTACGAGGCCGGGAAGATCGATCTGGCGGTTCAGGAATTGACGAGCGCCATTAGCAGCGGGAAGATCTCGCAGTCGAAGCTCGCGCAGGCGCTCTATTACCGCGGTCTCGCCTATCGCAAGCAGAACAGGCCGGCCCAGGCAATCTCCGATTTCACCAGCGCCCTGTGGATCAAGGACGGTCTCGATGCGGAGCAGCGTTCGAACGCTTTGCTGAATCGCGCTGCGGCTTATCGGGATGCCGGCTTGCATGAGCAGGCGGAGGCGGATGAGAAGCGAGTTGCCGCAACCAGGCAGCCGCGCGCCAAAGCGAACGCTGAGACTGCCGCCGCGTCCACCGCGGCAGAATCGCCATCACCGGCTTCGAGCGGCAGCGGTTTGACTGGCTTCTTCAACGCGCTCTTCGGTGGCGCATCGTCGAATCCGCCACAGAGCGCAGCCAGCGCCCCCTCGAGCCGCTCCGGAGAGGCTGCCGGTGCCCCGAGGGCGGCGACGCAGCAGACGTCCGCCTGGTCCAGCACATGGGGCGAGAACACTGTCGTTCGAAAAGCAGGCAATGGCGGTGGCAACAGCGTTCCTGCCACAACCGCTTCCACCAGCAAGGCCGCTGCACAGGGCAGTTACGTCATTCAGGTCGCGGCGGTTCGCACCAAGCAGGAGGCTCAGGCGGTTGCGAAACGGCTCCGTCAGCTCGGCGGCAGCTTCGGTGCCCGGGAGCCGGGCATCGAGGAAGCCGTGATGGGCAACATGGGCACGCTATACCGGGTGAGCCTAGGGCCGTTCGCCAGCAGTGGTGAGGTCGAAAAGGTTTGCCCGCAACTCCGCCAGGCGGGCCTTGATTGCCACATCATCAGCCGGTGAGGGCCAACGCTTCCCCAGGCGGGACCAGTTGTCCTCCCTCCACTTATCGCCTATTGCGTACTCAGCTTATTCCGGTTTCCCTGAAACTGTAACGAGTAAGGGAGGGCCTCTTCCGCGTTTCGGCGCTGGGCGGGGTGGTAAGTCGAAGCATGCAACACGACGGTGCGGAGCAGCAGTCGCTGTCCGGTGAAGGCGCGAGCGCGCAGCCGAAGCCCGCGCGTCCGGGTGTGGCGCAGAGCCACTCAGAGCTGCACCTGGGTGCTCGGCTGAGAAACTACTTCCTGACTGGTCTTGTCGTCGTCGGGCCGGTGACGATCACGCTCTACATCGCGTGGTGGTTCATCAATGTCGTCGATGCCTGGGTCAAACCCTTCGTTCCGAAGGTCTACAACCCGGAGACGTATCTTCCGTTTCCGATGCCCGGCATCGGCCTTCTTTTCGGGTTCATCGGTCTGACCTTGATCGGCGCGCTCGCCGCGAACCTTATCGGTCGCACGATCATCAGCTCGGGCGAGCTGTTCCTGCAGCGCATGCCGATCGTGCGCAACGTCTATCAGGCGTTGAAGCAGATCTTCATTTCGGTGGTCACGGCCGCCGGATCGGGCGCCGCCTTCAACAAGGTGGGCCTCATGGAATTCCCGTCGAAGGGGATCTGGTCGCTCGTCTACATCACGGGCGAGGCCCAGGGGGAGATCAAGGAAGTCCGGCCCGGCGGTGAAGACGATCTGCTCACTGTCTTCATGCCCACCGGTATCATGCCGCCGACCGGGTTCGTCTGCGTCGTGCCACGCAGGGACGTGATCGTCCTCAGCATGAGCGTCGAGGATGCGGCCAAGATGGTCATTTCGGCGGGCATGGTCATGCCTGAGTATCAGAAGCAACTCAAAACGCTTGCTGATGCTGCGCGGGACCCTCAATCGTAGGGTGCGCTGTTGAAAATCGCGATTGCGGGCGTCGCAGCTTTATAAGCTTGATTTTCCGGCGCCGTACTTACGCAGCGCGGAACAGGCGCACGGCGTCGTCGCACTCGAAAAGGTAGAGCAGGTTGCGGATCGCGGCGCCGCGCGTGCTTGTAAGGTGAGGGTCCGTGTGGAGGAGCAGGCGGGCGTCATCGCGTGCCGCCGCCAGCAATTCCTCGAAGTTCGGCACATTGGCGATGCGGAACTCGGGCATGCCGCTTTGACGCGCGCCCAACACCTCGCCGCCCCCGCGCAGCTCCAGATCCTTCTCTGCGATGAGGAAGCCGTCCTCCGTCTCGCGCATCATCTTGAGCCGCTCCTGCGCTGTCTCGCCGAGCGGAGGTTTGTAGAGCAGCACGCAATAGGACTGCCGTTGCCCGCGGCCGACACGCCCTCGCAGCTGATGGAGCTGGGCCAGCCCGAACCGCTCCGCGTGCTCGATGACCATGATCGTGGCGTTGGGCACGTTCACACCGACCTCGATGACGGTTGTCGAAACCAGCACCCGGAGTTTGCCCTCGGCGAACGCGGCCATGGTCGCGTCCTTCACCCGCCCTGGCATGGCGCCGTGCAGAAGTCCCACGACCGGACCGAGCACCTGGGTGAGGTGGGCGTGTCGTTCCTGGGCTGCGGCGAGCTCGGACGCGCCGTTGCCTTCGATCAGCGGGCAGACCCAGTAAACCTGCGCGCCTTCCGAGACGGCGCGCCGCAGACCGTCCACAACCTCTTCAAGCCGCTCGGTCGAGACAAGAGTGGTGATGACAGGCTTGCGGCCCGCCGGCTTCTCCGTCAGCCGCGACACGTCGAGGTCGCCGTAATGGGTCATGAGGAGCGTCCGCGGGATTGGCGTGGCCGTCATGACCAGAACGTCGGCTGAGCCATTGCCGCCCTTGGTCTGCAGCGCGAGTCGCTGGTGCACGCCAAATCTGTGCTGCTCGTCGATGACGGCGAAGGCGAGGTCCTTGAACACGACGTCCGGCTGGAAGAGGGCGTGTGTGCCCACGAGGATGTCGATATCGCCGCGGGCGAGGCGCTCCAGAATTTCAGCGCGCGTCTTGCCCTTTTCGCGCCCGGTGAGCAGGGCGACCCGTACTCCGGCTTTCTCGGCGAGCGGTCCGATCGTCTCCACGTGCTGGCGCGCCAGAACTTCTGTAGGCGCCATAAGTGCGGCTTGCGCGCCGGCCTCAACCGCGATGGCCATCGATATGAGGGCGACAGCGGTCTTGCCGGAACCAACATCTCCCTGTAGCAGCCGCAGCATGCGGGTGGGAGCCGCCATATCGGCTTCGATTTCGCGCAACGCCTTACTCTGCGAGGGCGTCAGCGCGAAGGGAAGGGCGGCCAGCAGCTGTTTACGGATACGCCCATCACCGACAATCGGGCGGCCACGTTGTGCCTTGAAGCTCTGGCGAACCAAGGCCAGCGCGATCTGCCCGGCAAGAAGTTCATCGTAGGCCAGTCGCTGCCAATGCGGGGCCGCCGGCGAGACCTCGTCCGGCTCCTGCGGCACGTGCAGACGTCTGATGGCCTCGCCGAAGCTGGGCCAGCCGCGCGCCTTTAGCCAGCGCGGCTCCTGCCATTCGGGTAACTCGGGCACGCGCTCGACCGCCTGCCGCATCAGCTTGAGCAGGATTTTCCCGGAGAGACCGGCCGTGAGCGGATAAACCGGCTCGAGCATCGGCAGGTGGGCGCGCGCCTCCGGCGGCACGATGTAGTCCGGATGGACCATTTGCAGCGTATCGCCGTAACGCTCGACACGACCCGAAATGTAGCGCGTGCTGCCGACAGGAAGCTGGCGTTCGACGAATCGGCGCTCCGCGTGAAAGAAAATGAGGTCGATCCGTCCGGTTTCGTCCTCGCAAGTGACCTTATAGGGTGCCTTCGCCACACCGGGCGGCGGTGCTTTGTGCTTCAGGACACGGACGGCGAACGTGGCTATCGTTCCGGGCACGGCAAGTGCCAGACCTGGCTCCGAGCGCCGATCGATGACGCCTGTCGGTACGTGCCAGAGCAGATCCACGACGCGTGGCTCGGAAATTCCCGGCGGCAGACGCACCGCTTTTTTGAGCAGCGCCAGCAGGCGTGGCCCGACGCCCGTGAGCGCCTGTGCAGAGGCGAACAGTGGTGTCAGCACGCTGGGTCGCATGACAAGTGGTACGCTGATCCGATAAGCGGCGCCGTTGGCGCTGGGGGCTGGTGCGTCGCAGCTCACCCTTTGCGCGCGGCATCGCGGGCGCTATATCACGCCATTGACAAGCAACGTTGGCGGCGCGGGCTGGCAGCGTCAAGGCGTGCGGCGGAATATCCAAAACCAGCGAGGGAGACGGCATGTCAGGGGAAGATCTCGACGTGCGCCGGCGCAGGGCCGCTTATCGCGCCTCGCATCGCGGCACCAAGGAAATGGACTGGCTCCTGGGGCGCTATGCCAACGCCGTCCTGCCGGAGCTGGAAGGGGAAGACCTCGAACAGTTCGAGCGGCTGTTGATGCTCCCCGATCCGGACTTGCAAAAGTGGCTGATGCATCCAGAGCTTTCCGCAGGCACAGGATTCACAGATCTGATCCACGATATGCGCCGCTTCCATAGGCTGGAGTGATCAGTATATCGGATCAATCCTCTGCTGGTCGCGAAGGTCCCGCCATTTGAACCTGCGCCGTGGCCAGCACGCGAGTTTCGGTGACAAGCACCGGGACGTTGAGTAGGGGTGCTGCGGCATCGCAAGCGTTTTGCGCCGTGGCGCAAATGTTGGACTCGGCAGGCTCCCGCACGCCGTTGTTCAGGACAATGGATACACTTGTAAAACAACGAGAGCTCACCTTCTCCGGCGTGCCCGAGGGGCTCGACGCCCTGGTGCTGTCACGCCTGACGCGCGAGGCGGCAACGGCATCCGGCGGTCCGGGCTTCGTCCTGCACGTGGCGCGTGACGACCGGCGGCTGGAGACGCTGCAGGCCTGCCTCAACTTCTTCGATCCCAAGGTGCGGGTCATCGTCTTTCCGGCCTGGGATACCGTTCCTTATGACCGCGTCGGCCCCAATGCGGAGATCGTTGCCAAGCGCATGGCGGCGCTTGCGCGACTGGTCGCCGGCGGTCGTCGTGAGCCCACCCTGATCCTGACGACCGTCAACGCAATTCTCCAGCGCGTGCCGCCGCGTCAGTTCGTGCGCAATGCCATCCGGCAGATCGCGCCGGGTCAACGCATCGACATGAACCGACTGATCCAGCGGCTGCTGCTTGGCGGCTATCAGCGGACGGGCGCGGTGATGGAGCCGGGCGAGTTCGCTGTGCGCGGCGGCATCCTCGATCTGTTCCCGGCAGGTCGGTCCAGCCCTGTAAGGCTCGACTTTTTCGGCGATACGCTGGAAAGCATCAAGACGTTCGATCCGGAAACGCAGCGCACGCAAAAGATCGTCCAGAAAATGACGCTGCTTCCGGTCAGCGAGGTGGCGTTCGGACCAGAGGCGGAGCGTATTTTCCGCAGCCGTTACGTTGAGCTGTTTGGTGGCGGCACGGCGGACGATCCGCTTTATCAGGCCATCAGCGCCGGTCAGCGCTACCCTGGAATGGAGCAATGGCTGCCGCTTTTCCATGAGCGGCTGGAGACGCTGTTCGACTACATCCAGGGCAGCGACATCAGTTTCGATTTCCGCGCCGAGGAAGCGGTAACGCAACGTCTGGAGCAGATACAGGAGCACTATCAGGCTCGTGTGGAGGCGCTGGAAGCAGCCAAGTTCGGCACGCCACCATACAAGCCGGTGCCTCCGGATCTCATGTATCTCTCCGAGACAGAATGGCGCGATTGTCTCAGTGCGCTGACAGTTCGACACTTTACGCCCTTTGAGCAGGAGGCACAGCCGAACGTTGCCAGCCTCGGTGGCCGGCCGGGGCGCAATTTCGCGCCGGAGCGTACGGCCGAGGGGAGCGATCTCTTCGGGGCCGTTGTGGGCCACGTTCGCAACCTTCTCAACGAGAACAAGCGGGTCATCATCACGGCCTGGACCCCCGGCGCACGCGAGCGCCTGGGCACGCTGTTGAGCTCCCACGGGCTTAAGGAGGCGCGCAAGGTCGACAGTTATGCCGAGGTGCTTTCGCTGCCGGGGCGGGTGCCGGCCTTGGCCGTCCTCGGCCTTGAGCAGGGATTTGAGACGCCTGACCTCGCGGTCATCGGCGAGCAGGATATCCTCGGCGACCGGCTGGTCCGGCCGCGGCGCAAGGCGAAGCGGGCCGCAGATGTCATCACCGAGGCAACGAGCCTTTCGGTGGGGGATCTCGTCGTTCACGTCGATCACGGCATCGGCCGTTTTGCGGGCCTGCAGACCATCACCGCGCTCGGTGCGCCGCACGACTGCCTGGAGATCGTCTACGCCGGCGGCGACAAGCTCTACCTGCCCGTCGAGAACATCGAGCTGCTGTCCCGATATGGTTCGGAAACGGAGGGCGTGCAGCTCGACAAGCTGGGCGGCGTCGGGTGGCAGTCGCGCAAGGCGCGGCTCAAGAACCGGCTGCGCGAGATTGCCTCCGAGCTCATCAAGATCGCGGCGCTTCGGCAACTCAAGGAGGCTCCGGTCATCACGCCGCCGCCTGGGGCTTACGAAGAGTTTGTCGCCCGGTTTCCGTACGAAGAGACAGAGGATCAGCTGGCAAGCATCGAAGCTGTCCTGGAGGATCTCGCTTCCGGCCGCCCGATGGATCGCCTTGTCTGCGGCGACGTCGGCTTCGGCAAGACCGAGGTGGCGCTAAGGGCGGCATTCGTGACGGCGATGGCGGGGTTGCAGGTCGCCGTGGTTGTGCCCACCACGCTGCTCGCCCGTCAGCACACGAAGACATTCATGGAACGGTTCAAGGGATTGCCGATCCGCATTGCGCAGGCTTCCCGCCTCGTGTCGTCGAAAGAGATGGCGGAGGTCAAGGAAGGGCTCGCCAAAGGCACGATCGACATCGTCATCGGCACCCATGCCCTTCTCGGCAAGTCCATCAAGTTTGCGCGGCTCGGCCTGTTGATCGTGGACGAGGAGCAGCATTTCGGCGTCGCCCACAAGGAGCGGCTGAAGCAAATCCGCGAGGACGTGCACGTCCTGACACTGTCGGCGACGCCCATTCCGCGCACCTTGCAGCTGGCGCTTTCCGGCGTGCGGGAGCTCTCGCTCATCACCACGCCGCCCGTGGACCGGCTTGCGGTGCGGACGTACATCTCGCCGTTCGACCCGGTCATCATCCGCGAGGCGTTGCGGCGTGAGCGTTATCGCGGCGGGCAGTCGTTCTATGTCGTGCCGCGGATCGCGGACCTCGACGAAGTATCGGAATTTCTGCGCGAAGCTGTTCCTGAGTTGAGGGTAGCGCGGGCGCACGGCCAGCTATCCAATACCGAGCTGGAAGAGGTGATGACGGCCTTCTACGAGGGTCAGTACGACGTGCTGCTGTCGACGGCCATCGTGGAATCCGGCCTCGACGTGCCCAATGCGAACACGCTGATCGTGCACCGGGCCGATATGTTCGGCTTGGCGCAGCTCTATCAGCTGCGGGGCCGCGTGGGTCGCTCGAAAACCCGTGCCTACGCATACTTCACGACGCCGCCGGGGCAGAAGCTCACGGAGGGCGCGGAGAAGCGGCTCAAGGTCTTGCATTCACTGGATTCGCTGGGCGCGGGCTTCTCGCTCGCCAGCCACGACCTCGATATTCGCGGCGCCGGCAACCTGTTGGGCGAGGAGCAGTCGGGCCACATCCGCGAAGTCGGCTTCGAGCTGTACCAGTCGATGCTGGAGGAGGCGATCGCCTCTCTCAAAGGCAGCGATTTTGCCGAGACGCAGGAGCAGTGGAGCCCGCAGATCTCGCTGGGAACGGCTGTTCTCATCCCCGAGACGTACGTGGGCGATCTGCAGTTGCGGCTGGGCCTCTACCGCAGGCTTGCCAACCTCGAGAACCGCGAGGAAATCGACGCCTTCGCGGCCGAGCTGGTCGATCGCTTCGGCGAGCTGCCGGAAGAGGTTCGACATCTCCTGGATGTCGTGGAGATCAAAGGCCTTTGCCGCCAGGCTGGCATCGCCCAGGTGGATGCCGGTCCGAAGGGCGCTGTGTTGGCCTTCCGCAACAACACCTTCTCCAACCCGGAGGGGCTCATCGATCTGATGCAGCGCTCGCGCGGCAAGATGAAGCTCCAACCCGACCACAAGCTGGTGTTCAAGGACGACTGGGATTCGCCGGAGCAGCGGCTTAAGGGCGTGCGCCGGTTGATTTCCGACCTGGCACGGCTTGCGGAAAAGGGGCGGAAAGCCGCGTAACCGCCTCTTGTTCACTCGCCAGAGGCAAGTTAATCCGGGCGGCGATCACGCAGGCGACAGCCAGCCTGTCACCCGCAATGGCCCGTGTGCGTTGGTGTCGTGGTTTGAAGGATCGGCGGCCCCAAATCCCGGCGCGCGCTGAACTTGCCGATCCATCCCGGGGCACAACCCAGAGATCTGACAGCGAAGGAGGCGAGAGCATGAGCGAAGTAAGCCCACTGCGGTACAAACGCGTGTGCCTGAAGCTGTCAGGCGAGGCGATGAGCGGCCGCGGCGAGTTCGGCTTCGACATGGCGGTGGCCACCCGGCTTGCCCGGGATGTGGGCGAAGCCGTTGCTGCTGGCGTGAAGCTGGTCGTCGTGCTTGGCGGCGGCAACATCTTCCGCGGCATGGCCGGGGCCGCCAAGGGGATGGATCGGGCGACGGCGGACTACATGGGCATGCTGGCGACCGTGATGAACGCGCTGGCCTTCCACAATGCCCTCGAACAGCTCGGCATTCCGGCTCGCGTGCTCTCGGCGATCCCCATGCCGACCATCTGTGAATCCTACGTGCGCGCCAAAGCGTTGCATCACCTGGAGAACGGCCGCGTCGTGATCTGCGCAGCAGGGACAGGTAATCCCTTCTTCACGACCGATACTACGGCCGCCCTTCGCGCAATCGAGATGAATTGTGACGCCGTCGCCAAAGCAACCCAGGTCGACGGCGTTTATTCAGCGGATCCACGAGTTGATCCGAACGCGGTGCGCTATGACCGCCTAACGTACTCCGAGGTGCTTGCGCGCAATCTCAAGGTGATGGACGGGGCGGCCATCGCGCTTGCTCGCGACAACGGTCTTCCGGTAATTGTCTTCTCGATCGAAGAGTCTGGTAATCTCGTAAAAATGTTGCGCGGCGAGGCCCGCGCGACGGTCATTGAGGGCGTTTGATCTCTCGGATCGCGCCGTCCCCGTCATTCGCCGGCGGCGATAATGAATACGTGGGCAGCGCCGCGCCCGCCAGGAGGAGTGGAATGGCTCAGGGCAATTTCGACCTTGGTGACATGGAAAGGCGTATGCGCGCGGCTATCGAGGCGCTGAAGCGAGAGCTCAGCGGTCTCAGGACCGGCCGCGCCAGCCCTAACCTGCTGGACCCCGTGATGGTTAATGTCTACGGGCAGAAAATGCCCCTCAATCAGGTTGGCTCAGTTTCCGTTCCAGAACCGCGCATGATTGCTGTGCATGTCTGGGACAAGGCGGCTGTTCCGGCGGTCGACAAGGCCATCCGCGAGGCCAATCTCGGGCTCAACCCCATCATCGATGGCAACATCATTCGCCTGCCGATCCCGCCACTCACTCAGGAGCGGCGCCAGGAGCTCGTCAAACTCGCGCACAAGTATGCCGAGCAGAGCCGCGTGGCGATCCGCAACGTGCGCCGGGAGGGCATGGACCTGCTGAAAAAGCTCGAAAAGGACGGCAAGATGAGCCAGGACGAGCACCGCGCCAATTCGACCAAGGTGCAAGACCTGACAGACAAGCTCATCAAGGAGGTCGACCAGATCCTGGCCAACAAGGAAGCAGAGATCAACAAGATATGATCTTGCCTGGGGGCGCATGCCTCCGCCTGAGCCGATTCCGAAAGAGAGCTAGCTAGGCCGGTGGCAGACATTCAGACACGAATTGCTGCGGATGCGGACGATGGGCTCGCGCCGCCGCGCCATGTGGCCATCATCATGGACGGCAACGGGCGCTGGGCGAACCGTCGTGGACTGCCCCGGACCATCGGTCATCGGATGGGTGTCGAAGCGCTGCGCCGCACCGTGCAGGCGGCCATCGAGTTCGGCATCCCTTATCTGACGATCTACACCTTCTCCTCCGAGAACTGGTCTCGACCCGCCTCGGAGGTCAACGAGCTGATGGGCATGATGAAGCGGTTCGTTCGGAAGGATCTGGCCGAACTGCATCGGAACGGCGTGAAGGTGAGGGTGATCGGCGAGCGGGAAGGGATCGATCCGGAACTGCTCGCGTTGATCGAAGAGGCGGAAGGGCTTACGGCCGCCAATGATCGTCTGACGCTCGTCGTCGCATTCAACTACGGCTCACGGTTCGAGATCGCCAAAGCGGCTCGCAAGCTCGCCGAAAAGGCGGCGCGGGGCGCCATTGACCCCGCGACGATCACTCCGGAAACATTTGCCGCCGAGCTTGACACCAGCGGCATTCCTGATCCTGACCTTGTCATCCGGACCAGTGGGGAAATTCGGCTGTCGAACTTCCTGTTATGGCAGGCCGCTTATGCGGAGCTGGTGTTCATGGATGCGTATTGGCCGGAGTTTGGTCGTGAGCTGTTCGCACAGGCGCTCGCCGAATATCGCTCGCGGGATCGCCGCTATGGCGGGCTCTCGACGCGCTCCCACAGCATGAAAGCGCAGCAGTCATGAGCGGCCTGACCTCAGATCAGGAGCAGGCCGTGCGAAGCGCGGTAACGACCAGCGATCTGAAGCCCCGCATCATTTCCGGGGTGTTGCTGGGATTGCTGGCGTTGGGCCTCACCTACGCGGGTACGGTGACGTTTGCCGCCCTCGTCATTGCGATTGCCTTGGCCATGGCTTGGGAATGGGGGCGCGTGGTCCGTGGTCCCGAAATCGATCCGGCCTGCATTGTTCACAGCGCGATTGTCGCTGCTGCGGCTTTGTTGGCGGCGCTCGGGTACGCGGCGCTCGGGCTCGTGCTGATCGTCATGGGCGCCATTCTTGTCGGGCTGCTCCGATTCAGCGAAGGGGGTAGGCTCTCCGCGCTCGGTGTTCCTTACGTCGGCATCCCGGCGGTTTCTTTGCTCTGGATTCGCGCTGACGTGAGCTACGGCTTTCTGGCTGTCCTGTTTGTTCTGCTTGTGGTTATCGCGACCGACACCTTTGCCTATTTCGGGGGGCGGGCCATCGGAGGCCCTCGTCTCTGGCCGCGTGTCTCACCAAATAAGACATGGTCAGGTTTCCTGGTCGGCATCACGGCAGGAACGCTGGTTGGCGTCGTCTTCGCGTTTTTCCTTGAAGAAGCGTCCTACGCACACCTGGCGGCAACGGCTTTCGTGCTGGCGTTGGTCTCGCAGGCCGGCGATCTTGCGGAGTCGGCCCTAAAGCGCGGCTTCGGGGTCAAGGACGCGAGCGCCCTTCTACCCGGGCACGGCGGTTTCCTGGACCGCATGGACGGCGTTGTCTTCGCAGCGACTGCAGCGGCGCTGATAGCCCTCAGAGGCAATTTGCACGAGCCGGCGCGTGCCCTCTTGTTCGGATCGTAAAATTCCGTCACGAGGAGCCCCGGCCACCGAGGCTGGCGCTGCTCGGCAGATGGTGGATGCTTTTGAATTGAGAACTGCTGGTCAGGCGAACGTGAAAACGGTCACCATCCTAGGAGCGACGGGTTCAGTCGGGACAAGCACGCTCGACATCATTCGGCAGGCGCCCGAGGCGTTCCAGGTGGTCGCTCTGACGGCGCAGTCCAATGCCGCCAAGCTTGCAGAGCTTGCCCGGGCATACCGCGCGAAGTTCGCAGTCATTGGCGACACAAGCCGATACGCCGAGCTGCGCGATCTCCTTGCCGGCACCGGGATCGAGGTTGCAGCCGGGCCCGAGGCCCTTGTTGCGGCTGCCGAAATGCCGGCGGATTGCGTCGTCGCGGCAATCACCGGCGCGGCGGGCCTTGCGCCGACGTTCGCGGCCGCTGGCAAGGGTAGGCGCCTGGCGCTCGCGAACAAGGAATGCCTCGTTGCGGCAGGCGACGTGTTCATGTCGGCCATCCGGGAGTCCGGCACTGAGCTGGTGCCCATCGACTCCGAGCATTCCGGCGCATTCCAGCTTCTCAAGGACAACAATACCCGTGCCGTCGAGCGCATCATTCTGACGGCCTCCGGCGGCCCGTTCCGGGACTGGGATCTCGATCGCCTCGCGACCGCGACACCGGAAGCGGCGCTCAAGCACCCGAAATGGAGCATGGGGCCGAAGATCTCGATTGATTCGGCCACCCTCATGAACAAGGGGCTGGAGCTGATCGAGGCCTATCACTTGTTCCCGGTCGAGGCCCGGCAGATCGAGGTGGTTGTCCATCCGCAGTCGATCATCCATTGCCTCGTCATGTTCCAGGATGGATCGATGCTGGCGCAGATGTCCTGCCCGGACATGCGCATTCCAATCTCGGTGGGACTTGCCTGGCCGGAGCGCCTGCAATCTCCGGTCGAACGGGTCGACCTCGTCAAACTCCAGTCGCTAACCTTTGAGGCGCCCGACCTCACGCGCTTTCCGGCGCTAACGCTCGCGCGTGAGGCCTTGGAACGCGGCGGCACCGCGCCGGCTATCCTCAATGCGGCCAATGAGGTCGCAGTGGAAGGTTTTCTCGCGAGACGGTTGAGCTTCCTTGACATCACGCGCACGGTCGCCACATGCCTCAACCGAGCGGAACAGGCCGGCATGATAAAACTTCCACAGACGCTGGAAGACGTATTGGAGGCTGACGGCGCCGGTCGCCAGTTGGCACGAGATGTGATTGGGGCTTGAGCCGAAGGTCGCTTCGGCACAAGCTGCGGCAAGAGTCTGAGGAGATCGAGCAGATGGCGCTGATATCCAGTTTCTTCGATGGGATCGGAGGCTTTCTTTTCGTTCTCCTGCCGTTTTTGTTCGTGTTGACGGTCGTGGTGTTCATCCACGAGCTGGGACACTTCCTGGTCGCGCGTTGGTGCGGGGTCAACGTCAGGGCGTTTTCCATCGGCTTTGGGCCCGAAATCGCTGGCTTCTATGACCGGCACGGCACGCGGTGGCGAATCGCCTGGATACCACTCGGCGGCTACGTCAAGTTCATGGACGATGAGAACGCCGCGAGCGCGGGGCCTTCCGCACGGCTCGAGGAAATGACGCCCGAGGAGCGTGCCGGCGCCTTTCATGCGAAGCCGTTGTGGCAGCGGGCTGCCATCGTGGCGGCGGGGCCAATCGCCAACTTCCTGCTCGCGATTGTCATTTTCGCGCTGATGTTCTCACTCATCGGCGTGCGCTCGACGGCGCCGCGAGTCGATGAGGTTGTGCCGAACTCGCCCGCGGCCGTGGCCGGATTCATGCCTGGCGACGTGATTCTCGAAATCGACGGCGAGCCGGTGGAGAGCTTTAACGACGTTCTTCGCACGGTGAGCACGTCGCCCGGCCGCGAGCTGACGTTCAAGGTCGATCGCGGCGGCGCCATACTCAATTTGCGGGCCACGCCGGAGCGCCAGGAGATTCAAGACAGCCTCGGCGGTACGATCGTGCGCGGTATCATCGGCATCCGTCGCGTGACCACGCCGGATTCCATGGAGCTGCGGAAGGCCGGCCCGCTGGAGGCGCTGTGGCTGGGGGTGCGGGAGACGAACTTCATCATCACGTCGACCCTGTCCTACATCGGTGATGTGATTATCGGGCGTCAGAGCGCCGACCAGCTCGGTGGACCGATTCGAATTGCGGAGGTGTCGGGGCAGGTCGCAAAGATTGGGCCTGAAGCCTTGCTGAACCTGATCGCGGTGATCTCGGTCAGTATTGGTCTGATCAATCTTTTCCCCATCCCGCTGCTCGATGGTGGACACCTTTTGTTCTACGCCATCGAGGCACTCCGCCGTAAGCCGCTGAGCGAGAAGACTCAGGAAATTGGCTTCCGGATCGGACTTGCGGTTGTACTCATGCTGATGGTCTTCGCGACGTGGAACGATATTCCGATCGTACGTCGTTGGATTATCGGAAATGGTTAGAGGACAAAGCATTTTTAGCGGTTGTGAAACATTCTTGCCACTTCCAATGCCCTTGGTGAATCGTTAAAACCTGTACCGAACAGCTGAGTCTGCCTCGGGGGTGACGGGGTCATAATAATACCCCCTATGACTCAGTAAGGAGGGGTTGCGTTGGTCTGCCGCGAGGCTTTCAACGCCGCTTCCGGGGGGCACGGGTAACGAAGGGCAGACGCAGGTATGCGACTTCGGAAACGGGCATTGGGGGGATGGCGGCTTTTTCTTCACGCAGTCGCTGTCAGTTCTTCAGTTGTCGCGCTGGACGCCTTGGCATCGGCTTCGGCCGTGTATGCGCAGGGCGTCATCGTGCGCGAAATTCAGGTGGTCGGTAACCGGCGCGTCGAGCCCGAGACCGTCCGGTCCTATCTCCATTTCTCGGTTGGTGATCCATACGACGCGGCCAGGGCTGACAGCTCCATTCGCGCGCTGTTCTCGACTGGCCTCTTTGCCGACGTCGAGATTGAGCGGCAGGGCAGCACGGTCATCGTGCATGTTGTGGAGAACCCGGTCGTCAACCAGGTTGCCTTCGAGGGCAACAGCGAGATCGATTCGAAGACTCTGGAAGCCGAGATCCAGCTCAAGCCGCGGTCCGTCTATACGCGTGCTCGTGCGCTGTCGGACGCTCAGCGGATCCTCGATGTCTACAGGCGCCAGGGCCGGTATGCCGCGGTGGTCGATCCCAAGATCATTGAGCTCGACCAGAACCGCGTGAACGTGGTGTTCGAGATCAACGAGGGCGTCGCCACCAAGGTCAAGGCCATCAACTTCGTCGGTAACCGGGCTTTTTCGGATTCCCAGCTCCGGGATGTCATCTCGACGACGGAGTCGAGCTGGCTGGACTTCCTCAAAGGGAATGCGGTCTACGACCCCGACCGCATGAACCTCGACCGCGAGCTTCTGCGGCAGTACTACCTCAAGAACGGCTACGCCGACGTGAATATCGTCTCGGCCCACGCCGAGTTGGATCGTGACGGTTCGGGCTTCTTCCTGACGTTCGTCGTCGAGGAAGGCGAGCCGTATGTCTTCGGTGATGTGCGGATTGAAAGCTCGCTGCCTGAATTGCAGCCGGAGACGCTGCAGGGCGAGGTGCTGACCGTTACCGGCGAGACGTTTAATGCCGCCTATATCGACAAGACGGTCGAAAAGCTCACGCTGCGCGTGTCGGAGCAGGGCTTTGCCTTTGCGCGCGTGCGTCCCCGCACGGAGCGCAATCCGATGGCGCGTGCCATCGACATCATTTACGAGATCGACCAAGGCCCACGCGTCTACATCGAGCGCATCAACATAGTCGGCAACTATCGCACGAAGGATCATGTGATCCGGCGCGAGTTCCGGCTGGCGGAGGGTGATGCCTACAATCCGCTGCTCGTGGACCAGGCCAAGAAGCGCATTCAGAACCTCGGCTTCTTCAAGTCTGCGGACGTGAAGCGCCGTCCGGGCTCCGCGCCTGACCGCGTGATCCTCGATGTCGAGGTGGAAGAGCAGCCGACAGGTGAGCTTTCGTTTGGTGCCGGTTACTCCACCAGCGAAGGCATCATCGGCGACGTGAGCATCACGGAGCGCAACCTGCTGGGTAACGGCCAGTTCCTCCGCCTGAAGGTCGGCGGCTCGATGGAGCGCTTCCAGATCGATCTGAGCTTCACCGAGCCCCGCTTCCTGGATCGTAACCTGGCCGCTGGCTTCGATCTCTTCCACAAAGAGATCGATCAGATGGATGAGTCGTCATTCAAGAGCCGCCGGAGCGGTGGCAGCCTGCGGATCGGCTATCCGATCACCGAAAACATCTGGATGACGAACAGCTACACGCTGTCGTATGATGATATTTATGATGTCGGGCCCCATGCCTCAGAGGCTATTAGGGAAGCTGAAGGTGCAGCCTTAACATCCGCCCTTGGTACCGCGATTACGTACGACACGCGCAACCATCCTCGTAATCCGAACCGCGGCATTTACCTCCAGCTCGCGACAGACTTTGCGGGTGTTGGTGGCGATGTGAAGTATGTTCGCGTGCAAGGCGAAGGGCGCGCTTACTACCCGATCACAGATGAGATCACCTTTGTCGGCCGTGTGATCGCCGGTCACATTGAGGGTTGGGGTGGCGATGACGTCCGCTTGCTCGACCTCTACTACAGGGGTGGCGAGACGGTCCGCGGCTTCGACCGGGGTGGCTTTGGCCCACGGGATACGCTGACGGGCGACGCGTTGGGCGGAAAAACCTTCTGGGCGGCCACGGCGGAAGTGCGCTTCCCGCTTCCGCTGATCCCCGAGGAACTTGGAATGTCCGGCGCGGTTTTTGCGGATGCAGGATCGTTATTTGGAGCTGGTGCCCGAGCCAAAGAGTTGGATAAAGAGAACAAAATTGATTTGGCCGACGACTCCAGCATCCGCTCCTCAGTCGGTGTCGGCCTGCTCTGGAACTCGCCGCTTGGTCCGCTGCGTCTCGACTACGCCTACGTCCTGACGAAAGAGGACTACGACGAGACGCAGGCGATCCGGTTCGGGGCATCGACCAAGTTCTAAAGGCATCAGCGACAAGGGCCGAGACAAAATCTCGGCCCTTAAGCTTTCTGGCTGTTGGGTTCGACTGCAAAGTGCCAAGGCGGCCAAGGAGCGATGCGCTCTATGGAACAGCGCAAGATATTTCGGGCGTGATTGAGCCTCAGGCGCTTGAGGCGGTCAGATTTTTGGTTTAGACGCTCGACAGCTCAGATTTGATGGGATCGCGTATTCAGGCTCAACTCGTGCGGCTTCGGCTCCGCATGCTTCGGTCGGCCGCGCGCCCAGCGAAAGTGCTCGGATGGATCACCCAGGATTTTTCGACCGCGCCGGCCCTTTCCCGCTGGCAGAAGTAGCCCGTGTGACTGGGGCGGAGCTTGCGCCGGGTGCCGATGGCGGTCGCCTGATCGCCGACGTGCGGGGCTTGGCTGACGCAGGAAACGACCACGTTTCCTTCCTCGACAATCGCAAGTATCTACCGCAGCTGGACACGACGCGCGCGGGCGCGGTTCTCATCGCGCCGCCATTCGCTTCGCGGGTTCCGGCGGATTCAGCGGCGTTGATCACGAAAGTCCCGTATCGGGGCTTTGCGCTGGCTCTGCAACTTTTCTATCCCGACGCGCTGCGGCCCAAGGTCGCCCGCGCCGGTGCGCCGCCCATCGATCCTACGGCCCAGCTGGAGGAGGGCGTCATCGTCGAGCCGGGCGCTGTCATCGGTCCCGAGGCGCAAATCGGGAGCGGCACCGTCATCTCCGCTGGCGCGGTCATCGGCTATCGCTGCGCCATCGGTCGGGAATGCTTCATCGGCCCGAATGCCACCGTCACGCATGCTTTGGTGGGCAATCGCGTCATTCTCCACGCCGGCGTGCGCATCGGGCAGGATGGCTTCGGCTTCGCCATGGGGCCGCAAGGCCATCTCAAGGTGCCGCAGATTGGCCGCGTCATCATTCAGGATGACGTCGAGATCGGCGCCAACACCTGCATCGACCGTGGTGCGCTCAAAGACACCATTATCGGCGAGGGCACAAAAATTGATAATCTTGTACAAATCGGGCACAACGTCATCATCGGTCGGCATTGCGTGATCGTGGCCCACTGCGGAATCTCGGGCTCCACCGAGCTCGGTGATTTCGTCGTCATGGGCGGCCAATCCGGAACCGTCGGGCACATCAAGATCGGGACGGGCGCTCAGATTGCCGGTGCTTCCCACCCGAAGGATGACGTGCCTGCAGGGGCGCGGGTCGGCGGGACGCCCGCTCGCCCGCTGAAGGAGTGGGCGCGTGAAATCGCTGCGCTGAACCGCTTGGCCAAGCAGGGCTTTGGCTCGCCAGGCAAGGCGGATGACGAGAACGGAAACGAGAGCAATGAGAGGTAAGCACTGGTGCGCACTGGCGCTTGGAACGGAGTGGGACGGTCATGAGTGAGGCAGAAGCAAAGGCGCAGCTCGGCACGGCCGACATTGCGCGGCTGCTCAATCTGCTGCCGCATCGTTATCCGTTCCTGCTCGTCGATCGCATCTTCGACATGGACCGAGACGAGTCCGCGGTCGGGTTGAAGAACGTCACCATCAACGAGCCATTTTTCCAGGGCCACTTCCCGGCTTATCCCGTCATGCCGGGTGTCCTCATCATCGAAGGCATGGCGCAGACCGCCGGCGCCCTGTGCGTGCATTATCTCGGCGAGAACTATCGGCCGCAGCTTGTCTACTTCATGGGCATCGACAAGGCCAAGTTCCGCAAGCCAGTGCTGCCGGGGGACCAGATATTCTTCCACGTGCGCAAGATCCGCAGCCGCGGCCGCGCATGGCGTTTCTACGGCGAGGCCAGGGTCAATGGCCAGGTCGCGGCGGAGGCCGAGATCAGCGCCATGATCGTCGATACTCCCGAGACACAAGCCATCGCGAACCAGAATGGCTGACGCCCAGATCCACCCCACCGCCATCGTCGAATCCGGAGCCAAGCTCGGTGCCGGCGTGAAAATCGGCCCGTACTGCGTGGTTGGGCCCGAGGTGACGCTTGGCGACGAATGCGAGCTTATCAGCCACGTCGTCGTTGCGGGGCGCACGACCATCGGTCCGAGGACGCGGATTTTTCCGTTCGCGTCCATCGGCCATCAGCCGCAGGATCTAAAGTACAAGGGTGAGCCTTCCACGCTGACGATCGGCTCGGACTGCATCATCCGGGAAGGGGTGACGATGAACCCCGGCACGGCGGGCGGCGGGCTCCATACGGTGGTGGGGAACAATTGCGCGTTCCTCGCGAACTCCCACGTCGGGCACGACTGCCGGGTCGGCAACAACGTCATCTTCTCGAACAACGTCATGTTGGCCGGCCACTGCACGGTGGGGGACTATGCCATCCTGGGCGGCGGTGCGGCCGTCATTCAGTTCGCTCGCGTCGGCGCGCATTCATTTCTGGGCGGCATGTCGGGGCTCGAGAACGACCTCATTCCCTATGGCATGGCGGTCGGCAACCGCGCCCACCTGTCCGGGCTTAACATCGTTGGCCTGCAGCGGCGCGGCTTCTCGCGCGAGATGATCCACGACCTGCGTCGCGCTTACCGCCTGCTGTTCGCTGCCGAGGGTACGCTGAAGGAGCGCGTGGACGACGTTGCGGCGGAATTTGCAGACCATCCGCTGGTGCAGGAGATCGTCGCCTTCATTCGGGAAGGCGGCAAGCGGTCGATTTGCACACCGCGCGATTCCGAGGGCTAGAACGTGACCGCGGGCGGCGGGCCGCTCGGCATTCTGGCAGGCGACGGCGGCTTGCCACTGCAAGTGGCGGACGAGGTTCGCCGAAGCGGTCGTCCTGTACATATCGTCGCCATCGCAGGCGCGGCCGAACCTGGCATCGAAGCGCATCCCCATACATGGGTCGATTTGGGCCAAATTGGCGGCATGCTGCGCGCGTTCCGTGAAGCCGGCTGCCAGGATCTCGTCATTCTCGGCGGCGTGCGACGGCCCAATCTGCTGAAGCTGCGCCCCGACCTCGGATTTTTCCGTAATCTGCCGGTCATTTTGAGCCTGATGGCCGGCGGTGACGACAGCGTTCTCCGCCGCGTCGTTTCCTTTTTTGAGCGGCACGGTTTCCGCGTGGTCGGCGCCCACAACGTGGCGCCTGCGTTGGTGGCGGAAGAAGGCGTCCTGGGCGGCGCGGAGCCGAAAGATCATCTCCTGCCGGATATTGCACTAGGATTCGCGCTGATCGAGGAGCTGGCTCCGCTCGACGTCGGGCAGGCGGTGGTGATGGCCAATGGCCGACCCATTGCCATAGAAGGTGCCGAAGGAACCGATCGGATGCTCGCCCGGGTGAGAGAGATGCGCGCCGCCGGCCTTGGCGAGCACGGCGGTGTCATCGTCAAGGCGCCGAAGCGCGGGCAGGAGTTGAGAGTTGATATGCCTGCTATCGGTCCCCGGACCGTCGAGGGAGCTGTAGCTGCCGGACTCGAGGGGATAGCGATTGCAGCAGGGCAAGTGCTGGTTGCCGAACGCAGCAGGGTTCGCGAGGCCTTGCATCGAACCGGATTGTTTCTCGTCGCTGCCAAGCCTGAAGCTCAGTGGTCGGCGGCTCCGCAACGATCGCAAGGGGAAACGAAACCGGGTCGTCTGCGGTGGGTCAGTGGCAAGGTGAAGTGGCGCGACATCCGCGATGCCGAACGCGCCATTCAAGCCATCTCCACGGTTCGGCCATTTGGGGCAGGCGAGGCGGCGGTTGTCGCCCGTCAACATGTCCTCGCCATCGAGGCAGGAGAGGGGGCCGAACGGATGCTCGAACGCGTCGCTGGCCTCCGCCAGTGGGGCGATCGCAGCTCACGCCGCAGGCGGGGTGTCGTGGCGTTTCGTGCCGCCAACGCCAATGCGAAAAACTGCACGCAATGGGCCGCGAACTCCGGCCTTGCCGGCGTCGTCCTAGCTGGTCCGTGGCCGGATGGTGATCGCTCCGAGTTCGCTATGGCAGCGGCGAGGGCCGGCTTGTTCGTTCTCACGAGCGAGGATCACGGATGAACAGCAGCGACAAGCCGCTGCACATTTTCCTCGTCGCTGGCGAGCAGTCCGGGGATGCGCTGGGTGCCAGCCTGATGGCTGCCCTTCAGGCACGGCTTGGTGAGCGCGTCGTCTTCTCGGGCGTCGGTGGCGCGCTGATGGAAACCTGCGGGCTGGAGAGCCTTTTTCCGCTGTCGGATGTCGCCGTCATGGGGCCGTTGTCGATCCTGCCCCGACTGCCGCGGATCGTCCGCCGCGTTCACCGCACCGTCGATGCTGCCGTCGCCGCGCGGCCGGATGTCGTAGTGATCATCGACAGCCCCGAGTTCACCCACGCCATCGCCAAGCGTGTTCGCCGCCGCTGTCCCGGCATCCCGATCATCGACTACGTGAGCCCCTCGGTGTGGGCGTGGCGGCCGGGGCGGGCCAAGCGCATGCGTGGGCACATCGACCACGTTTTGGCGCTCCTTCCGTTCGAGCCGGAGGCTCATCAACGCCTCGGTGGTCCAGCGTGCACCTACGTTGGCCACCCGCTAATCGAGCGGTGTGAATGGCTCGATCAGCTAGACCCTTTACCGCTTGCCGAACGACTCGGATTACAGACTGATCGACCAGTGCTTCTCGTGCTGCCTGGAAGCCGGTCGTCTGAGGTCGGAAGGCTCATGCAGCCGTTCGGAGAAGCGGTGCGCCGGATACTGGATAGCGGGGTAGCTCCACAAATCATCATCCCCGCTGTGCCGCACGTCAGAGGCTTGATCGAGAAAGCGCTCGCGGACTGGCCGGTTCGACCTCACCTGATCGAAGGTGAGGAGGACAAGTTCCGGTCCTTTAAGCTGGCGACGGCGGCGTTGGCGGCGTCAGGAACCGTCACGCTGGAACTCGCGCTCTGCGGCACGCCTGCGGTCGTGGCCTACAAAGTCGATGCGATTGCCGGGAGCCTGCGCTTCCTGGTGAAGGTACCGTCGATCGTTCTCGCCAATCTCGTTCTCGGCGAAAACGTCTACCCCGAATTCATCCAGGAAAATTGCTCGCCCGAAAATTTGGCAAACGCTGTTCTGCCACTCCTTACGGAGACGTCAGAAAGGCGGCGTCAGCTTGAGCTGCTCGCGAAGATCCCCGAACGTATGGCGGTGCCGGGCAAACCCAGCGATGCGGCGGCAGAAATCGTCCTGAAGTACGCCCGGCAGGGCCGCTGAGGCTCCATCCCGCCGAAAAAAGAAATATCCCTCTTTCCGGGCCGGAAAGAGGGACATCCCAAGCCTTCCATAAAGGCCTGCGTCAGCCCCGCTGCTCGATGGGCACGTAGTCGCGGCGCTGCTCGCCAATGTAGAGCTGCCGTGGACGCCCGATCTTCTGCTCGGGATCCTCGATCATCTCCTTCCACTGAGCGATCCAGCCCACCGTGCGTGCCACGGCGAAGAGAACGGTGAACATGGACGTCGGGAAGCCCAGCGCCCTCAGTGTGATGCCCGAGTAGAAGTCGATATTCGGATAGAGCTTCTTCTCGATGAAATAATCGTCCTCAAGCGCGATCCGCTCCAGCTCCATCGCAACCTTGAGAAGAGGATCGTTCTTAAGCCCCAGCGCGTCGAGCACTTCGTGGCAGGTCTGCTGCATGACCCGGGCACGTGGATCGTAGTTCTTGTACACGCGATGCCCGAAGCCCATCAGGCGGAAGCCGGAGCTCTTGTCCTTCGCCTTCTTGATGTACTCCGGAATGCGGTCGACCGTGCCGATCTCCTGCAGCATGTTGAGAGCGGCCTCATTCGCGCCGCCGTGGGCAGGACCCCACAGGCACGCGATGCCGGCTGCGATGCACGCGAACGGGTTGGCGCCGGACGAGCCCGCGAGACGCACCGTCGAAGTCGAGGCATTCTGCTCGTGGTCCGCGTGCAGAATGAAGATGCGGTCAAGCGCGCGTGCCAGAACAGGATCGACCCTGTACGGCTCGCAGGGGACCGCGAAGCACATCTGCAGGAAGTTCGAGCAGTAGTCGAGGTCGTTGCGCGGATAGATGAACGGCTGACCGATCGAATACTTGTAGGCCATTGCCGCGATGGTCGGCATCTTCGCAATCATGCGATGCGAAGCGATCATCCGCTGCTGCGGATCGTTGATGTCGGTCGAGTCGTGATAGAAGGCCGACAGCGCGCCGACAGTGCCAACCATGATGGCCATCGGGTGCGCGTCGCGACGGAACCCGGTAAAGAACCGGGTCATCTGCTCGTGCACCATCGTGTGGCGGGTGATGGTGTTTTGGAACTTCTCTAGCTGATCCTTCGTCGGCAGCTCGCCGTAAAGCAGCAGGTGGCAGACCTCGAGGAAGCTCGACTTCTCCGCCAGCTGCTCGATGGGATAGCCCCGATAAAGCAGAACGCCCGCCTCGCCATCGATGTACGTGATCTTCGACGAGCAGTTGGCTGTCGACGTGAAGCCTGGGTCGTACGTAAAGCAGCCCGTCTCTCGGTAAAGGCGCGTGACGTCTATGACATCTGGCCCAATCGACCCTGATCGGACGGGCAGAGTGATCTGCTTGCCGTTATAAGTCAGGGTTGCTGTTTTTGTAGCATCGGCCTTGCCCGACGCACTGTCGTGCACGTTCATTGCCAGTCCTTTCGGTCGTCTCGGCCTGCCCAGGCGGCAAGATTGAAGGTCCAGGTCGCTCCCCAGCGCTCTGGCGCCCTTTGCCTATTACGAATTTCGCGTTGCGACAAGACAGGCAATGGATGAACTGTCTTGGGTATTCCTTCGCTTCATAAGCCACCACAGAACGCCGGGGAGGGGGTGCGGTTTCTGCATAACAACCACCGCGCCCGGCAATTAGCTTGAAAAGCTGGCCTCAGGCTGCAGTAGCCTGATCGCGAAGTCGGGCCAACGTTTCATCGCGTCCCAGCACGGCCATGACGTCGAAGATCGGCGGTGAAACCGCGCGACCGGTCAGCGCCGCCCGAAGCGGTTGCGCGATGCCGCCAAGCTTCAGGCCTTCGGCCTCCGCGAAAGCGCGCACCTCCGACTCGAGCGCCGCCGCATTCCAGTCAGCCGCTTCGAGGCGCGGAAGCAATCGGCCAAGAGTTGCCTTGGCTTCGCTCGTCAGCAGCTTTGCTGCCTTGTCATCGAGGCTGAGTGGCCGGTCAGCGATGAGATAGCTGGCACCGTCCACCAGCTCCTTCAGCGTCTTCGCGCGCGCCTTGAGACTGGGCAGGGCGGCAGCGAATTTCTCCCACCCCACGGCGGCAAATCGCCTTTCGAGCTCCACGCCATTCTCGAACTCCGGCAGCGTCTGCCGGATGCGTGCCAACAGCTCGTCGTCCGGCGTAGTCCGGATGTAGTGGCCGTTGAGGTCCTCTAGCTTTGCAAAATCGAAGCGTGCCGGCGAGCGGCCGATACCATCGAGATCGAACCACTCGATCATCTGCTCGGTGGAGAAAATCTCGTCGTTGCCGTGGCTCCAACCAAGCCGCACGAGGTAGTTGCGAAGCGCGGCCGGGAGATAGCCCATCGCGCGGTATGCCTCGACGCCCAGCGCGCCATGCCGCTTCGAAAGCTTGGCGCCGTCAGGACCGTGGATCAGCGGCACGTGCGCGAACACCGGCACATCCCAGCCCATGGCATTGTAAATCTGGGTCTGGCGCGCGGCATTCGTGAGGTGATCGACCCCGCGAATGATATGCGTGATCTCCATGTCGTGGTCGTCGACCACGACGGCGAGATTGTAGGTCGGCGTGCCGTCGCTGCGCAGGATAATGAGATCATCCAGGTGCTCGTTCTGGAAGACAACGCGCCCTTGCACGCGGTCCTCAATGACCGTTTCGCCTGTGCGCGGCGTCTTGAGTCGAATGGCGGGTTTCACGCCTGGTGGTGCCTCGGACGGGTCGCGGTCGCGCCAGTAGCCATTGTAGACCGGCGGCCGACCCTCGGCCTCCGCCTGCTTGCGCATGGCCTCGAGCTCTTCGGGCGTGCAATAGCAGCGGTAGGCCATGCCGCGGCGAAGCAGCTCTTCCACCACTTCGCGGTGCCGATCTGCGCGCGATGATTGGAAGACCGGCTCTTCGTCCCAGTGGAGTTCCAGCCACTTCAGGCCATCGAGGATGGCGTCGATCGCTTCCTTGGTGGAGCGCTCGCGGTCGGTGTCCTCAATGCGCAGCAGAAACTTGCCGCCTGTGTGCTTGGCGTAGAGCCAATTGAAGAGGGCCGTCCGCGCGCCGCCAATATGGAGGAAACCGGTCGGCGACGGCGCGAAACGTGTAACCACTTTGGACCCTTGGCCCGCTGTGCCGGTGCTCATGGTTTGCGATAATCTCTTTTGGCGTTTGAAACGTTGGGTGGGGGTTTAGCACAGCCCGACGAAAGGGGCGAGCGGGGCGGGGCACTTCGTGAGCTTAGGGGAGGGGACGGTCGAGGCGGCCGAGAGCGCGCGCGAGCGGCGGGGCTTGCTGGCGCCTGTGCGGCGTTTAGAGGCGCTGCTGCAAGCCGAGCAGGACCGCTGGTTCTTGTGGATACCTGTCTTTTTCGGCTTCGGTATTCTCGCCTATTTCCGCCTGCCTTCGGAGCCGCATGTTCTTCTCGCATTCATGCCGTTTTTCGTCGTGCTGGCGACGGCCATGGTCGCGCGGCGCGGGACATTCAGCCTCATCGCCGTAAGCGCTGCGATGGCCGCTACCCTGGGGTTTGCGGCGGCCAAAATTCGCACCGACTGGGTTTCGGCGCCAGTGCTCGACCGACAAATGAGTCGAGTGTTTGTTGATGGGTTTATCGAGGCCATCGAGCCCCGTCCGGCGCAGGGACCTCGCCTTACGATCCAGGTCTTACGGCTGGGTTCTCTCGATCGAGCGCGTCAGCCGCGGCGCGTGCGCATTCGCCTTATGGCACCCGCGCCGGAGCTCACGCCGGGAATGCGTATCAGGGTGAGAGCCACCCTCGCGCCGCCGGCGTTGCCTTCGTTGCCGGGAGACTATGATTTCGCTCGTGCCGCCTGGTTCGCCGGATTAGGCGGCGTCGGGTATGCAGTCACGAAGCCCCAGATTTCGGGGGATGCCAGCGAAGCTCCATTAAGTCTGCGCATCCTGGCTTCCACGCAGCGCTTGCGGCAGGTGATTGGGGAGCGCGTCGCGGCCGTACTTCCCGGCGAGGAAGGGGCAATCGCCACTGCGCTGATTGCCGGAGAGCGCGGCGGCATCTCGGCTGAAACGACGCAGGCGTTTCGGGATTCGGGCCTCGTTCACATCCTGTCCATCTCAGGCCTGCACATGGTGGTGATGGCTGGCGCTGTCTTCTATTCCGTGCGCCTCGTTCTGGCAGCCATTCCTTCCGTTGCGCTTCGATACCCCATCAAGAAATGGGCAGCAGCCGCGGCCATCATCGGTGCGTTTGGCTATCTGCTCATTTCGGGAACCTCCTATCCGACGATCCGCGCCTGGATCACCATTTCGATTGCGTTCGCGGCAATTCTGTTAGACCGACCAGCCCTGGCGCTGCGAAACGTGGCACTGGCGGCGCTGGCCTTGCTCATCCTGCTCCCGGAAAGTCTGTTCGATGCAGGCTTCCAGATGTCGTTTGCCGCAGTAGTGGCCTTGATCTCGTGTTATGAATTCATCCGTGATCGCGCCGAGCGCGGCCGCAAGGAACCGGGACCGCTTTTCGGGCCCGTGCTGCGGTTTTTCCTCTTCTTCGGCGGCATCATACTCTCCACGGTGATCGCAAGCCTCGCAGTTGCTCCGTTCTCCGCGTTTCACTTCCACACGAGCCAGCAGTACGCGGTACTCGCGAACCTGATCGCCGTGCCGGTGTGCAACATCATCGTCATGCCGGGCGCGCTCGCGACGTTGCTCCTGATGCCGTTCGGCCTTGAGGCTGCGCCGCTATGGGTGATGGAGCAGGGCATCAAAATCATGGTTTGGTGCGCGTATGCGGTGGCACGCCTTCCGGGTGCCGTCGGCCGAGTGCCCGCATTTCCCGAGTTCGCGTTCGGAGTCATGCTGCTGGGCGGCCTGTGGTTGTGCCTGTGGCGCACGCGCTGGCGGCTGCTCGGGTTGGGTGCCGTTGCGCTGGGCTTGGCGATGACGCCTCTCCAGCAATTCCCGGACGTTCTCGTTGGTCAGAACGCCGAGCTCGTCGCGGTCCGAGGTACGGATGGCAAGCTGACGGCCCTTCCTGGTGCGAGAGGGAGTTATGAGCTTAGCCGCTGGCTGGAAAGCGATGGCGATCCGCGAAACGCGCGCGAGGCAACGTCACTCGACGGCTTTCGCTGTGATGCTGCGGGCTGCGTGACGTTAGTCAAAGGACGGACGGTTGCGATTGCGCGCCATCCGGCCGCCCTTTCTGACGACTGCCGTCGGGCTGACGTGCTGGTGATGTCTTTTCCGAGACCGAGAGGCTGCGAGCCACGCAGCGTTGTTGTCGACTACTACGCGGTGAGGGATCACGGGACCCATGCGATCTATATTGGCGACGACATTGAGGTGGTCACCGTTGCCGAAGCGCGAGGGGATCGGCCATGGTCGCAGCGCCGGGAGCGATCGAAGAGGGCCGAAAATCGCGCAACATCCGAGCAATCATCACGGTCGCAAGATTTCACAGTTTCCGACGATTTACTTGAGGCTTCCCGGCAGAAGCAAACGCTCATCGAAGATGGAGATGAGGCGGCCTTCAGCCGAACCGACGACGACGCTGAGGACGATGATCTGACGCTTCAGGAGTAAACACCCTGCACCGGGTAAAATCGCGTACACCGCATTTGCCGGCGAACGAGTTCACCGTCTGCGCAGCTGTTCTTGATGAGGAATTCGCAGCGGGCAGCGGATCCGTGGACGGGCGGTCATTTCGCACCATCAATACCGCCGGATAAGCCCCACGAGCCGGCCCTGAATGTCGATCTGATCCGGGCCAAAGATGCGGGTCTCGTAGTTCGGATTGGCAGCCTCAAGCGCAATGGCAGAACCCTTCTTGCGAAGACGCTTGAGTGTCGCTTCCTCCTTCTCAACCAGCGCAACGACGATATCGCCATTTTCGGCGGTCTCGCAGCGCTTGATGATGACGATGTCGCCGTCATGAATGCCGGCCTCAATCATCGAATCGCCGCGCACCTCGAGCGCGAAGTGCTCGCCGTTGCCCAACAACTCCGCCGGGCAGGCAATGTCGTGCGTGTGCGTTTGGATCGCGCTGATGGGAACGCCGGCGGCAATGCGACCCATAACAGGCACGGACACCGTGCGACTGTCCACCATGTTGGACGGTGGCATCGCGAGTTGTCGCTGCCGACCAAGGCTTCCCTCGATGACGCTGGGCGTAAAGCCGCCGCGGCGGGGTTGTGGCTGTTCCGCGTTTTCAGGCAGCTTGATGACTTCCAGCGCCCGGGCCCGGTGGGGCAAACGACGAATGAACCCCCGCTCTTCCAGCGCGGTGATAAGGCGGTGAATGCCGGATTTCGACTTGAGGTCGAGAGCGTCCTTCATCTCGTCGAAGGACGGCGGCACGCCGGTCTCCTGCAGACGCGAGTGGATGAAAAGCAAAAGCTCTTTTTGTTTCTGAGTTAGCATCTGCTGCGGAGCCCCTGAGCAAGAAATAGCTTGCTACCCGTGCCTGTACAAATCATGAACAAGATACCCGTTCCGGACTTGTTCCGCAACCCGCAAGGCCGTCGGCGTTCGGATAATTCACTCAGAAATCGAGCAGAAGCACGCTCACTTCGCTTCCCGCGGGTAGAGCAGGGGCGTTGGGGGGCCGAACGATGAGCGCGTTGCTGGCCGCGAGCGGCGCGAGCAGGGAACTGTCCTGCGAGCGGGCCAGTCGCACGTACTGCTGTCCCTCCGAGTCGCGTTCGAGGGTTGCCCGCATATAGTGCTGGCGCGGGCCGTTGGCTTCCAGAGGTTCCGCGAGCCGGGCACGTGTGGCGGCAGCCTCTTCCTGTGGCATGCCGAGCAGAGCGCGCACGAGCGGCACGATGAAAACGCGCGTGCAGATGAGTGAAGAAACGGGATTTCCCGGAAGCCCGAGTACGCGCTGCGAGCCCAGTCGTCCATGCAACATGGGCTTGCCCGGGCGCATGGCGATCTTCCAGAACGACAGCTCCATTCCGAGGCTCTGCAGCACCGGGCCAACTAGGTCGTGGTCGCCCACGGAGGCGCCGCCGATGGTCACGAGAACATCGGCATCTCGCGCCGCCTCGATGTGCTGCACGAGGCTGTCACGGGTATCGTTGGCGATGCCGAGAAGCCGGGTCTCAGCGCCTGCCCGCGTAAGCAGGGCGGCCACGCCGAGCGGGTTTGACGAGACAATCTGGCCGGGCCCCGGCAGGATGCCGGGCGGTACGAGCTCGTCGCCGGTTGCGAGGATAGCCACAAGCGGCTTCCGGCGCACCGGTAGCTCGCCATAGCCCGCGGCAGCTGCCAACGTCAGCTCGCGGGGGCCAAGGCGCCGGCCGGCCTGGAGGATGACCTCGGACTCCTTGAAATCGAACCCACGGCGGCGAATGTGCCCAGGGTCTGGGGTGCCCTCGCGCACCTCAACGAAACCGTCTAAGGCCGTCGTATTTTCCTGGATGACGATGGCATCAGCGCCCGCAGGAACAGGCGCGCCCGTGAAGATGCGTACCGCTTCGCCCGGTCCAACAGTGCCATGGAACGGATGACCGGCTGCCGCCTGACCTATGACTTTCAGCCGTGCTGGCAGCTTTGCCACGTCTTCAGCCCGGACGGCGTAACCATCCATGGCCGATGCGTCAAAGGGCGGCTGCGTGATCCGTGCCGTGAGAGTTTCCGCGAGGACGCGGCCTGCCGCCCGCTCGATCGGGATTGTGTCCACGACGGTCGGTTTGACGTCTGCCAGGATCCTCGCCAGGGCTTCCTCGACCGAGAGCATCGGATCACCCTGTCGCCAGATCATCCGCGCGGAAATGGCCAGAGCGCCCGCCGGTCTTCTCGATGAGGCGGATGCCGGAGAAGGTCATGCCTTTATCGGCCGCCTTCAGCATGTCGTAGACGGTGAGGCAGGCGACAGACACCGCAGTCAGCGCCTCCATCTCGACGCCGGTCTGGCCAGTCACCTTCACCTCAGCGGTGACACGAATGCCGGGCGGCTCATGGGAAAGTTCGAAATCGACCGCCGCTTTCGTGATCGGCAGCGGATGGCACAGCGGGATCAGCTCGTGGGTCTTCTTCGCGGCCATGATCCCCGCAATTCTGGCCGTGGCCAGCACATCGCCCTTCTTGGCCTGCCCGCTTTCGACGAGCGCCAGAGTTTCCGGCCGCATGGACACGAAGGCCTCCGCGCGCGCGGTGCGATGGGTCACGGCCTTGTCCGAGACATCGACCATGCGCGCCTCGCCCTTCTCGTTGAGGTGTGTGAGCGGGCCTTGGCTCATTTCAGCCTTTCTCAGGCGGCTTCGAGGCCGAGCAGTTTCCGCGTTGCTGCCGTTACGTCGGCCTGGCGCATCAAGCTTTCACCCACAAGGAACGCCCTGACGCCGACATTGGCAAGTCTTAGCAGATCGTCGTGGGTGAAAATACCGCTCTCGCCAACAATGATGCGATCCTTCGGCACGCGCGGGGCGAGCCGTTCCGTTGTCTCGAGCGTCGTTTCGAATGTCCTAAGATTGCGGTTGTTAATGCCGATGAGGCGGCAGTCGAGCTGGACGGCCCGCTCCAGTTCGGCCTCGTCGTGGACCTCGGCGATGGCATCCATGCCCCATTCGCGCGCCGCAGCCGCCAGCTCGCGGGCTGTCGCGTCATCCACCTGCGCTAGGATGATGAGAATGCAATCAGCACCCCAGGCACGCGCCTCCACGACCTGATAAGGGTCGAGCATGAAGTCCTTGCGCAGGGCCGGAAGGGACGTACTGGCGCGCGCCTCCGTGAGGTAACCCGGTGCCCCCTGGAAAGAAGGCGTATCGGTCAGCACGGAGAGGCACGTGGCGCCGCCGGCCTCATAAGCACGGGCAAGCTCGACGGGCGCGAAGTCCGCGCGGATCAGGCCCTTCGACGGGCTCGCCTTCTTGATCTCCGCGATGAGCGCGAAACGCCCTGCTGCGTGCGCTGCCTCGATGGCGCCAGCAAAGGACCGCACCGGGCCGACGCTGCGAGCCGCCGCCTCCAGCTCGGAGAGAGGGCGGCTCGCTTTCGCGGCGCGGATCTCCTCTAGCTTGTAACGCGTGATTTTTTCGAGGATGTCCGCCATGGCGCCCGCTATTCGCGCCCGTTGCTGATGGCGATGAGTCGGTCGAGCGCGCGCTGGGCAGCGCCGCTGTCGATGGAGCGGGCGGCCAGCTCCACGCCCTCGGGCAACGACTGCGCCTTTCCGCCGACGATAAGCGCAGCCGCCGCATTAAGCAGCACGATGTCGCGGAACGGCCCCGGCTTGCCGGCGAGCACCTCGCGGATCGCAGCCGCGTTGACCTCGGCATTGCCGCCCTGGAGGTCGGATAGCTTGGCCGGAGGCAGGCCCGCATCGGCGGGTGTTACCTCGAAAACGGAGATCTTCCCGTCCTTCAGCTCGGCGACGGTCGTCGAGCCGGTCGTCGTCAGCTCGTCCAGCCCATCGTGGCCGTGCACGACCCAGACATGCTCAGAGCCGAGATTCTTGAGCACGTGAGCAATCGGTTCCACCCACTCGTTTGAGAACACGCCGACTACCTGCCGCTTCACGCTGGCCGGGTTCGAGATGGGGCCGAGCAGATTGAAGATGTTGCGGATGCCGAGCTCGACCCGCACCGGCGCCCAGTGCTTCATCGCCGAGTGGTGCATCGGCGCCCACATGAAGCCGACACCGGCTTTCACGATACAGTCGGTGATCACCGGCGGCGGGATGTCGAGCTTCACGCCCAGCGCGGCAAGAACGTCCGAGGCACCGGAAACGGAGGAAACGGCGCGATTGCCGTGCTTGCCGACACGTACGCCGGCGCCCGCGGTGACAAGTGAGGCGCAGGTCGAGACGTTATAGGTGCCGTGGCCGTCGCCGCCGGTGCCGACGATGTCAACGGTCCCCGGCGGGGCTTCCACCGGCGTCATCTTGGAACGCATCAGCTCCGCGGCGCCGGTGATCTCTTCAACAGTCTCGCCGCGCACGCGCAGGGCCATGAGGAAGGCGCCCATCTGCGCCGGCGTTGCGAGGCCAGCCGTCATAATCTCAAGTGCGCTGCGGATTTCCGCAGATTCGAGCGTGGCTCCGGTGGCAACCTTGTTGATGAGTCGCTTCAGTTCGTTGGCAGGCATTCGTGCACTCTCGTGGTCTGGCAAGTCTTAAGTTTCAGGCAGCTTTGGTCGAGCGCACGTTGCGCCATCGAGGATGGAGCCCGGCAATTTTCAGGAAGTTCGCCAGCAAATCGTGCCCATTCTCCGAAGCGATGCTTTCCGGATGGAACTGCACGCCGTGGATGGGATGCGAGGTGTGCCGCAGGCCCATGATGATACCGTCAGCAGTTTCGGCGGTGATTTCGAAGCAAGGTGGAAGGCTGGCGCGCTCCACGATGAGTGAGTGATAGCGGGTTACTTCGAAGCGCGGCGGCAGGCCTTCGAATACGCCTTTTCCCGTATGGCGGATGGCGGACAGCTTTCCATGCATCGGCACCGGCGCGCGAACGACCTTGCCGCCGAACGCCTGTGCAATGGCTTGATGGCCAAGGCAGACACCCAACAGAGGCAGGTTCGCTTCCGCTGCTGCCTTGATGAGGTCAAGGCAGATGCCCGCCTCGTTCGGTGTGCAGGGGCCTGGCGAAATGACGACGGCATCGGGTTTCATGCGCAGCACGTCGTCTACCGCAATCTTGTCGTTACGGAACACTTCGCACGACGTACCCAGCTCACCCAGGAAGTGGACGAGATTGTAGGTGAAGCTGTCGTAGTTATCGATCAGGACGAGCATGGTGAACGTGTAGGGGACGCGGGCAGAGGACGTCAAGCGAGGGTACGAGGCAGAACGAAGCGGTTGAGCCGTCCTCCCGCCGGGCGAACCTCCGACCATGAGATGGCGTCGAAGGTCAGTACGGCAAGTGCGCAGGTCGGGAATTTGGTGGCCATGGTCGCGATGTCGCGGCGCAGGCCGCTCCCCGTCAGATGAAGGGCCAGCCCGTGCATGCCGGGGTTGTGGCCGAGAACGAGAAGATGCTGCACCGTCGGCGGCGTGCGCTGGACGATTTCGAGCATGGTGGATGCAGGCGCTAGATAAAGCGCCGGCTCCGGCTGCGCCGCGGGCCGAGGCGGCGGGAACTCCGAGAGGACGAGTTCAAGCGTCTCGATGGTCCGTACTGCGTCTGAATAAAGGATCAGGCCCGGGACAAGTCCGTGACGCTCCATGTAGGCGCCCATTTTGCGGGCAGCCCGCCGGCCCCGATCGGCAAGCGGTCTCAGACGATCCTCCAGATCGGGATCGTCCCAGGACGATTTGCCATGACGTAGGAGCGACAGCGTCAGCATCGGTGTCACCAGCCTGTCGCGGAGCCATTCAACTTTCGTAGCATATTTTCCGTTCCAGCGCGTGCAGGTTGATTGCCGCGCGGAAGACGCACCAGTGTCATATGGTTCATCAGTCCACCGCGCTATACTGGGAGTGGACGGTGAGACTGTCCTGGAAAGGCTGTGCCGGCTGCGTCCGCCATTGGGGGAACGATGTTGTTGAGCGTAGCCCGCTGGTGAGTCACCGTCCTGGTGTTGCTCGCGGCCGCCGCGGGGGGATGTTGCTATTCAAGTCAAGCGGTCGCTCGAGCCGGCGCCGGAGGGCCGGATCGTCCTTGCGACCGGAGGCTTCGACAAGGCTGGAGATCCGGTGCTTTTTTTATGCCCGGCCAGTTCCTGTCACCGGATGATCCCGAGTTCGAGTTGGCCAAGGATGCGCGCCAGGTCTGCAAGACTGGAGGACTGCCGTTCCTGCTCAGCGTGCTGGCACCGCTCAATGCGCAGGTCGGCATACCGTTTTCGGTAGCTGCCTACGGCAACGCGCACGGGATCGAGACGCTGTTCGTCATCATCCCGCAGCTCTCACCATCCTCGTTCCGCCGCTGAAGGCGTTGCCGATTGGCTACCTGTGGAGCGTGCGCCGCCGGCCCCTCTATTGGTATGGACAACTCAAGACGCTCGAACGCAGTCTCGACGGTTCTATGACCTACGAGGGCCCGTCGATCTCGTCCGCCAACGCATCGCCCAACGCGCGCCCGGCTTGCGGGCGGCGGAGTAGGGCGCGCATTGCCTGGTCGGCGAGTATCCGGACACGGTCAAATGCCGACGGAAGAGCTAACGCACGCGAAGATTGGCCGGGCGGCAGGGGCGGGCACTTGTTTTGCAGACCCAGCGACCGCCCGATTCCGAACACTCCATCTTCCGGCCGGCGGCCAGACGGTAATTGCCCCATGGCCTGCCATACTCGAACGCCGTAAAGCCGCTCCAGGAACGGATGGCCATCAACTCTGCCGCGCGTCTGGTTGGCATCGAGCCTTCCCCGTAATGTTCGTGGCGAACCATACAGATCTTGTTGCCTACGCGGGCCTGGGCGTGTAGCCGATCAAGCCCAGTAAGTTCTGCAGACGCGGAGCTTGGCAACAGCAGCAAAACAATCGGTGCTGCAGCAACCCAGTTGCGAGCCATCATCATGCCTCCGTTTTTTGATGGTATTCGCGCGAATGATAGTGCCACTTAAGGTTGTGGAGGCGGCATTTTGGGCCGTATGACTAAGAACTGCTTAAATAACCTTCGGCTGAAACAAGTTTTTCTTGGAGCCATACGTCAGGACAACTACGGTGCACCCATGCTTTGCAGGTTTTTGAGACTTGCTCTCAGCATGTTCACCGCCGCCGCCCTACTCGTGGCGGGAAGCGGCAGCAGTGTCGCCCAGAATTGCACTCCGCAAGACATTTCCGCCCTAATCGACTCCACTGCCGAGAAGCTGCGCTCTCTCAATGCCGCGCATCAACCGGAGCTGCAGGCCAAGCTCCGTCAGCTGGCGGAACAGCGCGGCTGGAGCGAGGCGGAGCGGGATGCCAGGGCCGCGGAATATCTGGCGGATGAGGAGACGCGGGCTCTCGATGAACAGGCGAGCAAGTTGCTCGTCGAGCTGGACGTGATCGGCGACGAGAGTGGCATCGATGCCAAGACGTGCCAGAGCCGGCTCGAGAAGCTGAAGGCGATTTCCGCGGAGCTTATCAAGATCACCACCGAGAAGGCGGCCCACGTCTCTGCCAAACTTGATGTCGAACTCAGCGCTCAGCCCCCTGTGCGGACGGCACGGCACCCCCAACCGAAGGTGGAACCCAAAGCGGAACCGAAGGTCGCCGCACGGCCCGAGCCTGTTCGACCGATGCCTTTGGAGACCCGACCGATACCGGGTCCGACGGCTCCGGACCGGGATATTTCTCGTGCGCCGGTGCCGGGCGGGTGGGACACGAGCACGGTTCACGCCCCCCAACAACCTGACGTGGTGGAAATCAGGCCGGCTCCTGGCGCGCTGGCTGCCCTCCCGCCGTACCTCCATCAACCGGAAGAGCTGGAGTTCACCGTCGAGGAAATCCGGGACGCTGGGCGCGGATTTTTCGGTTCCATGTCCGCCGGGCTGGCCAGCGTCATCGAGTACGCGTTCCAGAATTATGGCCGGCCGAACGGCTACATTCTCGGGTCCGAAGGTGGGGCGGCGTTGCTCGCAGGTCTGCGGTACGGCGACGGCCGTCTCGTGACGAAGCTCGGCGGGGAGCGCAAGGTCTACTGGCAGGGGCCGTCTGTTGGATACGACGTCGGCCTGGCTGGCTCCCGCGTCATGTTTCTCGTCTACAACCTGCAGAACGAGGAGGACCTGTTCGCCCGCTTCATCGGTGTCGACGGATCCGCGTACATCGTCGGGGGTGTCGGCGTAACCTTCCTGAAGAAGGGGCCGATCGTCTTGGCCCCGATCCGCACGGGCCTCGGCCTGCGGGTCGGGGCTAACGTCGGCTACCTCAAGTTTACGCCGACACCGAGCATCAATCCGTTCTGACGCAAATCTCGAAACACATCAGAGCGGGAAGACCATTCACTTGCGCTTCGGCCGCGCCCGGCAGGGGCGTGCTTCAACGTGGCAGCCCCAGGTGCCATCGGGCGCCTCCGAGCACTTCATGTCCTTGCTGGCGGCGAGGGTGTAGCGGCCCCAGACCGTGCCGTACTCCCAGGCTGTAAAGCCTGCCCAGTCACGAATGGCCTGAACCTCGGCAGCCTTGCGCGTTTTCTGACCGGAGCTGGAGCCGTAATGGTAATGGCTGGACATGCAGATCCGGTTGCCTTCCTGGCGTTGCGCGTGGATGCCTGCCAGCGCCGTCTCGTCATCTTTCACAGTACTTGCGAAAACTGGCGGTGCGACGCAAGTAATCATCAATAAAAGAGCAGCTTTTCTGAGCATAAAGCCTCCCAAATCGGCTGACCTCATCCTGCTAACAAGCGCCCGCAGCATTTAACACTGACCTAACGACCCCAGATTTTCGAATGCGGAAGGGGTGTTGCGCCAAGTGCACAGCAGATGGGGACCGGCTCACAATCAATGTGAGCCGATGTGCGAGGGTGTGTGGTCGTGGCTGCGAGCGTGAGAGGGCGAGTTGGTGTGATTGTGGGAATGCCCGTGGGACTTGGGTCGCCCGTGGTTGCTCTTGCTGCTCAGGTAATCGACGTAGGCAATGCCGATTGCCGAGACGATGAAGACCAGATGAATGATGGTCTGCCACATGACGCCGGTCGAAGTGAACTTCGCTGACGGCGTACCCAGGTGACCGGCCTCGATGAATGTCTTGAGCAGGTGAATGGACGAAATGCCGACAATGGCCATCGCCAACTTGATCTTCAGGACGCTGGCATTAACGTGATCCAACCACTCCGGCTGGTCAGGGTGGCCCTCAAGATGAAGCCTTGAAACAAAGGTCTCATAGCCGCCAACGATCACCATCACCAGCAAGTTGGAGATCATCACGACGTCGATCAGGGCGAGGACGATCAGCATGATCTCCTGCTCGGAAAACGTCGCGGCGTGCACCAGCAGATGCCAGAGCTCCTTGCAGAATAGGATGACGTACACGCACTGCGCGACGATCAGACCAAGGTACAACGGAAGCTGCAGCCAGCGCGAGCCAAAGATCATCGACGCCAGCGTTCGGCGATGGGCACGATCGAGCGGATGCGACATGTGAGTGTGGTCTGGTGGAGATTGCTGGAAGGTGAGACGTGCGCTGCGGGCACCACATTACGACGTGAGCGGTGTGCAGCGTGGCGCGATTGGTTAGCACCAGCCCGTGCGAGTCGGAAGCGCAGAATCGCGCTTCGACTAATGCCCCACCAGCTTCGGATCAGGCTTGCTCAGACCTGAGGCTCGGGCGTCTGTGTTGTTTTCAACGCCCTCTTGGACGGTTTGCCGATCAGCGTTTTCGGTAGTTCGTCGCGGAATTCAATCTCCGCGGGAAGCTCGATGCGGGACAGCTTCTTTTCCAGGTGGGCCATGATTTCTGCCTTGGAGGCGGTCTTGCCCCGCTTCAGCTTGATAAAGGCCTTGGGCGCCTCACCTCGGCAGGGGTCCTCGATACCAACCACGGACGCTTCCTCCACCGCCGGGTGCTGATAAAGCGCCTCCTCGATGCGCCGTGGGTAAACGTTGAAGCCCGAGCAGATGATGAGGTCCTTGATGCGGTCGACGATGTAAAAGTAACCGTCCTCATCCATCATGCCCACGTCGCCGGTCCTGAAGAAACCGTCGACAAAGCTCGCCGCCGTTTCTTCAGGCTTGCGCCAGTAGCCCTTCATCACCTGCGGGCCCTTGATGCAGACCTCGCCATGCTCGCCGGGCGCAACCTCCCGAGTTGGGTCGGACAGGTCGCGCAAGGAGATGATGGTGCCAGGGACCGGAAGGCCAATTGAACCGGGCTTGTTCAATCCTTCCAATGGGTTGGACGTGACGACCGGTGACGTCTCGGACAGCCCGTACCCTTCCACCAGCTTGCAGCCGGTCACGGCTTCGAACCGCTCCTTGACTTCCACCGGCAAAGCCGCTCCGCCGGAAAGGCAGTACTTCAGTGAGGAGAAGTCCAGGTTCTTGAATTTCGGATGGTTCATCAAGGCGTTGAAAAGGGTTGGCACGCCCGGCATCACGGTCGGCCTGGTGGCGGCAATAAGCTGGATCGCCTCGTCCAGCACGAAGCGCGGCATAATGATGAGCTCCGCCGCCTTGGCGATCCCGAAGTTCAAAACGACCGTCAGCGCAAAGACATGGAAGAAGGGCAGGATCGCGAGCACGCGGTGCTGGGCGGTTTCCAGCGACGGAGCAAACGCGGCGCTCTGCAACACGTTGATGTAGATGTTGGCGTGCGTCAGCATTGCGCCTTTCGGCGTGCCCGTCGTGCCGCCTGTGTACTGGAGCACGGCGATGTCGTTCTCCACGTCGATGGTGGCCGGCGTAAACTGTCCGTCGTTGGCAATGAGGTCGGCCTCGAACAGCAGGCGATGGGCGACTGGCGATTTGGCGGGGTTGGCGAGCTGGCGCCCCTTGAACATCCGGAACAGGATCGACTTCGTCGCTGGTAGCAGGCTCGGGAACGAGCAAACGACAGCCCGCGGCAGAACACCCGACTGCAGGAGCTGCTCGACCTTCTCGAACAGCACCGCGAGATCGAGCGTGATAATAAGCTCTGTCTCGCTGTCTTTAATCTGGTGGGTAAGCTCTTCGACCGTGTAGAGCGGATTGTAGTTGACGACGGTGCCCCCCAGTTTCAGCACCGCGAAGTAGCAGATAATGAACGTGGGACTGTTCGGAAGCAGGAGGCCCACCTTGGAGCCCTTTCCGATGCCGTGCCTCTGCAACCCGGCGGCCATGCGATTGACCAGGCTGCCGATCTCGGCGTAGGTCGTCACCTTGCCGAGGAAGTTCGTGCAAGGCCGATCCGGGTGGCCGCTGGTGGCCTCGTCGAGGAGGGTGTATACGGGGCGCGGAGTGAACTGCTGGTCCCACACGAGGCCGGGCGGATAGCTGGCAACCCAGGGATAAGTCGTCGCAGTCCCCTGTTGCGAACAGGCCGCTTGGCCCGCCGTGTCCCCACGCATTCGGTTGCCCTCCATCTTGGGTAGAAGATAAATTTGCTTGCCCGCGTTACGCACTCCTAGATTATCTTGGGTCGGGCACTTGGCCGCAGACTTACTGGCAAGCATTGAACATAATTTTGCCGCATCACGCCAGTCCTGCATCCTCGTGCCGCTGGTGACAGCAAACATTCTTAAGAATTACGAAGATAAGAGGGGCTGGCCGCGGGACGTTGAGCTCGTGGCCGGCGTTGTTGGAGGCGGCTCAGTTGAACACATCAACCATTTACGGTTATGTGACGCGCGAGCTTGTTCTCCGGACCTGCCTGGACTACTGAGGGTCCGAGCCGAAATGACACCATGGACCTGCAAAAGCAGGGTGGGAGAGCGAAATGGACGAAGTGGCGACCAAGATTATCGACATCCTCAAGAAGCACATGAAGGAGCCCCGGGACGACATCAACTTGTCCACGGCGCTCTCTGATCTCAAAATCGAGTCGCTCGACCTGGCCATGATCGTGTTCGATATCGAAGATACTTTCGGTATCGAGATCCCGTACAACGCCAACGAGGAAGCGGCCGACTTCAAGACCGTCGGTTCGGTGGTGGAGCGGGTGAAGGCTCTCATCGAAGGGGCTGGGGCAAGCGGCGCAGCTGCCAAAGCGAGCTAACGGCCTGCCTTCAAGTAGCGCCATACAACCTAAACCGATCGTCCGGGGCTGATCGGGCCCGCGGATCGAGTCCAATTCAGGACGTTGGCAATGACAAACGCGAACGGCGGGCGCCGTGTCGTCGTCACGGGCATGGGCGTCGTGACGTCGATTGGCCATACTGTGCAGGAATTCTGGGCGGCGATGAAGCGTGGCCAGTCGGGCGTCAGCCCGCTCGAAGGCTTCCCGCTCGAGGATCTCAAGATCCTGATCGCTGCACAGATCAAGGATTTCGATCATCGCGCCCGGCTCAAGCACGCCAAACGCGACAAGATCATCATGCACGCGGACCGGTATTCATGGTTCGCGGCGGCGGCGGCTGACGAGGCCGTACGGCAGTCGGGGCTCGAAGTGCCTCTCGAGAACCCGTATCGGGCGGCGTGCATCATCGGCTCCGGCGCAGGCGGTCTCACGACCTACGAGACCGCTTATCGCGACCTTTTCATTCACAACAAGCGCGCCACCCACCCGCTGACGCTGTTGCGCATCATCGGTTCGTCGGCCTCCGCGCACGTCGGTATCGAGTACGGCATCAAGGGGCCCACGTTTGCCACCTGTAGCGCCTGCTCGACGGCGAGCCACGCCATCGGCATCGCGCGCGACTACATTCGCAACAACGTGGTCGACGTTGCCATTGCTGGTGCCTCCGAGGCCGTCATCAACTACGGTACCATGAAGGCCTGGCAGGCTCTCCACGTGCTGTCGCCCGACGGCTGCTTCCCGTTCTCCAAGAAGCGGAACGGCACCGTGTTGGGTGAAGGCGCGGGCATTCTCGTCCTGGAGGAGCTCGAGCACGCAAAGAAGCGCGGGGCGACCATTCTGGCCGAGCTGGTCGGGTACGGCATGACCTCCGACAGCAAGGACATGGTGAACCCGGACGTGGAAGGGCCGCGCGAGGCCATGCGGATGGCGTTGGAGGACGCAAAGCTTGGCCCGGCGGACATTGACTACCTCAATGCCCACGGCACGGCGACGGCCATCAACGACAAGAACGAAACGAACGCCATCAAGGAGGTGTTCGGCCAGCACGCCTACAAGCTGGCGATCTCGTCGACCAAGTCGATGCATGGGCACCCGCTGGGCGCGGGTGGGGGCATCGAGGCGGCTGCCTGCATCCAGGCCATCAATGATAGCTGGGTTCCGCCAACCATCAATCTCGATGAGCCGGATCCGGAGTGCGATCTGGACTACGTGCCCAATGTCGGCCGCAACATGAAGGTGCGGTACGCCATGTCGAACTCCTTCGCTTTCGGCGGCCTCAACGCGGTGTTGATCTTTGGCCCGCCTCCGGCCTGAGGCGATAGCTATTTCTCCTCTGATCTCGGTTCGCGCGGAATCGTGCGGAGAGGAGCGGGTTCACCAGCGGCTCAAGCCATGCAAGTCTTGCAGAAGCTGCGTGGTTCAGGCTCACTCAGCCCATGCCGACCGAGATTCTTCGCCGCGGGGCCAAGCCGCCCGCTGCCCGGGATGAACGAGAGCGCGCTGCACGGGCGGGCGTAACCGATCGTTATGTATTGATCCGTGCAGGTGCGGTTGCGATTACCGCTCGGTTGCGGGACACGCCGACCGCCGATCGCATTTGGTTGGCCTTGCCCATTTTCTCCACCGCCCAGGTTTGGGGGCAGGGAGAAGTTTTCTTCGAAACCCCGGTTGAAAGCGGCCGGGAGCGAACAGCGCGAATGATCGCTCGACCAGGAGAGATCATCTTTGCGCCTGACCGGGATGTCATCGGCATTCCATTTGCTCCGGGTCCCACCTCCCGTGCCGGTGAGCTGCGGCTGTGGTCAGCGTCCAACATCTGGGCGGAGGCGCTAGGCGACGTCAGCGTGTTTCGAGCTGTGCGGCCGGGGGAAAGGGTAGAGGTGCGGAGGGTGGAGGCACCGAAAGTGGCAGCTTCGATTTGATTATCTTTTGCGCGACCTTGCCGTCTGTTTGGAGGAAGAGCTCGGGCAGATGTTCGCACAGAATCGCTGCCAGCTTTTCAAGGGTGTCTTCCGTCAGAGGCCGAATATGCGCTAGCTCATCGAGCAGGGTTTGAGGTGTCAGGTCGGCAATCGGCACCGAACGATACCATCCGTTATCAGCCAGATATTGCCTATATCCCTGCTCGACCGGAGTGAACCTAGCCAGGATTGGTCGAGCGCCCAGCACAGGAATTCCGGCTGAGACGCATTCCGAGATCATGGTGCTGGAATCGTCGGTACACAGCACGGCGTGCACGCGACCAAGTACACGGTCCAGTGTTCCATGTCCGGCAACGCGTACGTCGACAAATGACGCAATCCCGCTGGAATGGGCGGCATGTTGGGCGACCAGATCACTCACCGAGGCCGGAGTTCGCCGCGAGTTACTGATGTGCCAGCGCACCCCGAGCGTTTGATGCGCGCGTTCGACGAGATCAAGAAGCCGCTGCCACTCTCCAACTTGATATTGGCATTCCCTAGAATCGCCGCCGATCAGGAGCCCGAGTTCCCGCAGTGGAGCTTCCAAAGAAACGCCATTAAATCTTCTTCCCAGCGCCTCGCGATTGAGCGCCGAGGGCTTGAGAACCATGACGTGGCGGGGACGTTGGGCATGAGACGCGTACGACGTCAGCACCAGCCGCAGCCCATCCGGTTTGTAACGACGCAGCGATCCGCAAAAGATGTTTGGCGCGCCGGTCAGTCGGGCAACAGCTATATTTGCTGCCAGCGTTTCGGCTCCGGCGGACACGACGAAGTCGACATGCGGGATTTGCGCCGCCGACAGACCGTATCCTACTCGTAGCAGCCAATCCGCAGGAAAGTGCGCATTCGTGAATGCCGCCAGCACGCTCCCCGACCACCGCCGACGGACGACAAGCCGAAGCACACTAACAGGTTGCAGGCGTTGCGCGGCCGCTATCACACCCTCTGACAAGTGATAGTGGCCAGGACGATCATCAGAAAGCAGAAGAGCCGTGAGCGTACGCATGAGAGCGTACGTACGCCGGCAAGCTCACGTGGGGCTGAAGTCTTTGGAAGGTGATGAGAACAAATTCAGACTTCACGCCTTGTTGAAAGCCAACTAGGCTCCACCGAGGAGGGTTCGTTTCCAGGCGAACTCCGAGATTTTTCCACAATACGCGAAGTGCGAGAAGGGGATGCGCGTCGTTCAATTTCTGATAGGTAGCTATGGCGGAGCCGAGCGCTTTTTCATCCGTCTGTGTTCTGCCTTGGCGGCGCGGGGCGTGGAGCAACTTCTTTTGATCAATGATCACCCGGCTCTAGTTGGTGACGTCCAGAGAACGGGTCTGCGCTACGAAATCTTCGTTCCAAGCAGGCTGGGAGGAATTGTCGACAGATATCGAGTTGCAAAGCTCTGCAAAGCGTTTCACGCCGATATCGTCATGGCATGGATGAACCGAGCAGCTCGTCGGTTGCCGCGAGGTAATCACGTCAATGTCGGCCGATTGGGCGGCTATTACCCCGTCAAGAATTACAGACGTTGCGATTACCTGATCGGCAACACGCCCGGGATTGTGGAGAAATGTATTGCAGATGGCTGGCCTGCGGATCGCATCCGCATGATCAGCAACTTTACTGAGCCATTCGAGGAAACCGGCGGGCCGATTAATGACTTTGGAATCGAGCCCGGACGGCCCGTTATTTGCGCACTCGGACGTTTTGATCCCTGGAAAGGGTTCGATACGCTTATTCAGGCACTTGTGCGTGTCGAAAATGCCGTACTGCTCCTCGCCGGGCAGGGTGAGGGGGAAAGCACTCTGCGTGTTTTGGCGGAGCGCTGCGGTGTCACTGACAGGGTCCGTTTTCTCGGATGGCTCGATGATCGTGCATCCCTTTTCCGCCGCGCAGATATTTGTGTAGTGCCTTCTCATCATGAGCCACTTGGGAACGTTATTTTGGAAGCTTGGAGCGCCGGTTGCCCCGTTGTAGCTGCGGCATCTGAGGGACCAAGTTGGCTTATCGAGTCCGGGCGGACAGGAATGTTGGTGCCTCCTAGTGATCCTGAAGCCCTCGCTAATGCTTTAAATGCGGCCCTAGCTGCGCCGGAAATGAAAAAGCAATGGGCGGAGGAGGGACGGAGACGATGGGAAAGAGAGTTCACCGTTGAACAAGTTTGTGCACATTATTTGAGTTTTTTGTCCAAAATAGAGGGGGAGCGCATATCTTGTAGCTCTAAGAGAACTAGTCGGGACCACCTTGCTTCTATTTAGAGAATGTAATCATGCATTTGAGAAACAACATTAGGTAGCTTCAATGCGCAAACCTATCTCGGAATGTGTAACGCCTTGTTGAGCAGTTACGGTTCAATTGATCCCGCACTGTTGAGATAAAGTCCCAGTCGATTGGAATAGTGATGGCAAGGCCAAAACCAACAATTCGGCGCGTTCTTACTGGCCGGTATCTCACATGGGCAGGTGCGCGATTGGCAGTGCGCATGCTTCCTGCGCTTTCAAATTTGTTACACTTTTATCCACGAGGGGTGGCTGCGTTGGATGCTGCCGATCGGATCCTTGATAATAACACTTGGTGGGAGGCCTTGCCTTTTTCTGGTGAACTACGCCGTTTTGTGATTGAGAATTGTAGTCACTATGACAAGGCAACGAGCCGCTACCAGCCGGGGCAAGATGCAGAGTTTTTTCGTCGTGCCGTAGTTATTCGCTGTGCAGAAATTCAGGGAAGCACCGGTTCTGTCGTTCTACCTTCCCGCTCTGCAACGGTCACGGTAAATGGAGGTGCGCCAAACTGGAATTTTGCCCGTCCCAGGTTCCTAAGAACTGACAATAGGATCACCGGCCTAGCTATCCACTCCTCCCGCACGAACAATTATTACCACTTTTTAGTCGAAAATGCGTTGCCAATTTTGGACGCCCTAGAGCGCTATCACATCGATAACGCAACGGTTATCCATTACGGCCAGTCAAAGGTGCAAAATGACTTTTATGAGACGCTTGCCAAAATATGGTCGGGCCTTCGAGTGTATACGATCCGTGATAACGAGAGTGTCTCAATAGATGAGGTTTTATTTCTTGTGTCTCGAACAGCGAATGCTGAGTGGGCGCCAATCGCACGGAGTATGGCAGATCGGCTTGCGGAAGTTTTTCGGATTGCGTATGGGCTTCCGTCACCAGGGCGCGCAAGCCGACGTATCTTCCTATCACGAAGTAATGCCAAGATCCGTCGACTGACCAATGAAGCGGAATTGATCGAAATTGCGCGACAACGGGGGTTTGAGCCGTTTGTCGCTCACGATGGCAACCATAGGGAGCAGGTGGGTCGTTTCGCGGAGGCTTCGCATATCATTGCTGTGCATGGCGCCGGACTTGCCAATCTTATCTTCGCTCCGAAAGGCGCTCGTGTTCTTGAGATATTTCCTGAGAACTTTACTAAGAGCACTTTCGCTTGGATGGCAGCGCGCCTGGGTCTCGACTATCAGTGGATTGTTGGCTCGAAGGGAAACTATGATCAAATCTTTAGTCTCGATCGAGAAATCTTCTCCGTTGCGCTCGATCGGTTACTGGACGACATTTTCTAAAAACATGATCATCGGTACAGCTGGGAGTTTAAGAATAGGTTCTGTGAAAGGTGCTTTTTATTTTGATTGCGACGCTGGTAAGAGAGGTGGATGTGCAGGGTTATTTCCAGCGCGGCGATCTATGGTGGAGGGCGCCTCTTCGTTTAAAGCTTAACGGCACGGTAGTGTCCCAAAGCTAGAAATAAATTTGGTCATGCTTGTCCCACGCGTCAGTGGAGCGCAAAAGGTGACAGGCTGTGAGATCCCGCCATCCGGTATAGCGCCGCGATCCAGCGTAATACGGGTTGATGTTGAAGTTTGTGGTCGATATTTTGTCTTCATATAATTTGTAGTGTATCGCTCCTTTGGCGTGCTGACCGCGTGCTGCGCGATAACGAGTTTCTCCCACAAAATCCATGAATTTGAAATGTAAAAGCGCGCCCCAAACTTCGGATAGGAGCCGTTTTCCCGATACCGCGTGCGGTCCGCCTGGAAAGCGAAGATCTCTGCTCCATTTTATGAGCGGAATTTTGCTCATTACAAGAGGTGGGCGGGGCATCCAAGGGCCAAGAAGCAGACGGGCAAACCGATCGCGAGCGGAAGCTAAGGCGGTAATGTTGACAGAGCGGTTAACTGGCGCGAATCTCTGGAGAAGCCATTTGAACACGGCGTTGAGACTGTTTACATCGAAATGATAAAACAGCCGTTCGCGAGGACCGCCATACATTTCAAGTGGAGGGGTTGGGAATTTTTTGAAAATTTTCTTGAAGGGCGAAGTAAGCGATATCCATCGGAATCAAAATAAGGATATCTTTCGATGAGCGGTATCCTATTGTCGTTTTGCAAGTTGAAGGCAGGGTCGTGCCCAGCGTACATCTCGACCATTGGAGCGAAGACTGCGTCAGCTTTTTCTATGTTCAGGTAGTCAATGAACTTTGAGATGGGTCGTCTATCATAATGAGGATAAACAAATAGCTCATCGAGATCCAACACGAGCGTCCATTGCCCAACGCAATAATTGTCGAGTATCTCCTTTCTCCATAAAGCTTTATGTTCTTTAAAGGTTGTACCTTTCGGTTGGAAGAGCGTGACGTCGGCCTGCGACTGAAGATATTCTTGGGTGCCGTCGGTAGAGTGATCGTCAACGATCAGGAAATGTTCTAGACCAAGTTCTCTGTGATGGCGCAAAAAATCTGGTGTGCGATGAATCTCATTATGGGCAAGAGCAACACACTTGACACCTGCTTCGGGGACTTTGCCGCTGGAGATCTGGATTAAGGTCTGCATCAGTAAGTTAATCCCTTTAACGCTTAATGGAAGGGGTATTTTCCGAACGCTCATATATCTTCGCCACCCTCATATGACGGAAGATGGCGTAATTCATTGCTATTAGGAACCCGTAAGTTCCGCGGAGAAAGAGGCGGCGGCCGATCCAGGCTTTCAGGAAAGCAGCTGGAAACTCGCCGTAAACACGAACGGTCGGTAACCGACGGCCGCGAGCGACGAAATCCTCTGCTTGCATCGTGGAATAACGATCGAGCTTGGAAATCTGGTCGCCAAGGGATCGAATGGAGCGGTGATGAATGATGCCTTTTAAGCGGGAGATTCGGGCGTCGGGACTAAAGGCAACGCGGTCATGCACAGGACTATCGGCATAGCGCCCACGGTCGCGGCGATAGAGGCGCACGGGCGAGAGCCGGTAAGCAAAACGGCTCGGTCGTTCCTCACCAGGAAATAGGTCGACGATTGCGATCTTGTAGCCATCGGCCTGAGGTTCGCCATTCGCAAAAAGGCCGACGATCTCGGCTCGAAGTTCAGGTGTTACGGCCTCATCGGCGTCAAGATTCAATAGCCAGGTGTTGCGGCAACGGTCTTCACCGAATCGCTTTTGTGGGCCGTACCCTGCCCATGCGTTCGTTACGACTTCGGCACCGTGGCGACGCGCCACTTCTGCCGTCTCATCTGTCGTCGATGGATCGAGGACAACGATAACTTCGTCGACGAATTCTCGGACAGAATCAATTGCCCGCCCGATTCTGTCGGCCTCGTTCTTGGCGATGATGAAGCAGGAAATCGGGAGGCGGTTGGACATGTGCGTTTCTGTAGCGTAACGCGGGCGAGGTGCTCGCAGTCGTGCCCCTTCCGTACTAAGCTAGCCAGCTTAGATGCAACTCATTCTCAAAGAGTGGAGCTAGCCGTAGCAGAAAACTTGAAATTCGTTAAGGCGTGGCAGGCCTATATTTCAATTGGTGGGCCCGGCAGGACTCGAACCTGCAACCAGACGGTTATGAGCCGTCGGCTCTAACCATTGAGCTACGGGCCCAAAGTGAATTTCCTCTACGACTCCAACATCTTATCTACAGCGGGCCATTCGCGTACGTCTACCATCCGTTAGAGAGAAGGCCCTTCATCGATGCATAAGCCATCCTGGAGGAAGACCCTGCTTGAGCCGCAGTGATACAATGCGGTTCGGGATCTGGAACGCAACTATTGTCCTTACTTCTTGTTGGGCTAGTGCGCAACTGATCTAGCCATTGCTGTCTCCTACCGTTCACAGGATTGGCTTCGGCCGCAGTCGAAGTGCATCTTGGAGATGAACTTGAGAGGAGCCTTGGTCGCGGTTCATCTCAAGTCTCAGAGAGTGCGAGCCCGTGAAGGAAATACTGACTCCCAAACAACTTGCGCGCACAGCGGGAGGCGGTTGATGAGCGATACGGCTGGGCCTGATCGAAATGTATTGTTCGCTACAGCCAGGCCGAACGAGAGCGTCAGTTGAGAGTGAAGCTGATCCCAGCGCCGATACCAGTTTCAGAACCAGCGACGCCCCCGGAAACGTTTGCTCGCCACGTCAAATCCTGCGATGTGTAGCCCAGACCGACAGTAAGGGCATTCTGACCGGAAAAACTACCCACGCCGACGCCGAGCGACAACTTGCCCGGCCGATCGTCATAACGGATTTGAGAGGCTGCCAACCCGATCGCTCCGGCCGCTCTCGCTAGGTCTTTCGCAGCATCGATTTCAATGCCCAGTCGATGTATGTCACCGAAGACGCGGTCGATATCTTGGGTGATGTAATCTACGGCTCCACGGAGCTGGGCTACATTGACGGCGTCCGTGTCCTCAACGCCTGCCGCGACGTTGGTGATTTGCCGCTCAGCGCCCCTTCTGCCAACAGAGACCTCGCCCGCGGAGGATTGCGGCGTGTTGAGGTAGGGGGCATCATAATTATTTGCAGCGCCGCGAGTAGTTTGGGATCTGGTGCCGAGTGCAACGCTGTTACCATGGCTTGCAACGGCGTTGTATCCGATTGCAGTGCTTTCTGCTCCCTGTGCCTGGCTTCCGCTGCCAAACGCTGCCGACTGATCGCCAGTGGCTCTGCTATTGGGGCCGTACGCAGAGCTATGACGGCCATTGGCGTATGCGTTAGTGCCTACGGCCACGCTTCCTTCGCCGTCTACATCTACCTTACTGCGGTAACCGATAGCGATGCCATTGGTGGCCAACGCATTACTGGCGTAGCCATAGGCGACGGATTGGTCGCCAGTTGCTTGTGCCTGGATTCCAATCGCGATAGTTCGGTTTGCCGTTGACACAGCGGCATTACCTATAGCGATGGCAGCGTTGCCAGTAGCGTCAGCTTGCGATCCGATTGCAATGCCCCACGCGCTGGCTTGTGCCCCTGGGCCTTGCACGAATATTTGGGCAAGTGCTACGTCGGAGCAACTGACATGAAGCAAGCCCGCACAACAACTAAGAAGAATAGTCTTCGATTTCATATCCCCCTCCGCCGACAACTTTATTTAGAGAATGAATAGTTGAACCAACCAAAGGTTGGGTAGTCAGCTGATGATTCGTCAAGCTATTGTTTGTTCGCAGGCAAGCAGAGGTGGCAGGGAATCTGTGGGAAAGAGTGACCAGACACACTGCCTAAAGTTTAGGCTAGCCTAATTATTCTGAGAGCTTGTAGTGCGTCTGACCAGCGATGCGCGACAGCGCCGGCAAGCTAGCCCTGCACGCTGTCGGCCGACGTTTCATACAATTTAGAAGGTTGTAGCAAGTGAGCAGCCAATGCTCAGGATGAGCACGGAGCAGGGGAAATACCGCAAGTGGCGTGGTTTGGTCGCAATTTCACATAATTATCGCCCGCCGCGACAATGCGGGAGGAGTTTCATGGCTTTAGGCAGGTTGTCGACGGCCCCTGGCGCCGGCTTGGCGGGGGTGGTTGCGCTTTTGCTTCTGCTTTGGGGTGTTTTACCCGCCAAGGCTGCGGAGAGGGAGATGCAGAAACGCATCACGGTTGCCGCGTCCGGAACCGTAACGGCCGTGCCGGACATCGCGCTGATATCCGCAGGTGTGGTGAGCGAGGCCGAAACCGCCCGCGCGGCGCTGGAGGCCAACACGGCCGCTATGCGACGTCTCATCGAAGGGCTGAAGGCTGCTGGAATCGAAGCGGGGGATATTCAGACCGCCTCGTTCGACGTCCACCCTGTCTATAGCACGGATACCAGCAACGCCCCCAGCCCCCGGCCGCAGCGTCCGACCATCGTGGCGTACCGCGTGCAGAACCAGGTGCGCATTACGGCGCGGAACATCGATCGCCTCGGGGAGGTCCTGGACCGCGCGGTAACGCTCGGCGCCAATCAGGTCGGCGGGATCGAGTTCAGGGTAAGCCAGGCGGAAAAGTTGAGGGATGATGCACGGCGCGAGGCCATCGCCAATGCTCGCCGGCGAGCCGAGCTGTTCGCATCGGCCGCAGGCGTCAAGCTCGGTCGTGTCCTGCAGATCGAGGAGGTTGGCGAAGAGGGGCCACGGCCGATGCCGCGCCTTATGAAGGCGGAGGCGGTCCCGATTGAACGGGGCACGGAAACTTTAGAGGCGACAGTCAGGGTGACGTGGGAACTGGAGTGAAGGCGGTCGCCTGAGCGACCGCTGTATCCCACTCACGACGTGAGATCGACCACCTCGACCTCTTGCGCCAACGGCTGCGCTCCTGGCTGAAGAGCCCAGTCGGCCGCGTTGCGCATCTCGCCGCTGTTTCGGAGCTCCCGTAGAGCCGAGAAGTCGATTTCGGCTGAGACCCAGCCCGGCTCGTTGAGCTGTCCTTCGGCGAGGGTACCGGTCATGGACAGCTTCGCGTCTGGCGGTACAAAGACGCCGGCCGCACCGGCGTTTTGGTCCACGGCCGGGGACCAAAGCGCTTCACCCACGGTAGGTGACTGTACGGTCGCGATCTGGTTCTCCAGCGCCCGCGCTCGCGCCGCCGTGCGGACGCGGCGATAGCCCGACACGAACTCCGTGCACGAAGGAATGAGCACGAGCTCGGCGCCCGCCTCGGCCTGGGCGCGGACAAGAAGCGGAAATTCGCTGTCGTAGCAGATGGCGACGCCGATGCGGCCCAAGGCGGTATCGAAGACGCGGAGAGGCTGGCCGGGCGCGATTCCCCAGTCGCGCTCGAACGGGGTCATGATCAGCTTCTCCTGCGTGCCCATCCGTCCTGTGGGCGTCAGCAGCCGGGCGGCGTTGACGAACCGGCCGTCGGTGCGGCGCACGGGGCCTGAAGGCGCGAGAATGTGCACACCATGGCGCCGCGCAAGCTCGGCGTAGAAGGCATCCATCTCGTCGGCGACGCTGGCCACAGCGGAGAGCGTCTGCTGCAGGTCCGAAGCGATTGCGGAGCCGAAGGTCGCCGCCACCTCGATCGCGCCGTACTCCGGAAACACCAGCAGGTCGGCGCCCGTGGCAGCGCCGCGGGCGACCCAGTCCGCAGCCTTCTCGCGCCATTCGGCCATGGTCGCCGGCTCACCAACGGGATATTGCGCGGCAGCCACTTTAAGGCGATCCCGCATCATGAGAGACGTCTGATCCAGAACTGCATGGGCTTCTCGGTTTCGTCCGGCTGATCGATGTCCTTCCAGGACAGCTTGCCGATCATGCCATCCACTTTGCGGTAGCCCCGCTTGGTCCAGAAGGCATCGAGCGGGCGGTAATCTGCCGGCTTCAGCGGATGATTGTCGGGGCGGATAACGGCGCAGAAGGCCGTGTACTCATAAGGACCTTTCGGGCCCAATGTCTTCTTCGCGTGGTTCTCGCGCCAGTCGAAGAAGGCGTGACCGATGCCCTTGCCGCGATACTCCCGCATCAACACCGATTCGCCGAAATAGAACACGCGATCCGGGTCGTAGCCGTGATGCTCAAACAGAGGGACGAAGGAGTCCGTGTGTCCACGCAACGGGGCGGCCGTCGCAGCGCCGATGATCCTGTCGCCATCCCGGGCCGCCACGATGACGGAGCCTTCCGACTTGGCGAAGTCGGCGAGGTACCGCTCCTCGTAGTCCATGGATCCGTCATAGAGATAGGGCCACTCGCGGAAAACCGTGATGCGGAGCCGAGCGAGGTCCGGCAGGGCCTGCTCGAGAGCGTCTCCGGTCAGGGCTTCGAATGTGAAGCTCATTCCTTGGAATTCCCTGAAACCTGCACAATCCAGTCGGTCAGATTGTAATACGTAGTGATGCGGGCGATCTTGCCATCGCGAACGGCGAAAAAGGTACCTGCAGGCAAAATATAAGTCTGCCCGTTTGCTGGCGGCAGTCCCGGGTCGGTCTCCAGGTAAGTGCCGTGGACATTGAACTCGGCTGCGGCGCGCGAGCCGTCGGGCGTCGTCATCACCGTAATGTCCTCGAGCCGTTCCTTGTAATGATGCGCCATGCGGGCGCAAAACGCATGAAAGCGCTCTTTCCCTATGCGCCGCTCGCCCTGATTGACATCATGAATGATATCGTCCGTGACGCACGCAAGCATGCCGTCAATGTCGCCCCGATTGAAGCAGTCGTAATAGTGGCGGACCAGCGCCTCGGTCTCTTTTGCTTTCTCGTTCATCTCGAATCTCTTTCGGCCAGTTGCGCGCGGATATAGCAGGCAACTCAGCGGCGTACCATCGCGCGCGACGGAGCGAACGCCGCATGGCCTCAAGCGTTTCCTGACTGGGCTTTGCAAGGAGCTTCCAGCATGGACGAGACGCGGATGGAAAGGCAGCGGCGTGCCATGGTCGAGCGGCAGCTCGCCGGCCGGGGCATCAAGGACGAGCGCGTGCTTGCGGCGATGGGAGAGGTGCCGCGAGAGCTATTCGTTCCCGAACGCATGCGGGAATTTGCCTATGAGGACACAGCGCTTCCGATCGAAGCCGGCCAGACAATTTCGCAGCCCTACATCGTCGCGCAGATGCTCGAGCTGGCCGAGATTGGCCCCGAGGACACCGTGCTCGAAGTCGGGGCAGGATCTGGTTATGCCGCAGCCATTATCAGCCGCCTGGCACGGCGCGTGATCGGGATCGAGCTGCATGAGGTGCTTGCCAGGAAAGCACGCGAGCGGCTGGCCGGTCTCGGGTATGACAACGTCGAGATCCGTCACGGTGATGGAACGAAGGGCTGCCCCGACACCGCTCCCTTTGACGCCATTATCGTTTCGGCCGGCGGACCGGTGGTGCCGCCGCCGCTGAAAGAGCAGCTCAAGATCGGCGGGCGACTGATCATCCCGGTGACGAAGGGCGCTCACCAGGAGCTCATGCGAATTCGCAAGACGGGCAAGAACAGCTTCGAGGAGGAAGGGCACGGGCTTGTGGCCTTCGTGCCGCTGGTGGGCGCAAAAGAGTGGCCGCCCATGGTGGAGGGTACGGCTTCAGCTGACACTCCCGGAGTTGAAACGCCACGTGAAGCCACCGAAGCGGACGTCGTGCTTGCCCCTCTGGGGGCGGTCGCAGAGCTGGTCGTCATGTCGGGAGAGAGGCCGAACAGCGCCATCGGCTACGAGCTGCAGCAGGCGGCCCTGCCGTTCCTTCGGATGGAGGATTTGAACGGCATCGCCAACGCCATTTTCGCTGACCGCCGCATCATCATGCTCGGCGAGTCCACTCATGGGACGGCTGAGTTCTACAACGCCCGGGCGGCGATCACCGCGGATCTTGTCGCTCGGCACAAATTCAACATTGTCGCCGTTGAGGCGGATTGGGCTGACGCAGCGGCCTACAACCGAATTATTCACGGCCAGCCTGCAATCGTTCCGGGGCTGCCGGCACCCTTCAGCCGCTACCCGCGCTGGATGTGGCGCAATAACGAGGTTTTTCATTTCCTGACCCGGCTACGCGATCTGAACAAGGCCGCGGAAGGTGGCCCGCGCGTGAACTTCTATGGGCTTGATATCTACGGGCTCAACAGCTCGATCGAGGCGGTGCTGCAATATCTCGAGCGCGTTGATTCGCAGGTGGCCGCGATCGCACGCGAGCGGTATGCCTGCCTCACACCGTGGCGTTCAGACCCCGTCGAATATGCGCGCATGGCAGCAAGCTCGACGTTTCATTCCTGTGAGGACGAAGCGAGCAAGATGCTCGTCGACCTGCTACGCAATCGCATGGAGTACATGCAGCGCGACGTCAGTAACGGCGCGGCCTTTTTCGACGCCGAGCAGAATGCGCGTGTTATCGCGAAAGCAGAGGAGTACTACCGCACTCTTTATCGGGGATCAGCGGAGTCGTGGAATCTCCGTGCCCAGCACATGTTCGAGACGCTCGAACGTTTGCTGGAATTCCACGGGCCAGGAAGCAAGGCGGTCGTGTGGGCGCACAACTCCCACATCGGCGATGCGCGTGCCACCGAGATGGGGCAGGTGCGCGGCGAGTACAACATCGGTCAGCTTGCTCGCGAGCGCTGGGGAGACAAGGTTGGGCTCATTGGTTTCGGTACAGGGCACGGCTTTGTTGCGGCCTCTTCCCGCTGGGACGGGCCGATGGAAATCAAGTCGGTGAGCCGGCCGCATGAGGGATCATACGAGGCCCTTTGCCACGATACAGGCCTGCCGGCATTCTTGCTTGATCTCACGCCGCAGCAGAAACCCGAAATCATCGAAATTCTTTCGGAGCCACGACTGGAACGGGCGATCGGCGTGATTTATCGGCCGGAAACAGAGCTTGCGTCGCACTATTATCGCGCCGACCTTCCCCGGCAGTTCGACGCCTGGGTCTGGTTCGATCGAACGGATGCCGTAACCGCGATACCGATTGCCGGAGTTGGCCAAGAGCGGGAGACATATCCGTTTGGTCTTTGATCAGTGTAACGACCTAAGACGCCTCCCTGAAGCGAAGCGTCATCGGGAATGATCGAATTCTCCCGCTTCCGACAAACGCTTCTTAAGGAAGCAATTTTATTTGATCGCCGCCAGGCCGCAGTTTGCGAACTGGAAACACGATACTTTTTCGATTTTGGGGCGGGGACTATGGATTTGACTGTTTCTCCCTCAGAAGCGCCACCGGTTGCGCTTCTGGCGGCTGTGCCAGAAGTACACCTGATTTCCGGGCGAGAAGTTTGCGCCAAAGAAGGACGCGTTGCTTTTGGAAGCCGGGATTTCCTCGTTTTCCGGGAGCTCGAATCCCTGTTGGCCGGGAAAAGCTGTGACGTTCTTATCTACGCGTCCTTGGCAGCCAATCCGCAGCCAGGTCTGCCGAAGGTCACGTGGAAAGCCAAATACGCGCGTGTTCACAACGCGCTGCCCGACGGATCGCCCCCTAAAGGCGTGATCCGCCCGCTGACGGCGGAACGTAACCCAAGGGAAAACAAGGGCTGGGCCGTTTATTGGGAAGTGAGCGATCTCGAAATGCTGCCCAAGAGCGAGTTCATTCCGATTTCGCAGCTTCGGGGATACAGCGGCAAGAATTACGCCAAGGGCTTCAGACCTGAGCGGCCGCTGATCATCCAGGCTCTTTGATCCACGAAGAACTAAATATGGCGGGCGTACTTTCGTCAGACGTCCGCCATTCCTGATTGCTCAATACGTCAGCGCCGCCTTGATCGCCTGCAGTTCCTGTTTGGGATCGGCATAGGCTTCATAAGCGTGTGGCGTGCGACGATACCAATAGCGACTGTTGCTGACGTCCCCTTCGATCTTGTGCAGAACGGCGTGGATCCAGCAGGCATCCGCGTCATACTCGTAAGCCTGCACGATGCGGTGCGCCGCATCCCAGTCGCCGGCGAGGGCCAGCTCGACAGCGCGGATCAGCTCTTTTCGGTCTGCCATTTTTCCCATCCTTTGCGGCGTAGCTCACAGGCCGGGCATGTGCCGCAGCCGTACCCCCACTCATGGCGATGTTCGCGATTGCCGAGGTAACAGGTGTGCGTTTCCTCGACGATCAGGTCGACAAGGCGCTCACCGCCCAGCTCGTGAGCAAGCGCCCACGTGCCGGCCTTGTCGATCCACATGAGTGGTGTCTCGATCGTCACGTTCCAATCGAGGCCGAGGCTGAGCGCGCGGGCGAGCGTTTGCAACGTCTCGTTACGGCAGTCAGGGTAGCCGGAATAGTCGGTTTCGCACATGCCGCCGACCAACACCGGCGTGCGCCGGCGGTAGGCGATGGCGGCGGCGTAGGTGAAGAAAACAAGGTTGCGGCCGGGCACGAAGGTCGAAGGCAGGCCGGCAGCCGTCATTTCGATCTTGGCCTCACGCGTCAACGCCGTGTCGCTGATGGCGCCGAATTCTGAGAGGTTGAGGACCTGATCTTCTCCCAATCGTGCGGCCCAGTCGGGAAACTCGGCGCGGATGCGGTCCAGCACGCGCTTCCGGACGATCAGCTCGACGCCGTGGCGCTGGCCATAGGCAAAGCCGATGGTTTCCACGCGGTCGTAACGCGCGAGGGCCCAGGCGAGGCACGTCGTCGAGTCCTGGCCACCGGAAAAGAGGACGAGCGCCGGCATCTATCGGCTCCGGCCGTCGAAGGGCGTCAGCTTGAGGCTGGCAAGGTCGATCCCGTCGAGGCAGCGAACGTTAATTGCAAAGCCTTCCTCGCCATCGGCGCCTTGACCGCGGGCGAAGGAGGAAACGCCGCACGTCGAGCAGAAAAGATGGTGAATTCTGCGGGTGTTGAACTGGTAGTCCGTCAAGCTTTCCTTGCCGGAGAGCAATTTGAACGCCGACGGCTCGACGTAGGTCCACAAGGCTCCGCGCTTCTGGCAGATGGAGCAATTGCAGTCGAGAACGGGGTCTAGGGCAGTCGTCACCTCGTAGCGGACCTTTCCGCAGTGGCAACCACCCGTGTAGGTTCTGGCTTCGCTCATAAAACCGCTCCTTGCGCTGCCTCCCCGCAGGGGCGCGATAACTATACAACAGCTGGGAGGCAAGCACCCCTTGGTCTGCGGGGGTCCCCTGAGCTAGAACGCCGGCGCGAGTTGCCGCTTATTCTAAGGACATCGAGCAGGAGGCCTCATGACAGCGATCATCGATATTACCGGACGGGAGATTCTCGACAGCCGAGGCAACCCGACTGTGGAGGTCGAGGTCATTCTGGAGGACGGCTCGATGGGCCGGGCGGCTGTTCCGTCGGGCGCTTCCACCGGTGCACACGAGGCAATCGAGCTGAGGGATGGCGACTCCGCCCGGTACAAGGGCAAGGGCGTGCTCAAGGCCGTCGAGGCTGTCAACGGCGAAATCTACAATGCGCTCCGGGATCGGGAGGCGGAGGATCAGCGCGGCATTGACCAGACGCTGATCGAGCTGGACGGCACGCCCAACAAGGGGCGCCTGGGCGCCAATGCCATCCTCGGCGTCTCATTGGCCGTCGCCAAGGCCGCGGCCGACGCGTGCAGCCTGCCGCTTTTCCGCTACATCGGCGGCACCAACGCGCACCTGCTGCCGGTGCCGATGATGAATATCGTGAACGGCGGTGCTCACGCTGATAATCCGATCGATATCCAGGAATTCATGATCATGCCGGTTTCGGCGCCGACCTGCGCCGACGCCATCCGCATGGGCTCCGAGATTTTCCATACGTTGCGCAAGGCGCTGAAGGACGCCGGCCATAACACGAACGTTGGCGACGAAGGCGGCTTCGCTCCGAACCTGCAGTCAGCGGACGAGGCGCTGGGCTTCATCATGCGCGCCATTGAGGGCGCGGGTTACAAGCCCGGCGAGGACGTGGTGCTCGCGCTCGACTGTGCGTCGACGGAGTTCTACAAAGACGGCAAATACAACTTGTCCGGCGAGGGCAAGGTGCTCGATTCCGAGGGCATGGCCCGCTATCTCGTCGATCTTGTCAGCCGGTATCCCGTCGTCTCCATCGAGGACGGCATGGCGGAGGACGATTGGCAGGGCTGGAAACTGCTGACGGCTGAGCTCGGGGGCAAATGCCAGCTCGTCGGCGACGACCTTTTCGTGACGAACACGAAGCGGCTCTCGAAGGGCATCGCCGAGGGCGTGGCAAACTCGATCCTGGTGAAAGTGAACCAGATCGGCACGCTGACGGAAACGCTGGAGGCCGTCGCCATGGCCCAGCGCGCAGGCTACACGGCGGTCATCTCGCACCGTTCGGGTGAGACCGAAGATGCCACCATCTCTGATCTTGCCGTCGCCACCAATGCCGGCCAGATCAAGACCGGCTCCCTCAGCCGCTCGGATCGCCTTGCGAAGTACAATCAGCTCATCCGCATCGAGGAGGAGTTGGGCGACGCCGCGCTCTATGCCGGCCGGAGCATCCTGCGGGGCCGGGCAGCTTGATTGAGCTGCGATGCGAGCATCAGAAGCGTGATGGCCGGAAAGGCGCCATCGGCCGGGGCGGGTGAGCGCAGAAAATGCCCACTACGGACCACCCTTTTACCCGCCTTTAACGGCCCCGAGCCTATAAGAGAGGCGTTGCTGATCTGATGGTACTGCGTCGCACAACAAACCGGATCGTCGAATGAGGAGGTCTCGGCAGCATTTCCTGGTACTGCTTAGCTGCCTGGCGTTATCGGCCTACTTCATTCACCATTCGATCACAGGCAAGCACGGCCTCGAGGCTCGTTCGCGGCTGATCGAACGCTCCAAGGCGTTGGAGCAGGAGATAGCCGGCCTCGAGGCCGTCCGCGCTATTTTGCACCGAGACGTCCTTCTGCTTCGTCCCGACCCTCCCCATCCCGACCTCGTTGAGGAAATAGCAACCGGTGTCCTCGGCATGGTACGCCCGGGAGACCGGATCGTTTTGCTCGACGGCAGCGTTCCAGAGAAAAAAGCTGCTGAAGCAACTCGGTAGCCCGTTTTGTTAGCGCTTCCCTGTCAGGCGAATATCTGGCAAAGGCAGGGGTGGTCGTGTAGTTTGGCGGCGGATCGTAGTCTCCGCTCCCGGAATTCTTTTGAGGAGGGCCCATGGCACCTGCGGATAAGGCGCGGGGTGCGTCGAGCGCCAAGGCGACAAAAGCAAGCGCGAGCGCCGGCGTAGCCGAGCTCACGCGCGGCAGCGAGGATTATGTGGAGTTCACCCGAGAGCAAGAGCTGCACGCCTATCGCGAGATGCTGCTCATCCGCCGGTTCGAAGAGAAGGCCGGCCAGCTCTACGGCATGGGCTTCATCGGCGGCTTCTGCCATCTCTACATCGGTCAGGAGGCCGTCGTCGTCGGTCTGCAGATGTGCGCGAAGGAAGGTGATCAGGTGATCACCACCTACCGCGACCACGGCCACATGCTGGCTTGCGGCATGGATCCCAAGGGCGTGATGGCCGAGCTCACGGGCCGCCGCAGCGGCTACTCCAAGGGCAAGGGCGGCTCGATGCACATGTTCTCCGTGGAGAAGAACTTCTACGGCGGACATGGGATCGTCGGCGCTAACGTTCCGCTCGGCGCGGGGCTTGCGTTCGCAAACAAGTATCGCGGCAACGACAACATCACGTTCTGCTACTTCGGCGATGGCGCCGCCAACCAGGGCCAGGTCTACGAGACCTTCAACATGTCCAAGCTCTGGAAGCTGCCGGTGCTTTTCATCATCGAGAACAACAAGTACGCGATGGGCACGTCCGTCGAGCGCTCGGCGGCCACCACGGACTTCTCGCAGCGCGGCCGCTCGTTCGATATTCCCGGTGAGCAGGTGGACGGCATGGACGTGCGCGCTGTCAAATCGGCCGGTGAGAGGGCGGCCAAGTGGGTGCGCGAGGGGAATGGTCCCTACATCCTTGAGATGCTGACATACCGCTATCGCGGCCACTCCATGTCCGACCCAGCGAAATACCGTTCGCGCGAAGAGGTGGAGAAGGTGCGTCAGGAGCGCGACCCGATCGAGCGCGTGCGCACGCGTGTGCTCGAGAAGAAGCTCGCCACCGAGGACGAGCTGAAGGCGATCGACGCGGAGGTTAGACGCATCGTCAACGAAGCTGCCGAGTTCGCGCAGAACGATCCTGAACCGGATCCGTCCGAGCTTTGGACTGACGTTCTAAGGTAAGATCGAATGGGTTTCTTCACCCTGCCTTCGATGCGTTGACACGCGCCTTTGCGAAGGAACGAAGAGGGGCCGAGCACACCGTTGAGAGATTCAGCAAAAATGCCCACCCAAGTATTGATGCCCGCTCTGAGCCCGACCATGGAGGAGGGCAAACTGGCGAAATGGCTCGTCAAGGAAGGCGATGAGGTCAAGGCCGGCATGGTCATCGCCGAGATCGAGACCGACAAGGCGACCATGGAGGTCGAGGCCGTCGATGAGGGGCGGATCGAGCGCATTCTCGTTCCGGAAGGCACCGAGGGCGTCAAAGTGAACACGCCGATCGCAGTGATCCTCCAGGACGGGGAGGAGTCTGGGGCTCCTGTGTCCGGTTCGCCGAGAGCGGCTCGCGACCTCAAGCAGGCTGACAGCCAGAGTCTCCCGGCGCAGGCGCGGCCGGCGGGTGATGGGGTGAGCCGCAGTCCGGATCTACCGTCGCCGGCAGTGGCACCCTCGCGCAGTGTGGCCGCAGAGATCGACCTGCCGCCAGGCACAGAGATGATTACGCAGACGATGCGTGAGGCGCTGCGCGACGCCATGGCGGAGGAGATGCGCCGCGACCCGGACGTCTTCCTGATGGGCGAGGAGGTCGGGCAGTACCAGGGCGCCTACAAGGTGAGCCAAGGCTTGCTCGATGAGTTTGGCGACAAGCGGGTGATCGACACGCCGATCACGGAGCAGGGCTTCGCGGGCATCGGCGTAGGCGCGGCCTTCGCCGGCCTCAAGCCCATCGTCGAGTTCATGACCTGGAACTTCGCCATGCAGGCGATCGACCAGATCGTGAACTCCGCGGCCAAGACCCTTTACATGTCCGGCGGGCAGATGGGTTGCTCTATCGTGTTCCGTGGGCCGAACGGTGCTGCGGCGCGCGTGGCCGCCCAGCACAGCCAGGACTTCTCGGCATGGTATGCTCACGTACCGGGGCTGAAGGTCGTAGCCCCCTCCAATCCCGCGGATGCCAAGGGATTGCTCAAGAGCGCCATCCGTGATCCCAACCCCGTCATCGTTCTCGAGAACGAAATTCTCTACGGCACCTCAGGTCCGGTCCCCAAGGTCGACGACTGGCTTGTGCCGATCGGCAAGGCGCGCATTGCCCGGCCGGGCAAGGATGTGACGATCGTCTCGTACTCCCGCGGCATGACCTATGCCTTGGATGCGGCCGAACGGCTAGCCAAGGAAGGTATTGAGGCGGAGGTGATCGACCTGCGCACGCTGCGGCCGCTCGACCTTGAGACCGTGCTCGAGTCCGTGCGCAAGACCAACCGCATCGTCACCGTCGAGGAGTCTTGGCCGGTGTGCTCCGTCGGCTCCGAGATTTGCGCACAGGTGGCCATGCAGGCCTTCGATTACCTCGATGCGCCGCCAGCCAAGATTACGGGGGCAGACGTGCCGATGCCGTACGCCGCGAACCTCGAACGACTCGCACTTCCCAATGCGGATCAGGTCGTCGAGGCCGTGAAGCGCGTCCTCTACATCGCGTGAGAGAGCACTTTCGAAACGTCAACAAACCGGGCGATAAACTTGCAGCTGCCCGGTCAAATCGATCTCAAGAAGGGGCCGCAAATCCATGCCGACCCAAATTTTAATGCCCGCACTCTCCCCGACGATGGAGGAGGGCAAGCTCGCCAAGTGGCTGGTCAAGGAGGGGGACACCATCACCGCTGGCAAGGTGGTCGCGGAGATCGAGACGGACAAGGCCACCATGGAGGTCGAGGCGGTCGACGAGGGCACGCTGGCGAAGATCCTGGTCCCGGAGGGTACGGAGCACGTCAAGGTCAACACGCCGATCGCGCTGATTGCGCTTGAAGGAGAGTCGGTCGACGAGGTGAAGAAGGTTGGCACGGCAGGAGCGCCGGCGGCCGAGCCCAAGGCTGAAGCTCCTGCCTCCGCGCCCGCTGCTGCGGCAGCGCCCCAGGCGGCCCAAGCGGCTGCGCAACCCAGCGCTACGGCAGCAACTGTCAGTCCTGCCCCAACCGCGGCCGCTGCGCAGCCAAAGCCGGCGCCTGCACCCCAGCCGCCGCGCAGCAACGGCAAGGACGGCCGAATTTTTGCGTCGCCCCTGGCGCGGCGCCTCGCGAAGGAAGCCGGCATCGATCTGTCGCTGATCAAGGGCTCCGGTCCCCACGGGCGGATCATCAAGAAGGACATCGAGGCCGCCGTGCAGGCTGGTCCTGCTCTCGGGATGGCTGTGGCGACCAGAACTGCTGCGCAGCCGGCAGTTGCCGCGCTGCAGCCGATGCCGGACGAAAAGATTTTCGCCCTCTACGAAAAGAACTCCTACGAGATCGTGCCGCACGATGGCATGCGCCGGGTCATCGCCGAGCGGCTCACGCTCGCGAAGCAGACGATCCCGCACTTCTATCTCAGGGTCGAGTGCCGGATCGACGAACTGCTGCGCGCCCGCGAGCGCATCAATGCGGCGGCGCCAAAAGAGGGCCCGCGGGCCTTCAGGCTCTCGGTCAACGACTTCATCATCAAAGCCTGGGCGCTAGCTTTGCAACAGGTGCCCGCTGCCAACGTGACCTGGACGGAGCAGGGGTCGCTTCGGCACAAGTACTCCGACGTTGGCGTGGCTGTTGCCGTCGAGGGCGGCCTGTTCACACCTGTCATCCGGCAGGCAGAGGTGAAGACGCTGTCGGAAATCTCCAACGAGATGAAGGATCTTGCCGAGCGGGCACGGAAGCGTCGGCTGGCGCCGCACGAGTATCAGGGCGGCACAACCTCGATTTCGAACCTTGGCATGTACGGGGTGAGTTCGTTCGAGGCGATTATCAACCCGCCGCACGCGACCATTCTGGCCGTGGGCACAGGAGAGAAGAAGCCCATCGTCGTTGGCGATAAGATCGAGATCGCCACGATGATGAGCTGCACCCTGTCTTGCGATCACCGGGTGGTTGACGGAGCGCTGGGCGCCGAGCTGCTCGCCGCGTTCAAGGCGCTCATCGAGGATCCCGTGCGGATGCTGGTCTAATTCTCCGCCTGGACGCAGCGGCGCGAGGGCAGAACGTTCTTCTTCGCGCCTCCCGATATCTCATTCGCGAGCTGGGCTATCGCCCGAGTTCTCGCTTGCTCTAGCAGGGCGTCCGATCGGGAGAGTACAGACGATCCCGGCTCTCCCGTTCATCATTTGCTACTTTTGAGTGTGCCGATTCAGACACTTGCGGCCGTTGTCCACAGACAACGGAAGAAGGACGCTCCACGGGTTGTCAGTAACTTGGGTCGTGCGCTTGTCGCTTGTGAAAGGCCCTTCTAAGCAAAAGCGCGGGGGACTGATTCCGGTGCGCTGCGTCACAGCAAGGATTCTCAAAAACAGGGTCGTTCACATGTCAAAGATGCTACGTGCGCCGCTCCCGGTGATTGCTGGAGCGCTTCTCCTCGCCGGCTGTTCGAGCGACGGCAGCCTTCTCGGGACTCCGATCACTACAGGCTCGATCCAAGGCCAGCCGGCGATTGATCCAGCCTGCGTCAGCCTTACGGCGGAGATCGACGGCCTGATGAAGGAAGGTATCGTCGAAAAGGTCGAGAAGGCGGCCGCGAACAAATATCGGCTGACCAAGGCGGATTTGATCAACGCCAATCGGCTGAACAAGGCCAACGCCGAGTTCCAGGCCCGTTGCGCGCTTAACCCCACGAAGCGGGCTGAGGCGACTGCAGACGCAAAACCCGCTGAGAACACGCAGAACGTTGCGGCAGCTTCGAAACCTGCAGAGGCGAGCAAGCAGGAGAGCGCCCAACAAAAGACCCAGTGATCTTCACTCAGCAAAATGGTTATGGAAGGGGCGGCCGCGTTGCCGCCTTTTTCGTTTGTCGCCTGGAAACGACGTTACCGCCGCAAACCACTCGTAACACGCGGGCAGCGCGCAAGTGCTTGCGCGATAAGGGAAATTCTGTTCGGTCGATTTTCTCAAATCCCGCGGCTGTCGCGTGTGTCCCCATGGAACTTCTGCGGAACGCGGCGTTTTTCGTTGCGTTCTGCTGGTCACATGGAGGCGCATCATGACTATGCATGAAGACGACCGGACGGGCCGCAGCACCGTACATACGGCGCCGGCTCGAACGACGACCACAACCGATACTTTGCGTTCGCGCGAACCGTTCGAGCCCGCGTCTGACCTCATGGTCGCACCTGCCGGATGGCGCCTCTCGTGGGGTGCCATTTTCGCCGGCGTGATGGTGGCCCTGGTGGCCCACATGATCCTCAATCTGCTCGGGATTGGAATTGGGCTTGCCGGGGCGACCAGCGGAGCCAACCTCGAATGGCTTGGAACTGGCTTTGGGATTTGGTGGACGATCGCGGGCATCATCGCAGCCGCGATAGGCGGTTGGATCGCCGGACGGACGCTTGGCTCCGGCGATCGCAGCGACGGGATGATCCATGGGTTGCTGTCCTGGGCCGGTGCCACTCTCATCGTTGCCTTCCTGCTGACAGGCGCTGCCGGCGGCATCCTGGGCGCACAGCAAAGCCTGCAGCAGCAGGCGATGGGGCCGCTCGGTGCCATAACCGGTCAGGCTGGTGGCGGGCCTGCTCCCGGCCAGCAAGCGCAACAGCCTGGACAACAGCCCACTCCGCAACAACAGCAGCAGATGACGGAAGAAGCCGCCGGCGCACTTTCTGGAGCCGCGATCGTGAGCTTCATTGGCTTGTTGCTGGGCGCAGCAGCTGCCGCAGCTGCGGGCCGAGCTGGTGTTTCGGCAGCTCGTCGGGCGCTGCAAGAGGCTGTTTGAGTATCGACGCTAAGGCCAAATCAGAACAGCCGGCCGCTGGCCCTAATGAGCGGCCGCTTTCCATGCGGGAGTTAAAGCCTACGCCCCGGCCATCACGGAGCAGTGCTGACCACCATCAACGGGCAGGCAGACACCCGTGATGAACTTCGCTTCGTCGGAGGCCAGGAAGACGGCGGCGTAGGCGACGTCCCAAGCCTCCCCCATATGGCCCATCGGGCAGAGCTTGTTGCGGGCCTCAATCATTTCCTCGACCGAAGCGTATTGGCCAGCAATCTGCTTATAGATCAGCGGTGTGTTGATCAGGCCGGGCATGATGCAGTTCGCGCGGATGCCGGATTTTGCGTACTGCATGGCGATGGCCACGGTCGCATGGTTCACGGCTGCTTTCGTGGCATAATAGGCAAAGTACGGATAGCCGGTCCACCGGATGGCAGCGAGTGATGAGATATTGACAATGGCGCCACCGCCCTGCCGCAGCATGTGCGGGATCACGCACTTCGACGTGCGGTAGACCGAGCCGATGTTAATGTCGACGGCGGCTTGGAAGCGCGCCTCATCGAGCTCCACCGGGCCATCCATGTGGGTCAGGCCGACGTTGTTGTGCAGGATGTCGATGCGCCCGAAACGCTCAATGGTTCGGGCAACTGCGGCCTCAATGGAATCCAGCTTGGTGACGTCTGCCGCAATGGCTTCGGCAACGTTGCCTTCACTGACAATGATTGAGGCGGTTTCTTCAGCGGCAGCCGGCACGAGATCCACGCACATCACCTTTGCGCCCTCGCGGGCGAAAGCGACAGCGGTCGCCTTGCCATTGCCCCAGCCCGGTCCCGCCGAGCCAGCGCCGAAAACGATTGCCACTTTGTCCTTGAGACGGTCCGCCATGATGGTCCTTTAGTGTCGATCAGCCGAGCAGAAGGTTGGGGAACCAGGTCGCTAGACCTGGCACGAAGGTCAGCAGCGCTAGCACCAGCAGGGCGAAGCCCAGGAAGGGCAGCACCTCGCGGGTGGACTGTTCGAGCGGAACGCGGGCGATCAGCGAGGTCAGATTGAGGCAAAGGCCCACGGGCGGTGTAATCAAGCCGATGCAGAGATTGACGACGATCACCACGGAGACGTGGATCGGATCGAGCCCAAGCTGCAGCGCGATCGGAAAGAGTACCGGCACGAGCATGATGAGGGCCGCGTTGGCCTCCATGAACATACCGACGATGAGCAGCAGGATATTGAGCAGGATCAGGAAGACCCACGGGCTGTCGGTCACCATCAGGATGGCGTTGGCAATCTGCTGCGGCAGACCAGCGTAGCCTAGGATCCAGGAGAAGATCCGGGCAGCGCCTACGACGATCATGATGACGGCGGTAAGACGCGCGGTTTCGGCGAGCGCCTGGTAGATGCCCTTGAGTGTCAGCTCGCGATAGACGACCGTCCCGACAAAAAGGGCGTACACGACCGCTATCGCTGAACATTCTGTGACGTTGAAGATGCCGGTCCGGATGCCAAAGATGATGAATACCGGCATCATCAGTGCCCAGATGGCACCGCGAAAACTCGTCCAGATCTCTTTTGCGCTGGCTTTGCCGTGGACCGGATATTGCCGGATTTGCGCAATGATCGCGGTGATGACGAGCATTGCCAATCCGTAAACGAGGCCGATAATCACGCCGGCAAGAAAGAGGCGTGTTATCGATTGGTTCGTCAGCACGCCCATGACGATGAACGCGATCGACGGCGGGATGATCGGGGCAAGCACGTTGGACGATGCCGTCACGGCCGCCGAGAACGCCGGGCCATAACCCTCGCGCTTCATTGCCGGGATGAGAACACGTCCGAGCGCTGAGGTGTCTGCAACGGCCGAGCCGGAAATGCCGGCGAAAACCGTGGCGGCGAAGACGTTGCTCATGGCGAGTCCGCCGCGGAAACGTCCGAGCACCGTATTGGTGAAGGCCAGCAGCCGATCCGTCAGACCGCCTGCCGTCATGAGACTGCCGGCTAGCAGGAAGCAGGGGATTGCAAGAAGCGTGAAGCTGTCGAGGCCGCCGTAGACCTGTTGGGGCACGATCATGAGGTTTGCGCCGGGTACGAACAGCAAAATGGCGACGATCGAGCCGGCGATGATGGCAAAGGCGATAGGCACGCCGATCAGCATGAATCCGAAGATTGCGATGACGAGTGTCGCTAGCAATGCCATCCCGGTCGTCCTCAGGTGATCGGTGTGCTGGTGCCCTCGGCGTAGGGGCTGCGGGTCAGGCGCGCGAGAATGACGGCGAGTCCGATGAGGATGGCGCCAGCGGGCAAGGCGGAATAGGGAAGGGCCATCGTGACTTCAAAAGCGGGAGAAAGTTGGCCTTTAAGGAGCGTTGCGAGATTGATGCCGTAACTGAAGAGAACGTAGACGGTGGCTAGCACAATCACATCTCTGACCGCGAGCAGCAGCTTTCTCAAGCCGCGCGGACAGGCATCAACGAGGACCGAAACGCTGATGTGCCCATTCTGGCGCATGACGGCCGCGCTGCCGAGCATGACGACCCACACCATTAGAAAGCGGGCGAGCTCCTCAGACCAGCCGGGCGCTTTCGAGAAGACGTAACGGCCGATAACCTGCCACACCAGGCTCGCGACCAGAACGGTCAGCATGATCACGAGCACCACGTCCAAGGCCTGCTCCAGACGGCGCCCGAAACGGTCGAGCATCAGTCGCCAGCCTTCAAGAGCAGTTGGCTCCGTGGAGAGATCGGCCATGTGACGACTCCGCGAAGGAGAACCGGGTCACTGGGACCCGGCTCTGATCATGTTCTCGGTTATGTCGTTTACTTGACGGCCTGGATTTTCGCGACCCAGTCTGCGAGCTCCGGAAAATCCTTCGTCATCGGAGCAAGCTTGGCCTGGAAGGCGGCGCGGTTCACCGGGATGAAGGTCAGTCCCTTGGACTCGAGGTCCTTTTTGTACTGTGCCTCCATTTCGAGCATGCGCTCCGTGCCGGCGAGCATCGCAGCCTCGCCCTCTTCGATCAGGATCTTGCGTGTCTCCTCCGGAAGGCTCTGGAATTTGGCATCAGAGAAGATGAACGTCATCGCGCCGATGACGTGGCCGGTTTCAATCACGTACTTCTGGACCTCGTAGAATTTCTGATCCTGGATTACCTCGAGCGGGTTTTCCTGCCCGTCCACAACGCCCTGCTGGAGTGAGGTGAAGAGCTCGGCAACGCCCATCGGCACCGGACTTGCCCCAAGGTACTCCCAGGTCAGCCGGTACATTTTGAGAGGGGGCACGCGGAGCTTGACGCCCTTCAGATCATCGACCTTCTCGACCAGCTTGTTGGAACTCATGTGACGGGCGCCGCGATACCCGGCGCCGATGATGCGAAAACCGGTCTTCTTCGCGATCTCGTCGAACAGCTCCTTGCCGATCGGGCCGTAGTAAACCGCCTTGAAATGCGCGATGTCCCGAATGAGGTACGGGTACGCCTCAATTCCGGCGATGGTGTTATAGCGGTCGAGCGTGCCGATGGACTGGAGAACAATATCGTTGGTGCCGATCAGCAGACCTTCGATCGCTTGCGGCCAGTCGCCCGTCGAGCCGGAATGTGCAATATCGATTTTGATTTTTCCGCCCGAACGCTCTGCAACGCGCTTCGCATAATCTTCTGCGACGTCGTACCAAATATTTCCGGGATTATAGATGTGGGCCATTTTCAGCGTCAGCGTTTGGGCCGCTGCCGACGCAATCGTTGCACACGAGAGCCCCAATGCCGCGATTGCTCCCCAGACAAATTTTTTCATCTCATCCCTTTCCGTTCCTGTCAGCGCTTCATGAGCGCTGCTGTCCGCTCGTCTGGCCGGCCCGAGACCGCCAGAAACTCATTTTATTGGCGCACTGGCGAGCCGAGCGCCCACGCCGTCAAAACGTCCTTTGCCCGCAAACCCGGCGCTGCACCAAGTTTGGCTGCAGATGCATTTACAGCCGAAATGAGGCCGTCTTCAAATGTCGAAATCGCCTCGCCGATGTGTGCACTGGAAGCTGCGACAGTGAAGGCCGCAATATTGCGCTGATCAAGGGCAGGCAGTCGCGCAATTCCTGCTTCTTCGATGCCGATGCCGGCATCGTTGAACACGGCCGCGAAGCCGTCCACCCGCAAGGCGAGCGCCGGATTCCCGCCAACCAATCCCCCATGCGAGCCGGTGACGATAATATGTCCGGCATCTGCCGGCTCAACCATCGCCGCAGAGTCGATGAGGACGAGGCGCCGGACTGCACCCGGCAGCTCGCGCACCGTGCGCGACTCCTCGGATGGTGGAATTTTGACGTGAACCAGATCAGCCTCTCGCAGACGTTCCGCTGCCAGACGGCAGGGCATGCCGGGCTCGACGCCGACGCGGCCCGCAGGCTCATTGGCATGGGAAATGACGCCGCGCGCCAGCATATCCGCGGAGTCACCGATGCGAGCAGTCGCGTGTGAAACCGTGGCCGCTGCCATGCCGCCTTGGCCGAGCAAGGCGAGGGAGGCTATACCTGCATTGTCCAGTCCGACGCCAGCGTCGTTGAAAATGACGGCTCTGAGACCAGCTTGCGCGGCGAGATAAGCCGGGTAACGTCCACCGTGACTACCGCAAACGACGACGCTTCCACGCGCCTCGGGCGGGAATTTTGTGGCCGTTGGCGCCTCTATGATGAGCGTCATCCGTCGTTGCACCCGTCCCCGCCGCCACCCGCATCACTTTGCACGAAAGTTGGGTGACCTTTGTTCCAAAATTATGCTATCAAAGTTCCGTTATTTTGCAATGGCGTTCAACCCTGAACGCGGGGACGGAACATTGACCCAGGAATCCGCAGTCAAGACGGTGGATCGTGTGGCGTTGATTCTCCGCCTGCTTTCCGATGCGGGAGAACAGGGCCATCGCCTTAGCGATATCGCGGAAAAGTCGGGTCTCGGCAAGACGACTGCCCACAGGCTGCTCGGGGCCCTCGTGCAAGTTGGGCTCGCCTATCAGGATGTGCGGACAAAGCGGTACAGCCTCGGCTCTGCGGCAGCCGCACTGGGTCGGGCAGCCAGCATCCATCATATCCAGAGCGTCCTGCGGCCCGTGCTGATCCAGCTTGCCCGCGAAACCGGAGACACGGTGTTCGCCTCGATACGGGAAGGCTTGGCCGCGGTGTGCATCGCGCGCGAGGTGGGCAGCTTTCCCATCCGCACGCTGACACTTGATCAGGGCGATCGCAGGCCGCTGGGGGTCGGCGCTGGCAGTCTCGCGCTGCTCGCGTTCCTGCCGGATGATGAGATCAAAATGATCATCGACCGCAATCGCCGGTGGTTGCAGGATTACGCGGGCTTTTCTCCCGAAGAGCTATACAAATTAGTCGCGCGTACACGCGAAACGGGCTACGCGCTCAACGAGGGCCGGATCGTGCCCGCGATGCAAGGAATTGCTGTGCCGATATTCGGGCGAAATGGCCGGCCGGTTGCAGCATTGAGTCTCGCGGCCATTCGCGATCGCATGGGGCCGGATCGCCTGCCGGATCTCGTTAAACGCTTGCGCGAGGAGGCCAAGGCGCTTGAGGGCGTTCTCGAGCCGCCGTTTTGCGAAGAACCCGCTGCAGTTTCCTCACCAGTTGGAGCCTGACCAGAGAATATGAGCTTACGCCGTAACGTCGATGTCGAGCGGCTGCGCGCGCATTATCGATTGATGGTGCGCATCCGTGCGTTCGAAGAAGAAGCGCTGCGCGGCCTTGAAGAGAAGGTCGTGCTGGGTGCCATTCATCCGTCTATTGGTCAGGAGGCCTGCGCAGCAGGAATCTGCTCCAACCTGCGGCGCGATGACATTCTGCTGTCCACCCACCGCGGCCACGGACATACGCTGGCCAAAGGCGCGGATGCGCTGGCCATGATGCGGGAACTTTTGGGTCGCGAAGGTGGAAATTGCGGCGGCAAGGGCGGCTCGATGCACATTGCCGATTTCTCAGTGGGTATGCTGGGCGCCAACGGCGTCGTTTCTGCGAACATCGTGATTGCCGCTGGTGCCGCGCATGCGATCAAGCTCAAAAAAGAGGATCGAATCGTTTGCTGCATTTTCGGTGACGGCGCGATCAATCGCGGGCCGTTTCTCGAGGGCCTGAACTGGGCGAAGGTCTTCAATTTGCCGGTTTTGTTCGTCTGCGAGGACAACGGCTTCGCGGCAACCACTCGCACGAAGACCATGACTGCGGGGGATGGTCCGGTGGCGCGCGCCGAAAGTCTCGGCATTCCTGCAATGGATGTAGATGGCAACGATGTGCTCGCCGTCGATGCGGCGGTGGCGGAACTGACCGCTGCGATCCGGGCTGGTAGTGGCCCGCGTTTCCTGCGCGCACGGACCTACCGTTTGACCGGCCACACCGGCGCCGATGCGGCAGCGTACAGGCCGAAGGAAGAGGTCGAAGAACGCTGGAAGGACGATCCGATCGCGCGTGCTGCGGATCTTCTGCGGGCAGCCGGCGTGCCGGACAGCGAGCTGGAAGCGGATCGGGAAGCCGCCAAAAGAGAGATGCGTGAGGCGTACGAAGCGGCCGTTGCGACGCCGTATCCGCCGGCAGAGCAGGCGTTTGCAGACGTACAGGATGTTGGCGATCCGCGCGTGGAGGCTTTCTGATGGCGCGCATGTCATATCTTGAAGCCGCCAAATCCGCACTGGCGGAGGAAATGCGGCGCGATCCGACTGTTTGGGCTGTCGGCGAGGATCTCGGCCGCGGTGGCGTTTTCGGCCAGTATCGCGGATTGGTCGACGAATTCGGCCCGGAGCGCATTTCCGATGCGCCCATTTCCGAAGCCTGCATCATGGGGGCCGCCGTGGGCGCCGCGATGATGGGCACCCGGCCTGTCGTCGAGATGCGGTTTTCGGACTTTGCCCTCTGCGCCATCGACGAGCTTGTCAACCAGGCGGCAAAGGCCCGCTACATGTTCGGTGGTCAGACGAAGGTCCCGCTCGTCGTGCGCGAGCCGATCGGCATGTGGCGTTCCTCGGCGGCTCAACACTCGCAATCGCTGGAGGCTTGGTACGCGCACATTCCGGGGCTTGTCGTCGTCTGCCCGGCAACGCCGGCTGACAACAAAGGCCTCCTGAAGTCGGCCATCCGTTGCGACGATCCCGTCGTCTACATGGAGCACAAGGGGCTCTGGCCGTTGGAAGATGAGGTGCCTGACGATCCGGATTTCCTTATTCCGTTCGGCAAAGCTCGCTTCGCCCGCGAAGGGCGGGATATCACCATCGTCTCCTGGTCCAAGCAGGTGCATGTCGCTGCCGCAGCGGCGGAGAAGCTCGCCAGCGAAAACATCGACGTCGAGCTTATTGATCTTCGCACACTCTGGCCTTGGGACAAGGAAGCGGTTCTCGCGAGCGTTGAGAAAACCGGACGGCTTCTCGTCGTGCAGGAGGCCGTCTCGGTCGCCGGTTTCGGCGCCGAAATCGCGGCAACTGTTGCCGAAAGATTGCACAGCAGGTTAAAGGCTCCTGTCCGCCGCTTGGGTGCGCCGCGCATCCCGATCAGCTACGCTCCGCCGCTGGAGGATGCGGTGCGCGTCACGGAGGCGGCCACAATGAAAGCCGTGCGGGAACTAGTCGCCGTTAACTCGTAAGGGGAGTAAACGCTATGAGTTTATACAGAAAGTTTGTTGTCGGCCTGGCTTTGCCCGCGCTTCTTGCAGGAGCCTTTGCCACCGCTCCCGCCGAGGCGCAGAATTACAAGAGCGAATACAAGATCTCTACGGTGGTCGGCGTACCGTTCCCGTGGGGGCTTTCGGCGCAGCGCTGGGCGGATCTCGTCAAGGAGCGCACCAACGGCCGCATCAACATGAAGGTCTATCCCGGTGCGCAGCTGGTGGCCGGCGACCAGACGAAAGAATTCACCGCCATGCGCCAGGGCATCATCGACATGGCGGTCGGTTCGACCATCAACTGGTCGCCTCAGGTGCCGGAGCTAAACCTGTTCTCCCTGCCGTTCCTGATGCCGGACCACGCGGCTATCGACGCCATCACGCAGGGCGAGCCGGGCAAGAAACTGTTCGAGATCATCGCGTCCAAGGACATCGTCCCGCTCGCCTGGGGCGAGAACGGCTTCCGTGAGCTGACGAACTCCAAGCGCGAGGTGCGCAAGCCGGAGGACCTGAAGGGTCTGAAGATCCGTGTTGTCGGTTCGCCGCTGTTCAACGACACGTTCACGGCCCTTGGCGCCAACCCGACCCAAATGAGCTGGGCTGACGCGCAGCCGGCGCTCTCCACGGGCGCAGTCGACGGCCAGGAGAATCCGCTGTCGATTTTCACGGTCGCCAAGCTGCACACGGTCGGCCAGAAGTACGTGACCCTGTGGCACTACGTGGCGGATCCGCTGATCTTCTCTGTCAACAAGCAGGTGTGGGAGAGCTTCACGCCGGAAGATCAGGAGATCGTCAGGCAGGCGGCAATCGAAGCCGGCAAGTACGGCATCGAGGTCGCGCGCAAGGGTGTGACGCCCGAGGATCCCTCGCAGCTCGAGGAGATCAAGAAGCTGGGCGTCACCATCTCCGAGTTGACGCCGGAAGAGCTCAAGGCGTTCCAGGACGCGACGAAGCCGGTCTACGAGAAGTGGAAGGCGCGGATCGGCGTAGAGCTCGTCGAAGCCGCTGAGAAGGCCGTCGCCAACCGCGGCAAGTAACACGGAAGCGTAGAACACCCGGTGCATCAGTTCGCCGGGTGTTCTCCCATTTCTGGCCTGCGCCCATGGTCCACGATCCGAACACTGACGCATCGCGAACGGCTGAGCCGCGCGACCGTCTCCTGCCGGTGGAACGGCTCGTCGCTGCGGTTGCGATGGCACTGCTGTGCCTCATCAGCTTCGCCAACGTGCTGGTGCGCTATGTCAGCGATTACTCCTTCGCGTTTACTGAGGAGTATTCGACGTTCCTACTCGTTCTGATCACGTTTGTTGGCGCATCCATCGCAGTGGCCCGCAACAGTCATCTGCGCGTCGCTTTTTTCGCTGACATGGCCAATGTCTGGGGCAGGTTCTGCCGGGTCGCAGGTCGCGTTGCTGCGCTGGTCATGTTCGGGCTGATTGCCTGGTACGGCAGCTGGCTCGCCTGGGATGAATATCGCTTCGAAGAGCTGTCGGCCGGCCTGGGTGTCCCGTCCTGGCGCTACACGGTCTGGATGCCAATCCTTTCGCTGCTGATCATCGGCCGCATCCTTTACGCGTGGTGGAAAGAGGCGAGGAGCGGGCAATGATCACGGCTAATCTCGTCCTCGTCGCCGTTTTCCTTTTGCTGCTGATCGTTGGTACGCCGATCGGCGTAGCGTTAGGCTTGGCCGGTTTCGCCGCCATCGGAGTAGGGCTCGACGTCAACGCGCTGCAGAGCGTGGCGCAGATTACCTACAACTCTATCAGCAAGTATCCGTTGATTGCCATTCCGTTGTTCGTGCTGACGGGAGTGGTCTTCGAGCGGGCGGGCGTGGCCGCGAAGCTCGTCACGTTCATGCAGGCAATCGTCGGTCCACGGAGCGGTGGCCTGACCTTGGTTGCTGTTCTTGTCTGCATGATCCTGGGCGGCATGTCCGGTTCGGGACCGGCGGATGCAGCCGCTGTCGCAACGATCATGATACCGAGCATGCAGAAGGCGGGCTATCCGCCAGCCTTCTCGGCAAGTGTGATCGCTGCCGGCGCGACTACCGCCATTCTCATTCCGCCCTCGCTTGCTCTCGTCATCTATGGCGTTCTTGTTCCGGGCGCTGATCTTCGCGCCCTGTTCGCAGCGGGTCTTGTGCCCGGCATTCTCGCAGGCTGCGCCATCATGCTCCCAGCCCTTTGGCTCAGCCGCAAGCATGGCTTCGAAGTCTATAGCTCCCAGACGCGGCCACCGTTCTGGCGGGCGCTCTGGGAGGCACTGCCGGGGCTCTTTGCGCCAGTCATCATTCTTGGAGGCTTGCGCAGCGGGCTCTTCACGCCGACAGAGGCGGCAGCCGTAGCGGCCGTCTATGGCATCGTGATCGGCCTCTTTTCTCGGGCATTCAATCTACGCGCGATCTTTGAGATTTTTGCCGACGCGGCGGAGACCACCGCTGTCATTATGATCATCATCGCGCTTGCCGGGCTTTTCGCGTTTGCCGGCTCGACGCTGGGCGCCTTCGATCAGGCGGCAAATGCTATCCTGGCGTTCACCCAGGATCCGCTCGTCGTGCTCTGCCTCGTGATGGTGCTCATCCTCTTTCTGGGGATGCTGCTCGACGGGCCGTCGATCTTTCTCATCACCTTGCCGCTGCTTTACCCGGTGGCCATGAAGCTCAACTGGGATCTGACGTGGTTCGGTGTGCTGATGGCGGTCAACATCGCCATCGGGCAGATCACGCCGCCCGTTGCCGTCAATTTGTTCGTCACGTCCAAGGTGGCCGGAATCCCCATCGAGGCGACGGCGCGTTGGGTGATGTGGTTCGTCTTCTCTCTGGCCGTGGTGCTCGTGCTTCTGATCGCGTTCCCTGAGCTGTCGCTCTGGCTGCCGCGGTACCTCGGCTATTTGAACTGATAACCAAGGAGTCCTTGATGTCCGCAAACGAGATGACCGGCGGCGAAGCCCTTGCGCGCATGATTCAGGCGCACGAGGGAGGGCCGATGTTCGGCATGGGCGGCTTCCAGCTGCTGCCGTTCTACGATGCGGCCCGTCGCCTGGGTCTCAACCATCATCTGATCAATGACGAGCGCGCCGGCGTTTTCGCAGCGGACGCTTACGCGAAGGTTTCGGGGCGCGTTGGTCTTGCCGACGCGACGCTAGGGCCGGGCGCCACCAATCTCGTGACGGGCCTTGTGGAGGCGCTGAACGCTGGCTCACCGCTCGTCGTGCTGACAGGAAATACCCATCGCGATCACTCCTGGAAGAACATGACCCAGGAGTCGCGCCAGCTGGATATCCTGCGCCCGGCCGTCAAGGAAGTCATCCGCATCGAGAGCATCCAGCGCATTCCTGAGCTGATGCGGCGCGCGTTTGCCGTCGCGACGACGGGGCGTCCCGGTCCGGTGGTGGTGGACGTGCCGGAGGACATCTGCCACGGGACCCACGGCTACGAAGAGGGCGATTTTCACGCCAACCCGATCTATCAGGCGGCGCCGGCGCTGCGTTCCCGCCCGGATGCGGCTTCTCTGGAACGGGCAGCACGGATGATCGCCGAAGCCAAACGGCCCATCGTGCTTGCTGGCGGTGGCGTGCACATTTCCGGTGCGGCCGAGGTTTTGACGGAGTTCGCGCGCGCCCTGAATATTCCCGTCGCGCATACCATGACGGGCAAAGGCGCCATTCCCTGCGTTGATCGGCTGAATGCTGGCCTGTTCGGTCGCTACGATCGCATCGCGAACAAGCTCATCGAGGAAGCGGACCTTATCCTGGTTGTCGGCTGCAAGCTCGGCGAGATCGCCACGAAGCGCTACACGGTGCCTCCTGTCGGCAAACGGATCATCCACCTTGACATTCTGCCCGAGGAGTTCGGCCGCACGCGTGAGCCTGAGGTGGCGCTTTGGGGTGACGCCCGTGAAGGCATCCGCGATCTCATGACGGCGGTTTCAGCTGATGCGCCTGCAATCCGTTCACGACTTGCCGATTACGCCGCAGACGTTGCGCGCCGCATGCAGGCGTGGCGCGAGGGCGTCCGGGAGCGGCTCGAGTCGAACGAGACCCCGGTTGCCATGGCCCGCCTCATGCATGAGCTCAACAGTCTCATGCCCGCCGATGGCATTCTCGTTGCGGACGGCGGCTTCGCCGCGCATTGGGGCGGTCTTCTCTATGACACGAAGCAGGCTGGCCGAGGTTTCGTGCCTGATCGCGGCTTCGCCTCCATCGGCTACGGCCTGCCGGGCGCGATGGGGGCCGCCATGGCGGCGAATGGCCGGGCTGTCGTCAGCATCACCGGCGACGGTGGTTTCAACATGATGATCGGCGAGCTCGAAACGGCCCGCCGCCTCGGCCTCGATCTGACGATCATCGTCGTGAACAACGCGGCCTCGGGTTACGTGAAGGCACTGCAGCATCTCATGTACGGCGCAGGGGCCTATCACGCGTCGGATCTTGCCGAGACCAACTACGCGGCTGTGGCGCAGGCTTTCGGATGTCATGGCGTGCGCGTCGAGCAGCCGGGTGAACTGGCCGGCGCCCTGAAGACTGCGCTCGCAACCCCGGGCCCGAGCGTCGTTGACGTCGTCGTCACCCGCGACCCCGCCAAGATGCTGCCGGGCGTCGATAACCGGACGGTGACGGTGAAGAAGGGGGATCGGGTGGCTTGAGGGGCCAACGACGAACTTCGATTTAGCGCAAGATTGCACAACCGGCGCAAACTCCGCATGAGCGGCAGAGTTTGCGCCGGTTTTGTTTTTGGCGCGATGGACCGTAGGTTGTGGCCTCAACTCGGGTGCGAACGCCGCCCAAGCTGGAGATTTCGGCTGTGGACCGAATGCAAGCGCCAATGGGCTGACCAGATCCGGGTTTTCCAGAGCCATAGCGATCGCAACGCCACCGCCGATCTTGCTCAGCTCGTCGAACAGCAAGCCGCCATCTGCTGCAAGATTGCCGAACCGATCTGAGTCATGACTTCAAGTGGGCCCTGCTGGCGTGCTCGGCTCTGGCCCGACGTGATGCCCGAGGCGGTGTAGGTGTGGTTCTGAGTACTCAGAACGAACTGGTTTTCGCGATTGGCAATGGCGCCACTGCCAGTGGAATCGGAGCCTATGGCGACGGAACCATTCGACTTCGCCTGAGGGTTGCGGCCGAGAGCCGCCGATCCGTCGCCGGCGCCAGAGCCCCCGCACCGGCTGCGAGCGAACTATCTCCCGAAGCCGATGGGCCGCTGCCGAAAGCCGAGGAGTTATCACCGGTCGCCGATGGCGCCCGACCAACAGCCAATGCGCTGTTTGCAGAGGCAAACAAATCGCGGCCAATGGCCAGAGAGGCGCGACCTATCGCAATGGCGCTATTCACCGCCAAGGGATTGTCCGCTGTCCCGTTACCGGCATTGGTGCCGATGGGCGGTTCGGTCTCGCGGGTAACGTCTCGTGCTGGGCAGATAACGTTGCCCTTGGCTTCACCGCGATGGGCGTGCTTGGGCACTTCGTAGGCTACGGCGAACGCTGGGCCTTGAGTGGCGGCGTCGGCTTCACGGTGAAGGAACAGTCCCACGGCGGCCGTAGCAGCGAAAGCAGCGTTGGCGGCAGGCTGGTCTGCAAGTGAGTTGGTAGTCAGCGGCCGACGTCTCGGTCCGACGCAATTGGTACCGCCGAATGCGTCCGACCTTTCCTCCTCTGCCCTTTGCGACCATCGAACTGGGGCCAGCCATCGTGGCATATTCGGCTTGAGGAACACTGATCAAGGGCACTGTTGCGTTCATTCCCTTGTTCCTATCATCGCCTCCCGTGGCGCTCGCCTGGGACAAGCTCAACTCTGCGATCTGAATGGGAACACAGGGCGACATGCCCTGGAGAAATGAGCTGAGGTTGTGACGATTCGAAACGGCCTTGGGGACCCGTTTCTATTTGAAGTTCTGCTCATCCAAACGCATCACCGCTTGGTTGAGAAATTTTTCCGGCTAACGATAATCCATAATCAAACAATAAGATGGAAAAACGACGAGTTGAGCGCCAAGAATAACGAAACGTTAGACTGATCTCTATATGTATTGTTTTTACACGGAACCGTGGCGGAAATGTCACCGCAGTTTGATCCGATCACATCATAAATTGCCTGCTTCCCTGGATGGGAGGGGGGCATTGCAATGACCTATCTAGGACATCGAGATATGACACATTTCAGATCAAGAGTTACAGGCCGAGCGAGCCGGGCCGTGCTGCACTTCGGCGCGAGCGTAGTTGTATTAGTTGCCGCAGCGGCAATTACCAACCAAGCCTCAGCGCAGGTCGTATTCCAAGGTACGGAAGACGGCGAAACTCTCTGCACCAATCGCAACAATCAGGTGGTCAGCAATCGGGGCGATTGTGGAAAATCAGGCGGCAGCCTGGCGACTGGCATCCAGGTAGGCCCTAATAATACGGGCTCGAATACTCAAACAATAATCAACAGCAGCGGTATTGCTGTAGGTAATAATGGTGGTGGCAACACTCAAACGACGATAAACAAAAGCGGTGTAACGATTGGAAGTGGCAGCAACCAGACGACTATTAACAATACGGGATTTACAACAGGTAACGCCACCTTTAATGGCCAGACCACTTTCAATAGCGGCCTGGACGTTTCTGGTGGTTCATTGACCGTTGGTGGCACGACGGGCGTTACGATTGATCAGAATGGCGATGTCACAAACGTCAACAACTTCACCGCCAACACCGTAACAGCTACGACGGTAAACGGCACAAATGTGAGCGCAACAAATGATGTTACGGCAGGCCACAACGTGAGCGCCGATAACAACATAATCGCTGGGAACGACATCGAGGCAGGTCGCCACATTACCGCAGGTCAGGATGTCAATGCTGGCAGGAACGTTAGCGCAGACAACAACGTGATCGCCGGTAACGACATCGAGGCAGGTCGCCACATTACCGCAGGCCAGGATGTCAATGCCGGCAGGAACGTTAGCGCAGACAACAACGTGATCGCCGGTAACGACATCGAGGCAGGTCGCCACATTACCGCAGGCCAGGATGTCAATGCCGGCAGGAACGTTAGCGCAGACAACAACGTGATCGCCGGTAACGACATCGAGGCAGGTCGCCACATTACCGCAGGCCAGGATGTCAATGCCGGCAGGAACGTTAGCGCAGACAACAACGTGATCGCCGGTAACGACATCGAGGCAGGTCGCCACATTACCGCAGGCCAGGATGTCAATGCCGGCAGGAACGTTAGCGCTGGCAACAACGTGATCGCCGGTAATGACATCGAGGCAGGTCGCGACATTACCGCAGGCCAGGACGTCAAAGTTGGCAGGAACCTAAACGTCACCAACAATGCTAATGTTGGTGGTGATTTGACTGTTGACGGGACAGGTACCTTCGGCGGGATGCTTAATGCAAACGGCGGTCTAACAGTGGCGCGGAATCAGCAAGTCGACATGGGCATGAACCGCGTCCAGAACGTCGGGACTCCAATCCATGCGTTCGATGCTACGAACAAGGCCTATGTCGATGCGGCTGACGCCAAGCTGGAGGAAGGCATCGCTGTATCGCTTGCTCTTCAAAATCCCGACCTCGTTGGAACGGAAACGTTTGGGTTGGCTGTGAACTGGGGCAACTTCGAAGGTTCGAACGCGATCGGCATCGCAGCCGTCGGTGTGCTTGGGAACAACTTCCTCATGCCCGGCGATCGGTTGGCTATCGCGGGAGGTGTCGGTTTCGGTCTGGATGAGAATACCGTAGGTGGCCGCGTTGGCATTCAGTGGACGCGCTGACCATTGCGTTGCCTGATTGAGCCACAATCTGTCCGCCGGAGAACTCTCCGGCGGACTTTTTCTGTTTGCTAGTTGATCAGTCCGCATACTGCGGGGGTATCGGTCTCGTCCGACGTTGAGCTGGCTCGATATGGACGGCTTTTTGGTTATCGAGCCTTTTTCGAGTAGAGTCAGAGCCATCTTGTTCAATCCGCTCAACATCAGCATTGCCTGGGTTGAATATTGCAAGACAAGCTTGCCTCGAGCTTGCGGCGCCGAATGACGGTTACGACGATGATGAACTTCATCTTGCGACGTTCGATCAGCTTGGTGGTGTTTTTCCCGCTTCTCCTGCTGATGCATCCTGGAGAGACCCTGGCCCAAGCCAATGCGCAAACTGCACAGGGGTCGGTGCAAAGGCCCGCTGTCCCGGACGCGTACAAAATGGATATGCTGATCAGGACGACTCTGATCGCTCTGTCCCAGGCCAATCGGACGGGGAATTACACGGTGTTACGGGATCTGGGCAGCCCCACATTCCAGTCGACCGTTTCTCCTGCGCGCCTCACAGAGGCTTTTACCGACCTCCGCGTTCGTAAGATTGACTTCTCGCCTGTTCTCTTCTTCACGCCTAAGCTCACCCGCGCGCCGGCGCTGGACGATGCTGGGCGCCTTAGGCTTACGGGTTTCCTTGAAACCCGTCCGGAGCAGATAAACTTCGATATGACATTTGAGAACGTCGCGGGCGACTGGCGCCTGTTCGCCTTATCAGTTCAGACGCAGCAAGTCGGGGCTGCGACTGCTTCAACCGAGTTTAACGCCCCAGCCAAGTTCGCTGCACCAGCAGCAAAGATGATGGAAGCTTCGAAAAAGTCCTCCGCGCCAGCTAAGAAGTAAAGGTTCGAGAAGACTGGGAATTAGGTGACGAGTCCGTCAGACGAGAAACGCCGCAACATCTCTGCTGCGGCGTTGTTTTCTCGATGCAGGTGATTGCCGCGGCCATCAATTATCCAAAAAGCTCCTTAGCTTCCGGCTGCGGCTCGGATGCTTCAGCTTCCGCAACGCCTTGGCCTCGATCTGACGGATGCGCTCACGGGTCACGGAGAACTGCTGACCAACCTCTTCGAGCGTGTGGTCCGTGTTCATGCCAATGCCAAACCGCATGCGCAGCACGCGCTCCTCACGCGGAGTGAGAGAGGCAAGAACACGGGTCGTCGTCTCGCGCAAATTCGACTGGATCGCCGCGTCGATCGGGAGGATCGCGTTCTTGTCCTCGATGAAGTCACCGAGATGGCTGTCCTCCTCGTCACCGATCGGCGTCTCGAGGCTGATCGGCTCCTTGGCAATCTTCAGCACCTTCCGCACTTTCTCGAGCGGCATGCCGAGCTTCTCGGCCAGCTCTTCAGGCGTCGGCTCTCGGCCGATCTCATGCAGCATCTGCCGGCTCGTGCGCACGATCTTGTTGATGGTCTCGATCATGTGCACGGGAATGCGGATGGTACGAGCCTGGTCGGCGATCGAGCGCGTGATCGCCTGCCGGATCCACCACGTCGCGTACGTCGAGAACTTGTAGCCGCGGCGGTATTCGAACTTGTCGACCGCCTTCATCAGGCCGATGTTGCCCTCCTGGATCAGGTCCAGGAACTGCAGGCCACGGTTCGTGTATTTCTTGGCGATGGAGATCACGAGGCGCAGGTTGGCCTCCACCATCTCCTTCTTCGCCTGCCGGGCCTCACGCTCGCCCTTCTGCACGGTCTGGACGATGCGCCGGAACTCGGGGATCTCCAGGCCAGTCTCGGTCGCGAGAGTGTGGATCTCCGCCCGGATCTCCTCGATCTTGGGCCGCTCGTTGTTGATGAACTTTGCCCAGTTCTTCTTGCCACACTGGGCCATGCGGTCGAGCCATGTCTGGTCGAGCTCGTTGCCGTAATACTCGTCCCGGAACTCGGGGCGCGAGACGCCGTAATTCTCGGCAAGCCGCATCAACTGGCCTTCAAGCGTCACCAGACGCTTGTTGATCGCATAGAGCTGCTCGACGAGGCTCTCGATGCGGTTGTTATTGAGCTGCAGGCTCTTGACGTCCTTGATGATCTCTTCGCGTAGCTTGGCGTAGGCCTTCTGCTGCTGGCGCGTGCTCTGCTCGCCCGCAACCTGCATCTCGAGGTTGCGATCCTGAAGCTTGCGCAGCTTCTTGTAATTGGCCGCGATGCGGTCGAACGTTTCGAGGACCTTGGGCTTGAGCTCCGCCTCCATCGCGGCGAGCGACATGGCGTTCTCGTAGTCGTCTTCGTCGTCCAGGTCGCCCAGCGGCTCGCCATTGGCCCGGTCTTCGGAGTCCGAGTCGACGATGGGGGCCGCCTTTGCATCCGGGCCCTCGTAGGTGGCCTCGAGATCAATGATGTCGCGAAGCAGAACCTTGCCTTCGTTGAGCTCGTCACGCCAGATGATGATGGCCTGGAAGGTGAGGGGGCTCTCACAAAGCCCGGCAATCATCGCCTCGCGCCCAGCCTCGATCCGCTTGGCGATGGCAATCTCGCCCTCGCGTGACAGGAGCTCCACGGACCCCATTTCGCGCAGATACATGCGCACAGGGTCGTCCGTGCGCTCGACGGGCTCGGAGCGCGTCTCAGATTTAGACGGCAGCGATTGCGTCGTCAGCGCGCGGCCGACGTCATCATCGTCGTAGCTGTCCCCTTCCTCCTCGGCCTCGTCCAGGTCATCGGCATCGATAACATTGATGCCCATGTCCGAGAACATGGCCATCACGTCCTCGATCTGCTCCGAAGACACCTCCTCAGAGGGCAGGACGGCGTTTATCTCGTCATACGTAACGTAGCCGCGGGCCTTGGCGGTCTTGATCAGCCGCTTGACAGCCTGGTCCGTCAGATCGAGCACCGGGCTGTCGCGTTCCGGCGTCTCTACCTGGGGTGGCGTCTGCTCTTCTGTTTTCTGTGTCATCGGCATGCGGGGCTCAGCGGATTAACTGCATTCAAATGGGCAGCGTTAAGCTTCCCTACTAACCGTAAGGCGGAAAAGTCGCGGGGCGAGGAGCCGGCGTAGAAAGCCACATTATCGGAACTGACCGGCAGTCCCGAACGGCAAAGGCATGCCACAAGCCAACGGAAAAAAGCCATATCTAACAGGCAACACCTTTCAACTTTGGCTCCGGACACGCTCACGCCTGCCAAACGTATGCCCCAAACACCAACGTGGCCGCATCCTTTCGGATGCTGCCTGCTGCTCGGATGGGGCAGCTTTAATCCAAAGATGTTTCAGCGTCCAAGCTTGCAACCAGGCGCTGCACCTCACACAGTCTAGCCAACGACTCCTCGCTCCCCTCCACGAGGAATTCGCGCTCCGCCGCTTCGAGGGCTCTCTTCAGGCCTATCTGGCGCTCGTGGAGCGCAAGGGCGTGGCAAAAGCCAGCCTCAACCTCGGCACTGTCTGCATCAGCCTCTGCGAACCGGTCGCTCTTATGGGTAATCGCCCGCTCGACGAGATCGATCACCTGCTGCAAGCTTTGCGCCTCCAATTGGGTACGCAAGTGGCTGCTGTCAAGTGAAATATCGTTGCTTTTTAGTGACAGTATGGCATCTCTGAGTTTCGCAAATGCCGGCAGACTGAATTCAAGATTCGAAATTCTTTCGGCGTAGTGGTCCACCAGCCAAGGGTGATTGAGAAGCGTCCGTAGCAGCAGCGCCTCGCGATAAGGGACGTGGACCGGCCCCACCAAAGCGCTTCGTTTGAGGCTGGCGCTTGCCTGCGGTCTTACCGGGTAGCCCCATCTCCCACCAAAGCGGCTTGCCGGCCCGAACATTCTGTTTGACGCAGCGAAGCGCGGCACCCCGGGTCGCTGCCAGGAGGTTGCGCGGGAAGTCGACATGTGACCAGCCGAAAATGCAGGCCAGGCCTCCGTGAGCTTTGCGCGCAACTCGCGACCATAGTGCTCCCGCACGGTCAGGTCACCGATGCGGCCGAGCAGGGTGGCGATGCGCTTCTCAAGGTAGGCGCGGCGCTCCGGCGTCGACCACTGGCCGGATTTCCACTCTCGCTCCCACAAGACCTCGACAAGCGGTTGCGCCTTGTCGAGCACCGCGCGCATGGCCTCCGCGCCGTGCTGGCGCACCAGGTCATCGGGGTCCACCCCATCAGGAAGGAAAGCGAAACGCAGACTGCGCCCCGGCTGGAGCAAGGGGAGGGCGACGTCGATGGCCCGATAAGCGGCCCGACGCCCCGCTGAGTCGCCATCGAAACAAAGGATGGGCTCAGGTGCCATCCGCCACAGCAGACGGAGCTGATCGTCGGTCAGGGCTGTTCCGAGAGGAGCGACACAGTTTTCAAACCCCGCCTGATGGAGGGAGATCACGTCCATGTAGCCTTCGACGACGATGATCTCATCCCTATCGTGCGCTGGCCCCCGCGCGCGGGCAGCGTTGAAGAGCACGCTGCCCTTATGGAAGAGAGGCGTCTCGGGCGAATTGAGGTATTTGGCTGGCGCATCCGCATCGAGCGCACGCCCGCCGAATGCAATGACCCGGCCCTTGAGGTCGGTGATGGGAAACATTACGCGATGCCGGAAACGGTCATAGGAGACCGGGATGTCCTCGCCGGCGACGACCATTCCGGAAAGCGTCATTTCCTCGGCGGTGAAGCCCAACTGGGCCAAGTGCTCTTTCAGGACCGAGCGGCCCGCAGGCGCATAGCCGAGGTGGAAATGCGCGATCGTCTCTGGGGTGAGGCCACGGCCCTCGAGATACCGGCGCGCCTCGGCTCCGGCGCTGCCCTTGAGCTGAGCCTCGAAGAAATCGGCTGCCGCGGCAACGGCGGACTGAACGCGGGCCCGCTGATCCTCTTTCCGCGTGTCGGCGTCGCTGACACGGGGAAGCGGCACCCCGGCCTCGGCGGCGAGACGCTCGACGGCCTCGGGGAACGAGAGGCCCTCCGTTTTCATCAGAAATGTGAAGATGTCCCCGTGTTCGCCCGAGGCGAAGCAATGATAGAAGCCCTTCTGGTCATTGACGAAAAAAGAAGGGGTCTTCTCGGCCTTGAAGGGAGAAAGCCCGGCATACTCACGTCCCCTCCGCTTCAGCGCCACCTTGCGCGATACCACCTGGCTGACGGGCAGCCGAGCGCGGATTTCGTCGAGGAAAGCGGGGGGATAGCGCATCGAAACCCGTGTCCCGTGTTGCGACGCGACTTCGATAGATGATTCGCAACAAGAATGCTGCCCCACCAAGGCCTTGATGGGGCAGCCATACCCATAATCCACAGGAGTGAGAAAAAGAGGGCTACTTGAGCAGCTCTTTCACGATGCTGCTGGCCTTCGCGAAATCCATGCGGCCTGAGTAGCGCTCCTTCAGGACGCCCATGACGCGGCCCATGTCCTTGAGCCCACCGCACTCGATTTCGCGCATTACCTCCTCGACGGCGGCGCGCGTCTCCGCCTCGTCGAGCTGCTTCGGCAGAAACTCCTCAATGACGGCGATTTCAGCCATCTCCTGCTCAGCGAGATCCTCGCGCCCGCCCTTCCGGTAGGTCTCGGCGGAGTCCCGACGCTGCTTCACCATCTTTTGCAGGAGTTGCAGCACCTCGGCGTCGGAAATCTTGTCACGACCGCTGGGCTGCCCGGCGCTGTCGACCTGGGCAGCAATGTCGCGATCCTTGATCGCAGCCGAGATAAGCCGCAGCGTCGCCAGCCGGCGCTTGTCGCCGGATTTCATTGCGTCCTTGATGGCCTGGCTGATCCGATCGCGCATGATGTCTCCTATCGATTCCGGGGAGCGTCGTGTACGCTCCAATGACGATTGTCGCAACCCGGGTCCCTTGATTGACGGGCAAGGAGACCTCAAATAGGTTGCCGGTCCGCGAACCCATATTGCGGTGCAATGAAAGCGGCGCTCCGGACGCGATCCTGCACCGCCTGGAGCTACTCACTCATGACACCGACCACCGACTATAGCGCCCGGTCAGCCAGCCGCAGCGCACCAGCCCCCTGGACTGATGCACCGTTGACGGCCCGCCTGGTTTTGGCAGATGGAACCGTCATCAGCGGACGCGGTCTTGGCGCTGTCGGGTCGGCGGTCGGCGAAGTGTGCTTCAACACCGCCATGACCGGCTATCAGGAGATCCTTACGGATCCAAGCTACGCCGGCCAGATCATAACATTCACTTTCCCTCATATAGGGAACGTCGGGACGAATTCCGAGGACACCGAAACGTCCAACCTTGCCATGCGCTCCGGCGTGCGGGGCTGCGTGCTGCGGGCAGACATCACAGCGCCATCCAATTACCGGGCCGCGGAACATCTCGACACCTGGCTGAAGGCGCGGGGCATTATTGCCATTACGGGTGTGGATACGCGAGCGCTGACGGCGAAGATTCGCAAGGGTGGCGCGATAAATGCGGTCATCGCGCATAACCCATCCGGCACCTTCGATGTTGAGAAGCTGAAGGCCGAGGCGAGGGCATGGTCCGGGCTTGTAGGCCTTGACCTCGTACCGGAGGTGACCACGGGGCAGAGCTACACGTGGGACGAGATGCGCTGGGTTTGGGGCAAAGGGTATTCCCGGAACCTCAATCCCGAATTTCACGTCGTCGCAATCGACTACGGCCTGAAGCGGAACATCCTGCGTTCGCTCGCCAATGCCGGGTGCAGGGTCACGGTCGTGCCGGCTACGACGACGGCTGAGGATATTCTGGAGCGGAATCCGGATGGCGTGTTCCTGTCCAACGGCCCGGGCGATCCGGCGGCCACGGGCAAGTATGCGGTCCCCGAAATCCGGAAGCTGATCGACTCAGGCCTGCCGATGTTCGGGATCTGCCTCGGCCACCAGATGCTCGGTCTGGCGCTCGGGGCGCGCACGGAAAAGATGCACCAGGGCCATCACGGCGCAAATCACCCAGTAAAGGATTTCACGACCGGCAAGGTCGAGATTACCTCCATGAACCACGGCTTTGCCGTGGATCGGGCGTCGTTGCCGAGCGACGTCGAGGAGACGCACGTGTCTCTGTTCGATGGCAGCAATTGCGGCCTGCGGCTCAAAGGACAGCCTATCTTCTCGGTCCAGTACCATCCCGAGGCCTCGCCGGGCCCGCAGGACAGCCATTACCTCTTCACTCGCTTCGTGAATCTCATTCGCGAGCGCAAAGGGTTGCCGCTCCGCAAGGAACGCTAAAATCGTGATCACACAGGCGGCGCGTGGTCTGATTGCAGTCGCAATCGGGTTGCTGACTCTCGACCCCGCGCCCTCTGTGGGGAACAGCGAGAGCACACCTCTCTCAAGCTGGGTCTCAACAATCCATCGCGACCATCCGCTGGCCGGCACCATCTGGTCGGTAAGAGAGGGGCGCAAGCTCACGGGGGATGAGCTCGTCGAGCAGCTGAAGCCCAATGAAGTCGTCTTGCTTGGTGAGGTCCACGACAATCCGGACCATCACCGGCTCCGGGCCTGGTTGATCGGAAGGCTGGCGCGAGAAAGAGAGGGCACAGCCGGCAGCAAAGCTCCCGCCGTCGTCTTCGAGCATATACGCGCTGACCAGCAACCCATCGTGACGGCGTTTCTTGCTTCACAGGATCGAGGCACCGCTGCCCGTTTGCTTGAGCGGTTGGACTGGAGCCGGAGCGGTTGGCCAGCGGCCGAGATGTTCCAGCCCCTGTTCGATGTGGTCTTGCGGCACGAGCTGCCCATCTTGGCTGGCAACGCGCCGGGGAATCAGGTCCGGCAGGTCGCCAAGCAGGGACTGACAGCTATTCCCGGGGATGAGCGAGTCCGGCTCAAGCTGGAACAGCAACTTGAGCAGCCTCTCAAGGAGGCTCTCATCAAGGAAATCGAAGAGAACCATTGCGGGTTACTACCGCACAGCGCGTTCGCGCCGATGGCCCTGGCTCAGCAGTATCGGGATGCGCACCTCGCTGATGTTTTGTTGATTGCGCAGCGCCAGCACGGCGCAGCGGTGCTCATAGCGGGGAACGGACATGTGCGAGTAGACAGGGCTGTCCCCTGGCATCTTCGCCAGCGTGCGCCTGAATTGGTTACGGCAGTCGTGAGCTTCGTCGAGGTCGAGGCGGGCCGCGAAGAGCCGACAGATCAAATCCCTCGCGATCCGGATGGGCAGCCGGCCGTCGACTACGCCTGGTTCACGCCCAAGGCCGAGCGGGAAGATCCCTGCGAGCGGATGCGCCGGCAAATGAAGGGGATGAATGGAGGCTCGCCCAAACACCTTTCCGCGCAGTGAAAGCGAACGCACAAACCGGCGCCTGATTTTCTGGACCTCTGCACCGTGAGTTGAAGCCGAGCGACGATCCAAGTCCTCGTATGGCGACTCGCGGACGGTGGCTCTCAGGGGGACCGGCAACGGCGGGTTTGGCGAGGGCGGCTCTCCCTGACGACAGATGCTTGCGGGCCCGATTCGATGTCGCCTGTATTGCGAAGCCGACATCATTTCCTTTTTTCAAAAAGACCGTTTTGGGAGTCTCCGAATTGTTCCGAATTTTCAGGCTCAACCAGCCTTGCGTGATGTATTGAGGACGCCCGTTTAGCCAGCTTGCCGCAGGCCACCTGCGGCAATTCCGGACACTTCCGCAAAAAAAGAATTGGCGGCGTGAACATGCTCTTTACATGGGGGCCGAGCGATCTTATTTCGGCGACTCGTTTGGGTTTTTTCCCAACCGAAGGTGAGGCGATCTCTGCTGGTTCAGCAAGGCGCCAACTGGTCCGGATTTTGACTGGTGGAGGTCCCATGCAATGGAAAGATTTCCGTCTGCGGCGGCGCTGATCGCGCATACGAAGCCCGACCGTCCGGTTTTGGCCGCCCGTCCGCATGCCGCGGGCCGAGCTGCCCGGTGGTTCCTTGAGAACTTCCCCGGCGAGGTCGCCTACGCTTACAAAGCCAACAGCTCGGTTTTTCTCCTGGGTGCGTTGTTCGGCGCCGGAATCCGGCAGTTCGATATCGCCTCACTGCCCGAGCTCGAGGATGCCGCCACCATACCGGGTGCGACGCTGCACTTTATGCATCCGGTGAAGTCACGGACAGCGATACGGCGCGCCTACTACGAGTTCGGCGTGAAGTGTTTCGCGCTCGACACCGAGGAGGAGCTCGCAAAAATCCTCGAAGAGACTGGTCACGCCAAGGACCTCCAGCTCTTCGTGCGTGTGGCCGTGCCTGCCAAGAACAGCCGCATCCCGCTTGAGCGGAAATTCGGCATTACGGGGCAGAAGGCGGCGCGCCTCCTGGTGAAGACCCGGCAGGTTGCGGATGAGCTCGGTATTACTTTCCACGTCGGGTCGCAAACGACGACGCCGGACGCCTACGTGATGGCGTTGGAAGAGGTGCGCAAGCTCATCGCGAAGGCGGGCGTAGTTGTCGACGCCATCGACATTGGGGGCGGATTCCCGTCGCGCTACAGCGACAGCGAGCCGACGCCGCTCTCGGCGTTCATCGAGGCGATCCGGCACGGCTTCGAGAAGCTGCCGGTGGGTGACTCGTGCCGTCTCATTTGCGAGCCAGGTCGCGCGCTTGTGGCTGAGGCCGAGAGCCTGATCGTGCGGGTCGACGCGCGCAAGGGCAACGACCTTTACATCAACGACGGTGCGTACGGCGCGCTGTTCGACTCGGCGCATCTAGGCTTCGTGTTCCCGGTTCGGCTTGTCAGCCGCGAGCCGGCGAAGGACGAGCGCATGGTCCCATTCTCCATGTGGGGACCGACCTGCGATTCGATCGATTACATGAAGGGCCCCTTCTATCTGCCGGAGTCCATCCGGGAGGGGGACTACATCGAAATCGGCAACATCGGCGCCTACGGCCGCGCCATCGCCAGCAACTTCAATGGCTATGGCCGGTACGAGGAGGTGATCCTGCTCGATGAGCCGATGTACACGATGTATGGCGACGCGAGGAAGCAGGTCATTCAGAACGCGTGACTTCCGACGCCTCTTGCCCTTATCCCCTCTTCCCCGAGACCGGGAAGAGGGGATTTTCTTTGAGGGGACTGAAGATCTAAGATGAGTGACATGCATTCAGGCGGGCTCGATTATTTGCCAGCCAGCGAAGCTTTCCTCGAGCCGGATCGCGCCGACGCTCACAGACCGCACGAAGCCCGCGCGGTGGTGATTCCCTTCGGGCTTGAGGCCTCCGTGAGCTACGGCACCGGCACGGCTGCAGGTCCCGGCGCCATCCTCGCCGCAAGCCACCAGCTTGAGCTATTCGACGAGGAACTCTGGCGCGAGCCTTATCTCGACTATGGGATTGCGACGCTGCGCCCGCCCGTCATCGAGAAGCCGCTTGCGGCCGCGCTCGATCAGCTCGCCGGGATCGTGGAGTCAGTCCTGAAGCAAAATCGATTTCCTTTCGTTCTCGGCGGGGAGCATTCGTTGACGGCCGGCGCCGTTCGTCCGTTTGCGGCGGCCTATCCGGATCTGGTGGTGCTTCAGTTCGATGCGCACGCCGACCTGCGCGATGGCTATCTGGGCGAGCATTACTCGCACGCCTCCGCCATGCGCCGCGTGCTCGACCACGAGAATGTGACTCTGGTTTCCGTTGGCATCCGGGCAATTTCTTCGGGCGAAGTCGAATACCTGGAGGCCAACCGGCACCGCATTCACATTCATTGGGCCAAGGACCAGGCGCAGTGGAACATTGAGGAAATCGTCGCCCCGCTGCGCGGGAGGCCGGTTTATGTCACCTTCGACATCGACGGGCTCGACAGCGCGGCGATGCCGGCGACCGGCACGCCCACACCCGGCGGCATGCAGTACCTGCAGGCGCTGGCCATCCTGAAGCGTGCTGCTGAGGTAAGCCGGATTGTCGGTGCCGATCTCGTCGAGCTGGCACCCATTCAGGGCCTTCACTTTGCCGACTACACGGCGGCGGCGCTGGCCTACAAGATGATGAACTACGCGCTGTCCGGAACAACTCCGCGCAAGTAGTTGTCATGTGTGGGCGCGGAGAAACGCGCTCATATGGAAGCGGGCTTGCTCGGGCTCGTACGCGTATTCGCGACCCGCAGGACAGGCACGCCGCGCTAGGCAGGCGAAATCAATGCATCGCGCGCCCGCGCTTTGCCCGATATATGCGATGCAGCGGGGCACGTCGTAACCACGTTCGGTGAACGCACCGACAGGGCAGGACGAGAGACAGGGCCGGTCAGCACAGTCGTCGCATGGGCTGGCCGTCCTTTCGACGTCCGGCAGCGGAATGACCTCGGCGAACGCCAGAGCCGCGCGATAGGCGTGCCAAAGCCCGTAAATCGGATGGATGAGCAGCCCGAGCGGTGACTCGTGCACGGGCTCAGCCCGTTTGGCCCACCGTTGAAACGGCAAATAAGGCGGGCCGCCGAACGGAAACAGGGCTGTCCCACCGAGCTCGTCAGCGAGCTCCTGAACAACGCGGCGCGTCCACGTATCGAGCGGATTCATTGTGCTCGCGGCTTCAGGCGATGTGCGGAAAGCCGACCAGAATGAGCCGCCGGCGCCTCCAAGCATGATGACCGTGCCGGTTGCACGTCCGTCCGCAAGCTGGGGCACGCCATCATCCGGCTTGGGATGGAAGCCGCCGCGTACCAACAGTCCCCGCGCTTGCACACGCTCTCGCAGACGACCAAAATCCATGCGCAATTCACGTCCCGCTCGTTTGAAGCAACCACAAGCCGGAGGATGGAGCATTGGTCAAGCCGCTGGACGGACTGCTGGTCGTTTCCCTGGAGCAGGCAGTAGCCGCGCCGATGACAAGCCGGCGGCTCGCCGATGCTGGTGCCCGCGTCATCAAGCTGGAACGGCCGGAAGGCGATTTCGCGCGTGGATATGACGCGGTCGTCAACGGGCTTTCCTCCTATTTCGTTTGGCTCAACCGCGGAAAGGAATCTGTCGTCGTCGATCTTTCGCGAGCCGAAGATCGGGCGTTATTCGAGGCGTTGCTCGCCCGAGCCGACGTTTTCATTCAGAACCTCAAGCCGGGATCGCTGGCGCGGCTCGGCTATCCGGTCGAGGAGCTGACTCAGAAATACGAGCGATTGATCGTCTGTTCCATTTCCGGCTACGGAGATACCGGGCCCTATGCCGAACGCAAAGCCTACGATCTCCTCATCCAGGCGGAGTCAGGCCTTGCCTCTGTTACGGGAGGACCGGAGGCACCGGCGCGCGTGGGCGTATCGGTGGTCGACATCGCCGCCGGACTGAATGCCTACGAAGCCATTCTGGAAGCTCTGATCGCACGTGGTCGGACGGGCAAGGGCGCAGATATTCGCGTCTCTATGTTCGACTGCATGGCCGAGTGGATGACGGTGCCTCTGCTTCAGGGCGAGAACGGCTTTCCGCCGAAACGGGCAGGGTTGGCACACGTGTCGATTTCGCCCTACGGCGTGTTTCAGACTGCTGATAACGTACCCATCCTGATCAGCATCCAGAGTGATCGAGAGTGGAGGACGCTCTGCCGCGAGGTTCTCGAACAGCCGGAGCTCGCTACTGATCCGCGTTTTGCCACCAATGTTGCGCGTGTGAAAAATCGTCCGGAAACGGACGGCATAGTGGCCAAGTGGTTTGCAGAACGTCACCATCAGGCGGCGATCGAACGGCTTGCCAAAACGGAAATTGCTTTCGCGCGCGTGAACGATGTTGCTGGGCTCAGCGTGCATCCCCATCTCCACCGCGTCGCGGTCAATACGGAGAAAGGACCAGTCGAGGTTCCTGTACCCGGCGCACACGTATTAGGAACGTCGGTTGCGTTCGGTCCTGTGCCTGCGCTGGGCGCGCACACGGAAGCGGTTCGCCGCGAGTTCCTGGGATAGCGTGATCGATACCTTGCCTTGTCCCGAAAACATTCCGATGCTGCCAAAACTCCCCTGATAGGAAAAATCAGCAAAAATTGGCCGAAACATCATGAAAACAGACGTACCGCGACCCATTCGCCTCAAGGATTACCGGCCCACCGATTACCTCATCGACACTGTCGATCTGGATTTCAAGCTCGACCCGACCCGCACCCGCGTCTTTTCGCGGCTCGCCCTGCGCCCAAATCCTGCGGGACAAAAAGGGGCATCCCTGAGCCTTAATGGCGAGAACCTCGAATTGGGCGAAATCCGGCTCAATGGTAAGGCGCTTGCGCCCAGTGATTATTCGGTCACGGATGACAAGCTTATTCTGCCCCGTGTGCCGCAGAGGCGCTTCACGCTGGAAATAGAAACATTCATCAATCCGGAAGCCAATAAAGCGCTTCAGGGGCTTTATCTTTCTCGGGGCATTTATTGCACGCAGTGCGAAGCGGAGGGGTTCCGGCGGATTACCTATTTCCTCGACCGGCCTGACGTGCTCGCCGTCTACACCACGCGCATCGAAGCGGATGCTGACGAAGCGCCGGTTTTGTTGTCCAACGGAAATCCGGTGGAACGTGGAACACTTGACGGTGGCAAGCGGCATTACGCGATTTGGAAGGATCCGCACCCGAAGCCGTCATATCTTTTCGCGCTGGTCGGCGGAAAACTGTCCGCTTTCACATCGACATTTCGCACTCGTTCGGGCCGGAAGGTGGACCTTGCCATTTACGTGGAGCCCGGCAAGGAAAATCGGTGCGGTTGGGCGATGGATTCGCTCAAGCGTTCGATGCGCTGGGACGAGGAGCGGTTTGGACGCGAATACGATCTCGACGTGTTCAACATCGTCGCCGTGTCCGACTTCAACATGGGCGCGATGGAGAACAAGGGGCTCAATATCTTCAACGACCGCCTCATTCTCGTTTCGCCGGAAACGGCAACGGACGCCATTTATGAAGCCGTCGAGTCCGTCGTTGCACACGAATATTTCCATAACTGGACCGGTAATCGCATCACTTGCCGCGACTGGTTCCAGCTGTGCCTGAAAGAGGGGCTGACGGTTTATCGCGACGAGGAATTTTCCGCTGACGAGCGGTCGCGCACGGTGCAGCGCATTGCAGATGTGCGTCAGCTCAAGACGCATCAGTTCCCGGAGGATGCCGGTCCGCTCGCCCATCCAGTGCGCCCGGACACGTACATCGAGATCAACAACTTCTACACGGCGACGGTCTACGAGAAAGGCGCCGAGGTCGTCCGCATGATCGAGACCATCGTCGGCCGGGAAGGCTTCCGGAAGGGTATGGATCTTTACTTCGAACGCCACGACGGTCAGGCGGCGACGGTCGAGCAGTTCGTGAAGTGCTTCGAGGACGCGAACAACGTCGACCTCAGCCAATTCATGCTGTGGTACAGCCAGGCTGGCACGCCGGAGCTCATCTGCTCGCTGGAGTACAACGAGGCGCGCAAGGAAGCGAAGCTCACCGTCGAGCAAGTGCTCAATCCGACGCCTGGACAGCCCACCAAAAGGCCGATGCACATTCCGCTGCGACTTGGACTGCTGGGTGGGAACGGTCAGGATCTCGAGCTGAAGCTCGCGGACGGCACAGTCGTCGCGGACGGCGTCATCCACGTGCGGAAGCGCAAGCAGACTTTCCGTTTCGTCGATGTGCCTTCAAAGCCTGTACCGTCCCTGCTGCGCGGTTTCTCGGCACCTGTGAAGCTGACAGTCGACCTCAGCGACAGAGAGCTCGAATTCCTGATGGCCAACGACAGCGATCTGTTCAATCGTTGGCAGGCCGCAAACAACTACGCGATGCGCACATTGATACGACTCATCAAGGCGCGCACGGAGGAACGGCGCCCGGCGCAAGCCGTTGCCTATGCTCGGGCTCTCGGGGCGAGCCTTCGTAATAAAGAGCTTGAGCCTGCGTATCGGGCCGAGCTGCTGAAGCTACCCACAGAAAACGATATTGCCCGAGAAATCGCGAAGAACGTCGATCCGGACGCCATTCATCGCGCCCGGAAGCAGCTTCTGCGCATCATCGGCGAAACATTAGGCGCGGAGCTCGAGGACATCTACAAATCTTTCGATGACGGCGGGAAATTCTCGCCCGATGCCGCAAGTGCTGGCCGCCGCGCATTGCGCAACGCGGCGCTGACGCTGCTCAGCGCCCGCAATACGGCGGCAGACAAGGTCAGGTTGGCGGACCATTACTGGAAGGCCTCCAACATGACGGATGCAGCGCACGCGCTGTATTTGCTGTCTGCGCGTGGCGGTACGGACGCCAAGAAGGCGCTTGATGACTTCCACGAGCGTTGGAAGGGAGACCACCTCGTCATCGATACCTGGTTCGCGGCACAGGCCATGTCGCCGCTCGCCGGCACGCTGTCGCGCGTAAAGGCCCTGATGAAGCATCCGCTCTTCTCGCTGACGGCGCCGAACAAGGTGCGTGCGCTGATTGGTAATTTTTCCGCCCAAAACCCGGTGCAGTTCAATCGTCCGGACGGCGCAGGCTACGAGTTTGTCGCCCAGCAGGTGCTCGCCATCGACAAGTTCAACCCGCAGATCGCGGCGCGTATGTTGGCCGGATTCCGCAGCTGGCGCGAGCTGGAGCCTGGCCGCCGCAAACTGGCGAGAGAGGCCCTGCGCAAAGTCGCGAAAGCCAAAGGATTGTCCCGCGATGTGACGGAAATCGTAACAAAAATGCTGGATATGTCAGCGACTTGAGAGACAACCTGGTCCCGGGTCCTGTGCCCGGGATCTCTCTTTGAGGTGCCGACAAAAGCTTACATCGTCAGATAATTTTCGGGCGCAACGATTTCGTGTCCGATCAGAAATCGGCTCCAAGCTCACGCTGAATTGAAAACACCTCCGGGCCTTTCACGAACCTCGATAATTTCGGCGTTTTCGGGCGCGAAGTGCGCGGCGGCAATGCTTTTCTCCAGCCTTTAAACGTCCGCACCCGCTTGCCAAGGTACATGGCCCCAATAAACTCATTTTTCGAGAGTTTCGGCGCCGCAGATGCGCCAGCGTGAATATCCCAAACCAACGCCGCAGGAGGACGCTTGGGCCATGGCGAAACTCAACGTCAATGGAAAGCAGTACGACGTCGACGTCGATCCGGAGACGCCGCTGCTTTGGGTGCTTCGCGAACAATTGGGACTAACAGGCACAAAGTACGGCTGCGGTATCGCAGCGTGCGGAGCCTGTACGGTTCACGTCAACGGTGAGGCCCAGCGCTCCTGTGTGCTGCCGATTTCGGCCCTGGAGGAAACGGACCAAATCGTCACCATCGAAGGGCTCTCTGAGGACAGCTCGCATCCGGTTCAGCGCGCCTGGCTAGAGCTCGAAGTGCCCCAATGCGGATACTGCCAGTCCGGGCAGATCATGGCAGCAGCCGCGCTTCTTGCGACCACACCCAATCCGTCGGATGACGACATCGATGCGGCAATGACCAACATCTGCCGCTGCGGCACCTACCAGCGTATCCGGGCAGCCATTCATCTGGCGGCCGAGTATGCAAACAAGAACGCGGGCTGAGGAGGTGAACCATGTCAGATCGGCATAAGATTTCCCGCCGCTGCTTCATCGTCGGCTCGGCAGCGGCTGCCGGTGGCCTGGCGCTCGGATTCCACGTTCCTTTTGCGGCGGCACAAACGGCCAGCATGGCGTCGACAGAAGGTGCCGAAGTCAACGTCTGGGTACTGATCAGGCCCAACGATGAAGTTGTCATCCGCATTGCCCGATCAGAGATGGGGCAGGGGACGCTGACGGGTCTCGCCCAGCTCGTGGCCGAAGAGCTCGAGTGCGACTGGAGCAAGGTCAAAACAGAATATCCGACCCCTGGTCAAAACCTCGCCCGCAAGCGTGCCTGGGGTGACATGTCGACCGGTGGCAGCCGCGGCATCCGGCAGTCACATGATTATGTGCGGAAAGGCGGCGCAGCCGCGCGCATGATGCTCATTCAGGCCGCGGCCAACGAATGGGGCGTGCCGGCATCCGAATGCGTCGCAGAAAACAGCGTCATCACGCACAAGCCGACTGGGCGTACCACGACCTACGGCAAGGTCGCTGCTGCGGCCGCGAAGCTCGAACCGCCGGCGGACATTCCGCTCAAGGATCCAAAAGACTGGAAGATCGCCGGCAAGCCGATGAAACGGCTTGATACGGCGGAGAAGCTCAACGGCAGCCTCGTCTACGCCATCGACGTGAAGCTGCCGGGCATGCTCAACGCCGCGATAAAGGACTGCCCGCACTTCGGCGGCAAGCTGAAGAGCTACGACGAGGCGGCGATCAAGAACATGCCGGGCGTGCGCCATGTGCTGAGGGTCGGCGAGTCCGCCGTTGCCATGGTGGCGGATACCTGGTGGCAGGCGAAGACGGCGCTCGACGCGCTGCCGATCGAGTGGGACGAAGGGCCCAATGCCAACGTTTCGAGCGAGACCATCGCCGAGCTGCTCAAGGAAGGGCTCGAAAGCAACGAGGGCGTTTTTGTCGGTAACCAGGCCGGTGACGTGAAGGCGGCGCTGGCGAAGGCGGCCAAGAAGGTCGAGGCAGTTTACGGGACTCCGTTTCTCAATCACGCTTGCATGGAGCCCATGAACTGTACGGCGAAGTGGACCCCCGATCGGTGCGAAGTCTGGGTGGCCACGCAGAACGCCGAGGCCTCTCTGGCGGCCTGTGCGGAGGCGGCAGGGCTCCCCCCAGAAAAGTGTGACGTCTACAAGCACCACCTTGGTGGCGGTTTCGGACGGCGCGGCTTCCAGGATTACGTGACCAAGGCCGTGCTCGCGGCGAAGCAGGTTCCCGGCGTGCCGATCAAGATGATCTGGTCGCGGGAGGAGGACATGCTGCATGGCCGGTTCCACCCGATCAACCAGGCCAAGCTGGTCGGTGCGCTGGATGAGAACGGCGATCTCATCGGCCTGCACTTCCGCATCTCCGGCCAGTCGATCCTCGCCGCCGTGCGTCCGGAAGGCCTGCAGAACGGCATGGACCCGCTCCATTTCCAAGGGCTTCACGCCAATGCCGACAGCCCGTTCGGCCAGTTCGGGTACACGATCCCGAACCTGCTGATTGAGCATGCCATGCGGAATACGCACGTGCCGCCGGGTTTCTGGCGCGGGGTGAACCACAACCAGAACGCCATCTATGTCGAGTGCTTCATGGACGAGCTCGCGCATGCCGCGGGCAAGGATCCGCTCGAGTTCCGGCGCAAGCTGATGACCAACCACCCCAAGCACCTCGCAGTGCTCGAAGCGGCGGCCGAGAAGGCCGGCTGGGGCAAGCCAGCGCCCGAGGGCGTGTACCGTGGCCTCGCCCAGCACATGGGCTTCGGCAGCTACTGCGCGGCCGTGGCCGAGGTCTCCCTGAGGCCCAACGGGAAGATCAAGGTGAACCGACTGGTCATTGCGGTCGACTGCGGTACGGCCGTCAACCCGGACCAGATCGCTGCGCAGGTGGAAGGCTCGGTGGTCTATGGCCTCGGTGCGGCGTTCTTCCAGGAGAACACGGTCGAGAAGGGCCGCATGGTGCAGGAGAACTTCGACACCTTCGAATGCATGCTCATGGAGCACATGCCGAAGGTCGAGACTGTGCTGATGCCTTCCGGCGGCTTCTGGGGCGGCATCGGCGAGCCAACCATCGCGGTCGCCGCGCCGGCGGTGCTCAACGCGATCTTCGCGGCAACTGGCAAGCGCATCCGCACCCTGCCGCTGAAGCATCACGGTCTCGTTTGACGGCGTGCCGACGGTGATGCCTGGCCGAGTGCTGGCAGCTGTGGTGCTGGCCCTCGGTCTTTCCGCGGCATGGGCAGCAGCGGAGGATTACGCGCCGCTGCTGCCAGAAAGCCGGTTCGTCGGCGATGAAATACCGGAGCCGCTGACGGATACGCCGGGCGATCCCGAGCGCGGTCGCCAGATCGTTCTCAACAGAGAGGTCGGCAATTGCCTCATCTGTCACAAAGTGCCCGAACCCGAAGAGCGGTTCCAGGGCGAGCTTGGGCCGGATTTGTCAGGCGTTGGTAGCCGGCTGACGGCAGGGCAGCTGCGTTTGCGGATCGTGGATCAAAACCGGCTTAACCCGCGTACGGTGATGCCGCCCTATTATCGTGTCGACCGCCTATCATTGGTGGCAAAACAATACCGCGGGAAACCCGTCCTGACCGCGCAGCAGGTCGAGGACGTCGTGGCGTATCTGCAGACACTGCGCGAGTGAGGTGCCCATGAGCAAATCGAGAGGAGAGGGCCTTTCGCGCCGACAGGTCGCTGCCGGAATTGTGGCCGTCGCTTTGGTGCCGCTTGCAGCTGGGTCGCGCGCCGCTGTGGCCGGCGACCAGATCTCAACGGCGCTCGAAAAGATCACGGGCGGCGCGCCTGTCACCGAAGGGCGGGTGAAGCTGGAAATTTCGTCGCTTGCGGAAAACGGATTTTCGGTGCCGCTCACGGTGTCGGTCGACAGTCCGATGACGGCCGATGACTACGTCAAGACCATTCACATCCTTTCGGAGAAGAACCCGGTTGCGGAGGTGGTGAAGTTCAACCTGAGCCCGCGGATGGGGCGCGCCAAAGTCTCGACCAGCATTCGCATGGCAGACACGCAACGCGTGCTGGCAGTCGCCGAAATGCATGACGGCAGCTTCTGGTCGGCCGAAGCGCACGTGATCGTGACATTGTCGGCGTGCATCGACGGAGGTTGAGAGCCATGAGCATGACGTCCGCCCGCATCGTCGTGCCCAAGACCGCGAAACGCGGCGAAGTGGTCGAGATCAAGACGTTGATCAAACACCCCATGGAGACTGGCTATCGGCGCGATCACCGCGGCCAGGTCATCCCGCGCCACATCATCCAGCGCTTTGTTGCGACGTATAACGGGGAGGAGGTGTTCAGCGCCGACCTCACACAGGGCGTGGCGGCCAATCCCTATTTCGCCTTTCCGCTGCGCGTCGAGGAAAGTGGCGAGATCACCTTTACCTGGACTGACGATCGCGGCAGCACCCATACGGAGAAGGCCGAGATCACGGTCGCCTGATGTACGCCCAGCTTTCAGGTTTGCGCTTTACCGCTCTCACTTTTCTCGCGGTTTTGTTCGTGGGCGGTGCTGCCTGGCCTGTTGTTCCGGAGCTCGTCGAAGACGGCCAGATTATTCCGGAAAGTCTCAAGCCGGAGGAGCGGCGCTCCGGCACAACGTTCCTTTCCGAGGCGCTCCGGGCACAGCAGGAAGATGAAGGCACAAACCCCGGAATGCTGTGGGTCACGACTGGCGAAGAGTTGTGGACGACGCCTGCCGGCTCTGAAAACAAATCCTGCGTCAATTGCCATGGTGATGCGGAAGCCAGCATGAAAGGCGTTGCCGCGCGCTATCCCACAATCGACAAGACGACGGGCGAGTTGCTCAACCTGGAGCTTCGGATCAATCAGTGCCGGCGCGAGCGCCAGGGTGCCGAGCCGTTTCCCTACGAGTCAAACGAGATGTTGGGCCTGACGGCGTTCATCGCCTATCAGTCGCGGGGAATGCCCATTTCCGTTTCTATCGACGGCCCTGCCGCTCGCCATTTTGAGTACGGCCGAAAGCTCTTCACCACACGGCAGGGTCAGCTCAACCTAGCGTGCACCCAGTGCCACGACGAAAATTGGGGCCGAAAACTCAGGGGAGATACGATCAGCCAGGGCCACCCCACGGGTTTTCCCATTTACCGGCTGGAGTGGCAGTCCCTCGGCTCTCTCCATCGCCGCTTGCGTGCGTGCAGCCTCGGCGTGCGAGCCGAAGTGCTGGATTACGGCTCGCCGGAGTATTTGGCGTTGGAGCTTTACCTCGCGTGGCGCGCTCGCGGCATGCCCATTGAGACGCCGGCTATACGTCGCTGAGAGATGTCTAATTGAGGACCGCGTCGAGCGCGGCGTTGAACTCGGCGTAGCTGTCTATCACGGCATTCGGTGCAAGCTCGGTGACGGGAATGCGCGTGTAGCCGAAAGTAACGCCAATCACGGGCACATTCGCAGCCTTGGCTGTCGCGATGTCGACCTCGCTATCACCGACCATTACAGCCCTCGCGGGATCGCCGCCGGCCATGCGGATCGTTCCGAGCAGGTGATCGGGATGCGGTTTGCACACAGGGAACGTGTCGCGCCCGGCGAGGGCCTTGAAAAGGCGCAGCAGTCCAAGCGAATCGAGCAGTTGCCGGGATAAATCCTCACGTTTGTTGGTGCAGACGGCGAGCGTCGCGCCCTTGCCGAGCCAAGTTTCGAGAACGCTGACGAGCCCTTCAAACGGGCGGCTCTCCACGGCAATGTTGGCGGCGTAATAGACTTGGAAATCCTCGAACAGCTGCTCCAGCTCGGCTTCCGTGTAGTCGACGTTACGGATGCGCAAGCCCGTCTCGATCATATGCCGACCGCCGAAGCTGATCTCGGGCATCAAGCGCTCGTCTGGTATAGGTTCCAAACCGCGGTTCTTGAGCACCTGGTTGACCGCGCGTAGCAGGTCCGGCGCGGTATCGACCAAGGTTCCGTCTAGGTCAAAAACGAGGGTGAGGTCGCGCATCGTCCGTCGTCATCCACTTTCGTCTCAGGCAGGCTTAGGCCATCTGCGCCGCCATGTCACGGGTGACGACCCTCCTTGCCAGTGACTTTCCATGGACGTAGATCAAGGCATGCCAGTGTGCCGTTGAGGTACGAAATCGAAATCCCCCGACAAATGGAGTGCTTCCAATGGAAAAGCCCGTCGTCAGTCTTCTTAGAACGCAGTGTTACGTAGACGGCCGCTGGGTGGGGGAGCCGGCCCTGCCTGTCATCGATCCGGCCACAGGTGACGAGGTGGCCAAGGTGCCCATGATGAGCGCCGAGGACACACGCGCGGCTATTGATGCCGCGGAGCGTGCGCAGCCGGCTTGGGCGGCCATGCTGGCAAAGGAACGCGCGGCCATCCTCCGTCGCTGGTACGAGCTGCAGCTCGAGTATGCCGACGAGCTGGCGCTGCTCATGACCACGGAGCAGGGCAAGCCTCTCGCCGAGGCCAAGGGCGAGGTACTGTATGCCGCGTCGTTCGTGGAATTCTACGCGGAAGAGGCCAAGCGCATTTACGGCGAGACCATCCCGACATTCAAAAAGGACGCCCGCATCGTCTGCATCAAGCAGCCGGTTGGCGTCGTGGCGGCCATTACGCCGTGGAACTTCCCCGCCGCGATGATCACGCGCAAGGTGGCACCTGCACTCGCGGTTGGCTGCACGGTGGTCTGCAAACCGGCCTCCGAGACGCCGCTGACGGCACTGGCGCTGGCCGAGCTTGCCGAGCGCGCCGGCGTGCCGAAGGGCGTTTTCAACGTCGTCACTGGCAAGGCCAGCGTGGTCGGCGGTGAGCTGACATCAAACCCGAAAGTCCGGATGCTGACGTTCACCGGCTCGACCGAGATCGGCAAGATTCTCATCGAGCAGTGCGCCAAGACGGTAAAGAAGGTCGGCATGGAGCTCGGCGGCAACGCGCCGTTCATCGTTTTCGACGACGCCGATCTCGACAAGGCGGTGCAGGGCGCCATGGCCTCCAAGTTCCGCAACGCTGGCCAGACCTGCGTCTGCGCGAACCGTATCTACGTGCAGGACGGCGTCTATGACGCATTTGCCGAGAAGCTCGCCGCCGAGGTGGCCAAGCTGAAGGTTGGCCGCGGTACCGAGACAGGAGTCACCACCGGGCCGCTCATCAACGCCGCCGCGGTCGAGAAGGTCGAGGAGCACATCGTTGATGCGACCTCCAAGGGTGCCAAGGTGATCCAGGGCGGCAAGCGCCATGCGCTGGGCGGCAACTTCTTCGAGCCGACGGTCATCACCGGCGTCACGCCCGAGATGAAGGTGGCGCGCGAGGAGACCTTCGGTCCGGTCGCACCGCTGTTTCGCTTCAAGACCGAGGAGGAGGCCATCCAGCTCGCCAATGATACCGAGTACGGTCTCGCCGCCTACTTCTACTCGCGCGACATCGGCCGCGTCTGGCGCGTCGCTGAAAAGCTCGAGTACGGCATCGTTGGCATCAACGAGGGCATCATCTCCTCTGAGGTTGCCCCGTTCGGCGGTGTGAAGGAATCCGGCCTTGGCCGCGAGGGTTCGCACCACGGCGTCGAGGAGTTCCTCGAGATCAAGTACATGCTGATGGGCGGCATCTGATGAAGGATGCCCTCAAGCTCAAGGCGGCTGAAAAGGCCCTTGAGTTCGTCGAGCCCGGGATGAAGCTCGGGCTCGGCACCGGCTCGACCGCGTCGAAATTCATCGATCTGCTTGGCGCGAAGGTGAAGGAGGGCCTCGACATCATCGGGGTCCCCACCTCTGAGGCAACGCGCGCGCAGGCAACAGCGCTTGGCATTCGTTTGACGACGCTTGATGACGACCCCATCCTGGATCTGACCATCGATGGGGCCGACGAGATCGACGACACGCTGCGGCTCATCAAGGGTGGTGGCGGGGCGCTACTCAGGGAAAAGATCGTTGCGGCGGCGTCCGAGCGGATGATCGTGATCGCGGATTCTTCCAAGCGCGTCCCGGTGCTGGGAGCCTATCCGCTGCCTGTCGAAGTGGTCCGCTTCGGCGTTACGGCTACGCGCAACATGATCGAAATGCTCGCGGCCGACGCCGGATGCACTGGGCATATCCAACTCCGGATGGGCTACGACGGACAACCGTTCGTAACCGACGGCGGCAACTACATCTTCGACTGCGCCTTTGGGCGGATCGAGGATCCGGATGCCCTCGACGAGGCTCTGAAGCTCATTCCGGGCGTCGTCGAGAACGGGTTATTCCTGGGATTGGCTGATATTGCTATCGTCGCAGGACCGGACGGCGTGGAGATCCTCGAAGCCGAATACGGGGGAGACTGAGGATATCCCGATCTCCAGCTGGCTCTCGCGATTTCTCGCGAATTCCCATGACGGCATCACACCGTTGCCGGTAAGGAGCGCAATCAGGATGTGGGTGCGCTCCGAACCCCTCGAAGGATGAGCCGAGGCAAATGACCAAGTACGACTTCGACCTGTTCGTGATTGGCGGCGGCTCGGGCGGGGTGCGAGCCGCGCGAATTGCGGCAGGTTACGGCGCGCGGGTGGCTCTTGCCGAGGAGTACCGGCTCGGCGGTACATGCGTTATTCGTGGCTGTGTCCCAAAGAAGCTGCTCGTTTACGCCAGCCGCTTCGCGGATGAGTTCGAAGATGCCGCTGGCTTCGGCTGGTCCGTCGGTGAGACTCGATTCGACTGGGGACAGCTCATCGAGGCGAAGGATCGCGAGATCGCAAGGCTCGAAAGCGTGTATCGCGCGAACCTAGAAAAGTCGGGAGTCACGATCTTCGAACACAGGGCGGAGCTTGCGGGCCCGAATGCCGTGCGTCTCACCGGCGAGGATCGCGTTATCACCGCGAAATATATTCTCATCGCAACGGGCGCCGCACCGACCATCGACACGCGCGTCGTTGGCTGTGAACACGTCATTACGTCAAACGACGCCTTTCACCTGAAAGAGCTGCCACGGCGCATCGCGATTGCCGGCGGTGGCTATATTGCCGTGGAATTCGCCGGGATTTTCGCCGGGCTTGGCGTTGAAACGACCCTCGTTTATCGCGGCGAGAAGCTGCTTCGCGGGTTTGACGAGGACCTCCGCGACGGCCTCATGGAGGCCTACGCCAAACGCGGCATCCGGGTGCTCACCAATGCAACCTTCTGGCGGATCGAGCGCACCACCAGCGGACTCGTTGGTGCACTGAGCGATGGCACGGCGATCGAAGCCGATCAGATCATGTTCGCGATCGGACGCAGTCCGAATACGGCTGCACTGGGGCTGCACAAGGTAGGCGTCGCCTGCGGCGATCGCGGCGAGATCAAGATCGATGCCGATAACCGGACCAACATTCCGAGCATCTACGCCATCGGCGATGTAACCGATCGGGTGAACCTCACGCCTGTGGCCATTCGCGAAGGCCATGCGTTCGCGGACACCGTTTTCGGTGGCAAACCCTGGCGGGTTAATTACAGCAACGTTCCGACTGCGGTGTTCTCGACGCCGGAAATCGCTACTGTGGGACTGTCGGAGCTAGATGCGAAAGCCGCCGGCTACGAGCTCGACATCTACAAGTCTCGCTTCCGCCCTATGAAGAACACGCTTTCGGGGCGGGACGAGCGCACGATCATGAAGCTCGTCGTTGATCGGAAAACGCAGAAGGTGCTGGGCGTGCATATGCTCGGGCCGGATGCCGCCGAGATCATTCAGATGGCCGCCATCGCGCTGCAGATGGGTGCCACCAAGGCCGACTTCGACGCGACTGTGGCTGTTCACCCAAGCGCCGCGGAAGAGCTGGTGACCATGCGCGAGAAATGGACGCCGCAATAGGCAGGCGGCGGAGTAGGGCTGCAACATCAAGCTGTATTTTCGTGCAAAGCGTGAGCGCTGAGCGTCGCTTGGTTCTACCTGTGGTAGAATTAGGCGAGTCGCCTGCGTGTTCCTGCATCACCGCATGACAAGGGGACGGCCATGACAGCAAATGCCATCATCCGTGCCTCGGCGGCGCTCCTGTTCTGCATGGCTGCCTTGGTCTCCGGCCCAGCACAAGCACAGAATTACGACGGCGCCGGCCTGCTGCGGTTTGGCGTGTTCGGCCAGATGGGTCACACGACGTTCGATATTGATGTTCGCGAGCTTCCTGAAGTTCGCGGTTCGACATCCGAAACCGCGTTCGGCGGAGGTGTCACGTTCGGGTACGACTACCTTTTTGGAAATGGCATGATCCTCGGTATCGAGGGTGACATTGGTCTCGATACTGCCGACGCTGGCCGCAATCTTCGAGATTTCAGCACCAACTTCATGGCGTCCATCCGCGGTCGCATCGGCGGTTACGTCAGCCCGCATCTTCTGCTCTACGCAACGGGAGGCGTGGCCTTTCTTGGCGTGGAGTATGACGGTCTTCGGGATGAGCTGACGGGGTTCAGGTTCAGCAAAGACGACACGCTGACGGGCTGGATGGTCGGCGGCGGTGCGGAATTCGACTGGCACGGCATCGTCTTCTTCGGTGAATACCTTTACGCCAGCTATGACTCCTTCTCGTTCACCGAAGTTGTCGACGAGACGGACCCGATGGCTCCGGCATTCCGGAATGACATCGACCTCGATCAACACCTCTTCCGTTTTGGCGTGAAGTTCATCATCGGGCACGATCATCGCGTGGGAGAAGCCTATCTACCGTCCCTGAAATAGCTGACAAATTCCGCCGGATAGGCCAAGCTCGCCCCGGATCTTCGAATGCCGACGAACGGCGAGGGGCGAGCTTCATGCGTCGTGTCACTGTCATCGGTGCTGGCGTCATCGGCATGTGCGTTGCGAGCTACCTGCAACGCATGGGTGCCAGCGTCACGGTGCTGGATCCAATTGAGCCAGGCAAGAACTGCTCATTCGGAAATGCAGGCTCAGTCAGCCGGCGGGCGTGTGTGCCGCTCGCCAGTCCCGGCATGCTCAAGGATGTGCCGAAGTGGCTGACCGATCCGATGGCGCCGCTTGCCGTGCGTTGGTCCTATCTGCCGTGGGCCATGCCCTGGCTGTGGCGCTTTATTCGGGCGGGCAGAAGGAGTGAAGTTGAGCGCAGCGCGGCGGCGTTGAGCGCGCTTCTCGATCCAGTCTTCGAAAACTACGAGCCACTACTCAAGGAGGCGAAGGCCGAGGATCTAATTCGGAAAGACGGCCAGCTTTACGTTTACGAGAGCGAAGCGGCCTATCAGGCCGATTCCTCGGGTTGGGAGCTGCGGCGGCGGCATGGGGCACGCATCGAGGTGATGTCCCGCGAAGAGCTGCGAGAGTTCGAGCCCGCGCTCGCGCCGTCCTTCGCAAAAGGCGTGTTGCTGCCCGAGCATGGCCACTGTATCGATCCGTTCGGGCTGGTGCGGGCACTAGCCGACGCCTTCCGGCGAAAAGGCGGCAGCATCGTTGCGGAACGTGTTCTTAACATCGAGATGGATGGCGACAAGCCCCGTGCGCTCGTGACGGCGATTGGGCGGCACAACGTCGAGACCGTGGTTGTGGCTGCCGGCGCCTGGTCCCATCAGCTTGCGCGTCTGTTCGGTCACCGCGTGCCGCTCGAGACGCAGCGCGGTTATCACGCGACGCTGAGCTCGCCCAACATCACGCCGCGCTCAACCGTCATGTGGGCCGAAAAGAAGTTCATGGCGACGCCGATGCAGATGGGGTTGCGATTTGCTGGAACGGTGGAGCTGGCCGGTCTCGATGCGCCGCCGAATTACGAGCGTGCCACCAAATTGCTGGAGCTGGGAAAGCGTATGTTCCCGGGCTTGCAGGGGAGTGACGTGAGCCGATGGATGGGACATCGGCCGTGCCTTCCGGACTCAGTGCCTGTGATCGGGCCGTCGTTGAAGGTGAAAAACGTCTACTTCGCGTTTGGCCATGGCCATCTCGGTCTGACCGCCGCGTCAACGACTGGCCGTCTCGTGGCCGAAATGGTCATGGGCGCGAAACCCTGCATTGATCCTGCGCCCTACCGCATCGATCGGTTCTGACAACGGATAGGTCGTGTTTTTCAGTCGTCGGTCTTTTCGACTCTGAAGTGTTCCGGCTCTAGAACGCGGGAGGCAGCATAGCCGAAAACTATTCCCCAGAACGGCGCGCCGATATTGAGGACGGTGATTCCGCTGACGGTGACGAGAAAGCTGACAAGCGCGCCGAAGCCATAGCGCCCGGAGAATGCGCTGGCGAAGGAGGATTGCAGAACCCGTAGCATCGCGAGGCCAGCGAGGGTGGCGAGGAAGGCGGGCGGCGCAGCCAAAAGCAGGCGTGTGAAGAGAGGCGAGAGCAGGCCAAAGGTCATCGTCAGCAAGGCCAAAACGACGGCACCCGCATACTGACGCTCCTTTGCCCCGCTGCTGCAGAGAATGGCGCTTAATGGGCCGGTGAGACAGGTCGATACCGCGCCAACGAAAGCGGTGACAAATGAGCCGAAACCGCAGGCGGCCGCGATGCTGTTGATCGGTGGGTTATGGTCGGAAGCCGTCAAAACGGCGATGCCCTGACCGTTCTGAACGACCAGCACCGTTATGGCTAGCGGCACGGAAAGCTCGGCGATGGCCCGCCACGACAGCTCCGGCATGACGAGAACCGGCCCGGCCAGGATTTCGAGATTATCGAATTTCGGCGCGAAATCGCCGGTCGCAGCAGATACGACGATCCCAACAACCAACGCCGCGATAAGAGGCGGCACGATCCGTGCAATTCGCGGCGAGAGCGAAATCGCCAGGAAAGCCGCCGTCATTGGCGCAGCGAGCCAGAACGTATTCTTGAGAGCCACAATCCAATCGAGGCCGAATTTCAGGAAAACGCCTGCGACCATGCCCATCACGATAGGCATGGGCACGGCCTGCATGGCGCGCCGGACGAGCCCCGTGAAGCCCAGGAAAAGCATGCCGAGCCCGGTGGCGAGGTAGGCCGCGACCACTTCCGGAAACGAGAGATGGCCCAACGCAGGGCCAACAAGCACGGCTCCGGGGATCGTCCAGAGGAAGACGAGTGGCTGGCGGTAAATAAGGCTGAACGCGACGGTGATGAAGCTGTTGAGGAAGAACGCGCCGAACAGCCACGATGCAATTTGCGCTTCGTTTAGATTGCCCTGGGTTGCGACCGCCAGGATGACCGCGACAGGGCCTGTCGCGCAGAAGACGAAGCCGACGACGGCATTGGCGATGTTTGTCGGCGAGAGATCTTGGAAGAAAGCGCGAATACCAGCTGGCGGCGCTTGCGGTCTTTCGATATGCGACAGCAGGCCTAACCTGCCTGCCCTAGGTCTTTCCCGGTCTTGCATAAGGCCAGCGAGATGCGTTCTTGTGGTTTGACGCGCACCTTTGCTGGATCATTTCGGGTAGCGCAAGCGCCGGTGCATACGCTGTCATCGCTTCTTGCCCTTGTCCGGCGCCAGTCCAGGCACCCGCGGGATCGTCTCCGAAGCATTGGCCAGTACTGTCCGCAGACGCACTGTTGCGCGATAGAAGAGACCTTCAGGGTCAAATCTCATTTCCGGCTTGTGCTCGGCATCGCTTAGCACCGTTTGCAAAAGCGTGTAGCCGAACCCACGGCGGGAAGGCGGCTGTGCAGGAACTCCGCGTTCGACCCACTCGAAGATTAGCAGCGGCTCGGATTTGTTCGTGTCGTCGATACGCCAGGTGATCGAGACGTTCCCATCCGGATGAGACAGCGCGCCGTGTTTCGATGCGTTGGTGGCGAGCTCGTGAATGACAAGCGACATGTTCTGCGCAGCCTGCGCCGAAAGCAGCAAGTTGGGTCCTGCTGCCGTATAACGGCCTGCGAAGCCGCGCATTTCGGTTTCGATGACGCGATGCATTTCGGCGCCCTTCCAATGGGCGGCTGCTAGCGTGTCGCTGGCGTTGGCAAGAGCCTGAAGCCGCCCAAGGAGCGCGTTTCGCGCCTCCTCCATTGTGCGGCCATCGTCAAGAAGCGTTCGTCGCGCAATCGAGGCGATCACCGCGAGAAGGTTGTTCGTCCGGTGCTGCAATTCCCGCAGCAGCAAATGACGGCGCTCTTCGTTCCGCTCGCGCTCGATGGACGCGCTGACCAACGCATCGTGGATGCGCTGAAACTCGCGCGTGTCGCAGGATTGATGCGGAAGCAGCTCGCCGCGCCCAAGTTTTTCCGCCGACTCCACAAGGGCGTCGACGTTCGCATGCAACTTATGGGCAGCTGAAGCCGCAAGGAAAAACGCAAGCGCCAACAAGACCGCTGCGCCCAGCGCGAACAGCATCCAGGCTTCACGCAGCGGTGCCTCTATGACGGCCTGAGGGACTGCAATGGCAACGAGCCATCCTGAAAGTTCCGAACGCGCATAGGCGCGAACGATGGGGATGCCCATCGAGTCTTCCAGCCAACTGACACCGGATTGGCCTTCCGATGCCTTTGTGAAATGCGGAGGCATCGGTTTGCCGACGGTGTCCATGGCTCGGCTCGCCACAACGACGTTGTTGCGATCGACTACGAACCATCGCCAATGCGACGGACGGGATTTTTTTTCGAGGGCCGCTGCGAGTTGTTCTGGCGTTCTCGATATGCCAATCAGCCCAACGACTTCGGAGTGTGGGCGGAGAGGGACACCAACAAGCCAAACCGGCTTGTCGAAGTAGGACGGCTTCAGATTGGAGACGTAAGGAACGTTTCCTTCAATGATTTCACGGATTCGCTCAGGCGAGGCGACCGTGTTGATTGGCTCGCCGAGCGGAATGGCCGTGTTGAGGATTTGCCAGCCGCCAATATCGTAGACGACGACATGAGATCCGCGCGGCACGATGGTTTCCGTCGCATTCCGATGGAGCCGCGCAAGGTCCATTTCCGGACCGAGAATGCCGCTCAAGGACTCAAGCAGAACGATTTGCGACTGGATTTCGCGATCCAGATCGCTGGCGAGCTCGTGTGCAGCCGCAAGCGTTTGCGCTTCGATCGCACGGTACTGCTCTTCCGTGTACTTATGGATGAGCACCCCGCACATCGCCAACACGGGCATCGCGATCGAAAGGCCATAGAAAATGAGCCGTTGTGCGAATGTGGGCGGCAGGCGAGGTCTCATCTGCTCCGACCCAAATACGAAGCTTGGGGACGCAGTAACCTGTCGCCTTGGAGACCGGATTGCAACCTCAAGATTGGCGCGGGGCGCCAATCAGGCTTAACGGATCGGAACGGCTAGCGCTTGCTATCCGGCCACCTTGGCGGCCGAGGAGGGGAGAGAGGCTGGTGGTACATCCTCCTCGCAATCAGGGCTTTGCAGCGCCGCCAGAAACCTTTCGGCCCAGCTATTGATGTCGTTCTTTCGGAGGACCGAGATCATGCGCTCGTAGCGCGCCTGCCGGGCTTCAAGCGGCATTTCGAGGCCGAAGCGGATTGCGGCTGCAACGGCCTCCGGCTCGTGAGGATTAACGATGAGCGCGCCATCGAGCTCATCTGCTGCGCCAGCAAACTGTGACAGGACGAGAACACCCGGATTTTCGGGATCCTGAGCCGCCACGTATTCCTTCGCGACGAGGTTCATCCCGTCTCTCAAGGGTGTGACGAGGCCAACCCGGGCCAACCGGTAAAGGCCTGCCAGGGCGGCCCGCGAATAGACGCGGTTGACATAACGGATAGGCGTCCACGTCACATCGCCATGGCGCCCGTTGATCTGGCCGGCGAGCGTCGAGACTTGCCGGTCGATCTCCATGTACTCCTGAATTTCCGAGCGCGATTTGGGCGCGATCTGCAGGAACGTGACGCGCCCGCGCCATTCCGGATACAAGGTGAGGAACCGCTCTATCGCGTCCATGCGGTTTGGCAGGCCCTTGGAATAATCGAGCCTGTCGACGCTCATCACCATCGCCCGGCCGGAGAGGCTTTCGGCGGTCTCCTTGATGAGCGTTGTTGCGGCGGCGCGCCGTGCCGTTCTTTCAAACTTCAGCGTTTCGATACCGACAGGGAATGCGCCGAGTTTGACCTTGCGGCCGTTGACTTCGAGATTGAATGCATCCGGCGCGCGCCGCGCACCTTGCCGCAAGAGATAACGGCTAAGGTTTTCGCAGTCGTTCTCCGTTTGTAGTCCGATGAGGTCGAATGCGACCAGAGATCCAACGATTTCGCGGTGCTTCGGTAGTGCTGTCAGGATGTCAGGCGGTGGGCAGGGGACGTGAAGGAAATACCCTATGCGGTTCTCATGCCCTCGTTCTCGCAGGAGCTTGGCCAGAGGCATCAGGTGATAATCGTGCACCCACACGATATCGTTCGGCCTCAGAATTCTGGACAGGTTGTCCGCGAAGTAATTGTTGACTCGTTGATATCCTGACAAATCGGACCGGTTGAACTCAGCCAGATCAAGCCGATAATGCAAGATCGGCCAAAGGACGCGATTCGCGAAGCCGTTGTAATATTCGTTGAAATCCCCCGGTGCGAGATCGAGAACGACGTAGGTGGTTGTACCGATCCTGCGCGTTTGGGGATGCGGATTCGGATCTTCCGTAACGCGCCCACTCCATCCGAACCAGATGCCTTCACGTCCACTAAGCGCTGCCTGCACCGCGACCGCAAGGCCTCCCGCTGACGCCTCACTGGCGCTTTCCGGGACTGCCACGCGGTTCGATATCACAATGAGGCGAGCGACCATGCCTGTTCCCAACCTTTCGATAGCCGCTTGGCGGTGATCACGATCCCCGCCATCGAGTAGGTTTGCGGCAGATTTCCCCACAGTCGTCCGGTGACAGGGTCCACATCCTCGGACATTAACCCGTACGAATTACGATACCGTAGCAGATCGACGAAGTGGTCCCGAGCTTCTGAGGTTCGGCCGATGGCAGCCAAGGCATCAGCCAGCCAGAAACGGCAAATGATGAATGCAGACTCGGGCGTACCGAAGTCGTCATCTGCTACATAACGCATAATGTGGCCTGATCGGCTCAATTCCCGCTCAATGACCTCGCAGGTCGAGATGAAGCGGGGGTCACTGGGAGCCACCAGGCCGATTTCCGCGAGCAGCAAGGAGCTGGCGTCGAGCTCGTCAGAATCGAAAGCCGCGGTGAAAGCCCCGCGCTTTGGGTTCCAGGCGCGCTTCAGGATCTCCTCACGAAGCTCACGCGCCCTTTCCCGCCAGCATTCTGCTTCCGTCGGAAGCCCCAGGATCTGGGCAATGCTGCTCAGGCGGTCGCAAGCGACCCAACACATCGCGGCCGAGTGAGTGTGGACCCGCCAACGGCCTCTGAACTCCCAAATGCCAGAATCGGGCTGAAGTGCCAACCTCCAAGCGAGCTCGCCGTGTTTTTCGAGGCGGCGGAAGAGCGCCACATCGCCCATGCGCTCGAGCCGCTCGTCCACGAACATTTGCTGCGCAGCGAGGATAACGCTGCCATAAACATCGTGCTGGTGCTGATCGGCGGCTGCATTTCCAACCCGGACTGGCCCCTGGCCTTCGAAGCCGGCGAGGTTTTCCGCCACCCGCTCCTCAAGACTCTGTCCGGGAACGATCCCGTAGACCGGGCGAAGGGGACCCGGCTTCTGGACAGCGTTCGTCAGATAGTCGAGGTAAGCCTCCATGGAATTGGTATTGCCGAGATAGTTAAGGGCCTGCACGACGAAGTAGGCATCCCGCAACCAGCAATACCGGTAATCCCACGTTCTGCCGGAATTCGGCGCTTCGGGAATGGAGGTGGTCAGTGCCGCGACGATGGCCCCGGTATCTTCAAAGGTACAAAGCTTCAATGAAATCGCGGCGCGAATGACAGCCGACTGCCATTCGTACGGAATGGCGAGTGTGCGCACCCACTGCTGCCACCACCGCCGCGTCTCGTACTCGAACCTGCGCGCAGTTGTCTCGATGGCGCTTTCCAGCGGTTCGTCAGGGCCAAAGACGAGCGTTATCGGCCGCGTAAGGGCGAACGGAGTTTCTTCTGCAACATAAGAAAGCGGTGCATCCGTCGTAACACGGATCACCTCAGAGCTGCCGCGATACCGAATGTGGCTGGAGCCCAAAGTGCGCGCTGTCGCGGGCAGGCCGTACTGGAAGGTCGGTCGCACGCGAATGCGTATGCGCGGCAAACCTGAAATCGGCTCGATCCGACGGAAGATCTGCGTCGGATGAAACATGCGGTCGAAAAGAACAAAGCGCGGCGCGAAATCCGTGATGCGAACAGCGCCGCCCTCGGAGTCCGTCAGAACGGTCGTGATAATTGCGGTATTTCGCTCGTAATTGCTCTCGGCCCGGACCTGGTTGTGCAACACGACGTCCGTGTAGCCCTTGTCCTCGTCGCCCGCGAGCAGGCGCGAGAACACCGGATTTCCGTCGAAGCGCGGAAAGCACCACCAGACGATCCGACCGTTACCGTCGATCAGGGCAGCGACGCGCCCGTTGCCGATGACGCCGTATTCGAGACCTGACCCGTTCATGATGTGCACTCCTGTCCAACGAGACTCGCGAGCCATTGACGAACTTCGGCGGCGTTTGCGAACCGCGCGCGAGCGCCTGGCCGGTCCTGGCCAACAGCCAATCCTTCGCCGTTCCACCTGGGGAGCACGGCAAAAGCGGCCTCGTCGGTGACATCATCGCCGATGAATACCGGCCGTCGCCCCGCCCAGGGCGGACGCGACATGAATTCGGCGACAGCCGTGCCCTTGCTGAACCGGGCGTGCTTGATCTCGTACACGTACTTGCCCGGCACGATCGCGAGCTCATCCGCCTCGTGGGCTTTGACGGCCTTTTCGACGACCTCTCGCACCCGTTCTTCAGCCTCAGGAGCCTGCCGGAAATGGACGGCGATGGCGGTCGTCTTGTCCTCGATCACCACGCCCGGAATCTCGGAAAGCGGTGCCAGAAGCCACCGCACGCCATTCGGAATAGAAGGCGCGGCGCGCTCCACCGCCCGCTGCCCCTGCTCGAAACGGATCTCGGCGCCATGGACGCCGGCGGCGGGCAGCAGAAGCGGCTCAAGGAGCGCATCGAGGGCTGCGATGGGGCGACCGGAGATGATGGCTATTGCCCCTGAGAACTCGTCGCTCAACCGCGCGAGGGAACAGATCAACTGGCGCGGCGCGACGACATCGTCCGGGTGAGGAGCGATGTCGATCATCGTGCCGTCCAGATCCAAGAACAGAGCGTCCGTTTCTGGATTAATTTCCGGAAAAGACATGCAATTCGTTTTTGTGGGACCGAGCAGGGCACGCGCGTACCCGGAGGAGCGGACGCTCCGCAAAGGGACGCGGGAGCCTTGGGGTTGGTTCCAAGAATATCTGCCGACGGCAATGCTGTGTGCTGCGGCAGCGCTTGGTCAGATAGTTTAGGGAAAATCTGGCTTCAATGCGCCGGGACATATTGCGGAAAGGGGCGACCCTTCGACACGTCGTGGTTGTGTCCTGCCGTCTTCCGAACACGCAACCCTTCGCCCAAGTGCCCAGATGAGGCCTGATGCCCAGTCGACGCTGAGAAAGGCCGGTTGAGGGCAAGACAACATCTCGGTGCGATTGCTAGCCACTAGGCAAGCGTAGTTAGCAAGCCACCAAGCGTACTAGTCACTGCTCCCATCAAAGTTAAAAGACGCCCGGCACAAGCCGAGCGTCCTCTACTGATAAACTTCGGACGGCGGTGACTTACGCTTCGGGCGCGCCGTAGCCGCCACCCGTCGGCGTCTTGATGATGATCGCCTCGCCGGCCTTGAGCACCGTCTGGTCGCAGCCTTCGAGGCGCTCCAGCCGCCCATCGAGGCGCCGCACGAGGTTCTCGCCGCATTCGCCCGGCTCGCCTCCGAGGAGGCCGTACGGCCGCACTCGGCGGTAGCCGGAGAGAATGGCGCAATCCATCTCCTCCAAAAACCGGATGCAGCGGTAAGTGCCGTCACCAGCTGACCAACGACCACGCCCGCCGGATCCGCGGCGGATCGAGAACTCCTCGAGCAGCACCGGGTAGCGCAGCTCCAGGATTTCGGGGTCGGTGAGACGCGTGTTGGTCATATGGACGTGCACGCCCGAAGTCCCATCGAAACCTGGCCCGGCCGGCGAGCCGGAGCAAATGGTCTCGTAGTACTGATACTTGGCGTTGCCGAAGGTGAGGTTGTTCATGGTGCCCTGGCTGGGGCCCATGGCCTTCATGGCCGCGAACAGGCAGTTGGTGACGATCTGGCTCGTCTCGACGTTGCCCGCCACGACGGCCGCCGGATACTGCGGCGACAGCATCGACCGCTCCGGGATGATGAGCCGGATGGGCTTGAGGCAGCCCGCGTTCATCGGGATCGGCTCGTCGACCATCACGCGGAACACATAAAGCGTGGCCGCGCGGGTGACAGGAGCCGGAGCATTGAAGTTGTTGGGCTGCTCTGGGCTCGTGCCGGTGAAGTCGACGGTGGCCTCGCGCTTTTCGCGATCCACGGTGATCTTCACCTGCACATGCGTGCCCTGGTCCATCTCGACCCGGAACTCTCCATCCTCGAGCCGGCTCAGCAGCTTGCGGACGCTCTCCTCGGCATTGTCCTGAACGTGGCGCATGTAGGCCTTCACCACGTCGAGGCCGAAGTGGGCGACCATCTTTTCGAGCTCGGCAACGCCGCGAGCATTGGCCGCCACGTGTGCCTTGAGGTCGGCGATGTTCTTGTGCGGGCTGCGGGCCGGATACTTAGCGCCCGTCAACAGGGCGTAGGTTTCGGCCTCGAGGAAGCGACCCTGATCGACCAGCTTGAAGTTGTCGATGTAGACGCCTTCTTCTTCGATGTGCGTGGCGCGCGGCGTCATCGAACCCGGCGTTAGGCCGCCGATATCCTCGTGGTGGCCGCGGCTCGCGACATAGAACAGGATTTCCGAACCATCCGGGCCAAACACCGGCGTGATGACCGTGATGTCCGGCAGGTGCGTGCCGCCATTGTAGGGCGCGTTCAGCATGTAAACGTCGCCCGGGCGCATGGTGCCCTTGCGCTCGCGGATAATGGTCTCGACCGAGCGGTCCATCGAGCCGAGATGCACCGGCATGTGCGGGGCATTGGCCACGAGCTGGCCTTCCGAGTCGAAAACGGCGCAGGAGAAGTCAAGCCGCTCCTTGATGTTGACGGACTGGGCGGTGTTGCGCAGCGCCTCACCCATCTGCTCGGCGATAGACATGAAGAGGTTGTTGAACACCTCGAGCAGGACAGGGTCAGCCTTTTCACCCAGGATCTCGCGCTGACGCGGCACGGTGCGCTTCAGGACGAGGTGGTTCAGCCTGGTCACCTCGAGCTGCCAGCCCGGCTCGACGACGACAGTCTGGTTCGGCTCGATGATAAGAGCAGGGCCTGAGATGCGGTGGCCGGGCGCGAGATCTTCCCTCACATACACCGGCGCGTCGTGCCAGGCGCGGTTGGAGTAGAAACGCGTGGTTCGGCGCGCCTGAGGCTCACCGCCCGCAGCGACGACGCGCGGCGCCTCCTCGGCGCTGGCACCGCCGCCAACCGCCTCGACCTCGACGGCCGCAATGAACACGCGCTTTTCGGGCGAGATGAAGCCGAAGCGCTGGCGGTGCTGGCGTTCGAACTCTGTGCGCATCTCCTCGGGATTGCCCAGCCGGATGGGTAGGGCGGTGTCCGTGCCCTCGTACCGGAGATGGAGATGAATAGACGTCGTAATGTCTCGTGCGTCGACCCCCTCGGCAGCAATTTCGGCAGTGACTTCAGCGCTGAGCTTGTCGGCCAGGGCCTGCACCTCCTGCATGGAGGCGGCTTCCAGCGGCGACTCGACGGACTGCTCGCGGCTCGCGCGGAGCTTCGCGAGCCCCATGCCGTAGGCTGAAAGCAGACCGGACAGCGGATGGATCAGCACCGTCTCCATGCCGAGCGTGTCGGCGATGAGGCAGGCATGTTGGCCGCCGGCGGAGCCGAAGCAATTGAGAGCGTACTCCGTGACGTCGTATCCGCGCTGCACGGAGATCTTCTTGATCGCATTCGCCATGTTCTCGACGGCGATGCGCAGGAAGCCGTCAGCGACCTCCTCCGGCGTGCGGCCATCGCCAATCTGCTCGGCGAGCTCCGTGAACGCAGCCCTGACCGCTTCCTCATCGAGCGGTTCGTCACGATTGGGGCCGAAAATCTTCGGGAAGAAGCTGGCCGACAGCTTGCCGACCATCACGTTGGCGTCCGTCACCGTCAGCGGGCCGCCGCGGCGGTAGCACTTGGGGCCAGGATTGGAGCCCGCGCTGTCGGGCCCGACGCGGAACCGCGTGCCATCGTAATGAAGGATGGAGCCGCCGCCCGCAGCGACCGTGTGAATGCGCATCATCGGCACGCGGAGGCGCACGCCGGCCACCTCGGTCTCGAAGGCGCGCTCGTAATCCCCGGCGAAGTGGGAAACGTCCGTCGACGTGCCGCCCATGTCGAAGCCGATGACTTTCTCGAACCCGGCGATGCGAGCCGTCTCAGCCATACCGACGATACCGCCTGCAGGACCGGACAGGATGGCGTCACGTCCCTGGAACAGGTCAGCAGATTTGAGGCCGCCCGAGGATGCCATGAAGTGGATCTTGGGCCCACGGCCATCGGTGGCGCCGAGGGCTTTCGCCACCTTGTCGACGTAGCGCCGCAGAATGGGTGACAGGTACGCATCCGCCACCGTGGTGTCGCCACGCCCGACGATCTTGATGAGCGGGGAAATCTCGTGGCTCACCGAAATCTGGGCAAACCCGAGCTCGCGTGCGACTTCGGCCGCCGTCTTCTCATGCGCGGGGAAGGCGTAGGCGTGCATGAACACGATCGCGACGGCGTTGAAACCGTCTGCTTTTGCCTGCTTCAGGCCGGCACGCAGGGCCTCGACGTCGAGTGGCGTTTCGATGGTCCCGTCGGCCCGGATACGCTCGTTGGCCTCCAGGACGCGGGAGTACAGCATTTCCGGCTTGATAATCTTCTTGGCGAAGATGTCGGGCCGCGCCTGGTAGCCAATCTCAAGCTGATCCTTCAGGCCCTTTGTGATGACGAGAATCGTTGGCTCGCCTTTGCGCTCGAGCAGGGCATTGGTCGCAACCGTGGTGCCCATCTTGACGCTGGCAATGCGCTCAGCGGGGATCGGGTCACGCGATCCCACGCCAAGAAGGCGCCGAATGCCTTCGAGCGCGGCGTCTTCATAGGCCTCGGGGTTTTCGGAGAGAACCTTGAGCGCGTGGATGCGACCTTCGGGATCCCGGCCGATGACATCTGTGAAGGTTCCGCCACGATCGATCCAGAAATCCCACTTGCCCGGTACCTGCGCGGCTTCAGTCATCAGCTTCCCCCGTGCGTTACCCGCTCGAACACGCTAAAACGTCCTGTGTACAGAGGACCAGAAGGTCCCGCTACCGTCCACCGGCAAACGAGGGAGGTCGATAGCCGATGTTGAGAACCCTTACTCTGGGGCTGCTCGCCGCAGTCCTTGCTGCCTCATCCGCTGCCGCCGAAATCAAGTGGGATATGCCCACTCCCTACCAGGACAGCAATTTCCATACGCGGGTGGCACGACAATTTGCTGAGGATGTCGCCAAAGCCACCAATGGCGAGCTCAAGATCGTGGTGCACTCGAACGGGTCTCTCATCAAGCACCCCGAGATCAAGAAATCCGTCCGGCAGGGCATCGTCCCGATTGGCGAGATCCTTCAGTCGATCGCCTCGAACGAGAGCCCGATCTACAGCGTCGACTCCGTCCCGTTCCTTACGAGCGGCTATGCCGATGCCAGGAAGCTGTACGAAGCGCAGAAGCCTTTTCTGGAAAAGAAGCTCGCCGAAGAAGGGCTTGTGCTGCTCTACTCGGTAGCCTGGCCACCGCAGGGGCTCTACACGACGAAGGACGTCAACACCGTCGCGGATATGTCGGGCATGAAGTTCCGCACGTACAGCGCCGCGACCAGCCGTATTGCCCAGCTCGTCAATGCGGTTCCCACGCAGGTTGAGGTAGCGGATATCCCGACGGCGTTTTCGACCGGCCGCGTGGAGAGCATGTTCACCTCGCCTTCAACCGGCGTCGACTCAAAGGCGTGGGATTTTCTCACGCACTTCTATGACCTGCAGGCCTGGCAGCCGAGAAACATCGTTTTCGTGAACAAGGCGGCCTTCGACAAGCTGACGCCTGAGCAACAGAAGGCGCTGCGCGATGCTGCAGCTACCGCCGAGGAGCTTGGCTGGAAGATCTCCGAGGAAGAGTATACGCAGCAGAAAAAGATCCTCGCGGACAACGGCATCAAGGTCATCACGCCTAGCCCTGAATTGCTGAACGGTTTCAAGGAAGTCGGCAAGCAGATGGTTGAGGAATGGGAGAAGAGCGCTGGCGCCGATGGCAAAGCGCTCCTTGAAGCCTACCGGAAGTAGCGCAGCCTGCGAAACGGCAGGAGCTCAATCTGGATGGCTGGCAGGGCAAATTCTTTCATCTGCCATCTGCCCTGCCAGCGCCTGCCTCGAACCTCGCAGGTCCGAAAACTGCATTTTCCATGGCGAGCAAACGCGAAGGAGCCGACAATCTCGGCTGTGCCATCGCTTGAGGCCGGAAGGAACAGAAGCCGATGCGAGCCTTTTTGAACGCGCTCTACACCGTTGCCGGCTGGCTGGCTGCACTGTGTCTCGTCGCGATAGCGGTTTTGGTCGGCCTGCAAGTCCTTGGCCGGATTGCTGACGGCCTCATGCGGCTCGCGGGCTATCCTCCTTACGGATTTCTGGTGGCAGGCCTCGCTGAAATTGCCGGGTATCTGCTGGCGATTGCGAGCCTGTTTGCATTGGCGCCAACGCTTAGGGCAGGGGCGCACGTGCGGGTCATAATCCTGTTGTCAGCGCTGAGCGAGCCTATCAGACGCATTTTCGAAATGGGCGTGCTCGCGTTCGCTGCTGTGTTCTCGGCGTACATGACGTGGCACATCGGCCGGCTTGCGTACGACTCCTGGCAATTCAACGAGGTTTCTTACGGACTTGTGCCGCTGCCGCTGGCCTGGCCGCAGGCATGCATGACCGCTGGGCTCGCAATCCTCACCATCGCTCTGATCGACGAATTCTTCATTACAGCCACCCGCGGGCGGCCGACTTATCGCGGCGTCGAGGAACAGATCGCACTTGGGCGGGAGGGTTGATCCGTGGATTTGATGACGGTTTCAGCCCTGCTGATTGCTCTGCTGTTTGTTTTTCTTGCCTGCGGCGTCTGGGTGGCAATTGCGCTGGCCGCCGTCGGGTTCGCTGCGATGACGCAGGTCACCGCACCTTCCGGTCCTGTGCTCGCGACGTCGTTCTGGCAATCCCTGACAGGCTGGGATCTGACGGCGCTGCCCATGTTCGTTCTAATGGGCGAAATTCTGTATCGCACGAAGTTGTCGGAAGACATGTTCGAAGGGCTGGCGCCCTGGCTTTCGCGTCTGCCCGGGCGTTTGCTGCACACGAATATCGTCGGATGCGCGATTTTCGCCGCCGTATCAGGTTCGTCGGCAGCAACCACGGCCACCATCGGTCGAATTGCGCTGCCGGAGCTGCAAAAGCGCGGCTATGACGAGCGCATGACCATCGGAACTCTTGCCGGTTCGGGAACGCTAGGCCTGCTTATTCCGCCGTCGATCATCATGATCGTCTATGCGACGGCCACGGACCAATCAATTGCGCGCTTGTTTATTGCTGGAGTCATACCAGGGCTCGTGCTCGCTGGCCTGTTCATGGGCTATGTGATGATCTGGGCCCTGTTGTTCCCCAACCGGATGCCCCCGCCTGAGCCTGTCACGACATTCGTTAACAGGATCAGGTCCACACGCCGACTCATTCCCGTCGTATTGCTCATCGCCGGAATTATCGGGTCGATCTACGGCGGTTTGGCGTCGCCAACGGAAGCTGCCGTTGTTGGCGTGTTCCTTTCCCTGCTGCTGTCGTGGTGGAGCGGCACGCTGACAAAGGAGAACGCACGGGATGCGTTGCTTTCGGCGACGCGAACCTCGTGCATGATCTGCTTCATTCTGGCCGGTGCAGCCTTCCTTACCACCGCAATGGGATTCACCGGAATCCCGCGCGCACTCGCGGAATGGGTGGGAAGCTTCAACTTGAGTAGCTATCAGCTCCTAGCAGCACTCACGCTGCTCTACATCGTGTTGGGCTGCTTTCTCGATGGGATTTCGATGGTTGTGCTGACCACGTCCATCGTCATTCCGATGATTCAGCAGAGCGGTTTCGACCTGATCTGGTTCGGGATCTATATCGTGATCGTCACGGAGCTGGCGCAGATCACACCGCCGGTCGGGTTCAATCTTTACGTCCTGCAATCGATGACAGGACGAAATCTGTTCACCATCGGCTACTATTCGCTGCCGCTGTTTCTGCTGATGGTGCTTGAAGTAGCGCTGCTCGCCGTGTTTCCGGAGCTTGCGCTCTGGCTGCCGTCGACAATGCTTGACGCGAACTGACGGCGCGTTCAATCGATCGAATTTATGCGCAGGTTGAGCCTTATCCTCTGAGCGTAGAATTGCGTCGCCCAAATCAGCGGGTTACGGCCTGCGCCAGTTCAACCTTTGCCTCGGGTTGCGCCGGGCTCTCCGATTTGCCCATCCCCGCGGCCACTGCAATCATCGCCATCGCGGCGAACGCGTAACAGAGTGTTCTCATTCTCCCCGCCCCTGTGTTGCACGGCCGGCCCTGAGAGACCATGACCAAAAAGCTAGCACGCTCTGCCCAGATGTCGACAAAAAACGGCAACAGCAACACGAAATTTGAAGATTTTGAGGCAACTTTCTGACAGACTGTGGCGCGTGATCCACGGATTGTGCGCTCCGTGGACGGAGGAGGGCCTCCAGCAAGTGCTTCATTGTCGCCACGAATGCAGGTAAAGCAGGCCACATGCCTTGGAAAACCATCATGCAGGCCATCGGATTCGGCGACGGCGGCTCCATGCGAGCCGCTCTCGAGATGCTTTTGGGGAATCTGGGCCTGGAGCGGTTCCGGCGTGGTCGATCCCAGCGCAACTCCGTGGCGTTTACCATCGCCGTGATTTCGCTGTGCGCGAAGCTGTCGAAAGCGGACGGCGTCTCCACGTATCTCGAGGCCAAGGCTTTCGAGGAAATCTTTCACGTTCCGCCTGAAGAGCGGCCCAACGTGGAGCGGCTCTACGACCTGGCCAAGCAGGACGTCACGGGTTACGACGCGTACGCAGACAAAATCGCGCGTCTGCTCGCGGACGAGCCGCAGCTCAAGCGCGATGTGCTCGAAGCGTTGTTCCACATCGCCGCCGCGGACGGCATTTTTCACGGCGCCGAGGATTTATATCTTGCCGACGTTGCGCGGCGGTTTGGTTTTTCGGACGCCGAATACCGAGCGATTCGCGCCCTTTTCGTCCGGGATGCAGACGACCCATATTCCATACTGGGCGTTTCGCCGGATATTTCGGACGAAGAGCTCAAGGCCCATTATCGCCGGCTCGTTCGCGAGCATCACCCCGATACGCTGATTGCTCGAGGCGTACCGGAAGAATTCGTCGATATTGCCAATCGTAAGCTCGCGGCGCTCAACGCCGCCTACGATCAGATTGTAAAGGAACGCGCGCTTTGACGTTCGAACCTGACAGCCCGTTGGTCAGTGAGGTCTGCGCCTCGCCGAATCATGAGCCGCGGCGCGGCTACGAAAGGCCGTCAATTCTGCTGCTTCACTACACGGGCGTGCCAACGGCCCGTGGCGCCGTGGATTGGCTGGTAAACCCGCAAAGCAAGGTTTCGGCCCATTACGTCATCGACGAAGCGGGGCGCATCTATCAGCTGGTTCCGGAGTCATTGAGGGCATGGCACGCAGGTCTGTCGCGCTGGGCTGGCGAGACCGACATCAATTCCGCCTCGATCGGCATTGAGATCCACAACCCGGGCCACGATGGCGGTTACCCCGATTTCCCTGATGCGCAGATGGAAGCGGTGGTGGCGCTCTGCCGGGATATCATTGCCCGTCATGGTATCCGCCCGGAACGTGTCCTCGCCCATTCGGACGTCGCGCCTGTGCGAAAGAAGGATCCGGGCGAGAAATTCGATTGGGCGCGATTGGCCCGCGCGGGTATTGGGCATTGGGTCGAGCCGGAGCCGTTTTCGTCCCGGGACCGCGGAATTGGCATGGGTTACGGCGGCCCACTCGTGGTCGAGGTGCAGGAGATGCTGGCACGCTATGGCTATGACGTGGAGCCGACCGGCGATTTCGAAGAGAAAACCGAGTTCGTCGTGACGGCCTTCCAGCGCCACTTCCGCCAAGCGCGCGTTGATGGCCGAATCGACCAGTCGACGATCACGACCCTTGAGCGCCTGCTGGCCGCCCTGCCGGCCAATCAGGCTGCCTGAATCAGGACTGCTCACATGCAAAAGCAGACGCCCGGCTACCTGATGCCGATCAATGGCTGGGCCGCAGCCATCATCATCGCCTGCTGTGCGTGCTGGGGCGTAAACCAGGTGGCCATCAAGGTGGCCAATGCCGGCATTCCACCGATGCTCCAGGCGGGTCTGCGGTCACTGTGTTCCGGCTTGCTCCTAATGATATGGGCTTGGGCGCGCGGCATCCCGCTGTTCAATCGCGACGGCACGCTCGCCGCCGGAATTGCGATCGGCGTGGTCTTCGGCGTTGAGTTTGTGCTCCTTTACCAAGGCCTCGCATGGACGACCGCATCGCGCGGCGTGCTGTTTCTATATTCGATGCCGTTTTTCGTCGCCGTCGGCGCGCACCTGCTCATTCCCGGTGACCGGCTGACGCGCCCGAAGGTGATTGGGCTCCTGGCCGCGTTTTGCGGGCTGGCTGTTGCGCTGGGCGACGGGCTGCTCACCAGCGGCGGATCGCTGAGCTTCCTGGGAGACGTGATGTGCCTTCTGGCCGGCGCAGGGTGGGGTGCTACAACTCTGATGATTCGAACGACGGCGATACGCTTTGCCTCCGCCGAGAAGGCGCTTTTCTATCAGCTCGCCGTATCGGCGCCGTTGCTGATTGCGGCCTCGTTCATCGCAGGTGAGGGGACGCCGTCGTTCTCTGACCCCATTCCGCTGCTTGCCTTCGCCTACACGGCCATTCTCGTTGCCTTTATCAGTTACGTGACCTGGCTTTGGCTGCTCACGCGACACTCCCCGTCGGCCATGTCCACGTTCACGTTCCTGACGCCCATCTTCGGAGCCCTGGCGGGCCACCTGATCCTGAATGAGCCGTTGACTTTCCGGCTTGCGATCGCGTTGGCGTTAGTGGCGTTCGGCATCTATCTCGTCAACAGGCCGGCCAGCGCGAGGGCTTGACGGTCCCCTCGAGCCACCCCTTATTCACTCTGCCAGCCGGCCGGACGGCCGCTGCCGGGGATCTCGCGTTGTGGCGAACAGGACCGGCAGAGGAAAGTCCGGGCTCCATGGAAACACGGTGGCGGCTAACGGCCGCCGGGGGTGACCCCAGGGAAAGTGCCACAGAAAGCAGACCGCCGACGGCGGCTCTTCGGAGCTGTCGGGCAAGGGTGAAAGGGTGCGGTAAGAGCGCACCGCGCGACTGGCAACAGGAGCGGCATGGCAAACCCCACCGGGAGCAAAACCAAATAGGGGTGGCCGGGCGAACGAGCGCAAGCTCGAGGCGCCAGGCCCGTTTCCAGGCTTGCCACCCGGGTTGGTTGCACGAGGCGCGCGGCAACGCGCGTCCCAGATGAATGGCCGTCGCGGAGGGGCAACCCTCCAGACAGAACCCGGCTTACAGGCCGGCTGGCAAATCTCATTTCCTCGGCGCGCGGAACTCGCCATTCCGCTCTGAGTCGTTCTCAAGGAGGCGCGAGCATGAAGTTCGCCTTCCAAAACAAGGGAGAACGGCCATGATCGGGAAGCTGCAAACGTTCCGTGTGCATGTCAGGCAGGTGACCTGGCGCCATGTGGCCGCGAGCCTGCTTGTCGTCCTTGCACCCGCAGGAGTGCTTGCTGCCAAGGATCACACCATCCTCTCGGCAAACGAGATCAAGTGGTCACCAGGACCGGCATCGCTCCCGAAAGGTGCGCAGGCTGCCGTTCTCTATGGCGATCCCACCAAGGACGGCCCATTCGCCATGCGTCTCAAATTGCCGGACGGCTATCAGATCCCGCCGCACAGCCATCCCAAGCCGGAGGTCGTGACCGTCATCTCAGGGACGTTCCGCCTTGGCATGGGTGAAAAGGCGGACCCGAAGGCCGCCGAGAATTTGAAGGCTGGCAGCTTTTTCGCTTTCCCGGCAGGCATGGTCCATCACGCGGCTGCGGATGGCGAAACCGTCGTTCAGCTCAACAGCACCGGGCCTTGGAACATCGAGTACGTGAATCCGAAAGATGACCCGCGCAGACAGTAATGCCGGGTTGGGCGCAAGGGACGGCGTCTTCAGAGGCGCGGCAGCACTCTCGATGTCATGTGTGCAACCCGTTTCCACGAGCGCACCTCCTTTTCGACGTCCGCTATAAGCGCCTCAGCCACGCGCACACCTGTAACGGACTCAAACGTGCCGAGCGCAGGCATGGCGGAGACTTTGAATACCGTTGGGCCGGCGCTCGTTTCTCCGATCTCAACACTAGCCAGACGCAGCCCGAGCGCTTCGGCCGTTGCCACCGCAATCGCTCGTTCCTCTTCGAGCTTCCGCGCGCTCGCATCGTGATCGCGTCCAAGGCGCCGTTCGAGCACGGCGGCGACCGTGGTTCCGATGACCAGAAAGCGGAGTGGAGGGGACAAGGTGCGTGCCGATCGTGTCGATGGCCGCGGCTCCGGCGTCAACGTCTCCGCCGGCACGGGAATGCCTTTGGCAATGAGCCGCTGGCGCACGGCAACCGGATTGTGCAGCCGGTCAAGGGCGTCTCCGGAGTTGATCGCGAAGCTGCCCATCAGCTCCAGCTGCCGCACAGCCGCCGAGGCAAATATACCATCCTCAGGCGTCGCCCGCGGAATGACGGCATCGTAGTGCGCGACCGGCTCGTTGCCGACGAGCAGCGTGGGCTCCGCATGATCAAGGACCAGCGACATGCGGTCGAGCTCGAGCGGCTCGAGCACATGCCCCCGCGCCTTTGCGGCGGCTTCCAGGCGTCGGTTGAAAGGGCTGCGTGGCCGGCGAGTGAGAAGGGCAATCCGCAGCGGTCGATGGACAAGGTTGAGCTGCGGCACATGCCTGTAGGCGCGGTAACTCAGCTTTGGCTGCAGATAAGAAGCCGTCGGGTCGACCCGCACGTCGCCGCGAATGGCCTGGCGGCCCAGCAGCATGCGGTACGTCATCGTTTCCCGGTTGGCGAGCGTCACCTCGATCGGCCACGTGTAGTCGCCGATACTGAGGTTGGTCGTGATGACACAGCGAAGCTCGCGCTCGCCATTGGAGCTGGTGACTTCCCGCCGGTCGATAATAGGGGCGGAGCTGTAGATGACGATATCCGGGCGGGCGGGTATCGGATGAATGCCAAAGCGCACCATTGGCGCCTCGATCGGGCCGAACGGCTCGACCTCGAATGCGTGCAACGCAGACGTCTTCGCGCCGGTGTCGACCTTGGCCTTGATCGCCGGCAAGCCGAGGTCGGGCAGGGATACCCATTCCACCCAACCCAATGTCAAAGGCGCCCTTTTCATGGGTAATCTTCGAATTCACCCCGTCGGGCAGTGCAAGAACTGTCCGCGTGATCTGCAAATCGCAAATGTACGCTGCGACACGCCCGATTGACCGCCTCGATGCGGTCGCTTATCTCAGCCGTATGGCCAAACTTCCAATTGTCACGCTCCCCGATCCCATATTGCGTCAGGTTTCCGCTCCCGTCGAGCGGGTGGACGATGATCTGCGCCGGCTGATCGAGGACATGTTCGAAACCATGTACGCCGCGCCGGGCGTCGGGCTCGCCGCGGTGCAAGTGGGGATTCCGCGCCGGCTGCTCGTCGTGGATGCCGCGGAGGAGGGTGAGGAGCGCCGTCCGCTCGCCCTGATCAATCCGGAGATTCTGTGGCTGAGCGACGAGAAGCGCGTCTACGAGGAAGGCTGCCTTTCTATCCCCGACGTCCGGGTTGAAATTGAACGGCCGGCGCGCGTGCGCGTGCGCTTCCTCGACAAGGAAGGGGTGCAGCAGGAGCTGGAGGCTTCCGGCCTTCTGGCCACGGCCATTCAGCACGAGATCGACCACCTGAACGGGCGGCTGATCATCGATTTCCTGTCGCGGCTAAAGCGCGACATGATCGTGCGGAAGTTCAAGAAGCAGGCGAAAGGCGGCGTCGCAGCCTGACGCCACCAGGTTAGCCACAGCGAGACGACTCGTGTCCCTGCGCATCGTTTTCATGGGAACGCCGGAATTCGCGGTGCCGACGCTGGTCGAGATTCTGGCGGCCGGGCATGACGTCGTCGCTGTCTATACGCAGCCGCCTCGGCCGGCCGGGCGGGGAATGGACGAGCGCAAGTCTCCCGTGCATCTGCAAGCCGAACAGAGCGGCATTCCCGTTTTCACACCCACGTCTTTGAAAGGCGCTACGGAGCAGGAGGTTTTCCGCTCCCACAACGCCGATGTGGGCGTGGTGGTCGCTTATGGCCTGATTCTGCCGAAGCCAATTCTCGAGGCGCCGGCGTATGGCTGTCTGAACCTCCACGCGTCAGCATTGCCGCGGTGGCGTGGCGCGGCGCCCATCCAACGGGCGATCATGGCGGGCGATACGGAGACGGCTGTCATGGTCATGCGCATGGACGAGGGGCTCGACACCGGCCCCATTTGTCTCGCCGAGCGCGTACCCATCGGTTCGAACACGACGGCGGGCGAATTGCACGATGAGCTGGCGCGCGTGGGCGCAAGTCTCATGGTGCGCGCACTCGCGGCGCTGGAGCGCGGGAGCCTGGATGCTACGCCGCAGCCCGACACGGGTGTGACCTACGCCGCCAAAATCGACAAGGCAGAGGCACGGATCGACTTCTCGCGCCCGGCGGCGCAGGTGCACAACCTGATACGGGGGCTGTCGCCTTATCCCGGTGCCTGGTTCGAAGCAGGCCCGGCCGGTCGGCGGGAGCGCATCAAGGTATTGCGCTCGGAGCTGGTGGAAGGTTCGGGTGCTCCCGGCACGATTCTCGACGATAAGCTCACTGTCGCTTGCGGTGAAGGTGCGGTGCGCCTCGTGCTGTTGCAGCGGGCCGGCCGGAAGCCTATGCCCGCCGATGAGTTCCTGCGCGGGTTCGAATTGGCTCCTGGCACCCAGCTCGGTTGAGGCAGGCACACTCGATGCCTCGGTACCGCATTACCATCGAGTACGACGGCACACCGTTCGTCGGTTGGCAAATCCAGGCAGACGGACAATCGGTGCAGGGAGAGCTCGTCCGGGCCATCGCGAAGTTCTCGGGCGAAGAGACGAGCGTTCGGGGAGCCGGCCGCACTGATGCCGGCGTGCACGCGCTGGGCCAAGTGGCGCATTTTGACCTGCAGAAACGGTGGGAGCCGTTCAAGATCCGCGAGGCCCTCAACTTTCACCTCAAGCCCAACCCTATCGTGGTGCTCGATTGTACTGAGGTGCCGCCAACGTTCGACGCCCGCTTTTCGGCGACGGCCCGACACTACCTATACCGCATTTTGAACCGGCGCGCGCCGCCGGCGCTCGATCGCAATCGCGTCTGGTGGCAGCCGATCCCGCTCGACGCCGACCTCATGCACGAAGCCGCTCAGAAGCTCGTCGGCCGGCACGACTTCTCGACTTTCCGCGCGGCTGGCTGCCAGGCGAAATCACCCGTGAAAACGTTGGATCGGCTCGACGTGAGCCGGGTGGGCCAGGAAATTCATATCCGCGCGTCCGCGCGATCGTTCATGCACAACCAGGTGCGTTCGATGGTCGGCAGCCTGAAGTTAGTCGGCGCCGGCCGCTGGTCGGTGGCCGATCTCGTTGGCGCTCTTGAGGCGCGGGATCGCAAGGCCTGTGGGCCCGTGGCTCCCGCTCACGGGCTTTACTTGGTGGGCGTTGATTTTCCTGCAGATGTCACGGCATCGGCGGCTGCCGATAAAGCCCCGGATGATCTGGACGACTGATCGCCCGCTTTCGGCTCGTTCAGCGCACGGTCGATCATCTGCTGCACACTACCCAGGTAATTCGCCGGATCGACAAGCTCGCGCAAGCGCGCCTCGTCGAGATGCTTCGTGACTTCCGGCCGACGCATAAGCTCTGTGATCAGCTCGTTGCCCGACTCCGCTGCGGCACGGCAAGCCGAATAAACGATGTCATGGGCCGTGTTGCGGCCGATATACTCGGCAAGCGCCATCATGACCGCCTCGGCAACGATCAGCCCACCCGTCAAATTGAGGTTGCTCCGCATCCGGTAGGGGTCCACCACCAGACCACTAAGCATCAAATCGCTCTGTCGCAAGGCCGCCGCTGTGGCGAGGAAGCTTTGGGGCAGGGCGATCCATTCCGCCTGCCAAGGCCCCGTCGCGCGCTCGTGATCAGCCACGACGCCATCGAGCATAAGCCCCGCGTACTGCCGAACCGCCTTCGCCGCAGCGATGATGAGCTCGCAGGAAATGGGGTTACGTTTTTGCGGCATCGTGCTCGATGAGCCCCGGCCGGGAGCGAATGGCTCGAAGGCTTCCGCGACTTCGGTCTGCATCATCAGGGCCACATCGGTGGCGATCTTCGCCAGGCTGGCGGTCGTGAGCGCAAGGAAGTTGACCACCTCGGCAAGGCTGTCGCGCGCCGTGTGCCATGTGATCGACGGTGTCGCGAGGTTGAGCTCGGCGGCGAGGGCTTCTTGAACCTCGAGGCCACGATCGCCAAGCGAGGCGAGGGTGCCGGCGGCCCCGGAAAACTGCACAACAAGGACGCGCGGCCAAAGCTGGAGCAGGCGCTGTCGCGCACGACGGATCATCGACAGCCAGACCGCAGCTTTGAAACCGAAAGTGGTGGGCAGCGCCTGCTGGAGGTGCGTCCGCGCCGCCATGACGGTGTGCCGGTGTTTTTCGATCAGGCTGGTGAGCGCCTCGTCGACGCGCGCGAGATCCGTGCCGATAACGCCCATAGCCTCGCGGATCTGCAGGACAAGGACGGTGTCCATGATGTCCTGGGTTGTCGCGCCCCAGTGCAGATACCGGCCGGCGTCACCGCATTGGCGGGCAAGCTGATGCACGAGGCCGACGATGGGATAGCCGACGAGATCGGTTTCGCGCTTCAGTTCGGCAAAGTCGATCCGCGAGGCGTCAGCGCGCTTTTCGATTTCGCGCGCAGCATCGGCAGGAATGATGCCAAGCCGACCTTGCACACGCGCAAGAGCCACCTCCACCAAGAGAGCATGGGCAACTGTTGCTTCGTCCGAGAAGATGCGGCGCATCTCCGGCGTGCCGAACGCATCCTGAAAGATGCGGGATTCGAAAACAGTGGACGGCATCTCGCTTCTCCCGCGGATCAGGCTTCGAGGCTATCCCGTTGCCATTGGCAGTCGGACACAGAACGATCAAGACGGCAAGTTTCGACGCCGTCCAGACCGAAAAGTTCAGTCTTGTTCGCGGTGGGGCTTAAGGTTGAGGCCAAACTGGCTGGGTGAGTCTGCATTGATAAAGCCAAGTGGACCAACTGAAATGGCCCACTTGGCTTGGGTCACGACATGATGATTGGGCCGCATGCGTGATGCTTTCAGTTCTGCATCATCATCTGCGGAAGAACGAGGACGATCTGCGGGAATATCGTGATCAGGACTGTCAGGATTATCAGGAGGAAAAAGTAAGGCATTGCTGCCTTCGTGATCGTGACAATGTCCTTTCCCGTGATGCTCTGCAGGACAAAGAGATTGAACCCGACGGGTGGCGTGATCTGGGCTGCCTCGATCATGATTACGATGAAAATGCCGAACCAGAGCAGATCGATGCCCGCGCTCTGGACCATAGGAAGCATGACGGACGACGTCAGAACGATGATGGAGATGCCTTCCAGGAAGCAGCCGAGGATGAGCAGAAAAACGGCGAGAACGGCCAGGAGTGCGTAGGAAGAAAGGTGGAGCGAGTCTACCCAGGCCGCCAGGGTCCGCGGAATATCGACAAAGGCGACCGCAATCGTGAGGCATGCGGCGCAGCCGATGATGAAGCAAATCATGCAGGACACGCGGACGGCCGACATCAGGCCTTCCAGGAAAATCGTCCAGGTCAGTCCGCCGCTAACTGCCGCGAGGACCAGTGCGCCAATAACGCCGACCGCTGCCGCCTCGGTTGGCGTGGCGATGCCACCGTAGATCGAGCCTATGACCGCGGCGATCAGCAGGGCGACAGGGATAAGGCGCCGCGAACGATAGATCTTCTCGAAGAAACCAACCTTGGGCTCGGGCGGCGGCATCTCTCGAGCGTTGATGAGGCTCCAGATTGCCGTGTAGCCCATGTAAAGGGCGATCAGCAGAAGCCCGGGCAAAATGCCGGCGATGAAGAGGTGGCCGATCGATTGCTCAGCCGTTACGCCATAGACGATCATGACGATCGATGGCGGAATAAGCAGGCCAAGCGTCCCTGAACCGGCAAGCGTCCCCAGCGTCATGTTGACGGGGTAATTGCGCTTCGACAGCTCAGGCACGCTCATCCTGGCGATTGTGGCGCACGTGACAGCGGAAGAACCCGCCACCGCCGCCATGACTCCACATCCCAGAATGTTCACGTGGAGCAGGCGCCCCGGCAAGCGCGAAACCCAAGGCGCGATGCCTTGGAACATGTCCGCAGACAAATTGCTGCGAAAAAGGATTTCGCCCATCCAGATAAAGAGCGGCAGGGAGGTCAGAGCCCAGCCCCAGCTCGCATCCCAAAGCGTGGAGGCCATGAGCGAGCCCATGGGAGCGGTCGTGAACAGCCCCATGAGGACCATGCCTACGATCAGCAGCGAGAGGGCAACCCAGACGCCGCTCGCCAGCAGGAGGAGCAGCAGCGAAACAAGAACAATCGAAGCGAGGACAACGGAATCCATGAGTGAGGTACCTCGCTTAGGCAGCAGGCTTATCGAGGCCCGAGTCTTCGGCGGCGTCGGTGCGCGGCTGACCACCCAACGCAATCCAGAGAAGCTCGTCGATAATGGCGATGGCGAAAAGCGCAATGCCAGCAGCAACGCCCGCCTGCGGAATCCAGAACGGAATGGCGAGTAGTCCTGGACTGATGTCGTTGAATTCGAACGACTGCAGGGCGAACAAAATCATATTCCACGCCAGGAAGCAGACGGCCCCGGAAGCGAGAAGGCAATTCAGGATCTCGATGGGGCGCCTCGAGTTCCACGGCAGCCGATTGATCAGCAGCCTGATCCGCACATGGGCACCGTTACGGAAGGTGTGCGCCAGTCCGAAAAATGTCGAAGCGGCGAGGCATAGCCCCGCCACTTCCGTAGCCTCGATCGTCTTGCCCATCATTCGACCACCGATTTGCGCGATGATCGAAAGGGCAATTCCGACAAGAAACAGTGCCGAAACGTACCCGGCGTAAAGATAGATCCTGTCGAGGATAGCCCTGAGCACGAGAAACTCCAGGCAGAAGACTGTAGGCTCTCCGATTCCGGTGCTATTTGCCGGCCTTCAGCAATTCCTGGTATTTCTCGTAGACAGCCTTTTCTTCAGGCTTTGCCGCTGCGAGCCAGTCGGCGACCATTTCTTTGCCGATCTCTTCGATCCGGTCCATGACATCCTGGGGCGCCTGGCTCACAACCATTCCGTGGTCCTTGAGGACCTTCTCGCGATCGGCGCTCGCTTGCTTGCTCATCTCCCAGCCACGATCTGTGGCGCGCTGTCCTGCTTCAAGGACGATGTCCTGAGTTTCCTTATCCAACTGACGGAATGCACGCTCGTTGACGATGATCGCGTTCTTGGTGTGCTGCGTTCCCGTGTAAGTGAAGTACTTGGTGTAATTCCAGGCCTGGACGTCGACACCCGTCTGCGCGCTAGTCCAAAGCGATTGAATCATGCCGGTGGAGAAGGCCTGTGGAACCTCCGCGAACGGCAGGATCAAGGCCTGCATGCCCAGCTTTTCACCCAGAATTTGCGTCTGTTTCGAGTAAATGCGCAGCTTCTGTCCTTTGAGATCTGCGAGCGAATTCACCGGCTCTTTCGTGTAGAAGCCTTGGCCCGGCCACGCGACGTAAGTGATGATGCGCATGCCGTTCTTCTTGAACAGTTCGTCGAAGTACGGCTTCTGCGCTTCCATTAGTTTGTACGCCTTGTCGTAATCTGAAGCGACACCGGGGATATTGTCGAGATCGTACATCAAGCCTTCGTTGCCGTAGACGCCTAGGCGAATCTCGCCAATCTGCACCTGCCCGGATTGAACGGCGCGTTTAATGGCATCGTGCTTGATGAGGCTGTCGTTCGAGCGCAGATCGATCTTGAGTTTGCCGTTGCTCTTCTCTTCAACGTCCTTGATGAAGAGGCGAATATTCTGGGTGAAGAAGCTGCTCTCAGGATACCCGGACGCCATTGTCCAGGTCGTCTGAGCATAAACGGCGTTACCGCTGAGAATGATGGTAGAGCTGAACGCAGCGATCGCCAGCGCCTTTTTGAACGACATAAGAAATCCCCCCGGCTTGGGTGCACCATTCATGGGCAGTCTCCGTGCAGAGCGTAAGCTGCTGCATGATCGGGGAATGTGACGTTGGTTAAGAAGCGTGTCAACGTCGAAAAGGCCAGCGCTGATGAACCTTTACGCGCCAGTTTGCACAATAGTGATGCGGTCGACAGGATAAGTGGTGTTTGGACAATATCGCTGCCAATTTCGCATCGCATATGGCAATGATTGAAGCAGCCAGAAATTGTTTTTCGAAAATTTTTCCTACTGTTCGGATCGGACTGCCGCGCCACTCGGTTTGCCCGGCTTGAAAGGCGGGTTGTGATCACCCGCACAACGCAACCCTGTGCAAGCAGACAGTGTCTCGAATTCTGGAGGTCGGCGGATCGGCGGCTTGCCGATTTCTTGCAAGATATAAAGTTCGCTATCTACAACTCATTGGCTTCGCATGCCAAAAGAGCCTGCCACCCACTGGGTGACAGGCAAGAGGGGGCGGAAACGGGACCCACGCGGTTCGGGAAGGGGATAGATCTCCGAGGCGCGAGCCGACTGCCAAAACGCGCAGAAGCTGACGTCGTTGAGGGGTGCGGCAATTTGTGTTGCGCCGCGCTGCAAAGCCCCCGCAGCGTGAACAGTCTTCGACAGGCGCAGTGCACCCGTTGGCGAAAAATCGGGCGCACCTTAAGCTGCGGAGGAATGGATGCTGATCGGGCGATCGAAGCCTCTGTGGATGCCAAGGGGAAGTTGGTGAACGAGAAGAACCGCAGCGAGCGAAGTATAACCGGAACGCGAACGCTGGGCGTAGTCACCGAAGTGCTGGCGTTGATGGGCGGCGTCGTGATGCTTGCAGCCGGGGTTCTCGTGTGCATCAGCGTCGGTCTACGTTGGGTGACGAGCAATTCGGTCCCCGGCGACTTCGAGCTGGTTCAGATTGCCGTCGCCGTTTCGGCCTTCGCGTTTCTACCATTCTGCCAAATCCGCCGCGGCAACATCTCGGTCGATACCTTCACTAGCCGCTTGCCAGCTCGCGTTCGCGATAACCTGGATGCGCTGTGGGACTTCGTCTATGCGTTGACGGCCGTATTCATCGCGTGGCGACTGAGCATCGGCGCTGCGGAAACAATCGCCAACCGCACGACCACGATGGTCTCTGGCATCCCGATCGGGTGGGCTATCGCCGCAGCCTCGGCCACGGCCGTTCTGCTCGCTATCGCAGCGCTGACGACAGCCTGGCAGCTCGTCAGGAGATCAAGGTGAGCGGCACGACGATCGCCATCATCGGATTCGCCGGGATGCTGGTGCTAATCGCGCTTAGAATGCCGGTCGGCCTCGCCATGCTGCTGACGGGTAGTGTTGGCTACGTTTCGCTCGTCGGCTTGCCGCCATTTCTCAACTTCATGAAGTCGACGCCCTACCACCTCTTTGCGAACTACACACTTTCAGTCATCCCGTTGTTTGTATTGATGGGTGCCTTCGCCGAGCGATCGGGGCTGTCGACGGACTTGTTTCGGGCGGCGGCACGTGCGCTTGGCCAGCGGAAAGGTGGCTTGGCGATGGCGGTGATCGGCGCTTCGACATTGTTTGGCGCCATTTGTGGATCGTCAGTAGCGACGACGGCCACGTTTTCGCGGGCAGCCCTGCCTGAGCTGAGGCGCTTCGGCTACGAGCCCGCGTTCGCGAGTGCCACGGTGGCCGTCGGCGGCACCCTGGGGATACTGATACCTCCGTCCGTGATCCTCGTCGTTTACGCAATCGCGACTGAGCAGAATATCGTCAAACTTTTTCAGGCGGCGCTTATTCCGGGGCTGCTGGCAACGATATTTTACTGCTGCGTCATCGCACTGATTGCCAAGCGCAAATTCAAGCTCGCACCTGCTGTGTCAATGGAGGGCTCGGAGAGCGCCTGGCGCGGTGTCTGGCCGGCGGCCATTGTCGCCGTGATCGTAGTCGGCGGCATTTATGGTGGGGTGTTCACACCGACGGAGGGTGCTGCAGTCGGCGCCGTCGCCATGCTGATCATTGGCGTGGCGCGGGGCTCCCTGGGGCTTGCTGAAATCCGCACCAGCCTGCTGCAGACGGCTGAGACCACGGGGATGATCTTCTTGATCCTGCTGGGGGCGGAGGTTTTCAACAGCTTCCTCGCCCTTTCGCGCCTCCCCACCGAAGCAGCAGAGGCGATCGCCTCCAGTGGATATCCGCCCTTTGCCATCCTGGCCATGCTGCTCGCGCTCTACATTCTGCTCGGTGCCGTAATGGACGAGCTGGCCATGATCCTGCTGACGCTGCCCGTGTTCTTCCCGGTCGTTTCTGCACTGGATTTCGGCTTGCCGGCAGAGGAGGTGGCCATCTGGTTCGGCATTCTGGTGCTGATCGTCGTCGGCGTCGGACTTGTGGCTCCGCCAATCGGGCTCAACGTTTTCGTGGTGGCCGCAATTGTTAAGGACACTGAGATCAGTGGGATCTACCGGCGAATTCTACCGTTCCTTGCCGCAGACCTTGTGCGGCTTGCACTCGTCGCTGGATTCCCGGTGCTGGCGCTGTTTCTTGTGCGACTTCTGAATTAGTTGCAAAGCCTTCCGCGCAACCGCACGACGGCACCGCGATGCTCGGGTGCGCGTTGCAGGCGCGTTACAGACGAACGGTAGGCTCAACGCGCTGTATGCCGCGCGAAACAAAAAGGCTTGGCATAAGTCGCAATCAAAGGTTGTTGTCATGATTGAGGCTTCGTAGGTTGCCTCCAGATATAGGGAGGGACCGTTTCATGTCAGGTTTGAAGCCTCATTTGCCGCTTGACCGGGAGTGTGAACAGCTCCTCATCCAGATAGCCGATCCCCATAGAAGCGACCCACTGCCCGACTTTATTCCGGAAAGCGATCAGCTCGCGCGGTTGCTGGCAGCTGCGCAAAATCACGGCGTCCTTCCTGCTGCCATTCGTAACCTGAGTGAGATTTTACGTCGACCGAACAATTCGGCTCCAGAGGCGGACTCTCTGAAACTCGATGCAGTGCGCAAAACGCTGGAGGCAGCGCGTTCGACGCTCGTTCACCAGATGGGCTTTCAGATGATGCTGTCGCATCACGCTCAGCGAGTTATGAAGGCGTTTGCAGAAGCCGAAATTCGCGGAGCAATCGTAAAAGGCGCAGCTTTTGCGCAACGACTTTATCCCGAGGCAGCTCTTCGGACCTTTACGGACGTCGACATTCTGATTCACGTCGCTGATCGCCATAAAGTGCGTGATGTGATGCCGGCGCTCGGTTTCGAACTGTTCGAGTTCGAGGACCGTATCGGCAAGGACTATCATGAACAGAAATGGCTGCTCTCCACGCAGAAAGAGGTGATGGTCGAGGTCCACAGTAACCTCGTGCATTCGCCGAAGCTTCGAGGAAATATGTCTATCGTCTACGACGACGTGATCGCCGCCGGAGGTGGGGATGGCGGCAATGCGACGGCGCTGCTGTTCGTTGCGGCGACGCACGGCGCCATCGGCCATCAACTCGATCGTTTGCAGCACCTCGTCGACGTCATGCAGGCGGTACGCGGCGCAGCAGGCAGTGTTGACGTCGATCGGCTGGCGGAAGTTTGCGACCGATGCGGTGTGACGCTCGCTGTCGCCGGCGCCCTCGAACTTGCCGGCAAAACGTTCGGGGAAACGCGTTGCGTGGAGTTGGCAAGACGCCTGTTGCCATCAACGTTCGCGCGCCTGCCGGCCCAACTCCTGTCGCCGCAGCTCGTCGTTCGCGGGCAAAGTGTGGCGCGCGGGCGCGATTCCTGGAGGCGGAAACTGTTTCGTCAGGCGCTTAAAGTGGCTTGATCGGCCATGAACGCGGCGGCGATCGTCCTGCCGAGTGTGGAGAGGTCGCTGCCGACATTGAGCCTGTAGGCGGGCATCGACGCGACAAGCCCCACGAATCTCTGGAACCGTTCGAGATCATCATTCAAAACGCCAAGTGGCGAGCGCGAGATATTGTCCTTCGCCAGATGAATGAGCAGATCGGCTTTCCGCATCGGCTCCAGCCGATGTTCGCCGACAACCCTGTTTCCAAGCAAAATCAATGCTGATAGTGGAAATGAACGGCCAGGAATAAAATCGATTACCGATTTAAGTGCATTTTTCGAAACGCTTTGTTCTCCTTCCGAATTCCATTTTGATCCCAAAAGCCTGCCGATCATCGGGAGCATTTCTGCCGTTCGCCGATGAACTTTCGGCGGCCTCGGCAACCCCCAAACGGACACCCGGCTTTTCGCGGTTGGACGGTCGGTCACCACCGCGGCGTCATCCGTAAGTAGACCAAAGCCCTGCACCGCGAGGGCTAAGGCTGTGGTCGTTTTTCCGGCGCCACTTGGCGCGAACAGGATGAAACCTTCATTGGTTCCGGGCACGCTCAGTGCAGCAGCGTGCACCAACGCCTGGCCAGTTGCGCACAAGGCTGCGTAAATGGCCTGAATGGCCGCGGTCGCGCCCGTAAACCACTCATAGCCTGGTGCAGCGACCATTTGGGCGCTACGTTCCGAGATCGAATATTCGAGCGAGATTCGGTTGGGGATAAAAAACCAGCGGCGGTCGCCATGGCTGCTTAGAATACAAATCTCAGCCTCCGGCACCGAACCTTTGAACAGCACATGCGCTTCCGCCGGCGGGCTTGGCGGCTGCCCGCGCGCAATAGCGAGAGTAAAATCCGTGGTCTCATCCAGCGCATCAGTGCGAAGCTCCTCGAGGTAAATATCGAGGGGAGTTTCGAGCGCCTCATCTTCGGCGTCGATGCGCAGCAAGGCGCCATTGAGGTCGTACCAGTTTGCCATGGTTCGATTTATCCTTGAGCCGCGGGAGAAGCCTCACGGGCAGGCGGAAGTAATTGGTCGCGCGCGTAGATGAGGATCTCGATCATGCTCGGAGTCGGAGGATTGAGCATGATCTTGTTGTTGAGTGCGACCCAGCAATGGGCGGAGAGGGTGTCCGCACCTACACTGTTCTTGTCCAAACCGAAATGAAGCGTCGGCTCATAACCGGCCAGGCGCAAGAATCGCATAGCGAGAATGCCGTCGCGCAGGCAGGGACGGTCGCGCATAAGCCACGGCCGACGCGTCGTCTTTTTCACACGACGGACGATATATTCGGCGGCGAGACCCCGATATGGGACCCGTGGTGCTGGTTTCGTCAGCGCCATCAGGGATGTAAGGTCACGACGCCAGGCCAGGGCAGGGAGAACGCGCGCCCAGCACCAAAGCGCAATTCGGAACCGCAGCTTTCGGATCAACAACATTGGTCTTATTGAATTGTGACAATGCCCTCCTGCTGGAGCTGCTCTGCGAGCGCGATGAGATCACTCCGAAGCTTTTCCTCGGAGACGTCGAACATCTCGAGGAGCGTCCTTACGAGTTCCTGGAAGGAGCGGCGCCCGTCAATGGCGGAAAGAAATGCAGAGGTCGTGTCATTGCAGGTGAAAAGCTGGCCCGACTCGATATGCAGCACGACGCCCCCTTCGCCCTCGCCGAGCGACTGATAAGACACGCCTTCGGAAAGTGCCAAAACGCTGGAGTCCTGAAGCACCGGAATATCCCCCTGTAGTTGTGCTGGTCTCGGTGGAGGATATTAAGAGGAGCAATCTAAGATTGCTATTCGCTTCCTTTGCTACCACAACGTCTTTGTGGAAAATGTGGAAAGTTGGGCACGGTCTCAAGCGCTCAAAGGTCCCGGCTCGTTTGGAGGAGGCCACCGGTTTGGTGTTGAAAATCACTGCATGCCAGACACCAACCGCCACTTTTGACGGGTGACTGAGCTTGCCGATCCTGGGATCGGCTCCACAAAATTTCGGAAAGGTTCACGTCCGATGCGTTGACGGGGGCGTCACTGAAGTGCTTTGACTAATGCGCAACTAATGGTTGTGTATTAGCCACCAACGGCGCTCGGAACTTATGCAGCTCGATCTCATTCCGGCAACTGCACGTGTCATCGACGTCCGCTCGGGGCAATGTCTCGATTACCAAGCGCTGCTTCGGGCTGTGGCACAGCGATCTAGGCTTTTACGGAAGGAGGGGGTTGGAGTTGGCAGCATTGTTGCCATGTGCCATTCCGAGGGCGTGGTGTTGTTGGCTGACCTGTTCGCAACTTGGGCATTAGGAGCCACTGCGCTCGTCCTTTCGCCTTCATTGACCGCGTTCGAACGAAATCGAATTTGTGCCTGGGTCAAACCGCGCTGTTGGGTTGGCCAACTTGAGTCGTCTCATATTCCAAGTGTCCCGGCAGAATTGCAGTCGATGGATTCTGCGGAGCGGGAAGTTGGGTTGTCTGGCCCGCCGACGGACAGCCCAGCCCTACTCCTCCTCACTTCCGGAAGTACCGGTGCACCGAAGGGAGTTTCGCTGAGCTATCGCGCGCTTGAGACACGACTGTCCAGCAATGTCGCGCACATTGGGAAGGCCAATCTGGCGCGGACGCTTGTTCCGCTCCCAATGCATTTCGGGCATGGATTGATCGGAAACACGCTCACGCCCCTTCTCGCTGGTTGCGACGTCCTGCTGTGGTCGGAGCCGGGCGTTGATGGCCTCGCCCAGCTCGGTGCCGTCATCGACGAGCATGGCGTGACATTCCTGAGCTCCGTGCCCTCCATGTGGCGGATCGGGCTCAAGCTTTCGGCGGCGCCGCATCGTCGAACTTTGAAACGAATACACGTGGGATCGGAACCCTTGCCGGCTGCGCTGTGGCGGGGAATTTGCGAATGGGCCGGCACGAAATACGTCTACAACATGTACGGAATGACCGAGGCTGCGAATTGGATCTCAGGCACCAGTGCCGAAGCGGCCGGATTTGTCGAGGGGGCGGTCGGCCGTCCGTGGTCGGGCAATTGCTGGATCCTCCTAGAGGACGGAAGCATTGCGGAAAATGGGGAGGGCGAGATCCTTCTCCGCGACCCCGCGCTGATGAATGGCTATTGGAACGATCCCGACAGTACAGCCGCCGCATTTCACGGCAGCTGGTTCAAAACCGGCGATATCGGCGAAATTAGTTCGGACGGACAGTTGCGAATTCTGGGCAGGCGAAAGCATCAGATCAATCGTGCCGGTATCAAGGTGACTGCGGAAGAAATCGAGTTGCTCCTGGAGCAGCATCCGGAGGTGCAGGACGTGTGCGCGTTCGGGCTACCTGATGCAGTTTCGGGGGAGGTCGTCGTCGCTGCGGTAGTCACGAAAAACGGGCAAAGAATTTCTGAAGCCACCATTCAAGCGTGGTGCGCTGAGCGCCTGCGCCGCGAAGCTGTTCCATCGCGGATTATTTTTCTGAACGATATCCCGCGCAATGAGCGGGGCAAAAAGGTTCGGAGCGAAGTTCGTTCAAAGGTCGCTGCATTGCTGGGTCGGGAGGTCGGATTGTGATGTGGAAACCGGGACAGCAGGTGCAGTTGGAAACCGAGCGCTTTTTGCTCAATACCCTCAACAATCGGTTCCAAATCGTTTGGTATACATTCGACTGGACTTACGATCCGGAGGTGATGCACCCTTACGGTCTGCAAGCGGGCATTTGGACCCGGCGCAAATGGTATCGCCGCTTCAAGAAGCCTGACAATCGTCGACGGTTTTATTTTGGCATATGGCCCAAAGGTTCAGAGAAGCCGATTGGTCTGGAAATTGTGGATATTGATGCGCGCCGGGTGGCCACGCTTTCCATCGTGATCGGAGATCGTCGTTGGTGGGGCAAGGGGGTTGTCCAGGAAACCCGACGCGCCGTCATTGCTTTCATCTTTGAGCAGCTCCAATGCCCCCGAGTGTGGGGCATGCCGACCGCCCGCAATTTCCCGTCGATTTTCAATTATCAGAAGCTGGGATTTACCTGCGAGGGCATTCTGCGCCAGCACGGGATAGATCCGGCAACGAGACAGCGATGTGATATCATCGTCTATTCGATGCTGAGGGATGAATGGCTTGAGAAGAACAGGCGAGAGGCAGCAGCATGACGACCCTAGAGGAGGCTCGCATTCTTGTGGCCGACGCGCTCGAGCGCCCGGTTCATGAGATTACGCCCGATGTTGCCTTGGGTTCAGCTGCTGGCTGGGACAGCCTGGGGCACATGCGCATCGTGCTTAGCCTGGAGAGCCACCTCAAACGAACGCTCTCTGCCGACGAAATCATTCAGCTGAAAAGCGTCCCGGATATCGCGGCGCTATTAGAAAAGTACTCGGAGCCAGCAAGCTGAATGCAGCGTGGTTTTCGTCACCTGACGCGGTAGTCCCCGAAGTTCATTTGGCGGCATCTACATCTAAAGGCGCAAACACCCACTAGCGGTGTTTGCAACAGCACCAACGCGCCTCAATTGCTCGATATCGTGGCTCATCTGTCACATACGATGATCAATCAATGGTTGTTAGCAAGAAAACCTTCAACTAGCTAAAGAACTCGGTTATTTATCTCATTGTTTCGTTTCAACCAGAGGAGGCAACCTATGAAGCGGAGCTATGAAGCGCCCCGGCTGACCAAGCATGAGCAGCTGGCAGCCATTACTGCCCAGTACTATATCAGTCCGCCGTACCCAGACCCGGACTCCTAAGCGCTAACCGCGCTCTACCACACTAGAGTAAGTACGATCGAGAAAGTTAATTTGGCGGAATACTGAGCGCTCTCACGCCCGTGTGAGAGCGTTTTTTTTTTTTTGTAGTTATTCCTCAGTGTCTAACTCCCACATAGTTCTCCGCCAGCGCCGTTTGCGCCGCTTTCGATCGCGCGAGATACGCGAACTCTGCCTCCTGCAGCTTCCGCGCGAATGGGTCGGCTTCCGGGAGAGTGTGGAGGAACGAGGTCATCCACCAGGAGAAGCGCTCTGCCCGCCAGACGTGAGTGAGGCATTGAGTGGAGTAGGCGTCCAGAAGATCCGTTAGCCCCTGCTTGTAGTAGGCGATGAGCGCCCGGGCCAGGATGCGGACATCGCCAGCGGCGAGGTTGAGACCCTTCGCGCCCGTGGGCGGAACGATGTGTGCTGCGTCGCCGGCGAGAAACATCCGGCCATAGCGCATCGGCTCGGCAACAAAACTGCGGATCGGCGCTAAACTTTTCTCGATGGAAGGGCCGGTCGTCACGTGTGCCGCCGCGTCAGGTCCCAGGCGCTCTTTCAGCTCTTCCCAAAACCGCTCGTCCGGCCACTGATCGAGCTGAATATCAAGGGGGCATTGAATGTAATACCGGCTCCGCGTCGGTGAACGCATGCTCGCAAGGGCGAAACCGCGTGGGTGGCTCGCGTAAATCAATTCATCCGAGCAAGGTTTTACGTCCGCCAACACACCCAGCCAGCCGAATGGGTAGGCGCGTTCGTAGGTACGTAACACCGATGGGGGAATTGCTGTTCGGCTGATGCCGTGAAAGCCATCGCAGCCGGCAACGAAATCACATTCGAGAGTTTGATCTCGGTCCGCGTGGCGAAATATGATCTTTGGTCGGTCGCTTTCGGGATCGACGATTTTCGTTGCCTCGGCTTCGTAGAAGGTCGGGCTTCCTTCGGATTCGCGGGCCGCCATCAAATCACGCGTGATCTCCGTTTGCCCATAAACGACAACTGAGCTGCCCGTGAGCGCTTGAAGGTCGATGCGCAAATAGCGGTTGTCGAAAACGATTTGCAGGCCGTGATGGACGAGCGCCTCGCGGCGCAGGCGTTCGGCGCAATCGGCTTCTTCAAGCGCTTCGACCGTGCCGCGTTCCAGCACCCCTGCGCGCACACGGCTAAGGACGTAGGCTGCGCTTCGCCGCTCGAGAATAACGTTCTCGATGCCATTCAGCGAGAGCAGTCGCCCGAGCAGGAGGCCAGCCGGTCCCGCGCCGATGATTCCGACCTGCGTGCGCATCCCCGCCTCACAGACCATGACGCTTGAACGAACTGCCGCAGTTTAGCGGCTTCGCGACGGGCGAGCTACGGTGAGCTGCTCAAGGCACAGCTCCACGGCAAATAAGCAGTTGTGCGATGATCAGTCGACAACGATGGGCTGTCGCGAATGGAGGCTTCAATTGCAGCGAATGTTCATGCCCACGCCACAATTTACGGTTCATTAACACTCTGGACCGTAACGGGTCCCGATAAGGGACAGTGGTCAACGCTCGTTTGACCGAAGTTCGCAGATCACGGCCGGGGGTGGCGTGTGTGTGTGAGTCCGGATCTTCCGCGATCGCAGGCGGCAGGCTCGCTGTCAGTATGCGAGAACGTCAGAAGGCGGACTACGGCATCAAGCGCTTCTCTTCGACCTCCCCAACATACAGCACGCCTTTCGGCAGTGCAGCGCACCGTTCATAGCCGTCGAGGCGCACTCGTGGCCGCGCGCAGCGGGGAGCGTGAGCCACGCAACCTAGGAGAGGCGGACCGAACATGTCGAACGTACACATACTGCCTCAACCGAACCCTGCTGACGACCAAAGATCGCCGGTTCCGGAACCCGCGGCGGAACAGGCCTTTGAGCCCGTACCATTTCCAAGCCCTCAGCCCGATGCGGAGCCAATTGGCGCGCCGCTTGAGGACATCCGTGCTGAGCTCATCAGCTACGGCACAAAACTCGGAGAGCTGCTGACCGATCCGGGCGCAAGCTTTGTTCGGGACGCCATGCGCGTTCTCGAGCATCAGGTTTGCCAGATCGCGGTCGTCGGACAGGTAAAGTCGCGTCAGAGCGCGTTCATTGGAGCACTGATTGGATCTCCCGATCTGCTGCCCACGGAATTCAGCCCGTGGTCGACCGCCTTGCTGCGGCTGCATTTCGGCAAGCAAGCCCCCGGCGCCGTCGCAGAATTCCAGCTGTTCGAGCGAAAAGACTGGGATGAGCTGGCGAACGGTTCTGCCCGCATTCGTGAACTGACGAACCAGCTTGTGCCGGGCTTCGAGCCCGAGCTTTTGCGCCGCCATCTCGATGCGATGCGGCAGCGGGCTGAAAAGCGCTTTGGCGAGAACTTTGACGGCCTGCTCGGTGCAAAGCACGCTTATGACGAAATCTCGTCAGACTTGCTCGCACGCTACGTCGGCCCCGGCAGCAGCGCCGCTGACGCCTCTGAAGGCCCGGGACAGTTCGCCGATCTCACGAAATCTGCCGACTTGTGGCTCTCGGAGGGGCCGTTCAAGTTTCCGGTAACCGTTATCGCCACGCCAGGCATCAACGATCCGTTCCTCGTGCGGGATGAGATCACGCGCCACGCGCTGGAGCCGGCCGAACTTTACGTATTCCTCATGAGCGCCCGTCATCCGTTGACGACGACGGAACTAGCGACGCTGAGAGTTCTGCGCGGGCTCCACCGCGAACGTATTCTGGTTTTCATCGACCACATTGACGAGCTGCGCGATCCAGCCAACGAAGTGCGGGCAATCATCACCAATGTTCGTCAGGCCCTTGCTAAGGAATTTCCCGCCCTGGACATACCGATTGTAGCCGGCAGCTCGAAGTGGGCCACAGAGGCTCAGCAGGCCGAAAAGCTGACGATCAGCGAGGTCTTGACGCCAGCGTTGCGCGCGTATGCCAAGCACAAGGGCGCGTTGCGCGCGGCTGACGTAAAATCCAACGGGTCCGGCTCGCCGACAGAGGAGCTGCCAAGTGGGCAGGTCGGACGAATCCTCACGATCTGCTCTGGCTTCCCCGAGCTTCGCCGCGAGCTGACGAAGCTTTTGCTGACGAGCCACAGCGCGCACCTCATCCGCCAGATCGCGGCCTATTTCGCCGAGCTGGCGCAGGTGAATGAAGGCTCGGTACGCGAAGAGATGGTGAAACTCGCCATCGTTTCGGAAAGCGCGACGAACACAGCGTCCCGTGAGACTGAGGAGCTCAAGAGCGTCAAGCGTGAGCTGGCGCGGATCCAATCCGTGGCGGGTGAGCTGGAACGCAACCTCGCGGCCTATCAAAATCTTCTCAACGATGCCGTCGCGGATTACCGCTCGCGGCTTTACACCGGACTAGCGCGCATTCTCGAAGAGTTTGCCCGCGAACAAGGTAATGAGCTCCTGACCGCCTTCGTTGAAAATCGCGCGAAGCGACACTGGCGATGCCACACGAAGATCTTGCGCCAACGCGCCGAAGAAGAGCTGCACGCAGCCCGGAGAGCCGTGGAAGAGGCTTTGGCCGCAACGCCGCACAACGTGTTCCCCGCCTTGCGGGAAACGATGTTGCGCCGTGCGCCCAACCTTAGTCTCCCTGAGGCACCGTCTTCATACCTCGGGCCCACGTCGGTGCGGGTGCCTGTCGAGGATTCCATCGCGTTCGATCTGGCAGCCCCCGGCTCGCTCGTTAGCTGGTCCCGTGGGCGGACGCCGGAAGAACACGCGGCGGAGCTCGAGCGCATGCTCATCGACGAGTTCATGCCGGCGATGGACGAGGTTATTCGTCTGGCGACCGCCGAGCTTCAGCGGGAGACGGGAGAGTTTGCGGATCGCGCCACGGCCATCGCGGTTGCCGTCATCGACGCTCTGCGCAGCCAGAGCGAGGGCTACATTGCCCAGGCGAAAGTGCTGCTCGATGCGCGTGAGGCACGCCCGCAATTGGAGGTCGACCCTGAGACGCGGCTCCAGGTCCTTCGTGATCGGCTGAACGTGTCCGAGGTTCTGAGCCGGCGGCTGGCCGATCTCAGCTCCCGCTGCAATGCGCTTGTGACCTGACGCGCCTTAAGCGGCGTGGGGCAGGGGGGGACGTGTCGCCTGCAGCTGGCGGGTTCATTGCGGCGGCGAGGTGGCGGAGCAGGCTGTAAATGCCTTTGACACGGCGCCGCGGCTCCGCCCAGCGTGCGAAAACAGCAAGTTGGCCGCTTTTCCGACGAACGATCCGCCCAGCAAAACCGTGGGGCAGGGATAAAGTTTTTGGTGCTACAACTCCAGGGCGGAATGTGAAAATGGCGCCTTTGGGGCCCGCTTCAAGCTCAGCGACTTTGGCCTGCCGACATAGCTGTTTGAGTCTGAGAAGGACGAGAAAGTGCTGCGCTTCCCCTGGTAGCGGTCCGTAGTTCGCCTGCAGTTCGCGCGCTTGCTGTTTGAGCTCATCCGTTGTCTCCAAGGTTGCGAGCTTCCAGTAGAGCTCCGCACGCTCGACAGGATCGCGGACGTAGGTATCCGGTATGCGAACCGGCAGGCCGAGAGAAATCCGCGGCGCCCAGATATCCAGGTCCATCTTCTCGCCTTTGCGGAGTGCTTCGACGGCGCGCTTCAGCATGGTTTGGAATAAGTCGAAGCCGACATCACGGATGTGACCCGACTGCTCCTCGCCGAGGAGGTTTCCGGCGCCGCGAATATCCATGTCATGGCTTGCAACGCTGAAGCCCGCCCCCACGGGTTCCAGGTTTGCGAGCACGTCCAGCCGGCGCCTGGCGGCTTCCGTCAATTCTGCGCCGGGGGGAGTGGTGAGGTATGCATAGGCCTCGACGCCGGAACGCCCGATGCGGCCGCGAAGCTGGTAGAGCTGCGACAGCCCAAGGCGGTGGGCGTCGTGCAAGATCATGGTGTTGACGGAAGGAATATCGAGCCCGGACTCGATGATTGTCGTGGAGAGCAGCACATCCGTGTGCCGGTCGAGGAACGCCACCATGATGCGGTCGAGTTCTGAGGCCGACATTCGCCCATGAGCCTGGACGAAGCTCAGTTCCGGCACCTCGCGCCGCAGCATCTCGGCGATGATCGGAAGATCCTGAATACGAGGGCAGACATAAAAACTCTGACCACCCCGCTTCTTCTCGGCTCTAAGCGCTTCGGCAATGCGGACCGGGTCCATCTCGCAAACAACGGTTTTGATTGGCAGCCGCCCCGCAGGTGGCGTTGCGATGAGGGAAAGCGAGCGAACGAGGGACAGCGCCATCTGCAGCGTGCGCGGAATTGGCGTGGCGGTGAGGGTCAGCACGTGGACTCCCTCTCGAAGCTGCTTCAGGCGCTCCTTGTGGCGCACGCCGAAGCGCTGCTCCTCGTCGATGATGAGAAGCCCCAACCTGGCGAAGTTAACGGACTCCGAAAGCAGGGCGTGGGTGCCGATGACGATGTCGATGTGGCCGGAGATCAGGCCGGCCTTCACTTCGGCCAGCTCCTTTCCACCGGAGAGGCGGGAAGCCTGAGCGATCGTCACCGGGAAGCCTGCGAAGCGTTTGCGGAACGTCTCCGTGTGCTGGCGGCAGAGCAGGGTGGTGGGCGCGATGACGGCGACCTGCCACCCAGACATGGCCGCATGAAACGCGGCGCGCAGAGCCACCTCGGTTTTCCCTGAGCCGACATCGCCGCAGATGAGGCGGTCCATCGGCTTTCCGCTCGCAAGGTCGCGATTGACGGCTTCGATGGCGGCCGCCTGATCGGGCGTTTCCTTATAGGGAAAGCGTTCGCAGAAACGCGCATAGTCTGCAGGGTCGGCCGCGAGAGGGGGCGCGGTGGCCAGCTCGCGCTTGGCAGCAATGCCGATGAGATGGAGCGCAATCGCGCCGATCCGCTTTTTCAGCCGGCCCTTGCGCTTGATCCATGCTTTGCCGCCGAGGCGGTCGAGGCGAATGGGGGTATCCGCAGAGCCGTAGCGCGAGAGAAGGTCGGTGTTTTCGGCGGGGACAAGGATTTTGCCGTCCTGGTAGGCGAGGGTGAAGAAATCGCGCACGCCGTCCGCATCGAAAGTGGTGAGCCCCTCGAAGCGACCAATTCCGTGATCGGCATGAACGACAAGGTCGCCTTTCCTCAGCCCGAGCGCGCCTGTGAGTAGGGCATCGATACGCCGGGAGTTGCGCTCGTTCGCTAAAAAACGGGCTGCTTGGCTGGCAAGGTCATTATCGGCGCGCTGGTGCACCTTCGCCCGCCGCGAGGCGCGGGGCGTTCCTGCGGTCGGCATTTGCTTCATGCCACTCAATCGCAGCCTTCGGATCTGCGTTCCGTCATTCGGATTGCGAGCCTCCCACATCCTTTGACTTGTGTCGTTGACAACTCGCAAGCGACCTCCCTAATCTCATTTGCAATTGCAAATCATTTGCAACTGGAGGCGACTTGATGCGTTCTGACAGGGCGGAGTGCAGGGGCAAACGAAGCGGAGCGCGCCGGAGATCAAGCTGTCTTGGATGGCTCTTCGGCGGAGTCCTTGCCGTACTGTCGACCTTAACTTTGTTAGGAACGGGCCCGGAAGCTGCCGCGCAGAGGCGGGACAAACCGCTGCGCGTCGTGACGACGTTCACCGTCATTCACGACATGGCGCAGAATGTTGCCGGTGATGCCGCGGTGGTGGAAAGTATCACGAAACCCGGGGCGGAAATTCACGGCTATCAGCCGACGCCATTGGACGTCGCGAAAGCTCAGTCCGCCGACCTTGTCCTTTGGAATGGATTGAACCTCGAACAGTGGTTCGAGCGCTTCTTCGAGAACGTCCAAGGTGTTCGGAGCGCGGTGCTTACGGAAGGCATTGAGCCGATGGGCATCACCGAGGGGCCGTACACGGGCAAGCCCAACCCTCATGCGTGGATGTCACCGACAAACGCGCTGATCTACATCGAGAACATCCGCAAAGCACTGACCGAGGCTGATCCGGCGAACGCGGAGGTCTACCGCAGCAATGCGGAAGCCTACGCCGCGAAAATTCGGGCCATCGATCAGCCGCTTAGGGAACGTCTCTCGGCCATTCCCGAGGAGAAGCGGTGGCTCGTGACGAGCGAAGGCGCGTTCAGCTATCTCGCGCGTGATTACGGCATGCGCGAGCTGTTCCTGTGGCCCATCAATGCTGATGAGCAGGGGACGCCACAGCAGGTCCGCCGCGTCATCGATCTCGTCCGCAAGCACCAGATCCCTGTCGTGTTCAGCGAAAGCACGGTGTCGGACAAGCCGGCCCGTCAGGTGGCCCGTGAGACGGGCGCCCGCTACGGCGGCGTGCTCTACGTGGACTCACTGAGCGATGAAAACGGCCCTGTGCCCACCTACCTCAAGCTGCTGGAGGTGACGGTTGATACCATCGCAAAGGGGTTCGGATACTGATGGATCGGGCAGGTCAAAGACTTGCGAATTCCAGACCCGGCCCTCGTTGCCGGGATACCTCGTGCCGTTCACGCTGTTCGTGGCGCCGTGGAACCCGGGCGCCGGGCTCGACCTTCCCACAATCAGGCATGAGCGAGGCATCTTTCAGATAGCGGAGCATCAAAGCCCATGCTTGCCCCGTCCCAACCTGACTACAGACAGCGATTTGCGATCGAGCCTCGCATCGATGTGAGCGGTCTGTCCGTCGTCTACCCCAACGGACACACGGCGCTGATCGATGTCAGCTTCTCGCTGGGGCCGGGAACCATTTGCGGGCTGGCAGGGCCGAATGGCAGCGGCAAGTCCACGCTGTTCAAGGCGCTGATGGGGTTCGTTCGACCGGCCAAGGGGGAGGTGCGTATCGCTAACCTGCCCGTGAGGGAGGCATTGAAACGTGGTGCTGTCGCTTATGTGCCCCAGGCTGAGGAGGTCGATTGGAATTTCCCGGTGCTGGTCGAGGACGTGGTGATGATGGGCCGCTACGGCCACATGAACCTGCTGCGCATTCCGAAGGCCGAGGATCGCCGGCAGGTTGATATTGCGCTGGAGCGCGTAGGGATGGGGCACCTGCGCCACCGGCAGATCGGAGAGCTGAGCGGCGGCCAGCGCAAGCGTGTGTTCCTCGCCAGAGCACTCGCCCAGGGCGCCGGGATTATCCTGCTCGATGAGCCATTCACAGGCGTCGACGTGAAAACCGAGAACGCCATTGTCAACCTGATGAAGGAGCTCAGGAGCACTGGACACCTGATGCTTGTTTCCACTCACAACCTCGGCAGTGTTCCGGACTTCTGCGACCAGGTGGTGCTGCTCAATCGCACTGTGCTCGCAGCAGGTCCGACAGCGGAGACGTTCACGCAGAAAAACCTCGAGCGTACCTTTGGTGGTGTATTGCGGCACTTCCGGCTGGCGGGAGAGGAACTGCACGAGGACGACGACCGCCGCGCCTTGACCGTGCTCACCGATGATGAGCGCCCGCTCGTCTTCTACGGCGAAGGGGAAAATGGCGAGAAGAAGCCTTCAGACCACCACGAACCGGGCAAGCAGCCATGAGCGAACTCCTTGTCCCGTTCGAATACACCTACATGCTCCGCGCAATGTGGGTGAGCGCGCTGGTCGGGGGGCTTTGCGCATTTCTCTCGGCCTATCTGATGCTCAAGGGCTGGTCGCTGATGGGCGACGCGCTATCCCACGCGGTCGTCCCGGGCGTCGCCATCGCGTATTTGCTACAACTCCCGTACGCCTCAGGAGCCTTCTTTTCCGGCATCATCGCCGCCTTCGGCATGTGGGGCATTCGTCAGGTAACGCGCCTCAAGGAAGACGCCGTTATTGGCGTGGTTTTCACAGCGTTCTTCGCATTGGGGCTGTTTATTGTCTCGATCCGCCCCGTCTCGATCGATGTCCAGAGCATCGTTCTCGGGAACATTCTGGGCATCACCGACGAGGATGCGATGCAGGTGGTCGTGGTCGCCATCGTGGCCTTTGCCATCCTCCTCGTCACCTGGAAGGATCTGATGCTGGTGTTTTTTGACGAGCACCACGCCAAGGCTGTCGGCCTCAATACGACGTTTCTCAAGGTGCTGTTCTTCTCCTTGCTGAGTGCCTCGGCGGTTGCCGCGCTGCAGACCGTCGGCGCGGCGCTGGTCATCGCCACGGTGATCACGCCAGGGGCGACAGCGTATCTCCTGACGGACCGCTTCAGCCGTCTGCTGATCCTCAGCGTTGCCATCGGTGCCTCGACGGGATTCATCGGCGCCTACATCAGCTACTTTGTCGATGGCGCGACGGGCGGCGTCATCGTCACGCTGCAGGCGCTTGTCTTTGGCGCCGCGTTCCTTTTCGCGCCCAAGCACGGAATTCTCGCATCGCGGCGGCGGGCGCGCATGGCGGAGGAGGCCACGAGAACATGACCGCCCTCTGGGACTTCTTCGCCGTTCCCCTTGCTTACCCGTTCATGCAGCGCGCTCTGCTTGTGGCGGTGCTGATCGGTGCTGTATCGGCCGTTCTATCGTGTTACCTCGTGCTCAAGGGTTGGGCGCTGATGGGAGATGCCATCTCTCACGCGATCCTGCCCGGCATCGTCCTCGCCTACGTTCTCGGAATGCCGCTATCGCTTGGGGCCTTCGCAGCCGGGCTGACCTGCGCCACACTGACCGGCTACCTCAAGGAAAACAGCCGGATCCGTGAGGACACGGTGATGGGTATCGTGTTCTCCGGAATGTTCGGTTTTGGGCTCGTCCTTTTCACGAAGATCGAAACGGAGCAGCACCTCACACACATTCTGTTCGGCAACCTGCTGGGCGTGACCAACAGCGAGTTCACCGAGATCCTTCTGGTGAGCATCGGGGTGCTGATCGTCGTCCTCGCGAAGCGGCGCGACCTTCTTCTTTATTGCTTCGATCCGCAGCACGGGCGAGCCGTTGGGCTGCCGGTAGGCTGGCTGCACTATGGTCTGCTGGCGCTGCTCTCGCTTGCGGTGGTAGCTTCTTTGAAAGCAGTCGGCATCATCCTCGTCGTTGCCATGCTCGTGGCACCCGGGGCGACAGCCTATCTCCTGTCAAACCGGTTCGGGCGCATGCTGGCCATCGCGGCGACGGTAGCGATCGGTTCGAGCGTCGCCGGGACGCTGATCAGCTTTCATCTCGACGCAGCCACCGGCCCGACCATCGTTCTCGTGCAGGCGTTCGTGTTCACGGCGGCCCTGATCTATGTTCGTTTGCGCCGCCCCAAAGCGGAGACTGAGGCGGACCTGCCGGCTGGTTCCGTCAGTCGCTGAGCTTCTGTGCGCATCTCATCTTAAGTCGATGGCCCAAGGTCTCGACAACGGGCGGGTTATTGTCTAAATGCGCTCGGCATTGCACAATTGCATATGGGCCTCGGCCGCATTGGCCGGGGAAAGGGAAACATTCAAGGACAGGGCATAAGCCCGCATGACAAACGAAAACATCATTGAGACAGAGAACCTGTCCATCAATTTCAAGGGGCTCTGGGCGGTCAAAGGCGTGAATTTGAAGGTTCGGCGCGGAACCATTCATGCGCTCATTGGCCCTAACGGTGCTGGCAAGACCACTTGCTTCAACCTAATAACGAAATTCCTGACGCCGACAACCGGCGTAATCCGCTACAAGGGGCAGGACATTACAAGCCTCAAGCCGGCCGACATCGCGCGGATGGGACTCGTCCGCAGCTTCCAGATTTCCGCAACCTTTCCGCACCTCACAGTCCTCGAGAACATCCGTATTGCACTGCAGCGCCAACTTGGCACGTCGTTCCATTTCTGGCGGTCGGAGCGATCCCTTGCTGTGCTGAATGACCGCGCGATGGAGCTTCTCGAAGAGGTAGGCCTCGCGGACTACGCCCATCTGCATGCGGTAGAGCTTCCTTACGGCCGCAAACGCGCGCTTGAAATCGCGACCACCCTCGCGCTCGATCCGGAAATGCTTTTGTTGGATGAGCCGATGGCCGGCATGGGCCGAGAGGACATCGGCCGTATTTCGGATTTGATCCGTCGCGTTTCGAAGAACCGCACTGTTTTGATGGTCGAGCACAATCTGTCGGTTGTGGCAGACTTGTCCGACTTCATCACGGTTTTGGCGCGCGGGGAAATTCTGGCGGAAGGCCCTTACTCGGAAGTCTCGCGCAATCCCGACGTCATCCAGGCCTACATGGGGTCGGGCGATGAGGCCGGCGTCCTAGCCAGTGGAGCGGCCCATGCGTGAGCTCCATCAGCCGCTCCTTCGGGTCCGTGATCTGCACGCGTGGTACGGCGAAAGCCACATCCTTCACGGGATGAACTTCGACGTCCACAAGGGCGAGGTCGTCACGCTGCTTGGCCGTAACGGCGTGGGAAAAACGACGACCATGCGGGCCATCATGGGCATTGTCCGCGCCCGCAAAGGCTCCATCGTTTACGACGGTCATGAGACGATCGATTTGCCCTCGGAGCGTATCGCACGGCTGGGTATTGCCTACGTGCCCGAGGAGCGCGGCATCTTCTCGAGCCTCAATGTGCGCGAAAACTTGCTTTTGCCGCCCGTCGTGAAACCCGGCGGGTTGAGCCTCGACGAAATTTACGAGCTTTTCCCTGTCCTGAGAGAGCGCAGCTCCAGTCAGGGAACGAAATTGTCCGGTGGTGAGCAGCAGATGCTCGCCATCGCACGAATCCTGCGCACCGGTGCGGAACTGTTGTTGCTCGATGAGCCGACCGAGGGGCTGGCTCCCGTCATCGTCCAGCAAATCGGTCGAATACTGAGAACGCTGAAAAGCAAAGGCTTCACGATCCTGCTCGTCGAGCAGAACTTCCACTTTGCTGCGACCGTCGCCGATCGTCATTACGTCGTCGAACATGGGCAGGTCGTTGACATGATCGAGAACGACCAGATCGCGGCCAACAAGAACAAGTTGGAAGCTTATCTCGGAGTCTAAATTCGACTCTCGCGTCAAAGGAGGTTGTAACGTGAAACTTAAACCCTTTCTGTTAGCGGCGTCGGCCAGCGTACTTGCAACGGCTGCGCATGCTGAGTTTACCGGCGGCGTCATCAAGATCGGCGTTCTGAACGACCAGTCCGGCGTCTACGCGGATTTGTCGGGTCAGGGCTCCGTCTGGGCAGCCAAGAAGGCGGTCGAGGACTACTGCAAAGAGAACCAGTGCCCGGCCAAAATCGAGGTGATCTTCGCCGACCACCAGAACAAGCCTGACATCGGCTCCAACATTGCCCGCCAGTGGTACGATGTCGATGGTGTGGACGTCATTGTGGACGTGCCCACGTCTTCCGTTGCGCTCGCGGTGAACAACATCACCAAGGAGAAGAACAAGGTCCACCTGAACTCCACCGGCGGCACCTCGGACCTGACAGGTAAGGCATGCACGCCGAACACGATCCACTGGACCTACGACACCTGGGCCCTCGCCAATGGCACCGGCACCGCGCTCGTGAAGACGGGTGGTGACACCTGGTTCTTCCTGACGGCCGACTATGCTTTCGGCCACGCGTTGGAGCGTGACACGGCTGCGGCCGTCGAGAAGAATGGCGGCAAGGTGTTGGGCAAGGTGCGCCATCCGTTCCCGGGGCAGGACTTCTCCTCGTTCCTCCTGCAGGCTCAGTCTTCTGGCGCCAAGGTCATCGGCCTGGCCAATGCCGGCGGCGACACGATCAACTCGGTGAAGCAGGCCGCAGAATTTGGCATCGTGCAGGGTGGGCAGAACCTTGCGGCGCTCCTGATGTTCATCACCGATGTCCATGCGCTCGGTTTGCAGACGGCTCAGGGCCTTGTCTTTACCGAGGCCTGGTATTGGGACATGAATGACCAGACCCGCGCCTTCGCCGAAGAGTTTGCCGCGGCCAACAACGGCGCGAAGCCGTCTATGACGCAGGCGGGAGTTTATTCGGCGGTCATCCACTACCTGAAGGCCGTGCACGAGCTCGGCAGCGATGCCGACGGCGCGAAGGTCGTCGAGAAGATGAAGTCGATGCCGACCGAGGACCGCGTGTTCGGCAAGGGTCACATCCGGGCGGACGGTCGGAAGATCCACGACATGTATCTCTTCGAGGTCAAGAAGCCCGAAGAGAGCAAGGGGCCGTGGGACTACTACAAGCTTCGCGCGGTCATCCCGGCTGATCAAGCCTTCCGGCCGATCGAGGAAGGCGAGTGCCCGCTCGTCAAGAAGGGCTGATGCAACTTTACTCTCCCCGCCTTGTGGCGGGGAGAGTGTCCGTTTGCCCGCTCTAATCTCGTTACGTACGTCCGCGATTGCCCTCTAATTTTCTAGGGCTGGGGAGCTTTTCAGATGTTTGAGCTGCTCGGCATCCCGCCGCAGGCTCTCTTCGGCCAGCTTCTGTTGGGGCTCATCAACGGCGCCTTCTATGCGCTGCTGAGCCTTGGCCTGGCCGTCATCTTCGGCATGCTGAACGTGATCAACTTCACACACGGTGCGCAGTACATGATGGGCGCCTTCACCGCCTACATCCTGCTGCAGTACCTCGGCATCGGCTATTGGGGCGCGTTGATCCTGGCGCCCATCATCGTCGGAATTTTTGGAATCATCCTCGAGCGCTTACTGCTCTCCCGCCTGTACCACATCGACCATCTCTACGGTCTTTTGCTGACCTTCGGCCTGGCACTGATCATCGAAGGAATTTTCCGCCAGCAGTACGGCTCCTCGGGTCTGCCTTACACCAACCCCATTCCCGGCGGCACCAACCTCGGCTTCATGTTCCTGCCGTGGTATCGCGCCTGGGTGGTGGTGCTGTCGCTCGTCGTATGCCTCGCCACCTGGTTCATGATCGAGAAGACCAAGCTTGGCAGCTACCTGCGTGCGGCCACGGAAAATCCGACATTGGTGCGCGCTTTCGGCATCAACGTGCCGCGCATGATGACGCTCACCTACGGTTTCGGGGTGGCGCTTGCGGCGCTCGCAGGTGTGCTCGCCGCGCCGATCTATTCGGTGAACCCCGTCATGGGTGCCAACCTGATCATTGTGGTGTTCGCCGTGGTGGTGATCGGTGGCATGGGCTCCATCATGGGCTCGATTATCACCGGCTTCGGCCTTGGGATCATCGAGGGTTTGACCAAGGTGTTCTACCCTGAAGCTTCGAGCACGGTGATCTTCATCATCATGGCCATCGTGCTGATGATCAGGCCCGCTGGTCTGTTCGGAACGCCACGCTAAGGAGGCGGGGATGAAGAGCTACGACATGCCCATCTTCGCTGCGCTGATCGCGGTGCTCCTTTTCGCCCCGCTGGCGCTTTATCCCGTCTTCCTGATGAAGGTGCTGTGCTTCGCGCTGTTCGCAGTCGCCTTCAACTTGCTGATCGGCTACGTGGGCCTGCTTTCCTTCGGCCACGCCATGTTCTTCGGCTTTGCCGCGTACATTTCGGCGTACACGGTGAAATCCTGGGGCTGGTCGCCCGAATTCGGCATTCTCGGAGGCACCGCCGTTGCCATGCTCATGGGCGTGGTCGCGGGCTCCATCGCCATTCGGCGGCAAGGCATCTATTTTGCCATGGTGACTCTGGCACTGGCGCAGATGGTGTTCTTCTTCTGCCTCCAGGCGCCATTCACGGGCGGTGAGGACGGCATTCAGGCGGTGCCGCGGCGGCCGATGTTCGGCTTCCTCGACATCAGCAACGACCTTGTCCTGTACTATGTGGTGCTCGTTATCTTCGCGGCCGGGTTCCTCATCATCCATCGCACCATTCACTCGCCTTTCGGTCAGGTGCTGAAGGCGATCCGCGAGAACGAGCAGCGCGCCGTGTCGCTCGGCTACAAGATCGATCACTACAAGCTGATGGCCTTTGTCATTTCGGCGACCTTGTCGGGCTTGGCGGGCGCCACAAAGGCGATCGTGTTCCAGCTCGCCTCACTCACCGACGTCACGTGGCAGATGTCGGGTGAGGTGGTGCTGATGACGCTGGTCGGCGGCATGGGGACGGTGTTCGGACCCATCGCGGGCGCGGCGGTGATCATCACCATGCAGAACTATCTCGCCGGCTTCGGCGAGTGGGTGCTGGTCATCCAGGGAGTGATCTTCGTGGTGACGGTGCTGCTGTTCCGCCGTGGAATTGTGGGAGAGATCACCGCCTATCTGCGTGCCCGCAGCGCGGCCAAAGCTGCGGCAGCCGCTGGCGCAGCCCAGACGGCCTGAAATCTCGCCAACCTGAACCGAAAGCGCCCCTTCTCTGCCGAGGAGGGGCGCTTGTTTTGAATGCGGTCGTCAGATTAACCGACCACGTCCGCGGCAACCCGCATCGAAGTGATCCTGTCGGGATTTACGACAGGCTCGCCGCGCTTGATCTTGTCCACGTTCTCCATGCCCTCGATCACGTGGCCCCAGACTGTGTACTGGCCGTCAAGGAAGCGCGCGTCGTCGAAGCAAATGAAAAACTGGCTATCGGCTGAGTCCGGCGACGCGGCGCGGGCCATGGAAACGGTACCACGCACGTGCGGTTCCGAGTTGAACTCCGCTCGAAGCTTCTTGCCGGAGCCACCGGTCCCCGTGCCGTAGGGACAGCCGGTCTGGGCCATGAAGCCGTCGATCACGCGATGGAACACGATGCCGTCGTAGAAGCCTTCGCGGACCAGCTCCTTGATCCGCGCCACATGATTGGGCGCAAGATCCGGGCGCATTTGAATGACGACGCGCCCCTGCGTCGTGTCCATTATCAGCGTGTTTTCAGGGTCTTGGATTTCGGCCATTCCGGCCTCCTTACTGCTAGGGTTGCAAAAGTCATGTCTTTGGCGTTGTCGGCAGTTGAACGCCACTGCCGCAGTGACAGTTCATTTGCGTGGAGCGAGGTTCTCGCAGCGCCTCACTTTTTCTTGTCTGCGAGAACGTACATGCGGACGATGGTGTCAGGGTTCGTAACGCGCCCGGTTCGCGGATCGCCTTTTTTGATCCTGTCGACGTGCTCCATACCTTCGATCACACGGCCCCAGACCGTGTACTGCCCGTTCAGGTGCGGGGCGCTGGCAAACATGATGAAGAACTGACTGTTGGCGCTGTTGGGATCAGCGGTCCGCGCGGCGCCGACAACGCCCCGCTCGAAGGGCACGTTGCTGAACTCGGCCGGAAGGTCAGGATAATTCGATCCACCTGTACCGTCGCCCCGAGGGTCTCCGGTTTGGGCCATGAAGCCTTCGATGACGCGGTGAAACTTGAGACCGTCGTAGAAGCCTTCGCGCGCCAGCCGCTTCACGCGTTCCACATGCTTCGGCGCGATGTCCGGCCTCAGCGCAATGAGAACCTCGCCGGTTTTGAGCTCGAGAACGAGCGTGTTTTCCGGATCGGCGGCAGTCTGCGCCTGTGCAATTCCGGCGCCGGCCGCGAAAATAAGCGCAAAAAGGAAAGCGAAAACTCGGGTCAAGGAACAGCTCCTGTCGATTTGTTTGCGGCACATATGCGACGCCCTATGGCCTCAGTAGGGCCGAAGTGAATTTCAGAGAGCGTTATCCCTCAAGATTTCGCTTTGAAGCGAGCCTTGAGCTTCCGGGCAACAGCGGACGAGACAAAGGGGGTCACGTTGCCGCCCATTGCCGCGATCTGGCGAACGAGGCTCGCCGCGATATGGCGGGTGTTGGGGCTTGCAGCCAGAAAAACGGTTTCGAGCCCCGGCGCCATCGCACTGTTCATGCCCGCCATCTGCATTTCGTAATCGAAGTCGGTGCCGTCACGCAGACCACGGATGATGACGCTTGCCCCATGTTCGCGCGCTGCGTCCACGACAAGGCCGTCGAACGTCACCACGCGCACCTCGCCGCCATGCTTGCGCGTGATTGCCCGCGCTTCGGCCTCGATCATCGCAATGCGCTCCTCGGCGGTAAACAGAGGAACCTTTCCGTGATGCACGCCGACGCCGACGACCAGCACGTCCACCAAGCTGAGGGCGCGCTGGATGATATCGATGTGTCCGTTCGTGATCGGATCAAAAGAGCCAGAGTAGAAACCGATGCGGGGCATGAGCTGCCGTGGCGGAATTGAACTTCAGATGTGCAACCCGTGTCATGATCCGCGGGCATCTGCAAGACTATTCGGGGGATAGCTGTGCGCTCCAGGGCGGAGTTAACGTTTCATAAACGATCGGGCGTCAACCTCCCGTTAACTATTCGGAAGGGAGTTGACGTGCCATGAGCGGCCAATGGAGCGGAGCCGCACGCAGTACTTCGATCCTTAACGAGGTCAACAACGACACGGGCCGCATCGCATTCTGCGGCCCCTATGTGCTGTCAGCCATCACCGGCCACTCGATCAGCAGGGTCGAGGAGGAGATCCGGCGCTATCGGGTGCTGACAGAGGGAAAGCAGCAGGCGGTCAAGGGGACACGGGCAGACGAGGTGGCAGCCGCGCTGGCGGCTTTCGGCTATCGCATGACACTCGTGGCCTCGTTTACACACCTGCCCCGTAAGGAGCGGCCGACGGTCTGGTCCTGGATGCAGAAGCCGCGGAATGCCTGGTCGTACTACATACTCGCTATTCACAAGGGCAAGCAGGGGCACTGGATTCTGATCAAGGGCGTCAAGATGTGCGACACGTATACGGAGGGAAAGTGGACCTTCGTGTGCGATGGCCCGCATCGCAGCGCGCGCATCATTGAGATCTACGAGGTCAAGAAGGCGATCGAACCTTGATTGCGCCAGAGGCGCGGGCCCCAGAAGCGCCTCCTCATTTTCCGAGCAAAAAGGCTGTGCTAAGGGTCAGGCACCTTTAGAGGAATGACTGGCCCAATCCGTTGACTGCGGTCACAATTCCTGTGAAGCGCCAGCAAAGGCTTTTCGAGCTAAGCTGAGGCAAAACTGGTCCGCGCGATTTTCCCAAAACCGATAACGGGAGGAGGTACAAATGATCGCCAGACGCGCAGTATTGGCGGGCTTGGGAAGCCTTGCACTGTCGGCCCTTGTGGCGGCTCCGGGGGCATTGGCGCAGTCCTATCCGACCCGGCCCGTGCAATTGATCGTGCCGTGGGCAGCAGGGGGCGGCAGCGACACGGTGGCCCGCATCATTGCAGCCGGGCTCGAAAAGGAGCTTGGTCAGCCGGTGAACGTGGTGAACCGGACGGGCGGCAACGGCATGACAGGCCACAGCGCCATCGCGACGGCGACGCTGGACGGCTACACCCTCGGGCTCGCGACCTCTGAAATTGCCTCCTACAAAGTTCTCGGGCTTGGCGACATCACGCCGGAATCCTTTGACCTGATTTCCCGCGTGACGACCATCCCTGCCGGCATCACCGTGAAGGCGGATGGCCCCTACAAGACCGCGCAGGACGTTCTCGACGCCCTGAAGAAGGCCAAGAAGGACGAGCTTTCAGCGTCCGGCACTGGTACGGGCGGCGCCTGGCATCTGGCCGTTGCGGGCCTCAACAAGGCGCTGGGGCTGCCTGCGGATCACGTGAAATACGTGCCGAGCCAGGGCGGCGCTCCTGCCTTGAACGAGCTTGCAGCGGGGGGCTGTCCTTCCTGGCTGTTTCTCCGATCGAGGCCAAGGCGCTCGCCGAAGGCGGCCGGGTGAAGGTGCTTGCCGTCATGGACACGAAGCGCCTGTCGAGCTTCCCGGATGTACCCACGCTGAAGGAAGCTACGGGACTCGACTGGACGTTCGTGAACTGGTTCGGTCTTGTCCTGCCGAAAGGTGTGCCCGCAGACATCAGAGCCAAGCTGATCGAGGCTTGTGCGAAAGCCCATGCTCGCCCGGAGGTGCAGGACGCTCTGAAAGCGCGTGGCATCACGCCGGTGTGGGAGACGCCGGAGGAGTTCAAGGAATTCGCCATGAACTTCAGCAAGATGGCCACAGAACTGTTGACCGATCTGGGGCTGGCCAAGCAGTAAGTTCTCCCGAATCCAATTACGAAAATCTAAGGCGGCCGGAGGCGAGTCGTGGACGACAATGAACTGCCCATAATCGATGCTCACCACCATTTCTGGGACCTCTCTCTCGGCCGCCATCCGTGGCTTAGGCCCGATGTGCTGATCCCGTTCCGGTACGGGGACTACTCGGCCATCAAGAAGAACTTTATGCCGGAGGACTACCGCGCGGTCACCGGGCACCATCGGGTGGTCGCCAGCGTCACCATGGAAGGCGAGTGGGAAGAGGACGACCCGGTGGAAGAAACCCGCTGGATGATGGAGATTGTGGCCAAGCACGGCACGCCAGCGGCTCACGTGGCGAGGGCCTTCCTTCATCGCGATGATGTCGAGGAGGTTCTTGCCGGCCACACCGCTTACCCGCTCGTGCGGGGCATCCGCCACAAGCCCGTGGCGGCGCCGGCGCCGGACAAGGTGGAGCGTGGCGCCCCAGCCTCCATGTCCGACCCGGTATGGCGGCGGGGATATGCGCTTCTCGCGCGCTATGGCCTGCATTATGAGCTGCAGGCCCCCTGGTGGCACGTCGATGAATTGCTCGACCTGATCGACGCTCACCCGGACACGCCAGTGGTCATCAACCACACATTCCTTCCAGCGGACCGTAGTCCGGAAGGGATCGCGGGCTGGAGGCAGGCATTGAAGCGTGCAGCTTCCGCCCCGCAGGTATCGATCAAAATTTCGGGGATCGGGCTTCCGGGGCGACCGTGGAGCCTTGAGGACAACCGGCAGATCATCCTCGATACGATCGAAATTTTCGGCGTGGATCGCTGCCTGTTTGCGTCCAACTTCCCCGTCGATGGGCTTTGCGGAAGCTTCGAGACGATCTACGACGGGTTCAAGGAGGCGACACGGGACTTGCCGCGCAGCGACCGGCTGAAGCTGTTCCACGACAACGCGATCCGGGTCTATCGCCTTTCTTTCCCCACACTTGCCTGAAGAAGAACGACAAATGCGGATTATCGACCTTACGATGCCGATCATCACCGACCACGTGCGGTGGAAGGCCGAGCGCACCGTGGCCGGTGACACCACGAAAGGCGATCTGTTTCAGGTCACGACGATCAAGGTTTCCTGTCACTCCTTCACCCATGTGGACGCGCGCCGTCACTATTTCAGCGACGGCGCCACCATTGAGGCGACACCGCTTGAGGACGTGGTCGGCGATGCGGCCGTCATCGACCTGATGGATGTCGAGCCCAATGAAGCCGTGGGGCCGGAGAAGCTCGCCCCGCGTTTCCAGAACGTGAAGCCGGGCGACATGGTGCTCTTCAAGTCCGGCTGGGATCAGAAGCGGTCGTTCCGGACCAAGGAGTTCTGGACCGAGGCGCCTTATCTCACGCGCGAGGCAGCTCTCTTCATCAAGGAGAAGGGCATCCGCACGATCGCCTATGACTTTCCGCAGGATTACGTGATCCGCCTGCTGCTCCACGGTGAGGTGCGGCCCATCGAGGAGCATGTCACCCACGACATCCTGCTTCGTGCCGGCGTGAACATGATCGAATACGTGGTCAACACCAGCGCCATCACGGCGGACCGCGTGCTGCTGTCAGCGGCGCCCCTCAAGATACCCGGTGCGGACGGGGCGCCCGCACGCGTTTACGCCATCGAAGGACGGTGATTTGATTTCGGCTGTCTCGCGCCGAGCCTGCAAACCCTCAGATCGGGCCGCAATCCAAACGGCTCGTTCTGCGGCGGGTGGGAGGAGCTAAGGCGGAGTAGCCTGAATTTTCTTACTCCGCCTTGTAAAAAGTGTGCCACGTCCCGTCGGCACCGATGGCGAGCCGCCACCATTTCCAGCGCTTGGCCTCGATCATGTCTTTCGCTTCAGCAGGGCTTACCAGCCGATAGAGCCAAACCTCCTGCTGTGGCGTGAGCTTGGACAGATCGGCTTCTGCGATCCCCGGCCAGATGAAAACGAGGTTGTTCTCGATATCGCTGCCGAGGGGAAGGGCGGTGTATCCGCACTCGAGAATTTCGGCCAGGACCGCGAGAATTTCACGGCCTGCCCCATCGGCTGAAATCTTCTTCCAATAGGCAATTGGATCCTCGGTCGCCTCCTTGCCGATGTGCGGCTTGGGCTCATTCCAGTCCAGGACAGTCCGAAGATCTTCAATGTCCCCGCTACGGGACGCGGCCAGAATGGCCTCCCGCATCTCCTGAACCAGCGTGGGGAGGGGCGGCGGGGCCTGACCATCCCGCGTGCATCCAAGATTGACCGTGGGTTCCTCTGCGGCAGGCTGCGCCATGAGCCCGCTGTCGGGCGCTAACCATTGGACAACACTGGTGAGCGAAACTACGAATAGTACATAGCAAATCGCGTCTCGCACGCGTGACCAATTCATAAGGGGAGCTCCGTTGCAGCGCACAGTCATGCGCGAGAAGATGACTTTTATCCGGATTCTCGCTTTTGCCTCCGGTTTAAGCTGCCAGCCTTCATGGCAGTACCATGCCTTTGCTGCGAACCTAGCTCGAAGCGGCGCGCCGGCGCACTGATGGATTTCATACCAAATCCACTCATCATTCCCATCGGGCTCATCATTGGCGTGCTCGTTTCGGCGCCGGTTGGGCCGGTGAATGTGCTCTGTATTCAGCGAGCCATCGAGCGGGGCTTTTGGGGCGGGGTTGCGGCTGGTGCAGGGGCCGTGCTGGGCGACGGCTTGATCGCCCTTTGCGCGGCGCTGGGTGTCGGCGCGATTTCAGGCGCAATTCAGGACTACCGCAACGCGATCCAAATCATTGGCGGGCTGGCCCTCATCGGCTTCGGCGTGAAGCTCTACTTCACTGCGCCGCGACTGATCACGGGCAGCGAAGAGGAAGAACCGCACTCGCTGGCTGAATTTCTGCGCGATACGCCGAAGACGTTCTTCCTAACGATCACCAACCCGGGCGCGGTGCTGGGGCTATTCGCAATCTTCGGCGGCGTTTCAACATTCGTCGAGGTGGAGTCAACGATAGACGCGCTGACAATGGTGGCAGCGGTCATCGGGGGCAGTCTTGCCTGGTGGATATTGCTTTCCTCGCTGATCGGGCGCATTCGGCACCGCTTCACCTACACGCGGGTGGCCCAGATCAACCGGATCGCTGGCGCGCTCCTGTTCGGCTTTGGGGCGATTCTGATCGGCGAGCTGGTACTGCAAGCTGCGGGCTATCTCGCCGCAGCCTTTTCTTCCGCGATCGCCTGACACCGAGCTGAACGAAGCCGCTGACGGAGCGGCTTATTGCATGGTGCCATAAAGAGTGAATTCGCCTTGCCGTACGCGCTCGTCGAGCCCCCGAGCCAAGTTGGCGACCGCTTCCTCCCCGTAGGTGGCCACCAAATCCGTCAACGCCGTAAAGAGCGCGGCATATGCCATCAGCTCTGGCGCGATGCCCTGGTCGGCGCCACGGTCCCAGGCATCTAGAATAAGACTTAAGGCCTTGAAACTATCGCTCTTTTCCCCATCGCAGGATGTCTGCATGTCGTACCCGTCCTCACCTGTCCGTGCGTGACCCCACAACGCGCACCCCTAGCACAGGCCGGCCGGGTTGATAGCAACTGCAACAATTAACGGTGAATCCAAGCTGTGCGTGACCGATGCTTTCAGGGCACATTCTTCATGAGGTTCTCGGTCAGCTGGCTTGCCTCGGTGAGAAAGCGTTTTACAGCCGTTTCAGCCGACGGCGTGCAGGTGCGGTAGGTGCGGCTGTAGCCCTGATAACCTTTGTTGAAGCTGCGGGTGAGGCGGGCCCGGCGCAGCGCTGTGGTGCCTTCCGCTTCAATCAGCTCCCGCATGCGGTCTCGCCAAAGCTGGCCTTCGTCGGCGCCGCACAACTCGCGCAGATAATGGACGGCGCCGAGGATCTCCGACAGCCGCATGAGCTTGTCGTCGTAGGGCTTTGTTTCCTGCGCGAATGCAGTTCCAGCTGCGAAAACAAACGGCATCGCCAGCGCGAGGCGACGCGCTGACGTGAAGACACGGGGCTTTTCGGTGCAGAGCCGAGGCATAGCAACCCTTGCGAGAGTGAACCGGAAAGTCATAACACGCGCTTGCGACGGGTCACCAGCGTGCTGATACGTCGTTTCAACAAGAGCCACAGCCATCGGGTTCGGCTGATCTCGAACTCCTGCATTTCATAATCAAGGAGCGGCATATTTCTTTGCAACGCCCGCTCCAATGCCGCCACAAACCGGCTTCGCTTCTCGAAATCGAGCTCTACCACTGGGAAATCGGGCAAGTGGCCGAACCGCTTGCGGTACTCCTCCATCACCTGGTGTGTCGATTCCTCGAGCGGTTCCATGACCCTTCGTGTCGGCGAGCTTCCTCGAGCATGCCGATCTAACTGAACGATTATTGATCAGGATATGCAACAAGCTGGCAAAATAGGAAAAGAAAACGAATTTAATGAGGGTGAACGGCTGAACTTCGGTCCGGCAGGATCAGTCGTCAGAAGCTCCGAATCGGTTGTTTCGCGATTGCGTGGAAACGAACGCTGCCATTACAATGCGGAGGAACCCGAAGGGTGCCCCCGCGTTCCGGTTTCAATCTTTGCAGAAGTGGTTGATTAGCAGTAGCGCGATTTCAAGGAGTTTGCGCCACCACTTCAACCAGCATGGGCACATTAGGTTGTTGGCACTCATCTTGGGTTCTCCTTCCTCATGGGTGCCGACCGACGGCGGAGCGGCAACTCCGCCGTCACCCTTTTTGTGATCGGCTGCACATCAAACGCCCTCATTCAAGAATTGTTCGACATATGAGCGATTTGTGATCGCTCTGCGCGGACGCAGCGTTTCACTTTCGAGGGCGTTACGAGCCCAACACCGCGGATGACAAGCCAGGGGAGTGGCTCTAATGATGCTTGCAAAAGCATCTGACGCCCCGGAACCTGTTCCTGCTGAGGCGTCTACAACTCATCTTCGTTTGAGGGGTGTGTGCGATGACGATAAGCCTGAACGGCAAGCTGCTGCTAGCCGGTGCCGGAAAAATGGGAGGTGCCATGCTGGCGGGCTGGCTCGACCGCGGCCTCAATACAGCGCAGGTCATCGTTCAGGATCCCGCACCGCCACCCGAGAACGTCAAATTGATTGAGCAGTACAAGCTCGCCAAGCGGGAGCCGGGCGCGCCGCTTTCCGAACCGCCTGCTGTTATCGTTGTCGCCGTGAAGCCGCAGGTCATGGGCGATGTCTTCCCCGACCTCGCGACGCTTGCTGGACCCAACACGGTGGTTCTCTCGGTAGCCGCCGGCAAGACGATTGCGAGCTTTGAGAAGCATTTGCCGGTCGGGACCGCTGTCGTGCGCTCCATTCCCAACACGCCGGCAGCCATCGGGCGAGGCATCACGGTCTGCTGCGCCAATGCTCACGTAACCCCTGCCCAACGCGACATGTGCCAGGAGCTGCTGTCTGCGGTGGGTGAAGTCGGTTGGGTGGAAGATGAGTTGTTGATTGATGCGGCAACCGCCGTGTCGGGCTCTGGGCCGGCCTACGTTTTTTTGCTCGCGGAGTGCCTCGCTGAAGCCGGCCGAGCCGTTGGCCTCGATCCCGAGCTGGCGAAGCGGTTGGCGAATTCAACGGTCTCCGGAGCAGGGGAGCTTTTGCGGCAGTCGGGCCTTGAGCCAGCCATCCTGCGCCAGAACGTAACGTCTCCTGGCGGCACGACGGCAGCGGCTTTGTCAATACTTATGGCCGAGGATGGGCTGCAGCCGCTCTTGACCCGCGCCGTCGAGGCCGCCGCGAAGCGCAGCCGGGAGCTCAGCGGCTGAAATTGCCTTGCGGCGGGCTTCACATCCGACCGCAGACGCCTATCTCCAAACTGATGGAGGCGTGCCATGTTCGATCAATCAACACTGCGAGGCCGAATCATTGCCGCAACCTTGAACCTCGCGGCCGAGCGTCCCTGGAGAGAGGTAACGCTTCTCGACATTGCAGAAGCGACGGGCGTAACGCTTGTGGATCTGAAGCAGGAGTTCGCGAGCAAGAGCGAAATTCTCGCTGCCTTCACCAAGGCGGTTGACGACGAGGTGCTGCGGCGAGCGCCAAAAAGGGAAGCCAATTCGACCCCTCGGGATGCGCTTTTCGAGATTCTCATGACACGGTTCGATGTGCTCGGGCCGTATAAGCAGGCGATCCGATCCATCCTGGGCGACGTTCGGGTACCGGATCCGCGGATGGCCTGCACATTGCTCGCATCGCAGCACTGGATGCTACAGGCCGCCGGCATCGATACGAGCAGCCTTTCGGGACGCATAAAGGTTGGTGGGCTTGCCGGACTCTACGCCTCCGTCATGCGGACTTGGCTCGAGGACGATGACCCGGGGTTGGCTCGGACAATGGCCGCGCTCGACCGCCGCCTCCGCCGGGGCGAACAGGCTCTCGGCAATCTCAAGGATATCAAGGCCTGCCTCTGCCGCGCGGGGCGAGCGTTCAGCTCATTTGCACGCGGCCGGCGCCCTGGCGGCGGGACTGGTTTCGAGGCTGGCCCTCGTCCCGAGGAAACATCGGGCGCCAACATCTGAGAGCCTGCTCAATTGACAGGGCGCCTGCCATCGGGCCATCACACCTCCAACAAAATCCTGGAGGTCGTTCATCCGTGCAGCAGAAGTCCGAGCCGTCTCCTACCATTACCTTCGATGACTTTCTGAAGGTCGACATCCGCGTAGGCACCGTCATCGAGGCGGAGCCATACCCGGAGGCGCGCAAGCCGGCCATCAAAATGAAGATCGATTTCGGCCCGGAGATCGGAATCAAGAAAAGCTCGGCGCAGGTGACGGTTCACTACACGCCGGAGAAGCTCGTCGGACGGCAGGTGGCGGCCGTCGTGAACTTTCCGCCACGGCAGATCGGCAAGTTTCTCTCCGAAGTTCTGACGCTCGGCTTCCCGGACGAAAACGGCGCCGTCGTGCTCATCGGACCTGACCAGAAGGTCCCGAATGGTGGGCGGCTGTTCTGATTCCGTTGGTGCAGTGATTGAGGCGCGTGGCCGCTTATACCGGCACCGTCACGATTGCGCGCAGCCCGCCGAGATCGCTGTCCGTCAACATAACATCTCCGCCGTGGCTGCGGGCGATGTCGCGTGCGATGGCGAGACCAAGCCCTGAGTTGCCGGTGTCCTGATTGCGAGCATCGTCCAGCCGGTAGAACGGGCGGAAGACATTCTCACGCTCCGTCTCCGGAATACCTGGGCCGTCGTCATCAATTTCGATACGCAGCCACTCTTCTTCAGGCACAACACGGATGATGACGTTCTTGCCGTAACGCGCGGCGTTGCTGACGAGATTGATGATGGCGCGCTTGAAGGATTGCCTTTTGAGGGGCAGCATCAGGCTTTGACGTTGATTGGGGAGCTCCAGCGTGATCGTGCCGCCGAACATCTGCGCATCTTCTTGGATTTCTTCCAGAAGCTCAAAGAGGTCGGTGGGAACAGCCTCCTCGCCACCGTCGCCTTTCGCGAACGCCAAGTAATCCTCCAGCATGTGCTGCATTTCCTTGACGTCCGCCTGTAGCGCGCGGACCTCAGGCGAGTCGCCAAGCAATGCGAGCTCGAGCTTGAAACGAGTAAGCACCGTCCGCAGATCGTGGCTGACGGCGGCCAGCATTGTCGTACGCTGGTCGACATGCTGACGGATGCGGTCACGCATTTCGAGAAAGGCCTGCGCGGCCTGGCGCACTTCGCGTGCTCCGCGCGGACGGAAATCGTCCGGCACCGGCCGGCCCTTACCGAAAGCGTCCGCCGCTTCGGCCAGTCGCAGAATTGGGCGAATTTGATTGCGCAGGAAGAGGATCGCCACCGTCAGCAGGACAATGGACGTTCCGACCATCCACAGCAGGAAAATGTGAGAGTTGGACGCATAAGTCTGCGCGCGCGTAGCCACGAACCGCAGGATCGCGTCCTCAAGCTTCACCCTGATTTCGACGTGCCGCGAATTGCCGACAGTATCGACCCAGAACGGCTGACGGACCTGACGACGAATTTCGTTCGACAGCGTGCGGTCCAGAAGCGAAAAGAACGGCTTCGGCTGAGCAGGGGGCAGATCTCCCGGCGGTAGCAGCTGCAGGGAAAGCTGCATCGTCTCGGCGAGGTCAATGAGCTTCGCGTAGTCGTCCTTGTGGGGATATTCGCGGTAAACCTCGATGATCGCCGCGATGTCGCGGGCAGTGGCTTCCGAAAGACGCCGCGTCACGGCCTGCCAGTGCCGCTCCATGAAGACGAACGCGACGACGCTCTCGAGCAGCACAATGGGGGCGATGATGATGATGAGCGCGCGGGCATAGAGGCCTTTCGGCAGCAAATCCGTCGTGAACGATGCCACCGTTTGGGCCAGCCTCGAGGCAAGCCAAATCGCGCGGGCCCACCAGGTCCGGACTGCTCTGTCAGCACTGTCGCGCACCGCGACCATTGATGCCCGCCTTAACCTCACTCTGTGCGGCAGCTCCGCCAGTTTCCACCGACCCAAACCCGCCGCACGCTCCAAGACGATCGACGCTGACGCAGCCTAGTCCGTGTAAAGGATATACCCCTTGCTGCGGACGGTCTGCAGATACACCGGGTTCGACGGATCTGCCTCGATCTTGCGGCGCAGGCGGTTAATCTGCACGTCGATCGCGCGCTCGCTGCCTGTGTCGTCCCCTGCAAGAAGCTCGTGCCGGGCTATCGCGACGCCGGGACGTTGTGCAAACTGGCGCAGCAGATCGCGCTCTCGTTCCGTCAGCCGGATGGTCTCGTCCCCCCGCTTCAGTTCGCCGCGCCCGATGTGGAACACGAACTCGCCCATCCGGATCTCGTCGGAATTTGTTTGCGGTCTCCCGCGCCGCAAAATGTTCTTGATGCGCAAGACGAGTTCGCGCGGCTCAAACGGCTTGGGCAAATAGTCGTCTACACCCGTCTCCAGGCCAGCGATGCGGTCCTCGGGCTCCGAGCGTGCGGTCAACATGCAGATCGGTACGTCGGACGTTTCCTTCAAATGCTGCGCGAATTGCAGGCCGCTTTCGCCGGGCATCATCACGTCGAGGATCACCAGATCGAACTTCAGCCCCCGCATCGCCGCCCGGGCCGCGCTGGCGTCGGCTGCGGGAGTGACCCGGAAGCCGTTCTCCATCAGATAGCGTGTCAGGAGATCGCGAATGCGCTGATCGTCGTCGACGATCAGGATGTGCGGTGCATCGTCAGGCGGGCATTCGCGCCGGACCGATGCCTCTTCAACGGTCATGACTCCCCTCCCAAACAAGGCGGGCAATGATCAAGGCCGGCTGCCAGTCCCGAAGATCAACTCTTCGATGCGCGAGCGTTCTTCCTTGGAGATCATGCTGGCAAGAAAGCGGCGCGTTTCAGCTCCCGCGCCTTCGCCCGCGTTGGCCAGCGCTGCCGCGACCCGCGCGCACTGCAATTGCGCCAGCTTTTCGGCGAGTTCACGGCCCTTGGCCGTCAGATAGAGGCGGCGCTCTCGCCGATCGTCCGCGCCAGCCTGCTGCAGAATATAGCCGCGGTTGACGAGCTGCTTCAAAACGCGGGCAAGGCTTTGCTTCGTGATCTTGAGGATATCGAGGAGATCGGCGATTCGTAGGCCAGGGTGCCGGTTTACAAAGTGAAGAACGCGATGATGGGCCCGGCCGAATCCGAATTCCGCAAGCACGGCGTCGGCCTCGCCCGTGAAGTCGCGGTAGGCGAAGAACAGAAGCTCGACATAGGTGATCAGCCGCTCCCGCGCGACCTCAGGGCATTCCTCGGCGGCATCGCGCGGATCTAGCGCCTCCGCCGGAAGACCTGAATGTGCATATACGTCAGTCATGTTGACTTATTTGAAGGCCATTGTTACCCGTGGCAAGTGCCTTCGTGCACTGGGCTGCGGGCACGACTCTTCTCATCGTCGCCGTGCCGGCGCTTCCGGCCGCGTGGGCGAGCCGCACTCCGCAGCATATTCCTGACAAGGCAGCGTCACTGAGGCCAGCAATGATGGAGTCTCCGAGGAGATAGAAATGGCTGCGCTCGTTCCTTTTCACGACCGCGATGGATTTATTTGGTTCGATGGCAAGCTTGTGCCCTGGCGCGAGGCCACTCTGCACGTACTCAGCCACGGCTTGCACTATGCCAGCGCGGTATTCGAGGGAGAGCGCGCCTACGGCGGCGAGATTTTCAAGCTGACCGAGCACACCGAGCGCCTCGTTGCGGGCGCCCGCACGATGGATTTCGAGATTCCGTATTCGGTTGCGGAGATCGACGCGGCCTGCCGCGAGACAATCAAGGCCAACAATCTGGTTGACTGCTACGTGCGGCCTATCGCCTGGCGAGGCAGCGAGCAGATGGGCGTGTCCGCTCAGAACGCCAAGATCCATCTGGCCATCGCCGCCTGGGATTGGGGCTCGTACTTCGATCCGGCGGAGCGGATGCGCGGCATCCGGGTGACCTTCGCTCACTACCGCCGCCCTGATCCAAGAACGGCCCCCGCGAAGACCAAGGCCGCAGGTCTTTACATGATCTGCACGCTCGAGAAGCACCGCGCAGAGCGGGCCGGCTATGCCGACGCGCTGATGCTCGACTGGCGCGGGCACGTCGCGGAGTGCACGGGCGCGAACATCTTCTTCGTGAAGGACGGCGCCCTGCATACGCCAGTACCGGATTGCTTCCTCGACGGCATCACGCGGCGGACCATCATCGACCTGGCCAAGAAGCGTGGCATGGAAGTGCGTGAGCGCACGATCCTGCCCGAGGAGCTTGGATCATTCTCCGAGTGCTTCATCGTCGGCACAGCCGCCGAGGTCACACCGGTGCGCGAGCTTGGCGAGCACAACTATCAGCCGGGCCGCATCACCGAAACGTTGCTCAACGACTACATGGAGACGGTGCAACCGAAGAAGTCGGCGGCTGAGTAACAGCTCCGTTCACCGCATAAATTGAAGGTCGCGGGTCGGGACTGAGTGTTCCGACCCGCGACTTGTTTCTAAGCGATTCGGCCGGGTTTCGTTAATTTTTGGTAAAATGATTTTTTATTGACTCGCAATATTTGCAAAACCGAAATTGAAGATCGCGCGGCAACCCTCAGTTATCAAACAGAAATCCGAACCCAATCATGCGTGTGGCTGATTCGTCAGTATGTCGCGCTTGTTCGCAAAATGAGTGGAACCGCCGCCTGTTTACCGCGTTAGCCGGCTGACCGCGTGCACCATGTACCAGCGTATCTGGCGTGGTCTTTCACATTAGGGTCGGATTATCCGGGGGTTCCAAATGGCCGAGAATGGTCAGACTGCGGTCGCGTGGGAAATGCTGAGCAGCGTGGTGGCGATGAGAGCCAAGGCTCGCGAAAACAAGCTTCACAGGCTGCTTTCCTCGCTGCACGGAGTCGAAATTGAGCTGGCTCGCATAATTGCCGGACAAACTGAAGAAAAGGAGGCTGATGCAAAAACAAGTGCACGCAGCCGCGCGGCGGCACTGGCCACAGCAGCAAATCAAGATCTGAGCGGCTTTTCCGATTTCGCCGATTTGGAATTGGATCCTGAGCCAATTGTCCGTTCACGACCGAGCCGGCGTGGTGGTGGCGGCGGTTCGCGGTCAGATCAGCAGCTTCGGAATTACGCCAAGCGCTATCTCGCAATTTCGCAGCAATTGAAGGAGCTGGTTGCACGTGGGGAAGCGGTGGCGTTTGAAGATCCCTTTTCCATCGATGTAGGGGACGACGTCGAATCAGCTTCGGATGCTCTTCTTTCGGAGCAACACGATCTTTCATTCACGATTGCCGAGCTCCAGGCAACGACGATGGAAGGTCTGGCGGACAAGGCAGCCGTTCTAGACGACCTGATCGAAGAGAATACGGACGACCCGGTGCAGATCCTGGCCCGTTCGCTGGCGCAGGACGTTATTGCCATGACCCGCAAGAGGGCCACCCGTTAACGCGGAAGCCGAGATTCAGAGGGATGTGCGCGCCAACTGATTCGGCGCGCCCTCTCCGGGGTTTGGTCGTGCCTATTCGTGTCAGAATTCGAGCGAGGACGCGCGGATCGCGCGGCCTTGAAGCATTGAAATTTCGCAGGTCACAAGACGGCAATTGCATAATCCGTGTTTTTCAATAATCGGACCCACCAATACACAGGATGAGAACGTGAAGTCGTCCTAATGGCATTGATGTATCTGGCGGCGGGAGTAAGGTGACGGCGGACTTGTGCAAAGCACCGCCGCCATGAACGCTCCGATACGCCATCTCCAGTCCGCAACCTCCGTCTCGCCCAAGCGCCCCACGCAAGCCGGTTTCGTGCACCTGAAGGTGCATTCGGCATACTCACTGCTGGAAGGCGCGCTGCCGATTGGCAAGCTCGCGAAGCTGTGCCAGGAGTTCGCGTTCCCTGCCGTTGCGTTGACGGACACGAACAACCTGTTTGGCGTCCTCGAGTTCTCGGACAAGCTGAGCGCTGCGGGCGTTCAACCGATCGCCGGCGTTTCCATCGCCATCGACTTCGAGGAAGGCCGGCAGGAGCGCACGGGCACAGGGCCGTCCTCGGAGGCTGCACGGCGGCACGATGGCATGATCGCGCTCTATGCCATGAGCGAGCGCGGCTACGCCAACCTGATGAAGCTCGTCAGCCGTGCCCATCTCTTGTCGGCCGAGCACGAAGGCCCGCACATCAAGTTTTCCCAGCTTGCGGCCGCATCAGAGGATCTGATCGTCCTCACCGGCGGTCCGGACGGTCCAATCGATAGCGCCATCAGAGCCAACCAAAATTCGCTGGCGAAGCTCCGCTTGGAGAGGCTGCTGCAACTCGCCGGAGATCGGCTCTACGTGGAAATTCAGCGCCACGGGCTCGAGCAGGAGGCGCAAGTCGAGCCGGAGCTGTTGGATCTCGCGTACGACATGGGGCTACCCATCGTCGCGACGAACGAAGCCTATTTCGCCAACCCCGAAGATTACGAAGCCCACGACGCGCTGCTGTGCATCGCTGAAGGCAAGTATCTCGTCGAGGACGACCGGCGGCGGGTAACGCCGGAACATTACTTCAAAAGCGCCGAGGAAATGGTCGCGCTGTTCAGCGACCTGCCAGAGGCACTCGAAAACACCATTGAAATCGCAAAGCGCTGCCCCTTCCGGCCGCGGGGCCGCAAGCCGATTTTGCCACGTTTCGTCGCCACTGCCGAAGGCGCGTCAGATGCCGATCAGCTTGCAGCAGAAGCAGCCGAGCTCAAACGGCAGGCGGAAGAAGGCTTGAGGGCGCGACTGGCGGCCAATCCGTTGGCCCCGGGCTTCACGGAAGAGGATTACTGGAAACGCCTCGAATTCGAGGTGGATATCATCACCCGGATGAAATTTCCGGGCTACTTCCTCATCGTCTCGGACTTCATCAAATGGGCAAAAGGCCAGGGCATCCCCGTCGGTCCTGGCCGTGGTTCAGGTGCGGGCTCGCTGGTGGCGTGGGCGCTAACCATTACCGATCTTGATCCGCTGCGGTTCGGACTGCTGTTCGAGCGCTTCCTCAATCCCGACCGTATCTCGATGCCGGACTTCGACGTCGACTTTTGTCAGGACCGGCGCGATGAGGTGATCCGCTACGTTCAGCAAAAGTACGGGGAAGACCGCGTCGCTCAGATCATCACCCACGGAAAATTGCAGGCACGCGCTGTCTTGCGTGACGTCGGCCGTGTGCTGCAGATGCCCTACGGCCAGGTCGACAAGCTCTGCAAACTGGTACCCAACAATCCGGCAAATCCGGTAACACTGGCTGAAGCTATCGCGGCTGAGCCGAAATTGCAGGAAGCGCGCGATTCCGAGCCTATCGTCGCGCGTTTGCTGGAAATCGCACAAAAGCTCGAGGGTCTTTATCGGCACGCCTCGACACACGCGGCTGGCATGGTGATCGGCGACAGGCCGCTTGAAGAGCTGGTGCCGCTTTATCGCGATCCGAAATCGAATTTCCCGATTACGCAATTCAACTGGAAACAGGTCGAAGCGGCTGGTCTTGTCAAATTCGACTTCCTCGGCCTCAAGACGCTCACCGTTCTGAAAAAGGCCGTCGATCTGATCGAGCAATGCCGCGGCATCAAAATCAATCTCTCATCCGTGCCGCTCGATGATCGAGCGACGTTCGAGTTGCTGGCGCGGGCTGACACGGTCGGCGTGTTCCAGCTGGAAAGTACGGGCATGAGGGAAAGCCTTAAGCAGCTCAAGCCCGACCGCTTCGAGGACATCATCGCCATGGTGGCGCTATACCGGCCGGGCCCCATGGACAACATTCCCGTCTATATCAACCGCAAGCACGGGAAGGAGCCGGTCGATTACCTGCATCCGATGCTGGAGCCGATTCTCAAGGAGACTTACGGCGTCATCATCTATCAGGAGCAGGTGATGCAGATCGCACAGGTCCTCGCCGGCTATTCGCTCGGCGAAGCCGACCTGCTGCGCCGCGCGATGGGCAAAAAAGACAAGGCGGAAATGGCCCGGCAGCAGGCCCGCTTTGTCGAAGGTGCGATGAAGAACGGCGTAAGCCAGAAGGACGCCGTCTACATTTTCGAGCTGGTCGACAAATTTGCCGGCTACGGCTTCAACAAATCCCATGCCGCGGCCTATGCGCTGGTGAGCTATCACACGGCCTATCTCAAGGCGAATTATCGCGAAGAATTTCTGGCCGCATCCATGACGCTTGACAGGAGCAACACCGACAAGCTCGCGCTTTTCGCGGCGGAAGCGCGGAGAAGCGGCATTATCGTGAAGCCGCCGTGCGTCAACGCCTCGGATGTCGACTTCCTGCCTGAGCCGGCGCGCGACGGGCAACCTGGCGCAATTCGCTATTCACTCGCCGCACTCAAGAATATCGGCGAGGGTGCTGTGGAAGCCATCGTCGCTGCGCGAAAGGAGCGCGGTGCGTTCCAGGATCTTTCGGATTTTGCCGCACGGCTTAACGTGAAGGCAATAAACAAACGGGCTCTGGAAACCCTGGCCGCGGCTGGTGCTTTCGACGCGCTGGAGCCCAATCGCGCGCTGGTGTACGGCAACGTTGATCAGATCATGGCCGTGGCCCAACGGCGCGCAGAGGAAGAGACGAATGGCATCGTTGATCTTTTCGGCGGCGGAGCAGGGGGGACACCAAAGCTAGACCTGCGCCCCGTGAAGCTCTGGACGCCGATGGAGCGGCTGGAAAAAGAATTCGAGGCCGTGGGCTTCTATTTGTCCGGCCACCCGCTCGATCAATACGAATCCGTCCTGGCAAGTTTGAGCGTCCAAACCTGGTCGGATTTTGAGGCGGCCACGCAGCGAGGGATTACAGGCGGCCGGCTTGCCGGCGTCGTTGTTTCGGCACGGGAGCGCAAATCTCAAAAGGGCAATAAATTTGCCTTTGCGATGTTCTCCGACTCCACGGGTCAATTCGAGGCCGTCATCTTCTCCGACACCCTGGCGCAGGCGCGTGATCTTTTGGAGCCGGGCACGCCAGTGCTGCTGACTGTCGAGGCCGAGCGTGAGGGCGATACGGTCAAGATGCGCGTGCAGAGCATCGAGGCGCTCGACAAGGCGGCTGGTGCTGTGCAGCGCGGTGTGAAAGTCGTGCTGAATGGCAACGCTGTTATCGCCAAGAAGGCGGAAATCGCCACCATCAAGGATTTGCTGAAGCCGGGTCGCGCCGAAATTCGCGTAGTGCTTCGGCTCGATGAAAAAGGCCGCGATGTTGAGGTGGCTGTTCCTGGCCGATACGAAATTAACCCGATGGTGAAAGGCAGCCTGTTCGCGCTGCCGGGTGTACTTGAAGTCGTCGATCTGTAGCGACGCGAGCTCTGCCGGTTCAAAATAAAAACCCCTCTCCGCTTTGGAGAGGGGTTTTCCGTTTTCCGATAAAGACTAGATATTACCCTTGCTCATCTGGTCCGCGATGTAATCCGCCTGGCGCATGGCGAGCGCCACGATGGTGAGCGTCGGATTTTCTGCGCCGCCCGTCGTGAATTGGCTACCGTCGGAGATGAACAGGTTTTTAATATCGTGGGTCTGACCCCACTTGTTGCACACCCCGTCTCTCGGGTTTTCCGACATCCGGCAGGTGCCAAGGTTATGCGTCGAAGGATAGGGTGTGGTTGGGAATGTCCGGACTGCGCCCACGGCCTCGTAAATAGCGGCACCCTGCTTATACGCGTGGTACCGCATCGCAATGTCGTTGGGGTGATCGTCGAAATGGACGTTTGCAACCGGATTGCCCCACTGGTCCTTCACGGAATCGCTCAGCGTTATCCGGTTGCTCTCCTGTGGCATGTCCTCACCGACGAGCCACATGCCGGCCATATACTCGTAGGAATCGAGGGCTGAGGTGAACTCGCGGCCCCAGGCGCCCGGGTCAAGGAACGCAGCCATGAATGGCAGGCCGATCGAAATCGTCTCCATCTCATAGCCGCCCACGAAACCGCGCGATGGATCATGCCGCGACTCGTCCGTGACGATGCCGGCCATCGTTGTGCCGCGCCACATGCGAACCGGCTTGTCGAAAATGGCGTAAACCGAGCCCGTCATATGGCGCATGTAGTTCTTGCCGACCTGGCCTGAAGAGTTCGCCAAACCATTCGGGAACACCGACGACTCGGACAGCAGAAGAAGCCGCGGCGTTTCGATGGAATTTCCGGCGACCGCGACGATCCGCGCCCTCTGTCGTTGCTCGACGCCATCCTTGTCGCGATAAATGACGCCCGTCACCTTGCCCGATTTGTCGTGCTCAATTCGCGTTACATGGCATTCGGGGCGAACTTCGAGATTGTTCGTCGCCTCGCCTTTCGGCAATTCGGCATAAAGGGTCGACCACTTCGCGCCGGATTTGCAGCCCTGGAAGCAGAAGCCGATTTGCAGGCAAGCGCCACGCCCATCGCGCGGCTCGGAATTGATTGCCATCCGGCCGGTGTGAACATTCGTGTAGCCGAGCTTTTTTGCACCAGCTTCAAGAACCTTGAAATTGTTGTTCCCTGGCAGCCCTGGAATACCGTGGGTTCTAGTCACGCCCATGCGATACTCGGCTTTCTCATAATAGGGCTCGAGATCCTGCAGGCTGATCGGCCAGTCGAGCAGATTGGCGCCGGGAATATCACCGTAGACGGATTTTGCCTTGAATTCGTGCTCCTGAAAGCGCAGCGATGCACCGGCCCAGTGTATCGTGGAGCCACCAACGGCCTTAACGATCCAGGCGGGCAAGTTTGGAAAATCTTTCGCCACGCGCCATGAGCCCGAAGTGGTGCGCATGTCCTTCCAGGCAAGCTGCTCGAACGAAGCCCATTCGTCGTTGATGAAGTCCTCGATTTCGTGCCGCTTGCCGGCTTCAAGGCAGACGACCTTGATGCCCTTCAGCGCCAAATCAGTAGCTAGCGTTCCACCGCCTGCACCAGAGCCCACCACGACGACGACTGAATCGTCATTGAGATCGAATTTGGCAGCCATGAACGTATCCTCCGCGATAGGTGTTTGTTGGTGGAGGGCTCAGAGCCACTCGATATCGTTGAAGCCGCGATCGATATAGCCGCCCTTCGATGCGCTTTCCCCTTCGTAGCCAAACAGGGGCCAAACTTCTTTTTGGTTATAGAGGTTCACGACGAGGTCACCCCGGAGCTTCTGGAAAAACGGGTTATCCTGATTGGCTCGGAGGATTGCCACGCGCTGCGCTTCCCACGGCACTTCCACGTAAGGCACCTTGTGTTCTTGCATGGCAACAGCGTCGAAGTGCTTTACACCCTCTTCGCAGAGCGATTTCAGGGCCGGATCGCTGGCCGCCTTTTCGTCATAAGTCTTGCAGGCGATGGCGTAGTATTTGTCGGCCAGGCGATCGTGCGGATAAATGTCCCGCGCCATCTTGATGATGGTGCGCATGACCTCCGGCTTGAGAGCTTTTGCTTCAAGCCCCCAAGCTTCGGTCGTGTGCAAGAGCGCGTTGCCGCTTATGGTCATGAGCGCTGCTGCGGCCGTTGTGCGCGCCAGGAACTGGCGGCGATCGAGGCCCGTTTGCCCACTTGCTTCGAGCGTTTGCGACATGGCTGTTTCCTCCTTCAACTTTGGCGCCGTTTTTGTTTTTCGTCAGCGATAGCGCCCGTGTTTTTGCAGCACTTCGATTTTGTAACCGTCGGGATCAGTGACGAAAAAGAACTTCGCCAGCAGCTTCCCATCTCTCATGAATTCCTTGATGGGATTGGGATTGAAACCTTCCTTTTCAAAACGGGCGTGCTCGGCTTCGAGGTTGTCGACAGCGAAGGCGAGATGACCGTACCCCGTGCCAAGCTCGTACGGCTCGGTGCGCCCGTGATTGATCGTCAACTCGAGCTCGAAGTCGGCTTCGTCATTGCGGAGATAAACGAGTGTAAAGTCGTCGAACTGAAAACGATCGGCAATCTTCAGGCCAAAAGCCTTGGAATAAAAATCGACGGACCGCTGCTCGTCGAGCACACGGATCATGCTATGAATCGCTTTCGCCATTGAGGATCTCCTTACTCTTAATCTCTGAGTGTTTTCAGATATTCGATAACGAGCCGCCGTTTTTCGGGGTCGCGCTGCCGATATGCCATGACCGTTCCGGGCAGCATGGCCCCTGAGTCCTCAAGCCACTTGTCGAGGGTTGGTTCGTCCCAAACGAGGTCAGCACGAGCGAGCGCGTCCGAATATTTGAAATTCTCTACCTGTCCCGCCCGCTTGCCGAAAATCCCATGGAGATTGGGCCCTTGCCGATGGCGCCCACCCGGCTCAGCGGTATGGCAAGTTCCGCAGCTGGTCAGAAACTGGCGGCGCCCGGCATCTTCAGTCTGGGCATAGGTGTTGGGGCTAACAGAAAGGGCGTATCCAAATGCCAGGCACGCAACACAGCCTGCCCGCACCACCGCAGGCAAAAGCTGTTTGAAGGCATGATATTTCACACCCACCCTTTACAGCCCTCGGACGTTTCTCCCATCCACCGAACTCGAGCAACATTACGCCCAATCGGGGGATGAGTGGGTAGTAGGTGGATGCTACATTTCTATGCGAAGCTTGCCCAACGCAGTTGCAAGCCAATTAGGCCGAGGCCTGAGCAAGATCCCGCATCGCTTCTTCCTTAAGGGAACGCTCCGCTGCAGGCCTGCCCTTGATCTTCGTGACGTAGGTGAGACAGGCACAACGTAGAAGAGACGCGAAATTGTGGCCCTGCGCGCCCGCGTCGAGCACTTCGTCGTGCAACTTGCTCAGGAATTTGGGCACAGACATGCCCTGGCTTTCGGCAATCTCTTCCAGGATGGCCCAGAAGGCTGCTTCCAGACGAACCGATGTGACGTGTCCTCCAAGGCGCACCGAGCGAGTCTCACAAGCGTACATTTCGGGTGGCTGGGAAGCGAAAATCCGGCACATGGCTGTACATCCTTTCCTCAACACGCCAAAGTTTAAGGCTGACGCAGGCCCGTCACAAGCTGAAGAAGCTACAGGCGTTGAGGATCTCAGGATTGCGCTGGGACCGTGCTGCGGATCGGCAGCTCACTGGCAAAGTGAAGGATCCGTTGCGGGAGCGGGGCATAGATCCCTGCATCTTCCAAAGCCTTCTTGCCGCCGACGATAAGAGACGTGCGCAGTGCTCCAAAATTCGCGGTGGTGGTCCACGCGCTCAGTCCAAGGATGACGCTGCTGCCCGTCAGCTTGTCCACTACGCAATTCGGAGGGGGATTGGGCAAAACGCGCGGGTCTGATTTGGCGAGCTCCAGCAGGCGCTGGCACGCAATCTCGATGTCATCCGCATAGGAAATCTCGAATTTCAGATCGACGAGGCGTCGGTCGAGGCGCGAGTAGTTGATGATGCGCTTGTTCCAGAGCTCTGAGTTGGGAACGAACTGGTAGACGCCATCTCCCGAGTGCAGCTCGGATGCGAACAGGCCGACGTCTTTCACCGTCCCCGACACATTGCCCGCCTCGATGAAGTCGCCGACGCGAAAGGGTCTCAGCCAGAGCAGCATGAGTCCCGCTGCGATGTTGGCGAGTGTGCCCTGCAACGCGAGGCCGATGGCGAGGCCAATGGCGCCGAGCACCGCCAGGATGCTCGTCGTCTGAACGCCCACCTGGCCCAGCGCTGCCACGACGACGAGGACCAAAATGCCGTATCGTACGACGGCAGTGGTCACGCCATGCAGCGTCGGTTCAATGCGGCCTCGGTCAAGCAATCGTCCGACGGCCCGTTCCGCCCAGCCCGCCACGGCCCAGCCGATCGCGAGGATCAGCAAGGCGACAATTGCATTCGGCAACAGGGAAAGCGCCCACGCGATCACGGCTTCGGAGAACGTGGCGAGTTCACCCCCGAGCTTTGTCGGATCCATCTTGAAATCCTCCCGCAGGAATCGTCAGTGACCGAACTCTTTCGGAGGATAACGCGGGAGCGTGCAGACGAGGTCGAAAAGAGCGGTGGCGGACCGATTTGCGGATGGGGCCTCAAAGGCTGTTTGCCACGTTATCCGCAACGTTCGCGCCGCGCTCGCCCATTGATCGCGGCTCGCCGGTCGTGGTGTCCGCGCGCGTCTGAAACTCGGATTGCGCGTTGATCTCCGCGCCGACGAGCACGATGGTTGCCGACAACCACATCCAGACCATGAATGCTATGACAGCACCGAGGGAGCCGTAGGTCTCATTATAGGTACCGAAACTTGAGACGTACCAGGAGAACAGCATCGAGCCTGCGAGCCAGACGACGGCCGTGAAGATGCTGCCCGGGGTGACCCATTTCCACTGGGGCTTTTCCCGGCACGGCCCGTAGCGGTAGAGCAGCGCCAGCGCCAGGAGCAGGGCGACGAGCAACAGGGGCCAGCGGAGCAGTGAGATAATCCGCCCGGACATGCTCTCCAGGCCAACGAAGGCGAACATCGCCGGAAGAATGACGATGCCGCTCACCGCAAGGATGATGAACAGAATACCGCCCAGCGTGAAAAGCAGCGCATGCAAATTGTACTGCAGGAAGCTGCGCCGCTCCGGCTCTTCGTAGACGATGTTGAGCGCATCGAAGACGGATTTGACCCCGGCGTTGGCGCTCCATAACGAGACGGCAAGACCAATGAAGAAGTAGAGGCTCAGCGTCCGACCGCCCTGGGCCTGAATGCGGCTGATCTGATCTCCAATGATCTGCAGCGCTTCCTCGGGAACGACTCCCTGAAGATTGGAGAGCTGCTGCTGGATGCTCGCCGGATCGGCGACGAGGCCGAAGAGTGAGACGAGGGCAGCGAGGGCCGGGAATAGGGCCAGCAGGGCGTAATAGCTCACGCCCGCTGCGACGAGCATCACGCGGTGTTCCTGGATCCGCTGGTAGACGCGCTTGGCAATGTCCCACCATCCGCGAGCCGGAATGTGCGTTGGAGTGGGGGCGTCTTGCCCGCGCGTGGTGGCATCTGCGCTGTTTGCCGGCGCATTCATATCGGACAGAGACTTGGTCTGTCCTAAAGAGCCTTCTGTTGGCGGACCGTCGTAAGCAGCCCCCTGGTGATCCGCCGATGGCGCTCTTCTGCCGCGCAACGCCATCGCCCCTAGAACGACCAGTCCAAGCAGGAAATTGCCCCGCCCGCGCGTCCGGAAGCGGGCCCCCTGCGGTCCGGCGCTGGCTTCGTGTATGTTTCCGCTCGCTGTCATGGCTGAGGGCAAACGCCCTCACCAGCAGGCCGTTCCCTGCTACGGATGGCACTCCGGCCTTGCATTCTGAGCGAACACCCGCTAAATGCGCCGTCATTCCACACGCGGATCTTCGCGCTCCGGCGGATTGAAAGCCCCGCCGATGGCGCTCCGGTGTGTTTTGCCGTTTCGTTCTGTGCCGGCAAAACACGTACTGGTCCGCGGAGGTGCAACCGGAAAACGAGAGAGTTCCATGCTGCCAACGTTCACGATGCGCCAGCTGCTGGAAGCTGGCGTGCATTTCGGTCACCAGGCTCATCGCTGGAATCCGAAGATGGCGCCGTTCATTTTCGGCGTCCGCAACGGGATCCACATCATTGACCTGACCCAGACGGTGCCGCTGCTGCACCAGGCTCTAGTCAAGATTTCCGACACGGTCGCAGAGGGCGGGCGTGTGCTATTCGTGGGCACGAAGCGCCAGGCTGTCGACGCGGTGGCGGAAGCCGCCAAGCGTTCTGCCCAGTATTACGTGAACCACCGCTGGCTCGGCGGCACGCTGACCAACTGGAAGACCATTTCGCAGTCTATCCGCCGCCTGCGCCAGCTTGACGAAATTCTTGCCGATCCGCAGGGCCGGACCAAGAAAGAGATCCTGAACCTCACCCGCGAGCGCGACAAGCTCAACCAGTCGCTGGGTGGCATCAAGGAGATGGGCGGCACGCCGGACCTGCTGTTCGTGATCGACACGAACAAGGAGGCGATCGCCGTCAAGGAAGCCAGGAAGCTCGGCATCCCGATCGTGGCCGTCGTCGATACCAACTGTGATCCGGACGGCATCGACTTCCCGATCCCCGGGAACGACGACGCGGGCCGCGCTATCACGCTGTACTGCGACCTCGCCGCTCGTGCTGCCATTGACGGCATTCAGCGTGCCCAGGCGGCTGCCGGCCTCGACATCGGAGCGGCCGAGACGCCGCCGGAGGAGGAGATCCCCGTGCCTCAGTTCAAGGGCATCGAGGCGCCTCGCGGCGAGCCGGACGATCTCAAGCGGATCAAGAACATCACTGCAAAGCTCGAGCAACGGCTCAACGACATCGGCGTTTTCCATTTCTGGCAGATCGCCGATCTCGATGCGGATGGCATCAAGTCCCTCGATCGCACGCTCAAGCTGAAGGGTCAGATCGAGGCCGAGGATTGGGTCGGCCAGGCCCGCAAGCTGGTCGAGGCTGCCGCGGCCTGACCTTGAGGCCGAAAAGGCCAACGTTTCCTCCGGCAGGCGTTCCTTTCGGGGCGCCTGCCAGTTCAATCATGCGGGCCCGCTTTGCGTGCCTGCCCAACCCGAGAGGGTGACATGACGCAGATTTCTGCCGCGATGGTGAAAGAGCTCCGCGACAAGACCGGCGCGGGCATGATGGATTGCAAGCAGGCGCTGATCGAGAACAACGGCGACATGGACGCCGCTGTCGACTGGCTGCGGAAGAAGGGCCTGTCGAAGGCGGCCAAGAAGTCGGGCCGCGTCGCGGCGGAAGGTCTGATCGGCGTCGCGGTCAAGGACAAGGTGGGCACCGCCGTCGAGGTCAACTCCGAGACGGACTTCGTTGCCCGCAATGCCCAGTTCCAGGAGATGGTGCGTGAGATCACGAAGCTGGCGCTCGATGCCGCTGGCGATCTCAACCGGCTCCTAGCCATGCCATTCCCGGGCAAGTCGGCGACGGTCGAAGAGCACGTCAAGGAGATGATCGCCACCATCGGTGAGAACATGACGGTGCGCCGCACGGCGCTGCTCACCGCGAGCGAGAACGGCGTGATCGTTGACTACGTGCATAACCGCGTGGCCGATGGGCTTGGCAAGATCGGCGTGATCGTCGCGCTCGAGAGCACGGGTGACAAGGCGAAGCTCGCCGAGTTTGGCCGTCAGGTCGCCATGCACATCGCCGCCTCGTCACCGCTTGCAGTGACTGTCGAGGATCTTGACTCGGCGGTGATCGAGCGCGAGCGCAAGATCTACGAGGAGCAGGCTGCCGCCTCCGGCAAGCCGGCGGACATCGTTGCCAAGATGGCCGAGGGCCGGCTGCGCAAGGAGTTCTTCCAGCAGGTCGTCCTGTTGCAGCAGACCTTCGTGATCGACGGCAAGTCGACGGTCGAGGAGGCGATGAAGGAGGCTGCCAAGTCGGTTGGCGGTGACATCAAGATCACCGGCTTCGTGCGCTACGCGCTCGGCGAGGGTATCGAGAAGAAGGAAGAGGATTTCGCTGCGGAAGTGGCAGCTGCCGTGAGCGGCTCGCGGTAAGACTCAGCAGGAAGTCTTGGAAACTGGCCCGGTCGCTTCAGGCGGCCGGGCTTTTGCATTTTCGGGAGCGTGTCGTGTGCGCAGGATGGCTGGGCCCGAACAGTCGTCCTTGCGCGGCTTTAATCTCGCCGAGGTAACAGCGCGTCGACCGCAAGCAGCAACCAGGCGATGATCACCGTCGACCCACCGATCGGCGCAGCTTTTGGGAACAGCCCCTCTCCGTAGAACGCGCGCAGCGTCACGTCGCCGGAAAAAAGCGCCGTCCCCAGAATGAGCAGAATGGCTACCATGGCACCGAGCCTCAGTCGCGATCCGGCAATGCCGAGCCCAATTAGAGCAGGGGCGTTGGCAAGACAAATGGCGGAAACGGCGCCAAGAAGCCGTTCATCGGCCCAGTGGGCAGCCGCTGCCGCCGCTGTGATGCCTGCTGCTCCCATCAGCCCTGCAAATGCAATGATCCAGCGAATGGGCTGTCCGCTTTGAGTTTGTTCCGTCACCGTCGCCTCTTTTCAGAACGGAATGAAAGGATTTGGCCTGTCGTCGTGCGAAGCAGCCTGGATTGCAATCCGTCGTGTCGCCGCTGGGTCAGGGCGACGAAGCATCAACTACAACTCAAATCTGGGCTTAGGTCGGCCGCCAATTTTTCAGGTCGCCGCGGCGGAGCTTTCCGTTGGCTGTGCGGGGCAGGGCGTCGAGAAACACGACCTCGCGCGGGCACTTGTAGGCGGCCAGCCGTTCGGCTGCGAATCGCTTGATGGATTCGGGATCGCGCTCGGCTCCAGGGCGCGGTACCACAAACGCACCGATCACGCTGACGTCGGCCCGCACCCGCACCTCGGCGCAGGCGACCTCGGCCACCGCTGGATGCTGGCTCAGCACCGCTTCGACCTCCTGCGGTGCCACCCGATAGCCGAGCGCCTTCATGATGTCGTTCGCGCGCCCGCAGTGGGTGACGTAGCCTTCCTCGTCCATGCGCGCGAGATCGCCGCCGATAAACCATTCGCCCCGGAAAACTTCCGCTTCTTCTTCGGGCCGGTTCCAATAGCCGAGCATCAGTCCGGGATCGGAGCGATGGGCGGCGAGCAAACCTTCTTCGCCCAGCGGCAAAGGCGTCGTGCCACCTTCTGCCGGCAGAATGACAACACAGCGGCCGGGCTGAGGCTTGCCGACGGCGCCGGGTTTGCGCGGTACGGCTGGGGCCGAGGAGATGTAGGTTGAGAGCTCGCTCATGCCGAGAGCTTCGTAGATTTCGCGCCCGGTGCGTTCATGCCACTCCTCGAACAGCCCCGGCGGCGGGGCTTCCCCCGCCATGAGGCCATGCCTCAAAACGCCCAGCGTCTCGCCGCGGTCGACCTGCGCGTAGCGGAGGATCTGACGATAAAGCGTCGGCACCGCAGCGAAAATGGTGGCCTCGGATGATCGAATGAGGCCCGGCCAAATAGTCGGGTCCTTGGGGCCGGTGTAGACGATGGACGTCGCACCATTGGCCCACGGGTCTGTAAGGCCCGTGCCGAGGGTGTAGGTCCAGTTGAACGCGCCAGCGTGAAGAACGCGATCCGCCGGTGTGATGCCATACCAGCCCTGATACATGGGCCGCCGGCCCCATGCGGCCCGATGGGCGTGCAGAACGCCTTTGGGCCGCGACGTGGTGCCCGATGTGTAGATCAGGTACGCCGGATCATCGGCAGCGGTATCGGCGTAAGTGGCGCGATGCGGGTAGGCGGCCATCGCCCTGATACGAGCGCCGTCTACAACCCGAACCCCCGCGGGGATCCGCGACATCGGCAAGGCGTCACTGAGCGCGAGAAATTGCGCGCCGCTGTCCTGCAGGAGGAATTCCGCCTCACCTTCAGTCAGTTGACTCGAGGTTGGAAGCGGAACGTATCCGGCAGCAATCGCGCCGAAGAAGAGCAGGGCGTAGGTACTTGTGTTCTCAAGCCGGATCATGATCCGCGCGCCCGGCTCCAGACCTTCCGCCTTCAGCGCCGCAGCGAGGCGCAAGACGGCGTCCTCGAGCGCGGCAAAGGTCCAGATCTCCGATGGCGGAGACAGCGGGTCAGAGAAGACGAGCAGGGCCGGTTTGTCAGGATACTCGGCGGCCGCGCGGCCTATCACGTAGGCGGCCATGTTGAAGCGAGCAGGGGGCAGCGGTCCGCGAAAGCCAAATGCGCCTTGCTGTTCGCTCACGGTGCCTCCCCCGCCTGCCACCACGTATCGAAGTCAGTGCCCAAAAGAGCCGTGCGCTCCGGCGGGCGCAAGTGGGACCAATGGGCGATCCACTGCTTCGGGATGTGGAACAGGGGGATGACGTAGTCGCCTGAGAGAAGCACGCGGTCGAACGCGCGCACCGCTGCGGTCAGCTCCTCGTAGGTGCGCGCCGTAAGCAGGGCATCGATCATCGCATCGGCAGCCTTGCTCTTCACACCCGCATAGTTGAGGGTGCCCTCATTATCAGCCGCTCGGGATGACCAGCGATTGATCTGCTCGTTGCCTGGCGAAAGCGACGCCCCCCACGTCCACTGGATCATGTCGAAGTCGAACGACTTGAGGCGCGCCCAGTACTGCGCCGAATCCACCTGGCGAATGCTGACGGAAATACCAAGCCGTTCGAGCATGCGCGCGTAGGCGAGCATAATGCGCTCCTGCGCCCGCGTGGCAGCCAGGAACTCGAACGCCAGAGGCGCGCCAGTTTTCTCGTGCACGAGGCGCGAGCCTTCCAGCTTGTAGCCGGCCTCTGTCAACAGCTTGTAGGCCTCGCGAAGGGCCTCGCGATTGTTGCCCGAGCCGTCGCCCACTGGCAGGCGTGAGCGCCCCTCCAGGACGTCGGGATGTAGCTCATCGAGATATGGCGCCAGCAGCTTGCGCTCGAGCTCGGAGGCGGGATGGCCCGTAGAGGCAAGGTCAGAGCGCGCGAAATAGCTGTCCGTTCGCGTATAGAGGCCGTGGAAGAGGCTGCGATTGATCCACTCGGCGTCGAACATCAGGATCAGCGCACGCCGCACCCGCTGATCGGCGAACACTGGCCGGCGCGTGTTGAACACGAGGCCAGTCATGCCGGCCGGGAGGCCGGTCTTGAACTCACTTTTCAGCACACGACCATCGGCAACGGCTGGGAAATCGTAGCTTTCCGCCCAGCGCCCCGGATCATCTTCGATGCGCACATCGATCTGACCCGCCTTGAACGCCTCGAAAAGGCTTGCGGCATCGCGGAAGAAGTCCACCCTGATCTCATCGAAGTTGAACCGACCGCGGTTGACGGGGAGATCTCTGGCCCAGTGGTTCGGGTTTCTGCGGAACACGACGGAACGCCCCGGCTCCACGCGATCGATGATGTACGGGCCGCTGCCGATGGGCGGCTCGAGGCTCGTGCGTTCGAACCGCTCCTTGGTCATGTAATGGGCCGGCAAGATCGGCATCAAACCGAGGATCAGCGGAATTTCGCGATCGCCACCTTCCTTGAAGGTGAAGCGAACCGAATGCGGGCCGATCTGCTCAGCCTTTTCGACTTTGGAATAGTAGGAACGGTGGTAAGGCCAACCGCCCTCTTTCAGCAGCTTGTGAGAGTGCAGCACGTCCTCGGGCGTGATGGGATGGCCGTCTGAATAGCGCGCCTCCGGCCGCAGGTGAAATGTAATCGAGCTGCGGTCCTCAGGGACCTCGATTCGCTCCGCGATAAGCCCATACAGCGTGAAGGGCTCATCCTGCGAACGGGCCATCAGGCTCTCGTAGACGTACTCGCGGATGCCCGACGGCGTGACGCCCTTGATGATGAACGGATTGAGGCTGTCGAACGTGCCGAGCACACCCATGCGCAAACGACCGCCCTTGGGTGCGTCCGGGTTGACGTAAGGAAAATGCTTGAAGTCGGGCGGCAAGGCCGGCGTACCGTGCATGGCGATGCCATGCCCATCCGCCAGCGCGGGCTGGGCCGGAAGGAGCGCGGCCAGGACGAAGGACGCGAGAACAAAAAGCAGGGTCACAGGGCTTCCGGGTCCATCGGTTCTACCGCTCCCGTCTACTAGTGAGCGGTGCTGGATGATCGTCAACTTCCATTACCACACTCGCTACGTGTGGATGACCGTAGTGCGACGTTGCGACTTTGCCACGTCGCAGTAGACGGCCTCACACATTCACTGGTAGACGAGTGGGCGGCCACGGGATTGCCGCATTCGCCCCATTAGTCCGCACGGGTGCCTGTACAGGGCGCAACAACCAGACGCGCACGAGCGCTTAAGAGGATTGGGGCCGGGCGGCAAGTCCGCTCACAGGGAAGGTCGGAAACGTACGATGGCGAATTCAGGATGGCTCGCAAAGGGCGCTACGCGCGCCATGACGGGCGTTGCACTGGCGATTGGATTCCAGCTTGCGATTTCGGGCTCCGCTCTGGCCCAGCAGGCTAAGTCGCAGCCCAAGCAGGCTGCTCAGCCCAAGCAGCAGCAACAGGCGGGCCAGCAGCAACAGCAACAGAGCGCGTGGGTGAAGTTGTGCGAGAAGGCCAACTTCGTTCGCCGCGACAAGGACGGCAAAGAGAATCACGAAGAGAAGAACATCTGCCTTACGCACCACGAGCGGCTGGACGGAAACACGGGCATGGTTCTCGTGTCCGCAGCCATCCGGCAGGTGGAGGGCATGGAAAAGCAGCACCTGATGATCATGGTGCCGCTTGGCATGGCCATCCCGCCGGGCGTGCGGGCTGCTGTCTACTCGAAGGAGCAGTGGGAGAAGGCCCAGAAGAACGAGACCATCGACGAGAGCACGCTCAAGCCAATTAATCTGCATTACTCGCTGTGTCACCCCGCCGGCTGCACGGCTGAGGTCGAGGCCACAGAAGAGCTCATCAATTCGATGAAGACGGGCGGTGGCCTGATGGTCCTTGCCATCAACGCCAACGGTCAGCCGATCGCGTTCCCGGTGCCGCTGGACGGTTTCGCCGCTGCGCACACTGGTGCTCCAGTGGACAACAAGGCCTACGCCGAAGCGCGCAGCCAGCTCATGCAGCAGATCCGGCAGCGGCAGGCCGAGTTGATGCGGCAGGCGCGTGAGAGACAGCAGCAACAGCAGCAAGGCGCGGCGCCCGAGAACAAGGCTGCCGAGAAGAAGAAGCAGTAACAAGAAAAGGCAGTGTCACGGTGGCGTGGCACTGCCTTTCGCTTTTCACGGAGCGCCCGAAGACCAGCTTCGACCCTCAGCTTGGGCGCCGGACGCAGAGCAGCTCTTAACCGCGACAGCTGTTCGTCGCTCAGCCTTCAATTTGGCTGGACGAACGTCGGCTGGTAGCCGTTCTCGCTTTCGATGAAGAGGTCCCAGATTTGCGGATGGCGGAGGGGGATGCCGCTGTCGTCGAGCATCAGGTTCTGCTCGGACACGTAGGCGATGTACTCCGTCTCCGCGTTCTCAGCGAGAAGGTGATAGTAGGGCTGATCCTTGGAGGGGCGAATCTCCTCGGGGATCGAGAGCCACCACTCCTCGGTGTTGTTGAATACGGGGTCGACGTCGAAGATGACGCCACGGAATGGATAGAACCGGTGGCGAACCACTTGGCCAATCGCATATTTGGCCACACGCACTTTGCTCATGGCAGTCTGGGTACCACAGTTCCCTGAGCTGGCACCCCTCGGGCGTGCACCGGCGCCAGCTCCCCCATCTCGTGCACCCGATTGAGAATAGCTCATAAACGCCCCCGTACTGTTGCTACAAGCGCACAACTTGTCTCAAATCGCGCAGCAAATCATCTCAGAATCCGTATTGCGCGGCCAACTCGGGATCTTTCGCTGCGACGAGGCGGGCGAGATCGACGATCACCTTGGCCTGCTTCCAGGTCGCGTCATCCTGCATCTTCCCGTCGATCATCACCGCGCCCGTTCCATCAGGCATCGCATCGAGGATGCGCTTTGCAAATGCAACTTCATTAGGGTCGGGGCTGAACACGCGCTTGGCGATGGCAATTTGCTTTGGGTGCAGTGACCATGCGCCGACGCAGCCCATGAGGAACGCATTACGGAACTGGGCCTCGCAAGCGGCGTCATCCGAGAAGTCGCCGAAGGGGCCATAAAACGGCTTGATGCCGTTGCGCACGCAAGCATCGACCATCCGCGCCACCGTGTAGTGCCACAGGTCCTGCTGGAAGAAGTGGCGGGGACTGCCATTCGGCTGCGGGTCAGAGAGAACGCCGTAATCGGGATGGCCACCGCCGACGCGCGTCGTCTTCATGCCGCGCGAGGCGGCCAGATCGGCAGGCCCGAGGCTCATGCCGTGCATGCGCGGACTGGCGGCAGCAATCTCCTCGACGTTCGACACGCCCTCCGCTGTTTCGAGAATGGCGTGGATCAGGATGGGCCGCTTGATACTGTGGCGAGCCTCGAGCTGGGCGAGCAGCTGGTCGAGGTAGTGGATGTCCCACGGTCCCTCGACCTTCGGCAGCATGATCACATCGAGCTTCGAGCCGACCGCGCCAACGATCTCCATGATGTCATCGAGCGCCCAGGGCGAATTGAGGGCGTTGATGCGCACCCACAGGCCAGTCGAGCCGAAATCGTGTTGCTCGGCCATTTCAATGAAACCGCGACGCGCCGCTTCCTTCTCGTCCGCAGGGATGGCGTCCTCGAGGTTACCAAGCAGCACGTCCACGCTAGCGACAATCTCGTCAAGGCGCGCGCGAATCTTTGGATTTTGCGGCGGTATGAAGTGGATCATGCGCTCGAGGCGCACGGGAAGCTGGCGAAAGGGCTCCGGCGCGCCGATGGCAAGCGGGCTATAGAACTTGGCGGGCGTACGGGTGGCGGGCATGACAACTCCTGCAGTCGAAATTCTGCTTGATCCTATAAGCCCCGGCTGGGCGAATGTCCTCAGCTCCAGCGCCGGTTAGACCACATCCACTGTTCGGGCGCTTCCCGTATCCACATCTCGAACTGCGCCTGCATCTCCGTCATGATCGCGCGAACGTCCTCCGCCTGATTGGCCGTACGGGGCACCTTCAGCTCTTTGATCTGGACCCGGAAGCGGCTCTCCGTTCCGACCCGCAGGCAGCGCGCCAGCCAAATGCGCGCGCCGACGCGCCGGGCGATCATGGCCGCGATGGCCTGAGTCCGCGCCGGTTTGCCGAAGAACGGGACTGGGATGCCCCATCTGTCATACAGGTCGCAGACAAGACCGAGCCGGCCACCACGGCGGACATAATCCGTTATGATCCTTGCCGTACGCTGGCTTTCGTCGTGGTCGCCATCCACCCGGCCACGACCAAAAAGCCCGCCGGGATATAGATCCTTGCGCTGCTCCCGCAAGTAGCGGTCTACATAAGGGTTGTTGACGGAGCGATAGATGGCGGCCGGGTTGGCACCGGCGACGACAAGCGGCCAGATGGCAAGCTCCCAGTTGCCCATGTGAAGCGACACGCCAATCGCTGGTCCGAGCTTGTCCTTGTAACGCCGGAAGATGGTCAGATCCTCGATCTCGATCCGGGATGGGTCCTGGATGAGCCGGTCGATCTGCATGGTCTCGGCCATGACGCGCCCAAGGTTTTCCCAGTGGGCCAGCGCGATCTGGCGCCGCTCTTCCTCGGATTTTTCAGGAAAGGCGATGGCGAGGTTGTCGAGCGCCCGCTGGTGCCGCGTCGGCGAGAGAATTGGCGCGAGCCGCCGCCACACCCACGCCGACGACCTCACGGCAAAGCTGAGCGGCATGGCACGGACGACGGCAACGATGATGCGCAACAGCGCGTATTCCGCGCGATACTGCAGATCGCGCAGGCCTGCTGGCAGCTGGATATGTCTGCGCTTTCGCTTTTTGCGTTGAGTCGGCACTAGGCTTCCACGCCGGCTATTGAAGTTGGTGACCGCAGGCTTGATGCCAAGGTAAGTCGCCACGATCAAGGCGAAGGCGCAGGCCCCTACTGGATACGCGAGCCCATGTCGACGCAGGCGAGGGGGATATGATGATGAATGAGGCCGGCTCCGTCCTGCGTATCAGCGATGACATCGCCATTCCCGAGACCGAGATCGAGGAGCACTTTATCCGCGCGACGGGGCCCGGCGGACAGAATGTGAACAAGGTGGCAACCGCGGTGGAGTTGCGGTTCGACGTCGCCCGAACCCCAAGTCTTCCGCCTCCGGTTCGCGCGCGATTGCGACGACTGGCCGGACGGCGCGTTACGAAGGACGGCGTGCTCGTGATCCGTGCCGAGACACATCGAACTCAGGAGCTCAATCGCGCGGAGGCGCGTGATCGGCTCGTCGCGCTGGTGCGGAGGGCGTTGATCGAGCCCAAGCGGCGCATTCCGACCCGCCCCTCCAAAGCGGCCAAAGAACGTCGCATCCAAAGCAAGATCCGTCGTGGGGAGGTCAAGCGGCTGAGGAGTGCCAAGCCGGCCATCGAATAGGCGGCACAGCCGCCATTATGGCAGAGGAGGTGACGGCATGGCTGGCAAGTCGCTCTCGACCACCTGCTGCATCGTCGGCGGCGGCCCCGCAGGTTTGATGCTTGGCTATCTCCTCGCGCGCGCCGGTATCCCGGTTGTGGTCATCGAGAAGCATCGGGATTTTCTCCGCGACTTCCGCGGCGACACCATTCATCCGTCGACGCTCGAGCTGATGGCGGAACTCGGCATCGATGACGAGCTGCTTCGGCTGCCGCATAATAAGGTACCACGAGTCAGCGGACAGTTCAGTACCGAGGTCCTGACCTTTGCGGATTTCTCGCGTCTGCCGGTGCGCCACCCCTATATCGCGATGATGCCCCAGGGGGACTTCCTCAACTTCATCGCGGAGAAAGCGCGTCATTTCCAGAGCTTCACGCTGCTCATGGAGGCCGAGGGGACGGACCTTCTCACCAACGATGGGAAGGTCGTCGGCGTAACAGCTCGCACCCCCGAGGGGCCAATAGAAATTCACGCCGATGTCGTCGTGGCTGCGGACGGGCGGCATTCCGTGCTGCGTGAGAGCGCGGGTTTCGTCCCAGATGACCTTGGGGCGCCGATGGACGTGCTCTGGTTCCGCCTGTCACGCGACGCAGGGGACACGGACGAGACACTGGGCGTGTTCGGAGTAGGCCGGGGACTGATCCACATCAATCGCGGTAACTACTGGCAGTGCGCCGTGATCATTCCCAAAGGTGCGGCCGAGACCGTGCGTGCGCGTGGTCTGGAGAAGTTCCGCGAAGACGTTGGTGAGCTGGTCCCGTGGGCGCGGGATCGGCTGGCGGACGATCTCAGAACGTGGGACGACGTCAAGCTGCTCACGGTGCGCGTCGATCGACTGAAGCAATGGTTCCGGCCCGGATTGCTCTTCATCGGCGATGCCGCGCACGCCATGTCGCCAATCGGCGGTGTCGGGATCAATCTCGCCATTCAGGATGCGGTCGCCGCGTCAAATATTCTCTGGCAACCATTGAGGGATAAGCAAATCGAAACAAGCCATCTCGAAGCCGTGCAGCGCCGACGGGAGTGGCCAACGCGCGCCACCCAACGCCTTCAGGTCGCCATCCAGAACCGCGTCATCCGGCCAATACTTGCGGCAAGCTCAGTGCCAAAACCACCGCTCCCCCTGCGGCTTGCGGCACGCTTTCCATTCCTCCGGCGACTGACAGCAAGGGTCGTTGGTGTTGGAATTAGGCCGGAGCATATCCAGTCGCCCGACCTGCCGCCCATCCAACTCGCGTCACCTTAATCATCCTGTTTGGTGGAAGCGGCAGCCTTCTCGGACGCCTTCGCCTCATCCCACAGCGCATCCATCTCTTCGAGCGTGGAATCAGCAGGGCGTTTGCCGCGCTGGGCGAGAGCCTGCTCGATGTAGCGAAACCGGCGGACGAACTTGTCGTTTGCGGCGCGGAGCGCGGCTTCGGGATCAATGTCGAGATGGCGCGCGACGTTGGCCACGACGAACAGAAGGTCCCCAAATTCCTCCTTGACCTTCTCCTTGCGATTGGCAGCGATCGCCTCGTCGAGCTCCGCAATCTCTTCCTTCAGCTTGGCAAGCACCGGCTCGAGACCCGGCCAGTCAAACCCGACCCTGGCTGCCTTGTTCTGCAGCTTTACGGCGCGCGTGAGCGCAGGCAGGGGGAGGGGAACGTCATCGAGCAGGCTTTTGGCCTCGTCTTGAGCGCTGTCTCCGGACTCGCGCGCCTTCTCAGCCTTTTCGGCCGCCTTCGCGCGTTCCCAGAAGTCCTTTGCCACCCCGGCGGATCGCGTGGCCTCATCTCCGAAGACGTGGGGGTGTCGCCGGATCATCTTGGCCGTCACACCCTCAACCACATCTCCGAAGTCGAACGCACCTTGCTCCTGGGCCATCTGTGCGTGGTAGACCACCTGCAGGAGCAGATCGCCCAGCTCCTCGCGCAGATCCGCAAGATCGCCGCGCGCAATGGCGTCCGCGACCTCATAGGCTTCTTCCAGGGTGTAAGGAGCAATCGTTTCGAACGTCTGCTCCAGATCCCAAGGGCAGCCGGTCACCGGCGTGCGCAGCTGGCGCATGATTTCGAGGAGGACGGCGATATCGCGGGATGGAGACAGTGAGGACATGGCGGCCTCCGATGACCATTGGCCGCCATCACCTAGCACACTCGTCGCGCCAAGGCGGGTGTGCATTTGCCTCATCCGCCGTGAAATGCCCGGCAAGATGAGGCGTAGCCCTGTTTGCATTTATTGACCCAGCTGGGTCGTCGCGCGGCAGAAAGTATTGCCGAGCTTGAGCTGGCCCTGATCCAGCATCATTTGGTGCGTGCAATTTGCACGGCTCTGGAACGGGATGCCTTGCGTCTGCGTGCCTCCACCGGCACCCATGCCGACACCGCCTTGCCCCTGGTCGCTCTGCATTTGACCCCAGCGTTGCTGCAGCCGTTGCCCGAGCTGGCCCATCTGCTGTTGACTTTGGCGATCCTGGAACTGCTGGCGCATCTCACCGAGCCGCTCGCGCATCTGGCCCATACGACTTGCGACGCGTTCGGCGATCGGTCCGGTCAAAATTCCCCGTTCCTGCATCGTCGTCTCGACGCGCGCGGATTGCTGGTTGGGCGCCATCTCGATGTCTCGCACGTCGATATGGATTTCGTAATTGCTGACGAGCTTGCGTCCGTGCAGGGCGTTCGCAGCGTAGCCCAGCGCATCCGAGATCATGTCGTCCGTCGCCTCGGAAACCGTGGTGGCGACATGGCGGTCACCGAGGTAGAGCTGTGAGATGGACGTGAAGTTTGCGCCCGGTTCTATGTACTGATCGAGATAATGCCGGAGCATCTGAGGATCCTGCGTGCGCGCCGTCTGCTGGAGGATGTTCTGCGCCTGCTGGAAGAAGTTCATGATGCTCTGCTGGGTGAGTTGCTGGTGGCTCGGCATCTGACCGGGCGTCCCGGGCATCTGCTGACCAGGCTGTTGCCCGAACTGTTGCCCCGGGGGTTGCTGAGGGGCCTGCTGGGGCTGTTGGGCATGTGCTGCAGTCGCCACGGCGAGAGCCGTGCCAACACAGAGGACTGCAAACTTCACCGGGTTCTTCACGACGCGCTCCTTTCGCAAGTTGACTGGTGCCGCCTTGAACGTGAGGCGTCGTGGCAGGTTCCTATGCAACTCGACTGCGAGATCGAAAAAGTTGCATGCGCTTTCGCGGCAGTCCGCCTGCCGGATGTTCGGAGTCGCTTGGCGAGAAGGCAGTGAGTTGGTGACGGTTAACCAGCCTCAAAGCGCCCGACGCTGGCGACCGACAACAAGCCAAGCAACAGCGACATTACCATGCGAGCGCCCAGCAGCTTGCGAAGATCAGACCGCGTACATAATCCCGCCACTAGCGCGATTCGCATAATCTATATTATGGAAAATCAAGGCGGTTCTCGGTCAGGTAACAGCAACTTGAGCCCGGCCAAGTGCCGAGCTCTGCCGTCGCTTGTGAGCGCGGGTACAGCGTCGGTCACTTTTCGGATCGCTCATACTTGTCAGCGACCATCCGGTCGAGCAGCCGCACACCCCAGCCGGACGCCCAGCTCTGGTTGATGTCCGTCTTCGGTGAGTCCATCGCGACACCAGCCACGTCGATGTGGGCCCAAGGAGTGTCCTTCACAAACCGCTGCAGGAACTGCGCCGCCGTGATGGCGCCGCCGTTTCGACCGCCGATGTTCTTCATGTCGGCGTTGCGCGAGTCGAGCAGCTTGTCATAAGCCGGCGACAACGGCATGCGCCAGACGAGCTCGCCGGTGGCGTTTCCGGCTTCGATCAGATCGGAAGCCAGCCTGTCATCGTTCGAGAACAGCCCGGCGTATTCCTTGCCCAGTGCAATCATGATGGCGCCCGTGAGCGTGGCGAGATCGACCATGAAGCGCGGCTTGAACCGCTCCTGGGCGTACCAGAGCACATCCGCCAGAACGAGCCGGCCCTCGGCGTCCGTATTCAAGACTTCGATCGTCTGGCCGGACATCGACGTGATGATGTCGCCTGGGCGCTGGGCCGTGCCCGAAGGCATGTTCTCCGTCAGCCCGAGCAGACCAACGGCATTCACGTTTGCCTGGCGCTGCGCAAGGGCCAGCATGAGGCCCGCCACGCAGGCGGCGCCGCCCATGTCGCCCTTCATGTCCTCCATGCCTTGCGCGGGCTTCATGGAGATACCGCCGGTGTCAAAGCAAACGCCTTTACCAATGAAGCACAGCGGCTTCGAGCGGCGCGACTTGGCTCCATTCCATTGCAGGACGGCCACGCGCGGCGGACGCGCGCTTCCCTGACCGACGGCGAGCAAGGCGTTCATCTTTAGCTCGCGCATGGCATCGACATCGAGGATCTCGACCTCGACGCCATAGCGCCTCAGCTCCTCAACCCGCTCGGCGAACTCCACCGGCCCCAGCACGTTGGCCGGCTCGTTGACGAGATCGCGCGCGAAAAACATGCCGTCGGCCACAGCCTTGCGGCGCGCAAAAGCGGCTTCCGCGCCACTGGGATCCGCAGTGTGAATAACGAGGCGCTGCAGGCCGTTTTCCTGCTTCGCTTCCTCCCCGTTCTCTTTCTTGCGGGTTGTGTACTTTCGAAACCGGTAGCTTCTCAAAACCGCGCCAAAGGCCAGATCAGCTGCGAGATCGGCAGCCGTGCGGCTCTTCGGATCGGGTACCTCCGCGACGAGACTGGCCGCTTCCCCTTTGCGCGCGGCGATCTGAGCGTAAGCGTAGCCGCCCAGGTTGACCCAATCCGTCTCCTTGGCCTGATCCGGCTGGCCGACGCCGATGACGACGAGACGGCGAAGATCGAGGCCAGCTGGCGCCAACACCTCGATCGCAGTCTTTGCCTTGCCCTTGAACTCCGCGGCTTCGGCAGCCTTCGCGACGAGCCCATTCGCCTTGCTGTCAATGGTGCGTGTCTGCGGCCCGAAAGTCAGATCCTGGGCGCTCAGGATGGCAGCCACGGGTTGCAAAGGCGCTTTCAGTGGCGCGAATTCAACAGCAAGGCGGTCGGACATGATTGGGTCCTGGATTGTTCAAACTTGTCTAAAGTTGCAGCGGCGATCCGACCCCAGGTTGCGAATCCGGGGGATCCTGCTCATAACGGCTGGGGGCGGATCGATGCAGGAGTGCTCTTGCGCGAGCTTAGTCGCTCGCGCGCGAAGTGCAAGCAACGACGAATTTGCCACCCCAAATCTCGCGCTTAGCGCCAGGGCGTCCGGAGCCGAAATTCCGCCACCGTGGTGTGAGACGCGGGCCATCGTCGGAGCACGGAGCAGCAGACAGGGGCAGCAGTGAATCGGTCGCGCGCAACCCATACAAAGCGACTGACTGACGGCAGAATGCCATGAGCACGTTCGGCCGGTATGTCTTTCGTCAAGTTGGCGGCGCACTGCTGCTGATCCTGCTTTCGCTGGGTGGGATTGTCTGGATCGCGCTCGCGCTCAGGGAACTCAATCTCATCACAAGCCAGGGTCAGGACGCATTGGTGTTCGTCATCATGACGACCCTGGCCCTGCCGAACCTCATCGCGATCATTGCGCCGGTCGCGCTGCTCATCGCCTGTATCCACACGCTCAACCGACTCAACGGCGACAGCGAGCTCATCGTGCTCACCGCGTCGGGGGCCACTGTATGGACTGTCGCGCGCCCCCTGCTCCTGCTCGCGCTGCTGGTGTCGATTGCCGTCTCTTTCGTCAATCACGTTGGCATGCCGTGGAGCCTTCAGCTGCTCCGGGACTATGTGATCCAGGTACGGACCGACCTCATCTCCCAAGTTTTGCAACCGGGCCAATTCTCGAGCCCTGAGAGAGACTTGACAGTTCACATCCGTGACCGAACCCGTGACGGTGAGTTGCGCGGCATTCTCCTCAACGATGCCCGCGACAAGGACCAGACAATGGCCTATCTCGCCGAGCGCGGCATCCTCGTGAAGCGGGAGGATTCAGCCTTCCTCGTGATGACGGACGGGCACATCGTTCGCCAGAAGAACGGCGACGCGCCCCAGATCATCACCTTCGACAGCTACACCATCAATCTCGACCGGTTCGAGCCTCAAGGGCTGGGTGGCGGTGTGCTGAAGCCCCGTGAGCGCTATTTCAGCGATCTTGCCTGGCCATCGCCTGAGGATGCCTATTACCGCCAACGTCCTGGCGAATTCCGGGCTGAGTTCCATGAGCGGCTCGCCAACCCGCTGTATCCCTTCACTTTTGTGCTTCTGACAATGGCTTTCATCGGTCAGGCGCGCTCGAACCGTCAGAGCCGCGTGGAAGCTCTGGTGTTGGCTTTTGTTGTGTCAGCGCTGTTTCGGATCGGCGGCTTTGCAGCCAACAATCTCACGGTCATCCACGCCTGGGCCGTTCCCCTTCTCTACCTGATGCCACTTGGAGGGATGGCGTTGGCGTTCTTCCTCATCCGGCGAAACGAGGTGCCGCGGAGCGGACCGAGCGTGACAGATCGATTAATGGTGCTGCTTGCCCCGATCCGGGCATTGGCCGCATCACTGGCAGCAGTACGCAACGCCCGCGCACTGCGGCGACAGGGAGCGAGGTGAGCATGCGCGCGCTCACGCTCAAGCTCTACATCGCCCGGCACTTCATCATTGGCATCCTCGGCACGTTTGCTGTCTGTGCCCTGCTCATCTTCATGATCGACTTCGTGGAGGTGCTGCGCCAGTCCGGCAAGCACGGTAGCGTGCCTGCTGCCACACTTGTATGGCTCACCCTTCTGCGATTGCCGGCCTACACAGAGATCCTGCTCGCGTTTGCCGTATTGGTGGGCAGCATCGCCAGCATGTTGCAGCTCAGTCGGCGGAGTGAGCTTGCGGTCATCCGGGCAGCGGGAATGTCTGTATGGCAGTTCATCAGCCCCGGGATCGTACTCGCCTTCATTCTCGGCGTACTGACTGTCGTTTTTTACAACCCTTTGGCAGCCTCGGCCCGCGCGCAGGCCGAAGAGCTCTTTGCCGAGGTGTTCGGCAAGGAATCCAACTTCCTCAAGACGCGCGCCGGCTCTTGGCTTCGACAGGACGGCGCTGATGGCTCCTCGGTCCTGAACGCTGGCGGCGTAGCGGATGGCGGCCTCCGGCTATTTACCGTCACGATCTTCCAGTTCGATCGCGAGGGCCGATTCGTCGAGCGAATCGAGGCAAAGCAAGCCACTCTGCAGGACGGTTACTGGGAGCTGCAGGATGCTCTCGTCGCCGGCGTCGGCCGGCAACCGGAGCGTTACGAGCGGTATCTCGTCAGCACGTACCTCACCCCGGAACGCGTACAGGATGCGCTGGGCAGCGTGATCTCGCTATCCTTCTGGCAGCTTCCGGCCGTCATCGACGTGGTGGAGCGGGCGGGCCTCTCCGCCGCTCCCTATCGGGTCCAGTACGAGATGCTGCTGTCGCGGCCTCTCCTATTGATCTGCATGGTACTTTTTGCCGCCACTGTGTCGTTGAAGTCATTCCGGTCGGGCGGCATTCAGACTATGGTTGCCGTCGGAATGTTAGGGGGGCTCGGGTTCTTTCTGCTGGCAGAGGTATCCCGACAGATTGGAGTTGCTGGTCTCGTATCGCCGAGGGTGGCGATATGGGCGCCGGTGATTATAGCCGCCCTGGTGTCAACTACGGTGCTTTTGCACCAGGAGGACGGTTAGACGTGATGCGTCGAGCGCAAACACCGGAAGGTCGTGGCGCCGGGCGACGTGTTGCGACCCGCCATTTGTTGGCGGGCGTCGCGTGTTTTGCGCTCGTGTCCAGCCTTTCGCTTGGTGTTGCCCGACCCGCGCTTGCGCAGGATCCGGAGGTCGTCGCTCCGGCCGTCAACGCTCTTCCCAACTCGCTCGAGCAACCCAAAGCCCCCCGCGCCTTTGGCAAAGGCAAGAATCCCCTGTTCGGGCCGGTGCAGCGGGTGGACAAAAGCCAGCCGCTCTATCTTCAGGGCGATGAGCTGATCTACGACAGTGAAGGCAACCGGATCATTGCCCGCGGCAACGTCGAGATCTATTTCAACAACTACATTCTCACCGCCGACGAGGTCATCTACGACCAGAATGCCAATACGTTGAGCGCCGTCGGCAACGTGACCCTCAAGGAACCGAACGGCCTCATCACGCGCGGCGAGCGCATTACGCTCACTGATGATTTTCGTGACGGGTTCGTGCAATCCCTGAGCGTCACGGCCCGGGATGACACGCGAATCTCCGCCGAACGGGCCGTACGTCGTGAAGGGAACATCACCGAGTTTCAGAACGGCCGCTTCACGCCTTGTAAGGCACAGGAAGGGATGCCGCCGCTCTGGTGCATCAGCGCTGCCCGGGTGATTCACGACCAGGCGGCAGCCACGATCACCTACCAGGATGCCTGGTTCGAGCTCTTCGGCGTGCCCATCATCGGCCTGCCGTACTTCCAGCACGCCGACCCGTCGGTGAAGCAAAAGTCCGGCTTCCTCACGCCTTCCTATCTGACCTCAGAGGAACTGGGCTTCGGCGTTGAGGTGCCCTATTACTTCGCATTGGCGCCGAACTATGACCTGACGTTTCACCCGATGTACCTGGCAAAGCAGGGCATCCTGTGGCAGGCGGACTGGCGGCACCGCGTTGCGTTTGGCAACGTCACGGGCACGTACACGGTCAAGGTCGCCGCCATTGACCAGGACTACCGGGATCTTCCTGGTCAGCCCAAGGACCTTGACGGGTGGCGCGGGAGCATCGAAACCAAAGGTAGGTTCTCCCTATCCTCGTGGTGGAACTTCGGCTGGGATATCACGCTGGAGAGCGACGACTACTTCCGGCGCTTCTACAAGCTCGACAACATTCTCCAAACGGACCGCATCAACGAGGTCTACCTGACGGGCATCAGCGACCGAAACTACTTCGGCGCCTACTTCTACCATTTCGGTGGTCTGCGGTTTGACGACACGTCCCTGTCTGAAGGACGCGTGCACCCTGTCATCGACTACAACTACGTCTTCGCTGATCCCATCCTCGGGGGCGAACTGAGCTTCAATGCCAACGCACTGAGCTTCTCGCGAGATTACTCCAAAATCGAGGGACCGGGTGAATCGAACATGAACCGCATTGTCGCCGAGGTAAATTGGCGTCGTCGGTTCACGGATGCTCTCGGTCAGACATATACTCCGTTTGCCAACGTGCGCGGTGATATTTACACCTTGCACGACGTTGTCGATCCGGTCACGGGCCAGGTCATCCAAGACGAAGCCGAGACCCGTGGGGTGGCTGCGGCTGGGTTGCTTTACGCTTATCCCTTCGTCTCACACTCGGCGAGCGGTGCACATGTGATCGAGCCGTTAGCTCAGGTTATCGCGCGCACCAGCTCCGGTTCGCAGCGCCACCTTCCAGATGAGGATTCCCGGAGTATCGTCTTCGACGACACCAATCTGTTCGAGCTCGACAAGATGTCGGGATACGATCGGGTTGAGACCGGTTCCCGCGCAAATATCGGTCTGCAGTATACCTACCAGGCAAGCAATGGCGGGTTCGCGCGGATTTTGGCAGGCCAGAGCTATCACCTCGGTGGTGACAACATTTACAGCGATCCGGGATATGTGCGTGTGGATCGTGACGCCAACGGTGATGGAGTAGTAGATGATAAGGACATTGTACCCATCTACTCACCCGCGAGTGGCCTCGAGACGGACAGGTCTGATTACGTCCTCGCAGCCTACCTGGCTCCCTCCTCCGTCTTCCGCACGATCGCCCAGACTCGCTGGGATGAGGATGACTTCGCTCTCCGGCGCATGGATCTGTTCGGAGAGGTGAACTACGGGCCGTTCCTCGCTCAGGCGACTTACAGCTACGCGACGTTCGACCCGCTGGACGGCCGGAAGACGGATCAGCAGGACATCTTCAGCGTTGCGGGCCTGCAGCTCACCGACCGCTGGAGCCTTCTTGGCTCGATCCGCTACGACCTCGATGCGAGCGCGGTCATACAGGATGCCATCCAGCTTCGTTACGCGGATGATTGCTTCGTATTGACGGCCACCTACACAGAAACGTTCATTGACGATCCCAAGCGGCAGCTTGAGCAAGATCGCACGCTGATGCTGCGGTTCGAGCTGAAGCACCTCGGCGAGTTCCGCTACACCGACGTACTCGACCACTTCTTCGCAGAGAACCAGACCTCTCCGAAGTAATTACTATTGCATTGTTTGGAACCAGGGCGGCGCTCCGTTAACTCTCGGGCTTGATTGCCTCTGTTGCCTTTCCCTCGCCATTTCGGTGTGGATAGTGCCATACGAACGCGTTCGCTTGCCCTATGCTAGCGAGTCGAGTCGGGGATTTTGCCGTAACTGATCGGATGGGGTATGAGGCGAGGCACGAACCAGGGATACTGGACCTGCCGCGGGGTGGTTACCTTCCTCCTGGGGACGATTGTTCCAATCGCTGCGGCCCAGGCACAAGGCGCACAGACCTTGCCGGGGCTCATCGTCACGGTTCCGCCCACCACACCCGCCCCTGCAGAAGAATCCCAGCCCGCCCAAAAGGCGCCCGCTGAACAAAGCACCAAGGGCCGGAAGAATGCCGGGTCGAACAAGAACAAGTCGGCAACTCTCGATTCCAGCGACTCCGGCAAGCGCCGCGGTGCCAGGCAGTCCATCGTCGTTCTGGTGAACGACGACCCCATTACGGATTACCAAGTAGAACAAAGAAGTCGCCTGATGGCCATGCAGGCCAACATCGGTGAGCAGGCGCAGGCCAACTTCAAGCGCCTCATTCAGCAGGAAAGCACCAACCAGCGCCTGCGCCAGATCCTCCACGAGACAATTCAGGCGAACCCGGGGAAATCTCGTGAAGAGATCCTCGCAGCGTTCGAGCGGCGCAAGCAGCAATTCGCTGAGCAGCTGCAGCGGCAGGCGATCGAGAGCGCGCGAGCAGCGGCCATTCCGGCCTACCGCAAGAAAGCTTTGGATGAACTGATCGAAGAGCGGCTGAAGTTACAGGAAGCTCAACGGCTTGGGATTACCATCGACGACAGCCAGGTCGACGACATCATCAAGAACATCGCCGCCCGCAACAAGAAGACGCCGGAGCAGTTTGCCCAGGATCTCAAGCGCATGGGTGTCGATGTCAACACAATGCGCGAGCGGTTCCGGGCGACGCTGGCCTGGAACGCGGTCGTCCGCAGGCGCTTCAGCGCGCAGGTCGCCGTGAGCCAGCGGGATATCGATCGAATGATCTCCTCGTCCGCGGGCAATGCCGAGGATCAGGTCGAGTTGCGTCTCCACCGCGTTACGCTGCCGGTGACCGGCAAGCTCGATCAGAAAGTGATGGCGCAGAAGCTCGATGAAGCAGAGCGGGTCTGGCGCAATTTCAAGGGCTGCTCTTCGACCGCCGCCTTGAGCAAGCAGATTGGCGCCAAGTTCGAAGATCTTGGGCCCACCAAGCCATCCGCAGTGCCTGAACCGACGCGCAGCCTGCTGCTCAATGCCAAGGACGGCGAGATGGTGCCGCCAAACATGTCGAGCAAAGGCGTTGAGCTTTACGCCGTCTGCGGCCGCAAGGTCATCAAGGCCAACGAGCAGGTTCGCGAGCAGGTAGCGCAAGAGCTTCAACAGAAGGAATTCGAGGTTCTGGCAGAGAGACACTTGAGGGATCTACGCCAGGACGCGCACATCGAGTATCGTTGAGCCGTGCTCGAGACGCGTCCTCATTCCGAGATCCCGGTGCTCGCCCTCACTATGGGCGAGCCGGCTGGTGTTGGGCTGGAGCTAACCTTGAAGGTTTGGCGCTCGGCGCGTGACCGTGCGGCTGCGCCCGCGTATGTGCCCCTCCTCTATGCCGATCCTGCCGCGGTTGCCGATTACGCCCAACGAGCAGGAGTTTCTGATCCATCGAAGATCGTGAGCTCGGCGTCCGAGGCCCAGGAACTGTGGCCGCAATACTTGCCGGTAATTCCCGTTCCCCTTGCGCGGCACGTTGAACCGGGCCGTCCTGATCCGGCAAACGGTGCAGCCGTCATCGCCTCCATCGAACAGGCGACAGCTGCCGTCGTGCGCGGCGAGGCTGCCGCAATCGTCACCAATCCCATCGCCAAGCGGGTCTTGCACGAGGCTGGCTTCTCTTATCCGGGCCATACAGAATTTCTGGCTGAACTGGCTCAGCGCCTCGTCGGCGGTGGTCCGTGGCAGCCCGTCATGCTCCTGGCTTCTGACGAGCTTCGGGTTGTACCTCTCACGATCCACATCCCGATTGCGGACGTTCCGAAAGCCTTGAGCCAGGAGCTCATCATTAAAACCGCTCGCATTCTGGATGACGCCCTGCGCCGCGATTTCGGCCTTGGCGGTACGACAAGGCCTCGCATTGCCATTGCGGGCCTCAATCCGCATGCCGGCGAAGGCGGCTCTATGGGGACAGAGGAGATCCACACGATCAGCCCCGCCATCGCCGCCCTGAAAGCGGAGGGCCTCGACGTGACCGGACCGCATCCGGCGGATACGCTATTTCATGCGGAAGCACGAACCCGCTACGATGCCGTCATCGCGATGTATCACGATCAGGCGCTCATCCCGATCAAGACGCTCGCGTTCGATAAGGCCGTGAACGTGACGATCGGCCTGCCTTTTGTGCGCACATCGCCGGACCACGGCACAGCGTTCGACATCGCAGGGACAGGTCGGGCTAGCCCTGCGTCTCTTTCAGCGGCTCTCGAGCTCGCCGCAAAGCTTGCAGCCAATCGAGCTGCCTTCCCTTCTCAACCATGATCCAGTCTTTCGACGAGCCCCCACGCGCTGGCGCAAGCCCGGACGGTTTGCCGCCGCTTCGGGAGGTCATCGCATCGCTCGGACTATCGGCGAAGAAGAGCCTGGGTCAGAATTTCATTCTGGACCTCAACCTTACGCGCAAGATTGCCCGCACTGCTGGAGATCTAACCGGTCGCACGGTTGTCGAAGTTGGGCCGGGGCCGGGAGGGTTAACCCGCGCGCTGCTTCTCGAAGGCGCCAAACGCGTCATTGCCGTCGAACGCGATCAGCGTTGTCTGCCTGCATTGCAGCAAATTGCAGAAAGATATCCTGGCCGCCTCCAAGTCCACTTAGGCGATGCTCTCGAAGCCGACTGGCCCGCCCTCCTCGGCTCGGATTTCGGGCCGGGACGCGCGCTCATCATCGCCAACCTGCCCTATAGCGTCGCCACTCTGCTGTTGATTGGCTGGCTTGAAACGGAGCCCTGGCCTCCCTGGTACGCACGCATGGTGCTGATGTTCCAACGAGAGGTTGCCGAACGGATTGTCGCTCAGCCAGGAACCAAGCCCTATGGCCGGCTCGCTGTTATCTCTCAGTGGCGGACGCGCGCGCGGATTGTCATGAGTCTGAAACCGGAGGCCTTCACGCCCCCGCCGAAAGTCTCGTCGGCCGTGGTCGAGCTGATCCCGCGCGAGCATCCCGAACCACCCTGCTCTGCCAAGGTGCTTGGTGAAGTCACTGCCGCTGCGTTTGGCCAGCGGCGCAAAATGCTGCGCACAAGCCTCAAATCATTGACGGCCATGCCTGAGTTGCTGCTCAAAGATGCGGGACTCGCGCCCGAGCTGCGCGGCGAACAGCTCTCTGTCGAAGACTTTGGCCGCCTTGCGATGATCCTGGAACGGGCGCGGCGCTCGTGAGCTTTTCGGGACTGCGCTGACTCTTACGTCTCATTTCTATACACGAGCACCGGAATCTTGCTGTGCGTCAGCACCTTTTTCGTCTCGCTGCCCAAGAGCTTTGCGGCAACGCCCGCGCGGCCGTGTGAAGCCATAGCGATGAGATCGCAGCCACGCGCCTCGGCCGTCTCGAGAATTCCTTTCCAGGCCTGCTCGCTCTCGACACGGATTGCCTCGCAGTCAACGCCTCGCGCGTTGGCCTCGGCTCGCACCCAATCGAGATGCTGCGCAATTTCGCGATCGATACGCTGCCGGACATCCTCCGGCAGCTCCGTAATGTCCACGCCGAACACGACAATATGCGCCGGCTTGCCTGACACGCGCACCGCCGTGACCTTCGCACCGAGCGCCTTTGCAAGGTCGAGAGTGCACTGGACAGCGAGCTTCGACAGCTCTGTGCCGTCGGTTGGGACGAGAATGTGTTTGTACATGGGTGCTCCTGCGGTGAGCCTGCGCTCGGGAAGTTAGGTCTTCCCGAACGCATAGCCTATGCGAAGGCTCAAAGCTGCGCACCTGTTCGTCGGATCACTCGTACCCTGGCGGCGGCACGAAGCCCTGGAACTCCTGCTCAAGCATGCGGGCCAAGGCAATGCAGGTGAGATCGCCGTACTGCGGGCCGACGATTTGGACGCCAACCGGCAACCCTTCGGGCGTGACCCCCCCAGGTGCCACGGTCGACGGCAGGTAAACGACGCCGGAGAAACCGGCCCAGAACAGCTGATCCGTGGTCGGCACCTGCTTGCCGTTGACTGTGATGGTGCGCTCGTGGCGCTCGCCCTTTTGGTCGTGGGGAAATGCTGCAGAAGCTGCTGCCGGGCAGAGAAGCACGTCCCACTCCTTGAAGAATTCCGCCCAGGCCAGCCGCATCTGATGCCGCCGGTTGTTGAGCGCGAGCCAATCGCGATGATGCATGACGTTGGCCCGCGTCATTCGCGCGAAGTAGCTCTCATCGTTCGGGTCAAGCTCGGCGGCAATCTGCTTGTTCTTCGCGAAAACTTCGTTGCTCTGTCGTCCTGATGTGGCTGCGCGCAGCAGCAGAATGTAGACGCGGTTCGCTTCAGCCGTGTCGATTGCAGGCCTTGCGGTGAAGCTTACGGTAGCGCCCTTCTTGCCGAGGAAATCGGCCACCGCAGCAATGCGCTCCTGCACGGCGTTGTCCACTTCCGCGCAGGGATCGTTCAGCATCACAGCAACCTTGAACTCGCTCAGCTTGCTACGGCGAGGCGGAGCGAGTTCCAACCGCCATCCTGCAGCATCGATATCATCAGGCCCAGCCATGATGGAAAGGCCGAGCTCTAGATCATTGGCACTGCGAGCCATCGGGCCGATGACGGAAATGTCGCTTTGCGCGACGACGCCGGGCAGCGCCTGGCCGCGGGGCGGACAGATGCCCCACGTCGGTTTATGGCCGTAGACGCCACAGTAATGTGCGGGATTACGAATGGAGGCGCCGATGTCGCTTCCGATTTCGATTCCGGTAAGGCCTGCTGCAAGCGCCGCCGCAGATCCACCTGACGATCCGCCCGGAGATCGTGACAGATCCCACGGATTGTTCGTCGTTCCGTAGATGGCGTTGAACGATTGCCAATCTGCCAGATAGAGCGGCACGTTGGTCTTGCCGAAAATATTCGCGCCGGCATTCAGAAAGCGGTCGACAGCAAGCGCATTGCGCTGCGGATAGTTGTCCTTCAATTCCGGCACGCCCCACGTTGTCGGCGTGCCAACAAGATCGAAGCTCTCCTTCACCGTCATTGGAACGCCGTGCAGCGGCCCCCAATCTTCACCGCGCGCCAAGGCTTCGTCAGCGGCTTTTGCGCGTGCGCGCGCTTCCGGCAGGATCGTCGCGATAATGGCATTGAGCTTGGGATTGTACGTTTCGACGCGGCGGAGATACAGCTCGAGCAGTTCCTGCGCGCTGATTTTCTTGCTCTTGATTTCCGCAGCCAGTTCGCGCGCCGAGCGGAATGGCAGTTCGCTCATGAAGTGGCCTCCTCATCATCTGCCGCATCGTACATGCCTTCATCATCGGCCGGACCCGCGCATTGAGCAAGCCCATCTAAATGTTTGACGTCTGAGGAAAAAGCTGCGGCTCATTCACCCAAATCGCAAGTGCAGGGAACGCAAGGGCGTCGCGCACGTTGCAGCGGCATCCATTACAGCACACAGGTGAGTAACACGATGGCAAGGCAAAGCAGGCCGCAGAAGAAAACAGTTGGGCGAGTCATGCACGAATACAAGCATGGTCAGCTCAAGAGCGGTGGCCGCCGCAAAGTGAAGAATCGCAAACAGGCCGTTGCGATTGCGTTGAGAGAGGCGGGCGCGTCGCGTTCACAAACTCCGGCCGAAAAGCGTCGGCAACTGCAGAAGACGAAGGCCAAGGAAGCGCGTGGTGCAACAGGAAGAGCCCGCGCCGAGGGCCGCGGCCGCAAGACAACGGCGACACGGAGCACCTCGCGTTCCGGCGCTGCTCGGAGAGGCACCGCCACGCGGACCAGCACAAAGCGCACCACGCAGCGGACATCAATGCGCGGTGGCCGCAGTTCGACAAGTCGCACTGGTGAAATGACCAGAGCCGAGCTCTATCAGGAAGCCAGACGGCGCAATATTCCAGGCCGCTCGCGCATGTCGAAGGCGCAGCTGAAACGGGCTGTCGGGCAGCGGTAGGCGTCGACACCTCGTGCTCGAAAGTCGATGCGAGGCATCATGAACTCTTGTGCCTGAGGCGCCGGCAAGCCAGTTTGGCGCTGATGCGGCAACTAGGGTGAGCACGACGCCTTGCGCCTGACCGATCTTGCTGACGGCACCCTCGACGCGCTGAGGAGCGCGGGCGCTTATCTGACCGATCTTGCGACGCCTTCGATTCGGCTCGGCGTCACGGGCCTCGCCCGCGCGGGAAAGACTGTTTTCATCACGGCGCTCATCCGGAATCTCACGGTGGGCGGCCGCCTTCCCTTTTTCGACGCCTACGCGGAAGGGCGCATCAGCCGCGCCTATCTCCAGCCGCAGCCGGACGATGACGTTCCGCGCTTCGATTATGAAGCGCATCTTTCCGCGCTGATGGATGACCCACCGCGCTGGCCTGAAAGCACGCGACGCATCAGCGAGCTTCGCGTCACGATCGAGTACCGCCCCACCGGGCTTCTGAAGCGCGCCGTGAGCACCGGAAAGTTGCATGTCGACATCGTCGATTATCCCGGTGAGTGGCTGCTCGATCTCGCGCTGCTCGATCAGAGCTACATCGAATGGTCTCGCGAGGCTATCGCATTGGCATCCGCCCCACAGCGACGCGCCGTGAGCGAAGAATGGCGGAGGTATCTCGCGAAGCTTGATCCGGCGGCTCCACAAGACGAACAGGTGGCACTCGAAGCCGCAGACGTTTTCACCCGCTTTCTCGCCGCTGCACGCGCGGCCGAACCAGCACTATCAACGCTTGGTCCGGGCCGCTTTCTTTTGCCGGGAGACCTTGCGGGTTCGCCCCTTCTGACATTTGTTCCGCTCAATATGCCTGAAGGCTTTTCGCCGCCGCGCAATTCCCTCGCGGCCATGATGGAGCGGCGGTTCGAAAGCTATAAGACGCACGTCGTAAAGCCGTTTTTCCGCGACCATTTCAGCCGGCTTGATCGACAGATTGTTCTTGTCGACGTGCTTGCAGCACTGAATGCGGGAAGAGAGGCCATCGAAGACCTGAGCCGAGCTTTGGAGGCCTCCCTGCGCGCTTTCCGTCCAGGCGCACGAACGTGGCTCGCAAGTATACTCCCTCGACGGATCGATCGGGTGCTGTTCGCGGCAAGCAAAGCCGATCATTTGCCCAGCGCGAGCCACGACCGGTTGGAGGCCGTCCTTCGGCTGATGACGCAGAAAGCGGCGGATCGGGCCAAGTTCGCGGGCGCCACAGTCGGCGTCATTGCCCTGGCAGCATTGCGCGCCACGCGGGAGGTCGAGGCGCAACAGAACGGAGAACGTCTTGCCTGCATCCGCGGCGTGCCAATGCCTGGCGAAAAGGTCGGAGACAAAGCATTCGACGGCGCAACGGAGGTTGCTCTTTTCCCTGGCGATCTGCCCGCAGATCCGCAATCACTGTTCGAGCACGGAGGGGAGGATCTCAAAGGCCGCGTACGCTTCGTGCGTTTCCGCCCACCACGCCTCGGCAAAGGAGGACATAGCGAGACGCAAGTTTGGCAGCGTACCTGGCCACACGTGAGGCTCGATCGCGCGCTGCAATTCCTCATTGGAGATTGGCTGGAATGACCGAGCCAACGCGACCGCGCCCGCCCCGTGTTTTCGATCCCGATGATCCCTCCCTGCTCGAAGCGCCCGAGCAGCCAGAGGCGATCGATGACATGGCGGGAGAGCCATTGGCGGAACCGGAGACCGTCGCCGCGCCAACGCCGGCGCCGAGAACGGGCGTTCGCTGGGGCGCGATTCTGGGCTCGGCGCTGCTAGGCCTCGCCCTGCTCGCCGCAAGCCTGTGGATCACCGAATTCGCGCTCAATGCGCTCACGCGCAATGACATCATAGGCTGGATCGCCGTTACCTTGGTTGCCATCGCCGGTCTTGCGGCAATCGCCATCGTGCTTCGTGAAACGATCGGCATCATGCGCCTCAACCGACTGGGGCGCGTCCGCCGTGGGCTCGAGGATGCGCTCGACGCGCGCGATGCGGCAAAGGAGAAGGCGTTTCTTCGGCAGCTGCTGGCCAGCTTCCACGGACGCGATGACCTGAAATGGAGCATCGCCCGCTTCCGTGAGCACGAGGCCGATGTGCGCGATCCCGGCGATCTGGCGCGGCTCGCGGATCGCGAAATCTTCGCTCCACTCGATCAGCGGGCCAAACGGATCGTCCTCACAGCAGCGAAGCGGGTTAGCGTTGTTACGGCGATCAGCCCCCTGCCGCTTGTCGATGTCGTCTTCGTGCTGCTGGAAAACCTGCGCATGCTGCGGGGGTTGGCAACGTTGTATGGCGGACGGCCAGGCATTATGGCTGCGCTGAAGCTGGGCCGGATGGTGGTGACCCACCTCGTCGCGACGGGTGGTATCGCTCTAACGGACGATCTCGTGGGACAGGTGCTCGGGCACGATCTGCTGCGCCGTTTGTCTCAGCGCCTTGGCGAAGGGGCCCTCAACGGCGCGCTGACGGCACGGATCGGCGCAGCCGCCATTCAGGTGATCCGTCCGCTGCCTTTCCTGGAGGCCTCACCGGTGCGCGTGCGCGATTTCCTCGGCGAACTCTTTCGCTCCATCCCTGCCCCAACCGGGAGACGGCGGTCCTGACACTTCGGCGTCGGATACAGGGGAAATTACGACATCCTTGCGCGTCCCATCACTCGTCTCAGCTGCCCAGGCCGCGGCACAGGCCCGCGCGGAAGCCAGGATGTGCGGGGGACTGAGGTCTTCCCGGATCGCCAGGCACCGGGAAAGCAGACGCCCTGCAGGGCGCGCTGTCCACCAGCTCAAAAAGACTGAAAGGGAAAGCCCCAACAGAACGGGCGACATCCACGCCATCAGCTCCCAGGAAACGAGATAGGTGACTGCCGCTAGCGCAAGGCCCAGCAACATGTGCCAGCCATGGAAATACAGCGCGGTCGTGAAGGGCATTTTCGTTTCATCGCGCTTCTGCGGCTTCCATCCGGAATCGATGCCCGCGAAGATCTGCGCGACAGCGGTCGTCTGAGTCACCATGAGGATGGGCGCCAGCAGCATTGAAAGCAACGTTTCGACGAGCACGCCGGCCGTAATGCGCGGGGCTGCGCTGATCTCGCCACTGTCTGCTGCCCGGCGCAGCTCGAGGATGAGGCCAATCCCCTTCGGAATCATCACCACGACCATGGTCGCCAGGAACAGCCGGAATGCGGCGCCCGGATCAATCGTCGGCCAGATGGGGAACAGCGTCTTGCTGTCGAGGAAATAGGTCGGGATGACGTGCGTGCCTTGCAGCGCGAGCACAAGGCCGACGGCCAAGGAGGCCGCCCAGACGGCGGAAACCAGATAGGCGCAGGCCCCCATTGCCAGATGAACGCGCGCCATCATTGTCAGGCCGCGCTTTCCGACGATGGCAAGGTGCTGAAGATTGCCCTGCGCCCAACGGCGATCGCGCGCTACGAGCTCAGGCAGAGCTGGCGGGGCGCCTTCGTACGAACCTTCCAGAGATGGCGCCATGTGCACTTCCCAACCGGCCCTTTGCAGCAAGGCGGCCTCGACGAAGTCGTGGCTCTGAATATGCCCGCCGAATGGCGGTTTTCCGGGAAGCTCAGGCAAGCCGGCAGCCGAAGCAAACGCAACCGTGCGGATGATGGCATTATGGCCCCAGTAGTTGCCCTGCGGCCCATGCCACGCGGCAAGCCCTGCCGCAACGGCCGGACCATAAACGCCGCCCGCGAACTGCTGCAGCCGCTGGAAAATGGTGCAGCCGCCGATGAGCTTCGGCACGGTCTGGATCAGGCCGGTATAGGGCCTGTTCTGCATGGCAATCGCCAGCCGCACCAGCGTCTCACCGGACATGACACTGTCGGCGTCGAGAACCACGAAACTTTCGTAGCCACCACCAAAGCGCTTGATCCAGTCAGCAATGTTGCCCGCCTTTTTGGCGGTGTTCTGAAGGCGACGACGATAATAGACGGGGATGATACCCTGCAGTCGCTCAGCCAGCTGGGAGAAGACACGCTCCTCTTCCAGGCCCGCTTCCAGGCTACGGCTGTCGCTCAGAATAAAAACGTCAAAGTTTTTGGCGCGACCCAGGCTGGCGAGATCCTGCGCCATCGCTTCGATCGTGCCGGCGATGCGCGCGCAATCCTCGTGATAGACGGGAAACAGGAGCGCGACTCGCGAATACAGCGGCTCCGAAACGTCGGGCAATTCCAGCGTATCTGGCCGCTCGCCTGCGAAGAGCGGCATAAGGCCCACGACCGCCGACAGTGATCCCAACGCAATCCACGCGAAAGCCAGCGTTGAGAGGATGAGGAAGACGATCTGAACCGGCGTGATCTGAACGAAGGACAGGACCAGGTAGAGTTCGCGGGCGAACCCAATGGTCAGCAGGATGACACCGGCGAAGAGCGCGGCGCGCGTTGTCCAATGAACGCTCGCATCCCCGCGCACTGTCGGTTGCGGTCGGACGTCGAAGTCCTGAGCCGGCATGTCGAGCGGTTGCTCAGGAGGTAAGAACGAGCGGCCGGCATCCAGCCGCTGCACCTGAGCTGCCCATTGGGCGATTTTATCGCTCATGATTGTGTTAACTCGTCCAGCGATAGAGCCAACTTTCCGAAATCACCCGTTCCGACCGTTTCAGAACGACCCTGAGCTCGATCAGATCCGCGGACCCGGGGTCCAGCTCGAAGCTGCATCTGATCCCTTCGATCTCGAGATGGCGTCGGACCACGACATTCGAGATTGTGCCTGCGCTTGCCGACACCTGCGCGACAGGGAGCTCAGGCTCCTTCAGCGCAGGCCCATCGAAATCGAGCACGAACAGAACGACCTCACCCTTGCGACCAACGCTTCCGCGCCGCGTCTTGCGTACCCGCGCACCGGCCCACGCCACGGGAATGGAATCGCCCCAATGCAGCCGGTAGCTGAATTCGTGCGGCTTTCCGGGAGCGATTCCTTTCGCCGGCTTCCAATAAGCGACGATGTTGTCGTGAATTTCCTCGTCGGTCGGAATTTCGATCAGTTCGACGTATCCCTCGCCCCAGTCTCCTTTGGGCTCCACCCAGGCCGTCGGACGGCGCTCGTAATGCGCATCGAGGTCCTCGTAGCTCTCAAAAGACCGGTCGCGCTGCACCAGCCCGAACCCCTTCGGATTCTTGTCCACGAAGGCACTGACCTGCAGCAGCTTCGGATTTGTCAAGGGGCGCCAGATGCGTTCACCATTGCCGTTCAGAATTGCCAGACCTTCACTGTCATGAACGGCTGACCTGTAATCGTTGCGCACGCGTCTGTGCCCCGCACCGTGTAAGAACATGCTCGTCAGCGGGGCGAGGCCCACGTGTGGCATCTCGTTCCGCGGATAGAGCGTGGCATCGATGTCCATGACCGTGAACGGCCCCGGACGGATGACAAAACGATACGCACCCGTTGTCGACGGACTGTCGAGCAACGCATGCACGACGATTTCCGGCGCGCCGGGAGCAGGTTTCTCGATCCAGAAACTCCGGAAAATCGGAAACTCCTCTCCAGGCGGCTTCGCGGTATTTATGGCGAGCCCGCGCGCCGACAAGCCGTACCGCTGATCACGGCCAACCGCTCGAAAATATGTCGCACCCTGAAAGACGACATACTCGTCCATCACGTCGGCGCGGTTGATCGGCCCATGTACACGGAACCCTGAAAATCCGAATGGGGCTTCCTGAGGCGCGTTGGGGATCTGCGGTCCTATGGTGAACAGAGTGCCGTCCGCCTTCAGCTTCCGCGGCACGCCCTCCTCAACCAGCCAGATGTCGACGGGAACGTCGTAGAGATACCCAAGCGGGAAGAGTTGTATCTCGTAGTCCAGGTGCTGATCCCGCCAGATCGCCTGCTCCGGGCGGAAACGAATGTCCCTGTACTGCTCCGCGCTCAGCTTGTTGAAGGGCTCAGGCAGCTCCGCTTCCGGCTTGGAGAAGGGGCGCGCGGCAAGGTCCGCAGCGATACGCTTCACGGTATCGGCGGTGAAATCAGGCGCGTTCGCCTGGGCCTCCTCAGTCACCTCGGCTCTGGCCCAGTCCAGCCGCGCTGCTAAGGACAGCACTCCGCCCGCAAGCGCCCATGCACCTGCATGGCGAAGAACCGTGCGACGGTCCATGCCCGTTCTTCCCATTTCAGTCGCTGTCCTGAATCCCTCGTTCTTCCCGCTCGTGAATTCTTCGACGCTGCCCGGCGTGCACCCCCGTACTGCTTGCCAGCGCGACTCGCCGGCTCCGGACAACCTCCTGAACTCGCGACGATTAGGCCGACCCCATATGAATGCATCCGTTGCCAAATCAATGTGGCGGTTTTGCTGCCAATTACGACAGTTTCGGTGACGCCCAGCCATGTCTTTCTCACATGGCAGGTGAGCAATCATCGCCAGTAGTCGACGATGCCGCCCACTTCCCCTGTGATCGGATCATTGGGCGGTAGTGACACCTGCGGAATTTCCTTGAGGGCCTGTGTCCGATCGGCCGCCGTCGCCCGTTTCAGGTCCCAGTCCTCTTGGCCGCGAGGATAGGCCCCTACGACCACCAAACCCTCGGCCGCACTCCGTCGGCAGTGACCCACGCCCGCCGGGATGGCGACGGCATCACCAGGATGAAGCGTGAGAATCGGCCCGCTCGGGCCGCCGAACTGCACCTCGGCCTCGCCACCGGCAATCCCCAGGATCTCGTGGGAGCGCGCGTGATAGTGGTGGAAGTCGTAGATCCCGTTCACCCACAGCCCGCCCCAGCCGTGGCCGGTGAAGCGCCGCCGAAACTCTTGGACCGCCTCCTCAGTCGACGGAACGACAATGGCCGAGCGATAGACCACCAACGGCAGCCGCTCATTGTTCGGAATGGTGCCATCATCCCGTATGAGATATGTCTCCGTTTTGAGTGTCATGGTTGGTCGAGCTTGTCGCGTTGCGCCCAACGAAATGTGGCCACCGCCGCGATCTTGTGGACCGGCATGGCGGAGACGTCACGGGGTGGGGCATGCAAATTCAGGAACAGACGCTCATTGATGCGATCATGCAGGTCCGCGCGCAGATCGACTTCCTCTGGCAGTTCTTCATGACCGTGCAGATCGCGATATTCGCCCTCATCTTCATCTATGACGAGGCGGTGGAGCAGCTGAACGCCTTCGCCCGGATGCTGGCCATCGGCGCCGTGGCTTTGTTCGACTGGATCAACGCCGAGGCGCTCAAGGGCGCATACACCCTCCTCGACGCGCTGCATCATCAGTATCGCGCCGACTTTGGCCAGCCTGAACGTTTCCATCCCGCGCTTTATGATCATTTCGTGCTCGCAAACTTTGACGGCCGAGTGCCCATGATCTCGGTCACGCACAGCATGGCGTTCGGCGTCGTCCTCCTGGCCCTCTTCTGGCGCCGCTTCATGCAGTCCCGCGCGAAACGGCAAGCGTAAAAGGGTGAACCGCCGGGCTGGGGTCGCGGTTCCTCCGCCGCGGTTGCGCTGGGCCGCAAGGCACTACTTCTGAACACTGTTCAGTAAAGCATTTTTTCCCCTATTTTGCGCGCCTCAAGTGCGTAGTGGGAAATGGGGGGCCCATGACGCGAGGCTGGGGGGAGGAACCGGAGCGGCTTGCGGTCCAGTTCGTGGAAACAATCGACCGCGCAACTGACGCGAGCCTCATTCAGCAGGCATTCCAGGAGCTCATCGAGAAGCTCGGCTTCTCGTACGTAATATGTGCGCGGCTGACCGCGGGCCAACACGACCCGCTCAACGTCCTGATGTGCACCTGGCCGAAAGGCTTCCGGGAGGCCTACCAGACTCGCGGATATGCGGAGCACGACCCGATCCTCGGGGAGATCGTGCGTGTTCGCCACGCCCTCGACTGGCCGCAGGGGCTCGAAAAGCGCCGCCTCACAAGCAAGGAAGCGCGCGTGCTGGAGCAGGCCAGGAAGGCGGGGCTCTGCTACGGGCTTTCCATCCCCATCACCGAGGTGAGCGGCAATCTGGGGTTCATCAGCGTTTCCGGCCCGAACCCCTGTGCTGATAATCGCGTGCGCAGCGCGCTGACGTTGGTCGCCAACTACGTCTACCACCGCCTGCACGCGCTGAACGCGACGACCACGCGACAGCGCCTCAGCCGCCGCGAGATCGAGGTGCTGCACTGGATCGCCGAGGGCAAGTCCGACTGGCAGATCGGCCAGATCCTCTCCATCTCCGCCAAGACCGTGAACTACCACACCGAGAACCTGAAACGGAAATTCGGGGTGGCGACCCGCATGCAGGCCGTTGTCAGCGCCATCAAGCAGGGCGCGTTCGTGCCGGGCGAGGGTCTTGTACTCCCGCGCCGCTCGCGCGAAAACCGCAATCCGGCGCGCCAGGACTGAAACTGGCGCCCGCTTTCGGTTTCATGGACTGCGTGCTGCCGCCTATGCGGAGCGGCGCGCGAGAGGGCGGGTTCCGCGATGTTCGTCAACTTCTTCCATGAGCTCAGAGCCGCCGGTCTGCCGGTGACGCTGAAGGAATATCTGACGCTGATGGAAGCCCTCGAGGCCGACCTCGCCAACCGCAGCGTGGAGGACTTCTACTATCTCTCCCGCGCCGCGCTGGTGAAGGACGAGCGCCACCTGGACCGCTTCGACCAGGTGTTCGGCCACGTCTTCAAGGGCCTCGAGCTGATGAGCGACGCCATCGAGGCGCATATCCCGGAGGAATGGCTGCGCGCCATCAGCCAGCTCTACCTCTCCGAAGAGGAGAAGCGGAAGATCGAAGAGCTCGGCGGCTGGGAAAAGATCATGGAGGAGCTGAAGAAGCGCCTCGCCGAGCAGAAGGGCCGCCACCAGGGCGGCTCGAAGTGGATCGGCACCGCCGGCACCTCCCCTTACGGCGCCTACGGCTACAACCCCGCCGGCGTACGCATCGGCCAGAAGGAGAACCGCAACTTCCGCGCCATCAAGGTGTGGGACAAGCGTGAGTTTCGCGACCTCGACGACTCGGTGGAGATCGGCACCCGCAACATCAAGGTCGCGCTGCGCCGCCTGCGCCGCTTCGCCCGCGAGGGCGCCGCGGAGGAGCTCGACCTCGACGGCACCATCAGGAGCACCGCGCACAAGGGCTATCTCGACGTGCAAATGCGGCCCGAGCGGCGCAACACGGTGAAGGTGCTGATGTTCTTCGACGTCGGCGGCTCCATGGACTGGCACATCAAGTCCGTCGAGGAGCTGTTCTCGGCCGCGCGCAGCGAGTTCAAGCACCTCGAGTACTACTACTTCCACAACTGCCTTTACGAGAGCGTCTGGAAGAACAACGCGCGCCGCTGGACGGAGAAGACGCCCACGTGGGACGTGCTGCACACCTATCCGTCCGACTACAAGGTGATCTTCGTCGGCGACGCCTCCATGAGCCCCTACGAGATCACGCTGCCCGGCGGCTCCGTCGAGCACATGAACGAGGAGCCCGGCGCCCTATGGCTCCGCCGCGTCACGGACATCTACGAGCACTGCGTCTGGCTCAACCCTGTCCCTGAGGAGCACTGGGGCTGGACGCCGTCGATCAAGATGATTCGGGATTTGTTCGGTGGGCGGATGTTTCCGTTGACGCTCGAGGGGCTGGACCGGGCGATGAGGGAGTTGATGAGGTAGCTAGCCAAGATAAACGTTCGATTCCCCCTCCCCGGTTCGGCAACACTTATAGAACCGCAGTCTATCTGGCCTTGATGCAGCGGCTTCGGGACTAAATCCGAATGACGGTGGAGCGCGAGCCTGACCAGAAGAGACTCGCGCAATAATTGTGATTGATCACGCCAGTACAGAGTTCGCATACCTTTTAGATAGGCGGCAACGGACGTGGTGTCGGTATATTGCGAAGACGTTGATAGAGTTGGCGTGCCCGCTCCAGCCGTCCGTCTTCCGCCTTATCAGGCTTCCGTCGTGCTGTTTCTCCCCACGGGTCCTGGAACTGCTCCTGCGCTAAAAAAAGCGCGGTCGCGGCAAGCTCGAGTTCAACGGCATCTACGTTGACGAGCTGCTGAGCAAGGCGCCGACGCGTCTGATCTACATGAGGGTCTTCCGGAAGCTGTGAGTAGTAGATCGAATACATTCCCCCCCATGCTGCGGGCGTTTCCTGTTCGCGAAGCATGCCAACAATGCATGCCGCTTGCGCGGCATCGGCCAGCAGCTCGGAATACGGACCGTAGTGCTTGTATCGGAATGGGAAGCCAGCACCTAGCCCGGTCACCTCTAAAATGTAGGCGATTTTTTGCAGTCTTGTACGCCCCACAATTTGGCCTCCGGCATCGCGAACGATTTCGGCGGCCTTCTGAGCTTCATTCAGGCGGGCCATTTTTTTATCTCCGCTTCCATTATGTCGATTAGTTTCTTCTTTGTGTCCTCGTCACCCTCGGCATAGTATACTCGAAATGCTTTATATGTGCCGAGTTTTGCAACAACTTCAGATCGCTTAGATAGGTCTTCTAAACGGCCTCCCTCAGTCCGAATGTTAATTTGATTCAAAGGAGCCGTTGGATCCTCAGGGTACATATTTTTATAAGGCGAGCGTTCCGCCTCATCGATAAGGATTCGAGGCGGCGCATTTGGCTCTTTCTCCGACCATTCATCCAGGTACTGCGTAATTTTAGATTTAATATTCTCGCAGACCTTATCCGCTGCACCAGATACCGCGTCGCTGTCACTCCTATCGTGTGCGATCTTCGCGCGAACGTCGAGACACTTGTAAAGCTTGCGATCTCTCAGCCGCCAAGCGAGGGTGCTAACACACGCGTCTTCGGCGTCCACCATAAGAGATAGCGCGCCCCATATAACCGTATCGTCCAGTGCAAGCGCGCATTCGATGTCCTCCGGCGATTGCAAGAATTTCACGAGTGCGTGCTTAGCTGGCAATCCAGTTTTCTCGAGAAGTCCGTTTCGCACGAGGGTAAACGTTCGTGCTAGCAATTCTACGAAAATCTTCTCTGCGCCACGTGTGGTCTTGTGGAGGTACACAGTCGGGTAGAGTTGAAATAAACCGAGCACGTACGCTTCTGCCGCGAAGATCGCCTTGCGTCCAAGCACGAAGGTCTGCACAGGCGGGAGACGTGTCTCGCCGACGCGATGCTCTACCGCATCCACCTCCAAGTTCTGTATGAGCCACTCAAAGTCAATTCCCGCGTGTTGCGAGCCTGTCATCAAACGGTCGCGCCGCATGTAGTCCAGGCGGTCCGCGTCGAATTGACTGGAAACAATGGCAGAGTAGATCGTCCGCACACCATTCCCGCTGACCATATCGGCGACATCATTGGCGAACCCGCTCCCCATTTCTCGTAAAAGCGGCGTGATCTCGCTGTCGCGAATAAGCGCATCACTTACTGTTTCATGATGCGCCATCTTCAGGCTAAAGCGCTCGCCAAATTTTTCAAATGCATGGCTGAAGGGTCCATGCCCCACATCGTGCAACAAAGCGGCGGCCAAAGCTTGATCAGCCCTTGCGTCGCGCGCTAGCACGTACTTATCAATTACCGTCAGTAGGCGCCTTGCGGTATGGAAAACTCCCACGCTGTGGAGAAGTCGCGAGTGAGTTGCACCTGGATAGACGAAATCCGAAAATCCGAGTTGTTTTATTCGCCGGAGCCGTTGAAGGGGTCTTGTTTGAAGGACATCCCAAAGCACACGCTCAATCTGCGACCTCTCGACGTTAAACTCGATGAGGTCGTGTAGCGGATCTCGGATGCGCTGCGGTTTGGGCACAGAATCATCTCCATAAAACAATCATACCATAGAACAAAGAAAGAACAAACTCTCTTTCAATCCCGCCGACCATCGTGAGACACCCCAACGAGCGCCTGTTGTAGAGCCGCCTGCTACACCACCTACAGTTGTTCCACAGGACAAGCGACTACGCAGTCTACGCACCTTTAGCACGCCGATTGAGTTCTGCGCACTGCGGATCAATGCGAGTTCGCGCGTACCCAACCCCGTAGTTTTTCCCCCGCTGCCCAACATGTATGATTCGTGACATTAGTATCCATCCTACCTCCAAGGAGCGCCCGTACGTGTACACCCCACCCGCCTTCCGTGAGGACGATCCCGACGCGCTCCGCGCGATGATCCGTCAGGCGCGGCTCTGCAATCTCGTCACCGCGACGGCCGAGGGGCTGATGTCCACGCCGCTGCCGCTTTATCTCGTCCCCGATGAAGGCGAGCACGGCACGCTCTACGGCCACATGGCCAAGGCCAATCCGCAGTGGAAGGCCGCGCCGATCGGCGATGCGCTCGCCATCTTCATGGGGCCGGACGCCTACATCACGCCGTCCTGGTACGCCTCGAAGAAGGAGCACGGCCGGGTCGTGCCGACCTGGAACTATCTCGCCGTCGCCGCCTACGGTCCCGTGGAGTTCTTCGAGGAGGCCGACCGGCTGCGCGAGGTGGTGACGCGGCTCACGGACCTCTACGAGCAGCAGCGCAGCGATCCGTGGTCAGTGTCGGACGCGCCGGAGCCGTTCGTCGAGGCCCAGCTCAAGGGCATCGTCGGGCTGCGCATGCCGATCCGCCGGATCGAGGGCAAGCGCAAGATGAGCCAGAACCGCCCGCTGGAGGACCGGCGCGGCGTCGCCGAAGGGCTAGCCGCGAGCGACAACCCGGTGGACCGGATCGTCTCCCGGCTTATTCCGATCTCGAAGGATTGATGGCCTGGGCGTTTACGCGCTTCAGCACCCGGTGCAATTGTAGGCGCGCGGAGCTTTTTCGCGCTCCGTCTTGCACAAATGCATTTCAGGGAGAAAACCCCATGGGGAAGCTGAAGCTCGTCACGCACGCGCTGGCGGGCACCCTCGTCTCGCTCGCGGCCACCACAGCCGTGGCAGCGGACTATCCCGAGCCCAAGGAAGGCACCTACATCGCCAAGGACTTCAAGTTCCACACCGGCGAGGTTCTGCCCGAGGTGCGCCTGCATTATCGCACTATTGGTGAGCCCACCGGTGAGCCGGTCGTCGTGCTGCACGGCACGGGCGGATCGGGCGCCTCGATGCTCACGCCCGCGTTCGCCGGCGAATTGTTCGGCGAGGGCCAGCCGCTCGACGCCAAGAAGTATTTCATCATCCTTCCGGACGCCATCGGGCACGGCAAGTCGTTGAAGCCCTCGGACGGGCTCAAGACCAAGTTCCCGAAATACAATTCGGAGGACATGGTCGACGCCCAGTATCGCCTGCTGACGGAAGGGCTGGGCTTGAAGCGCGTGCGCCTCATCATCGGCAATTCCATGGGCGGCATGCACACGTGGATCTGGGGCGGCCGCTATCCGGACTTCGCCGATGCGCTGAGGCGGCCCTGAAGAAGGTGAAGAACGCGCGGCTGCTGCTGATCCCCGCGAGCGAGGAAACCCGCGGCCACGGCACCACCGCGATGGCCAAGTTCTACAAGAAGGAGCTCGCGGAGTTTCTGGAAAGCGTGCCGCGGCGGGCGGATTAGCTGACGGGCAATCCCCTGCTCTTCGCAATAATAGGCGCGCCGCTGGGTTTCTGGCGGCGCTGTTTTTCTTTGGGCGTGCCAAAGACGGCGGCCAAGTCAAAGATCCGCCAAGCCGCCGAATTACCCTGAGTGAGATTGTAAGTTGTAGATTGGCGTATCATCGCTCCGGTGCCTTGCCGGTCGCGAATGCGCATTGATAATCGTCTCGCCGCTAACGATCCCAAGCACGGTAGCCAGCGTTGACAGCGCCCGAGCAAAACCCATCAGGCGACGCACCTCAGAGCGGAACGCGATCGGTTTTCTTCACGATCTTCCCCTCGATCATGCTGCCGATGTTTCTGGCAGTCATGGATCAGACGATCGTCGCGACGGCGCTGCCCGCGATTGCCGCGGAAATGGGACAGGTCGAGCGCTCATCCTGGATCGTTGTTTCCTATCTCATCGCCGCAACGATTGCGGCGCCCGTCTATGGACGCCTGGGAGATTCCTTCGGGCGACGCCGCATGATGTTCGTGGCGCTCAGTGTGTTCATCGTGACCTCGCTGCTGTGCGCGCTGGCGCCGTCCATGACGCTGCTCGCCATCGCGCGTTTTCTGCAAGGGCTAGGCGGCGGCGGGTTGATGACCCTGTCACAGGCGCTTATCGGCGAGTCGATCCCTCCGCGTGAACGCGCGCGATATCAAGGGTATCTCGCCGCCGTGGCCGTCACCGCGAACACGTTCGGACCTGTGGTCGGCGGATTTCTGACGGAGCATTTCGGCTGGCGTTCGATCTTCTTCGTCAGCGTGCCGATTGGAATGCTGGCCCTGGCGCTGGCCCTCCGCCTGCCGAAACGTACCATGGCGGAGCGGTTGCCGTGGCGCGCCGATCCCGGCGGGCTTCTCTTTTTCGCGGTGTTTGTCGTCACCACCCTGCTTGCGCTTGAGCAGGTGCATCATTTCGATGCTTCGGCTATTCCGCGCGGACTGGGCCTGCTGTTTATTGGCCTCATCTCGTTTGCGCTCTTGATCTGGCAGGAGAAGCGCGCAGAGTCGCCACTCATCCCGCTCGGCATCCTGCGCATGCCCGCGATCTGGAGAAGCGATGCACTGGCCGCGTGCCACGGCGCCGCGCTAGTGTCGCTGATTACCTTTCTGCCGGTCTATCTGCAGGTGGTCCGCGGCGCCTCGCCGGCCCAATCCGGTTTCCTGCTGATGCCGCTCACCGTCGGCATCGGCGTGGGCTCGCTCATAACAGGTCGGCTTGTCAGCAGGACGGGACGCACGACGATCTTCCCCGTCATCGGCCTTGCGCTAATGACCCTCATCTTCCTGTTTTTCGCGCTGTTCTCCGGCCACCTGAGCACCAGCGTGCTCATGCCGATCCTGCTGGCAAGCGGCCTGTTTATGGGCACGGTGATGGGCGTGGTGCAGGTCATGGTGCAGAGCACGGCCGGCCCGCAGCGCCTCGGCGAGGCAGCCGCATCGGTTCAGCTGTCGCGGTCCATCGGCGCGGCCACCGGCACAGCATTGGTCAGCACTGTGCTGTTCACCTACCTTGCCATTCGCAATCCGGATGCGGCGCATGTCTTTTCGCAGATGCTTCAGCACGCGCCACATACGACGCCGCCGATCAACCCAGAGCAGCGAGCTCTCCTGCAAGCCGACATTGCCGATGCTTTCCGCGCCGCGTTTCTGGTGATCACGGGCTTTACGACGTGCGGCTTCTTACTAGCACTGACAAATCCACTGCGGAGGATTTGAAGGTTGCGGCGACAAAAGCAGACCGCTGAGCACTCGCGTCTGCAGATGATGGGATCACGGCAGCACACATAAGGTGCCGATGGGTAGGATTTGCGCCACACCTACCTGAGACATTTCGATCTCCCTCTTGAGCCGCGTAGCAGGCCTGCCTAAGTTATGGGCTCGCCAGGCCGGGCCCCTCTGACAGCTCACTCGGGCTGTGATGTCGGACTGGACATCATTGGACGCGGCCTGACGTGACTCCACCCGCCAGCTTCAACCAGCTGATATTTCGAGACGTTTGGCCGCTCCTTCTTGTCAGGCGAGACAAAGGGCGAGCCAAATGGATTTTCTAGCCGAACATTTGACTGCCGCGGCGCTCACGGCGTTCGGGCAAGTCGTTCTCATCGACCTCGTGCTGGCTGGCGACAACGCCATCGTTATTGGCCTCGCGGCAGCTGGCCTCCCGGCCGATCAGCGCAACAAGGCTATTCTAGTCGGTATTGCGGCCGCAACGGTCCTGCGCATCGGTTTCGCCGCCATCACCGTGCAACTGCTTGCCATCGTCGGTTTGCTGCTTGCGGGCGGCCTGCTGTTGTTGTGGGTCTGCTGGAAGATGTGGCGCGAGCTGCGCACTCCCGCCGAACTGGAGCATGCGGGACAGGAAGCGCTCGTTGATCAGGATCTCGATCAGAGCGGTGCTGTCGCTGACACCGCCCCACGAAAAACCTTCGGTCAGGCTGCACTGCAGATCCTGATTGCTGACGTCACCATGTCCCTCGACAACGTGTTGGCGGTTGCCGGCGCCTCGCGCGAGCACCCGTGGGTACTCGTCTTTGGTCTCATACTTTCCATCGCGCTGATGGGCGTGGCGGCTTCATTCATCGCCCGACTGCTCCATCGCCACCGCTGGATCGCCTACGTGGGCCTCGCCGTAATCCTCTACGTTGCCCTCGACATGATCTGGCGCGGCGCGCATGAGGTGTGGCCACACGTGCAGGCCGTGATGTAGATGTTGTAAGGCAGGGCGACCGATCTGGGTCGCCCTTTCTGCGTTCGTGATTTCGTGCGTTCGCCGTGCCGATCGCTATTTGTCCGACGTCGGCATCACGAGCTGAATTGGCTCGCCGAGAGGAATATGCTTCATCGCCACCGAGTTCATGCAGTAGCGCAGACCGGTGGGCGGCGGGCCATCGGGGAAGACGTGGCCCAGGTGGCTATCGCACCGTGCACAGCGCACCTCCGTGCGGATCATGCCGTAGGAGCGATCCTCGTGCTCGGTCACCGCATCCTGAGTAACCGGCTGAGTGAAGGATGGCCAGCCGGTGCCCGACTCGTACTTCTCGCCGGATCTGAACAGAGGATTGCCGCAAGCCGCGCAAACGTACGTTCCCGGCTCGTGGGTTCCGAGAAAGCAGCCCTCCCACGGCGGCTCCGTGCCATGCTGGCGCAGAACGCGATACTGTTCGGGAGAAAGACGCCTGCGCCATTCCTCATCGCTCAGTTGCAGCTTATCGACCATCCGTTTCTCCTTTTTTGGGCCACCCCTGCCCCGCAATATGGTCCAGTCAGCGCAGCATAGGCTCACCGTTCGCGATCTCGAGGTCGCGCGAAAAGACTGGCCGGGAAATCAGCCGCATAGCGCCGCCCTTTCTCGGGCGGATGGTACGGCGGCCTCGGTCCCCTTGGTGGCTCGACCACCCGCCGGTAAAGATGCCAGCTCGCATGTCCGAGCACCGGCATGACGATGGCCAATCCGACCAGAAATGGCAGTGATCCGATGATCAAACCGGCCGCTATAATGGCGGCCCAGCAGGCCATTGGCACTGGATTGATCGCCACCACCTTCAGAGACGTCGCCACTGCGGCCGCTGCGCTGACGTGACGGTCAAGCAGCATCGGAAACGAGACGACGCTCACCACAAACGCGAGCACCGCATAAAGCCCGCCGATGACATTGCCATAAACGATAACTCGGCGGCCCTCGGGCGTATTGAAAAGCGCGTCAGCGAATGCGCCTATGGATTCGAATTTATGATATCCGAAATTCGCCACGTAGATTTCATTCGCCGTTATGATCCACACGGCAGACAGAACAAAAAGCAGAAAGCCTAGTGTTACAACGGCCCGAAATGAGGGGGAGTAAACAACGTCGAACGCATGCCTCCACGACGTATCCAATCCCATTTCCCGGCGCCGGCTCAACTCGTAAAGACCTATCGCAGCGATCGGACCAATGAGCGCGAAACCGGCAGCAAGCGGATAAAGCAACGGCATCAAATCGAGGCCCAGAATGGCGTATGCCAAAAGCAAGCCGACGATCGGATAGATCAGGGCCAGGAAAATGACGTGGGTCGGCATCGCCCAGAAATCATCGGTGCCGCTGATCAGCGCCTCTTTGATGTCATCAACGCCGATTCTGAGAACCGTAGGCAGCCGTTCCCCCTCCTCGGCCGGCATGATGATATCGGTTTCAGACATAGCCGTTATCCCTTATTCTGGGTCCGGCGGAGGACCATCCAACCAACCTGGCGAAAAACTGCTTCATCACGTCAGGGAAAAGCGCACGCAGCGTATCGGTGCCGACATTTCCCGGCGAAGCGAGGCGTAAGGGAACCGCCCTTGCTGCCTCCCATCATCGGAAGCCTCGCAAATGGCGATCACATCGCGAGTGACCCAAGGTCCGGCAGATTTGCTGATATAACGCGGAGCTTGCCTGCCAGTTGCATAAAGCACTCGATGCGCCGGACTGTGTCCTGGAAAAAGAGGAAACTCACTTATTCCGCTTTCGTGCAAACTCGGGCAGCTCAAACCGCAGCCGATAGGCACCCGGCGTCAGGCCGGGGCTCTGTCTGGAGCGGAACGTTAGGAAATGCTTTCGCAAACGAACGCATTGACGTAGCCCAAATGGATCGCCCGCATTGCGGCCGTCGAACAAACCAGTTTCGGCGAGAAGAAAAATGCCTGAGCACGACGAGCGGCCGTCTTGCGGTGTTGCTGCGTCCTACCGCAATGCCTACGGCGCCAACCTTGTGAGCCAGTGGCGGCCGGCGCTTATGGGTGTCACCGAGGCATCAATTCGATTGGCCGCCTCCATTTTGCCGCCTCAACCACGATGTGCTGTGCCCGCGCGATTTCCGAAAACGGCACGCACGTGTTCGGCGCGCAGGCCGGTCAGCGGCGCCTTGAGGACGTGTTGGAAGGGCTGGTTTCAAGACAATCCGACAGGCGGTGGAGACGCCATTCAACCTGATCCTGGAAGCGCGGCTGTAGCTGGCGGGGCAGCAGGGCAGATTCCCGCCTGCCCTACTGGTTCAATCGACAGGGATTGCTTCGAAGCCCTGAAAGTATCCCCTGTTCGCCTTCAGGCTGCCGCTGGCGTTGGTGTGCCCTCGTCGTGAATGCGTCGACCACTAAGCGCCAGGAAAATGTAGCTCCAGCCGGAAACTAGCAGCTTGGCGCCGGCCAACAGCCCTAACGCCCAAACAGCCGAGCTCGGCAGGTTCAGCGCGATCAGAAGACCCGCGCCAATGGCGATTAGGCCGCTGAATATCAACCATCCCCAGCCCTCGTGAGGCCGCACCCGGAAGCCCATGACGATTTCCAGGATGCCGTCGGCGATAAACAGTGCGGCGAGCACGATGGTGAGAGTGAGAATGCCGGTGAGCGGGAAAAATGCGAGCCAAAAGCCGACTACCAGGTAAAGCAGGCCAATAAGGAGGTTCCAGAAAAAGCCGGCCCACCGCTTGACGTAGAAGGAATGGATGATTTCGCCAATGCCGGCGATCAGCAGAAGCCAGCCGAGAACGATTTTCGCGGCGATTGTCGACATAAAGGGAAAGGCGATCGCCGCGATCCCGAGCAAAACGAGAAGAACGCCAAGCGCCAGGAACCAACCCCAGTGCCGCGCTACATCTCGTCGGGTTTCGCCAAGGAGGACATCGAAATCAGCTTGAGTCGCGTGGTGGGCCATGGTGCACCTCATGCGTTGGAAGTTGCACCCCCCAATTCGCCAATCTAGGTCCGCAGGGACCGGCTGTCATTCGGCCTTCTTTTCCGCTGCTAAACGCGCTGCGCGGTGTTGGTCAGCCCGACAGAAAGCCCGGCAACTTCGTGCAGGACAGGAACTCGCCCTTCTTCAAGACAACAAAGAATGCGCGCGCTCCCATTGGGGAATGCTTCGCCACAACAAACGATCCGGCAAAGCGTTCCTGAAACGTGTGAGCGCCGTTAATTGCCGAAGAAGAGCGACAGCAGGCTGATGCGTGGCGGCGACTTGAACTCGGACATGGCCGCTGCGACTTCGGTGTAGAGCTTGGGCAGCCATTCCGGTTGACCCGGCTGCAGCGGCGGAATTCCACGCTGACGGAAATCCGTCGGCGCAATGATGAGCTTGATATTCTCCAACCCGACCTGCGCCGCCAGCACGAACAATTCTTCGGCCGCCGGGTCGCCGACAGCAAGGCAGCCCGCCGATTTCGCCTTGCCGTGGATCATGATGTCCCCACCGAGGTTTTTGCGACCGTCCGCTTCCGCCATCTGACGGTCGAACTCGTTGGGGTAGTTGACGCGCAGCGAGACGTGATATCGGCTGTTCGGGTTCAGGAGCGTAATCTTGTAGATGCCCTCAGGCACCTGCTTGTCACCCTGCCGCAACTTGGGGCCAGGCCCGCCACTGGCCGCCAGCACCGGATAGCGATGGATGAACTTCCACTCGCCGCCTTCCGGCCGCGCGAAAAGCTCCAAGGCCTTCTCATCCTTGATGGCGATGAGAACGACCTCATGTGGCGGCCATGGCGCCTCGGCCGCCTCGAACTTCCTGGCGAGCCGGGCATTGGCACCAGGGGAAATCTCCGCCAGCCGCTTTTTGACGGCCGGGCTGTGCCAGCGGTGACGGGGTCCGGTGTACTCCCGCTGCCGGGCTGAAGGCGCAACTGTCGCCGGCTTCGTCCCGCCAACGACCGGCTTTTCCTGGCGAACGTCGGCGCTCCACGACGAGGTGTCGACAAGCTCCTCCGCCTCCGCGGTCTCCTCTTCTTCGACCACGTCCTCTTCGGCGACCTCGTCCTCTTCGGCTACGTCGTCTTCAGCCGGCTCCGGCTGCGCAACAGGCTGCGGCAACTGGAGTGCTGCATCGAGCGAAAGGTAGGCGAAGCGATCCTTTGGATCTGGCACCTGCTTCACAAGCACCGGAACCGGCACCTTGACAGGCGGGGCGCTCGACACTGCGGCAGGCTCCGTCACAGGGGCAAGGCTCGCGTGCGCAGCGTTGCCAGGAGCAAGTCCTGAGGTTGCTAGGTTCGGCGGCTCGAGAGTGATGATTCCCGCCTCATCGAGTTCCAGCAAAAGGGCGGCGCTGGCGATAGAGACCACCGCGCAACACGCTCCGAGCAGCAGATTGCTCGACTTCATCCCCCCGGAACCCTTCTCAGTACCTTACAGCTGCGCACAGCATCGCCGATTCGCACCTGAGATCGCAGCTGAATTTCGGGCGGCATCTAGCCAGCAATTTGCGGCAAAAGGCGGGTCCAGAAAATGACCGTGGTCGCCGCAAATAAGGTTACATGACCCCAATTGCCTCCAAAGCACTCTCTTTCGCCACGGCCAATCCGAAGCTAACCGACCATTGCACACTTCATCTCTTCCCACTACCTGCAGCAAAAAGTGCCCTTCAGAGCGGGTATTCTTTCCGCCGACACAGGATCAGCATTCCCGATGGACACCATCCTTCCGCTCCTCACCGACCCGGCCGCCTGGATTGCCCTCGTCACTTTGATCGTGATGGAAGTGGTGCTCGGCATCGACAACCTCATCTTCATCGCGATCCTCACGAACAAGCTGCCCGAAGACCGGCGCGACATGGCCCGCAAAGTCGGCATTTCGGCGGCGCTGGTGTTGCGGCTGCTCTTGCTGTTCACGATCGCGGCCATCGTGCAGCTCACCACACCGATCTTCTCCTTTCTCGGTCTCGACTTCTCCTGGCGCGATCTGATCCTCATTGCCGGTGGATTGTTCCTGGTCTGGAAGGCGACCAAGGAGATTCACCACCGCGTCGATCCCGACCCCGCGCCGATGTTTCTCAACCGTGACCCTGCGGCCCTCGGCTTCGGATCGGCCATCGTCCAGATCTTGCTGCTCGATCTCGTGTTCTCGGTCGACAGCATCATCACCGCTGTCGGCATGACGGAGCATCTGCCGATCATGGTGGCCGCCGTGATCGTCGCCGTTGCTGTCATGCTGGTGGCCGCGACGCCGCTCGCCAACTTCATCAACGCCAACCCCACCATCGTCATGCTGGCGTTGAGCTTCCTGTTGATGATCGGAATGGTGCTGATCGCGGACGGTTTCGGCGTGCATGTGCCGAAAGGTTATGTCTATGCCGCGATGGCCTTCTCCGCGTTGGTAGAAGGGCTCAACATGATGGCTCGCCGAGCCGCCCGCAGGAGGCGCGGGGGAGGCAATCCGGATCACGCCGGCCACTAACCTGTTCGAATCAGAGGGGTGATGGCGCTCACCCCCGTGCGGAATTCGCCGAGGATATCCCTGTAATGACCCGTCGACAGTTGCGACTGTGCTATTGACGCTCGAGTGCCGCGGGAGCACTGTCCACGGAACGTTCTGAGACTCGCGTCCTTCCCAAGGAGGGATGCAGAACAAGGGGGGACGATGGTGCTCGCACGCACTCGTGTCATTCTTGCTGCGACGCTCGCTCTTGCCGGCTGCAGCGGCTCGAGCGTTTTGACGACGGCATCTCTGACTGGCGGAAATGACCCCGCCGCAGCTGCGGCTCAACCCGGTCCTCCCCCGAGCGATCCCACTTCCCGTGCCTTGCAGGTTGCCGCGACGTCCGCGCGAGCAACGCGGTGCGGCTTCTACTTCGATCCCGAAAAGCTGAAATCCAACTTCCTGGCCGCAGAGATGGCGCAAGGTGCCGGGCCTGAGCAGCTTCAGAAGATTGAGCGCGAATACGAGTTCACGCGCGCGTCCGTCGCGAAGAAGATCGCGGAGGATCCCGGATACTGCACGGAGCTGAAAACGCAGGAGATCAAGCGCGATCTCAATCGCCATCTGGCCGGTGACTTCACGCCTGCCCCCAAGAAACAGGAGCCGCAGCAGGGACTGCTGGCTGGCCTGTTGGATGAACCGGTCGAGAAGAAGCCCTGGAAACCGGACGAGTTCTTCGACGACATTGGTCGAACGCCGACCCAGCGTTGATTCCGGAATAGCCATTTGAGGAGCGTTTCATGGCCGAGCAGCTCCTCTGGCTTGAAACCCTCCTCCGGTTCTTCTCCGGCCTTGCGTTGCTTACCGCACCAGTGACGACCGCGCGGGTACTCGGTCTTCCTCTTCCGCAGGCTGTCCTGTGGCCGAGGCTGCTCGGAACCCTACTGATCGGCATGGCAGCGGCGACACTGCTCGAAGGCAGTGCCCAACGGGTAACCGGCCTTGGCCTCGGCGGTCTCGTCGCGATCAATCTAATTTCGGCCGCTGTTGTAATCGCCTTGCTGGTGCTCGATCGCGGCAGCCAGACTCGGCGCGGCAAGCTGTTTCTCTGGACGCTTTCTGTGGCGTTCGTTGTCCTCGCCCTCCTCGAAATCGCCGGGGCCTGATCGCAAAGGTCTAATGAGCAAATGGGGCTTGCCGTTGGTTGGCTTACCCGACACGATGGAGGCGCTTGGCAAGCCTTCAGGCCAATTGCCCATCTCCTGACCAACGCTGGATCACAGTTCCATGATGAAGCTTTTGAGCGCCCAAGCCTCACCCTACGGACGCAAGGTGAAGATCACCGCAGCCCTGAAAGGTGTGGCGGATCAGATCGAGACGAAGGCGGTGGACACCCTGCCGCTGGTGAACGAGGAGCTGCGGCGCGAAAACCCGCTTTCCAAGATCCCCGTGCTCATTCTGGAGGATGGCACGCAGATCTTCGACAGCCACGTGATCTGCGAATACCTCGACAGCCTGACACCTGAGCCCCGGCTGTTCCCTCCCTCTGGCCCCGAGCGTTTCCGCACGCTGACGCTCGCGGCGCTTGCTGACGGCATTCTCGATGCCGCCCTGCTGCTCGTCTACGAGAAGCGCTTCCGCCCGGAGGACAAGTGGGTCGACACATGGATGCAGCGCCAGCAGCTGAAGATCGATACTTCGCTCGACTGGCTCGAAAAGGCCCCGCCTGAAATGGGCGCCCATCCCGACTATGGCCACGTGACGCTTGCCTGTGCGCTGGGCTACCTCGACTTTCGCCACGGCGGCGTCTGGCGCGCGACGCATCCGAAGCTCGTTGCCTGGCTTGACGCTTTCGACAAGGCTGTGCCCGCATTCGCCGAAAGCCGTCCGAACTGAAGAGGCTTTTCATGTCCCAATTCGACCCAAGGGTAGCGGCCGCCTTCATCGCGGAAGCGCACCGCACGCGCTCGCCCTACCAAAACCTGCCTCCGGAAATCGCACCACCCACCATCGCCGACGCCTATGCGGCCCAGGAGGCGCTGTGCGAGCTTTGGACGGCAATTTATGGCCCCGTCCGCGGCCTCAAGATTGCGACGACCACCAAGGTCATGCAGCAGCTCATGGGCATCGATCACCCCTGTGGTGGCATGATCTACGAGCGGCGCATTCATCAGTCCCCGGCGCGGCTCAGGCGTGAGGATTTCGTCAATCTCATGGTGGAATTTGAGCTGGCCGTACGTGTCGGTACTGATCTGCCCAAGCAGAATCAGCCCTACACGGCTGCGGATGTCCGCGCTGCCGTTGCGGAAGTGATGCCCGCGTTCGAGCTGATTGAAGATCGGCATGCGGATTACAAGAACACCAAGGCGACGACACTCATTGCGGACAACGCGTGGAACGGCGGCGTCGTGCTCGGCCCTGCGGTGCGCGCGCCCGGTGACATGGAACTCAATGGCATTCGCGGAAGTCTGACAGTCAATGGTGAGCCTCGCGGCGAAGGCCGGACGGACGGCCCCATGGATGCGCTCGCCTGGGTCGCGAATCTGGCTGCTGATCGCGGCCGTCCCCTGCAGGCAGGGATGATCGTAATAACAGGCAGCGTCCTCCCGACCATTCCGATTGCCCCGGGAGAGACATTCGTATTCACGCTCGAGGGAATCGGAAGCGTCGAGCTTTCCGTTTGACCCTACCGGCATCGCCGCTCTTCGCCTGTCCCCGGTGAAAGCCGGGTCAGGCGTGCTGCTGTCCTGCGATCAGGCCTCGGAGCTTTGGCTTCGCCTTGCCGCCGTGTGTGCGAGCCAGCTGCCGCTTTCGATCAGCCGTCTGCCTGTTACAGGTTTGCGATAAAGATAGACCCAGGCCGTCAGCGCACGGCCGTCCTCCAACCGCACGCGCCGCTCGACGCGCTCGTAGTCGGAATCGCGGCCTGGGACGATCCCCTCATAGGCGTCCAGCCACGGCAGGGAAGCAGCCGGACTGTTAAGCGCGCGAACTTCCCCATGCACCTCGCCATCGCCCTCCCCTGTTTCAACCAGGGCGGGATAGGCGCCCAGGTCGTAAAGCCGACCCCTGATGGTTCCGTTGCCAACCAGTCGGCTTTCACGCGCCAGGCGCATGGCCATGGGGTGACGAGTGGCGGCCATCAATGTGCCGTACACGAACAGATACTGCTCGGACATTGCGGCTTACCCGGCGATTTTCGAGAAATCCGCAACCGTCATCGTCGCCGCCCGGATCTGGGACAACAGGCGCAAGCGGTTTTGGCGCAGGTTCTGATCCTCGACGTTGACCGTTACTTTCTCGAAGAAGGCATCGACCGGGCGACGCAGCTCGGCGAGCGCGCGCATGGCGCCTTCGAAGTTCTCGACCGCGATCGCTGCGCGCGTGTCCTGCTTGGTGCTTTCGATGGCGGCCGCAAGCGCCAGCTCCTCGGGTGCTTTGAGCAGCTTCAAATCGTAGTCGCCGTCGTAGCGCGTCTTGTCCTTCTTTTCCTCGATGGCGAGAATGCTGGCAGCCCGCTTGACGCCGATCAGCAGGTTTGCGCCGTCGTCCGTCTCCAGGAAGTCGCCCAGCGCCTCCACGCGCTTGACGATCAGCGCCAAGTCATCCTGACCCGGCAGGGCGAAGACAGCATCGATCAGGTCATGCCGCGCGCCCTGCTCCCGCAGGTGAACCTTTAGGCGGTCGGCGAAGAAGGACAGGAGATCGGTTGTGATCTTGCGTTCGATCTCTTCAGGCGTCCCCGACGCCTCCTTGTTTCCGAGGACCACAGAGCTACCCTGCTTTCTGTACTCCTCGTGCGCTCGCGCGATCTTCTCGGTCAGCGAGACGCGCAGATCATTTTCCAGAATAATGCGGATGATGCCGAGAGCCGCACGCCGAAGCTGATAGGGGTCGCCGGAACCAGTTGGCTTTTCATTGATGCGCCAAAAGCCAACCAACGTGTCGATCTTGTCTGCCAGCGCCACGGCAACAGCAACGGCATCGCCCTCTTCCACGAGCGGCACCGTGTCGTTCGGGCCCTTGGGCTTGTAGTGCAGTTCGATGGCCCGCGCGATTTCCGGCTTGGTGCCGACAGCCTCGGCGTAATAGCGGCCCATGAGACCCTGCAGCTCGGGAAACTCGCCCACCATGCCTGAAACGAGGTCTGCCTTGGCGAGCTGGGCCGCCCGGCGTGCATCCTCCGGCACCGCGTCGACAGCACCGGCGATGTAGAACGCGAGTTCGGCGATGCGCTCAACGCGCTCCCACTGCGTGCCGAGCTTCTCGTGGAAGGTGACGCCGCGCAGCGCGTGCGCCATCTCGTCGAGCGGCTTCTTGAGATCCTGCTCCCAGAAGAAGCGGGCATCCGACAGCCGGGCGCGGATCACCTTCTCGTTCCCGGCCACGATGGCCGCGCCCCCATCTGCAGCCTCGAGGTTGGCGACAAGCAGGAAGCGGTTGGCGAGCTTGCCCGTTTCCGGATCACGCAAGGCAAAGCACTTCTGGTGTGTACGGATCGAGGTAATAATCACCTCCGGCGGCACCTCAAGAAATGCCTCGTCGAAGTGCCCCATCAGCACGACGGGCCACTCCGTCAGCCCCGCATTTTCGGCAAGGAGGCCCGCGTCCTCGATCAGCTCCAGCTTGTGCTTGGCCGCAAGCTCCCGCGCCTGCTCCTCAATGCGCCGCGCGCGCTCGCCGGAATCCAGGATGACCTTCGCCGCGCGCAGCTTCTCGACGTAATCGTCAAAGCCGCTGACCTGGACCGGCGTGTTCCCGTGGAAGCGATGCCCGCGTGTCGTGTTGCTACTGGAAACACCTGCGATCTCGAAGGGCACGACCTCCCCGTCGAGCAGACAGATGATGCCGTGGAGCGGCCGCACCCACGCGAACGTGTGCGAGCCCCAGCGCATGGACTTGGGCCATGGGAAGCGGCGCAGGACGTCGGGCACCACCTCGGAGACGATTTCGTATGCGCTGCGGCCCGGCCGTTCGATGCGCGCGACGTAGTAGTCGCCCTTCTTCGGATCGGAGACGACGCTGGCCTGTCCGATTGAGCTCAGCCCTGCCGCCTTGAGGAAGCCCTGGATCGCCGCCTCGGGAGCATTCACCCGCGGTCCCTTGCGCTCCTCCAATTGATCGGGCGATCGCGCAGCCACATCTCGCACGACCAGCGCCAATCGGCGTGGCGTTGCAAATGCCTGGGCCTCGCCGGTTTCGAGACCCTGCGCTTGCAGCTCGCCGGTAACGAGGCGCTTCAGCTCTTCGGCTGCGCGCACCTGCATGCGCGCGGGGATTTCCTCCGAAAACAGCTCAAGCAGAAGTTCGGGCATGGGGCTCCTCGGGAGGGCAGCGTCACGAGGCGATCCTTTTAGCCCCAACAGCGGCCGGAGCGAAGCCCATTCCTGGGTGGAGTGGGGCGACATCACGAACCCAAGCCTGGCCGCGGCGTTGTTAGTGGCGAGGTTTACGGGATGAGCGACGCCTCCTCGGAAGATCTTCACGCTCTGGTCAAGCCTGAGCAGCTCGCACACATGCGCCAGGGCTGGCGGCTTCAGCAAATCGGCTGGGCGCTAATCGCGATTCTGGTGCTGGCCGGTGCTGCGGGAGTGTTCGGCCGTGGGCCATTGAGCTGTACCACGCGCTCTGCGGGCGCTGCCGCAGTCGAATACGAGAGGTTCATACGGCGGGATGCCCCATTTACGCTCAGGTTCTCCGTACCTATTCCGGCCGGAAGCACTCGAGCGGAGCTGAATTTAGCCCGCCGCTATCTCGACAGGGTGCGGATCTTATCGATCTTCCCGACGCCGGTCCGGACCACAAGCGGTGCGGAAACAACGACGTTCGCGTTCGGCATCGAGCCAGCCGCTAAAGCTCTGACGGTAACCATCCATGCCGAGGCGAATGAAATCGGAAGCCTCAACGGGGAGTTGGCGGCCGGAGACGCGCGCATCCCGTTTCACCAGCTTGTATGGCCGTAGGAGTGCCAGCATGGACACAATCATCAGAGCAGCCGCAATCTACGCGTTCCTGTTCATCGTGTTCAGAATTTCCGGAAAGCGATCCCTGTCGGACATCACCACCTTCGACTTCGTTCTGCTGCTCATCATCGCGGAGACCACGCAGCAAGCACTGATCGGCGACGACTTTTCGATCATCACTGCCGTTGTCCTGATCTCGACGTTGTTCGTTATCGAGATAAGCCTGACCCTGCTGAAGCAGCGCTCGCCCAGCCTTGACAAGTTCTTGGAGGGCGAGCCAGTCGTTCTGGTGGAGAACGGGCGTCCGTTGAAAGAGCGAATGGATCTCGAACGAATCGACCTGGACGATATTCTCGAAGCGGCGCGGCGTTGGCGCGGGCTCGAGCGGATCGATCAAATCAAGTTCGCCGTCTTGGAGCGGGACGGGAACATTACCGTCATTCCTCGGACAGAAGCGCGGATGAGCGCGTAGGAAATATCTGTGCGCTAGCTCACACGCTCGGGATCTGATCGACAGTAGCCACGACCGCAAAACGGTCGGCCAGCTCGGCAAGAGCTGCCCGGTGCAACGCCTCGGCGGAAATTACGCCGCCGAATGGGTCGGGAAGGTCTCGTGTGGCGGCAGCGTCGCCGGCGACGGTCACCCGATAGCCAAGATCAAGAGCGGCACGCGCCGTCGAGCTCACGCACATATGCGTCATGAACCCAGCCAGGATCAGCGACGTGCGCCCAATGGCCTTCAAATCCGCGTCGAGGCTGGTCTGAGCAAATGCATTCGGCAGCGTCTTCTCGACGACGCGCTCGCCTGCCTTCGGCGAAACCGCTTCGATAATGGCGCCGCCGTGCCCCGAGCGATCGAACAGCCCACCCGGCCGGCCGCTGTGCGCGACATGAATGATCGGCGCCCCTGCCTCGCGTGCCTTTGCAAGGAGGCGCACCAGGGCATCCAAGGCGGGCCTAATTCCAGGCAGCGCTAGTTTGCCGTCGAGATACTCGTTCTGCGCGTCGATGATGACCAGAGCTGATTGGGCGAGCGAGGCCGGCTTCAGATCGGCACCGGCCATTTCCATCAACGTCTTCGGTGTGCTCACGCTCCGCCTCCCTCGGTTTTGAGCCAGGCTTCGCAGCACGCCTTGGCCAGCTCCCGGACGCGCAGGATGTAGCTCTGCCGTTCGGTGACGGAGATCACGCCGCGGGCATCGAGCAGATTGAAGATGTGCGAAGCCTTGATGCACTGGTCATAGGCAGGCAGCGCCATCAGGTGACGCCCCTCTCCGGTGTCCCCCTTCTCGAGCAGCGCGCGGCACTCCTTCTCCGCATCGCGGAAGTGCTGGAGCAGCATGTCCGTGTCCGCATACTCGAAGTTGTAGCGCGAATACTCCTGTTCGGCCTGCAGGAACACATCGCCGTAGGTCAGCTTGCGTTCGTCCTCGCGGCCGTTGAAGTTGAGGTCGAACACCCGGTCCACGCCCTGCACGTACATGGCCAGCCGTTCGAGACCGTACGTGATTTCAGCCGAGACAGGATTGCAGTCGATGCCGCCCACCTGCTGGAAGTAGGTGAACTGCGTCACCTCCATGCCATCGCACCAGACCTCCCATCCTAGGCCCCAGGCGCCGAGCGTCGGGCTCTCCCAGTCGTCCTCGACGAAGCGAATGTCGTGCATCTCGCGGGACAGGCCGATGCGCGCCAGGCTTTCCAGGTAGAGATCGAGAATGTCCGGCGGCGACGGCTTCATGATCACCTGGAACTGATAGTAGTGCTGCAGCCGGTTCGGGTTTTCGCCGTAGCGCCCATCCTTGGGCCGACGCGAGGGCTGCACATAGGCGGCGTTCCAGGGCTTGGGCCCAAGGGCACGCAAGGTCGTTGCCGGATGGAAAGTCCCCGCGCCCACCTCCATGTCGTACGGCTGAAGGATCGCGCAGCCCTGCTCGCCCCAATACTGTTGCAGGGTGAGGATCAAGTCCTGGAACGACCGCGTCGGCTGGAGCGCGGGTGCTTGCCGGTCGCGCGGATCGGTGGCGGGTCTCAATGCAGTTTTCGTAGCCATCGGACCTTGCGTCTGGATCGTCGAATTTGGCGGCGGACTATAGAAGAGCGCGGCAGGGCTGGCGAGACGTCTTCACATCTTGAGGAACCGTTCAACCTCGCTTCGCCGGACGGTACACGCGGGCCTCTTCGTCCCATTCGAGCTTGCCCAAATCCCGAGGGGCTCCTGCTTCGGCTCTGCGACGCAGCTGCTCCTCAGCTTCTTGTGCCGCAACCATGGCGCGCCGCACCTCGCGCATCACCCAGCGATAGCCGGCATAAAGACCGACGCCAGCGAGAAGCAGCACGATCACTTGCGGCATATCCCCCTCCAAACGCTGGGTGCACACACCATGCCCGGCCACCTCAAAGCCCGTAGCGAGACCAAAGGGCCCGTGCCTCGATAGCGGACAGTAGATCGTCCGCCAGTGCAAGGGGCGCACCCGCCGCACGCAATTCGGAACCGGCAGCCGTCAAACGAGGCAAGCGGAAGAAGCGCGACAGTAATCCGGCTGACCCAAATGGAACGGCCTTGAGTTGCACATCGGCTCCGTGCACCTCGCACATTTTGGTCCGCACGTCGGAGATGCCGTCGATGAGACCCAGCTCAAACGCCTTTGCCGCCGACCAGAATGCACCGGAAAACAGCTCGGAATCATGCCCTTTGAGGCGTGCCGCGCGTCGATCTTTCACAACGCCGATGAAGACGTCGTGAACATCCTTTTGGATGGCTTTCAGTCGCGCCACGTCCTCGGGTTTCTCGGGCTGAAAGGGATCGAGCAGCGCTTTGGCTTCGCCTGCAGTGTAGACACGCCGCTCGATGCCGAGCTTGGCAATCGCCTTGTCGAAGCCAAACGTCGCCGAAATCACGCCGATGGAGCCGATGATCGACGATGGATCGGCGTAGATCTCGTCGCCCGCGACGGCGAGGTAATAGCCGCCGGAAGCCGCCACGTCCTCGCAAAAGACGTAAACTCGTTTCTTCTTTTCCTCAGCCAGTTGCCGAATGCGCTTGAAAATCAGGTTGGACTGGACCGGCGAGCCGCCCGGCGAGTTCACGATCACCGCGACGCTCGGCACCTTCGACAAATTGAAGGCCCTCTCGAGACCGCTCGCGACAGAACCAATCGTGAGGCCCGGCCGCAGCGGGGTGGCCAGACCGATCGGGCCAGAGAAACGAACAACAGGAACAACGGGGCGACGCTTGAAGAACCGCATAATCTCTTTGCTTCTTTCCGCTCCGGAACAACCTGATTTCGCAGGTATCAGGAGAACCGGCGCTTCTGGACCTGCGCGCACTTTTAATCAACCAGAAGAACACCGACTAGCCATCACGCGAGCGGCAATGCGGCACCGTTCCTTAGGATCTCGACGATTTCGGGCCGGAACCGATTGTCTTCACCGTGCAAAATAATGCCGGGCAAAATAGCAAGAGGCGCGCGGCTCCCTTTACGTCCCTGTACGATAACGCGCACCGCCGGCTCTGACGCTCGCGGATGAAGGGGTAAAATCTTCAGACCACCAAAGCGGCCCTTCAGCACAGGCAGGAGATTGGGGAGCGCGTCAGGGCGATGGATCAGCGTGAGACTGCCGCCGGGCGCAGCAACACGGGTCAAGAACTGCACCCAGCGCTGAAGATTCTCCGCCGGCATCGCGTGTGCTGCCGCCTTGATGGGATGTTTGGGCCGCCGGCCTCGCCCTTCCTCGTTATAGGGCGGATTGGCGACGACATGGTCGAACGTGTCCGACTTGAGCCCAACTGCCTCGAGCGCTGATCCCGGCGCCGTCACATCCGCTTCGATGACCTCCACGCGATCGGAAAGCCTGTTGCGCTCAACATTTCGGCGCGCAAGCGCGACGAGCCTCGATTCGTTCTCAACAAGCGTGACTTTCGTCGTCGGCACGCGGCGCGCAACACAAAGGCCTACGACGCCAACCCCTGAACCCGCATCGAGAACGCGTTCCGACGCCTCGCCGCAAGCGGGCACAGCGGCTGCCAGTAGCACCGCATCGAGCCCGGCCCGATAACCCTGGCGAGGCTGGAAGATGCTCAGTGCCCCGCCAAGAAACGCGTCCTCAGTGACTTCGTCGAGGCCAGCCACCTCACGTAGGATCGTCATCTTCAACCCAGTGGCCGAGGCCGGCCTCCCGGAGAACCCTGCACGCGCGCGTGAATTCCTCCGCACGCACGAGCACTCGGCTAGGAAGTGCGCCGATCGAGCCTTCAAGAACGCTCATATTCCGATCAGCGACAAGCGGATCGAGCCCAGCATCCCGCAGCAGCACTTCGACGAAGCTCAGCAGGACCGGGTTATTGGAGCGCAGAACCTCCCGCATATTGGGCACCTTTTGGAACCGAGCAAATCAGGTTAACCATGCGGCAATCTGCCGTGAAATGCTTCCGGTACCGCTGGTTAAGATCGCCCCGAGTCATCGAGCCGTCAGGAGAGGAGCCCGTGGGGGTCGTTGTTCCATTCGAAGAGTCGCGCGATCCAGCGCAGTACCTGGCCCCCATGATGGAATTGGTGGCCGAAGACATGGGCGCGGTCAACCGACTCATTCTGGACAAGGCCGTCTCCGATGTCGAGCTAATCCCCAAGCTCGCACACCATCTGATTGATTCGGGTGGCAAGCGTATGCGCCCGATGCTCACCATCGCGGCGGCGAAGCTGTGTGGATACACCGGCGACGGTCACGTGGCGCTCGCGGCGGCAGTCGAGTTCATGCACACGGCAACGCTCCTGCACGACGACGTCGTGGATGAGAGCGATTACCGGCGCGGCAAAATGGCGGCGCGGATTCTGTGGGGCAATCAGGCGAGCGTGCTGGTCGGCGATTTTCTTTTGGGCCAGGCGTTCCGCATGATGGTGGAGGTCGGATCTCTGCCGGCCCTCAAGATCCTTGCCAATGCTGCGGCCGTTATCGCCGAGGGTGAGGTGATGCAGCTCGCGGCAGCCAAGAACACGGCGACGACCGAGGACGAATATCTCGCCATTATCAATGCCAAGACGGCTGCGCTGTTTTCTGCGGCAGCGGAAGTCGGTGGTGCCATTGCCAATCGTCCGGCGGAGGAGCAAGCCGCACTCAAGTCCTACGGCAAGACGCTCGGCATTGCCTTCCAGCTCGTCGATGACGCGCTCGACTACGCGGGCGACAGTTCTCGCCTCGGCAAATCGGTGGGCGACGACTTCCGGGAGGGCAAGATTACGCTCCCCATTATTCTCGCTTATCGTCGCGGCACTGACGAAGAACGTGATTTCTGGCGCCGCACGCTTACCGAAGGCGAAATTCGGGATGGAGATCTCGAACACGCCATTGGCTTGTTGCGCCGGCATAAGGCCATAGAGGCAACGTTCGAGCGGGCGCGCTACTACGGCTCCATGGCCGAGGACGCGCTGGCGATCTTCAAGGATTCCCCAGCGAAACGCGCCTTGCAGGGCGCTGTCGCGTTCTGCGTGAGCCGGACTCACTGACCACGCTCTATATCGGGTCGAGCCAAGCGCATTTGCTAACTGCAATGCGCGTGTGAGCGGCTGGAGATCAGCGTATCGAAATTTACCCCCCTAGGCCGCCCCGCTCACCTCCAGTTGATTGTCGCGATGCGAGCTCCAAATTGACTGCACTTCGATGTAACTGTATCTGTTACATTTAAGAGGTGCGGGATGAGCGCCAATAGCCGGTTGACCATCGCAATTCACATATTGGCCTGGATGGCCCTTGTTGGGAGGAAGCGCTCCGACCCGGTGACTTCCGACCGGATCGCGCTGAGCGTCAGTACCAACCCGGTTGTGATCAGGCGCATTCTCGGGCGATTGTCCAATGCAGGCCTTGTCAGGAGCTATCGCGGTGCAAACGCCGGTTGGGTTTTGGCGAAAAGCCCACAAGCCATCACACTACTCGACGTCTACCGCGCGCTCGACGAAGGACCGCAATTCGCCCTCCACGCATCTCCGCCAAACCAGGCCTGTCCCGTAGGTCGCGGCATCCAGGCAGCGCTGAGCCGGGTCTACGGCGCACTCGACAAACAAGTCCGAGCGCAGTTGGCGCTCACGACCATTGAGGATGTGCTCGACGACACACTGAAGCAGCAGGAGGCGAAGCGGACATAACCTCCGACTGAGCCCCTCAACCCATAACGCAAGCAGCGATGTAACAAAGTTAGTTACAACAATGTGGAGAAGCACGATGGACCTCCGCCTCCTCACGCTCGCGCTCGGCACCTTCGCCATTGGAACCGACAGCTTCGTGGTAGCAGGTCTGCTGCCTCAGGTTTCACGCAGCCTGAATGTGAGCATTGAAGCTGCTGGGCAAATGATCACGGTCTACGCCATTGCCTATGCGGTCATGACACCGGTGATGGCGACTTTTACGGCTCACTGGCCACGGCGCCGCGTTTTGGGAAGTGCTCTTGCCGTCTTCACCCTTGGAAATGTGCTGACGGCTGTTGTCTCCTCTTTCGATCTGGTTCTGCTCAGCCGAGCTTTGGCGGGAGTGGGCGGTGCGATGTTCACGCCCGCGGCCAGCGCGACCGCGGCCGCGCTCGTGCCGCCTGAAGCACGGGGACGGGCGCTCGCTGTCGTCATGGCGGGGTTGAGTGGGGCCACGGCCTTGGGAGCCCCGATCGGAACGCTGGTGGGAAGCGCCGGTGACTGGCGAGCAACGATGTGGCTCGTCGCGCTTTTGGGTTTGGCCGCTGGCGCCGGGATTGCGGCGGCTCTCCCGCAATTGCCGGGCTCAACAAAGCTCAGCCTCGGCGAGCGTCTCGCTCCACTCGGTGACAAGCGCGTCGCTATGATATTGATGACCACGCTGCTCGTGCTCGGCGGTCTCTATACCGTATACAGCTATGTGAGCGTGGTCTTCGACCGTGCGACCGCTGGAAACGGTAGCGTTTTGGCGCTCCTGATCGGCATCTGGGGCATGGCAGCGACCATCGGCAACCTCGTGGCCGGAAGCCTTACGGATCGGTTCGGTAGCCGTGCTGTAATCAATCTCGCGATTGCTGTGGTCGCAATTGATTTTGCTCTGATACCCCTGTCGAGCGCGACTTTCACCGGCAGCGTCGTTGCTCTCATCGTCTGGGGTCTGTGCGGATGGGGTATGCTGGTCCCACAGCAGCACCGGCTCGTCAGCATTTCACCGGCGCTTGCACCAATCCTGCTCGCGCTGAACGCCGCCACCATCTACATCGCGGTCTCCCTTTCCGGCTTATTGGGAGCCGCTGCGCTTCAGGTAATGCAACCCTACAATTTGGCGCTAGTCGGAGCAGTTCTGATCATTTTCGGCCTAGGCTCAGCCGAGCTCGCGTACATGCTGATGGCACAGCAGCAAGGTGTGTCCCGGCAGTCAAAAGTCAAAAAGTTCTGACGGCTTGAACGTCACCGAAGTTGCGCCTTCAGCGCCCAACAGCGGCGTCAACTCGCGGCGCGGGCCGTTATCGACAGGCCATACTTGTGCAGTCGGCTGAAGAGACGCCCCCTCTTTTCGCGCGCGATGCGGACATGGCAGATGATCTCGCCGGAATCTAGCGTCTCCTGCGATAGGACCTGCGCGTTCTCGTGCAGCCACGCCAGCATGCCGCCCGCGGTCGCGGGTACGGTCAGCGTCAGCTCCTCATCCGCTCTGCCAAGCTCCCGATCAATCGCCTGCAGAAGCTCGTCCAGGCCGATTGCCTCTGTGGCGGAAACCAATAGGGGTGCGTGTGGGGCCCGCCGGGACGCATGCTGAAGCTCTTCTAGCCGTTCCGGCGGGACGAGATCGATCTTGTTCCATACCTCCAGAATCCTTCCGTCCGGCTGGTTCGCGTCGATCCCAAGCTCGGCAAGGACACTCTCGACGTCCTCGCGCTGGGCCTGCGCTTCCGGATGGCTGATATCGCGGACGTGCAGGATGAGGTTCGCCTCTACCACCTCCTCGAGCGTGGCACGGAACGCAGCGACGAGCGTGGTCGGCAAATCCGAGATGAACCCGACGGTGTCAGACAAAATGATCCGCCGACCGCTCGGCAGGCGCAGCTCGCGCATTGTTGGATCGAGCGTCGCGAACACCTGGTCCATGGCAACGACGCCCGCTCCCGTTAGCTTGTTGAAGAGCGTGGACTTGCCGGCGTTCGTGTAGCCGACGATGGCGACGAGCGGATAAGGCACGCGGCGGCGCCCGGAACGATGCAGCTCGCGCGTGCGCACCACCGTATCCAGCTCCTTGCGGATGGCGTCGATACGCTCCTGGATGAGGCGGCGGTCCGTCTCGATCTGCGTTTCGCCCGGGCCGCCAAGGAAGCCGTAACCGCCGCGCTGACGTTCAAGGTGGGTCCACGTCCGAACCAGCCGGCTCTTCTGGTAAGTCAAATGGGCAAGCTCGACCTGCAGGCGGCCCTCTCGCGTTCGCGCCCTCTTGCCGAAGATTTCAAGAATGAGGCCGGTGCGGTCTAGAACCTTCGTGTTCCAGGCTCTCTCAAGGTTGCGCTGCTGAATGGGGCTGACGGCGTGGTCGATGACAACGAGCCCCGCCTCTTCCCGCGCAACCAGCTCCTTCAGCTCCTCGACCTTGCCGGAACCGAACAACGTCGCGGGCTGCGGGCGTGCGACGGGGACGATCAGCTTGGCCACCACTTCGAGGTCGATGGCTTCTGCCAAGCCAACCGCTTCTGTGAGGCGATCTTCCGGAGAATGGAGCGATGCGCCGCGCACACTCTGATTGCCGAACCGTTTACCTTCACGGCCGGCTCCACCCGTCTGTAACACGGGCACCAAAACGATCGCCCGGGCAGTCGATCTCCGCCCAGCCTCAGTGGTGACGTCTTGGCGTCTTCTCCTTCTGGACTCGTGTGCGCGGCTAATGGAACGCCTACCCTTGCTGCGCTTCAGCCGCATCCTGTTCCATCAGGTTGATCGGCTGTCCTGGCATGATGGTCGATATGGCGTGCTTGTAAACCAGTTGCGAGTGCCCATCGCGCCGCAGGAGCACGCAGAAATTATCAAACCAGGTCACGATCCCCTGAAGCTTCACGCCATTTACGAGGAAGATCGTCAGCGGGGTTTTGTTCTTGCGGACGTAGTTGAGGAAGGTGTCCTGGAGGCTTTGTGATCGCTCAGCCATTTTTTCTTATCCGTTATTGTTCAGTTTTCTTTCTCGGTGGCGCTCCGTCCACCGCCAATTACCATACCTGAAACTCGCGGCGGAAGCAGCACCCTGATGAACCTCGAGACTTTCTCGGTCCGAGTCTTGGGTCCCGAAGCACACACAGTCGCCTTTTAGCAGGCGCAACAAGCGACGCAATATTTTGATGCATTGCAATATCAGAAGTACTCGGGGCTGACCCGGAACAATTGCTCGACCTGACGCACGTAGTCCGAACGCACAAACAGAATTGCCCTGTCCTTGGGTTCCAGCTCCGTCGTTCCTTTCGGTGCGAAGACCTGGCCGTTGCGCACGATGGCGCCAAACCGGACACCTTCGGCAATTGCAAGCTCCTTCAACGGCTTACCGATGATGGGAGCCGTTTCGATGGCCTCCGCCTCGATCAGCTCGCCGGCACCGTCCTGTATGGAATGAACGCTCCTGATTCGCCCGCGTCGCACGAATTGGAGGATGCGCGAAAGCGTGATCGCCCTCGGGTTCACCTGAGCGTCAATGCCGAAGGACCGCACCATCGAGGTGTATCCGGGGCTGTTGATTAGGCAGAGCGTGCGCCTGCAACCCAGATGTTTCGCGAGAGCTGATGCCAGGATGTTCACCTGATCGTCGTTGGTGAGTGCCACCATCGTGTCGGCCTGGTGAACCTCGGCTTCGCGCAGCAGCTCCTCGGACAAGGCGCTGCCATGCAGCACCACCGTGCGGTCGAGCTCGTCTGCGATTTGGATCGCTCGTGCCCGATTCGCCTCAATGAGCTTCGCTCGTACCGCCTGATCGCGATTGTCGAGGGCCCGCGCGACGTACAGCCCGATATTTCCTCCGCCCGCGATGACGACCCGCCGCGCCACCTGCTCCTCGTGGCCGAAGATCTTTAGCGTCCGCGCGATTTGGTCTGCGGGGGCCACGACGTAAACGTCGTCACCCGCTTCAAGTTGGTCGTTCTGGTGCGGGAGGAACAACTTCCCCCGCCGTACGATGGCCACGATCACTGCGGGGAGGTCGGGGAAAAGCTCGCTGAGCTGCCGGATCGGCGTGTCCACCACCGGGCAATCCTCGCCACAGTTGATCCCGACCGCGAGCACCCGGTCATCGGCGAAGCTGAGCGTCTCGAAGGCGCCCGGCAGCCGAAGCCGACGCAGCACCATGTTGCCGACCTCGATCTCCGGCGAGATGACGAAGTCGATGGCCATCGAGTCCCGGGAGAAGAGGCCGGCATATTCCTTTGCGAGGTAGGACTGGCTGCGAACCCGGGCGATCTTGGTCGGAATGGCGAACAGGCTGTGCGCGACTTGGCACGCGACCATGTTGACTTCGTCGGCCAGCGTCACCGCGATCAACATGTCTGCCTCGCGCGCTCCGGCGCGCTCCAGCACATCGGGGTGAGCGCCGTTGCCAACCGTTGCCCGCACGTCCAGCACGTCGTTGGCGCGCTCCACGAGAGCGGGGTTGACGTCGATCAGTGAGACATCGTTGCCCTCGGCCGCGAGCCGCTCAGCGATGCCGAAGCCAACCTGCCCCGCACCGCAGATGATGACTTTCATTCGCGTAAAGCCTTCGTAAGCCCACCAACGCACTTGGGCCCGCAGCATGCCGCGAGCCCAACGCAATCAGAAGAACGCGTGCACCGATGTACTAGTTTTGACCTGCCGCCAGGCTTGAGCGATGTTCCGAGTTCACGCCGAGCGCACGCAACTTCCGGTGCAGCGCGGAGCGCTCCATACCGACAAACTCCGCGGTACGCGAGATATTTCCGCCAAAGCGGTTGATTTGCGCGAGCAGGTATTCGCGCTCGAAAATCTCACGCGCTTCCCGCAGCGGCAACGACATCAGATGCTCGGCGCCGCCGTTGACGGGCAGCGGAACGTTCGAGCCGATTTCCTCCGGCAGCATGTCGGCGGTGATGACTGCATCGGGATCGCCGCCGCACAGAATCATCAGGCGCTCGATGTTGTTCCTGAGCTCGCGCACATTGCCCGGCCAATCGTGAGCCTGCAGCACGGCAATGGCGTCCTCGCCGATCTTGCGCGGAGCGAGGCCAGAGGTCTCGGAAATCTGCTTCACGAAGTAATGAACGAGCTCCGGAATGTCATCGCGGCGCTCCGCAAGGCTCGGTACCCGTAGCGGCACGACGTTGAGCCTGTGGTAGAGGTCCTCGCGGAAGCGACCCTCGGCCATCTCGCGTTCGAGGTCGCGGCTCGTCGACGAGATGATGCGAACGTCGACCGAGACCTTCTGGGTGCCGCCTAGGCGCAGGAACTTCTGCTCCACGAGCACGCGCAGGATCTTGCCCTGCGTCTCGAGCGGCATGTCCGCCACCTCGTCGATGTAAAGCGTGCCGCCGTGCGCCTCTTCGAGAGCGCCGACCTTGCGCGGCCCGCCCGTGCGATCCTCGATGCCGAACAGCTCTTCCTCGACGCGCTCGGGCACCATCGCGGCCGCATTGAGCACAACGAATGGCCCGTCGGCGCGATGGGACTTCGCGTGCAGCACGCGCGCCGCAAGTTCCTTGCCGGATCCCGGTGCGCCGCGGATCAACACGCGGCTGTTCGTCGGCGCCACCTTCTCGATCTGATTACGGAGCTGATTCATAGCCGACGAGCGCCCGATCATTTCAGCGCTCACAACCGACCGCTCCTTCAGGTGCTTCACCTCGCGGCGCAGGCTGTAGGCCTCGAGCGCGCGCATCGTGACCAAAATCAGGCGATCTGCCTTGAACGGCTTTTCGATGTAGTCGTAGGCGCCGCGCTTGATGGCCGTAACGGCCGTCTCGATGTTCCCGTGACCTGAGATTATGACGACCGGCAAATCGGGGTGCACCCGCTTGATGATCGACAGCACCTCCAAGCCGTCGAGCCGACTCCCCTGCAGCCAGATGTCGAGGATGACCAGATGGGGCTTGCGTTCCTCGATGGCGCGTAATGCCTCGTCGCTATCCCGCGCCAACCGGCAGCGGTGCCCTTCATCCTCCAGGATCCCCGACACGAGCTCACGAATATCGGCTTCGTCGTCGACAACCAGGATGTCAGCGGCCATCGGTCACTCCCTTCCTTCGGCGGCTTTGCTTCTGCCCGAAGCGCCTCACTCGGCGGCTTCAGGCTTGGCATCTGACTTGCTCGCGGACTCGGTTCGTATTGGAAGCGTGATGCGGAAAAGCGCACCGCGGCTGCGCTGCGGACCAGGCGGGGCATCCTCCGCGGTCAGCGCACCGCTGTGCTGTTCCACGATCTTCTGGACAATCGCAAGGCCAAGACCGGTGCCTTTGGAACCTTTGTTGGTGACATAAGGCTCAAACAGTCGCGACCGGTTCTGTTTCGGCAGGCCAATGCCGTTGTCGATGACCTCGATCTCGATCTGATCGTCGACCGTGCGCAGCACCGTCTCGATCCGGCCTTTCCAATCGTCCGATTCCGGATTTTCCGCGGCAGACTCCACGGCCTCGGTGGCGTTTTTCACGAGATTCGTCACCGCCTGTGTGATGAGACGCCGATCGAACAGGCACACGAGCGGCTCATCCGGCAATTGCAGCTCGTAGGTGATGTGCGGATGGCTTTCGCGGAAAAGGATGACCGGTTCTTGAACGGCATCGCGCAGGTCGCCGGCCTCCATGGTCGGCTTCGGCACGCGGGCGAATGAGGCGAACTCATCCACCATGCTCTTGATGTCGCCCGCCTGACGCTCGATCGTGGCCGTCAGTTTGTCGAAGGTGTCCCGATCTTCCGTGATTACCTTTCCGTATTTCCGGCGAATACGTTCAGCCGACAGGATGATCGGGGTGAGCGGGTTCTTGATCTCGTGCGCAATTCGGCGGGCGACATCGGCCCAGGCCGCCGTGCGCTGCGCGGAGACGAGCTCGGTGATGTCGTCGAAGGTCACGACGGTCCCCTGCTCTTCCCCGCTGTCCACCTCGCGGGTGAAGCGGACGGCGAAGATGCGCTCGTCCCCGTTCTTGTTGATGAGCTTCACCTGATGCTGCATGCGGTAGGTGAGCCGGTCCTCGCCTTCTTTCAGCAGGGCACCGATTTCAGGAATGGCTTCCTCAAGCGACTTACCGATCAACTCGTCGGCTTCGACGCCAATCAGTTTTTCGGCGGAACGGTTGGCCAGCCGGATGCATCCATCACGGTCGAGGCCGAGGACACCAGCAGACACGCCAGTCAGCACTGCTTCGATGAACCGGCGGCGCTCGAGCAGCTGCTCATTCGCGGAAACGAGCGCATCACGCTGGTTCTTGAGCTCTGCCGTCATGTCGTTGAAGGTAGCGGACAGCCGCCGCAAATCACCCTCGCCGCGCCGGACCGGCAGCTGAATGTCGAGGTTACCGCGGGAAACCATTTGTGCCGCCGCGATCAGGCGCCGGATCGGCGCTACGAACTGGCCTGCAAACCAGAGACCGGCCCAGATTGCCGCCAGCAGGGCCGTCATCGAGATCATGAAGTACATGAGCCCGTGCGCGATCTTCAGCCCACCACGGCGTTTGCGGAGTTCCTCGTACTCAGCGACACCCGCCTGCGTCCGGCGCAGGTGCCCCATCACCTTCGGGCTGACGCCGCGAAGAACGTAGAGGTAGGAGCCGGGATAGCGGTTGAGCTTTGCAACTGCCGCTACTCGATAGCTGTCAGAGGGCATCAGCAGCGGCACCAGCCCTGCTTCCGCTTGCGCAATCACCGACGGAGGTGGCGGAACGTATGGCAGGCGGTCGTCCTCGATCGCGCTGATAATTGGTCGGCCTTGCGCATCGATGACGTATGCGGCAGGCAGATCGCGAAGGCCTGCCTGTGCGATCACCTGCGTGCGGAACTCCTCTGGCGAGTCGCGCAGTGCATCGGCCGCATCGTCCAGATCCTTCGCCATGTTGACGATGTCGGTCCGGATGACCTGGCCGTGCTCTTCCAGGTAGGCGTTTGCGACGTCCAACGAATTGGCGATGATCTCGCGGGTGCGCGTCGAGAACCAGTTGTCGAGCGAGCGCGAGAAGGTTGTCGTGGCGCCGATGGCAAGCAGCATGGCCGGCAAGGCGGCGATGATGCTGAACAAGGCGACAATGCGCACGTGCAGGCGCGCGCCTGCCTCCTTGTCCCGCCACGCTTTCCAGAGGCCGATCGCCTGCCAGCTGATCACCGCAAACATCGCGATGATCAGCACGACGTTGATGAACAGCACCGCGAGTACGATGTCGTTTCGCGGCACAATCGGCGTGAGGCCGGTGAGGATCAGGTAGGTCGCGAGCCCCGAGACGAGCGACAGGATGACGATGACGAGCCCGATCCAGAAGGCAGTCTTGTTCGCCTCCGGGAACGGCAGCCGGTCATCATCAACGATGTCGCGCGCGTCCCTTCTGGGGAAAGCAGACGCCATCTACAACCATCTCCCTCGGCCTGTCGCGTAACCCTGCTGGAACCTCCCGCGGCCTTCGGTTGGTTCTCTTTTGCTCCGCTTACGTAGCTATCAGGTCACATTCATGGCCGCGCTGGCGCGGCTGGACAACAGATCAGCGTCAAGACTGTGACATTTTCGCGACATAAACATCGATAGCCCTCAGCCCCGGGCCAAGTCAAGGCATCGCCTCCGCCTGCGGAAGATTTTTGGGTGAAAAATGGTGCGCCCACACGCTCCGCGTTATCGTATTCCTGACCGCTTCCGCGGCAATTACGACGACAAATGCGGCAATTGCGACAACAAATAAGGCCGACGTATCACTTCGTGTTGAACGCATAATGGCGCTGAAAGCTTGAAACGTCTGTACACTGAGCGCAATATTTCAAAGTTTCCACCTTATGACGCAGACGGTGATCCATTTTTACAACTCGCGCAGGTCTAGTCGCATCCGCCCTAATAGGCTGGTCCCTCATTGTGCCATCGGCCCAGGCCGCAGATCGACAAGGGCCTGTTATGAAAAAGGCGATACCCTATGTGACGAACTTGAAGCAGCAGCGGCCCCAAATAGGTCCCTGGCGCCCGAAGTCGGAAGATAGTGAAATGTCCATGCTCAGACTGCAGAATCAGGTTTCGCAAAGAGGAACTGCGGTTCAAATGACGACAAACATCTCAAAAAAATGAGCGGGTCTGCGAAGAAAGCCGCAGGGAACATTCGATAAAATCTGCCGATATTTCAAGGAAGGTTTTTCGAACCCGCCCCCTTTGCCAAGTGCAATTCACGGCCCCTTGAACAGCTGGATATCAAGGTCTCTGATCCGGCTGCGCAGCGTATTGCGATTGAGCCCAAGAAGCTCCGCCGCACGAATTTGATTGCCGCGAGTGGCCGTCAGCGCTGCGGTAATCAAAGGTCGCTCGACTTCTCGAATGATCCGATCATAAAGCCCCGGCGGCGGCAAATCGCGGCCGAATTTCGCGAAATAGCGCCCGAGATAGCCTTCGACCAGTTCCGAAAGGGAGGCTTCGGTATTCGCTTGCGGCTCGTCGGAACGAACCGGCAAAGCCTGCTCCAATTCGGCGTCGACGATTTCGGCAGTAATCGTATCTTGCGGATAAAGCGCGACGAGCCGTCGTACGAGATTTTCAAGCTCACGTACATTGCCCGGCCATGTATGCCGCTTCAATCGCTCAATTGCGGTCGTTTCAATCGACTTCTGCCCATAACCTTCGCGAGCCGCCTGCCGCAGGAAATGGCGCACGAGATCATCAATATCGCCCAGGCGCTCGCGCAATGGCGGCAATCTCAAGGGCACGACATTGAGCCGGTAATATAGGTCTTCGCGGAAAAGCCCCTGCTGAATTTGGCTTTTCAAATCGCGGTGGGTCGCCGCGATAATCCGAACATTCGTGCGGATTGGAATTCGGCCGCCAACGGTCGTGTATTCGCCTTCCTGCAGCACGCGCAGCAATCGCGTCTGCGCTTCCATTGGCATGTCGCCGATTTCGTCGAGGAAAAGCGTGCCGCCTTCCGCCTGTTCGAAGCGGCCCGGCATGCGCGTGTGGGCGCCGGTGAACGCACCCTTTTCGTGGCCGAACAGCTCGCTTTCAATCAACTCGCGCGGAATCGCGGCCATGTTGATCGCCACGAACGGACCGCTGCGCCGCCGGCCGTAATCATGCAGAACACGTGCAACGAGCTCCTTGCCGGTGCCCGACTCGCCCGTGATCATCACGGTGAGATCCGTCTGCGTCAGGCGGGCGATGACGCGGTAGATTTCCTGCATGGCCGGCGAGCGGCCAATAATCGGCAGATTATCAGGATCGGATTCCGGCGCACTGCGGACCGCAGCACGGCGGTTCGGCTCGGAAAGCGCCCGCCCCACGACGCTGACAAGCTCCGTGAGATCGAACGGTTTCGGCAGATATTCGAAAGCCCCTTTCTCCGCGGCCGAAAGCGCCGTCATGAGCGTGTTCTGGGCGCTCATCACAATGATAGGCAAATCGGGGCGCGTTTTCTTGATCCGCGGGATGAGATCGAACGCATTCTCATCGGGCATCACGACGTCGGTGATCACCACGTCGCCCTCTCCCTGACTGACCCAGCGCCAAAGCGTGGCCGCATTCCCTGTAGCGCGCGGGATATATCCGGCGCGGGCCAGTGCCTGATTGAGCACCGTCCGGATTGCGCTGTCGTCATCTGCAATGAGAACTGTGCCGCGTGCCATGGTTTAACCCGCCTGCTTTGCTCGAGAATGCGTCTCCTGCAGAGGCAGGAAAACGCGGAAAATGGTGCGTTTCGGCTCGGACTCGCACTCGATGATGCCGCCGTGGTCACCGATGATCTTGGCGACCAGCGACAGGCCCAACCCTGTGCCGTTGGGCTTCGTGGTGACGAAAGGATCGAAGAGATGTGGCTTCAGGTGATCCGGCACCCCGGATCCGTTGTCCTCGATTTCGATCATCAGCGGCAGACTCACCCGCGTGCCGCTTCCCGGAACGGAAAGGCGTACGCCCGGGCGGAAGGCTGTCGTCAGAATAATCCGTCCACCGCTTTCGCCGCCCGACTCGATCGCCTCTACGGCATTTTTCACGAGGTTCAGGAAAGCCTGAATGAGCTTGTCGCGATTACCCGGCACCGGCGGGAGCGATGGGTCGTATCGGGCGATGAACTTTACGCTGCGGCCGAACCCGCTTGTCGCAATTTGGCAAACGTGATCAAGCACGTCGTGGATATTGACCGGCGATTTCGCGAGGGGACGTTCGTCTCCAAATACCTCCATCCGGTCGACGAGATCGCGAATTCGGTCTGTCTCTTTGCAGATAAGCTGCGCGAGCGCCCGATCCTGTGGGCTAAGGTTCGGCTCGATGAGCTGCGCGGCACCGCGAATGCCTGACAGGGGGTTTTTGATCTCGTGCGCCAGCATTGCCGCCATGCCGGAAACGGAGCGGGCGGCGGCCCTGTGTGTCAGTTGGCGCTCGATCATCTGCGCCATCGTCCGTTGCTGCAGCATCAGCACGATGAGCGAGGGCTGTTCAGGCAGCGGCCCGCCATAGGCATCGACGAGCTTCGGTCCGTCATCGACACGCGGAATCACCACCTCGATGCCGTACTCGTTGACCGAAACCCCCGTGCGCCGCACCTGCTCGACAAGGCTCACCAGCGGGCAGCCGAAGGCAACGAGATCGGCCAACCGGTGCCGCTTGAGGCGAGCCTGGCCGACAGAGAAGAACTGCTCGGCAGCCGGATTCGCGTAGAGGATGCGATCGTCCTCGCCCAGCGTCAGAATGGGATGAGGCAGCGCCGCGAGCAGCAGATCGTGTTGCACGTGCTTCTGACTCGCAGGAGGTGGCAACGACCGATCGCCAATGCCCTCGGCACTCATGCAGCCAACTCCTCAGCCTGGTGGTAGAAATCGCCGAGCCTGCGCAGGACGCGGTCGGCATCGTCATCCGGGCAAAGCAGCGCCCGCCATTTCTTTACGACCGCGGTAGGCAGCCCGCTCTGCTCGAGATACCAGCCAATGTGCTTACGGGCGTTCCGCAGCCCGAGCTCGCGCCCGTAGTACGCAAGCATGCTCTCAACGTGGGCGACGGCGATCTGGCCCTGCCGGGCCAGCGACGGTGCGCCCGGATCGGCTCCCGTGCGCAGCGCGGTGGCGATCCGCCCGGGGAGCCAGGGGGCACCATATGCTCCCCGCCCGACCATGACGCCGTCCGCTCCTGAAGCCGCCAGGGCCGCCCGGGCATCGGCGACGGAGCAGATGTCGCCATTCACGATGACGGGGATCGAGACCGCCTCCTTAACCCGGCGGACGAAGGCCCAGTCTGCCTTGCCCTTGAAGAACTGGCACCGCGTGCGGCCGTGAACAGTGACGAGCTGAACCCCTGCGCCTTCTGCGAGGCGAGCAAGCTCGGGCGCATTCAGCTGATTGTGGTCCCAGCCCATGCGCATCTTGAGCGTGACCGGCACGCTCACGCTCTTCAGCACGGCCTCGATGAGCGAGAGCGCCAGCTTGAGATCCCGCATGAGCGCCGAGCCGGACAGCTTGCCCGTCACCTCCCGCGCCGGGCAGCCCATGTTGATGTCGATGATGTGGGCGCCGAGATCCTGCGCGATGCGAGCGCCTTCTGCCATCCAGCGCGCTTCCCGTCCGGCCAGCTGGATGACGAACGGCGAAATCCCCTCCCCTACAGCCCTGCGCAGCACGTCCGGACGCTGCCGGACAAGCTCCTCGCTGGCGACCATTTCGGAAACGACGAGGCCTGCCCCTAGTTCATGGGCCAACCTGCGGAATGGAAGATCAGTGACGCCCGACATTGGCGCGAGCACCACAGGGTTCGCCAGTTCACATGGCCCTATACGAAGGGCACCGGAGCTCTCCGCAGGCCGCATGCTCAAAAAATCATCATTTTCGCTATCTGCTTCATGATTGTGCAGGCTAAGTCAGAAGTTTGCGTTTCGCAAGTGCGAATTGCGCAGAGCTTGGTCTAACGTTGCGCGGATCTGAACCGGCGGCTAAGGCTCGGGGTGCCCTGGGCGCTTGGAGACCGTTCGAAAGGAAGGAAATCGGTGCAGGTTGCCGTATTGATTGTCGCCGCAGGTCGCGGAACGCGGGCCGGAGGCTCGGCCATTCCGAAGCAATATCGGTTGCTCGGCGGCAAGCCGGTCCTGACACGCACCATCGCGGCCTTCGCAAGGCACCCTCGGGTCGACGCCATCCAGGTGGTGATTCATCCCGACGATCGCACCCTCTTCGATGCATGCTGTGCTGACATCTCGGCCAACCTGCGCCCGCCTGTTTGGGGTGGAGCGATGCGGCAGGACTCCGTCCGTGCAGGGTTGCATGCGCTATCGGATCTCGCACCGGATGTCGTCCTGATCCACGACGCGGCCCGTCCGCTTATCGATGCAGACATCATCAGCCGCGTGATCGATGCGCTGGGCGAGAATGACGGGGCGATTGCTGCCCTGCCGGTGATTGACACACTCAAGCGTTCCGGAACCGACGGCCAGATCACAGAGACCGTCGCGCGCGATGGCCTTTGGCGCGCCCAGACACCGCAAGGTTTCCACTACGCGAAAATCTTGTCCGCCCACGACGCAGCCCGCGCAGCGGGCCGAACAGACTTCACCGACGACGCGGCAATTGCCGAGTGGGCCGGCTTGAAGGTTGCGCTGGTTCTGGGCAGCGCGCGCAACTTCAAGATCACGGATGAAGGGGATTTTGCATTGGCAGAACGCATGCTTTCCGGATCGCAAGGCGAACTGCGCACCGGGACCGGCTTCGATGTTCATCGCTTCGGCGACGGCGATCACGTTTGGCTATGCGGTGTTCGGATCGCCCACGACAGAAGCCTCGTCGGCCATTCGGATGCAGATGTCGGCCTGCATGCTCTGACGGATGCGGTTCTCGGCGCGATCGCGGACGGAGATATCGGCCAGCATTTTCCTCCGTCCGACCCACAGTGGGCTGGCGCCGCATCTCACATCTTCCTGCGAGAAGCCGCCCGGCGCGTCCGGCAGAGGGACGGCCGGATTGTCAATGTAGACGTAACGATTCTCTGCGAGGCGCCGAAGATTGCCCCCCACCGGGAGGCCATGCGGTCAGCCATCGCCGGCATCCTGGAAATCAGCCTTGATCGCGTCAGCGTGAAAGCGACGACCACGGAAGGCCTTGGCTTCACAGGACGCCGCGAAGGCATCGCGGCGATGGCCACGGCGACCGTGCTGCTGCCTCATTGCAACCCGGACTCCTGAATCGACCGACCAGGGAGCATGCTTTGTTGCATCATCGGCAAGAATCGCCGATCAGAGACAAAGCGTTGTATCTCCACTGGCGAAGCCAGGAGCCTCCCATGAACATCATGACTCAGGAGCCGGACTCCGCAGCGGCAGAGCTTGCAAGAATTGCGGAGACGACTTCCTCAAACTGCATCGCCACTCGTATCCGCCAGCTGAGCCGGATCATCACCCGCGTCTATGACGACGCCATGCGACCGCTGGGTATCACGGCCAGTCAGTTCACACTGCTCACCCAGCTGGCCCAGCAGGACGGAATCACAGCGGTCGAGATCGGATTCACGCTGGACATCGAGAAGTCGACGCTCTCGCGGAACCTTAAACGGTTGCTCGCTCTCAACCTCATCATCATGGACCCGCCGGCTGGCCGACGCGGCCGCGGCCTGCACCTCACGGACAAGGGGCGTCGCGTCATCAAGGAAGCCTACCCGGTCTGGCTGGCGGCGCAGGAGCGCGCCATCGGCGTGATGGGGCCGGAGTGCAAAGCCACCCTGGACAGCTTGCTCCAGCAGGCTGAAAAGCTTGCCGTCGTATAAGGCTGGCCAGCAGTTCTCCGACCGTTTAGCCTCCATGTCAGACCAGCTTCGGGCTGACGTGGAGGCTTTATGTTTCCTTCCGATCTTGTCGATGAGGCGCGGCAGCTGCTCGACACCATGCGCGAGCGTGGTCTCATGCTCGTAACGGCTGAGAGCTGTACGGGTGGGCTCATCTCGGCGCTACTCACCGAGATCCCAGGCTCCTCCGACGTGGTGGAGCGCGGCTTCGTCACCTACTCGAATGCAGCGAAAGCGTCCTGCCTGGGCATCGACCCGCAGGTCATCGAAGCGAATGGCGCTGTTAGCGAGGTTGTTGCCCGTGCGATGGCCGCGGGAGCACTGGCAAACTCGGAGGCTGATATTGCTGTTGCCGTGACAGGCGTTGCCGGGCCAGGCGGTGGCTCTGCCGAAAAGCCGGTCGGGCTCGTTCACTTTGCCGCGGCGCGCAGGGGCCAGCCGCTCCTGCACCTGGAACGCCGCTTTGGCGATCTCGGCCGCACGACCATCAGGCTTGCAAGCGTGCGGACCGCCCTAGATCTTGTGAAAGCCGCCATCAAGCTTGATTGAGAGCAGGCCCGCCGCCGTAAATCGCGTCGGCGCGGGCCTCAAAGGCTTCCGCAAACTTCCGGAAGGTCCGGTCGAACATCGCACCCATCATCATCCCCAGCGCGATGGACCGAAACTCGTACACAATCGAGAAATCGACCTTGCAGCCGACCGGATGCGGATGGAACACCCAGGTGTTCTCAAGGTGCCGGAATGGTCCGTCCACGTAATTGACGAGGATCCGGCAGTTTTCCCGGTCAAGCCGCACACGAGTGGTGAAGGACTCGTTGATGGGTCCGTAACCCACCGTCATCGTCGCGAGGATTTCCTCGACACCGTCCGCCTTGTGCCCACGGGAGTGCACCACGAGCTTCTCGCAGAGGGGAAGAAACTCGGGGTACCGCTCCACGTCCGAGACAAGCTCGAACATGGCCTTCGGCTGGTGCTTGACGATACGGTGTGTGCGGAATGAAGGCATTTTATCCGTTCTGCGCTCTCGTCACGTTATCACGCGCGTCCCTGTTCGCTGCATTGCGACCGATGATCACGCGAAACGACTGGCGATTACTGTGGTCACCCTCGCCCCATCGCCGCTAGCCGGGCGGCGCGTAGCCGGGCGAAGTCTTCCGCAGCGTGATAGGACGAGCGTGTGAGAGGGCTTGCGGACACGAGCAGGAAGCCCTTGGCGTAGGCGATCCGCTCGTAGGATTTGAACTCCTCGGGTGTGACGAACCGCTTGACCTCGGCGTGCTTGCGGGTGGGTTGCAGGTACTGCCCTATGGTCAGGAAGTCGACGTCGGCCGTGCGCAAATCGTCCATGAGCTGCAGCACCTCTTCCCGCTCCTCGCCCAGGCCGACCATGATGCCGGACTTGGTGAACATGGTCGGGTCGAGCTCCTTCACTCGCTGAAGCAGCCGCAGCGAATGAAAGTAGCGAGCACCGGGGCGGATCTTGAGATAGAGGCTCGGGACGGTCTCGAGATTGTGGTTGAACACATCGGGCTTCGCCTCGACCACGACCTCGAGCGCACCATCCTTGCGCAAGAAGTCGGGTGTCAGCACCTCGATGGTGGTCCCGGGATTGCGCGCGCGAATGGCACGAATAACGGCCGCAAAGTGGGCCGCGCCACCATCCGGCAGGTCGTCCCGATCGACGGAGGTGATGACAACGTGCTCAAGTCCGAGCCTGGCAACCGCCTCGGCGACGTTCTCGGGCTCCTTGGGGTCAAGCGGCTCCGGCAGGCCGGTCCGGACGTTGCAGAAGGCGCAGGCACGCGTGCACGTGTCGCCCATGATCATCATGGTCGCGTGCCGCTTGGTCCAGCACTCCCCGATGTTGGGGCAGCCGGCCTCCTCGCAGACCGTATGCAGCCCATGCGCGCGGACGATTTGTTTTGTCTCGAAATACGTGGGCGATCCGGGCGCCTTAACGCGAATCCAATCCGGCTTGCGCAGCACCGGCGTATCCGGCTTGTTTGCCTTCTCCGGATGCCGGGGTCGCATATCGAGGATCGTAACCATGCGCGAGGGCTCGTCGAAGTTTAGCGATGCGGCTCACACCGCGACAAAATAGAGGTGGCGCCTCTTGCCCCGAGGATCAACCGGCATGACGCCGCGGCAAGTCCTCTACCGCGCAATGGCACGAGCAAGCAACATCACCACGATGGCGCCGATGGTTGCGACGGCGACTTGATCGAGGAACGCGCTTCCCAGGCCGAAACTGAACTGAAACAGGCCATGGATGACATACCCGCCGAGAAGCGCGCCCAGGGTACCGACAAGCAGATAGCGGATGAGGCCCCTTTGGCCGAACAACAAGCCGGTAATCCAGCCGGCGATCAGTCCGACCGCAGCCAGTGTCAGTAGCGGCGTATATTCCCCGAAATCCACGCAACGCCTCGCGCGAACGCTCGATCCTCAAGCGATCAGGCGTGCGAGTATTATCACCACAATGGCGCCTATTGTTGCCGTCACCACCTGAGATGCAATCTCATTACGGATACCAAGATTGACGCCAAGCGCACCGAGCAGAAAACCGCCAACGAAAGCGCCGATCAGGCCAACGATCAGGTACCACAACAGCCCGCCCCCACCGCCAACGATCAGCGAGGCCAGGAACCCGGCCACGATGCCGATGGCTGCCATGATGAGCAGGCCCTTCGCGTCCGTCTGCATCGCAGGTCTCCTTCAGGATTGGACCAACGCAAAAGAACGACGCGTTGAATTGTGGATGAATCGCTACCCTGCGTCGAGGCAAATTAGGGTGAGAGGGGCATAAACTGCCTCCCCTCATCCCGTTGGATTTGGAAGCGCAACTGCGCAATTCCGATCGGCTATACTGGCCTAGGTGTGAATGACTCGCCCGAAAGCATCCAGCACGCTCTCGTGCATGGTCTCCGAAAGCGTCGGGTGCGGGAACACCGTGTGCATCAGCTCTTCTTCCGTGGTTTCGAGTTGCATGGCAATCACGAAACCCTGGATCATCTCCGTGACTTCCGGCCCGACCATGTGGGCGCCGAGAAGCTGACCCGTCTTGGCATCAAAGATAGTTTTCGTCATACCTTCCGGCTCGCCAAGCGCGATGGCTTTGCCGTTGGCCCGGAACGGGAACCGCCCGACCTTGATCTCGTAGCCGGCCTCTTTGGCCTTGGCCTCGGTGAGACCCACTGAGGCAACCTGCGGGTGGCAGTAGGTGCAGCCAGGGATCTTGCGCTTGTCCATCGGATGGGTCGGCAGCCCCTTAATGGTCTCGACGCAGATAACGCCCTCATGCTCGGCCTTGTGGGCCAGCATCGGCGGACCAGCCACGTCCCCAATGGCGTAGATTCCCGGAACATTCGTGCGACCCCGCCCATCGGTGACGATCACGCCGCGCTCGATCTTCACACCAAGCTTTTCGAGCCCCAGGTTCTCGACGTTACCGACCACACCCACGGCGGAAATGAGCCGGTCGGCCGTAATCGTCTCAGTCTTCCCGTTGCCCAGATCGACTTCGGCAGTGATTGAGTTGTTGCTCTTCTTGACGCTCTTGACGGTCGCGCCCGTCAGGATGCGCATCCCCTGCTTCTCGAACTGCTTGCGCGCGAACGCCGCGATCTCGGCGTCCTCGGCAGGCAGAATCTGCGGCAGCAGCTCGACGACTGTTACTTCAACGCCGAACGTCCGATAGAACGAGGCGAACTCGATGCCAATGGCGCCGGAGCCCATCACCAACAGCGACTTCGGCATGGCCGGCGGGACCATGGCCTCGAAGTAGGTCCAAATCAGTTTGCCGTCGGGTTCGATCCCCGGCAGGACCCGGGGACGCGCACCCGTCGCAATGATGATGTGTTTCGCTTGATAGGTGCCGGGGCCAAGCACGCCCTTCGGTGCCGGATGCGCTGGCTCCATGGGCTTTTTCGTCGGCTGCTTGACGACAATCTGGCCTGGCTTGGTGATCGTGGCCTCGCCCCAGATGACGTCGATCTTGTTCTTCCGCATTAGGAAGCCGACGCCGCTGTTGAGCTGGCCCGATACGCCGCGCGAGCGCTTCACGATGGCGCCGATGTCGAAGCCGAGCTTACCTTCGACCGAAAGTCCATAGGACTTGGCATGCTCTGCGTTGCGGTAAACCTCTGCTGACCTCAGAAGCGCCTTCGTCGGAATGCAGCCCCAGTTCAGGCAGATTCCTCCGAGGTGCTCGCGCTCGACGACAGCCGTCTTGAAACCCAGCTGGGCTGCGCGGATCGCCGCCACGTAGCCGCCGGGGCCGGCACCAATGACGACGACATCATAATCGTTCTGCGGCATGACAAGTCCGTTCTACTTCTCAAAAGCAAAGCCCCGGTACGCGCCCGGAGCTTGCCAATTGGTGAAGATAGGGCGGGTTGACGACGAATGCGCCCCGTCAGACGTGGCAGCGTGCGCCGAGATAAATGTTGAGCAGGTAATTATACCGATCAACTTCTTCCTGCTGTTGGGCCGGCAACTTCTTGCCCGAGCTGGCCGCCTCGACTTTCCAGCGGATGCCCTTGGCATCGAGCCTGTTCAGCTCTGCACGAACGGATTGACAGCTGTATCCCGGCGGCAATGGACGGGCCCCGGGATCACCATAAGGCCCGGCGTTGCTGCTGGCGCATCCGGCCAATGCCGCCGCGCTCATCAGCAAAGCCATACGTCTGAGCACGTTTGTTGTTCCCCTAGTCAAAGTCGCCTCCCGCCGAGTCCAAAGCCACTCGTGTTCATCACGAACGAAAGCGTTGCGCAAGAGCTGGCATATACACTCGAGAAGACAATCAACTAGCGTGACACTCCAGTCTCCCAAGCCAGCGCTATTCGTTTGACGATGGATCGATGGCCACCTCTCCCCTGTCACGCCGGCGCGCAAACCATGTCTGGCCACCGGTCGCGAGAATTTGCGCCTGCTCGATCCAGTTTTCCTGTTCGATCCGTCCGGGGATGTCGAGCGCACGGCTGATGCGATCGACATCTACAGCCGTCCAATTGGCGATCTGCTCGTAAGTCCAATAGCCCAGACCGTTCAGCCGCTTTTCGAGCGCGACGCCGATCCCCCGGATACGCTTGAGATCGTCAACCTGTTTGGGCACACCCGGCGAGGGAGGCTGCGGCGGGTGCACCTCCGCCTTGTCGCTCTGGAAGGCTTCGGAGCGCACCGATCTGAGGGTCGACAAATCAAACTTGGGTTTCGCCGGACCGCCTTCGCCTTCCTCGGCCGGTTTGGCCTGTCCCGCATTGTTCGCCGCCTGAGCTTCCCGAATTGCGTCCAGAAGGTGCGCCGGACGCAAGCGCGGCGGTGCTGCCGTATGCTGCTCGTCAAACTGACGTGCGAACGCGGTCAAGCCGCGGTTTGCCAGAATTTGCGCTTGCTCGATCCAGTTTTCTTGCGCGATGCGACCCTTCCTCCCGAGAAGCTGGTCGAACTTCTTGACGTCGGCAGCCGTCCAACGGGCGATGTGATCGTAGCGATGAACGCCGTGCAGGTTAAGCAGCCGTTCGATGTCCGGCGTGATACCCTTGATGCGCTGCAGATGATGCCGCCCCAAACCTGTTGGTGGCGGCTTTTTCGCCGGAGGCTCCGTCGCAGCAGCCGGCGGAGCTGGAGCGACCTCCGCTGAGGCAGGCTGTGCCTGAGGCGGAGCCCGGCGCTCGCCCTCATCTGCGCTCGGCTTCGCCAACGGCGCCATGTTCGCACGGCGACGGGAGTAGGCCGTCTCCGTCCCGGTGGCGAGAATTTGGGCCTGCTCGATCCAGTTCTCCTGCTCGATCCGTCCACGGAATCCGAGCGCAGCGCTGATCCGCTGAATGTCCTCCTTCCGCCACGCGGCAATGTCCGAGAACTTCCGAACACCCAGCGTGCTGAGTTTTTGGCTCAGCTCCGGATCGATGCCGCGGATGCGGGTGAGGTCGTCCGGGTTATCGGTGGCAGGTGTCGAGGCCGGGGGCGCAGTTACGGCCGCAGCGGCACCGTCGAAGCTCCCGGCGGCCGCCGGAATAGTGCCGGCTGCACGCGCGGCTTCCTGCGCTGCGCGATAGCGCGCCGTCGCGGCGGCAAGCGCTGCAGCTGCGGCGGCTGACGTTCCGATGGACCGCTTTCGATCACCCACAGGGGGAATGACGGGCCGATAAGGCGCGCTGGACTCCTGGGGAGGCGGCGAGACAGGCTCTGCCTCGGCACGTGGATGTGACGGTGCTTCCGAGACGGGCGCGGAGGCCTCATCATTTTTGGGTGTCACCGCCCGCGGATAATGCACTACTCCGCCAACCTCTGGCTCTGCTGTCGTCGTCTCGTCGATCTGCGGCGCAGCGGCCAATGGTTCAGCGCTCTCGGCTGGATAGGCCGGCTGGGTCGTTGCCCGATAGGCCGGGGCAGTCGAAACTGGCTCAGGCTCAGCCATAGCTCCGGGCGCCACAGAACTCGGCATTCCGGCATAAGCCGGCTCCGTGTCTGTCACTGGCGTCTTTCCGAAGAACGTCCGCCGGATCAGGCAACCCAGAAAAGCACCAAGGAAGTAAGCTGCGAGCAAAAGGGCTGCCGTTTGCCAGAGCAAAGTCATCATCGGTCGGTCCCCGTGGGCGAACCCTGCCTATAGCACCGAGCTTTGAGCTACCGATCGCTGACGCGCTGGCAAGAAACCCAGCCGACAAACAATCCGATGGCGAAAGCCAGCACCAGATACCAGAACAGCTTCACAACGAGATAATCCATGGCCTGCGCCCCCGTCCCCGAAATCAGTGGTCGCCAATGAAGATCTCAACGCGCCGATTGAGCGCACGACTCGCCGGCGTGTCGTTGGGAGCCACGGGGCGCGTTGCGCCGTAGCCGACGGACCTGATGCGATCGAGCGATACGCCCTTGTCGACGAGAAACTTCACTGCAGCCTCAGCCCGCATTTCGGACAGCACCTGGTTGCCTTCCGGCGAACCTTCGGCATCCGCATGTCCTTCGATCCTGATGGGGAGGTTGGGGCAAGACGCGGCAACCTCTGCCATCCGGGAAAGCGTGATCACACTCGCGTGCTTGAGGTCGGTTTTTGCGCGATCGAAATTGATCGTGCCGTGGGGTGCGAACTTCGCCAGTGCCTGCTGACATCGCTCGTCGACGTCCCGCGACGCCGCAAGTGCCGCCTGCTGAACGGCGGCGGCTGTTTGACCTTCCGGCGTTTGCCCCCCTTCGGCGTGTGAACCGTCTTCCCCCAAGGCAGCGCGCTGCTCTGCAGACGGCTCATCCGCTGGCTCTTCTGAGGTTTCTGAGGATGCAGCCGCGCCACCCTCATCGCTGGGAAGCGGCGAAACATTCGCAATCCGAGTTTCGGTGGTGGAGCCAGCCTTTGCTTCGGCAGTTTCCGAAGCCGCCTCTTGAGGAGCCTCGGCAGCTTGCTCAGCCTGCCGCGCTTCCTCCTCCGCCTTGCGTTGCGCCTCTTCAGCTTGCCTGCGAGCCTCAGCTTCCGCCTGCCGCTTCGCCTCCTCCTCGGCCCAGATCATCGCGTCGGAGCGAATTTCGATGGTCTCCGCGCCCGCATAACCTTTGGGCAAGTCGCGAAGTTGCTGGCGGATGAGTGCTGCCACCGCGGTATCGGGCGCTTGTCCTGAGACCGTGAGGCTCTGGCCATCAAGCTGAATTTCACCCGACCGCAGTCGTGAGAGAAGCTTGAGACCTGTCTCGGCGACCTTCAGCCACTTCCCGGACCGCCCTGTTTTGACTTCTGAGCGATCCTCAACCTGCACGCCGGAAAACGCCTGCGCTGCAAGAGTCGCCAAAGCGTCCTTGCTCGCCTCGTCCGGTACCTCGCCTTCGAGGATAAGCTTTCCTTCTGCCATCGACGCGCGCCACTTGAGGTCCGGTTCGGGCGGAACATCGACAACGATCTTTGCCTCCAACTCGCAGGCCCGGTTCACGGCTGCCCGAAGCTCGTTCTCAATGTTCTGGGCGACCGTCTCGTCCTCCGTCACCGCGGCGAAACGAAGGATGTTGTCCTCCATTTCGACGCGCCCCTTCCCGATCTTAGCGAGCGCGGTCAGTCCGGCAGACATGCAGCTCTGCCACCCTTCAGGCGCACCCGCCCCAAGCTCCAGGCTCTCCGACACCTTGAGTTGAGGGAACCGTGATACGGCAACGTCGCGAATGGCCGTGCGCAGCTCCTCGCTCGGCGCATAACCCGTAAGCTTCAGGACATCACCGTCGATCTCAGCAAGGATCTTGTAAGGACTGACAGGTTTGATTGTCGGTTCACGGAACTTGATCTGCTCGTCGACGCGGAAGCTCTTTGGAAATGACGACTTGAGACTTTCCCGAAGTCCGGCAACGGTGACTTCCTTTGCTGCGACACCAGACAGGAGGATCGACTTGTCCTTGATTTCGACGTCGCCCTCCTCGAGCTCCGCAAGCTTGCCGAGTGCGCTGACCGCTGCGGCAACAATATTCTCGGGCTCTCCAGAGCCAACACGCATCCGATCGACAATCACCTTCTGAGGGAAAGATTTTTGTGCAGCTGAAAAAACCTCCTCACGCGCCTCTTCGCTCGGTAAAAAGCCACCCAGCTGCACTTCATTACCGGTGAGGCGCGCCGCCCAGACGTAAGGCTCCACTTTTGGTGCGACGACTGAATCTCGCTTGACGCGCAAGCCCGTCGGCAGATTGCCTGCCAGCGACGACTTGATGGCGCGGAAGGCGTTGTAGTCCAGCGCTTCTCCTTCGATCTCCAATCCGTCGTTATCGATTGTGACATGCGCGGTCGGTTTCAGGCGTGAGAGCTGCTTCAGACCGAAGCTGACAGCGCCCAGCCACGTCTCCGTGTCCGGCGCGCCGCGCGCAAGGCGCATGTTGTCGTCGATCTCGAGCTGCGGAAACGTGGCCTTTACAGCACCGATGATCGCTTTGCGTGTCTGCTCGTTCGGCACGTAACCGGAGAGCTTGACCTTGTCGCTGCGGACCACCGCGCGCCACGTGTAGTTGCGCTGCTCCTCAAGCAGTTGGGCCCGGCTGTCGATCTTGCGAACCCCCCAAACGGAGCTGGAGATATTGTAGGCCTTTACAATCTCGCTCTCGTCGGGCGCCCTGCCTTCGATCCATCCATCGCGGCCTGAGAAGCGAACGTCCGCCCAGCTCAATCCTGCCTGCTCGAGCGCATGGCGCGTTTGTTGCGCCAACTCAATCTCAATCTCTGCGAGGACGCCCCGAAGGTTCATGATACCGAGCAGGCCGATGACCAGAACCATCCCCACAAGCCAACGTAAGGGATTGCATCTCATGCTGCTCTCTACTCCCTCGTCCCCGCGATGGATGTGCGAGTTTTTGCGGCCGATTTATTTGCTTTTTCCGGCCGAAATCCCCTCGCGCGTCGCGATCAGGCAATCGCCTTTGACAAGTCCATCGTTGCCCGCGGGAACTATAGTCAAGCGCTCGTCCCAATGGAAGCAGCGCAAATAAGCAGTTCCCGCCCTGAAAATGCTCAGTGCGGCACGAAGTTGAACCCTTCACAACATTCGAGTTCACAACTTTCACACAATACGACACACACCTCACAAGTCTCGCAGCCACGAATTGCTGTTGAGAACCCGCGACGGGCAGCAAACTTTACAGGGTGGAGTCCATACCGCGTACGCGACGATCGTCGCATGAGTGGGTCGCTCCAAGTGCCCCAAGCGTTGTCTCTTATTGACATCAAGATGGTGGCTCCTATCGTGCCCATGCCGCGCACGGAGGCATAAGCCATTCCCCCGACGCACCATTTTCGTGGAGCAAGTCGATGCAGGATGTCCCGACCCAACTGAAAAAGTATCAGATCTATATCGATGGCCAGTGGTGCGATGCCGCCTCGGGCAAGACATTCGAGACCTTCGACCCGTACACCGGCGAGCCCTGGGCGCTCATCCCGGAATGCGATGCCACCGATGTGGACCGCGCGTGCAACGCCGCTTACCGCGCCTTTGAGAGCGGCCCCTGGCCCAGAATGACCCAGACGGAGCGCGGCCGCCTTTTGCGCCGGATTGCCGGCCTCATCGAGAAGCACGGCGAGCACCTCGCCCGCATCGAGGTGAAGGACAACGGCAAGTTGATCTCGGAGATGTCCGCGCAGCTAAAGTATTTGCCGGAGTGGTACTATTACTACGGCGGGCTGGCAGACAAGATCACGGGCATGGTGATCCCGGTCGACAAGCCCGACCACTTCACCTACACGCTGCGAGAGCCGGTGGGCGTCTGCGGCCTCATCATCCCCTGGAACTCGCCGCTTCTTCTCGTCGGCTTCAAGCTGGCCCCGGCCCTGGCGGCTGGCTGCACCGTTGTCATCAAGCCGTCTGAATACACGTCCGCCTCGCTTCTCGAGTTCATGAAGCTCGTGATTGAAGAGGCCGATGTGCCGCCCGGCGTCATCAATGTCGTCACCGGCTATGGCGCGACGACGGGCGAGGCGCTGGTCACGCATCCGAAAGTTGCAAAGGTCGCCTTTACGGGCGGCAGCGCCACCGGCTCGCGTGTCGCCTCTCTCGCTGCGGCTAGCTTCAAGAAGGTATCCCTCGAGCTCGGCGGCAAGTCGCCGAACATCGTGTTCGACGACTGCGTTATGGAAGACGCTGTGAACGGCGCGATCTCGGGCATCTTCGCTGCTACGGGCCAGACATGTGTTGCCGGCTCACGCCTGCTCGTCCAGGAGAGCATCCATGATGAGTTCGTGGAGCGGCTCATTGCGACGGCCAAGACGGCCAAGCTCGGCAACCCCATGAACTTCGACACCCAGGTGGGGCCGGTCACCACGCCGCCACAGTATCAAAAGGTGCTCTCGTACATCGACATCGCGAAGAACGAGGGCGCCAAGTGCGTGCTTGGCGGCGGTCCGGCCGGGCCGGAGATGGGCGGCGGCAAGTACTTCGTCCAGCCGACGATCTTCGTCGACGTCGACAACAAGATGCGGATCGCGCAGGAAGAGGTGTTCGGGCCAGTCCTCTCCGTCATCAAGTTCAAGGATGAAGAGGACGCCATCCGCATCGCCAATGACGTCATCTACGGCCTTGCCGCAGGCGTCTGGACGCAATCGGTGAAGCGCGCAACTATTGTTCCCCGCCGGATCCGTGCGGGCACCGTCTGGGTCAACACCTACCGCGCGATGAGCTTCACCATGCCATTCGGCGGCTTCAAGAGCTCAGGCCTCGGCCGCGAGAACGGTCAGACAGCAATTGACGAGTACCTGGAGACGAAGAGCGTCTGGGTGTCGACCGCAGCCAACACCGGCAACCCCTTCATCATGAAGACGGCGACTCAGTCATAGTCCGACAAACGAAAGCCGCTGGCGCGGTCCATCCGTGCCAGCGGCTCTCTTAATCCATCTTTCCTCTCTTCGCTCGCCTCAGTTGGGGCGCCCCCTTGTGCGTAGAGGGCAAAACGCCACCGCCTGACAGATTGAATTCGGCGACAGGATCTTGTTGCAGCTCTTGAGCCGCGCCCCGAGGCACTCGGCCCCCTCCACCACGTCGTCGATAGCCGAATTTTCGAGCAGCGCGAAGGCGCAGGCCCGCAGAGCCGGACAAGCGCCATGCTGGCTAGCCGCTACCATCGCGATGGCCATGCATTCATCGCGGCAGAACCCGCGGCACTGCTCGGGATAAACCTCGATGGCGCGGCATGACGCTTTTCTGATCGCCCGCACCCAGCAGGCGAGGTCCTCAACCGCCGGTCGAGCCTGCTCCGGTCCAAGGGTTTCGGAATAAAGCGACCAGGCTTCCTCCCAGCAGGAAATGTCCCCCGTCTGGTAGCCAGCGAGCCAGGCACGGAAACCCAAGCCCACCAGGCGCTCGGGCTCGCGATATCTCGAAAACGAGCCAGCTGCCGCAGCACCGGCAACCATCGCCCCTTGCGTCGATTTCTTGCGCAGCATTGGTCTTGGTTATTGTTCGCTCATCCCGCAGGTGCACGGGAGCGGCATGCGAACCGCTCCCGTGAAGTACGCCGATCTCAGGAGGATGGCCCTGCGTCGAAATCGACTTTATCAACGAGTTCGGCAGCCTTCTTGCGCAGCTTTGCGATTTCCTCGATGGGCAGCTTGTCAGGATTGAGCTTACCCCAGGACTTGACGACCTCAGACGGTTCAACTTCCGAGCTGATAGGATACTCGTTGTTCGCCTGCGCGTAGATGCCTTGAGCTTCCGGCGACGCGAGGAATTCCATCAGCTTGATCGCGTTTTCCTTGTTGGGCGCGTATTTCGTCAGCGCCATGCCGGAGATGTTGACGTGGCTGCCCCGGTCATTGGCGTTCGGGAACAGAACCTTGATCGACTCCGCCCATGCCTTCTGTTCCGGATTCTTGAGCATCAGCGCAACGTAGTACGTATTGCCGATCGCGAGATCACACTTGCCGGAGTATACGTCGCGCGCCTGCTCGCGATCGCCACCAGCCGGACGATGGGCCAGGTTCTCCTTGACACCCCTGAGCCACTTCTCGGCCTCTGCCTCACCCAGGTGGGCGATCATCGAGGCAATAAGCGAAATGTTGTATTGGTGCTTGCCTGAGCGCGAGCAGATCTTGCCCTTCCACTTGGGATCGGCGAGCTCTTCATAAGTAATGGTGTCTTGCGGCACGCGCTCCTTCGAGGCGTAGACGACACGCGAGCGCAGCGTAAGGCCGTACCAGTGGCCTTCACTGTCGCGATAGGGAGCGGGAATCGCCTTCTCCAGCGCCTCGGTCTTCACGGGCTGTGTCAGGCCCATGTCCTTCGCTTCGCTGAGGCGCCCGATATCGACGGTGAACAGAAGATCCGCTGGGCTGTTGCGACCCTCCGCAGCAAGGCGCTCATTGAGCCCGCTGCTCGAATAAACCACGTTGACCTTGATGCCGGTCTTTTCCGTGAACGCCTTCATGAGCGGGTCAATAAGACCCGGTTCACGGTACGAATAGACATTGACTTCGCCGTCAGCTTTCGCGGCTACGGAAGAAGCGGTGCAAACTGCGAGGGAGAGCGCGATTGGCGCGAAACCGCGCAGCCATGCGGCGCGCGTCATCAAAGCCTTCATGTTTGCCTCCAATGTGCGGGGTTCAAGGCCCCGTATCGGACCGAGCGCCGAAAAGCTTCGGCACGGGTGTGGAATTGCGCAATGCTCTGTCAATTGTCAAGACTAATGGAGGAAATACAAGAATAGTTTTGATTTAATCAGCGCCAATCCCATTTATAATTAGAATTGTTCTTATCTATTCTGATTAGAATTATTCTGATTTCAGAAGAGCTATGAGACGTACCGCCCGTCGATCGTCGGTCGAGAATTCTCCGTTGTCGGATTGAATGGCTCTCTTTGGACCGTTTCCAAACACGCGCACGACCAGCCGACATGCTATTCTGTCCCAGCGATAACGGGAGGAACGTTACCCATGCCCAATAATTCGACGAATGGACCGGACTTCGCCGACGGTTGGCGCCCTGCGACGCGCTACCCCGACCCAGCCATCATTCCGCTCGATCCCCGCTTCGAGAACTACTGGCTCAAGACAGCTGCGGTCGAACGGATTGCCACCGGATGCCGTTGGGCGGAGGGCCCCGTCTGGTTCGGCGACGGGCGCTTCCTGCTCTGGAGCGACATTCCCAACGACCGCATTCTGAAATGGGAGGAGGAAACAGGCGCGGTCAGCATCTTTCGCAAGCCATCAAACTACGCCAACGGCAACACGCGCGATCGGCAAGGGCGGCTTATTACCTGCGAGCACGGCGGGCGCAGAATAACGCGCACGGAGTATGACGGCACCATCACCGTATTGATAGACAGCTTCAACGGAAAGCGTCTCAACTCGCCGAACGACGTCGTCGTGAAATCTGATGGGACTATTTGGTTCACCGATCCGGTGTTCGGCATTCTCGGCCATTACGAGGGCCACAAGGCGACGCCCGAACTGGAGGCGAACGTCTATCGTCTCGATCCGGAAACACGCGAGGCGACGGTGGTCGCCGAAGGCGTGCTTGGACCCAACGGCCTATGCTTCTCGCCTGATGAATCCATTCTCTACATCGTCGAAAGTCGCGGCATTCCCAACCGCAAGATCCTCGCCTACGATGTCGTGGATGGCGGTCGAAAGCTCGCGAACAAGCGGGTGCTCATCGATGCTGGCCCCGGCACGCCCGACGGCATGCGGTGCGATATTGACGGCAATCTTTGGTGCGGATGGGGCATGGGCTCACCGGAGCTCGACGGCGTGATGGTCTTTGCACCTGATGGCAAACCAATCGGCCGGATTGCCTTACCGGAACGGTGCGCGAACCTCTGCTTCGGCGGGCTAAAGCGCAATCGCCTTTTCATGGCGGCGAGCCAGTCCGTGTACGCACTTTATGTCAACACGCAAGGCGTTCTCGGCGGCTAGCCTTCACGATAGCGGCGCTGCGCCAACGCGACGCCCATCACTGCCGCGGGCGCCAGCGCCGTTGCCATGCCAGGCAAGATCATCAGAGCGATCCATAATGCGGTACCGGAGGCAGCCGGAAGAAACTTCGCCATTGAAAGCGTCGCCGCAAAACCGAGAGTCCTGACAGCTGCGCTCACCAGATAGGCAACGAGACCGCAGGCCGCCATAAGGAAAGAGCTTGGCCGGAGGATCATCAGCGAGAACAGAAAGCCCGCGCCCGCGGTTAGCTGTACGGACATGGCCAATTGGAGAAGAAGCGTCACGTTTGCCGGATTGCTGATCGCGCTCAGAACGTCGCATACAGCGCCGAATAGGAGCAGACCGCAAGCGAACAGGATTGAAGGAAAAGCTGGCCGCTCTTTTATGGAAAAACGGGCCGCGAGATAAACAGCGACACTGCCAATCGAGACTATTGCCGGCCCGCAAACGTCAACATTAACCAGCTCATCTTGGGTGCATTCCACAAATGACCAGAAAATTGTTGAACATTTCAGACCCGGGATAATTATCTCCGCGACATAAAGTGAAATTGCTGCTTCCGCGCTGATCACATCGACAGCCAGAAAAGAAGGAAAAAGAACGTACGGCCATCCCGGCAGGCTGTTCTGTTCAAACCCCGATCCGCGCCTTGGATCCAAAGGCAGCACACAACGTAGCCTGCTTCGGCTGCACCAGGCGAAGAAGGCAGCCAAGGCACCAAAGTAGGCGGCCAAAAGGAAGAGTGTTCGCCATAGTTCTGCGCTGGGCATGTGAGCGACCATCTAGGTGGTTCTGTATCGCCGCGTCTTGTCCCAGCCCGGCGCCAACCCCATCGAGAGGTTCCGTGCCAGCAAAATTACACCTGCACTCGCCGCCAAAAGCGACACACAGGAGGAAATGAAAAGTAGAGGCAACGCTCGAAGTACGTGAGGTTGTCCGTCACAGACAGCGGCAACCATGATCTGGCTGTAGGGCGCAAGCATTGCGATCGATAAGACGGGCGCGAGCCAGATAAGCACTCGCGAGACAATCCCGTTTCCGGCGAACGCGGTAAATGGGATAAGCGCGAAAATGCTTACGAGCACGAACAGGGGAAAGAGATAAATAAGCAGCAATAATGCGCCATCCATCCTCTGCGCCAACGTAAGCCGCGGAGCGCGCAGCACCTCGCCAAAATAGCTGATCAGACATTGATTGTGTCCGTAGGCCCAACGTCGGACCTGTCGGAAGCGCGCGACCCAATCCTCCGGCACTTCCTCATAGCACCGGGCGTCATTGAGATATTTGACGCGCCAATTTGCTAGCACGAGGCGAAATGTGAGGTCCGTGTCCTCGGCGAGGTGCCCTGTAGGCCATCCTCCCACACTCTCAAGTGCCGCCCGCCGAATGCCGCCGACGGTACCCCCAAACTGCGGAGCAAGTCCCAACAGCTCGCGTGCGTTCTGATCCACCGCATAACCAGCCCGGCGTTCAAGATCGAGTAACCTCGTCAGTAAGCCGCGATCCGTATTCGCTGGAACGACGCGGCCCATCGTTGCCCCCACTTGGGGATCCGCAAATGGCGCAACGAGGTGTTTCAGCAAGCTCGGTGGAGGCAAATAGTCGGCATCGAATAAGACTAGAATTTCCGATTTTGATGCCGTCATACCGTCAAGGATCGCGGCTGCCTTGCCTGGGACCGCATTTTCGGGTCGCCGGATCACGCGGACCCGCTTGTCCATCTCCGCAAATTCCTTGGCGATCGTATATGTCAGGTCCGTTGATCTATCGTCGATGACGACGATCGAGAGCTTATCTACGGGATAATCGAGCGCACACATCGCCTTGAGGCAGCCCGCCAAAACGCGCTCTTCGTTGTGCGCCGGAATGAGAATGGCGACATCGGGCCATTCAGTCTCATCGAACGCGTTTTGGTCGTCGGACCGATCAAACGTACCCCCCTGGTGGATCACCCGCCACGCGAAAAGGAACTGGCGACAGGAAAGCGCAACTGCCAGGATTGTCGCCAGCAGAATAAGAATTTGACCGATCACCATTGGCCAAAATCGAACTACTGCTTTCTCGAAAGAATTGGCGTCAGTCGAAGTACAGCTTCAGTCCGACGTAGCCACCGTAAAGATCGTAGGACTGACGGCTGCTGTATTCGAGCAGCCCCACGACCTCTGCCTTGTCTGTTATGTAGAAGGAAACGTGTGGGCGGAGACTGACGTAGGGCTCATCAAATGTCGATGGTACGAGCATTCCATCGTAGGTAGCGCGACCGGCTTCGACGGTAACGCCAATCGCAACTTTGCGCGATTGCGCGTACGTAACCCCTGCCCCAAACGATGCAGTGACATGATCGCCGGGATCAATGAAAAGCACCCGGCCGAAAGTGTTGAGGATGAGATAGCCCGTTGTCAGCGGATAGTATTTTGCAATGTCCGCTTCGACAATCGCTTCCTCGGCCCCATTACGAAACTTGCGATAGGTTGCGGCTGGGCTGACGACAAACCCGGTTTCTGCGCTGCTCCGCCAGATGCCTTCAATACGCGCATAAAGCTCCGGAAGAATATCGTCGTTCCCTGTGCTGGTCCCAAGCCATCCGCGCAGGGACGTACTCGTGCCACTCCACGAAAGCCCGCCCGCAAAGTAACTCGCGGTTTCTTCGCGGTCCATGAAGTGCACTTCGGCATGGGCGCCCAACCCGCTGCTGAGATAGGCGTTACCCCAAGCTGTAGCAAAGCGGCGATCCGACAGGCCGTGTGTTACTCCGTAATAGCCGAAGACTGTGGTGATTTCGGAGCGGACGCCGGCCTTTTCATCAGCGAAGGCGATTGAATTCAACAGAACGCACGCGAGAAGCGCACATACACACGAGAACTTGGTACGCATTTCACAAGCCCACAGAATGCCGGACGAGCCCCGACCCGTAGTTCAGTGCCCCTAAGCCCGCCCGGCACCCTCCCCGCTACCAACCGTGAAACCCCGAGCGCGAGTTGAGAGCGTGTTTTTCCCTGCCAGTATTTGCAGAGGTACGCGTTGAAAACGCGGCCGTCGCGGCTTCCGGCCCGGAAGAGTGATTAATCTTGCACTTGGGGCCTGCCGCCAGTGGCCGGACGCAATAAACTCCGCAATCCGCTCGGCAGCTCGTCCATCACCAAATGGATTAGCCCCGCCGCGAATGATCGTGTTCCTTCCGTCGAGAAAATCAGAGACGGCCTTCACGATCTTTTCGGTCTGCGTTCCGATCAGCTGTGCAACGCCAGCAGCCACGGCTTCGGAACGCTCCGTTGTGTTTCTCAGGATGAAAACCGGCTTGTTGAGACTAGGCGCCTCTTCCTGCACACCGCCGGAGTCCGTCAGGATCAGGTCGCTGCGCTCCATAAGATAGACAAACTCGACGTAATCCGCCGGCGGAATGAGATGGATGTTCTTCAAGCCTGAAAGAAATCTCAGAACTTGGGCCTTAACATTTGGGTTTGGATGAACCGGAAGGACGATTTTCACATCGCCTCTGCGGGCTAAGGACTTCAGCGCTCGGCACACATTTTCGACACCCGCGTCGAAATTCTCGCGACGATGAATCGTGACAAGAAGAATTTTTTCCGTCCCCGCCAGAAAATCGAACTGGGCATCAAGCTGCGCCTTCAAGGCCGCGTCAGTTCGCAAGCGCAAAACCACTGAAAGAAGCGCGTCGATAACAGTGTTCCCTGTGACGATAACGTTTTCGGTTGGAACACCCTCTCTTATCAGACAGGATCGAGCCGCCGGCGTCGGAGCGAAATGAATATTGCTGCTGACCGCAATCACCCGCCGATGCCACTCCTCGGGCCAAGGAGAGTCGAGCCGTCCCGTCCGCAGCCCTGCCTCAACGTGTGCCACCTTGAGCTTACGGTAGAACGCAGCGTGCGCTGCCGCCGTCGCTGACGTCGTGTCCCCCTGCACAACCAGAAGATCCAGATTCAACTCGGGGAAAAGATTGTCGAGTCGCTCTACGATGTTTGCATAAAGCGAATTGAGCGAGCCGCTTTTCGGCATCAAACCCAAATTATAATCGGGCTTGATGTCGAAAAACTCCAGAATTGTCTCCACCAATTGCTGGTGTTGGCCCGTCGAAATGACAATGGGCGCTATGCCCCCTCGTGCCTTGAGCGCCCGAACGACCGGAGCCATTTTGATTGCTTCCGGCCGCGTACCTATGACCAAGCCTACGCGCATACACTCCCCCCGTGCGCACTTCGCCACTCGAAGTGCCCAAAAGCGCAGGTTCTTGCTGCTTGTTCAAAGGTGATGGTCGTAGACGCGGCCCTCGGCTCCCCACCCGTTGGCCAACCTTCCACTCCCCGCCACGGTTCGACCATAACTGCGGCCGAGTAAGAAAATCAACAGGTGGTTTCGATTTCGAAATGCGAAATCGGCAGACCACTGAATCTTTGCTATTTCAATAAAGTAAACGGCGATGCGGAAAAATGGCTGCAGCTTGGCCACCCAATAAACAATACTCTTTTTCCGTCCCGTAAAAAGCCAATGTCGAATAACGTCGAACGCTGCGGCCTCAAGAGGCCGCACCTGCTCATCTGTCTGCAAGGAGTGCGAGCGCTTCGCGCAGCCGTGGCGGAATCGGAACAGGCCGGCGAGTCTTGCGATCGACGAAGACGTGGACGAAGTGACCGTCCGCGCGTGCTTCGTTTTCGCCGATGCCGAACAGACCAACCTCGTAGCGCACTGATGACGTGCCGAGCCGCGCCACCCTGAGCCCAGCGTCGATGTCCTCAGGGTAGCTGAAGGAGCGATGGAAGCGGCAACCCGTCTCGGCGACGATGCCGATCACCTCACCGGCATGAATATCGAGACCGCCGGGATCGATCAGGTAGCGATTGATGAGCGTATCGAAGTACGAGTAGTAAACCACATTGTTCACGTGGCCATAGACGTCATTGTCCATCCACCGCGTCGGTATTACGCGGAAGTGCTTGAAGGATGAGCGAACGGCTGGTGGCTGACGTTGGCTTGTGCTCATGGCTTCAACCGAAAAATTCGGGGAGCAATGAGCTCCCCGTTTTTCCGTCCACTACTTGACAGCGATAACCGCAATTTCGACGAGCAGGCGGGGATCGGCGAGCTTCGCCTCCACGCAGGCACGCGCGGGCAGATCCTTGCCGCCCGTCCAAGCGCGCCATGCGACGTTGACCTGATCGCGATTGCGGATGTCCGTCACCCAGATCGTGGCGGAGACGATCTTGCTCTTATCGGTGCCACACAGACCGAGCAAACGATCGATCTCCTTCAAGATCTGCTCCGTCTGGCCTTTCGCATCCTGGCTCGGATCGTCGGCCACGACACCCGCGGTGAAAACAAAGCCGTTGGCCTCAACGACATCCGAGAGAATCTCGGAAGACTCGTGGCGTACGATGGTCATGCACATCTCCCGTCGGTTGGAATTGACCAACGGCTCTTAGCACGGTTTGCAGCGTAAGCCACCCCTCGCCCACACTGAACCGCCTGAAACCGCTACGTTTTCGCGGCTGGCGCAAAATGCAGTCAGAGTTTGTGGGCCATGCGTTCCCGCTTGGTAGCGAGATAACGTGCATTGTAGGGCGAAGGCTTGGTCGCGTGCTGGATCTGCTCCACGACATCGATGCCGTGATTTCGCAAAGCCTCGACCTTGAGAGGATTGTTGGTCAGCAGCCTGATGCGATCGATCTTGAGATCCTTCAGGATCTTTGCCGCGAGCAAATAATCCCGTGCATCGACGGGCGCGCCGATAGACAGGTTCGCATCAACCGTATCAAGCCCGCGATCCTGGGCCGCGTAGGCTTTGATCTTGGCCACAAGGCCAATGCCCCGCCCTTCGTGATGAGGCAAATAGATGATGACGCCTGTTTCCGCCTCGATGATGCGGCCAATGGCCTTCTGCAGCTGAGGGTAACAATCGCAGCGCAGTGAGTGGAAGATATCGCCCGTCACGCAGCCGCTGTGCACGCGCACGAGCGGAATTTCCAATGGCGTCGAAACACCCGGCTTGCGATGAACCAGCGCCAGCGCCTGATACGAGGCCGAATCATCCTCATAGGCGTGCGCCTCGAACATGATCTCGCGGCCCTGATACTCGACGGGCAACACCGTGCGCGCTGTGTCGCGAAACATGGGGTTCTCGTTAAGCTCCCCGCGTTCCGCAACATCGGAATTCGCGAGCTTGCGTCCCCAGAGGCGCTGCCAGGGAGGTTTGAATCCGTTCGAGGGCGCGGAATCGACTTCGGTTAGACGCGCAGCCTGGCGCGCCAATGTTTCGGTGGACTTTGGAGCGTCTGCCATCTTACGCGCCCTCGATCCATTCTTGGTCTTGCTCAATCCTGCACCTTTCGGGGTGGCGCGACGAATTCCTGGGAGTGGATAGCGCCAGAGTATTAGATAATGCTTGGGCCGCGAAATTTCCCAGGGTCCAACCGGGTCTTCGTCGTATCGCATGACGGATTCCCGGCCCGCCTCCCTAGTTTCTGACCAAATCACACCTGGTGTACTCGAAACAACGTTTGCGCCCAACAGTATGGCGTGAATAGGGTGTTCCAATCGTTGCATATACGCAGTTCGGCCCTGCAAACAGGGCCGAACTCCATTTTGGGCATTTTTTGAAACGCAGTTGTTTAGGCGATCTTACCGCCAAGCTCGTCTTCGATGTGTATCCGGATAATCTCTTCAAAGCTGGAATCCGCCTTGAACCCGAGGCTAATCGCCCGGCTCGCATCAAAGTTTCGCGGCCAGCCCGCGACAATCTGCATGATTGTGGGATCGGGCTCCCTCCGGATCCGCGCCACCACCTTGTCGCCCGCCACTTTCCGCAAGGCCTCGATCTGCTCCGCGACGGTCACGGAAACACCAGGCATGGTTAAATTCCGCCGTGGACCCACCGCCGCACCATCGATGGTGGCGGCGTGGAGCAGGAAGCCGACAGCTGCGCGCGGGCTCGCGTGCCAGTGGCGCACGTCCTCCGAAACAGGCAACACCGCCTCCTCTCCGGCCAGCGGCTCGCGGATGATGTTGGAGAAAAAGCCCGAGGCCGCCTTGTTCGGCTTTCCTGGACGCACACAGATCGTCGGCAGTCGGATGCCGATGCCGTCAAAGAAACCCTTGCGCGTGTAGTCCGCAAGGAGCAGCTCACCAATGGCCTTCTGCGTGCCATAGGAGGTCAGCGGCGTGGTGAAGAACTCGTCTCCGATGACCTCGGGAAACGGTGCGCCGAAGACGGCGATAGAGCTCGTAAACACGAGACGCGGTTTGTGCCCCGCCTTCCGCACCGCCTCGAACAGGGCGCGGGTGCCATCAACGTTGACGCGGTAGCCCTTGTCGAATTCCTGCTCCGCCTCGCCCGATACAATTGCAGCGAGATGGAAAATCACGTCGGGCCGATCGGCGACGAGCTCCTCCGCGTGGCCCGGCTGGGACAGATCGCCCACCTTGGCAACCATCGGGAACGGGCAATCACGGCAACGCGCCTCGACCACGTCAGAGAGCACCAGACTGTCGATCGGTTTGCCGCCAAGATGGCCATCCTTCGCAAGCCGTTGGGCAAGCTTCTGGCCGATCATGCCGGCGCCGCCGATGATGAGTACCTTCATTGTGTAACCCTCCCAATCAGCCGAGGCACACGCCGCAGCGCTCGGCCCATTTCAATCCTTCGATCGTGCCCCGGCGCGGCCTGTATTCGCAGCCGATCCAGCCGTCGAACCCGGTTTCGTCGATCAGCCGGAAGAGCCACGCGTAATTCAGCTCGCCCTCGTCCGGCTCGCCGCGATCGGGCGGATTGGCAAGCTGGTAGTGGCGGGTGAGCGGCGCATACTCACGGATTGCCGTAGCCACGTCGCCTTCCATCACCTGCCGGTGGTAAATGTCGAACTGCAGTTTGAGATTTGGCTCGCCGACCTCATAGATCACCGCACGCGCCTCGCTGGTGCGGTTGAGGAAAAAGCCAGGAATGTCCCGCGTGTTGATCGGCTCGATCAAAAGCTCGACGCCGTGGTCCCGCGCAATGGTGGCCGCCTTCTTCAGGTTGGCGATGTAGCTTGCGCGCGAAGCGCCGTGATGGACGAGCCCGGCCATGACGTGAATGCGCGGGCAGCCAAGCGCCTCGGCGTACTTGAGCGCTTGCCGAAGGGCCGCCTCGAACTCCGCCTCGCGTCCCGGCAGAGCGGCAAGCCCTCGCTCGCCCTTGTTCCAGTCGCCGGGTGGTGTGTTGAACAGGACGAGCTGCAGCCCGTTGGCCTCCAGCCGCGCTGCAATCTCATCGATTGCGTATTCGTATGGAAACAGGATCTCGACGCCCTTAAACCCTGCCTTAGCCGCGGCCTCGAACCGGTCGAGAAACGGGACCTCGTTGAACATCATTGTCAGGTTGGCGGCAAAGCGCGGCATCAGGCTTGGTCTCCTGCGAAAACGTACTCGTTGGGGACGTCGAATTCACACTTCTGCGCTCGACCTTGAGAACCGTGTAAGTCCCCCCGATCGAGCGGATGAGGTGAGGCGCCCCTTCTTGTAGCCCAGCGCCCAGGCCCGTTCCAGAGCGTGATCGGGCCTTTCGTGGAGCGAAACCGACGGTGGATCAGAGGGCAAAGCCGCCATCGACCAGCATGGTCGTGCCGGTCGTGAAGGCACTTTCGTCAGAAGCCAGGTAAACGGCCAGCGCCGCAACTTCCTCCGGTGTGCCGAGCCGCCCCATGGGCTGGCGGTCGATGAACATCTGGCGGGCTTTCTCGACGCCGCCGACCTGCTTGCCCAGCGCCGCGATCCGCTCTTCGAGCGACGGTGACTGAATGGTCCCGGGGCAGATGGCATTGCAACGGATGCCTTTGCGGATGAAATCGACGGCTACGGACTTCGTCAGCCCGATCACGGCTGCCTTGGTTGCGCCGTAGACGTAGCGATTCGGCACGCCGCGGATGGAGCCCGCGCCCGAAGCGACGTTGATGATGGAACCACCGCCTTTCTCCAGCATGCCCGGCAGGAAGGCCTTGATCGTGCGGTGCATGGAGCGGACGTTGAGGTCGAAGGCGAAGTCCCACTCCTCATCGGTGCAGTCGAGCACCGTGTTGTGATGCACGAACCCGGCGGCGTTGAAGAGGATGTCGACGGGAGAGAACTGCTTCGCCATGGCTTCGACGGCGGCGGTGTCTCGCACGTCGAGCTGCAGGCACTCGGCAACGCCCTCTTTCTCGAGGCCTTCGAGCTTCTTCGGGTCGATGTCCGTGGCAATGACCCGTGCGCCTTCGCGCGCAAAGGCTATCGCCGTCGCCCGACCGATACCCGCTCCCGACGCCGTGCAGAACGCCGTTTTTCCCTCAAGCCGTTTCCCCATCGATCAACTCCCCGATCCGCGTTGGGCTGAACTGAACTCGGGGGACAATTAACACGCGGCGCGGCTGATGACAGCTTCCGATCAACAGCTTCCGTGCAGCAGGTCAGTCTCCAAGCGTCACAGCGCGAACCCACCAGTTGGGGCGGGCTGCTGAAATCCTCTGCGCCGCAGCCTGGGCGATCTCGGGATTCGGGAAAATTCCGTAGCAGGTCGGGCCAGCACCTGAAACGCGAACCAGGAGACAGGCCGCACACGCAGCAAGCAATCCTTCCGCGTCCGCAATGGCAGGAACGACTTTCCGGGCCGGAGCTGCGAGATCGTTGTCGTACTGGCGAAGGAAATTCACCAGCTCATCAACGCACTCGAGCGAGGGAGGCAAGTCTGGTTCACTGTCGTTTGATTCGGGCACGGGGCCAGCTGCGAGCTCCCTGAACACCTGCCGTGTCTTGTCGGCGGGCACGTCAGCATCAGGCGTGACAAGCACTGCAGGGAGTCGGGGAAGTGCATCGACGGCGCGCAGCTTCTCCCCGATGCCCCACATCAGCGCCGTCCGATCAAGGAAGCAGACCGGAACATCCGCCCCGAGACTTGCAGCAATTCCCAACCAATCGATCGAGTGCGCGAACGCAGGATTGGCCGCTCGGATGACACGAAGCGTCGCGGCTGCATCCGCCGATCCACCGCCAAGCCCGGCGGCAACTGGAAGGTTTTTCTCGATGGTTACCGCACCAAGCCGGAAGCGCGGCTCTGTTTGGGCCAGACGTTGGAGCGTTGTCTCCACGAGGTTCGGGCCAGAGATCGCAATTGCGTATGGCCCCTTCATCGAGACAGATGGGGGCGCCGTCAGGTCGAGCTCCACCTCATCGCCAACATCCGCGAAGGCGACGAGGCTCTGAAGCTCGTGGTAGCCATCGGCGCGGCGCCCAAGGACGCGCAGCGTCAAATTCACTTTGGCCCGGGCCAAGGTGCCATATCGGCTGCGGCCGGAATCTGCCCCGCAATCTTCAGCCATGAGATGATGCGGACCTCCGCCCGCCTATCGCGTCGGCGCGTCGGGAGCGTACTTGGTCTGGGCACGCCGCTTGTTGTTCGGCCGCGATGCCTGCCGGTTCTGTTTCTTCGGCTGGCGAACAACAGGCGGCTCCAACAGGCCGTGCTCCAGCTTCGCCTTGATCTTCTCGACGTCTTCCGGCTCGGGATTGAGAGTCAAGGCGTACTGCCACTGGTATCGGGCTTCACGCTTCCGATCCACCCGCCAGAGTGCGTCTCCAAGGTGATCGTTGAGCACCGGATCCTCCGGCCGCAGCTCCACAGCCCGCTCGAGGAAACGCACCGCTTCCTCGTAATTGCCGAGCTTGTAATGCGCCCATCCGAGGCTATCGACGATGTAGCCGTCATCCGGCTTCAGCGAGACCGCCTTCTCGATCAGCTGCAGCCCCTTCCTGAGGTTCCGGTTCTGGTCGATCCACGAATAGCCCAGATAGTTGAGCACCAGCGGCTGATCCGGGCTGAGCTCCAGGGCCTTCTTCAGATCGGCCTCTGCCTCCGGCCACTTCTTGATGCGCTCGTAGGACGTTCCGCGGGCGTACCAGTAGACCCAGTGCTGCTTCTCCGGCTTTTTGATGAGGGCAATGGCCCGCGTGTAATAGTCGATGGCCTCCTCGTAGCGCTTGCGCCCACGAAGGATCGTGCCAATTGCATCGAGGACGCGCAGATCGTTCGGGTTCTTCTCAAGCAACCGATCCAGCAGCGCTTTGGCCTCGTCTGGCCTTTCGAGAAGGTTCAGGTTGAAAGCCTTGCGGATCTCGATGGAGGTATCGAGCGCGGTGCCGGATGGGATCTTCTCGTATGTGTCGATCGCCTCCTGGTAGCGCTTGGTGGCCTCGTAGAGATTGGCCAGCGCCGCGAGTGCAAACGGGAAGTCCGGACGCAGATAAAGCGCCATCTGCAGGTAGAGCGCGCCGATGCTGATGCCGCCTTCGCCCGTCAGAGCCTCGCCAAGCCCATAGAAGACTTCGGCGAGCCCCTCCTCCACCGAGTTGACGATGAGCGACACCTCCTCACCGGCTTCGAGCCGGTTGAGCAGATCACGGCTCGTGGGATGGCCATCGCCCCCCGTCTTGCTCAAGTGCTCGCGCAAGATGGAGATCGCCAGCTTCCGATCGCCAGCCTTGGCCGCGTGCTGGGCGTAGGCAATCGCCGTGCGCGGCGTGCGCGCATCCATTTTGAAGATGAGGGCATAGGCCTTGCGTGCCTCTGACGGACGCCGGCCCAGATCGGCGATGAGTGCGCGGTGATAGCGGATATAGAACTGCGCCCACTCCGCCTGCCGACCCGCGTCGAGCAGTGAGAGCGCGCCATCGACGTCCCCGGTGGCCAACTTCACCCACGCGCGAGTGAGATTTGCCGTCAGCTCCCCGATGGGGCCGGAGCCCGCCGTGCGGAAGTGCGTTTCAGCCGCCTCGAAGTTGCCCGCCTTGAACGCGCTGAGGCCCAGGACGAGCTGCGCCATCCGATGAGTTTCCTGGCGCTGGACAATCGCCTGAGCGAGCTCGATTGCCCGAGGCCAATTCCCCTCGGACGCCTCCATCAAGAACGCCTGCTCAATCAGCAGCTCGTTCTCCGGGTCCTTCGCCAGCGCGCGTGAGTAGAAAGCGGCCGCCGCGGCCGTGTCGCGCTGCTCCCTCGCAAACCGACCGGCCAGATAGCTGCCGAGCAGCGACTCCACCTCGTCCGACTGCGCCGGCGGCGCCTGCGTTACGGCAGACAGCTTCTGCGCGGCCGCCGTCGCAACCATGGCCGCTGTGGCGACGCCCAAACAGGCAAAGCCGAGGATAAGCCGCCGTGAGCGCATAGCACCTCTTTCGTGGGGCTCGGAGGTGCCCCTGAACCGATGTTGAAAGTCATTCATTCTTAGCAAAGACGATAGCTCTTTGGCGACTCCGAGGCGGCAATTTCAGCGGATAACCGCGCTGCCGCTCACATCGTATGTGAAGGGTGGTGCCGAGCCGCCGCACTTTCCAGAGGGCGGGCGCAACCTACATCTTCACTACCCCACCCCGAGAATACCGCTGCAATCCTTGCCAGCTCATTGACCAACTTTTAGTTCGGGCCCCAGGCGCGCCGCTCCTCCCCTTATCCATCAACCTTGCGAAACTGTGGCTGGCTGGCTAGCAGGTCGCGATCTGGCCTTGATGATGATTCAGGACGGCTTGAGCAGCTCAGTCTTGCGAGCGCGTCGGGCGGCAATCAAACAAATTGTGCAATCTGACACCACCAAAAGTTGTAGGTAGGCGGTGTCGCTTATAGACGAACACTTCATAAATGCGGTCGGCAAACGCGATCGACTTCTGGCGCGGGGTGGCCCTGTTGATGATCTTCATCAACCACATCCCTGGAAATGCCTTCAGCTACATCACGCTGCGCAACTATTCCATTTCGGATGCCGCCGAGCTGTTCGTGTTCCTCGCCGGCTGGTCGCTGTCCTACGCCACCGGCGGTCCGCATCACCCGGAACCCTGGCTCAGGACGCTGCTCCGTCTGCTGTCGCGCGCCATCGAGATCTACAGGGCTCAGCTCGTCATAACGATCCTGGCCCTCGCCTTCCTGGCGTCGGTAGCCCTTCTCCTCGAAGACCCGCTGTTTCTCGAATGGCACAACGCTGCATCGATCTTCTATGACCCTGTGCGGGCCATCATCGGCACCGTTCTGCTGACGCACCAGCTCGGCTACTTCAATATCCTTCCGTTGTATGTCGCCCTTTTGCTGTTTGCGCCTTTCATTATTCCGTTGGCGCGACGGAGTCCCTGGGCAGCGGCTGCAGTATCGATAGCCATTTACATCTTCACGCTGGTGACGTGGACGATTCCGCCCAACTGGCCTGCCGAAGAGCGCTGGTACTTCAATCCGTTTTCGTGGCAGCTTCTGCTGGTCCTGGGCTTCCTTTCCGCCGAGCTGAGCCGGTCGAGCCCCACATTCAAGCGCATCGTTGCGCGGCTGGTGCCGTTTGCCTGGGTGGCGCTCGCAATTGGAGCGTTTGTGACGCTCAATCAGCTGTGGCCGGACCCCATGCGCGTTCCCGAGCCACAACTGTTCTTCCTGTTCGACAAGACGTATCTGTCGCCCGTCCGTGTCCTGAGCCTTGTGTCGATCGTCATCGCCTTCCACGGCGTCTACAAGTATATCGAGCGCCCGCTTGGGCCGATTACCTCCCTGATGTGTGCTTATGGGCGCAATTCCTTAGCCGTATTCTGTGTCGGCTCGCTCCTGTCCTTGATCGGCCAAGTCATTCGCGCGATACTGCCCGGGAGTTTCCTGCTTGATTGCGCGTTGGTTGTTTCCGGCATCGCGTTGATGGGGTTCACTGCATGGTTTGTCGAGTGGCGAAGCCGGGTGCCTTACTTGGTATCGCAGCAGGCCTCCTGATCTGCTCTTCCGCAGCTGCCCTGCAATCCCAGAACAATCGCGTAACACTGCAGTGGGCAGACCTTGCCCGGGCCGCCAGGGAATTTTCCGCCGAGTGCAAGGTTGCCAAGGCCTACGGGCCCGTCGCCCCCCTGTCCAGCTTTCGCCGCGCGATCAAGGAACGCCGTTTCGTAAAAGTGCTGGCCATTGGCTCGTCCTCGACCGTCGGCGTGGGGGCCAGCTCACCCGCCTCGACCTACCCCGTCAGGCTGGAGAACAACCTGGAAGCGCTGGTCCCCGGCCTCGACGTACGCATGATGAACCGCGGCGTGTCGGGCGAAACGGGTCAGGGTGCTGTCCAGCGGCTCAAGCAACTGGTGGCGGAGCACAGACCGGACCTCGTCATCTGGCAGGTGGGGACGAATGATGCCCTCGCGCGCATCGACGAGGACGACTTCGCCGACATGCTGCGTGAGACACTGGACTGGCTCCATGCGAACGGCATAGATGTCATTCTCATCGATCCACAGTATGTGAAGCGGCTCGCGGACGACCCGCACTACACCAACATCGTGAATACCATCTCGAAAGTGGCGACACAGGAGCGGATTTTGGTGGTGAACCGCTTCGGCGCGATGGCTGATCTGGCGAAGCGGAACGGAGAAACGGCCTATCTCGCCCCTGACAAATTCCACCTGAACGACCTTGGCTATCGTTGCATGGCCGAGTACGCGGCCCGCGCCATTGCCGCCGGCATTCTTCAGGCGGAAACCGAAGCTGCGCAAAAGCAGTCGGCGGGCCCCTGACAGGAGCTGCCCAGCACCTCCAAGAGCCTAGTCGTTAATGGGAGGCACCCCCAAAAGGGGTGCTTTCTTCAGCTGTTAGCCATTTCTTCAGGCTGAGAAAACGGCTTGGCCACGCGACGCTCGTCCGCGGGAACCCCGCCTTGTGGCGCTGGTTACTTGGCCGACCAGCGTACCAGAAGGAGGCCAACCGTGACGTCCCCCGCACTGTGGGGTGCGGCAGCCGGGCTGGCAATTGCAGCGCTTTTTGGCCCGGTGCCGTCGCAAGCGTCTGACCAGTCCCCTTTCACCTCGAAGTCGGATTCGGTGTTGAGCCAGTCGGTGGGCGACCTGACCGAGGGCCAGATCTTCTCGACCAATGGCCTTGTCTGTGACAAGCCATCGGAGGTCGATGCCGTCGTCACCCTCGCCCGCAAAGGTGAAGCCCTGAAGGCGGCGCTGGATCAGATCAACGCTGGGGCGCAAGTTCCTCGCTGCGTCATGGGACAGACGTTGATTGCGCGGTACGTCGCGCGGGCGACCACGTTTTCCATCGACGATCAGCCCTTCTACATCCACGAGGTCATCGTGGTTGGCGTGGCAGTGCAGACGCCCCGAGGGGTTGTTCCCTTTCGGCTCAAAAAGCCAATGAAACAGTACGTCGTCTCGACGTTGAAAAGCGTATCCGCCTGACGGCCGCGGCCAAAGACCGGCGATTGGTTGCCTGTCTAGGTGTGGAGTTGGTTATTGCCCCGCGCTTCGCGGATGCCAATGAACAGGCCCGCGCCGATTATAATCGCCGAGCCCAGCCACGTCCCCCAATCAGGCCAGGTATCCTTGAAGAGATACCCCACGATGACGGACCACACCATTTGCATGTACATGAACGGCGCGACGAGGTTGGCCGGCGCGTAGGTCATGGATTTCGCGCCGCAGTAATGGCCAAGCCCGCCAAGGACGCCCAGCAGCAGAAAAAGCGCAATGTCCCCCCACGACTGCGGCGTCGTCCAATTGAACGCGACGATACCGGAGAGGACGATTGTGCCAACCAGCGGCGTGTAGACGACAGAAGTCTCCGGTCGGTCGAAGGCCGCCACACGCCGCGTGTAGATCTGCTCGAAAGCGTACGTCACCGCGCTTCCGAGAATGAGCAGCGAAGCCCAATGGAACAGCTCTGTTCCCGGCCGGACGACAATAAGCACACCGACAAACGCCGCGATCACGGCTGCCAGCCGATGACCGGAGATCGGCTCGCCAAGCATCGGCCAGGCAAGCAGAACGATGAAGAAAGGTCCGGCAAAGCTGATTGCCGCCACCTTGGCGAGCGGCAGGAACGCCAAGCCGGTGAAGAACAACGTAGTTGTCACCAACATCAGCACCGAGCGCGCAATCTGCAGCCCGGGGCGATTGGTAATGAGGATGCGCGCGCCGTGCTTTGGCGCAAACAGCGCGAGCACGAACAACAAATGAGAGCCCGTGCGCGCCCACACGATCTGCTCCGGGCTGTAACGCTCCGTCAGCAGCTGCGCGAGGCCGTTCATCACCGGGAACAGCGTATGCGCCAGGCACATGAACAAGATGCCAACGAGAGGCCGGTAGGTAAGAGCCTGGGCGGCGGGGGGCATGCAGGGAGGCTGAACGTTGTTGGAACGTGGATGACAGACAAGCGTCTGTTTTCGGCAAACACAACTCTTGGTCAGGATTTGAGTTGCTGGTCAACTCTGGAGCCATGCGGCAACTGCTGGTCAGGGCTGCGATGTCCAATTGTGTGAACAGCACTACCGAAAAAGCGCGTATGTCAAAAATTGATAGCCGGTAGAGAATGATGCGGAGATAAGTGTCTGCGCTGAGGGCGCGGGGCCTAATGCATGCAGAAGATCGCCGATCCGAGTCCTGAACTGCAGCGTGCCAATCGCCTGAAGGCCATTGGGCTGGTGACGCTTGCCGTCACCATGTTTGGCTGTCTCGACGCGACGGCCAAATATCTCGTTTCCGTGGCACAGCTGCCCGTCGGCGAGATCGTCTGGATGCGCTTTTTCGGGCACTTGATGTTCATGATGCTGTTGCTGGGGATCGTCAGCGTCCCGAGGTTGGTCCGCACCCGCAAGCTGCCCTTCCAGATCGCCCGCTCGGTGCTGATGATGCTGTCGACGCTGTTCAACGTGCTGGCGTTGCGGCACCTGCGCCTTGATCAGACGACCACGATTCTGTTCCTCGCCCCGCTTACGGTGGCCCTGCTAGCAGGCCCTGTGCTTGGCGAATGGGTCGGCTGGCGCCGGCTGGTGGCGATCTTCGTCGGGTTCAGCGGAATTGTGATTGCGATCCGGCCCGGCTACGCCAATGTGCACCCGGCGGTCCTGTTCTCGCTCGCGGGGATGTTTGCGTACGCGATGTTTATTCTCCTCACCCGCTATCTCGTCGCGCACGATCCATCCGAGGTGACGCTTTTCTACTCGACGCTTGTGGGCACAATCTTCATCGCACCGTGGGCGTTCTCACAGTGGACCTGGCCAACGGACGCCCCGACCTGGTTTGCGCTGCTCACACTCGGCTTCTGGGGTGGGTTAGGCCACTATGTCTTTATCCTGGCGCATCGCTGGGCGCCTGCCCCCACGCTCGCGCCGTTTCTCTACGGACAGCTCGTTTCGGTAACCATCATCGGCTATCTGGTTTTTGGCCAGCTGCCTGACATTTGGACGATCATCGGGGCGGGCATCGTCGTCGCCTCCGGAATTTATTTGACGCACCGGGAGCGGATGACGCGACTGGAAGCGGCGAGCTCCTAGAGCCTGAGACACGACGAATTCAAAGCAGCCGCTGCGGGCTCCAGTTCAACTCACAGCGACTTTTGCATCTCCCGGACGAATTCGCTGAGACCAAGCAGACGTTCCCTGCGCAAACGCTCGGCGGCCAGAATAGCGCGCAGGCCGGCGACGCTCGCCTCGAGATCAGCGTTGATGATGACGTAGTCGTATTCCGCCCAGTGACTGATCTCTCCCGCCGCCTCGGCCATGCGTCGCGCCACCGTCTCGGGATCATCCTGGGCCCGTGATCTCAGACGTTGCTCGAGAACTTCGCCAGAAGGCGGAAGGATGAAGACGCGCACCAGATCCTGCGCCATCTTCTCGTTGAGCTGCTGGGCGCCCTGCCAGTCGATGTCGAACAGCACATCCCGCCCGGCAGCCAAGGCACGCTCAACGGGCGAGCGCGGTGTGCCGTAGAGATTCCCGAAAACGCAGGCCCACTCGAGCAGCTCGCCAGCGTCCTGCATCCGGCGGAATTCGGATTCACTTACGAAATAATAGTCCCTGCCCTCAACCTCGCCGGGCCGTGGCTTCCGCGTCGTCACCGAAACCGACATCTCGATGCCGGACTCCGCCTCAAGCAGACGGCGCGCCAGCGTCGTTTTCCCCGCGCCGGACGGCGAGGACAGGACCAGCATGATCCCGCGGCGTTCAATAGTCACCGAATGCACAGCTCTACTCGATGTTCTGGATCTGCTCGCGCATCTGCTCGATCAGCGCCTTGAGCTCGAGGCCAAGGCGCGTGATCTCCCGATCATTCGCCTTGGAGCACAACGTGTTGGCCTCCCGATTGAACTCCTGGGACAGGAAATCGAGCCTGCGCCCTACGGGCTCCGTCGTATCAAGCATTTCCCGCGCCGCCGCAATATGTGCCCGCAATCTTTGCAGCTCTTCTTCAATGTCGGCGCGCGTTGCCAGCAGCACCGCTTCCTGATGCAGCCTTGTCTCGTCGAAGGCGCTCGACGTCTCGAGCAGCCGCGCGACCTGCTCCTTCAGTCGCGCCCGAATGACTTCAGGAGATCGGGCCGGTGAGGCTGCTGCTGCCTCCACGCAGCGTTCGATCTCGTGCAGCAAATCGAGAAGCACGAGCCGGAGCCTTGCACCCTCGGAAGCCCGCATGGCCTCGATGCCGGCGAGTGCCTCTTCAAGGCTCGCCATCATCGCCTGGGTGCGGGCCTCGACTTCTTCCTCGCTCTCCTCGGCTTCAACGACGTCGAGAACGCCTTTCACCGACAGCAGCCCGTCGACGGAAATGTTACTACCGCCGACAGCCGCGCGGACCTGCTCGGCGGCCGCAAGGACCTGCTGCAAGAGTTCCGGGTTGAGCCGAACCTGAGCGATGCTTTCCTCGCGCTTCACGGAGAGCATTATGGCGACATTGCCGCGCTTCAACCGCTTGGCCGCGGCCTCGCGCACCAGCGGCTCCAGCGACTCATAGCCTGACGGCAGCTTCAGGCGCAGGTCGAGCCCGCGACCGTTGACGCTGCGCACTTCCCAGTGCCAGCGCGTCGGCCCGATCGCGCCATCGGCGCGCGCGAAACCGGTCATGCTTTTCAGCGTCATTGGAGGGCCGTGGAGTAAAGATGCGACGCCGCAACTGTTGCGCGGGAACCTAACCGCTCCCGGCCTGCGGAACAAGCGAGCAGCGCGCCGCGCCTTTCAGAAGCGCCGCCACCGGCGGCATGAGGCGCTACTTAGAGCTTGGGCTTGCGCACGGGGAGCGGCGGGCCGTCGTTCGCGTTGTCCTCGGCAGCATTCGCCTCCGAGGCGGCCGCCGCTGCATTATCATTATTGGCCTGCGCCTTGGCCGCCTCGGCCTGCCTGGCCCGGATTTCTCTCTCGATTTTCCGCCAGTTGGCGACGGCGACGTTGTGCTCTTCCAGCGTTGCGGAGAAGACGCTCGCCCCTTCGCCATTGGCCACGAAGTAGAGGTAATTCGTAGCGGATGGATTGAGCACGGCGCGGATGGCTTCGCGGCCCGGGTTGCAGATGGGGGTCGGCGGCAATCCACGCATCTGGTACGTGTTGTGGCTGGTCTTCTTCTGGATCTCACTCCGGTAGATCGGACGCCCCCAGTTCACCTGCCCCCCTTCGAGCCCATAAAGAATTGTCGGGTCCGACTGCAGCGGCATGCCCTTTTTCAGGCGGTTGATGAAAACCGAAGCGATATCCTCGAACTTGTCGTTGCGCCCCGTCTCACGCTGCACAATCGAAGCGAGAATTACAGCCTCCTCGATGCTGTTCAGCGGAAGGTTTGGCTGCCGGGTCTCCCAAACGGACTCCAGGAATTTCTGCTGCTCAGCCCGCATCATGTCGATGATGGCCTGACGCGAGCTGCCACGGGGAACAAGGTACGTGTCCGGCAGGAGCTTCCCTTCTTCGGGAACAGTCTCGATCTCACCGGTGAGTGTCGGGTCCGCGCGCAAGCGCTCAACGATCTGGTGGCTCGTCAGCCCCTCCGGAATCGTCAGCCGCATGAGGGATACCTTGCCCCGGCTGATGAGGTCCGCCACCTCGCGCATGCTCTGCCCAGGCTCGAACTCATAATTTCCGGCCTTGAACTGGAGCGGCGTGCCGCCGAACCAAGCCGACATCTGGCGCGACAGGTAGTAGGCGACGAAGATGTGCTCGCTGGAAATGATCCCTTCGCGCTCCAGCCTGCGGGCAATGTCGCGCGATCCCTCGCCTCTCGGGATCACGACTGTACGCTCCTGTTGAAGCGGGCCTGGCTTGTCGAGTTCGGAGGAAATCCAGAACACGCCGCCAGCAGCGACGGCCAGCGTCAGGAAGCTGAACGTCAGGAAGGCGTTGATGAACCGAAGCGTCGGACCCAACCTTCTTACCTCGCGGCGCGTTCTCGAGCCTTTCGGCCTTGATGGTGCCCGAGTGGGCTCCAGGGCCTCGGCGGGACTACGAGGCATAACACCCGAAGGTCGAGTCCGTGTTCGTCCCTCCGTCCTAGGCCGAGCCTGCAGCATTCCCTCGTGAACCTTTTGCCGAATAGTTGTGCACTGACTTATGCCCGAGTCTCCGGAAAATGAAACTAGAGTTACCGGAATATGGGCACCTCAGCGCATCGGCAAGATGACGCTGGAATGTGGCAAGAGCTGGCTTCGAGAACGCGCACCGCTGTGTCAGCTGACGTAGCGGCGCATGATGAGCGAGGCGTTCGTTCCTCCGAACCCAAACGAATTGGACAGGACCGTATCGACCTTCCGCTCACGGGCTTTATGCGGCACGAGATCGATTGGTGTCTCAACGGATGGATTGTCCAGGTTGAGCGTTGGGGGCACCACGTTGTCGCGGATTGCCAGCACGCTGAAGATAGCCTCCACGGCACCTGCTGCGCCGAGCAAGTGTCCGATGGCCGACTTCGTCGACGACATCGAGAGCTTGGCCGCCGCATCGCCAAAGAGCCGCTCGACGGCTGCGAGCTCGATCTCGTCACCCATCGGCGTCGATGTTCCGTGGGCGTTGATGTAGTCGATCGCGCTCGGATCGATGCCAGCGCGCTTGAGGGCCGCCTTCATGCAGCGGTACGCCCCATCGCCGTCCTCGGCAGGAGCGGTGATGTGGTAGGCATCGCCGGAAAGTCCGTACCCGATGACCTCAGCGTAGATCCGGGCACCGCGTGCCTTCGCGTGCTCAAGTTCCTCGAGCACGACGACGCCCGCACCTTCGCCCATGACGAAACCGTCGCGATCCTTGTCATAGGGCCGGGAAGCGCGAGTCGGCTCATGGTTGAAGTTGGTCGAAAGCGCGCGGCACGCCGCAAAGCCGGCAATGGCGATGCGGCAAATGGGGCTTTCGGTGCCCCCCGCAACCATCACGTCGGCATCGCCCATTGCAATCAGGCGCGCGGCGTCACCAATGGCGTGAGCACCGGTCGAGCACGCGGTGACTACCGCGTGGTTCGGACCCTTGAGCTTATGCTTGATGGAGACCTGACCCGAGGCGAGGTTGATCAGACGCCCCGGGATGAAGAACGGGCTCACGCGCCGCGGCCCCTTCTCCTGCAGCAGGATAGCGGTCTCGGCGATTCCCTGCAGGCCACCGATGCCGGAGCCGATGAGAACGCCGGCGCGCTCCTGCTGCTCCGGTGTCTTGGCTTCGAAGCCAGAGTCCGCCAGCGCCTGGTCGGCCGCCGCCATCGCGTAGACGATGAAGTCGTCGACCTTGCGCTGCTCCTTCGGCTCCATCCAGTCGTTGGGATTGAAGGTCCCATTCGAACCGTCGCCGCGCGGTACAAAGCAGGCGATCTGGCAGGACAGGTCCGAGACGTCAAACTCTTCCACCCGACGCGCACCGCTGTGCCCGGCCAGAAGGCGTGACCAAGTGGCCTCGACCCCGCATCCGAGCGGCGTAACGAGACCCAATCCCGTGATGACAACCCGTCGCATGCCAAATCCCAAAGCGGCGGCGTCCGGCCGCGGCCGCAGAAGCACCGCCTTGTTGTTGTTCTAACAGAATTGCGGCGATCGTACTGGGAAAGCGCAGCTCTTAGGCTGCGTTCGCGTTCTTCTCGAGGAACCTCACGGCGTCGCCAACCGTGAGAATGTGCTCAGCCGCATCGTCAGGAATCTCGCAGCCGAACTCTTCCTCGAACGCCATCACAAGCTCAACTGTGTCGAGGCTGTCCGCGCCCAGATCGTCGATGAAGGAGGCGTTCTCCGTCACTTTCTCTGCTTCAACGCCGAGATGCTCAACCACGATCTTCTTCACGCGCTCGGCAACGTCGCTCATAGCAATTTCCCTCGTCTCGTTAGTTTTCACATGAGTTCGTGCAGGTCGCCCCGACCGAATTCGGTTGCGGGCCGGAACGGAGTCTCCGAGCGGGCTACCAGAGTCATGGTGCGATCAAATAGAAATCGCCTGATCTCGGCAGCTTTTCCCCAAGTACTCCTTACGAAAGCAGGCGCTCCTAACACACTTCCCACCCCTTTACCAGCATCGCATTTGCCACTGCTTACGCGAAACTCGGCGGGCGCTAAGTTCCCTGCAGTTTATTTCCTTTGCGGTCAAACCATGGCCATTCCGCCATTGATGTGAAGCGTCTGCCCGGTGACGTACCGCGCTTCCTCGCTGGCCAGATAGAGCGCGCCCGCGGCAATGTCGTCGGGTGTGCCAAACGTGCCAGCAGGGATGTGCTGGGCGATCGCCTCGACTTGTTTTTCGGTCAACACGTCGGTCATGGCGGTCTTGATAAAGCCCGGCGCTATGCAGTTTGCCGTAATCCCACGCGAGGCAACTTCACGCGCCAGCGACTTCGTCATACCGATCATGCCGGCCTTGGCGGCGGCATAGTTCCCTTGTCCCGGGTTGCCGATGATACCAGACACCGACGTGATATTGATGATTCGGCCCCATTGTCGGCGCATCATATTTCGCACAGCCGCGCGGCAGAGCATGAATGTCGACGTCAGATTGACGGCGATGACCTGGTCCCACTCTTCATCCTTCATGCGCATGAAGAGGTTATCTCTGGTCAGGCCGGCGTTGTTCACCAGGATATCCAGTGTGCCAAGCTTGGCCTCGGCCTCGCCGGCCAGCTTCTGAACCGCGGCACGATCGCTCAGGTCGCACGGCACGATGTGCACGCGATCGCCGAGCTCGGCGGCCAGTGCTTCCAGACGGTCAACCTTTGTGCCGGAAATGGCAACCGCGGCCCCTGCCGCATGCAGCTTGCGCGCGATGGCACCTCCGATGCCCCCGGTCGCGCCGGTGACCAGCGCCCCTTTGCCAGACAGATTGAACATGGCTTATCTCCCGAGCGCCGCAAGTGCGGCATCAATATCAGCAGGCGTGCCGACGGACATCGCATTGGCGTCCTTGAGGATCCGCTTCACGAGCCCAGACAGCACCTTGCCCGCTCCGATTTCGTAGAAATCTGTCACGCCGAGGGCACCCATCTTTTGGACGCACTCGCGCCAGCGCACCGTGCCGGTGACCTGCTCGACAAGGCGCTTCTTGATTTCCTGAGGATCGCTGATGGGCTCCGCCAGGACGTTGGCAACCACGGGGACGGCCGGCTCGCGCACCTCGACCTTTTCCAGCTCGGCGGCCATTACATCGGCTGCAGGTTGCATCAGCGAACAATGGAACGGGGCGCTCACAGGTAGTGGAATCGCGCGCCGCACGCCATGCTTGCGGCCGACCTCTGCGACCCGGTCGATCGCGGTCTTGTGCCCCGAAAGGACAACTTGAGTCGGCTCATTATCATTGGCGACCTGGCAGACCTCGCCCTGCGCCGCCTCGGCTGCGACCTTTTCGGCTATATCGAGACCGACACCGAGCAGCGCCACCATCGCTCCCTGCCCAACGGGCACGGCCTGTTGCATTGCACGGCCACGGGCGCGCAGGAGACGCGCTGCATCGCGAATGGAAAGCGCTCCGGCCGCAGCCAGTGCGGAATATTCACCCAAGGAGTGGCCGGCTACGTAGCTCACGTGCTCGCCAAGCTTGAACCCCTTCTCCTGCTCCAGCACGCGGATCGCGGCCATGGAGACGGCCATCAGCGCCGGCTGGGCGTTCTCTGTCAGGGTGAGAACGTCCTTCGGGCCTTCCCACATGATCCGGGATAGGGATTCTCCCAACGCGTCGTCGACTTCGTCGAAGACGTCCCGGGCCGCCTTGTACGTCTCGGCTAGCTCCCGGCCCATGCCCACGTCCTGGCTGCCCTGGCCCGGGAAGACAAATGCCACCGCCATCTAAGCTGCCGCCCTTCCCTCGATTCTTCGGCGCAAATAGTGAGTAGGATCGAGCGAATAAAGCAATCGTCTCGTTTCGCCCACCCGCCAATTCGCTACAACTTTTCCCGGCGCTTTAGGCATGGCTCGCCTGCCCCTGTCAAGTTGGCGGGAGCAAAACTCTTGCGATACGACACTTTTCGCGTATAAGAGCCGCGTTCACGAAGCGACGCCATCCCGGTTGGGGGCTGAACGGCGGGCGTTCTTTTTCCACACAGTGTGGAAAAAGGGGGTGCAAGGGCAACCGCCCCTGCCGCCGGTGTCTCCGCTCTTTGAGGTCGTCGTTGAGGCCTTTCAAGCCGCCATTCGATGCGGCTCGTCCGGCCTCAATAGGGGCTCTGCGCCGGGATGGACAACAGGATGAAAGGCTAGATTCATGCCACTCTACGAGCATGTTTTCCTGGCGCGCCAGGAGGTCTCGCCGCAGCAGGTCGAGGCCATGATCAAGGAATTCTCGCAGGTTATCACGGAAGGTGGCGGTACGGTCGGCAAGACCGAGTACTGGGGCCTGAAGACCTTGGCCTACAAGATCAAGAAGAACCGCAAGGCGCATTACGCCCTTATGAACATTGACGCGCAGCCGGACGTCGTCGCGGAAATGGAGCGGCGCATGCGTCTGTCGCCGGATGTCCTGCGCTTTTTGACGCTGCGCGTCGAGGAACACGAGACCGAGCCCTCCGTGCAGATGCGCAAGAGCGATGATCGTGGCGGCAGCAAGGGCGGCCGTTCATCAGCGCAGGCCGGCGCGTCGACGTTCCGCGCCAAGCCCGCCAAGCGTGATCAGGCAGAGGCCGAATCGGAGGAGTAAGACATGGCTGATGTTTCCGCAGCCGGCCTGCGCCGGCCTTTCCATCGCCGCCGGAAGACCTGCCCGTTCTCGGGGCAGCACGCGCCCAAGATCGACTACAAGGACGTTCGTTTGCTGAGCCGGTTCATCTCCGAGCGCGGGAAGATTGTCCCGAGCCGGATCACGGCGGTTTCGGCGAAGAAGCAGCGCGAGCTGGCGCGCGCCATCAAGCGGGCGCGTTTCCTCGGCTTGCTGCCCTACGTCATAAAGTAAGGACATAAAAGTGCCGGCCCCTCTTGGGCCGGCGTCTCTTTAGCAGTGGTTGAGGCGGTAAGCCGAAAGGCAATCCCGACCTCTAACCGCCGGAAGTGCGGGACAGCTCACGTCATGCCTTTTGCTCTCCTCATAGGAGTCGGCGCCGGACTGGTTTCCGGCCTGTTGTTTGCCTCGGCCTCGACCGGCACGCTGGTCGGGCTGATGGTGCTCGTCTTCCTCACGCCTCTTCCTGTCGCCATCACGGGCTTGGGCTGGGGCTGGCCCGCAGCCGCGACCGCGGCAGTCACCGCTCCCGTCATCATCGGGGTGATTCTGGCGCCGCGCGGCGCTCTTCTTCACCTTGTTGCACTCGGAATTCCGACAGTCGTCCTGTCCTACCTCACCCTGCTCAACCGCACTGTGAATGTCGGCGACAGAGAGGAGGTCGAATGGTACCCCATCGGACGGATCGTGGGCGTGTCGGCGGTGATGGCAGGCTGCATCGCCACGTTGGCCCTGCTGACGACGGCGACCGACATTGACGGGCTCAGGGCGACACTCCGGGAAACGTTCGAGCGCGGCATTTTGCAGCAAATTCAGGCGTCCCAGCCCGGCAGTCAGATTCTCGGCGAAGAGGAAATCGCGACCTTCACAGAGCTGATGGTCGTGAGCTTCTCTGGCGCAATTGCCACCATGTGGATGGCGATCGCGATGATCAATTTATGGCTGGCCGGATTAATTACCCGCGCCTCGGGGCTCTTGGTTCGGCCTTGGCCGGAGCTATCGACGCTCACGCTGCCGCGGCAGATGCCCGTTGCCTTCGCCATAACGATCGCCCTGACCTTCCTGCCTGGTTATCCGGGCCTGATCGCATCAGGTTTCGCGAGCGCCTTCATATTCGCCTACATGCTCGTCGGCCTGGCGATCCTGCATCACGTGACGCGCGGCATGGCCGTACGCGGACTGCTGCTTTTTTGCGTGTATGCCGCGCTCGTTTTTCTCAATCCGTTCAGCGGACTAGCGGTCGCGATGATTGGTCTTGCAGAGCCGATCTCGCCGCTGCGGCGCAAGTTCCCGCCCAGCTCGCCGACCGTTTGAAGGAACGAAACGGAAGAATCGAAAGTCAGAAAGCAAGGAGTCGAATCATGCAGGTCATTCTGTTGGAGCGCGTCGGCCGTCTTGGCCAGATGGGCGACGTGGTCAACGTCAAGGACGGCTACGCCCGGAACTACCTCCTCCCGAAGGGAAAGGCGCTGCGCGCCACCAAGGAAAACATGGAGGAGTTCCAGAAGCGGCGTGTCCAGCTCGAAGCTCGTAACCTGGAGCTGAAGAAGGAGGCCGAGGCGGTTGCGGCGAAGCTCGACGGCCACACGTTCGTCGCCATCCGCCAGGCCGGTGACACCGGTCAGCTTTATGGCTCGGTTTCCACTCGCGACATCGCGGAGATCGTGCGTAACGGCGGCTTCACCGTGGATCGGACCCAGGTCATTCTCGATCGCGCCATCAAGACGCTGGGCCTGCATCCGGTAAAGATCCGCCTGCATCCCGAGGTGGAGGTGAAGGTTACGCTCAATGTCGCCCGATCGGAGGAGGAGGCTGCCCGGCAGGCTCGCGGCGAGGACGTGACCGTGGTTCGTGAGGAGCGCCTCGAGCTCGAGACCTTCAATCCGGAGACTCTGTTCGAGCAGCCCCCTGCGGCTGAGGGCAGCACGGGTGAGACGGGTTCGGCCGCTTGAGCCGAACCTTTCGTCCCTGTTCGGCGTAACTCGGGATAACGTGTTGCAGACACACGTTAATCACGTCTTGCTGTTACGCCGAGAACTGGGCACTCTCTGACGAGGTGGAGAGTTAGGTGCAGCATGTAGCAGCTTCTGCTTCGTCCGAGCCCTACCATGTTCTGGCTACTGGAAAAAATCCTCCGAAGGGTCGTCGTCAACGGGAATTTGAGGGTCGTTGATGCGACCGGCAGCCAGTATCGCTTCGGCGACGGGACCGGGCCAGAAGTTGCCATCCGCTTCGCAGACAGAGCCACCGAGCGCGCAGTTGCCTTCGATCCGCAGCTGACGCTCGGCGAGTCCTACATGAACGGACGGCTGGTCGTCGAAAGCGGAACCGTCTACGACCTGCTGGAGCTTCTCCTGCGCAACGTGGAGGCGCAGCCGCAACCCCGCTGGCTCCAGTGGCTTGATGCGGGCCGCCGCTACGGGCGGCGCCTACAGCAGTTCAATCCGGTCAGTCGCGCCCGCCGCAATGCGGCCTATCACTACAATATCGACGGCGCGATCTACGACCTGTTCCTCGATCCGGACAAACAATATTCCTGCGCCTACTTCACGCCTGGCGCTGACCTCAACGAGGCGCAGCTCGCAAAAAAAGTTCACCTCGCGTCGAAACTGGCGCTGAGACCTGGCCAGCGCGTGCTCGACATCGGCTGTGGCTGGGGCGGCCTGGCGCTCTGGATGGCCACCAACGCCGGCACGAAGGTCAAGGGCATCACGCTGAGCTCGGAGCAATTGGCCGTCGCTCAGGAACGCGCGCGAAAACAAGGTTTGGCCAACGCCATCGAATTCGCCCTCGAGGATTACCGAGAGACTGCGGGCAAGTTCGACCGCATCGTTTCCGTCGGCATGTTCGAGCATGTCGGCGTAAACCATTACGGCACCTTCTTCCGGCGGCTGAATGAGCTTCTCACGGATGACGGCGTGGCCGTGCTTCATTCCATCGGCCGCTCCGATGGTCCGGGCTACACCAATCCCTTTATCGCGAAGTACATCTTCCCCGGCGGCTACATCCCGGCGCTGTCCGAGGTGCTGCCAGCCATCGAACGAGCCGGCCTCATCGTTTCGGACATCGAGATCCTTCGCCTTCATTACGCCGAGACGTTGAAAGCCTGGCGCGAGCGCTTCATGGCGCGCCGGCAGGAAGCCGTGGCGCTCAAGGGCGAAGAGTTCTGCCGTATGTGGGAGTTTTACCTCGCCGGCTCCGAAACGGCCTTCCGCTACCAGGGAATGATGGTCTTCCAGATCCAGCTCATCAAACGGATCGACGCGCTGCCCATTGTTCGCGACTACATGCTGGAAGAAGAGCGCAGGTATTACGAAGCCACGCGCTCCCGCTCAGAGCCAACCCGCCTCGCTGGAGAATAAGGCACGCTACGTTCAACTCGGTTTGCGTTTTGGTTTGCCTGTCGCGGCCGCGCACCTGCACGTTTTCCCCAGCCGAATATCGCCTTCCGCGGAGTGAAGGCAGTTTTTCCGGTTGGTAGCGCTAAACTCCCTTAGATGCTGGCTGATTCGCACTGGTGCAAACGCATTTTTGCGCCGGTGTGCATTATGGGGATTGGATGGGCAGTGGGGCCTGAACTCAGGCTCCGTCCGCTGCTCGATCTGCTAGCTTCGCGCGCATGACGAACAGAGCCCTCCTTTCTTCCCACAAGCTTCGCGCACAGGCCGCAGCCGACGAGCCATTGAGTTTCCGGCAGCCGCCGCACAACATCGAAGCCGAGCAAGCCCTGCTCGGAGCCATTCTCATCAACAACGAGGCCCTGGACCGGGTCGCTGGCTTCCTTGAGCCGCACCACTTTTACGACCCTCTGCATCAGCAGATTTACGAGATCGCCTCCAAGCTCATCCAGGCGGGCAAGCAGGCGACACCGATCACCCTGCGCACGTTCTTCGAGAACGCGGAGCCGATCGACGAAAACCTGACGGTGCCGCAGTACCTCGGCCGGCTGGCTGCCAACGCGGCGACGATCATCAACGCCGCGGAATACGGTCGGACGATCTATGACCTCGCGACACGCCGGGCGCTGATCGCTATCGGCGAGGACATGGTCAACACGGCCTACGACAGCCCTGTCGATTTCCCCCCTGAGGAACAGATCCAGGAGGCCGAAAACCGCCTCTACGCACTCGCTGAGAGCGGCAAGTATGGCCAAGGCTTCATGACCTTCGGCGCCGCGCTGACGCAGGCCATCGAAATGGCGAACGCCGCTTATCAGCGCGAAGGCCATCTATCGGGTCTTTCGACGGGTCTCGTCGATCTGGACGCAAAGCTTGGCGGCCTGCAAAACTCCGACCTCATCATTCTGGCCGGCCGCCCGTCCATGGGTAAGACGGCGCTCGCAACCAACATCGCCTACCACGTCGCCAAGTCCCATAAGGTCGAAAAGCAACCCGACGGCACCGAAAAGGTCGTGGACGGCGGCGTCGTCGCGTTCTTCTCGCTCGAAATGTCGGCCGAGCAGCTGGCGACGCGTATCCTTTCCGAGCAGGCGGAAATTTCCTCGGAGAAGATCCGGCGCGGCATGATCACCGAAGAGGAATTCCGTCGCCTCGTGCGGGTCAGCCAGGAAATGTCCCAGATCCCGCTTTACATCGACCAGACTGGCGGCATTTCGGTGGCCCAGCTTGCAGCCCGCGCCCGCAAGCTCAAGCGCCAGCGTGGACTGGGCCTCGTTGTGGTGGACTATCTTCAGCTGCTCACAGGCTCGTCGCGGCGCGCCATGGAGGGGCGCGTGCAGGAAGTTTCGGAAATTACGACGAGCCTCAAGGCACTGGCGAAGGAGCTCAACGTTCCCATCATCGCGTTGTCCCAGCTGTCACGTGCGGTGGAACAGCGCGAAGACAAGCGGCCGCAGCTTGCGGACTTGCGCGAGTCCGGCTCCATCGAGCAAGACGCCGACGTGGTGTTGTTCGTTTTCCGTGAGGAGTACTACGTCGAGCGACGTAAGCCTTCGGAATCGAACGTCGAAGAGCTGCTCAAGTGGCAACAGGAAATGTCACTCGTGCACGGCAAGGCCGAGGTCATCATCGGCAAGCAGCGCCACGGCCCGACGGGCACCGTGCAGCTCTCCTTCGAGGCCAATTACACGCGGTTCGGCAATCTTGCCCGTGAGGACATGCTGCCGGAACGCCACGATTGAGGATGATTCATGGCGGTTCTCAGCACTCGAGAGCAGATGGAGGCGAACGAAAGCATTCCGGTTAATGCGCGCGCGGTTCTACGTATCGACCTTGATGCTCTGCGCGCCAACTGGCGGAAGGTTAACGAGGCGACAGGGCGCGCCGAGTGCGCCGCCGTTATCAAGGCGGACGCTTACGGGCTTGGCCTCGAACAGATCTGCCGCGCCCTCACCGAGGAAGGCTGCCGCACATTCTTTACCGCGACGATCGATGAAGGGCGCCGCCTGCGCGAGGTGAACCCTGGCGCAATCATCTACATTCTCGACGGCCTTCTGCCGGGAGCTGCCGAATACTATTCGGGATTCGATCTGCGCCCTGCTCTTTCCAGTCTCGCAGAAATTCGCGAGTGGGCCGCCTATTGCCGCGAGCGTGACACCAAGCTCGCCGCGGCCATTCACATCAACACCGGCATGAACCGGCTCGGGCTGCCAGAGTCCGAGGTCATGGAGCTGGTGGCGCACCCGGAGCTTCTGCAGGATTTCCGCCTGTCGCTCGTCATGAGCCATCTGGCGTGCGCCGATGTTCCCGAGCACCCGATGAACGCGGCCCAGCGCGCCGAATTCGAGCGTCTCACGGCGATGCTTCCGCCGGCACCGCGCAGTCTGGCGAACTCCGGCGGCGTGTTCCTCGGACCCGACTATCATTACGACCTCGTCCGGCCAGGCATCGTGTTGTATGGCGGTCGCGCGCACGAAAAGCGGCCCAACCCGATGCGAACGGTGGTGCGCCTCTCGGCGAAAGTACTCCAAGTTTTTGAAGTCCCGCCTGGCCAGACCGTCGGCTACAACGCCACCTACGTCATCGACAAACCAACGCGTGTTGCGACGATCGCCTGCGGTTACGCGGACGGCTTCCTGCGCGCCTTGAGCGGACCCACCGGGAATCCGGGCCCCGTGGGCTACATCGGGCCGCATCCGGTGCGGGTCATCGGACGGGTCTCGATGGACCTCATCACGGTCGATGTCAGCGAGGTGCCGCCCGATCAGGTCTACCGCGGCGCCTGGGTCGAGGTCATGGGCGACCGCGTGACCCTGGACGACCTCACGGATCGCGCGGGCACCATCGGCTACGAGCTCTTGTCGCGGCTCGGCCGGCGCGTGCATCGCATCTACGAGGGAGCGGGCTCTTGAGGCGACCAGTCGGCACTATTCGCTCCCTTTGCGGCTCAGATGCCCAGCGCTTCAGGTGCCCTCACCATGGCTAAGGCGGCGAAGCCGGTTTTCGTCTGTCAGAACTGCGGCGCCGTCTCAAGCCGTTGGACCGGCAAGTGCGCGAGCTGCGAAGAGTGGAACACCATCGTTGAAGAAACCGCCGGCGACGCAGCGCCGCCCGGGTCCGGCCTCACGGCTAGCCGCGGGCGGGTCATCGCGCTGGAGAGCCTCGCCGGCAGCACGGACCCAGCTCCGAGGATTCCGACAGGGTCAGCTGAGCTCGACCGCGTTACTGGCGGGGGGATTGTTCCCGGCTCCGCGTTGCTGATCGGCGGCGAGCCGGGCATTGGCAAGTCCACACTGCTCCTTCAGCTCTGCGCTGCGCTCGCAGATCGCGGCCTCCGGACCGTTTACTTCTCGGGCGAAGAAGCCGTTGCCCAGGTCCGCTTGCGGGCGGAGCGATTGGGCCTGCGGGACGCGCCGGTCGCCCTCGCGTCAGAAACGAACTTGGCCAACATCCTGGCAACGCTTTCCGACGGTCGCCGGCCAGATCTCGTTGTGATCGACTCCATCCAAACTCTCTGGGCCGAGGCTTTGGAGGCTGCGCCGGGGACCGTCAGCCAGGTCCGCGCGGCAACACAATCGCTCATCCGGTTCGCGAAATCGCAGGGCAGCGCGCTGCTTCTGGTCGGTCACGTCACCAAGGAAGGCCAGATTGCCGGCCCGAAGGTGGTCGAGCACATGGTCGACACCGTCCTCTATTTCGAGGGCGACCGGGGCCACCCCTTCCGCATTCTCCGCGCGGTCAAGAACCGGTTCGGCGCCACGGACGAAATCGGCGTGTTCGAGATGGTGGGCCAGGGCCTGCGGGAAGTTTCCAACCCGTCCGAGCTGTTCCTTGGCGATCGCGACTCCCAGACGCCGGGCTCTGCCGTGTTCGCCGGCATGGAAGGCACCCGCCCAATTCTCGTTGAAATTCAAGCTCTTGTTGCCCCCTCCCCACTCGGCACGCCGCGTCGCGCCGTGGTCGGCTGGGATGCGAACCGCCTTTCCATGCTGCTGGCGGTTCTCGATGCCCGCTGCGGCGTGAGCTTCGGACAGAACGACGTTTACCTCAACGTTGCCGGTGGCCTGAAGATTACGGAGCCTGCGGCGGACCTTGCCGCAGCCGCCGCCCTGCTCTCGTCGATTTCCGGTACACCGCTTCCGCAGAATCGGGTGTTTTTTGGCGAGATCAGCCTTTCTGGCGCCGTTCGTGCGGCAGCGCACATGACTGCAAGGTTAAAGGAGGCCCAGAAGCTCGGGTTTCAGAGTGCCGTTCTCCCGCAGGCCGGCGAGATCGATGCCACAGCGTTGACGCTTTCCTTACAACGTATCCCGCATTTGAAGATGCTTGCGGAGCAACTGGCGCCGTGCGACTGAACAATGGGGGATTACTCCCGCCTTGCTTGAGAGTCCTTGAGGGAGCCTCGAAATGATTGGGCCGCTGACCTATCTCGATGCAGGCCTTCTGGCAATTTGCTTCCTGTCAGGCCTGTTGGCCATGTATCGCGGCCTGACGCGGGAACTTCTGTCGATCCTGTCCTGGCTGGCGGCTGCAGGGGCGGTGCTCTACTTCGTGCTGTTCCACAAGCCCTTTGCGGAAGACCTCGCCCGGCAGATCAATGCCCCCGTCGCGATCGCGCAAATTGCAGTCGGCGCAGTGATTTTCCTCATCGTCCTGGTGGTGGTTCACCTGATTACGGCGCGGATTTCGGATGCCATTCTCGACAGCCGTGTCGGCATGGTCGACCGGATTTTGGGCTTCCTCTTCGGCGTCGTGCGGGGCTTCGTGCTCGTGGTCATCCCGTATATGTTCTACGAGAGTTTCGTGCCTGATCCCCAGCAGCAAGTGCCCTGGGTGCGCGAAGCCAAGTCGCTGCCGATGATCCGCAGCACCGGCGAGACCTTCAAGGTCATCCTGACGCGCTATGTGCCTTCGTCCCTGACGGACTCCAATGGAGACGAGCAGCAGGGCGCGACGACATCTCCCAAGTTTCAGGATGTCACGCTGTTGTATCCGGCAAGAAATCGTATATCAGTTGCGCAGCTCTTGGGGCCTGCCGCTCACAGTTGAGTGAAAACGGCGCCAAGGTGCGTCATGCCGGCATTGTCGAAGCGGATCTGGAGGCTCTGATGGCAGGCGAGGCTCAAGCTGATCTGATGTTCGACGATGCGCATTGGCTACGATACGGCGATGATCGCCTGCGCGAGGAATGCGGTGTATTCGGCATCTTCGGCCATGATGATGCGGCGGCCCTGACAGCCCTCGGCCTGCATGCCCTCCAACATCGCGGCCAGGAAGCGGCTGGTATCGTTACCTTCGACGGCAAACAGTTCCATTCCGAACGTCGCCTGGGCCTTGTCGGCGACAACTTCAACAAGGTTGATGTCATCAAACGCCTTCGCGGCCCTATGGCCGTGGGCCATGTCCGCTACTCAACCACCGGCGAAACGGTCCTCCGCAACGTCCAACCGCTGTTCGCCGATCTTGAAACCGGAGGCTTCGCCGTCGCCCATAACGGCAATCTCACCAACGCCCTGACGCTCCGCCGCGAGCTTGTCCAATCGGGCGCAATTTTCCAGTCGACCTCCGACACGGAAGTCATCCTTCACCTTATTGCCCGCTCGCAGAAACGGCGGATCGTCGAGCGGCTCGTTGAGGCCCTGCGCCAGCTGGAAGGTGCCTACGCCTTCGTCTGTCTGACCAACGACATGCTGATCGGCGCGCGTGATCCCGTCGGCATCCGTCCGCTGGTCATCGGCCGCCTCGGCTCGGCCTACATCCTCGCCTCCGAGACGTGTGCGCTCGACATCGTAGGCGCCGAATTCGTACGAGAAGTGGAGAACGGCGAGGTTGTTGTCATTACAGCCGAGGGTCTTGAGAGCCACCGTCCCTTCCCGATCCGCCCGGCCCGCCCCTGCATCTTCGAATACATCTACTTCGCCCGCCCCGATTCCATCGTCGGCGGGCGAAATGTTTATGAGGTCCGCAAGCGCATGGGCATCGAGCTGGCCAAGGAGGCGCCGGCGCCGGTGGACGTGGTTGTGCCGATCCCTGACTCCGGCGTTCCGGCGGCCATTGGTTACGCCCAAGCGTCAGCCCTGCCGTTTGAGCTGGGTATCATCCGGAACCACTACGTCGGTCGCACCTTCATCGAGCCTGAGCAGCGCATCCGCCAGCTCGGCGTCAAGCTCAAACATTCCGCGAACTCGGCCGCGATCCGTGGCAAACGGATTGTCCTGATTGACGACAGCGTCGTGCGCGGCACCACGTCCAAGAAGATCGTCACCATGATGCGCGAGGCCGGTGCGAGTGAGGTGCACATGCGCATCGCCTGCCCGCAGATCAAATACGGCGACTACTACGGAATCGACACGCCGACCCGCCAAGAGCTCCTGGCCGCCAACATGTCGCTCGAGGAGATGCGCGAGTTCATGGGCGCGGACTCGCTACAGTTCCTGTCCGTGGACGGTCTGTACCGGGCCATGGGCTATGAGAAGCGCGACAATCTCAATCCGCAGTTCAGCGATCACTGCTTCACCGGCGACTATCCGACCGACCTGACCGACCTCAACGGTGGCTCGGTTCCGCGCCAGCTCTCATTGCTCGCTGAAATCCGTTGAAGGGCAGCGACCCGGGCGGGCTTGCATCACAAATTGGCGATATGATCTCTTCCGCAGAGGAAGTGGCGGGCTTTCGCTTGCGATCGCTCCGCGGAGGTTTGAATTGGGAGGTCCCATGACGGCAAGGCTAGGCGTGGCCGCGGCAGCGCTCGTTCTCGCGCTTGGCGCTTTCCCCCATAAGAGCTTCGCCACCAGCATCCACACAGCGGAAGAAGGAGGAACCTATCATTCCCGCTTCTGCCCCGTCCTGGCGGAGCAGCTTGCCCATTCCGAGTTTGCGTACTCCTGCGAGGCTTCAGCAGGAACGGCAGAGAACATCCGGAAGGTTCTCACCTCACCGGCAGACATCGGTTACGGCCAACTCGACATCTTTGCCCGCCTGTTGCAGGACGCTGACGACGCCGAGTCTCTCGTGACCATCCGATCGGATGATGTGCGCCAATGTCTGTTCGCCGTTACCAAGCGCCGCGACCTACAGAGCTTCGGCGACCTGTCGGCCCGCGCCCCCGAATTGCATTTCTATCTGCCGCCGCGCGAATCGAACAGCAATGGAACATTTGCCCTGCTCCAGCAGATCGACCCTGATGGCCTTGGTAAGGCGGGGAACATAACGTACGCGCCGAGCGCGGAGGACGCCATTCACACGGCCCTCTCGGAGGAAAATGCCGTCGCATTCTTCGTGGAGTTTCCCGATCCGGAGAATCGCCGCTTCAAGCTTGTGCGGGTGGAGGGCGGCCACTTCGTGCCGATCGTCGACCGCGAAGTGCTGCGCCAGCAGATCGGTGGCCACAAGGTCTACTTCGTCCAGGAGACGCAGGTTGCGAATGCCGACTGGCTGACGAGCGCGCGCAAGGTCGTAACGGCCTGCACGCCGACCATCGTCTTTACCGGATCGCCCGAGAAAATCGCCAACCCGAAGGCCCGTCAGGACCATGAGGATCTGATCGCCACGGTGCGCGCTATGCGTACGGAAACGCTGCTGCCCCAGGTAAGCACCCTCGCCCGGGTTCTTGCGCGCACGAAGGAGCTTTCCGCTGCGAGCGCGGAAAAACTGATGCAGGCGTCAGAGCGCGCGAGGGAAAAGGCGAAGCCCTACATCGAAAGCGCCAAGGAAACGACGGAGAAGGCCATCGAGGCAGCCAAGCCGGCGCTTGAGAAAGCCAAAGATTACGGTTGGAAGTTCTATGAACGGGCGCGCGAGGAGCTGAAGGGCATCATGGATTCCAAGCCCGAAGAGGGACCGTCGCCTTCGCCCGAGCATCAACAAGAGTCGCAACAGCAGTAATTGTACGAATTGGGAGCGTAATAGCCGATGACATCCAAACCCCTCGAGGGTCGCATCGCCCTCATTACGGGCGCTTCGCGCGGAATTGGGCGTGCCGTGGCCCTCGCATTCGCGCGCGAGGGAGCGCACGTCATTCTGATGGCGCGCACGCAGGGCGCTCTTGAGGAACTCGACGACGAAATCCGCGCGGCGGGTGGCTCGGCGACGCTCCTCCGGCTCGATCTGCGCAACGGCGAAAAGCTCGATGCACTCGGACCGACGCTCTATCAGCGCTGGGGGAAGCTCGACATTTTGGTGGGCAACGCCGGCATTCTGGGGCCACTTTCTCCGCTCGGTCACATCACGACCGATGCATGGCAGGATGTCATCAACATCAACCTCACCGCCAACTGGCGCCTGATCCGCACCTGCGATCCCGTGCTCCGGCGCTCCGACGCCGGACGGGCGATTTTCGTCACGTCCGGCGCGGCGAGTGGCAAATACGCCTACTGGGGGCCCTACGCTGCATCCAAGGCTGGCCTTGAGGCGCTGGTCAAAACCTATGCTCACGAAGTCGAGCGCACACCGGTCCGCGCCAATCTCATTAATCCCGGCGCAACTCGCACCGGTATGCGGGCGAAGGCATTCCCGGGCGAGGATCCACAAACGCTTCCGCCACCCGAAGCTGTTGCACCGCTTTTTGTTGAACTGGCGAGCCCTGAGTGCACCCGCAATGGCGAGGTGGTCAACTTCCGCGAATGGCAGGCTGCGCAGAAGGCGGAGGATGCCTGAGCCTGAGGCACGCGTGACGAGGTGAACCACGCTACTGGCTGGGCGTTCTCCATTCTCCAGCGACCTTTCGCAGGTTGCTCAGTCCGTCCAGGTTAGGAATGCCCTCTTGCGAGCCGTTGCCATCATCAATGCGAAAGCCAGCACCGTGCTGGAGATGGGGCCGGCCGTCGTTCATGACATCGCGCAAGGTTTTCGGACCCGTGGTTACGATCTCGAGGTTGAGCTTCTGCCTTCCGAGAACATCGAGCCTGCGCTCAAATCCGCCGCCGCGCGCCCTGATCTCGACGCGGTGATCGTGGGCGGCGGCGATGGCTCGCTGAACGTCGCGGCATCCCTGCTCTCGGGAACCGGCAAGGCGCTGGGCGTCCTTCCGCTCGGGACGGTGAACTTGCTTGCCCGCGATCTCCAAATTCCATTCGACGTTATTCACGCCGTCGATGCTTTGTCGAACGCGACCGTCGAGACGATCGACCTCGCCGAGGTCAACGGCGTCACGTTTCACTCCATCGCCGGCCTCGGGTTTCTCGCACAGATGGCACGTGAAAGGCAGCGGGCGCGGAAGGAAGTGCCTTTCGCCCGCTGGCTGGCGTTTGCTTTGGCACTATGGCGTGCTTTGTCCCGCGCCGATCGCATTGCCCTGCTGATCGAAACCGACACCGGCAAAATCACCCGCCGATGCTCAGCGGTCCTCGTAACCAACAACATTTATCGCGAAAGCGAATGGACCCGCAGGCGGATGAGCGATGGCCTACTTGAGGTCCACATGGTCTCCGGGTGGACATGGTGGCCGCTCGCGAGAGCAGGGCTGGATGTCATGATGGGCCGCTGGCGGCAAAGCGGACGCGTCGAGTCGATCCTTGGCCGAGAGCTAGTGATCACGACCCGTAAAACCCGTGTGCCCGTTTCAGTTGATGGGGAGATCGTTACCCTAAGCCCTCCGTTGCACTTTCGTGTGCGCCCGAACGCTCTCAAGGTGCTGCGTCCTATCCCGGCGAACGCAACGGCCCAATCGGCACCTTACGGGTCAACCTCTGAGGTCTGGCGAAACTCCGCTTGAGATGCTACGCGTCTGAACACTGTTCAATGATCTTCCGGCACCAGGGGGCAGGATGTCGTGAAGACACGATCGAGGGGGCGGCATCGGCCTGCTTGGGCCTTTCGCTGGATCGCTGCGCTTTGCTTCGCGATAACGTTCGGTGGATGTGCCGACACACCGAAGCTGGAAGTACCATTGACTGAACCGCAGCAGATAGGCTGGGCCGCCGTGGTTCGGACGAATACGAGCGTCGCCAGGCCGATTAGAGATTTCGTTCTGCGTCATGCCCCCTACAAGCAGATCGATACCAAGACGGGCAAACCGAACGAGCGGATCGGCAGGACGCCGGGCTCGGCATGCGAAGTCATCCGCTATCTCGCAGCACTTGCGGCAAGCGACCCTGCTGATCGGGAGGCTGTCCGAAAAGCGGAAGAACTCGCGCGCTGGGTGATCCGGCTTCAGGAGACCGATAGATCAAGCGCGGCTTTCGGTGGTGTTCCCTCCACGCCCGACCTGCCAATGCCAGCGAACCGATATTTCTACACCATCGACGCCGGGTTCTGCGGCACCGCGATGTTCTCTCTCTACGATCTGACAAAGAATGAGCAGTATCGCGAAGCCGGCCTCAGATTCGCAGATTTCCTTCTGAATATGCACAGCGGAAGAAATCGCCCCTACTCGCGCTCTGCTGGCCTGCCGGATGGTTTTTGCGAGTTCGTCGTCGTGGTCGGCCCGCAACCGGCGTGGAACTGCGACCGGCACGTAAAAAACCTCATTGCGCTGCCTGTTCTCCGGCGGGCAGCACAATTGACCGGCAAAAAAGACTACGAGATGGCAGCGCAGTCTGCCCGCACGTTCCTCGTCGAGGGTTTAAGCGGCGCCTGGGAGCATGCCGATACTGAGGCGGTTGTCGCATGCGAAACGCCTACTTGTTCGCATGCCTGGCGGCGCGTGCCCGGGCCCAAAGAGGAGCGGGATTATTTCGTGTATGGAGATACGCTCGCCTATGCGTTGCGCGGCCTGTTCGAATTCGAAGGCGCCTCCTCGGCGGTGAGAACGCTTTATGCGCAATTCGCGGCCTATCGGGGCAAGGACGAGAAAACGCGCAAATACGATGGGCGTATTGCATTTGCGGGTTATCTCCATCCGAAAAGTCAATCGCCGGACCCGCTGAGCGCGTATTACGACGTCGTCACGCTCGGCATTCTCCACAATTTGCGCCGCGCTGTGAATGCCGATCACTACGCAGCCGCAGATTCAGTGCTGCGCAACCGGCTGGCATCAACCGCGCAGCTTCCCTGGCGTATGGGCTTCGATTTCAATTTCCCGACCGACGTTGCCATCGATCTTACGACGCTTGCCAATATTGGCGAGGCGCTGACGTTGCCGCCTGCGCCCGCCAGAAATTGACTTCGAAATGCTTTGACTTCAGGCGTATTGGCCGCCGTTGGCCACTGTGCCGGCACCGTCGCCAGGAAAATAGGTCGCGCCCGCGCCATTGACGTTGATGACGCCGTTGAGCGTCGCCTGGTATCGGGGCCCCGATGCACTGCCAGACCAGTTTATGCCATACGACGTAATCAGCCCCGTCGTCTGAGCGTAGGCGAAACCGAATGAAAATGTCGGTGTGCCGCTGATCTCCACCGATCCCAGCGCGTAGAAAATGTGTCCGCCAGCATCGGCGTAAAGATGATGCGGCGCAGCTCCATCGATGGAAATCTGGCCGCCCAGCATCTCGACGAATGCGCCGTTATCCGCCCCGATGTGGCGGAAAGGACATGCACCGAACGCGTTTTTGCCGGTCAGGAACACAACCGCGCCATAACGCGCCCAAATGCCGACGTCTCCGCTGATCTTTACCCCTTCGATGCGCACTTTCGCGCCCGCAGCGTCCACGAGAAACGCGTTCGCACCTGTGACGGAAATTTCGACGTTGCCCGGATTATCCGGGTTCCCAATGATATTGAGCTGCGAGCCGTCGAACATTGGCCGGTTGACCCAGCCGCCGCTCGTATAAACACCATCCGCGAGTTTGATCGTTACAGAATGGCCCACCGCATCGACGTTGAGCGCAGAGTCGATGGCTTTCTGCAGCGTGCGAAATGGAGCTTCCGGCGAAAGTCCGTGATTGGAATCATCGCCGGAGGGATCGACGTAATAGGTGCGATCTGCTGCCAATATTTCACGGCCCGGCGTCGCGGGAAGGCGAACACGCCCGGTATTCCGATCCACGACTATTGCTTCATGCCAAACATCGCCGTCGGGACTGACCTTGAAATGGAAGTCGTCGTCGCCCGCCAGGCCCATTTCGGCGCGGCCGGACCACCCTGTCTGGAACAGGACGGTGCCAAAATCGCTGCTTTCAGCCTTGTTGATCTTCAGCTGATGCCCGCCGCTTTCGTGAGTAAACAGCGAAGCAGGCGATGCCACAGTAAACCGATTAACTGTATCGGCCGTGGCGTTGATGCCCAGTTGCGGGGCGGGATCTGAAACAGCAGCCGGAACCCAAGCCGCACCATTCCAGACGACAAGAAGCTCCTCGTCGATGATCCACGCCGTCCAGCCCTTTTGCGGGTAATAGAAGGCCCAGGCGCCATCCTGAAACGCCGCAAGCGCGTTCTCATGCCCCGACCACTCGCCGGCGGCGTCATCCCCAACAATATATCGGGCGCCTTCTGCAGGCTCGGCGGGCGGCTCCGAAAGATCACGGTCCTCGACGGCGATGTGCAGCAGCGCATCAAGCGCGCGGATTGCCTCATTATGCGTCACGTGCTTTTGCGCCTGCGCTGGCGCGATATAGGGAAGCTTCAGGTTCGGCGTTTCGAACATTCCCGCAGTCTCCCGATGAAATCCGACGGGGCGAGAATGGCGCAGCTTCGTAAGGCGGGGATAAGTTCGGAGAGAAAGCGCGTCGTGAATGCAGCACGACAAGGATTCAGATCGAGTTCCTGCTTTCCAGCCAACCCAAAAGGTAGCCGAGCATGTTCTTGCCGTGCCGCGGATCATCGTGAAGCTCGGCAAGCTCCGATATTCTTAGCACCGTGCTCATCAGTTCGATGCGTTCGCGATCCAGATTGCGGTTCGTCAACCGCTCGTATGCGCGACAAATCCGGATCGTCAAATCGCGCGATATGAAATTCGAATAAATGAATTCCTGGTGTAGCGATCCAAAACCGGAATCGCCGAAATCATAGATGCCATTTAGCTTGTTTCTGGCGCGGTCGAACGCCATGTTCCAACCGTGCCCGTCGAAGAAACCATAAGTTTCACCGTGCGGGTCCGGCGGAAGCTCCTGCCAGGACATCACAGTGCGTTCGATTTCGGTGCGATATTCGGCTGGCAGAATAGGCCAAATGCGCCGTAACATTTCTTCAGGCTCCACCCAAGCCCTGATTGGCCCCGCGCCAGCCGCCCTCATCTGCTCGGCATTGAGGGCATGCAGCTCGGCATAGAACTGTGCGAGATCCGCGGCCAATGTCTCGCGGTCCGAGTCGGAGAGGCCTGCATAGACATCGGGCACAAGGTGCTCGCCTTCGATCTTCACATGGCATGAGAAGAACGGCGGACCAGCGTGGAGAACGGGCTCCGGCACGCGCATTGTCACCGCGGGACGGATGACACGTAGCAGGCTGGTCTCCCTTTCAAGTGCCTTCTTTGCTGTTTCGTGGCGAGGAAACCTGAAGATCAGCCGGTCATCCACCTCCACGGCGATGCTGTCCCATCCCGTATTCTGAAGCCTGAACTGTGCGGCAGAAAGCTCGGGATAGGTGCATACGATCGCCTCGCGGAAGGGCTGCAATTCGCTGGTCTGCGCCACTACATCTCCGTTCAATCCCGATGATGGTCTGCCGAAGTAACACGTGCTAGTGAGCATCGCCTAGCAGGGCGCTACCTCCGCCGGCATATTCGAAAGAAAAATGGCAATCGCGAACGCACATAACGCTTACAAATTTTCCGTGGCCCCCATGATGGATTGGACGGATCGGCATTGCCGGTTCTTCCATCGTCTGCTGACGCGTCACGCCCTGCTCTACACCGAGATGATTACGGCGGACGCCGTGATTTGCGGGGATCGGGAAAGGTTGCTCGGTTTTAGCACCGAGGAGCATCCCGTCGCGCTGCAGCTCGGCGGCTCCAATCCGGAGCGGCTGGCGACAGCAGCGCGCATAGGTGCCGAGTTCGGCTACGACGAAATCAACCTTAACGTTGGCTGCCCGTCGGACCGGGTGCAGGAGGGACGCTTTGGCGCCTGCCTTATGGCAGAGCCGGAGCTGGTTGCCGAGTGCGTGGCTGCCATGCAGGCTACCTGCGAGGTGCCTGTTACTGTGAAGTGCCGCATCGGCATCGACGATCAGGACAGCGAGGCCGATCTTGAGCGATTCATTTCGACCGTCGCGGCAGCTGGTTGCGCCACATTCATCGTCCACGCGCGGAAAGCCTGGCTTCAGGGGCTCTCGCCGAAGGAGAACCGCGATGTGCCGCCGCTTGACTATAATCGCGTCTACCGCCTCAAGGCGGCCCATCCCGAGCTCACCATTGTGATCAACGGCGGCATCCGTTCGCTCGATGAGGCGGAGAAGCACCTGCAGCACGTCGACGGCGTCATGCTCGGCCGGGCCGCTTACCAGATGCCGTATCTGCTCGCCGAAGTGGATCGGCGTATCTTCGGCTCTGACGAGCCGCCGGTCAGCCGGCGCGAGGTCGTCGAGCGGCTGAAGCCCTACATCGAGCGGCATCTGGCGCGCGGTGGTCGGCTCAACAACATCACCCGCCACATCCTTGGCCTCTATCATGGCGAGCCAGGCGCGCGTATGTTCAGACGACATCTGAGCGGGACCGATGCGCGCGAAGGCTCCGGCTTGGAGCCACTGAACCGGGCGCTCGCCGCCGTCGAGCCCCTTACCGCCGAGGCAGCCAGGGACGCCGCATAGCGCTACGTCGAAATGGATCCGGGGATTTCAGCAGGCACGATCGCGCTGCTGGTGGTGGCGCTTGGCGCAGGTGGCCTTGTGACAGGCCTTTTGGCCGGCCTGTTCGGCATTGGCGGCGGCGCCATTCTCGTGCCCGTCCTCAACGAGCTGTGGAGCGTTCTTGGGGTCGACCCGGCCATCCGCATGCATCTCGCCGTCGGCACCTCGCTGGCCATAATCATCCCGACCTCCCTCAAGTCGTTCTCGGCGCACCGGGCGCGCGGCGCCGTTGACCTTGGGCTTTTGCGAAGGCTCGCCATTCCCGTCGTTCTTGGGGTCGCGACCGGCTCGTTCGTCGCCAGCATCAGCCCAAGTGTCGTGCTGAAGTGGGTGTGGGCCGTCTTCGCCTCGGTCATGGCCGTGAAGATGCTTTGGGGGCAGGACGGCTGGCGGCTCGGTGATGACATTCCAAAAAGCTGGCTCGTGGAGCTTTACGCCTATTTCGTAGGGCTCATCTCCACGTTGCTCAGCATCGGCGGCGGCGCGTACATCACGACGTTAATGACCCTCTACGGCCGGTCCATCCATCAGGCTGTCGCCACTGCATCAGGCTTCGGTCCGCTAATCGCCATTCCCGGCGCCCTCGGCTTCATTGTCGCCGGCTGGAACGTGCCCGGTCTGCCGCCGCTCTCGCTCGGCTATGTCAATCTCATCGGTGCCGCCGTCATCATCCCTGCGAGCGTCTATGCGGCCCCATGGGGCGCGCGAATCGCGCACGGCATACCGCGGCGGAAGCTGGAGATTTGGTTCGGCTGCTTCCTGGCCGCGATCGCGATCAAGTACCTGGTGGAACTGCTCGGTTAGTGTCAGCCGCGGAGGCTGGCAGCGCGTGCCGCTGCTCAAGCCTGGCCCTCAGTGTGGAACATCGTCGAGACGAGCGCCTCGCGGCTCTCCTTGCCAGCCCACACCACAAACTGGAAAGCCTGATAGTAGCGCTCACAGGCCTCCAGCGCGGCCTTCAGCAGGGCCTCGCATTGCCGCGGCGTCGCCACCGTCCCGTTCAGCAGCAGTCCGTGGCGGAACATGATGAGCCCTTCCTGGGTCCAGAGATCGAAGTGACCCAGCCACAGTTGCTCGTTGATCTGCGCGATTAGCCGGTAAATCTCGGCCAGCCGGTTCTCAGGCACCTTGAAATCGAACGCGCACGCCAGATGCAGCGTCTCGATATCCTCCCGCCAGTTGAGCGAGACGTGATAGTCCGTCCAGCTCCCGGCGACGATGAGTGTGACCTCATCCTCGGCGGTCCGATCGCATGCCCAATCGTGGGCGTGGGCAACATCTTCGACGATGTCGATCGGGTTGGTCATTCGCTCGATGCCTGCATCCGCCGACGCCATTCCCAGCCTTCCCCCTGTTGTTTGCGTCAACCTCGAGGACCTACGCTCGACATCCCCCGTCTTTACGCAACGATCAGCTCCGGCGAGCGGTGAGCCCAGATGAACCGGCTGCTGAACGGGAGCGACCAAAACAGATGCGAGGCGCGAGTCGCAAGCTCACCGTGGCATTGTCCACGGTCAAAGTGATCAGTTTCGGGCGGAGCAAGCATTTTTGCCCGATCACTGGAGAAACTGTGGGCAGAAGCTGAGAAACTTGTTGACCTGTGCACGCGACTTGGCGCGCGTGCACTGCGTCCCGAGTCGGGAAAATCAGGCCTGACCTTTGAGGTGGGCGAGCTCGGCCTCAAGAGCAGCCACGCGCGCTGCCAACGTGTCATTCTCCTCGCGGGCGCGCTGGGCCATCGCCTTGACCGCCTCGAATTCCTCACGGCGGACAACGTCCATCTCGCGGAGCATCCTCTCGCCCTGCGACCGGAGCAGGTTTTCGAACTCACGCCGCATGCCCTGGGCAGCGCCGGCCGCGTCGGTCATCAGTTTGGCGAGCTCATCGAAGAAGCGATTGGTGGTCTGTGTCATAGGAAGCCGCCCTCCTGAGGTGCTTCGAGTTGCATGGCACTATGGTTGCCGTTAGCAATGCGTGCAAGCACATCGGCGCACCCGGTTGACAGGACCCTCCCCTGTCGCCAACGTCCGCCCAGCGCTTGAAGAACGTCTACACCCCGACCCGCTGGTTACGAGCCGTAGATGAGCCTTTTCGCGAGCTTCCTCGCAATTCCCTTTCCGAATATCGATCCGGTCGCATTGCAGCTCGGCCCGATCGCCGTGAAGTGGTACGGCCTTGCCTACATGGCCGGACTACTCATCGGCTGGTTTTATATACGGAGGCTCATAGGAAATAACACCCTCTGGCCATCGGGAAAGCCGCCGTTCGGCGTAGAGAAGACGGATGACCTTCTCTTTTTCATGACGCTCGGCGTCGTATTGGGCGGGCGGCTTGGCTTCGTTCTCCTTTACGAGCCTCTCTACTATCTCGCGCATCCGCTGGAGATTGTGCAGGTCTGGCGCGGCGGCATGTCCTTCCACGGCGCGCTTATTGGCTGCGGTATTGCCATCGTTGCGTTCGCACGTCGCAATGGCCTGTCGCCCTGGTCGCCAATGGACATGTGTGCGGCTGCGGTGCCAATAGGCTTGTTCTTCGGCCGCATCGCGAACTTCATAAATGGCGAGCTGTTCGGACGGCCGACGTCGGTACCGTGGGGCATGGTGTTTCCGGAAGCGATGTACCAGTACGCGAGCATCGAACCCACGCCGCGCCACCCCAGCCAGCTTTACGAGGCAATCTTCGAGGGATTGGTCCTCTTCCTCGTCCTGAGGTGGATGACGCATCGCGCGCATGCGCTGAGGAGCCCGGGACTGGTTTCCGGCGCGTTTCTGCTAGGCTACGGGCTTGCGCGATCCTTCTGCGAGTTCTTCCGGCAGCCGGACCCGCTGCATCCGCTGACCGTCGGCATCCTCACGCCGGGGATCGCCTACTCCTTCCCGATGATTCTGGCCGGCCTGTATCTGATCTGGCGTGCACGCACGCGGCCCGTTCCGCAAACGACATGAGCCTTCAATGACTGCCGGATCAGAAGCCAATCCCCTTGCGCTGAAAATCAAGGACCGCATTCGACGCGAGGGGCCGATCCCTGTTTCCGAGTACATGCGCATTTGCCTCGGAGATCCGGAGCACGGGTATTACCGCACCCGTATCGCGATCGGCGCCGGCGGCGATTTCACTACGTCTCCCGAGATCAGCCAGACGTTCGGTGAGCTCATTGGCATTTGGACGGCCGTCGCCTGGCGGGCGATGGGCGCTCCGGCGCAAGTCAATCTCGTCGAGCTCGGTCCGGGGCGTGGCACCATGATGGCCGACATGCTCCGTGCCGGGCGCATCGTTCCCGGCTTCCTTGGTGCCGCGAGAGTGCATTTGGTGGAAAGCAGCCCCATCCTCCGGGACGTTCAGCGGCAGACGCTCGCGAAAAGCGCGGAGCAGGTTCCTATCATCTGGCATGAGACTTTCGCCGTCGAATTCGCCGGCGACCAGCCGACTATTCTCTTGGCAAACGAATTTCTCGACGCGCTCCCTGTATGCCAGCTCGTGTTCACCCGAGGCGAATGGCGCAGGCGTTGCGTTGGACTGGACACGAACGGCGAGTTTGCATTCGTTCCCGGTGAAGCCGTAGTCCCTGAGCGGCTCCCCACCGATCGCGCTCCCCGGGAGGGAGACATTTTCGAATTTCATCCTGATTTTCCGCGAATTGCAGACCTCCTGCAGCAGCTTGCAGCCAAACCTTTGGCCGCCCTCTTTATCGATTACGGCCACATCGCCTCTGCATTCGGGGATACGCTGCAGGCCGTCAGACAACATCGCTATGCTTCCGTTCTCGAGCATCCGGGCGAAGCGGATCTGACGGCGCATGTCGATTTCGAAACCTTTCGGCGGCACTGCGTCGAAAGAAAGTTGGCTGTGGATGGCCCCATAACGCAGGCCCAGTTCTTGCTTAATCTTGGCCTGGCAGAACGGTCGCAGAAGCTCATGAGCACAGCCCGGCCGGAGGAAATCGGCTTGATCGAGGCAGGCGTCCAACGCATCGCTGACCCATTCGGCATGGGGGGACGATTCAAGGTCATCTGTGTCCGATCTCCGAATGTGCCGGCGTTACCGCCATTTCCACCGACGTCTTGAGGGGGACATCGCCATGACTGTCGATGGCGAGATCATTCGCGCGGATTGCCTTGGGGCTGAGGGTATCAGCCATGGCTTTTTCACGCGGCAGGGCGGCGTTTCTGGCGGAATTTACAGCGCCCTTAATTGCGGCCTGGGTTCAAAGGATGATCCCAGCCTCGTTCGGGAGAATCGCGCCCGCGTGGCACGTACCCTCGGCGCTGAACGCCCTGAGGTGTTGACGCTTTATCAAGTCCACAGCACCACCGCGCTCGTCGTCGACAAACCGTTTCCACCGGGCCAGGTCCCCAGAGCCGATGCGCTCGTCACGCGTACGCCGGGCCTCGTCATCGGTGCGCTTGCCGCCGACTGTACGCCCGTCCTGTTCGCCGATCCCCAGGCACGAGTTATCGCGGCAGCGCATGCTGGCTGGCGCGGGGCGCTCGCCGGAGTTCTTGAATCGACGATCGAGACGATGGTGAGCCTAGGGGCCGAAAGAAGGCGCATCCGGGCGGCGATTGGCCCCTGCATCAATCAAAGTGCCTACGAAGTGGGCCCCGAATTCGAGGCCGAATTCCTGAACGCCTCCCCCGAAAACACCCGCTTTTTCGTCCGGCCCGAACCTCATGCGCGCAGCCGTTTCGATCTGCCCGGATACGTCGAGCACCGCCTTTTGCAGGCCGGGCTCGATGTGGTGGAGCGGCGTTCCCTGTGCACTTACGAAAACGAATCACTTTTCTTCAGTTATCGCCGAGCAACCCACCGAAAAGAGCCTGATTACGGTCGCCAAATCTCCGCCATTGTCTTGACTTAGCGAGTCTTCCACAGAAAACACCCGCTTATTTGCGCAGTGTGGGGGACAACCGCGGCTCGCCGGGGGCAAACGATCTGGACGCCCTGCGAGGCAAGAGTTACAGCTTCTTGCTGACGGGTACCGGAATCTTTCACAGGCCGCAGAGTTGGTACGTCGGCTGCCGGATCAAACAGCGGGATATAAGAGGGGGACGTCACGTGACGACCATCCATGCTGCTGCGGCGTCGCAACTGCGTAGACGGCTTGCGTTCGCGGCGCTGGCAACGTTTTTCGCCGCGGGCCTGGGCGCCTGCAGCACGGACTCCAATCTCATCGGGAGTGCTGGAGAAAGCTCTCAGCTGCTGGCTCAGCAGCCTGCGCCCCAGCCGGCTCATGCGCAGACGCAAATTTCAATCGCGCCGGTTATCGGCGCGCCTGAAGGGGTCAGCAAGCAGCTTGTCGAGCACCTCACAAGGGATTTGCAGGAGCGGCGGGTTGCCATAGCCACCGCGCCCACGGACCGGGCTGATTACACTTTGCGCGGCTATATCGTCGCCGCGAAGGAGAAGACCAGCACCAAGGTTTCGTACATCTGGGATTTGACCGATCCGACCGGGCAGCGGGTCCACCGCATCACGGGCGAGGAAGTCGCTGGCCAGAGCCAGTCGCGTGATCCTTGGGCCGCCGTCACGCCAGAGCTGATGAAGTCCATCACAGCCAAGACGGCGACATCGCTGGCGACCTGGCTCCAGTCCTCTGCTGCCGTGGCAAGCTCCCATTCAACGTCCCAGCCGGTCAGGACAGCGGCGCTGCCTGAATCCGGCTCCGCCAGTCAGTCCATGGCGGCCCAGGCAGCGCCGACGGCGACGGCGAGCATCAGCCGGAATGAGCCCATCTCGGCCATCGTGCCGAACGTGACAGGCGCCCCGGGCGACGGCTCTGTGTCGTTGACCGCCGCGCTCCAGCGGGAGTTGTCGCGTAATGGCATTGCTTTGGCCGATGCCTCGAACCGGAACGCTTACCGTGTCGAGGGGCGCGTCAAGCTTGGCCCCAGCCAGAACGGCAAGCAGCCGATTCAGATCGACTGGCTTGTGAAGGATCCGCAGGGCAAGCAGCTCGGCACGGTCTCGCAGAAGAATGAGATCCCGGAAGGTTCTCTTGACGGAAATTGGGGTAAGGTCGCGGACGCTGCTGCTGCCGCCGCCGCGCAGGGTATCCTGAAGCTGTTGCCGGCGAACAAGAGCGTCAACGTCAATTAAACACCAACTAGGTTTCGCGACATCCAACACCCCGCCCCGCCGAAAAGTCGGGGTGGGGTGTTTCGTTAATCGCCGTCCCTTTCCCTGGCCAGCTTTCCCTACGAAAAGGTGAACGGAGCAATTCGGCCCACGTTAATCCTGGCCAAAGACCGGTTTGGGCTTTCACCTGTCAGCCGCTTCACAATGCCGTCACAAAAAGCTGAAGCCCGGACGTTTACACGTTCAGGCCCGCTTGCTAGAAGCCGCCCGGACGCGCGGGAGAGCAGTGGCCATGAAACTCGAGTTCGGCAAACCAGGCGACTTTGACGGGCTGAAAATCAAGCTTGTTTGTGGAAACAGCAATAGATCCCTGACCGAGGAGATTTCCTCGGTATTGCAAGTGCCCCTGACAAAAGCCATTTGCCGCCGCTTCGCGGACATGGAGATCTTCGTCGAGATCCAGGAGAACGTCCGCGGCGAAGATGTTTACGTCATCCAATCGACGTCGTTTCCCGCCAACGACAACCTCATGGAGCTGCTGATCCTGATCGATGCGCTGAAGCGCGCATCGGCCCGGCGCATCACGGCGGTCATCCCCTACTACGGCTACGCCCGCCAGGATCGAAAGCCCGGTCCGCGCACCCCGATTTCAGCGAAGCTCGTCGCAAACCTGATCGAGCGGGCCGGCGCTAACCGCGTCATGACGCTAGACCTGCACGCCGGCCAGATCCAGGGCTTCTTCGATATCCCGACCGACAACCTCTTCGCCGCTCCCGTCATGGTTCGGGACATCAAGGAGCACTTCGAGCTCGAGAACCTGATGGTCGTTTCGCCGGACGTCGGTGGCGTTGTTCGTGCCCGCGCTCTTGCCAAGCGCATCGATGCCCCGATCGCCATCTGCGACAAGCGTCGCGAGCGGCCGGGTGAGAGCGAGGTGATGAACGTCATCGGCAACGTGAAGGGCAAGCGCTGCATCCTGGTCGATGACATCGTCGACAGTGGCGGCACCCTATGCAATGCCGCGGAAGCCTTGCTCGAGAATGGCGCCACCGAAGTGTTCGCCTACATCACCCATGGTGTGCTTTCCGGTGGCGCCGTAGCCAGGATCGCAAACTCCAGCCTCAAGTCCTTGGTCATCACCAACTCTATAGAGCCGACGGAAGCGGTAAAGGCGGCGAAGAACATCCGTGTCATATCCATTGCCCCCCTTATCGCGGAGGCCATCGCGCGGACCTCGCGTGAGGAGAGCGTTTCAAGCCTGTTCTACTGAAATTGGCTTACCGTCCTCATTCGGACAGTAATTGCCCTAATCCACTCTGTAGCCAGAAGAAGGCTCCAGAACCTCTTCTATGTGCTTAAGGGCTCAGTGCATCCCGAGCCCCCTTGCCCTCAAGGCTTCGCGGCGGTGCAGCGCGATTGCCATTTGTCTGCCCCGCAGCTATAAGGCCCGCATCTCAGACATGAGAGACGAATCCCTCGGCACCCTTGGAGGCCGGGGACATCAACGTGGGGCCCGTGGTGGCCCTTTTACTTGTTGGAGAAAGCCATGGTCGAAGTAGTCGAGATCGCGGCCACGGCGCGTCCTAGGGCTGGTAAGGGGGCCGCCCGGGCAGTGCGTCGACAGGGGAAAGTTCCTGCCGTCATTTATGGTGAGAAGCAGGAGCCGGAAACCATCGCGATCGATACCAGCGAACTCATCAGCGTCCTTCAGCGCGGCCGCTTCCTGTCGACGGTGTTCGACATCAACATCGATGGCCAGAAGCGCCGGGTGCTGCCGCGTGATGTTCAGTTCGATCCGGTGAAGGACATCCCAATTCACGTCGACTTCCAGCGCGTCGGTGCTTCCGAGCACGTGCGGGTGGTCGTCCCGGTCCGCTTCATCAACGAAGGCGCCTCTCCGGGTCTCAAGCGCGGCGGCGTGCTCAACATCGTGCGCCACGAGATCGAGGTCATCTGCCCTCCGGACCGTATCCCCGAGTACTTCACGGTGGACCTCACCGGTCTGGAGATCGGCCGTTCCATCCACATCTCGGCTGTTCCGCTTGGGGAGGGCATTCGTCCGACCATCAACCGCGACTTCACGGTCGCGACCATCGCTGGCAAGAAGGTCGACGAACTTGCTGAGGCAGGCGGCGCCCCCGAGAACGGCGAGAAGAAGTGAGTCAGTTGAGATCGTGGCGGCTTCGGCCGCCACGACTTTTTTGAGGCCGCATCAGGTTCGGCCAGTCCTCACAAAAGCTTGCCCGGATTGAGAATTCCGTTTGGATCGAAGGCTGCCTTAATCCGGCGCATCAGCTCAAGCTCGACCGCGCTCTTGTAGCGCTCGAGATCCTTGCGCTTCATCCGGCCAATCCCGTGCTCGGCGGAGATCGAGCCGCCCATTTCAGCCACCAGCTCGTGCACAGCCGTGGTGATGGGCTCCCAAAGCTCAAGGAACCGCTCTTTGCCCATGTCGACGGGCTGGGCGATGTTGTAGTGGATGTTGCCATCGCCGAAGTGACCGAGCGGCAGCGGACGCGCGCCGGGGCAAATAGATTCGACGATGCGGTCGGCGCGCTCGATGAACTCGGCGATCTTCGCGATCGGCACCGAGACGTCGTGCTTGATGTTCCCGCCTTCCGGCTTCTGGGCTTCGGAGACGCTTTCTCGGAGCCGCCAGAGGTCACGCGCCTGGGACAGCGAGCCGGCGAGCACTGCATCCAACAGCAAGCCTCGCTCCGCCGCCTGGCCAAGCACGTCTTCCATCTCGCGAGCCGCCTGCCCGTCCGCCTTGGCCCCCGAGATTTCGATCAGCACGTACCACGGATAGGTTTTCGGAAACGGCTCGCGCGTGCCGGGGATGTTGCGCAGCACGAAGTCGATGCAAATGCGCGGGATAAATTCGAACGCCGTGACGGATCTCCCCGCCGTTTCCTGCGCCAGCGAGAACAGGTCTAGCGCATGGGAAATCTCGGCGAGTGCAACCATCGCCGTCGCGCTTTCAGCGGGCCGGGGGAACAGCTTCAGGACGGCCGCGGTGATGACACCCAGCGTGCCCTCGGACCCGATGAAAAGATCCTTGAGGTCGTACCCCGTATTGTCCTTCTTCAGCGCCTTGAGCCCCGGCACGATCCGCCCGTCGGCCAGCACGACCTCGAGCCCCAGCACGAGCTGCCGCGCGTTGCCGTAGGCCAGCACACCCACGCCGCCGGCGTTGGTCGCCAGGTTTCCGCCGATCTGGCATGTCCCCTCCGAAGGAAGGCTCAGCGGGAACAGCCGGTCGGCGCGCTCGGCGGCCGCACGGCACTCTGCCAGCGTGAGACCGGCTTCAACCGTCATGCTGTAGGCCGCCGGATTGATCTCGCGGATCTGCTTGAGCCGGGAAACCGAGAGCACAATTTCGTTACCGCTCTCGAACGGCACCTGCCCGCCCACGAGGCCCGTGTTGCCAGCCTGGGGTACCACCCCTACCCGTGCCTCGTTGCAGAGGGCGAGAATGCGAGAGACCTGCTCCGTATTGGCGGGGCGCAGCACCAGTGGCGTGCGGCCAATATAAAGATCCCGCCATTCCCTGAGGTATGGAAGCTGTTGGTCGGGGTCCGTCAGAGCGTGCTCGGGGCCCACAATCTCCGTCAGCCGCGCAATGAGTTCGGGTGTTGGTGCGGCAAGCGGCGGCCGGTGGTGCTGGGTCATCTAAACTCCAAGTGAAATGCCGAGTTTGAAGTTCTGTGCCGTACATGTAGCATAGTGCGGGCCAAGAGACAGATGCGCTCAGTGCATGGCGATGCTCCGGCTGGGTGCAGACCTGTTCCTTCAAGCCCCCATTGACGCAATCACCCTTCGAGTGTCATCTGGCCTCGCCATGCATCACGCTGCTTCGCGCCCCGTTGTTATGAGTCTGCCCAACGTCCTGACCTACGGGCGCATTCTTGCGGTTCCGGGGCTCGTTGCCTGCCTCTTCTTTCTGCAAGGCGATCTTGCGCGCTGGCTGGCGTTCACTCTTTTCGTGGCCGCGAGCCTCACCGACTGGCTCGATGGCTACCTTGCCCGCGCATGGAAGCAGCAATCGGCGCTTGGGCGCATGCTCGATCCCATTGCCGACAAGCTGCTGGTGGGCACAACACTCCTCATGCTCACCCACTTCAACACCATCTACGGCTGGCACATCTGGGCCGCGGTGATCATTCTCTGCCGTGAAATTCTTGTGTCAGGCCTGCGTGAATTCCTGGCTGAGCTCAATGTGACGATCCACGTCACGCAGCTCGCCAAGTGGAAGACGACCCTGCAGATGATCGCACTTGCGGTGCTGCTCGCCGGGCCTGCGGGTGATAAGATTGTCCCGATCGTGACGTCGAGCGGGCTCGCGCTGCTGTGGGTTGCGGCCCTGCTCACCTTGGTGACTGGCTACGATTACCTACGCGCGGCAGTCCAGCACGCCATCGACCGCTGATGATCAGTGGGCCAATCGCGATTGAGTGAGATGACCGGAAGCAACGGGACGACAGTCAAGCTCCTCTACTTCGCCTGGGTCCGCGAGAAGGTCGGGCGTGCCGAGGAGGTTGTCGAGTTGCCGAACCATCTTGAGACCGTGGCGGACGTGATCAGCTGGGTGAAGTCGCGCGGGCCAGAGTACGCTTCGGCGTTCGAGCGGTCCGAAGTGATCCGCGCGGCCATTGATCAGCGGCACGTGCAGCCCTCCGCCAGTATCCGCGGCGCGCGCGAAATTGCTTTCTTCCCGCCGGTAACGGGGGGCTGAACCTATGGCCGTCCGCGTCCAGCACGAGGATTTCGATGTCGGCGCGGAGATGGCCCGCCTCACGGCAGGCCGGACGGATATTGGCGCCGTGGTCACTTTCACAGGGCGCGTGCGGGGCGAAGCCAAGGGCCAGCCGATCGCCAGCATGATGCTGGAGCACTACCCCGGCATGACTGAGCAGGAACTCGCCCGCGTCGAGGCCGAGGCATGGAAGCGTTGGCGCCTGCAGGCGAGTCTCATCATTCACAGAATCGGAGAGCTGAAGCCCGGCGACAATATCGTCCTCGTCATTACGGCTTCCGCCCATCGCCAGGCTGCGTTCGAGGCCGCCGAGTTCTTGATGGATTACCTGAAGACGCGCGCGCCTTTCTGGAAGAAGGAAACCGCTCCCGATGGAACGGGCCACTGGGTCGACGCGCGCGAGAGCGACGAAGCAGCGGCCAAGAGGTGGGAAGTGGCCTAAGCTCTTCCCCTTCCGCCCGGCTCAACGGCTGCCAATGTCCCAGTAGTCCCCGCGGAAATACAGTAGCGGCTCAGCATCGGCGCGTACGCGGCCGTCCTGCACCCCGCCGATGAAAATCGAATGCGTGGCGAAGCGGTGCTGCTCCTCGAGGCGGCAGTCCAAGCTGGCGAGTGCACCCTCAAGAATGGGAGCACCCGTCACCAGCGTCGTCCAGCGACCTTTCCGAAAACGGTTTTCTCCCATCAGCCCGCGATTGCCTGAAAACACCTCGGCAATTTCCTGCTGATCCGACGCCAGCAGGTTCACGCTGAATACGCCAAGCCGGTTGATGGCGTCGTGCGTTCGCGCGGTTTGCCTGATGCAGGCGAGAATCGTGGGTGGATCATCGGAGAGCGAGCAGACGGCCGTAGCGGTGAGCCCGTTGCGCGCGCCCGGTTCGCCCACGGCGATCACAGTGACGGCTCCGGCCTGGTGCCGCATGATGGCCCGATAAAGTGCGCCGTCCATGTCACGTCCTCGCGCCAACGACGATGGGGCCCACTGCGTCGCCGGTCATGACTTGGATCGCCCCTCAAGCCAACGCTTCAGGTTTTCGGCAAGAGCGGTCGTCCGCTTTGCCATCCGCTCGCCGGCCGAATGCGGAGGCCGCCTTTCCTCTGCAGGTCGAGCAGTTGGCTCCGTCGCCCGCGCCTCACGCATGGGTGCGGCACCACCTTGCTGCGCCCGGGCAACGTCGTTCTGGAACCGGTTCAGGTCCCCACTCGCCAGATGCGCGGCAGCACTTGCGATGGCATCGAGCAGCGGATCGAGCCATTCATAGTCCGCCTTGGCGAAGTCGTTGAGAACGTACGGCACCACGGCATCCTTCGAACCGGGATGGCCGATGCCGATCCGCACCCGAACGTAATCGTTTCCGACGTGCGCGGTGATGGACTTGAGACCATTGTGCCCGGCGTTGCCGCCACCGGTTTTTACCCGCACCTTGCCCGGCTGCAGGTCCAGCTCGTCGTGAAATACGACGATGTCGGCAAGATCAATCTTGAGGAACCGCGCCGCCTCGCCCACCGAACGTCCGCTCTCGTTCATGTAGGTCATGGGCTTGAGCAGCAGCACGCGCTCGCCCGCGATGGTCCCCTCGGCGACCTCACCCTGAAATTTTCGGCGCCATGGCGAAAAGCCGTGGGCAGCAGCAATCCGCTCGACGGCCATGAAGCCGACGTTGTGCCGGTTGCGGGCGTACTTGTCGCCCGGATTGCCAAGTCCGACGAACAGCTTCATGACACGCGCGTCTCACTTTCAGAGGGTACACCTAACAGCGTGGCGTGACCGGCCGACCGGGATTCGCTCAACAACTGCATGGGCCTGCTTATCGGTCCACTCTCGACGGCCCGCAACCCCGGATTTACCCTCAGGGCGCGTATGCAGCAGGACAAATCACCACCATGAGCGGGCACGAAGGGGGATCGCCCCCCGCGCAGATCTGGCCGAAAGCCGCGGCGAGCGCCGTCATATTTCGGGGGGACAGTGTGTTGCTTGTCGAACGCGGCAAGCCCCCGGTCAGCGGCGTCTGGAGCTTGCCCGGCGGTCACATCGAGCCCGGTGAGCGCGCCGCCGACGCTGCCCGCCGCGAGGTGACCGAGGAAACCGGTATCACAGCTGACCTTCTGGGCCTAGTTGACGTCCACGATGTCATCCTTCGGAACCAATCTGGGGACTTGCGGGCGCACTACGTGCTCGCTGTGTTCTACGGGCGCTGGAAGGCCGGAGAGCCTTCGGCCGCGAGCGACTGCCGGAACGCCGGCTTCGTTCCCCTCGATGAGCTCGGCAAGTATCACCTCACCGACGGCGCGGAACGCATCATTCAGGCGGCTCACCGCTTGATGAGAGCCGCAACCTGAGCCGCACACCGTGTCGCCGCGGGCTGCTGGAGTCTCACGCCTCCCGCGCCCGCCCGATCATCATCATCTCTGCGAAGTTCTCCGGCGTGATGAACCCGGCGAGGCGATTGTCCGGCCCGTTGACGGCTACGGCACGCGCCCCCTTCTGCTGCAGTATTTGGATAACGTTTTCGAGCGTCGACGTCCCCATCACAACGGGGATGTCTTTCTCCATGAATTCGGTCACCGGCGTGCTGCCGCCATGATCCCGCAGCGCTTCAATCAACCGTTCACGGGTAACAATGCCTTGCAGCCGCGAGTCGCTATCGAGCACGGGAAATTCCTGCTGGGTCGTGCGCAGCAAAAGCGCAGCCGCATCATCCGCGGTCGACAATGGATTGAGGGACTCGAATTTGGTGATCATCGCGTCGCGCGCGAGATAACCTCGGGCCAGAGAGCGCATTTCCACGTACTGGCTTTCTGCCGTTGCGGCGAAATAGATGAAAATCGCGATCAGGATCAGGAGCGGATTTCCGAGTAGCCCGACGAAGCCCAGCGCAATTGCGAGCATCTGACCGATGTTGGCTGCCAGCTGCGTTGCGCGCACGAAGCCCATGCGGATTGCGAGGATCGCTCTCAGAACCCGGCCGCCGTCCATCGGAAACGCGGGGATGAGGTTAAAGGCGACCAGTGCGATGTTGGCAAAGGCAACCCGGGCCAACATGTCGGAGCCGAGATTTTCCGTAAGATTGATTGCCGACAGATCGATCCGCGCGCCGAGAATGGCAATCAGCACGAAGGCGATGACCACGTTCACAGCGGGTCCGGCGAGCGCAACAACAATCTCCTGCCCCGGCTTTTCCGGCATCCGCTCCATGCTGGCGACGCCGCCGATCGGTAACAGCGTAATCGTGGGCGTTTGTATCCCGTAACGCCGGGCCGCGAAGATGTGGCCGAATTCGTGGAGCAGGACGCAAAGGAATAGCAGCAGAATGAAAACTACCGCGAAGACGGCCGCCTCCGGGCCAACAGCCATCCATTGGATCGCCCCGAACCACGCGAGGAGCAGGAAAAAAGTCCAGTGAACCTGGACCAGCGTGCCTCCCACTCTGAACAGTTGGAACGACCAGCTCATTTGAGACGCGTCTCCGACAAGGTTCACCGAATTTGGATCGTCGCGACAGGCTACGCTCAAGGCATTGATCTAGGTCACGCACGCGCCGTCCAGCAAGCTCCGGCTGTCGCCGACGGAGAACCGATTGCTTCGATCGGCGTTCCGCCTCGGGCTTTCTTCATCGCCGTATGTCACCTCATCGCGATAGAGCGGCGGACCTTTGAGAGGTTCGGCTCGTTCTGGCAGTCCTTGACAGCCACGCTGGCCAGAGTCCCATCGCAAATCCCTCCGGCGCCAATCTCGCCATGCGCGACTGGTTGTCGGCCTGCACGAGCTCAATGCCCAGCGATAAAGTGCAGCGGACCGCGTGACGTCAGCGCCGTGGCATCTCAGGTGGCCGCGCGAATCGCGCCTGAGCGGCGAGACGGATCGGAGCATTTACGGCACCGAACCCGGCGTAACCGCCTCGCCTTTCGACGATTTCGAAGAAGAACGTGTTCTCAAAATTCGGAGTGTAAATCTGGAAATACTCCGCGCTGCCTTCGCGGTCATAAAGAATGTTGTTGGCTTTCAGCCGCGCGATTTCCTCCGCCGGCAAATCCCATTTCGCTTCGAGATCGTCGTAGTAATTTTCCGGTATCGGCAACAGCTGGATTCCGTTCGAGCGCAGCTGGGCTGCCGTTGCAAAAATATCGCGCGTGGCGAAAGCGATGTGCTGTACGCCTGACCCGAAGAATTCCTCGACAAAGCGGGACGACAAAGTTCGGCTCGACTGCGAGGCATTCAGGACAATGCGCAGGCTGCCATCACCCGTCTGGACAACCTGGCTACGCACGATGCCACCCGGATCGATGACGTCCTGCCCCGGCGTTTTCGTTACGTCGAGCAAAGACGTATAGAACAGCAGCCACGAGAGCATTTCCTCGTAGTGCATCGACTGCGAAATGTGATCGACGGCCAGGAGCCCGGCATCTCCCGCAGCGTCGGCGTCAGCGACCGGTTCGAATTCGATGTCCCAGACATCGGCCAAAGGCTTCTTGTCATCAAGGAAATAGATCAGGCTACCGCCCACGCCACGCACGGCAGGAATCTCGAGTTCTCCGACGCCGACGGGCTGACGGAACGGCCGGTCGCGCAATGCACGCGCGCGGTCCAGAGCGCTCGCCGCGTCGTCAACTTTGAGGCCGAACGCGCACACCGAAGTGCCGTGGGTAATGTTGAAGGAATGCGCGAAGCCTTCCTTCTCCGTGTACACCACAAGATTGATGCCGCCCTGACGCCAGCGCGTAACGGACTTCGATTTGTGCACCCCGGATTTCCGGAATCCCAAGCTCGATAGAAGCCGCTCGAAAAAGGGAGCGGTGCCCTCTTCAATCGCGAATTCGATAAACTCGACACCCCGACACTGCGGCCGCGACGGAAGCTCCGGAATGCTCGCAATCGGAATTGCCGTGCGCTGACGCAATTGGTCAAGCATGTAAATCAACGACCGCTGCCCGTCGGTGGCGACCATACGCGCCGAGCCGGCGCGGAACTGATCGTTGAAGATCTCCAGCGAAAGAAGCCCGTCGAAATTCGTCGCCTGAAGAGCCTCCATAAAGTCCATCAGCGGAAGCTCGCCTTGCCCCGGCAAGCAACGAAAATGGCGGCTCCAGGAGAGATAATCCATTTCAAGCCGTGGCGCGTCCGCGACCTGCACGAGGAAAATGCGATCGCGAGGAATGGAGCGGATTGCCCTGAGATCGGTTCCGCGTGCCAGGATGTGGAATGTATCGAGAATAAGCCCCACAGCCGGGTGATCCGCGCGGCGCACCACCTCCCAGGCGTCACGATAATCGTTGATGTGCCGCCCCCAGGCGAGTGCCTCGAAGCCAATTCTTAATCCACGTTTTGCGGCACGCTCGCCCAATTCATGGAGATCGGCCGCTGCCCGGTCAATACCGCCGAGCGACTCTGGCGAAACGTTGCTGCATACAAGCAGCAGATCGCAGCCAAGTTGCTGCATCACATCGAATTTGCGTTCGGCACGTGCGAAATTACGGGTGCGTTGCGGCTCGGGCATACCCTCGAAATCGCGGAACGGCTGAAACGTCACGACCGACAGCCCCAGATCCGAGATCATCGACCTCACATCGGCCGTTGTTCCGCTAAAGGACAGGAGATCCGTGTCGAAAATTTCGACGCCCTTGAAGCCCGCTCCGGCAATGGCCTCGAGCTTTTCATCCAGCGAGCCGCTCAGGCAAACAGTTGCGATCGCCGTCTGCATGGTTGGCCTCGTTGACGCTTCCTCCGCGTTCGAAGCTCGCATAACTGAAATTCAATGCAAGCTGTATTTGGCTTCTTTACAGAACGGCCTTGGAAGAGCTTGAGTTCGCGTGCGGTTACGCTCCTGCGGAGCGCGGGCGCTTCGAAAGATTGACTGGTAAATCCCCTAGGATGAAATGACTTTTTCCCAAACAAAAAGCGCCGCAGCACGAATGCTGCGACGCTTGACGAATCGGCGTTAGCGACTACCGACGACTATTTCTTATCCGCATTGTTGAGCCGCGCGATCAGGCTGGACGTATCCCAGCGACCGCCGCCCATCTTCTGCACCTCGGAGTAAAACTGATCGACCAGTGCGGCCACAGGCAGGCTCGCACCATTGCGACGGGCTTCGTCAAGGGCGATCATCAAGTCCTTCCGCATCCAGTCGACGGCGAAGCCAAAATCGAACTTGCCCTCCGACATCGTCTTCCAGCGATTTTCCATCTGCCAGGAGCCTGCGGCGCCTTTCGAGATGGTTTCCATCACCAATGGAATGTTGAGGCCAGCCTTCTGGGCAAAATGAATGCCTTCTGAAAGCGCCTGCACGAGGCCGGCGATGCAGATCTGATTGACCATCTTCGTCAGCTGGCCTGAGCCCGCCGGACCGATGAGATTCACCATGCGCGCGTAGTTAGAGATGACCGGCTTGGCGCGCTCGAAAACCTCCGGATCTCCGCCGACCATCACGGTCAGCACGCCATTTTCGGCACCGGACTGACCGCCAGAAACTGGCGCATCGAGGAAATCGAATCCTCTCTCCTTCGCCGCCGCATAGAGCTCGCGCGCCACATTGGCCGATGCCGTCGTGTTGTCGATGAAGATGGCGCCCTTCTTCATCGCGTGGAACGCACCATTCTCGCCGATGGTGACAGAGCGCAGGTCGTCGTCGTTGCCGACGCAGGAGAACACGAAATCGGCACCCTCCGCGGCCTCAGCCGGCGTCTTGGCCACGCGGCCGGCGCCATACTCCTTCACCCAGGCCTCGGCCTTGGACGTCGTCCGATTGTAGACAACGAGATCGTGACCACCCTTCTTCAGAACGTGGCCGGCCATGGGATAGCCCATCACGCCGAGCCCGATCCATGCAACCTTCGCCATCTTGCCTCTCCATGGGTTCTGCTGGTGCGATTGAGCGAGGGTTCTAGCCCATACGGAGCATGTTGTCAGGTCCGGGGCGCAGCGGGGCCGGCAGTCCAAGAGAAGAGGGAGCACGAGGCTCCCTTCAAAGTGTGCGGTCACCATGCTGTTTTTTGTTAGTTCAGCGCGCCATACCGCCGGTAGGGCGAGTCAGGGATGGCGCTCACGCGGCACGTAACAGCGGTGCCGATGCGGCTGCAGCTCGTCGACTTGGCATCGGCACGCGCCCAGCTCGCGTACTGCGGGCCATACATCCTGCGCACCTTGGCGCTCCAGTTGTTGATGGCCTCACGCTGCGCCTTCGCCTTCTTCAGGACGTAAGGGATGAGAACTCCCCGCGCGACGCCCGTGGCACTGACCCGGCTCAGCTTTTTGTGCTTGTACGCGGGCCCGCCGTACTTCGCCTCAATGATCACGCCCGAGCCTTTCGTTGCAGCCTCAGCCGGCATTGTACCCAACAAGGCCGTTCCACCGAGCGCGACGGCCGCAGCAGCGATTGTCAGCGTCTTCATCATGATCGTTCTCCTCTTCTTTCTCCGGTGGCCCGCTTCCCGGCGCGAGCCCCTATCGACGCTGCCAACCTAGAATCGTCCGACTGAGGTGATGCTGAATGGATCGTTCAACGAACGTTCATCACCCGGAGCACGTTTGGCCCAAGCCGCGAGGAGTGCTAAGCAGCCTCCTCATGAATCCGCTCGAGAGGCAGCGGAGGACGAGGACATGAGCCAGACAACGAAACTCCCCGGCGCACTGCAGACGGCGACGGTAACTCTCGCCGACATCGAGCGGGCGGCTGAGGTTCTGAAAGGCGCAGTGGCGGAGACGGACTGCGATCCGAGCCGCACGCTGTCGTCCATGCTCGGCTGTGAGATCTGGCTCAAATTCGAAAACCTGCAATTCACCGCGTCCTTCAAGGAACGCGGCGCACTCAACCGTCTGAACGCGCTGACGCCAGAGCAGCGCGCGGCTGGCGTCATTGCGATGTCGGCAGGAAACCACGCGCAGGGTGTTGCCTATCACGCTAGCCGGCTCGGCATTCCGGCGACGATTGTGATGCCCGAAGGCACGCCGTTCGTGAAAATCGAAAATACAAGGCGACTCGGCGCCCAGGTCATTGTCGAAGGTGCCACGCTTGAGGAAGCAGCGGCCCACGCGCGGGATTACGGCGACCGGCACAAACTTACTTTCATCCACCCCTACGACGACCCGCTAGTAGTCGCCGGCCAGGGGACCATCGCGCTGGAAATGCTGCAGGCGGTGCCCGATCTTGAGGTGCTGGTTGTCCCGATCGGAGGCGGTGGACTGATCTCCGGCATGGCAGTCGCGGCCAAAACGCTCCGCCCAGAGATCGAGGTCATCGGCGTGCAGGCCGAGCTCTATCCGTCAATGTACAACAAGATCCGCGGCACCAAGCTTCCGATGCGCGGAGACACGCTCGCCGAAGGTATCGCGGTGAAAGCACCGGGCGCGCTCACCGAACAGCTGGTTCGCAATTACGTTAACGACATCGTGCTGGTGAGCGAACGGGACCTCGAGCACGCCGTCGCGCTGCTCATCGAAATCGAAAAAACCGTCGTTGAAGGCGCCGGCGCGGCTGGCCTCGCGGCGGTGGCAAGCAACACGGAACGCTTTCGCGGCCGCAAGGTCGGCCTGGTGCTGACCGGCGGAAATATCGATACCCGGCTGCTCGCCAGCGTCCTCACCCGTGAGCTGGCCCGCGAGGGCCGCCTTTCTGAGTTGTGCATCGACCTCGCCGACAAACCGGGCCAGCTTGCCCGCCTGGCTACGCTCGTGGGGAATGCCGGGGCGAACATTATCGAGGTTGTGCATCAACGCGTTTTCACCGATCTTCCAGCCAAGGGCACGCTGTTGCGCATGGTTATCGAGACGCGCGACCGCGCCCATCTGAACAATACGCTTGCCCGCATCCGCGAAGCCGGATTCGAGGCGGAAATCATTTCGAACCCGTAAGGCATAAGTGGAAAAGAGACCAATGGACGGCGCCCGGCCTGAAAAGATCGATCCGAAAACGTTGGCGATCCTGCGTGAGCTGGAGCGCAAGGTACTTTGGCTTTCGACCTACATGATCCACCACGCCAACCACGAGGTGGATCGCGGCGACGGGCTGAAGGTTGGCGGTCACCAGGCGTCCTCCGCGTCCCTCGTCACGCTGATGACGGCGCTCTATTTCCACGTGCTGCGACCGGAGGATCGCGTCGCGGTGAAGCCGCATGCAGGCCCCGTGTTCCACGCTATTCAGTACCTGCTCGGTAACCAGACGCTGGACAAGCTGCAGAACTTCCGCGGCTTCGGCGGAGCCCAGAGCTACCCGTCGCGCACCAAGGACAAGGACGACGTCGATTTCTCGACCGGCTCCGTGGGCTTGGGCGTCGCCATGACGGGCTTTGCCAGCCTCATTCAGGACTACGTCCACGCCAAGTGGAGGCCATCATGGCCCATGGGCCGCATGGTGGCGCTGATGGGCGATGCGGAGATCGACGAAGGCAACATCCACGAGGCCCTGCTCGAATACTGGAAGCACGGACTGCGGAACACCTGGTGGGTCGTCGACTACAACCGGCAGAGCCTCGATTCTGTCGTCTCCGACCGCCTGTTCATGAAAGTGGCCGGCCTGTTCGAGAACCTCGGCTGGAAGGTCGTGCTGCTGAAGTACGGCAAGCTGCTTGAGAAGGTGTTCGCGCAGCCGGGCGGTCAGGACATCAAGCGCTGGATCGATGACTGCCCGAACCAGCTCTACTCGGCGCTGGTGTTCCAGGGTGGACCGGCCTGGCGCAAGCAGCTCGAAGCTGATCTTGCCGGCTGCAATGATGCGCTGGAGATCATTCGCAGCCTCTCCGACGCGGAGCTGGCCCGGCTTATGACTAACCTTGGCGGCCATGACCTCGAGACCATCCTCGAGACTTTCGCCGCGGCGCCGTCAGATCAGCCAGTCTGCTTCATCGCCTACACCATCAAGGGCTTTGGCCTGCCCTTCCAGGGCCACAAGGACAACCACGCCGGCCTGATGACCAAGGCGCAGATGCAGGAATTCCGTGCCAGCCAGGGAATCAACCAGGGCGAGGAGTGGGAGCCGTTTGCCGGCCTGTCACTGCCGCGCGAGGAAATTGAGGCGTTCCTGAAGAAGGTGCCGTTCAATCAGCGTGGGCCGCGGCGCCTTCGCGCTTCCCGCGTGCCTGTGCCCGAGTTGCCGATCCCGGAGAGCAAAGGTCCAACGTCCACGCAGGCGGGCTTCGGGCGCATCCTCGATGACATCGCGAAACAGGGCGGCCCCCTGGCGGACCGCATCGTCACGACGTCGCCGGACGTAACCGTTTCCACCAACCTCGGCCCGTGGGTGAACCGGCGTGCCGTGTTCTCGATGCAGAGCGTCGAGGACGTGTTCAAGGAGCGCGGGCTGATGTCGCCCCAGAAATGGGAGATGACGCCCAAGGGGCAGCACATCGAGCTCGGCATTGCCGAGATGAACCTGTTCCTCAATCTGGCGGCGGCCGGCCTGTCGCATTCGCTGTTCGGCGAGCGGCTGATCCCGATTGGAACGGTCTATGACCCCTTCATCTGCCGTGGCCTCGATGCGCTGAACTATGCCTGCTATCAGGACGCGCGCTTCATCCTCGTGGCCACACCGTCCGGCATCACGCTGGCACCGGAGGGCGGCGCTCACCAGTCCATTGCCACGCCGCTCATCGGCATGGCGCAGGATGGACTTGCCTCCTTCGAGCCGGCGTTCGTCGACGAGCTGGCCGTGATCCTGAACTGGGCCTTCGACTACATCCAGCGCGAAGGCGATGAGGAGAAAGAGGAACGCTGGCTGCGTGACGAAAAGGGCGGGTCTGTCTATCTGCGCCTGTCTACCCGCCCCATTGAGCAGCTGTCCCGGCCGATGACGCCCGAGCTGCGCTCCGACATCATCAACGGCGGCTACTGGCTGCGGAAGCCCGAGCCGGGCACGAGTCTCGCCATCGTCTACACCGGCGCGGTCGCGCCCGAGGCCATTGAAGCAGCTGGTCTGTTGTCGGAGGATCGGCGCGGCGTCGGTGTGCTGGCGGTGACGTCGGCGGACCGCCTTTCGGCCGGCTGGCATGGCGCACAGCGGGCGCGGGAGAATGGCTACCACGGCGCGCGCTCCCACGTGGAGAAACTGCTCGCCGCCCTGCCCCGCGATGCCGGCATCATCACGATCTGCGACGCGCATCCCGAGACGCTGTCGTGGATTGGTGGCGTGATGGGCCATCGCGTCCGCCCGCTCGGCGTCGAGCACTTCGGGCAGTCCGGCTCGATCAGCGAGCTTTACAGCCACTACGGCCTCGACGTGAACGCCATCCTGACCGCCGCTGAGAACCTTGGCGCACGGCCGGTTCGCTACCGCGTCGTGGGGTGACGTGACGTCATGCGCGAAGCTGTGCAGACCGAAGGCTTAACGTAAATCCTCAGGGCCCCTTGTGTGCCCATTGCGCCTGCAATACCTCCGCCGGTCATGCCGAGAAGCGGCCTATAACCGTCGGGCAAAAGGGGAACGTTGATTGACTTCTTGCTTGCCGCCGTTCTAGTAGTGCGTAGTCTGTATTCTTAAACTGATTTAATGGGCACAATCGTGTCGCAGAGAATTGTTACTGGAGATCCTACTCGACTAAATTGCGATGCTTGGCACAAGCCGCTGGTCTCGATCATAATAACTCACTTCAACTACTCCGACTTCATCAGGGATGCAATCCTGTCCGTCATCTACCAAACCCACGAGAATTGGGAGCTGGTTGTGGTTGATGACGCCTCGTCCAAGGAGCACCGCGCCCAACTGGAACGCATTCTTTCGGAACTCTCCGATGCCCGCATTCGCTACCTGCCGTTGAGCGAGAACGTCGGTCAGACACTTTCCTTTTTCGCTGGACTAGAAGTCACTCATGGGGATTTCGTGTGTGCTCTTGATCCCGATGATCGATATGCACCCACTTTCATAGAGGAAGCGCTTGCAGGCCATCTGAACCCGTACGTTATTTGCCCGGTGCTCTCTACAGATCAATATCTGTTAAGCAGGCAAAGCCTGATATCCGGTGGTTTCCAAACCCATATGAAACGCCGAGAATGGGAACCCCAATCCGGTCACTCCTTTCGGCTGCCGTGGCAATCAGCAAATCTATATTTTATCTCGGCTAACGCGCCGGGTTGGCATTGGAGCACGACATCAAGCCTGATGTTTCGGCGCGCCGCGTTAAGTTATCTACGTCCCCATAAAAGTTTTCCCTTTAAGGACTCCCTGGACGCTTACATAGCACAAGGTGCCCATATATTGGGCGGCACGTTGTTTTTTACAAAACCGCTCATTTATCGGATGGTCCACGAAAGAAACGACTGGATCTCTAATAGCATCTACTCATCTTTTCAAAAACAAGAGCGTTCTGATGCAATACGTATAGCCGACATTGCGCTCCAACTCGCGAAAGAAGCATTGCGGGTAAACGGAGCTCCTGTTGACATAATTCGTAGTCGATCGCCCTATCGACGAAAAGAGCCACTCCTCATCCGATGGAAGCGCTCAATTATAGAGCGGCTACCTTTTCGTGCTTAACCTTTGAATTCTAAGAGACATTTCGTCGTGTAGCGCGGGCATATGGTGCCCAAGAGCCCGCCCACTATTATGAGTTGCCCCAAAATGATAATTGGCGGGTCATAATCGGGTCACGGAAGGAACTTTACGAGCTGGTTGCGGTGTTGCGTTGTTGCGGCCCCAAGGATGCGATCCAGACGTCCCCTTAAAGATATTGCCGTCGCCAATGCGGCAATGCTGGCCAGGATGAGCGACATCATCGGCCCGGGGGTGAGCGCCAGCAGCACACACGCCCCCGAAAACGCCAACAAGACTTCAAGCGGCATCACTCACCCGTTTGGCGGGCTTGTTCACGCGCTGCCAGCCTCGGCACCGCCGCTGCCGGCCTCGCCATTCCCATTCACGCCGTTGCCGTTACCGTTTCCGTTCCCGTTGCTCTCCTCGGGGATGCGCTCGACCGAGACGACCTTCTCATCGTCATCGGTGCGGAAGATGCGAACGCCCTGAGTGTTGCGTCCCGCGATTCGCACTTCATCGACGGCCGTGCGGATCAGCTTGCCCGTATCGGTTACGAGCATGATCTGATCCGTGTCTTCGACCGGGAAGGAGGCAACGAGCGGGCCGTTCCGTTCGTTGACCACCATGGCGGCAATGCCCTTACCGCCACGGCCGGAGATACGGTACTCGTACGACGAGGAGCGCTTGCCGTAGCCGCGCTGCGAAACGGTGAGGATGAACTGCTCCTTGGCCGAAAGCTCCGCGTAGCGCTCGGGCGAAAGCTCGGTCGCCTCGCCATTTTCCTCAGCTTCCGTTTCCGGCTCGGCCGCAGCCACTTCCTCTTCGTCCGCCAACCCACGGCGAACCGCGGACGCCTGCTTCAGATAGGCGGCACGCTCCGCCGGCGTCGCTTCGACGTGGTTCAGGATGGCCATGGAGATGACGGCATCGCCCTCCTCCAGCCGAATGCCGCGCACGCCCGTCGAATCGCGTCCCTTGAAGAGGCGCACATCCTCCACCGGGAAGCGGATGCACTGACCGTTCGCCGTTGTCAGCAGCACGTCGTCCGTCGGCCGGCAGATGGCGACGTCGACGATGCGGTCGCCCTCGTCCAGCTTCATGGCGATCTTGCCGCTCCGATGGATGTTCTCGAAGTCGGACAGCGCGTTGCGGCGAACATTGCCGGAGCGCGTCGCAAACATGAGTTGCAGATCGCCCCACGTCTTCTCATCCTCCGGCAACGGAAGGATCGAGGTGATGACCTCGTCCTGCTCCAACGGCAGCAGGTTGATGAGCGCCTTGCCCACGGATTGCGGCGTGGCTGCAGGCAGCCGCCACACCTTCATCCGGTAGACCATGCCGCGCGAGGAGAAGAACAGCACTGGCGTGTGAGTCGACGCGATGAAGAGCTGCGTGACGAAGTCCTCATCGCGCGTCGTCATGCCGGAGCGGCCTTTGCCGCCGCGGCGCTGCGCACGGTAGGTGGAGAGCGGCACGCGCTTGATGTAGCCGCGATGGCTGACCGTGACGACTACATCCTCGCGCTGGATTAGGTCCTCGTCCTCGAGCTCGCCATCGAGCTCGACAATCTCCGTCCGCCGCGGAACGGCGAACTGTTCTTTGATCTCCGTGAGCTCCTGCTTGATGATCTCGACGATGCGCTGACGCGACGAGAGGATGTCGAGGTAATCCTTGATCTGATCAGCGAGCTTCTTGAGCTCGTTGCCGATCTCATCCCGACCAAGTGCCGTCAGGCGTTGCAAACGCAGATCGAGGATGGCCTGGGCCTGTTCGGCGCTGAGCCGGTAGGTGCCGGCCTCCGAAATCGTATGACGCGGGTCGGCGATCAGCGCGATGAACGGCGCCACGTCCTGCGCCGGCCAGTCGCGGGCCATCAGCTGCTCCTTGGCCTCGACCGGGGATGGCGCGCGGCGGATCAGGTTGATGACCTCATCGATGTTGGCAACCGCAATAGCCAGGCCGACCAACACGTGGGCGCGCTCGCGGGCCTTAGCCAGCAGGTACTTGGTCCGGCGGCTCACCACCTGCTCACGAAAGCTGGTGAAGGCCGTGATCATGTCCCGCAGGTTGAGCTGCTCGGGCCGGCCGCCGTTGAGTGCCAGCATGTTGGCGCCGAACGTCGCCTGAAGGTCAGAATAGCGGTAGAGCTGATTGAGCACGACCTCGGGCACCGCATCGCGCTTCAGCTCGATGACGATGCGCATGCCGTCACGGTTCGACTCGTCCCAGATGTCGGAAATGCCCTCGATGCGCTTCTCGCGGACCAGATCGGCGATGCGCTCGATGAGCACCCGCTTGTTGACCTGGTACGGGATGGCGGTGACGATGAGCGCGTTGCGGTCCTTGCGGATCTCCTCGATGTCCACCTTGGCGCGCATGATGATGGTGCCACGGCCCTTGTGATAGGCCGCAAGCGCGCCAGCCCGGCCGAGGATGAGGCCGCCCGTCGGGAAGTCAGGGCCCTGCACGATCTGGCAGAGCGCATCGAGGCTGATCTCCGGATCATCGAGCGCTGCAAGGCAGGCGTCGATGACCTCGCCCAGGTTGTGCGGCGGGATGTTTGTCGCCATGCCGACGGCGATGCCGCCCGCGCCATTGACCAGCAGGTTCGGGAACTTCGCGGGCAGCACGCTCGGCTCGCGCTCCGAGCCGTCGTAGTTCTCCTGGAAGTCGACCGTGTCCTTGTCGAGATCGTCGAGCAGGAACTGGCTGATGCGGGCAAGACGGCACTCGGTGTACCGCATGGCCGCCGGCGGGTCGCCGTCGACGGAGCCGAAGTTCCCCTGTCCGTCGACCAGCGGCACGCTCATGGAGAAATCCTGAGCCATGCGCACCAGCGCATCGTAGACCGCTGCGTCGCCGTGCGGGTGGTACTTACCGATGACGTCGCCGACCACGCGGGCGGACTTCTTGTAGGGCTTGTTCCACTCGAGCCCCAGCTCGTGCATGCCGTAGAGGATGCGGCGGTGCACGGGCTTCAGACCGTCACGCACGTCCGGCAGCGCCCGGCTCACGATCACGCTCATGGCGTAATCGAGGTACGAGCGCTTCATTTCCTCTGTGACGGAGACGGGGCGAATATCGCTCGGCCCGCCGGGAGGGGGTGTTTTGGTCGTATCGGTCAAGGTTTGTCCGTCCAAACACAGCGAACGCACGCCTCATCAGGCGTGCGTTCGGGGAAATCAGATCACGCGAAGTATACTCCGGCGGCACTGGCGCCTGCAACTTGAGCCCTTCGCGAGGCTTCCATCCGCACAGCGAAAATATGAAGATTCTCCGCGGAAAGTGAAACCCTACCGCGACCTCATGGCCGCGAATTTGCGCAATTTTGCAGGCGTTGTCGCCCCACGGAGACGAGCGCCCATCTTCCCGAAATTGCTGGGGAAACCGGGCGTTCTGACGCCACAAGGCAGATCTCGATCAGGTCAGAACGGGATCTCGTCATCCAGAGATTGATCGAAGGTGCTGGATGGGCGTGAGCTGCCACGCCGCGGCTCACCGTAGCTGCCAAAGCCCGCATCTGGGGCGTAATCGGATTGGCCGTCTTCCTGGAAGGCGGGGCTGCCGCCGGCACGGCCATCAAGCATTGTCAGCTGCCCGTTGAAACCTTGCACCACGACCTCGGTCGTGTAGCGCTCCTGGCCAGATTGGTCCTGCCACTTGCGCGTCTGCAGCTGCCCCTCGATGTAAACCTTCGAACCCTTGCGCAGGTACTGCTCCGCCACCTTGCACAGGTTTTCGTTGAAGATCACGACCGAGTGCCACTCCGTCCGCTCCCGGCGCTCACCGGTGGACTTGTCACGCCAAGTCTCGCTCGTCGCGACCCTGAGGTTGACAACTGGCCGACCATCCTGCGTGCGGCGAACCTCCGGATCCCTGCCGAGATTGCCGACGAGGATCACCTTGTTCACGGAACCAGCCATCAGAAGCTCCTTGCTGTTACGCCGCCTTAGCCACGCAGGCGGATTGGGTCTGGGACATGCCCGATTCGCGTTGCCGTAAACCCGTCACGCGGACGACTTGTCCACCGGATTCAGACGTTCTCACTTCGTTCTACAATAGTTTAGTGCCCCTGCCCGCGCAAGAGACGCCTCCTCCCTTCCTGGGGACGCTCGCTATTCGCGGCGCAGGCTGTCGACCGCAACCGTCAACTCGCGCAGCGGCTTCTGCGCCACCGTTTGAGAAGCCGGGCAATCACGCGATTTCAGGCGCTCGAGTATGGCGGCGATGTCACCCCGGAAATGGGGCGCCTGGGCGCGTTTCGCCAGCCCCGTGGCAACCGCACCATTCGACCATCGCGAATGGCACATGAAGCGCAAGAGATGCTCGGTGAGCACCGACGCATAGTCTGGCACGTGGGCACCGTAAGCCAGTACGAGATTGTGCCAGCGCTGACGTTCGTCCGAGGATTCCCAGGTCCGCCGCGCGTTCGCATCGAACAGCGGCGCCGTCGCCTCCCGCAGATGCTGTTCCAGCCACCCAAGTTGTATCGAACCGAACATGGTCTGCAGCTCGGCGAGCGCGCTGTCGTCGGGAGGCGTCAGGTTCAGGCCTTCCAGATCGACAAGCGTTACGCCATCGCTGGCCGGCGGCTTGGTCTGCCAGACGTTGGCCCAGCGCAGGTCGGCAGCAATGACCTTTGCCCCAGTAAGATCGGCACCGGTCAAATCGGCCTGCTGCATGTTGGCGCCTTCCAGATCGGAACCACGTAACACGGCGCCCTGTAGCCGAGCATGGCTCAGGCCCACCGCCTGCATGCCCGTATTCGAGAAGTCCGCCCCCTGGGCCTGCACGCCCGTAAGATCGGCGCCTTGAAGGGCGGCGAGCAACAGATTGGCCCCGCGCAGGTCCACGCCGCCAGTGAGGTCCGCCTTTTCAAGACGAGCACTTGCCAAGTTTGCGCCAGCGAGGATTGCGTGCTGCAGCTCTGCGCCGACCAAATCGGCCTCTTCGAAAACCGCGCCGCTCAGATCCACCCCGGCCATCCGCGCCCCCGACAACCGCGCGCGGGTGAAATTAGCGTTCCGAGCGCTGGTGCAGCGGGCACTTTCGCGATCATCACGCAGGATCAGCTCGGAGATGTCCGCGCAGTTGAGCCGCGCATTGGTGAGATCCGCGCCGACGAAGCTGGCCCCGTCCAACAACGCGCCCGTGAAGTCGACGCGATTGAGGTCCGAACGGTCGAGCCTGGCATAGCGCAGATCGCGTCCACGCAAGCTGAAGCTCGCCTCATCTTGGCGCGCGCGGCCACGCCCGGTCACCAAGTCCTCATCGGTGACCGACAGGTTGCGGTGAAAAATGCCTAACAGCGTGCCGTCCGCGCGCGCAGCCACGTAAGGAATGCTGAATCCAGCGAAGCCCTCTGCATTCGCAATGTCGGCTTCTGGCATTGGAAGCAGCGTGCGGGCCATCTGGTCCAGCCGCTCTCCGGGCACCGTCGCAATGAAGAACGAGAAGAACGAGACGACGGTCAGCACGCTCGTCGTGACAAAAAAACTCAGCGGATGCTGCAGTGTGGTGCGCCAGAACGCCGTGAAAAACGACGTCTCCGCCCGCGTCAGGAAAATTCCGATCAGCACCAGCATGAGCACGTCGAAGCCAAGTGCGATGCGGTGCACCCACGTGATGCCGACGTCGTGATAGGGCAGGAACGCGATCTGGATGTAGAGCAGCAGCACGACAGGCAACACGACCAATGTCAGCCACGACATGCCGTGCAGGAAAAAGCCCATCACCGCGCTGCGGTGCGGTCCTGCAATCGCCTGCACGAAGAAGAAGTTGTGCAGCTCGAGGCGCAGCGGATGATTACGGCGGTTGCTAACCTCCAGGGCACGGACGGCCGCGTCGAACTCCAGCGCCTTGCGGGCGAGCAGAACAAGCTGCGAAATGAGCCCCAGGTGAAAGAGAACAAGAAGAATCGGCGCAAAACGGAAGAACTGCGTGAGTTGAATCTGCACCTGCAGGATGGGTAGCGTTACCGGCGTCTCGAGGAGCAGATCCTTGTGGGTGACACCAGCCACGGCCACCATGAGATAGGCCATGATGGCGAGAAAGATCAGCCAGGCCGTGTGCGCGGTATCGCTCGAACTGTTAACCGCCTCCAGCAGACTATACGGATTGACCGGCGTTTCGTTCTCCGCCGGGTCTCGCGCTGCGTCTGGCATTGCACTCCCCACTGATCAATCCCCACCGAGGGTGCAGACCATAGCGGAAAATCTGTGGCAAGAGGGCCACTCGGTGACGCACGAAATCGCAAAGTATTGGACGGCCTCATTTGGCCGCCTGAATACGCCTTTCTTGCCTCGCCATTTCGGTACGGTCTGCAGCGGACCAACTATCCACCGCTCACAGAATATCCGCCATCGACCGGAATGGCCGCCCCCGTAATGAAGTCCGAGGCGTGGCTTGCCAGGAACACGGCGACGCCGGCAAAGTCCTTCGGTTCACCCCAGCGCCCGGCTGGCGTGCGGGCCTCTACCCGTTCGTGAAGGCCTTGCACCTGCTTGCGCGCCTGCCGCGTGAGGTCCGTGTCAATCCAGCCTGGCAAGACGCAGTTCACCTGGATGTTGTCCTTGGCCCAGGCCGTCGCCAGTGAGCGCGTCAGCTGGACGACGCCGCCTTTGGTGGCACTGTAGGCCGGCGCGAAGGGCACGCCGAAGATCGATGTCATCGACCCGATGGTAATGATCTTCCCGCCCCCTTGCGCCTTCATCGCCGGATAGACGGCCTGTGCACAGAAGAACGGCCCGTTGAGATTGACGTCCAGCACCGCCTGCCATTCCTCGGCGCTCACGTCCTGCGGTGGCTTGCGGATGTTAATTCCGGCATTGGCAACAAGAATGTCGACGCGCTGGAAGCGGTCGAAAGTCGCCTGCACCATGCGCTTGACCGAGTTCTGATCCTTGACGTCGACCTCGACCGTTGCGACGCGGGCGCCGAGCTTCTGCAGCTTCTCCGCGGCCTCGGCGGACTTCTTCTGGTCGCGCGCGGCAATGACGATAGCCGCACCGGCTTCCGCAAGGCCTGTCGCCATACCTAGGCCGATGCCACCGTTGCCACCAGTCACAATGGCCACCCGTCCGGTAAGGTCGAATAAAGAACTGCCCATGGTGCCTGCTCCTCGTATGCGAATCCTCTGCTTCCGCAGTGCCGAGCGCGTGCATCGCGCCTTCCACTCTGACTGCCGTTACGGACACTAGACTGGCCCCGACCCGCCGGCAAAGTGGGGATTTGCTGTTCTGCTGGGTGTTTTTCGAAGGTCGCGGTTCCAAGTGCCATGCATTCGCTATATCCAAGTGGCCGAACTTTCTGGTAAGAGGGCGCGCCTCGGCGAGAGCCTCCCATGAACCGCGTCTGCTACGACTGCACCAAGTGTCCAGCTTATTGCTGTTCCTATCCGGTCATCCCGGTGACGATGCGCGACGTGGTGCGATTGGCCAAGCATTTCGGCATTTCACCAGAGGAGGCAGAACGTAAGTTCACGAAATCAGCTCACGGCCGCAAACGAGTCTTGCGGCGCAGGGCCGATGCGCATTTCGGGAGAGCCTGTCGGTTCCTTGACCAAAAGACGCGCCGTTGCACCGTGTATAAGGCGCGTCCTGACATCTGTCGCAAATTTCCGGCTGAGAAGCGCTGCGGCTACTACGATTTTCTCGAGTTCGAACGCCGCCATCAGAACGACCCGGATTTCATCGCCACAACAGACAATGGGCTCTGGAAATAGACCCTGGCGGTTCATGCGGCCCTCCTCCTTTTAGACCACTGCTACCTGTGGCGGCCTGCCGGCGATTCGCCGCTATCGCAATTGATCCGCGTCATGGAAGCGATGACCCACTTCAGGTTTATCGCGACACATGACGACCTATTGGCCTTGGTTTGCGCTTGCCGGACTGGGCGCCTTCCACGGCCTCAATCCCGCAATGGGCTGGCTGTTCACTGTGGCATTGGGGCTCTACCGGAAGAGCTGCTCCGTCGTCCTGTGGTCATTGCTGCCCATCGCAGCCGGGCATGTGTTGTCGATCGTTATCGTTGCCGCCGCCTTCGTGTTGGCCGGGCTGCTGCTTGACCAGCGGATGATTCAGATTGGCTCCGGTGCCCTGCTTCTCGTGTGGGCCGCGTGCCATCAGATTTGTGCACATCGGCATGGGATGCGGGTGAGCCTGCGGACGGGACAGTTCGGCCTGATGATCTGGTCCTTCTTGATGGCGACAGCCCACGGCGCTGGCCTGATGATGTTGCCCGCCCTCATGCCGCTGTGTCTCACGGGATCACCCATGAGCGAAATCACGGCTGCCGGATCGGCTCCGATTGTGCTTGCTGCTGTCGCGGTTCACGCGCTCTCGATGCTGGCGGTCACCGGTGCGGTCGCGCTTGTCGTTTATCAGTGGGTGGGCCTCCCAATTTTACGCAGCACCCGGATCAGTCTCGATTTCTTGTGGACCTTGGTGCTTGCAGCTACTGGACTTCTCGTGATCGCTTTCGCGTGAGCGCCGACACCTCGATCGCCTAATCCGTTCAGATCTGCGACTGATCCAGAATGCGCCGCACCTCGGCGCGCAACACGGGGATGAGTTCGGCTTCGAACCAGGGATGCCGCTTCAGCCAAGCGTTATTGCGCCATGACGGGTGCGGCAGCGGAATGAAGCGGGGCCGCTCCGAAAAGGCCGTTACATTGCGCCAATTGGTTACTGTAGCCGTCAGTCCTCCGCGGGCAAGCTCCCCAAGATGCCAACGCTGCGCGTAGTGCCCGACGAGGAGCACGAGCTCCAGCGCCGGAAGCTCAGCGAAAACTTGATCGCGCCACTGGGGCGCACATTCCCGGCGAGGCGGCAAATCTGCGCCGTTTTCGTCCTGTCCAGGGAAGCAGAAGCCCATCGGCACGATGGCGACGCGGCGTACGTCGTAGAATTCCTCGGGCGTAACGCCCATCCACGTTCGGAGGCGGTCTCCACTCGGATCGCTGAAAGGCACGCCCGAAGCGTGGACACGGGTTCCGGGAGCCTGCCCGCAGACGGCAAGGCGCGCCGTCTTGCTGACGCGCAAGACCGGGCGCGGTTCGTGCGGCAGCGGCTTGCCGATCGGCATATCCCGGCAGATGCGGCAACGCTGAATGCGAGCGACGAGGGCGTCGAGATCGCCCTCCTCTTCCCGATGATCAGACGTCGAGCACGAGACCGTCCTCCGCGAGGAGGACACCGGCGGATTTCGCCTCGTCGACGTGGGCAAGCATGTCATTGTTCATATGCGTGATGAGCACGCGCTTCGCGCCGAGCCTCGTCAGATTGGCCGACAACGTCTTCCAATTCGTGTGGTACGGCACGGGTTTGTCGTAACCGTAGCATTCGGCGATGAAAAGATCGGCGCCGTTGGCGCACGGTATGACGCTATCCACCCACTCGGTGTCTCCCGAGTAGGACAGCGTACGGCCGTCCGCCTCGAAGCGCAAAGCACACGACGGCGCGCCCGATGGATGCGAGACTTCGTAAGCCGTGACCGTGGCCTGCCCGACTTCCATAGGCTGCCCGATCTTGTACTCGACGAATGACACCTCGTGCCGGCGCCTGAGACCGCTTGAGCCGGGGAACAGCACCTCAGTCGCAGCGTGATAGCGCTCGGCAATCCCCGGCGGCCCGACAATGGTGAGCAGCTCGGTCCGGCGGGTGATGTAATAGGCGTGCATGAGGAACCAGACGAGGCCCGAGAAATGGTCCCCATGCAGGTGCGAGATGTAGATTGTCTTGATCGTGTTGGGATCGATCTTGTGCCTGTGTAGGCCGATCAGAACCGAAGCCCCGCAGTCGATCAGGAATGCTCCAGCCCTTGTCTCAACATGGAAGCAGGTTTGTAGGCGACCGCCTGATCCGAAGGCGTCGCCGCTGCCGATCATCGTGAGTTTCATGAACCCGACTTCTTTCTGTCTCGCTCAGGCCTTTGCACTCGGGCGCGACGATACTTCCTCGTACCAGCGCGCAATGTTCTTCAGCTCCGCAGGCCGCTCGATCTTCGCGGGCTTCATGAAATCGATCGCGACCAGAGCCGTGATATCAGCAATGGTGAACTTGTCACCGGCGATGTATCGACGCTGCCCAAGCTCCTGATCTAGGAACGACAGCATTTTGAGCACCCGCGGCCGATTGATCTCGGCCCATTCCTTCACCTGCGGTTTCTCCAGCTCCGCCATCGCTGGGTGAGAATGGCGGAAAACAGCACCGATGGGGAAGAACAGGCCGATCTCCATGCGCCGCTGCCACATCTCCACCATCACGCGGCTCATGGTATCTTCGCCAAAGAGCGGCGGTTCGGGGTGAAGCTCCTCGAAGTAGCGGCAGATGGCAACACTCTCGGTGATGGTGGTCCCGTCATCGAGCACGAGCACGGGCACCTGCTGGAGCGGATTCATGGCGGTGAATTCGGGTGACCGGTGCTCCATCTTGGCGAGGTCCACCTGCTCGAACGGCACCGTGATCCCCTTCTCGGCCAGGAAGATGCGAACGCGGCGGGGATTTGGGGCCCGCGGTTGGTCGATGATCTTCAAGTTACGCTCCTCCTGATTGCCGCTGCATTGTTATGCTGAACCTCGTTCAGTGTTCCACGGCTGGAATCACCAGCCAACCCCCGATTTGCTGAGCAGACAGACCAGATATACGTCTAAGGAAAACCGACCTCGATCTAGATCAAGTCTAGAAGAGCCATGCGCTTGTAAACGCGGTATTAGCAAGTTCAGTCGACAGTCGGTTCGGCGTCGAAGGGTGATAATGAAAAGTAGCGAGTTGCCGACACACTTGTACCGCCTGGGTGCCAGGAAAACGCCAACTTGCCGGACCGACCGATGAGCGAGGCGGTATCAATGCGCGGTGGAGCGCCGCGCGAAGCGCGCGCGCGTGGAAATGCGCAAGGGGGCTTCGACTACGACCTGTTGCTGATGTTCGTGCGCAACGAGCTGTCGGCGCAGGCGACGATCCTTTTGCTCGCAGTGATCTTTTCGCTCGCGTCCATGTTCTGGGCCCCGTGGACGGAAGCCATCATCTGGCTGTTTCTCGTCATCGCCGCGAAAGTCATCCTGCTCGAATGCTGCTGCCGGTTTCTGGATACTCCGGCCACTGAGGTCGACACGGCCTCATGGCGCCGCCGGCTGACGGTTGCCGAGGCAATCAACGGATTGGCGTGGGCCGGTTTCGTCCTCGTCGGCATGGATTGGACGGGGATCTCTCCTGGCAATTACACCCTCGCGTCCAACGTCTTCGTTTTCGCTTCCCTCGTCGTGGTACTGGCGATCCGCATGACGTTTGCCGCGACCGTAATGCCGATCCTGTATGTCGGCACAGTGCCCATGACTGTCGCTGTGGTTGCCCGATACCTGATGCTCGGGGACGTCCTCTACCTTGCCCTCGCCGCGATGGCCATTGGCGTCCACCTCTATTTCATCTTCCTCGCCAAGGGCTTGCGGCGAACGACGCTGCACATGTTCGAGCTGCGCGCCGAGAAGGATGACCTGATCGCCAAACTCGAGGAAGCCAAAGCCATTTCCGACGAGGCCCGCCGCCGTGCCGAGGCCGCGAATGCCGCCAAGTCCCGCTTCCTCGCCACGATGAGTCACGAGTTGCGCACGCCACTCAACGCCATTCTCGGCTTCTCGGAGGTGATGAAGTCGGAGGTGATGGGGCCGCTGTCGAACCCCGTCTACAAGGAGTACGCGGCCAACATCCACCAGAGCGGCACGCACCTCCTGAAGCTCATTAACGAAATTCTCGACCTCTCGCGCATCGAAGCCGGACGCTACGAGCTCAACGAGGAGCCGATCCGCCTCGTCAACGTCGTCGACGACTGCCACCGGCTGTTGAAGTTGCGGGCCGAGAGCAAGGAGCAGCAAATCATCGAGGACTTCGATGAGAACCTGCCGCAGATCTGGGCCGACGAGCGCGCCTTGCGTCAGGTCTGCCTTAACCTTCTGTCCAACGCACTGAAATTCACGCCCCGCGGCGGCATCATCACCCTGTCCGTCGGCAGCACGGAGGACGGGGGCCAGTACTTCAGTGTGCGCGACACGGGCCCGGGTATCCCGCAAGAGGAGATTCCTAAGGTTATGCAGGCCTTTGGCCAAGGCTCACTGGCCCAGAAGTCGGCGGAAGGTGGTACGGGACTCGGTCTCTCTATCGTGCAAAGCCTTGTCGAGCTTCATGGCGGCACGCTCGAGCTGCGCTCCGAGGTAGGCAAAGGCACCGACGTGATTGTGCATCTACCGCGCAAGCGCGTGCTGCAGCCGGTCCGGATCTCCGGGAACGACGGGGATAATGCGTCCACGCCCCGACCTTCCCGGCCTCCCCGGCTCAGACGTCCGATGCCAAATGTCGCCACGGGGACAGGCTAACAGTACTCCGTTTCGGCACCATAACCGGAGGACCGCGAGACTAATTTCGCACACGAACCCGGCATTGCGGCAGGGGACGGCGCTTCTTAAGTTTGAGGGCGCGAACGCAGTTCACGACGGCGGAACCGTATCGCTCGATCAGTGTCCTTTTTGCCGAGCCCTGCCTGCTGGTACCCGCCGTGCCGATGAAGGATCGCTTGATCGATGCTCTGGTTCTTGCTGCTGCTGTTGGCGACCGGCGGTCTCATTCTCGTCCTCGGCGAGGATCAGGGCACCATTGCCGGCCTTGATCCTGCGACCTTCGCTGGCGTCGTCACAGGCGGTGCACTGTTGATCTATTTCGCCGCCTCGCTGGCCGGCTCGTACCGCGGCCGTTTGAGCCAGGCCCTCAAGGATTTCACGGTCTGGGTGCTGCTCGCCTTCGTGCTTGTGGCGGTCTACAGCTTCCGGGATGAAGTGACACTTGTCGCCAAGCGGGTCGCGGGTGAGCTGCTCCCTCCGGGCGAGACCGTCGTCTACAACGAGGGTGAGCGAGGCGAGCGATCCGTGCGCGTCCGCCGGCGCCCTGACGGCCATTTCTCGGTCCGCACGCAGGTAAACGGCGCCACGATTACCATGCTGGTTGATACGGGGGCCTCTTCAATTGTGTTGCGCCCAGCAGACGCGCGCCTTGCCGGGATCGACGTCGACCGCCTCAATTACTCCATTCCGGTCCAGACAGCGAACGGCACTGCCTATGCCGCCGCGGTTCGCCTGAATTCCGTTGCCATTGGGCCGATTCGCATGGACGGGGTCGACGCGCTCGTCACCAAGCCCGGAGTCCTCAACGAGAGCCTGCTTGGTATGAACTTCTTAAGGCGACTGCGCTCTTATGAGTTCTCGGGAGAGTTTCTGACGCTTCGCAGCTGAGATCCGATTCCGGGCACGCGGGGCGTCACCGACCCTGCGGGAAGTTCGACATGCGCCTATCATCCGGCGTCAGGAATGCGCTGACCGAGCTCGGGAAGTGGCTGGTCGTTGCCTGCGCTGTGATCGCGACGGTCATCTGGTTCGACGAGCTCAAGGCCGGTATCTCGCAAGGATTGGAACTCTACGTCACGGATCGCGTCGCACCACCCATCTCGAAAAGCGATGACGCCGGCTCGCCGGGCATGGTGGAGCTCCGCGCCAGCCGCGGCGGACATTTCCTGACCACCGCCGCCATCAATGGCCGTCCCGTCGAGGTCCTGGTGGATACGGGCGCCTCTTTCGTGGCGCTGAGCTTCGAGGATGCGGAGCGCGCCGGCGTCTACGTGCGCCCGGCAGACTTCACCGCCCGGGTTCAGACCGCAAATGGCATCGCCAAGGTTGCACCCGTCACCCTCGACAGTGTCAGCATCGGCGACATCACCCTATATGATGTCCGGGCCGTGGTGAGCGAGCCGGGCCGGCTCGGAACCAGCCTTCTCGGCATGACGTTCATCGGGCGGCTCGGTCGCGCGGAAATGCGCGACGGCATACTCATCCTGCAGGAGTGATCCGGGGCACCAATTTTAGCCCTTGGCCTGCCAACAAAATTCGCTTCATGAGCGGTGCAATTCCGAATCGGCACGCTTGCCAGGATTCGGCCCACCTGCCCCGCGCAAGCCGTTTGGATGAATTTAAGGGTGATGACGACGATGCTTCCCATTCCGCGTGCAGACCTCAAGCCCAATACACTCGACTTCGAGCGCCTGCCGCTTGTGAAGCCAACCGGCTTCCGCGAGTACGATGCCCGCTGGCTCTTCCCCGACGAGATCAATCTCATGGGGCTCAACGTCATGGGCATGGCGTTGGCGACGCTGGCCGACGAACGCGGCGTGCCGAAGCGCTTCGTGGTGGGCCACGACTACCGCTGGTACTCCTCCTCGGTGAAGCAGGCCCTGATCACCGGTCTGCTGGCAGGCGGCGCCGAGGTTTACGACATCGGGCTCGCGCTCTCGCCGATGGCCTACTTCGCCCAGTTCGAGCTCAACGTCGAAGGCGTGGCCATGGTCACGGCCAGCCACAACGACAACGGCTGGACGGGCATCAAGATGGGCATCCAGCGGCCGCTGACATTTGGCCCTGACGAGATGTCACGCCTGAAAACAATCGTGCTCGAGGGCCTCTACAAGGCACCGGGCGGCGGCAAGTACACCTTCGTCCCCGACATCGCGGAGCGCTATATTGCTAACCTCACCAACCGGCCAAAGCTGAAAAGGCGGCTTCGCGTGATTGCGGCTTGCGGCAACGGTACGGCTGGAGCCTTCGCACCGCGCGTTCTTGAGGCCATCGGCTGCGAGGTAATCCCGCTCGATACCGAGCTTGACCACAACTTCCCCCGCTACAATCCGAACCCGGAGGACATGAAAATGCTGCACGCCATGTCCGAAGCGGTGCTGCAGCACAAGGCAGACGTGGCCTTCGGTTTCGACGGAGATGGCGACCGCTGCGGCGTGGTCGATAACGAAGGCGAGGAAATCTTCGCCGACAAGGTGGGCGTGATGCTCGCCCGGGACATTTCCGCGATCTACCCTAATGCGCGGTTCGTCGCCGACGTGAAATCCACCGGTCTTTTCAAGACCGACCCGGTTCTTAAGCAGAACGGCGCCCACACGGACTATTGGAAGACCGGCCACTCGTACATGAAGCGCTACAGCTTCGAGACGAAGGCGCTCGTCGGCTTCGAGAAATCCGGCCACTTCTTTTTCAACCCGCCGCTCGGGCAAGGCTACGACGATGGCCTCGTGGCCGCTCTCGCCGTTTGCGACATGCTCGATCGCGCGCCGGACAAGTCGCTCGCGGACCTGAAAAAGGCGCTGCCGAAAACGTGGCAATCGCCCACGATGGCGCCTCACTGCCCGGACGAGAAGAAATACGAGGTGGTCGGACGAGTTGTCGAGCACTATCAGAAGCTCAGGGCCGAAGGTGGCACTATAGCCGGACAGAAAATCGCCGACCTTATTACGGTGAACGGCATCCGCGTCGTGCTGGAGGACGGCACATGGGGTCTGGTGCGTGCCTCATCCAACAAGCCGGAGCTGGTGGTCGTCGTCGAAAGTCCGACGTCGGAGGCCAACATGCGCGCCATCTTCGCCGATATCGACGGCGTGCTCTCCAAGATGCCGGAAGTTGGCGAGTACAATCAGAAGATCTGATGAGAAGCTTCTGCGCGGCTCGTATTGGGCGTGCTGCAGCCATTAAATTCTGGGCGTTTCGGATAGCCCCCGGCCTTCAGCTGGGGGCTACGCATTTCTGCCTGCGGAACACTAGCCGCGCAGGTTATCGCCGCCCAACGCTCGTCAGCATGCGCCAGAGCACATTGTCCTTCCGGCCGAAATGATGGAACAACGCCATGCCCACGTGGCCGATAATGAGCGCCAGCAAGATGAACGCCAGCGCTTTGTGCGCTCCTAATACGCGATTGGCGAGCTCCTGATTGGGCTCAGTCAAGGCAGGAAGCGAGAACCAGCCGAAAATATCGAGCGCGGGATAAAGGGACACGCCGACCCAGCCCAAAATCGGCATCAGGAGAAGCAGGGCATACATGGCGTAGTGCACCACCTGCGAGCCCATGCGCTGCCAGGGCTCGAGCGTCGGCTCGGGAGGTGGGGAGCCGCGGAAGACGCGGTAAGCAATCCGAAGCAAGATCACCCACAGCAGCACGAAGCCGATGAGCTTGTGCCAGCTGTAGAGCTGGTTCGTGGTGTCGTCCCAGATGTTCAGCGTGTTGCCGCGATAGTTCATCGTCAGGCCAACCGGGATCAGGATGGCGACCAACACCACTGTGAGCCAATGCAGGAAGCGCGCCGGCGCGCTGTAAGCCTCAACCGTCTGCGCTGTATTCGTAGCCGTCGTCTGCTCGTTCATGCTGTTTCCTCCCGTCGCTTCTGAGGTCGCAGTCGAACAGGACGTCGCCGTCCTCGAGCAGGTGCACACATGTCCTCGGCCGCCGTGCCTCTGCCAGACGGCAGATGGGCTCGAGCGTCAGCCCCGTGGGGCCTGAGCCAATGATCAATGGTGCGACGAGGACGTGTAAGCGATCGACAGCATTGGCATCGATGAAACGGGAAATCGTCTGAGGCCCGCCTTCGATCAGCAGCTTTTTCAGGCCGCATTCGAAGAGCGCGGAAACAATCGCCTTGGGATCCATCCTGCCGTCCGTCACAGGCAAACGGATCACCTCGACCCCCGCTGGAGCCGGCTCCTGGCAGGCGCGCACGACGATGCGCCTCGCGCCGTCATCAGCCAGGCATTTCGCACTGGCCGGAAGGCGGGCATTGGGATCGATCACCACGCGGGCCGGATGGCTGCCCGTAACCCGGCGCACATTCAGCTGGGGATCGTCGGCGAGCACCGTGCCGACGCCGACTACCACCGCATCCACGCACGCGCGCAGCCTATGAAGATGATCGAGTGCAGCGTCGCGGTTGATCCAGCGGCTTTCACCGCTCGGCGTGGCGACGCGGCCGTCCAGCGACTGGCCGAGCTGAGCGACGACATAGGGACGACCAGGGCTCGCATTTCGGATCGGGTCGCAGAGATCGTCGGCCATCGTCGTCACTTCGCTGTTCCCTGCCTCGACCCCTCGGAAGCCCGCTTCTTTCTGGCTCTCCGCGATGCCGCGGTGATATGCCCAGTCCGACCCCTACGGAACATTTACACCACTGACGAGTCGGAAATGCCACCAGGCTCCTCGGATGTGAGGTGCTAACTCGGTGCCATCATAACATGCATCGCGTTGACAGGGATCGTTTGCTGGCACCGGATGCGATTGTGGCCCGACGACCTCAACGCGCCCGCCCGCACTGTGCCCCGGCTGAAGGATACCGGCCACCGGTGGTGCCCACCGAGCAAATCAGTCACCAACTAGGGGCGAATTAAAGCTATCGCGCAGACGGCCAATGGATATCCCCCGAGAACCTGGGAGTTTGCTGCGCGTTCTTCTCGCCAAACCGCGCGTGAAGGGGAACTTCGACGTCATGGTTAAGACCGGCATTCGGCCATCTCACAATCCGGCAACAACCGTGATTTTGAAGAACCCGGCGATTACCAATCTCCGCCAGGCGGGCGGCGAACATCTCGCAAGATGCGGATTTTCTTATCTCGCTCGTTCTGCCGATAACCGGGATGAAGGCCAGTTCGTGCTCGATGACATTGGGCGCTCCGGCCGGTTTCCTGGAAGCGCCGGCCCTCCTGCGACAAATAACAGAGCAAATGTGATCTTTCGCGCCTTGGAAGCGCCATCAGACAGCCTCACGGTGCGACTTGTGTCCCGGCCGCTCTCCGGCATTCTGCGCGAAGTTCGGAAACGGATGTGAGGATCGGTCGAGCACCCTTGTGCTGGCCCTGACGACGGAATCGCCATGAAGCTCATATCCGTCTATTTCCGTGCAATCGCGCAGCTCGCCTCGGAGTGGTGGCTTGCCGCAGGGCTGACGTTCGCCAACGTTGCCATCGGCATCGTGCAGCTCGCCGAGCCCATTCTTTTCGGCAAGGTGGTCGATGCCCTTGCCCAAGGCACCCCGGTTTTCAAGCTGATTTCGCTTTGGGCTGTTGTTGGCATTTTCGGCATCGTCACTGGCGTGACCGTCGCCGTTGCCTCGGATCGCCTAGCCCATCGGCAACGCCTTGCCGCCATGAGCCGCGCTTTCGAGCGAACGCTGACGCTGCCGATCAGCTATCTTGCCGAACGCGGCACAGGGGCCACCGTACGCACCATTGTCGCCGGAACTGACGCGCTTTTCGCGACGTGGCTCACGTTTATGCGTGAGCAGCTTTCCGCAATCGTCAGCGTCCTTTGCCTGGTGCCGACGGCAATCTACATGGACTGGCGGCTCGCCAGTCTCCTCGCGGTTCTGGCGGTGATCTACACGATCCTCAACGTCACCGTCGTTTATCGCACGTCCGACGGCCAGGCTTCTGTGGAGCGCTACTACGTCGATGTCTTCGGCCGCGTTGGAGACGTCATCGGCAACGTTCCCGTGGTGCAGAGCTATGGCCGCCTCTCCGCCGAGGCAACCGCGCTGCGGGATCTGATGAACCAGCTGCTCGCCGCCCAGTATCCGGTGCTGACGTGGTGGGGTTTGCTCAACGTCCTCACGCGGGCCGCTTCGACGATTACGATGGTTGCCATCTTCACCGTGGGCACCTGGCTCGTCAGCCGCGGCGAGATTTCCGTCGGTGAAATCGTCAGCTTTGTCGCCTTTGCAGCATTGCTGATCGGAAAGCTCGACCAGCTCTCCAGCTTCGTCGCCCGCATGTTCATGCAGGCGCCGACGCTCCAGTCTTTCTTCGACCTGCTCGACACGACGGTCACGATCGTCGAACGGCCCGATGCCAAGCCGCTTCAGAACGTCGTTGGCCACGTGAGGTATGAAAACGTCACCTTCCGCTACGGCAAGGGCGAGCAAGGTGTGTTCGATCTCTCCTTCGAGGCCAAGCCCGGCGAGACTGTTGCGCTCGTGGGTCCCACGGGCTCCGGCAAGACGACCACGCTCGCCATGCTGCAAAGGCTGCGCGATCCCGAGTCCGGCCGCATCCTGATCGACGGGCAGGACATCCGCGATGTCACGTTGAACTCCCTGCGCCACGCGATCGCGGTCGTGTTCCAGGACGCCGGTCTCTTCAATCGCAGCATTGCTGAGAACATCCGGATTGGCCGGCCGACGGCCACCGATGCCGAGGTGGAAGAGGCCGCGCGGCTCGCCGAGGCGGACGCCTTCATTCGGAGCAAGCCGCACGGCTATCAGTATCTCGCGGGCGAACGGGGATCGGCGCTGTCGGGCGGCGAGCGCCAGCGCATCGCGATTGCCCGCGCCATCCTGAAGGCTGCTCCCATTCTGATCCTGGACGAGGCGACCAGCGCGCTCGACACGGAAACGGAAGCGAAAATCAAAAGAGCGCTCGATACCCTACGCCGTGGCCGGACCACGTTTATCATCGCGCACCGGCTCTCGACCGTCGCAAATGCGGACCAGATCCTCGTTTTTGACAAGGGCCGGATTATCGAGCGCGGCACCTTCAGGGAGCTCGTGCAAAAAGGCGGCCTCTTCGCCCGTCTTGTCGCGGAAGGCGGCTTCACGGAGCCGCAGGAGGAGGAGCAGAAGCCGCCCAAAACAGTTTTGTCGGCGGCTGCTGCGTCCTAGAGTGAGGATCACCCGATACGCACGAACGGCTCCGCCACCCCGCGGACTTTTCGGCGGAGCTTGAAGACTGAACCCGCGAGCTGTTCGGCGGCAATCTGGTCGGCGCTCATATGCTCACGAGCGGTGGTGACGGCGATTTCATCGAGATCCGCGCCGAAAAACGCCGGGCAGCTCGGTTGGCTCACCGGCAGCCTGCAGATGTCGAAAACGGTCCCGTCCGGATTCCAGGCGTAGACGGCAGATCCACCCCAGCAAGCGATCCAAAGGCGCCCGTCAGCATCGACCACGGCACCATCGGGCGCGCCTTCATCGTGGAGCTGACGAAACATGACCGGCTCACCTCTGGGCAGTCCCGTTTCCGGATCTGTTGGCACGCGCCAGATGGTGCGTTTGGCCGAGTCCGAGAAATATGCCGCATCGCCCCCGGGGGTGAAGGAAATCGTGTTTGGGATGGTAATGCGATCGAAGAGAAGCCGCAGCTCACCATCGAGAAACCACCAGATCCCGCCCGCCTCAGGCTCCGCATTCTTGCCCATGCTGCTGATCCAGAAGGCCCCTGAAGGGTGAACCGCTCCATCGTTGGAGCGTAAGTCAAACTCCTTTTCGAGGAACGGAACAACGGGTTTGGTTGTGCCTGCATCAAGGTCTAGGAGGCGCAGATCGACCTCGGTGGCGATCAACGCGTGGCGATTGTCGACAAGGGCTGCCGCAGACGCCATGACATCCAGCACATGCTCACGGGTCTCTCCGCCTGAAAACGAACGCTCGAACACCCGCCGGTTCGGGACATCGAACCAGATCAGGCTCCCCCGCCCACGATGCGCCACCGGCCCTTCGCCGAGCTCATTCTCGCAGCGATACCAAAGATCGGCGTCCAGATGATCCTGCACAGTCATGCCCATCACTCGGCCCAAAGGTCAGTGCCGGGAACGCGCAAGAAGCTGAGCGCGCCCATTCCCCCTCCTCGCCCAACCTGAAGTCACATCCAAGGAACACGCGCCTTGTGGATGCGTTGCCTGACCAACATCAGAGGTGAGGACAGCAATGCGTACCACAACCATGGCCCTAGCATGCTTTACCTTGGTCTTGGGGATTGGAACAGCCAACGCCCAGACCAGTTCGCCGGGCGGGTCGCCCTCCACTGGGCCTGCTTCCGGAATCAGCCCCGGACGTGCCACCAGCCTTTCACCAATGGCCAGGACACCATCGGTGACGAGGGGCCTACCGGCCAATCCGGGCCTGTCAGGCGAAGCTGGTGGGAGGCCAATCCTTGATCGGCTCGACAGCGGAATGCGCGGAGGCAGAAGCATGGACGCTGTTCGCCGACGACTGCCCGATAGTATTCGCACGCGGAGGGCAAATCGCATGCTGCCTGGTGAGTCGACGGACCGCTTTCCGTCCTCACGCCTCCTACCGCTTCGGCCGGGTAGCCCTGCAGACCTGCGGCGCTTCCGTTCGCAACCGCCAGGGCTTGAGAGCGAAGCTAGCCGTTCCGCGGCCGAGCGGCGTGCGCTTCGCCGGACCGGAGCAGACTATACCCAACGGGAATGCGAGCAGATCTGGGATTCAGGGACAGGCATGAACCGGCAACAGTGGTCCGCCAGCTGTCGCCGCGTCGGCGAACGTATGCGGCGCCTGCAATTGACTCAACCACCCCGCAGCGGCCCATCGCTTCGGCCGGCACCGCGGGAGACCACAGTCTTGGGTAGCCCAAGCGCCGCACAGTCGGAGTAAACCTTCGCTATCATCGAGCGGCTGGCGCCCAACCTGCCAGCCAGCGTGAATCGCACGCGGCAAACGGGGATGCCCGTTTCTCAGGACAAAACGCAGTGCCCCACGAGAAAGCACTTGTCCGCGAGGCACCTGCTTGCGTCGAAGGCGGCGGCTCCGCACGCAGGCTATATTATCCCGGTCGATGCTCGAACGCGCGTACGACCGCTCGATCAGAACCGATGCTTGACCGTACCCCGGACGACAACACCGTCGGCTGGCTGATCGGGCGTCGTATCAGGTTGTTTCGTCTCTGTAGCTCCGTAGAGCAGCTCAAGGCCAAAATCCAGCTTCGGAAGGACGCCGAGTTTGCCGAGCCCCGGGATTCGCACCTCGGTTCCTTCGGACATCGGCTGCTTCGTCTCGGACAGCGACAGATCCGCACCGAGCGGATTCTCGCTTGCCGGAGCTGATTTCGCAGCTGGAGCGTCTGAAACCTGGCCGCTCTGTTGCACATCGAACGCCATGGCTGCACTGCTGGCCATGGCCAGCGCGCTGACAAGCAATATACGAACTCTGTTCATTCTGGACTCCGCCGGTCCAAATCACCCACGCGTTCTGACCGGAACTTGTTACGCCAGACGCAAGATCGCAAGCATGAAGCGAGCAAAGTTAATGGATTATGTATGTTTGTCGCGGAGGTGTGGTTTGGGTGCAATAACTCGCCGCGTGGAGCCCTTTCGACACGCCAAGAGTTATGCTCAAAATTGATTTAACTTAGCCGCTATCAGCCCTGCCGAGCCAGTCAAAAGGGCCCAACTCGTTTGGTAGCTCACACTTCCAAATCCTGCCCCCTCTTGCTGAGGGTGGAAAAAAGGACGTGACCGTCCCCCTTACCTGCCGACATGTGCGGCCGCGGTACGGTGGTGCCGTTCCTCGAGGCGGGCACGCAGGACACGCTGCTTATCGAGGCCAACGGCGTGCCCAAGAAGAACGGCCGCGCCGCCATGAAGCTGCTGCGCCGCCAGTTCTTCGGCCCTAACGAGACCGCGCCGGGCATTTCCACCGTCGTCATGGACGCCTTCAACATCGTGCAGGACCGCATCGCCCGCTCGCGGCTCGCCGGCGACCCGCCCGACTTCATGATCTCCCCCCGCCTCTCCGGCATCGGCCCTTTCGACTTCCACCGCGCCGCCGAGCTCATCGAGCGCGGCCTCGCCGCAGCCGAGCGCGAGGTGGAGGACATCACGCGCGAGATCGAGGTGCGGCGGATGTTCGAGCCGAGGGTGGAGGAGACGGAGGCCGAAGCGGCTGTCGTCGCACGGGAGTAAAAACGACTCACTTCAACGTACAAAAGGAAAGAGCCGCCCCGAAGGGCGGCTCTCCAGTGCTTGTGAT